>Garnier_p1__coassemble_8929_pt1 | contig 2608 bp, 2 predicted proteins | sample Garnier_p1__metabat2_high_PE_036 | metagenome-assembled genome bin Garnier_p1 | reverse complement strand
CTATAAAGTGATATTATACATGATTTCAACATAAAAAGAAACCCCCAGATAGTTTTCTCTCTGAAGGTTTCTCCCTGTTTGTTACATTTTTGATTGTTATTTCTCAATAGCTGCGATCATCTCTACTTCGCAGAGAACATTTTTCGGAAGTGTCTTTACTGCTACGCAGGATCGTGCCGGTTTATTTACAAAATACTTTGCATATATTTCATTAAATGCTGCAAAATCTGCCATATCAGCAAGAAAACAAGTGGTCTTTACTGCATTTGCAAGATCTGTACCAACTTCCGCAGCAACTGCTGCAAGGTTTTTCATTACCTGCTCTGCCTGTGCTTCAATTGTTTCTCCTGCAATTTCTCCTGTAGCAGGATCTACCGGAATCTGTCCGGAGGTAAATAATACTCCATTTAAAATAATGGCCTGTGAATATGGTCCGATTGCTGCCGGAGCATTGTCTGTATGTACTACATTCATTTTAATTTCTCCCTTCTGTTGTTTTAATTTCATTTTATATTAAAAAATAATAAGGGTCAAGCAATAATTATATACGACTCCAGATATGGTACGTATATTTTCAACGGCTGTCTCTGTACTCTTAAAATCTTCAGACATCACACAGAGGATATATGTTGTTTTTGGTCCATAAACAATTGCCATATCATGCTGATCCTGATCAGTTTCTCCGGTCTTATTGGCAATAGGTATATCTGCGCTGATCCCTGAAGGAATCTTGGAAGTATTTCTCTGGTTCATCAGAAGTTCCAGCATTTTTTCGGAAGCCTCTTCACTTACACAATCACCCCTGAAAATGCTCTCAAGCAGCGCACCACAGTCACTTACTGTAGATGTGTTGTGTTCACCCATACTGATCTTTGGAGAAGCAGAAGGATGAAGCGTGCTTTGATAAACTGTATCGGAATAGCCCTCTTTCTGGATAAACTCATTTACCTTTTCTGCCCCGTCCAGAAAATCATGTTTTTCTGACTGAAGTCTTCCAAGCTCATTGCAGGATTCATTATCACTGACAGTGATCATATTCCATAACAGATCATTCACTTTTGTCTGTACCGCAGCATCATCCGGTTCTTTTTTCATAAGAGCCGCTTCATGCTCCAGTATCTGGTCCATATTTTCATAAGAAGCCGCCATTACAAATGCCTTGATCAGACTGGCCGGATATATCTTCTGATCATTCAGAATAATTTCCTCTTCTGTATTCAGATTTTTCACATAAATACTCCAGATCCCTTCATACCCTGCAATCATAGATTTTAACTGAGGCTCCAGCGTTTTCATCCCCAGATTCTCCATGTCGGAAACTTTTCCGGTGTCATCTACAGGAAATCCTTCCGGTGTCACTCCGGGTTCCTGTACCAGAACACCATTGTTTCCGCCAAAATAATAGGTTCCGGAAAACATCTGTCCATTAGACGCCATTTCCAGTGTGTGAAGCCCTGGTTCTGTAACCATACGGCCATCCTCATTAAAATAATAGTACCCTTCATATGAAGTCTTATCGATCATCAGCCCTGAAATATAACGGATTTGCGGAGCTGCCGAGAGTTTTCCCAGATTGTTTGCCATATACAGCCCGTCAAATACTTTCTCCGAATCCTCTGTCTCACAGGAAATCCCTTTGATCGAGACTATATGAGGTGTTCCCGCCATAAAATGTCCTGTTTCATCATGATAATAAAAGCCATTAAAAACTGTGCCGTCAATTTTCACATGATCAAAATAATGAACATCGGCTTCTGCATGTTTTGTCCCATCTTTCTTAAGACAATAAAAACTGTCACTTTTTAAAAGATATTTTTCGGACCCGTCTTTTATCGGACGGATCTGTGCCTCTTCTACATGGGAAAACAAATTTTCTTCAGCTGCTGCCTGTACTGGTGAAGGAAGCAGACACAGAAATAAAGTCCCAAAAAATATTCCGAGACGGATACTGATTCCAGCTTTCATAAATCTCTCCTTTATTTCAGCCAGCTTCTTTGTCCCTGTCAGGACCTGACAGCTGGATTTTCTCTATCTGAAACTTTACTACAGTATACCTGAATTTTCTAAGATGTCAAGAAAGCCTCTCAGGTAATCCATTCCAAAACTGTTTCAGGTGCTGCTCTACATTTCCCAGTCTGCACACAGCTGCATCCTCCCATTCTGCCGGAAACAGCATCCGATAATCATTATTCAGAAATCGTTCGTCCATAAGAAGGATTGTTCCTGTATCCTCCCGTGTCCGGATCACTCTTCCGGCTGCCTGAAGGACTTTATTCATTCCCGGATATCGATAAGCATGGTCAAACCCACATTCTCCCCGTTTATCATAATATTGTTTCAGAAGTTCTCTTTCCAAGCTTACCTGCGGAAGTCCTGTTCCTATAACCGCAGCTCCGATCAGGCGGTCTCCCATAAGATCTATTCCCTCGGAAAAAATCCCTCCCATAATACAAAAGCCTAACAGGGTTTCTTCTTTCTGATCTTTGAATTCTTCCAAAAACTCTTCTCTTTCCCGTTCATTCATAGAAGAAGTCTGACAGATGCATCTTACCCAGTCAGATGAAAATTCCTCTTCATATACCTGAAAAACATCTTCCATCAGTCTATA
>Garnier_p1__coassemble_7490_pt1 | contig 3057 bp, 3 predicted proteins | sample Garnier_p1__metabat2_high_PE_036 | metagenome-assembled genome bin Garnier_p1 | reverse complement strand
TCCGAGTCCCAGTCAGTTGTCAGCCGTGGGGCGACCAGCAGTGTTGTGCCCTGCAGTTTCCCACCCGGGAACATAAAAACGCAGGAATATAAATTTGCTGTCTGGAAAATATAATGCAAGAGTGGATTCTTCTGGTTCAGAAGCATTGAGAGACTTGGGTAAAAATTCTTGTCTTCTGCGCATTTGCATTAATCCCCCAGATGCTGCTGTCTGAGTCGCAGGCGAGTTCAGCATCTGGGGGATTGTTTTTTGCAAAGAAGCAGAAGCTTAGAATTTTCCAAGTCTTGAACCAGCTTTTGTAACAGAAGAATCCTCTCCTGCATGTCATTTACAGACAAAAATCATATTCCGTCTCACAGGACTATCAGGACATCTGATAGTAATGGGCGTAGATCCCGTTTCTGGCAAGGAGCTCCTCATGGGTTCCTCTCTCCGCAATCCCATTGTCTGCCACCACCAGAATCTCGTCCGCATTCCGAATTGTAGAAAGCCGATGGGCTATGGTGATAGTCGTTCTGTTTTTGGAAAGCTCCTCCAGACTTTTCTGGATCCAGCGTTCACTTTCATTATCCAGAGCGCTGGTAGCCTCATCCAGGATCAGGATTGGCGGATTTTTCAAAAATACTCTGGCAATGGAAATCCGCTGCTTCTGTCCACCGGAAAGACGTGTTCCACGTTCTCCCACAAAAGTATCGTATCCATCTGGAAGAGACATGATAAAATCATGTATATTTGCTTTTTTTGCCGCATCAATAATCTCATCCATGGAAGCAGATGGCTTTCCATATGCAATATTTTCTTTGATGCTTCCTCCAAAAAGATAAATATCCTGCTGCACAAGACCAATCTGATTTCTCAGACTTTCCAGTGTCAGCTTTCTTACGTCCTGACCATCCACAGTGATCCTTCCTCCTGTGGCATCATAGAATCTTGGAAGCAGAGAACAGATTGTAGTTTTTCCGCTTCCGGAAGGCCCGACCAGTGCAATGGATCTGCCGGCCGGAATTTTAAAGGAAATATGATCCAGAACAAGCGTCTCATCATCACTGTAATGGAAGGATACATCTTCGTAGGAAACTTCCCCTTTTACATTCTTCAAAGGCTCAGCATCCGGTGCATTTACGATTTCCGGCTCTGTTTCCATTACTTCAAGGAAGCGGCGAAAACCGGAAAATCCTTTCTGCATCATCTCGATCAGTTCCACAAGTATCTGGATCGGACTTACAAATATCCCGATATAAAGTGCATACATAGCAAGATCTCCGGCATTCATTTTTCCCCTGGCAATCAGCCATCCTCCAAACACAAGGGTAACCAGATACATCATTCCCTGAAAGAATCGGTTCCAACCCATAAAGTTTCCCATACACCTGTAATTGGCATTTTTTGAACAAAGAAAAGCATGATTGCTTTTTCCAAATTTCTCACGCTCTACATTTTCATTGGCAAAGGACTGTACCACACGGATTCCTGCCAGCGTATCCTGCAGACTGGAATTCACATCTCCGATTTTTTTCCGGTTGTCCATAAAAGTTTCCTGCATTCTTTTATTCTGCCTCATGGAAAACATGAACATTACAACAACAAGGATCAGAAGCGGAATCGCAAGTCTCCAGTTGATCAGAAACAGAAAAACAAAAGATCCCACAATTTTAATCAGGGAAATAAACAGATTCTCCGGACCGTGGTGTGCAAATTCTGAAATATCAAAAAGATCCGATACCAGTTTGCTCATCATCTGACCGGAATTATTCTGATCGTAATAGGAAAAAGACAGCTTTTCATAGTGGTCAAACAGCTGCCGGCGCATATCCCCTTCCATTTTTGCCCCCATCATATGCCCCTGATAGCCTACATAGTAAACACAGAAGCTCTGGATCAGATACATAATAAGAAGAGCCGCTCCGATAGGAAGAAGGGCTTTCAGTATCCTGGAAGGTTCTTCCCTGAAAATCGTAGCCGTCAGTATTCGCAGGATCTGAGGAAATGCAAGATCCACCATACTGATGATCGCTGCACAAAAAAGATCCAGAAAGAACACTGTCTTATAAGGTCCGTAATAGCGGATAAATTTTTTCAGCGTGTACATAATCTTTTTTATCCTTTCAAAATATTCATCTGCTATTATAGACGCTATTTTTCCCAAATACAATGCTATTACTGCTCTTTTTCCTCCTGTTCAGCAGGAAAACGTATCCCTACATCATATGTTCCGGTCTCTCGTCTGAGAAATTCCATATTTCCGCCATGTGCCCGTGCAATCTGCCGTGCAAGCCGAAGACCCATAATATGAATCTTTTTCGTCTGTGAATCCATATTTTCTACTATAGCCTGCGGAATCCCCGTTCCTGAATCTGTTATGCAAAAACACACCATTCCATCCTTTTCGTAAAGGTGGATCATAACCTGACACCCCTGTGGATTATGACGAATGCTGTTTCCGATCAGATTACGCAGAGCACGCTTAACCAGATTTCCATCTGCAAAAACAGATGCCTTTTCTATTTCCGGAGAAATATCCAGCTCTACCTCTGTCTGTCCCTTTTCCTGTTCCAGTTCTTCATTGTAAATATCTGCCGTACATTCTCTTAGCAAAAGAGCCGGAGAATATTTTGACAGATGCAGTGGCTGCGCATCATAAGCAAGCTTTGAAGTAAGATTCAGATCAGAGACCAGCTGACTGATAAGTCGGCTTTGTCTGCATAGAATAAACATCCTCTACATAGGGAGGGAAGATAAACCCCCTTGTTTTTCCTCCTTTGATTATTTCTTTAATAATCTTATCTTTATCTTTCTTTTTCTTGTTCCACCACATCTTTTTTCCTCCTACTCTTTCCAGATTTACGCCGATTCCAAATAAGCTAAATCCTTTACTGTCTCCAATCTCTTCTTGCAGTCCTGATAAATTTCTTTGTAATGCTTTCCCGTCAAAATTCCGGTATCAATTACATGCAAGATAATATTTTCTATTAGAGACAAATTGTTTAACTGCATCACTGTAGCTTCATCTCTTTTGGAGATTCCAGCCATTTTGTTTGCCAGCTTTGAATATGTCAT
>Garnier_p1__coassemble_6093_pt1 | contig 3698 bp, 5 predicted proteins | sample Garnier_p1__metabat2_high_PE_036 | metagenome-assembled genome bin Garnier_p1 | reverse complement strand
GAAACATACAGATGATCGTCCCTATTCGTATGTAGCTGCGGACAACTAAAAGCAGCTCCATGATGATCAGAAAACAGATCATCATGTGAGTACGTCCGTGGGTCCAGCTAAGAGCTGCCGGCCACGGAACACTGCGGAAGATACCCTGGACAAGGACGTTAAAAGGGTCGGTTCCCAGATTTGCCTGAATAAAAAAAGTCACACCCAGGTGAGCAACAGACAGACCGAAAACCAGTAAGATAATTTGTTTGATTTTTTGTTTTGGCGTCATGATGTGTAGTTCCTTTTTCTTTATTTTATCAATATTTTATCATATCAGACAGGCTTATAAAAGCAGAATATCAGGAAAATAAGTTCTACAAAATATAAATTCTCAGGTATAAAATAAAAAAGAAAATAAAGGAAATTATTCCAATAAGAGACGTGATTTTGACAGTTTCTGCAAAATAAATAAGTTAAAGGCGTATAATGAAAGAAAAATATTATGTCAGGAGGAAGAGAGAATGAACTACAAGAAATTGACAGCAGTATTTATGGCATTGGGAATAGCAGTAACATGTTTTTCCGGATGCGGACTGACAGAGGGCAATGGAGGGACATCTGCTCCAGAACCGACCAAGGCGGCGACCACAGCAGCACCGAAGGCTACAGCTACGTCAACCCCAAAAGCTTCAGCAGCACCAAAACCTACGAAAGCAGCTGCGCAGACAGGGGCAGGGGCGCAGTCCGGCAATACAGGAAACACATCTTCAGAAGCAGAAAAAGAAATCACATATATAAACGGCGTTCTAACAGATTCTGATGAGGACAGTGTAACAATCGAGTATGGATCTGACGGGGATTTTAATCAGATAACTTTTGATATCAGTAATGCGGATATTCAGATAGGCGGAAACAAGAAACAGGGGGGGCCGTTAGCGGCAAGTCTGAACCTCAAAATTGGATATTATGTGGAGAATGGAGATTACATTGCTGTTTCTGTATATGGAGACGGAAGTGAAAGTATGACCCCAAGCTGGGTTTATGATTATGAAATGAAGTCTGTCAGCGGCAATGTAAGATATAACGATGACTCTACCATGACAATAGAAACAGGTTCTGATGGAGATTTTTATGAAATGACTTTTGACATCAGCAGTGCAGAGCTGGATATTCAGGTAGATGAAGTGATTGGAGTCAGCGGTCTTAGAACTAGTCTTAATGTAGATGTAAATTATTATGTGAAAGATGGAGTGAACATTGCTACATATGTATACAGCGACGGGACAGAATACTTTTCACCCAGTCAGCTATATAATATGGAACAGAGAAATACACAGACAGAAGAGAATATCCAGGAGTATGAAGAATCCGGAGATGAGGATTATATAGATGAGGACGGGGAAACTTCTGAGGATTATTAACAGGGAAAGTCAGGGAAATAAATGGAATCATTGACAGATCCATGGAATTATATTGCTGCACTGATCAACTATAAATATGGGTTTTGGATTCCGTATTTTGATATGGCGGCAATGATGCTTATGATGATCCTTCCTGTTATTGCCTTAAAAAGCTATGATTTTCTCAGCCGTCACGCTGCTTTGAAAACAAAGGTGCTTCTGTACGAAAAAGAAATGGAAGTATGCCGCCAGCATACGCTGGATAGAGAATATACGCTGAGGGAATTTCAGAGGCTTGGCAAAAGCATGGAAGAATCTCTGGACAGGATAGAGACTTTTGTATCAGAAAACAGGCTGGAGGAAGCTGTCTCTTATATCAGGAGACTTCTTTCTGAGACAGGAAGAAGCTCTTATGGACTGGTCAGCAGTGGAAATATGATGATTGACGGACTTGTAAATTACAAGGCTTCTTATATCAGAGCCCTTCATATTGACTTTTCGGCTGAGATCCGTATTCCGGCAGACATTTTACGTGCCGGATTCCTCTTCGGGATATTCTGTATTTTGAAAGCCGAAGAAGACAGATCTGTCTTCATACCTTTAAAGGGGAAGAGATATTTTACAAAAAGCTGGACAGTATAGAAAAAGACCTGGAAGAAGCAGCAGTGGCTTTTGTCAGGATTCATCAGTCGTATTTGGTGAATCTGTATCATATATCCAGATATTATTCTGACAGAATAGAACTGGAAGGTGGAGAAGTTCTTCCTGTCAGCGAAGCCAGGCAAAGAGTGGTAAAACAAAGATATCATGCATTTCTTCGGCAACTTTAAAAGGAGAAGGAGAATGAAAAAGTGGAGTATATGCAGTATGACAGGGATTCTTCTGGGAATCGGTCTGTTTTTTCAGAGTGTATCAGCAGAAGAACCTTTGGGACAGTTTATAAGTTATGAAATTGAAGACTATGGAGAATATGAGGATTCACAGACAGATCTTACTTATGTATTTACAAAAGGCATTTTTTCTTCTTATTCAGACAGTACAGAAAGTATGGTCTTGACACGGCAAAACAGAGAGGAATCTGTATCGACACAGAAGGATATTCCCATATAGGGGAATACGAAGGCTCTGAAACACACCTGTGGTATACAAGAGACAGGCAGGGACAGAATAAAAGGCGTGCGGAAAAAATATATTTCTTTTTGGAAAAACCGCTATAGATTATGTCAAACTGTATGAAGGGATGGGGATAAGTGAAAATATCTTTGAAGAATTTCATGTGGAACATGATTATGGAGAGGTTCCACTGCCGTAGAAAATATAAATGTAATAATTTCGTAATAAAATTTGACAAAACAGGTAAATTCATGGTAACATACGCAGTTGAATGTGGCCGTGAGTTATCTGTTTTGTTTTTTTTAGGAAACAAAACAGCAATTGACGGCGGAACCGAGTGTGAACAGGAATAAAAAGGAGAGTTCAATGTTTAAAAAAATTACAGCAGTATTGTTAGGTATATGTGTAACTTCTATGACTTTAACTGGTGTTTCCGCAGCGGATTTCAGTGACGGGATAACAGAGGCGGCAGTGGAAGAGGATACCTTTACAGATGGCAGCGAAGGAATAGAGACAGAAAGTATCACCGCTATGGTAAACGACATGGCGGCTCATGCTCAGGAAAAAGGGCAGGAGTATCAGGAACTGAAGGTACAGAAAAATATTGCGGCTGAAAGAAGAGCTTCCGCAGAGCGTGCGGAAAAGATTGCAGCTATGGTGGAAGAATCCAATCGTAAAGTGGAGAGGAAACGTGTGGCAGAGAGAAAAGATCTTGTAAACTTTGCCCTGCAGTTTGAAGGAAATCCATATGTTTACGGTGGTACCAGTCTTACCAAAGGCGCTGACTGTTCCGGGTTTGTGATGTCTGTATTCAGGGAATTTGGATATGAGCTCCCAAGAGTGGCATCTGCACAGTTTAATGCTTCCAGAAAAAAAGAAATCAGTGAAATGGAAGTGGGAGATCTGGTTTTTTATGGAGGTGGGATCAGTCATGTGGCACTTTATATTGGAAAAGGAAAGATCATCCATGCCAGTACCTCTGCGTCCGGAATTAAGATCTCCGATTATGATTATGAAACACCGGTTGGTGTCGGAACTTATCTGAAATAATCGAGGGTTTGGCAGATTGCACAAAGAATGTCGAAAGCTGTAGATTATACACATTGAGGTGTAAAAGTTTTCCACAAATAGAAAACGTGGAAAACCTTATAAAATCAAGTTATGCACAAAGTTATCCACATTATCCACAGGAAAGGTATGTGG
>Garnier_p1__coassemble_5151_pt1 | contig 4348 bp, 5 predicted proteins | sample Garnier_p1__metabat2_high_PE_036 | metagenome-assembled genome bin Garnier_p1 | reverse complement strand
TCACAATACAAATTTATTTCTGTTTGGACAGCTTTCGTCTAAGCTTGTTACCAATGCCTATGAAAATTTCACAGAAATGTATGACGCATATCATGCTCTAGGCGGTAACGGTATGGTTACAAAAATGAAACAAGAAATAGATGAATTGCATTTAAAAGAAAAGAGGTAAGAAATATGAAGAATATTAATTGGATTGTAAGAATTAAAAATAAAAATTTCTGGTTAACACTTATACCTGCGGTATTACTTCTAATTCAGGTTGTTCTTGCTCCATTCGGATATCAATGGGATTTTGGAGTGTTGAATGAACAGTTAGCTGCCATTATTAATGCCTTATTTGCAGTATTGGTAATCTTAGGAGTAGTAAATGATCCAACCACTGAGGGAATTACTGATAGCAGGCAAGCACTTACTTATAAGGAGGTACATTCTGATGACAAATGAGGAATTTATTAAACAGATTGCAAAATATGTACAGAAGTATGCAGCATCCTACGGGATTTGTGTACATAGTCCAATCATTGCACAGGCAATCTTAGAAAGCGGGTGGGGCAAGTCAAAACTTGCTTCTACCTATCATAATTATTTTGGGCTAAAGTGCGGAACTAAATGGACAGGTAAGAGCGTGAACATGACAACTCAGGAAGAATATCAGCCGGGAACGCTGACTACCATTAAAGATAACTTCCGTGTATACGATAACATGGAAGAGGGGGTCAGAGGGTATTTTGAATTTATTCAGCTAGCCCGATACCAGAATCTCAGAGGTATCACAGACCCTAGAAAATATCTGGAAACAATTAAAGCAGACGGGTATGCAACAAGTTCTACATACGTAACTAATAATATGAAATTGATTGAACAATACAATCTTATAAGATATGATAGGGAGGAAACGAAAATGACTAAAGTTGAAAAAGCTATTCGATGGATGGAAGACATGGCGAATAATAATAAACACGGATATGACCAGACTTACCGATGGGGTGAAAAAGGAGATTACGATTGTTCTTCGGCGGTATATATGGCGTGGGAACACGCAGGGATTCAGGTAAAGACATATTCTTTCAATAAATACGGATGTGCGTATACGGGTGTAATGAAAGCAGTATTTACACATTTTGGCTTCAAGGATGTAACTTCCAAAATTAACCTTGCTACAGGATCGGGATTGAAAAGAGGGGATATTCTACTTAATGACTCCCACCATGTTGCTATGTATTGTGGAAATGGAAAAGAAGTCGAGGCATCCATTAATGAAAAAGGTAAGGCTACAGGTGGGAAGCCCGGAGATCAGACCGGTAAAGAATTTCTTATCAGATCATACCGTAACTACCCTTGGAATCGTGTTTTGAGATATTCTACTGTCGAAACGTCTTCGGATTCTAAAAAATCCATTAATGAGGTAGCTAGAGAGGTAATCGCAGGCAAATGGGGAAACGGCGATGACCGTAAGAACAGATTGACTGCCGCAGGATATAATTACTCTGAGGTTCAGGCTACCGTAAACAGACTTGCAAGCGGAAAGCCTGCAAAATCTGTTACGGAAGTAGCTAGAGAGGTAATCGCAGGCAAATGGGGAAACGGCGATGCCCGTAAAAAGAAACTTATTGCTGCGGGATATGATTACATTGCTGTACAAAAAGAGGTAAACAGACTTCTATAAATATAAAGGTCTTCTTCCACGTTTTCTAGGAGGTACAGAAAATGTAAATGTGTGAATCATAAGGCTTCCTGAAATTATTGGATTTGCACTCAATGGTGGCGCAATGGAAACCCAGACATTTTTACGCACTCAGGGTCGGCAGCCCTTTCTTCCAAATGGCGCAGAGGAAATCCTGAGAGTATTGAACATCAAAGAAAACAGCAGCCATTACGCTGTTCGATGCCAGTTACGCCATCCCGGTAAGCGTATGATCCGACATACATATTTTCTGGTCAAGGGAATCCCGGATGAAGAAATGCTGCTGCAGGAATTCGAGAGAAGGAAAACCTGGGAGAACACCCTGGAGCTGACTGAAAACAGAAATCCACTGTGTATTTTGCTAAGCGGACTGGCCTTTGCTGCTTGTGTTACCATGTGCGTTTTGAGTCATCCGGCTGTGAACCAAATGTCCGGAGATATTTATTTTCCCTGTATGGGAGCTTCTGTGGCAACCTTTTGTCTGCTGCTTTATTTTATAATCCGTCAGCGCAGAGGAGAATAAACAAGCTTACTTTTCTATATACCATTTTACAGGAGAAACAAACATCATGGAGAAACGAAAATTTTCTGGAAAAACAATTTTGAAGCTGGCCGGAGCGCTGCTTGCGCTGGCTTATTTAGGTTTTTGCCTTTATGCGGGCATTACCGGGAACTTTCCCGGCATGCACCAGAAGGAACATGTCATGCGTTTTGGAGATCTTAAAAACTGGGTGTCAGGAGGGATGTCAGCGGTTATAATTTCTGTCTTGTGTGTCAATTCCGCGATAAATGATGTGAATGTCCAAAAGGGGCGAAAAAAGACGTCGTCGCCATCTTTTTTTATTATGTTACTGCTGATAAGTTTCCCTCTGCTTCTGGAATCTTATCTTGATATTGGATGGATTGGAATTGCTTTTTATGCGGGTATTATGGCGTTACTGTTTGGAATTGCATGGATTCCTCAGATTCTGAATCAATGGATTGCCCGTCTGCTCTTACGCGAGAAAACCATGAGCGGCAAACAGCAGGTGCAGATCATCGAATGGATTCATTTTTATCCGTTGAAAAAATTTCTGATTTTCGGGTTATGGGGATTTGGTGTTGTGATCGTTCTGTGTGGTATCTGGGAAGCAGCAACCGGTAAAGTAGAAACGGACAGACAGTTTTTTCTGTGTTTATTTTGTATAGCAGTTTTAGTTACCACACTATTTCAGAAAATGAAACGCTATATTTGTACACCCTGTCACAGTATACCGGCGCTGAATCAGAGCCTCAGCAAAAATCAGCTGGAGCTGCTTCTGGAGGGAGAGCACTTTGAACGAATACCGTTTGAAGATCCCGCCATGAAACAGTATCTTGAAATTTATCGAAGCCAGAACTGGATGCTGATGGGCGGAAAGCTGATTTCAAAAAAGCTGGCTTTGTGGGTAACCATGGATCGATCCAGGAACGATACTTTACTGAAGGTTCTTTATCTAAATGGAACAACTGCAAAAGCCAGAGTTGATTTGGAGATCAGAGAAAACAGGTATGAAGAGTTTACTTCTGTCCTGAGAGAACTGATTGGATACGAGAGATCTCTTAACCTGTATGGAAAAGAGAAACAGTTGGCAGAGAAATTTGCATCCTGCTTTCCGGAGCTCATTTCCGATCAGGAGCGTATTGCCGCATTTCTTACTCAGGATGTTACAGAGATCCGAAGGGATTATATCCAGACCTTTTCCTCATCCAATGCCAGGAAGAAAAATTGACCTGTTATTTTAAACGTGGTAAAATTTTAAATAGAATCAGGTAATAGTGAGAAGAACTAAAAATGGAAAAAATAATACTGATCGTAGAAGATGATCAAGAATTAAATAAGTCATTATGTTATGCCCTGGAAAAAGAGGGATATTTAACCGTTCCGGCTTTCTCTTTACAGGAAGCAAAATCAAAATTTGAAGAATTGAAAGTCCGACAGATGCCACAGCTGCTTATACAGGATGTCAATCTTCCAGACGGAGAGGGATTTACTTTTTGCAGATGGATCAAGAAGCAATGTGAGATCCCGGTGCTGTTTCTGAGTGCAAGAGATCTGGAAGAAGATGCTCTGAAAGGCTATGATGTAGGCGCAGAGGATTATATTACAAAGCCGTTTTCCATGAAAATTCTCCTGCGAAAGATTTCGCTTATTTTAAATCGCAGTCAGACAGAGGAAAAGAAAATCTATGACGATGGAAACCTGTATATCGACTGGGAAAGAGCCAGGATCATGGTGGGAAAGGCAGAATGTATGGTGACTCCAACGGAATTTCGTCTGTTAAAGATCCTTGCTGAAAATAAGGGGAAGCTTCTGACTTATGATATTTTACTGGAGCAACTATGGGACTGCGACGGCCAGTTTGTAGATAAACATACGTTGGCAGTAAACATCAATCGTCTTCGAAAAAAAATCGAAGATACGGAACACAAATACATTTCCAATGTGTATGGGATGGGATATCAATGGGTTGGATAAAACGAAAAGAAGCAGAACTTTTTGCGAATCAGGTGGAGGAAGCGTTGGATACCATCTTATCAGGCAGAGAACTGAGAGAACCGGAGGAGGTCACAGAAGATACTCTCTGGGGCAAATGCGGGGAGAAATTCTGGCAGTTATCTCAGGTTTGGAATATAAAAGAAGCA
>Garnier_p1__coassemble_4285_pt1 | contig 5161 bp, 6 predicted proteins | sample Garnier_p1__metabat2_high_PE_036 | metagenome-assembled genome bin Garnier_p1 | reverse complement strand
TTTTTTTCTATAAAATAAATCAGAGGAAGGGAGGCGCTTGCAGAAAGCAGGAGTCTGCACTGTCCCTGATTACCCTTTGCAGTGATCAGGAGGGCGTCTGATTCCGGCTGTGCGATTTTATTAAACCGGCCGCCATCCAGATATGTATGTAATTCCTTTACCATTGCAGCAATGGTAATTCCATCAAATGCCATAGAAAATGCTCCTTTTAATTCTTGTATTTTATTTTACAGTATAGCATGGATCCGGATACAGCGCAAAAGAATCTTATATATACATTGCAGGAGGGGACTTTTCTATTGGACTTTTCTATTGTTTGACATTTTGGAAAAACTAATTGACTACCCTGTTCAGATGTTTTATAATCAATCTGTATGTAAAGATATAAGTAATCTGCAAAGAGAGAAGACATTATGATAAAAAGTATGACAGGCTTCGGCCGGGCTGAAGCCGTGACAAAAGAGTGGAAGATCACAGTAGAGCTGAAATCAGTGAACCACAGATATCTGGATCTGAACATCAAGATGCCCAGGAAGCTGAATCTTTTCGAGGGGCAAGTCCGTAATCTGATAAAGACTTACATGCAGCGCGGCAAGGTGGATATTTTTATTACTTACGAGGACTATACAGCAGGAAGCGTTGCTCTGAAATTTAATCGTGATCTTGCGGCAGAATATCTGGGATACTTAAAAGAAATGGAACAGGAGTTCCAGCTGAAAAATGATATCAGCGTTACAATGCTTTCCAGATATCCGGAGGTTCTGACGATGGAAGAACAGCCGGTAAACGAAGAGGAACTCTGGAATTGTCTGGAGGAGCCTCTGAAGGAAGCATGCACAAGATTTGTGGAAGCAAGAGAACGGGAAGGAAAACATTTGAAAAATGATCTGCTTGCCAAGCTGGAGGGACTGGATGAAAAAGTCTCGTTGGTAGAAAAACGTTCACCAGAGGTTGTTCAGGCATACAGAGAAAAGCTGGAAACAAAGGTTCATGAGCTTCTGGAGGATTCGCAGATCGATGATAATCGTATTGCGGCAGAGGTGGTTCTTTTTTCAGATAAAATCTGTAATGATGAAGAAACTGTCCGGCTCCACAGTCATATCCGCGGTATGAAAAAAATACTCAGCGAGCAGGAAGGAATCAGACGCAAACTGGATTTTATGGCACAGGAAATGAACAGAGAGGCAAACACGATTCTGTCAAAATCCAGCGATATTCAAATTTCAGACATTGCGATCGATCTGAAAACAGAAATAGAAAAGATCCGTGAGCAGATCCAGAATATAGAGTAATGGAGGCAGACTGATCTGTGGCAAAGTTGATAAATGTAGGTTTTGGAAATGTTGTAAATTCTCAGAAGATCGTTGCTGTTGTCAGTCCGGATGCTGCACCGGTAAAGCGTATGGTACAAAGCATTAAGGGAACTCGTTCGCTGGTGGATGCCACACAGGGACGTAAGACAAAGGCTGTAATCGTTACTTCGGATGACTATATTGTATTATCGGCTCTTCAGCCGGAAACCATAGCAAGGCGGTTTGCAGAGGCATATGATTTTGAAGACAGAGGAGAAGAACATGAGTAAAGGTGTTTTGGCAGTAGTATCCGGTTTTTCCGGAGCTGGTAAGGGAACAGTTATGAGACGCCTCTTGGAAAAGTATCAGGAGTATGCGTTATCCGTTTCTGTAACTACTCGTGCTCCCAGACCGGGAGAGGAAGATGGAAAAGCATATTTTTTCCGTACGGTAGAAGAAGTAGAGCAGATGATTCGGGAAGATCAGCTTTTGGAGTATGCTAGATATGTAGATAATTATTATGGAACTCCTCGCCCTTATGTGGAGGAGAAACTTTCCGAAGGCAAAAATGTAATTCTGGAGATAGAGATCCAGGGAGCGATGAAGATAAAAGAAAAGATTCCCGAAGCAGTGCTGATCTTTGTGACGCCGCCAAATATGGAAGAGTTGGAAAGACGTCTGGTGGGAAGAGGAACTGAAGCGCCGGAAGTGATTCGTTCTCGTTTAAGCAGGGCGTCTGAGGAAGCAGAAGGCATGGAAGCTTATGATTATCTTTTGGTGAATGATGAACTGGAGGAGTGCGTTGACGAGCTTCACCGGATCATTTCAAGCGAACGCTGTAAAACACAGCGGAATACAGAGTTTATCAAAAAAATCCAGGAACAATCCCGGGAATTAATGAAAGGAGACTTATAATATGATTCATCCATCCTATTCAGAACTGATTCAGGCAATCAATAACAATGCAGAGGAAGACGACAACACAATGATGCTGAACAGCCGTTACTCTCTCGTACTGGCTACAAGCAAACGTGCACGTCAGCTTATTGCAGGCGCAGAGCCTATGGTAAGAGGCGCGGCAGGAAAAAAACCGCTTTCTGTTGCCATTGATGAATTTTATCAGGGGCAGGTAAAAATCGTTGCAGATAATGGCGAAGAAGAGGCCGCTGTGCAGCCGGAAGAAGCGGTAACAGCAGAAGCAGAGACTGTTTCCGAAACTGTAGAGACAGTTACAGAAGAAACCGAAGAATAAAACAAAGACAGTGGGGCGTTGTTTTTACAGCGCTCCTTATATATATCAGGAGATTTTATGAAAATATTATTTATTTCACTGGGCTGTGATAAGAACCTGACAAATTCAGAGGAGATGCTGGCACTTCTTACCGAAAGCGGTCATGAGATTGTAGATTCAGAAGAAGATGCGGAGATCATTGTGATCAATACCTGTTGCTTTATTCACGATGCAAAAGAAGAAAGTATTGAGAACATCCTGGAAATGGCAGAATACAAAAAAGCGGGTACCTGCAAGGTACTGATCGTAACCGGATGTATGGCACAGCGTTATAAGGAGGAAATCATCCAGGAAATTCCAGAGGTGGACGCTGTTCTGGGTACTTCTTCTTACAGAGATATTCTGAAGGCAGTAGAAGAAGCATGTGCGGGAAGGCATTTTGAGAAATATCGGGATATTAATGAGCTTCCGGAAGATTCCGGCCGTCCGGTACTTACTACAGGGGGACATTATGGATACCTGAAGATTGCAGAGGGCTGTGATAAGCATTGTACCTATTGTATTATCCCGTCTTTAAGAGGAAACTTCCGCAGTGTGCCGGAAGAAAGACTTCTTGCGCAGGCGGAGTATATGGCAGAGCAGGGGGTAAAAGAACTGATTCTGGTAGCTCAGGAGACTACCGTATACGGAACAGACCTTTACGGGAAGAAAACTCTTCATATCCTTTTGAAAAAACTTTGCCGGATCAAAGGAATCCGCTGGATCCGTGTACTTTACTGCTATCCGGAAGAAATTTATGACGAACTGATCCAGGTTATGAAGGAAGAAAAAAAGATATGCCATTACCTTGATCTTCCTATTCAGCATGCAAGTGACAAAATCCTGAAGCGAATGGGGCGCCGCACCACCAGAGCTCAGCTTACAGAAATCATAGAAAAATTAAGAAGAGAGATCCCGGATATTGTTCTTCGTACTACGTTGATAACAGGATTTCCAGGAGAAACAGAGGAGGACCATCAGGAACTGATGGAGTTTGTAGACCAGATGGAATTTGACCGACTGGGAGCCTTTACCTATTCTCCGGAGGAGGGAACACCTGCCGAAAGAATGCCAGATCAGGTTCCGGAGGAGCTGAAGGAAGAAAGAAGAGACGAGATCATGGAGCTTCAGCAGGAGATTTCTCTGGAAAAGGGAAATGATCGGATCGGGCAGGAACTGATGGTTATGATTGAAGGAAAGGTTTCCGGAGAAAGTGCCTATATTGCCCGTACATACGGAGATGCCCCGAAGGTGGACGGATATCTTTTTGTGCAGACAGGGGAACTTCTGATGACTGGAGATTTTGCAAAAGTTAAAGTAACCGGAGCACTGGAATATGATTTGATAGGAGAATTGGCAGATGAATACACCGAATAAACTAACAGTTGGTAGAATGATACTTGTTCCTTTTATGGTTTTATTTCTGTTGACAGACCTCGGAGGAGAGGCAAACAGGTATATTTCCCTGGTGATCTTTATGGGGGCCAGTGTAACAGACTGGTTTGACGGATATCTTGCAAGAAAGTACCATCTGGTAACAAATTTTGGGAAATTTATGGATCCTCTGGCAGATAAGCTGCTTGTATGTTCGGCTATGATCTGTATGATCCAGCTGGAGAGACTTCCGGCATGGATCGTGATCGTGATTATTGCAAGAGAGTTTATTATCAGCGGGTTCCGTCTGATCGCTGCAGAAAACGGTATTGTGATTGCGGCAAATTACTGGGGCAAATTTAAAACAGTTTCACAGATGATAATGATTATCCTTCTGATCCTGCATTTTGGCGGTATATTTGCAGTGCTGGAACAGATTTTTATCTGGCTGTCTCTGGCGCTGACAGTGATTTCTCTTATCACCTACATCTGGCAGAATCGTTCTGTGCTGTCTATGCAGGAATAACACGGTGTTTTATTTTACTTAAGGGAAAAAAAGGAGGCTGCAAAAGATGATTACAGAATTAGTAGCAGTGGGAACAGAAATATTACTTGGAAATATTGTAAATACAAACAGTGCTTATCTGGCAGAAAAATGTGCGCAGCTTGGTCTGACTTTGTATTATCAGACTGTGGTGGGTGATAACGAAGAACGGATGAGAAGTACGATCAAAACAGCTCTGGACCGTTCTGATGTTGTTATCCTTACCGGAGGTCTGGGACCTACCAAAGATGATCTTACAAAAGAAATCACAGCAGAGGTTCTGGGGCTTCCCCTTGTTGAGGATGCTCACAGCAGAGAACTGCTGGAAGCATACCTGAAACAGTATAAAAAAAATGATTCTCAGCGCAGGATCACATCAAATAACTTTAAACAGGCAATGGTTCCTCAGGGTGCGCTGGTACTTGATAATCATAACGGAACAGCTCCGGGACTGATTATTGAAAAAAATGGCAAAACAGCAATCCTTCTTCCTGGACCTCCAAATGAACTGAAGCCTATGTTTGAGGAAGAAGTATTTCCTTTCCTTCGAAAAAAACAGCCGGAGATTATTTATTCCCAGATGGTAAAGATCTGTTCCATTGGGGAAAGTCAGGTTGCAGAGGAGATTCAGGATCTGATTGAAAAACAGTCTAATCCTACAATTGCCCCCTATGCGAAAAC
>Garnier_p1__coassemble_2956_pt1 | contig 7311 bp, 7 predicted proteins | sample Garnier_p1__metabat2_high_PE_036 | metagenome-assembled genome bin Garnier_p1 | reverse complement strand
TCCTGCGATCTCCTCCTGATCCAGACAGAGATACCACCCATACTCTGTTTTATGAGCAAGATACATATCCATACATACAAGATAAGCATCTTCCGGTACATTCCATTTGCTGTGAAACCATGCAGCCGCCTTTTCCTTTAATTCCGGTCTTTCCCGTAAAGTAACATAAGTATATGAAGTCATATTTTTCAGATATTCAAGCAAATGCTCCTTTTTCAGCGGTTCACAATGGCTAAGTACGCAGTATTCGCAGTCTGTGGAATCGATTGTCCGGATCAGAGAAGCCAGCTTTTCTTTGTCCATATAGCCTCCGTTAAAAAAATCTTCGCTTGTAGAATCGCCCAGAAACAGGAGCTTTTCTTCTGGTATATAGATACAGGCCGTGTCTTCTGAATGTGGTGAAACAGTATGAAAGATCCGGGCAGTTACATTTCCCAGATTCAAAGTTATTTCATCTGAAAATTCAAAATCCGAAAGTACAATATTTAATTCCTTCTGCCCGCAATATTCTTTTCTGAAATGCTCATCTTCATTTTTCAGTATTTCAATATAACTTGGATCCTCTGCTTTTTCCTGTTGGCTTCTCAGAAATTCATTTGTTTTTTTATGGGCTATGCTTACCCCCTTTATGGCATGCATACCAAAAGTATGATCGTAATGCCAGTGAGTGATAGCCGTAAAATCCGGTTTCCTGAAATCAGCAGCCTCTATTGCTTCATAAAAATCTTTCACATGAAGCGACGAATATCCCGCGTCTATAGCTAAGGACAGCCTGTCCCCTTTTACATAAGCCAGCATCGGTCTGTCAGCCTCCGGTTCATGGGGCAAATAATAAATTCTGTCCGTTAGTTTCTTTAATTCCATTTCTGTTCCGCCTTTCAGATAATCGTTTTCCTGTTCATATATTATTCTAATTCCAAATAGGAATATCTGTGTATTTGATTCGTCTCCGGCTGATGGTATTCTCTGTGGTACTTTTGCTTCATATGAAACTCCACAGGCTTCTTAAATATCGGTCCGTCAAACACAAAAGAATGATATTCCCCGTTTTCTCCACATATGTCTGCATTTTTCGGGTAATTATCAATAAACTCCCTGTCTATCACCTTGCCCAGAAAGGCTTCCGGCAATGCTGAATTATCAATACATGTTATGATGGCTTTAAAGCCATTTTCTACAAACTGGCGCATGACCTCCTGAGGCGGAATGTTCCAAAGCGGAAATTCCGCTTTTATCCCTGATCCCGCACAGTTGGCAATACGTTTATTTCTAAGTTCCTCCAGGTAGATATCACCGAACAGCGCTGTTGTAATTCCCTGTGCTTTAAATCCCTCAATACATTGTTTCATAGCAGTACCATATTCCTCTGCCGACCATCCCGGATCAAACGGAAATAATGTTAAAGGAATACCAATTGCATCTGCCTGCCTTATCAGCAGTTCCTTTTTGATCTCATGCATGGATATTTTTTCTTCTTCTGAGGAAATCACAGAAAACAAGGATACCACCTTCAGATCATTTGATTTCATTGAATAATACAGAGCCAGGGAAGAGTCCTTTCCACTGCTCCAGTTAAAATAAGCTTTTTTCATCCTAAACCGCTCCCCCTATCTCTGTCACCAGTTTATTTACTATCATATCATATTATGGGCATTTTTTACATGCGATTTCTTTCTGTCTTTTCCTGCCTCCTTTATTTCTCTGTCCTTCATGCACAAAATCATTCCTGCAGATACCGTCAGTACCGCCGCCATAGTGGCGCAGCACACAGGCAGATTCCAGTATGCCTCGTAGCTTCGATAGCCAGCCATTCCAAGACTGGCAGTAATCGGGTAAACCTGGGAAAGCCTGCTGCTCCCTGCCACAAACAGTCCGGCATATCCATAGACAAACGCCACTGCCACTCCTCCAAGGAATCCGTTCCTGGACCGGCTGGTTGCAATAATGATTGGCAGTACAGAGATATAAAGGAACAGATTTACCACAACCTGCTGGTAAAGAGAAAGAATCGCCCCGTCCACGGCAAATCCGGGAATCCCTGCGGCCAAACATCCGGCAGCTGTAAATACAGCACAGACAAAGCCAAGCGCCGCAGAAAAAATCCCGGCAATAACCAGTTTTGCCGTCAGGATGGCACGAAAAGACACCGGAACCGTGAGAAGACTTTTCAGTGTATCGTTTTTTATTTCACAGTTAATGATATATCCTGTAATTAAAGTAATACACATGGGAAAAATCATAAGCATATTATTTTTGATCACCTGTTCCGAAAAAAAGTTGTATGTCCAGACTGTTCCGTCTTCCGCCAGGGTAGTAAACAAAGTCAGCATTACCGTTAAAAGCATCAGCGCCACTCCTGCCCAGAGAATGTGATAGCGCTTCATTTTCATAAGCTCTGTTTTGATCAGACGTATCATATTATTCTCCCCTCCTCTGATAAAGCTTTACCATAAAAATCACAGAAATAAAAGCAACTGTAAAAAGAATTACAGCCACTTCAGCTTCAGCAGGAATCAGCGCTCTAAGAGACTCCAGATCCTTCGGATCACTGACCGCCATATGCTTCTGCATGTCGTCTGCGCTCCATAAGGTTGTCAAAGGAACCGGCATCAGATATACCACAGCCTTTGGAAGCGCTCCCATTACAAAAGCTCCCGCCTCATTAAGAACGCTGTAAAAGACACACAAAAAGATCGAAAAAATATAAGATTTGCTGCAAAAAACAATTACTGCCACCAGAGGCAGAGTCCCTGACGTAATATAAATTCCTATTTTTACCGACATCCACAGTTTATATCCAATCCCCTGTACCTCAAAGACGATCCCTCCGCAAAACACAGAAGCAATTGTAGACGCTGCACAGAATACAATACTGAAAAGAAACAACAGTATCACTTTTGCAAGTACCAGCTTTGTACTTGATATTGGGATGGTTTTCAGACTTTTGAACGTATCATTGTCACGTTCCATAAAAAACAGAAGCGCTGCAACAATTCCAAGAATACAGGGCATGAAAAGCTGGATTCCATATCCCAGCACCGACTGCCACATCATGTCAAATACCTCCGCCTGAGTGCTGCACTTTTCCCAAATCGGATCCCAGTTCATAAAAAAGAACGTCAGCAGAACCGGAAACAAAAATGCCGCCGCAATCACAAGCTGAACAAACCGTTTTCTCTTTAATTTCCATAATTCACATCTGAGCAGTCTAAGCAATTCCAACACCTCCGGTAACTTTTTTGAAGTAATCCTCCAGAGTATCTTCACACATATGAACGTCTCTGATCTCAATTCCATTTTCTACAAAACAGCGATTGATATGCTCCACCGGAAGGGAGGTATCAAACAGCCGCAGCCTGTGGCTATCCTCTATCTGAAACTTCTCTGTTCCGAAATTTTGATAGAGAAGTCCGGATGCTCTTTTTGCATCGGACAGGACAAACCGGACATACTTCCTGTTCTTTTCCTCCAGATCCTTCAGGCTTTCTTCTTCCAGAAGCACTCCATGGTCAATAATTCCAATATCGTCCGCCAGAAGCGCTATTTCCGAAAGAATATGGCTGGAAATCAGAACCGTTTTGCCCTGTACATCGCAAAGCTCACGGATAAAAGAACGGATCTCCGCAATGCCAATAGGATCCAGACCGTTAATCGGTTCATCCAGAATCAGAAGCTCCGGATCATGCATCACTGCCAGAGCAATGGACAGCCTCTGTTTCATACCAAGAGAATACTGGGAATAAAGCTTCTTATCCCTGTATGGCAGTCCCACAAGCTCCAGAGCCTTCTGAATTGCTTTTGGATCTCTGATCCTGCGAAGCTCTGCAAAAATCTTCAGATTCTCTGTTCCTGTCAGATTCGGATAAAAGCCCGGGGCTTCAATCAGACTGCCCACCAGAGGAAGAACCTTTTTTTCGTTATCGGGAAACGCTTCCCCAAAGATACGGATTTTTCCTGAAGAGGGTTTTGTCAGTCCAAGAAGCATTTTCATTGTCGTTGTTTTTCCCGCGCCGTTTCTTCCCAAAAGCCCGTAGATACGCCCCCGGCGTACATGAAGACTCAGTTCGGAAACACTCTTCTGGTTCCCGTAAATTTTTGTCAGTTTTTTTGTTTCAATTATCAGATCATTCATGAAAACAGCCTCCTTTATTTTTAATATCATCTTAACTCACTTTCCTTGAGCTTTTATGGAGACTGCCTTGAGTTTACCTTGAGATTCAACAGGGAATACTATGCAGAAACTGGTGGCAGATGTATAATATAAGAAGCTTTTTTAGAAATTCTAAAATCAGGAGGAACTGCTATGTATGAAAAACCAATCCTCATTGTGGATGATGAACAGGAGCTTCTGATCATGATACGCAAAATTTTTCAACGGGCAGGATTTACCCAGATCATGACTGCCGCCTCCGCTGAAGCGGCTCTGAAAATTCTTTCTGTCCAAATGCCGGCTATGGCTGTCCTTGATGTGATGATGCCGGGAATGGATGGGTTTGCGCTTTTAAAAGAAATCCGTAAAGTCAGCAGTATGCCGGTTTTAATGCTGACTGCAAAGGGCGAACCGGAAGACCGCTGTACCGGACTGGAATTAGGTGCAGACGACTATCTGGTAAAGCCATTTTTGCCCAGAGAGCTTATGCTTCGGGTTACCGCAATCCTGAAACGTGTCTATCCGGAAGGAAACCGTATTGTCGCACTGGCAGCTTCCCAGGTGGATCTGGACAAAGCCGAAGTACGAAAAGGAGAAGAAGTCTTTCGGCTTACTGCAAAAGAATACGCCGTATTTCTGAAGCTTGCAGAAAATGCAGGCCGAATCGTTACTATTGGTTCTCTCTGCCAGACTGCCTGCGGAGAGATCTGGCAGGGCTATGAATCTACTCTGATGACCCATATCCGTCATTTGCGCGAAAAAATTGAATCCAATCCGTCTGCACCTGTCTCTCTTATCACCATCAAAGGACTGGGCTACAAGCTCATAACCAGGGAGGAAAACCGATGAATTCCATACAGCGTTTTTTTCGTAAATATTTTCTGTCCACTATGGGACTGCTGCTGCTGTTTTTATCCATAAATATTCTTCTTGCTCTTACCGTCCTTATTGTCTCTTATAAAAGCTCTTCGGCTCCGGAGCTGCCTGTTGCCCGGCTTGCTGAGGGAATAACAGAACGTAACGGGATTATCTGCGCTGATCCTCAGGTAAAAAAAATTCTGACTGAAAATCGCTGCTGGGCCATGCTTCTGGATGACAGCGGTACCGTCCTGTGGGAAAAAGGAATGCCGAAGTCCCTTCCCCGAAGCTATACCGCCTCAGAAATTGCCAAATTCAGCCGATGGTATCTGCAGGAATATCCTGTATATGTATGGGAACATCCTCTGGGGTTATTTGTGACCGCTTATCCGAAAGGCAGTATGCAGAAATATAATTTTTCCATGGACAGCAGTTACCTTTCCTCCTTTGTTCTTGGAATTTTTATGATTTTGTCTGCCAATCTCCTTTTCATGCTCCTGCTGTTCTGGAAAAATACCCATAACGTAGAAAAAGCCATCCGCCCCATCCTTACAGGAATCAGCGCCATGGCTAAGGGTAAAGCTGTTTCATTAGAAGAAAAAGGGGAGCTTGCAGAAATCAGCGCAGAAGTAAACCGCACAGCAAAAATGCTCCAGAACAAAGATGCAGCAAGAGCCCAGTGGATCGGCGGTGTTTCCCATGATATACGAACGCCTCTTTCCGTCATCCTTGGCTATGCAGGCAGTATAGAGGACGATCCTTCCCTTTCATCTGATGTCCGGGATCAGGCTGCAATGATTTGTAAGCAGGGAGAAAAGCTGCGTCGGCTTATCTCCGATCTTAACCTTGCCTCCAGGCTGGAATATGCCATGCAGCCTCTAAAGAAAACGCTCATAAATCCTGTGGAGCTGGTTCGCCAGTGCATCAGTGATTTTTTAAATAACGGGCTGGATCCAAAGTACAATCTAGAACTGGATATCAACAGAGATATAGCATCACAACCGATCGAAGGCGATCACTCGCTTCTTACACGAATGCTTGATAATCTTATTGAAAACAGTATCCATCACAATCCGAAAGGCTGTCAGATCCTTGTATCTGTAACAGCAGAAAAAAATTTCTGCCGAATTATGATCGCCGATACAGGACAAGGTACTGATGAATCTCTTATGGAAAAGCTGAACCATATAGAAGCAATTGCCATTACCCAGAATTCCAATGGAGAAATTATTCACGGAAACGGGCTGAAGCTTGTAAAACAGATTGTTAAAGCCCATGGAGGAAAGATTTATTTTTCTCAAAACCTTCCCCAGGGAATGGCCGTAACCGTGGAACTGCCATTTTATCTTTCATCGTAGAGAGCCCTGGTCGTATCATATTCTGATGATCATATGTATTGCTTAACATCAACAACACGCTTTTTTTGCGTGTTGTTACTTTTATCTACCTCGTCTTCTGAAAAAACATTATTGATATGTTTTCGAATCGTTTTTTCATCTCTATCAAAAAGTAAAGTCAGCTATAAAATATTTTCTATTGACTTTTTCTAGCACATTATGTACACTTTATAATAAGAAGTGGGTTTTACGACCGTACAGTTTTCACTCAGGCGGGCTACTCATTTCTTTTTTTGTTCTCAGAAAATCATACAAATATAATTTTCCATCCCCATCATGCCTTACCAGCATTCTCATTTTATAAATATTATACCGTTGTATTTCTCCATATTCATTATACACCGGCAATGCTAAACGAGTATCATATCTATACCAACCGTATTTTGCCTTATTTTTGTGTTTTTCATTAAAATCCATAGATACTGTTTTATTTTGTGCAATTTGAATCAACTCGCAGATTGCCTGAGACGCATTTGCTTTTGCTTTTAAGTTTGGTCCTTTCAAAATTATTTTATCTTTTCCATGCACAAATTCATCCGGAAAATCTGCTCCAATATATATTTTTTCCGATGTATCAGCGATTTCCGAATATTTTCCAATATACTCTTTTAAGTAATTTTCAATTTCTCCCCATTCTTTCCTTGTCTTTCCTTTAAACCGTATATCATTAATCAAAACAATTTTCTTTCCCTCAGGGTCAGTAATGATTGTTATATTTTTATCCAAATAAATACCTCCATTTCTTCTATAAACTTTAAGTACGGAATTTTGCATGATTGACTTATCAAATAGATTTCATAAAAAAGAACATGCAATATCAGATGATTGCATGTTCTTACCATATCACATTTCATATTTGTATTCAATTATTTTCTCATAATGTCAATATATCTTACTTCCATACTG
>Garnier_p1__coassemble_2915_pt1 | contig 7391 bp, 7 predicted proteins | sample Garnier_p1__metabat2_high_PE_036 | metagenome-assembled genome bin Garnier_p1 | reverse complement strand
ACAGGTAAGATCACAGGTCTGTTCTAATCACGGTCACTCATAGATACTCTATAAGTAATATAAGAAACCCCATCCGGAGTTGAACCCTTTCCGGATGGGGTTTCTGTATTTAAAAATCTAAAACAATCCTTTCATTACAGGATAAAGTTTCCTGAATTTCTGGTAGCGTTCCTCATATTTTGCCACCAGCTCCTGATCCGGTTCCACTGTGTCTACCACATGAGCCATCTTCCTGCCAATGGTCTCCACATCCGGATATGCGCCGCAGCCTACAGCTGCCAGCATAGCTCCGCCCATGGACGGACCTTCCTCTACCTGAAGAACATCCACTTTCAAATTCATAACATTTGCAATGATTTTTTTCCAGAGGGGACTTTTTGCGCCGCCGCCGCAGATTTTTGTACACTGGATATTAATACCCAGTTTTCTGGCAACCTCCAGAGAATCACGAAGCCCAAAAGCCACTCCTTCCAGAACCGCCTGAGTCATGTCGGCTCTTGTAGTGTCCATAGACATGCCGAAAAACACGCCTCTTGCATCCGGATTATTGTGCGGAGAACGCTCCCCCATCAGATACGGAAGGAAAAAAACAGGATTTTCTCCAATCCTGCTGATCGGAGCCTGCTCTGCTGCAAAATCCTTTGTCTGAAGGATGTCTTCCGCCCACCATTTGTTGCAGGAGGCGGCGCTCAGCATACATCCCATCAGATGATAGCTGCCGTCTGCATGACAGAAGGAATGCAAGGCATTATTTTCATCCACCCCAAAATCTTTACTGGAAATAAAGATAGTTCCGGAGGTTCCAAGAGAAATATTGCACTGTCCGTCTCCCACTGTTCCTGTTCCCACAGCAGCCGCAGCGTTGTCTCCGGCCCCTGCAACAACCTTTACATTTTCAGAAAATCCCAGTTCCTCTGCAATAGATTTTTTAAGAGTTCCCACAACCTCCCAGCTCTCATAAAGCTTCGGAAGCTGTCTTTCTTTTACATCGCAGATTTCCATCATTTCCTTTGACCAGCAGCGGTTTTTTACATCCAGAAGAAGCATTCCGGATGCGTCAGAAACGTCTGTGCAGAAGGATCCGCTCAGGCAGTACGCAAGGTAATCCTTTGGAAGCATGATCTTTGCAATCTGTTCAAATTTCTCAGGCTCATTTTTTTTCATCCACAAAATCTTCGGCGCGGTAAAGCCTGCAAAAGCAATATTGGCAGTACAAGCAGACAATTTATCCTTGCCGATCACATGATTCAGATAATCCGTTTCCTTCTGTGTACGTCCATCGTTCCAGAGGATAGCCGGACGGATCACCTGATCATTTTTATCCAGCGTTACAAGACCGTGCATCTGTCCGCCAAAGCCGATTCCCGCAATTTCTTTACGGTCAATGTCCTGTGTCAGCTCCTTCATTCCCTCCATGCTCTGTGTAAACCAGTCTTCCGGATTCTGCTCTGACCAGCCCGGATGAGGAAAGTAAAGAGGATACTCTTTTGATACAATATTACAGATTTTTCCGGATTCCTCCATAAGCAGAAGCTTTACTGCTGAAGTTCCCAGATCGATTCCTATATAGTACATAATCCGATTCCTTTCTTTTATTGCAATCCTGTTTTCTGTATATTTTTCTTTAAAATACACATCCCGGGTTTCCCCGGGACGTATATTTCCTACTGTAAGCAGCGTATGTTTATGTCAGAATTCTATTATGTCAGTATGCGTATCCCCGATTATCCCCATGGATTTTCTGTGGGATATCTTACTCCCTTAGGCTGGTTATATCCAATTTCCTCAACCGGAACACCAATATATTTAAATACCTCAAACAAAGCCTTTCCATAATGTCCGAAAGCAACTGCACCGTGGTGCGGATAGCCGCCCTCGATCAGTACATGGCGGTAGAAACGTCCCATCTCCGGAATAGCAAACACACCGATAGAACCAAAGGATCTTGTAGCAACCGGAAGCACTTCACCATGTGCAATATAAGCGCGCAGCTTGTTATCAGCAGTGCTCTGAAGACGGTAGAAGGTAATGTCGCCAGGCTTGATATCTCCTTCCAGGGTACCCTGTGTCACTTCCTCCGGAAGCGCTCTTGCCATGATCATCTGATACTTCATCTCACAGGAAACCAGCTTGCCGGAAGCAGTATTTCCACAGTGGAATCCCATAAAAGTATCTTTCAGAGTATAGTCGTATTTTCCTTTAATGGACTCCTCATACATATCCTTCGGAACAGAATTATTAATATCAAGAAGAGTAACTGCATCCTGGCTGACTACTGTTCCGATGAACTCACTTAATGTACCGTAAATGTCAACCTCACAGGAAACCGGAATGCCCTGTGCAGTAAGACGGCTGTTTACATAGCATGGAACAAAACCGAACTGTGTCTGGAATGCAGGCCAGCATTTTCCTGCAATAGCCACATATTTACGGTAACCTCTGTGTTCCTCTATCCAGTCTTTCAGAGTCAGCTCATACTGAGCCAGTTTTGCAAGGATCTCCGGTTTTTTATTTCCTTCACCAAGCTCTTCTTCCATCTCTTTTACAACAGCCGGAATACGCTCATCTCCCGCATGTTTGTTGTATGCTTCAAAAAGATCAAGCTCTGAGTTCTCCTCAATCTCAACTCCAATATTGTAAAGCTGCTTGATCGGCGCGTTGCATGCAAGGAAGTTTAACGGACGCGGTCCAAAGCTGATAATCTTCAAATTATTCAGACCTTCGATTGCTCTTGCGATCGGAAGGAACTCATGGATCATGTCTGCGCAGTCCTCTGCGTCTCCTACCGGATACTCCGGGATATATGCCTTTACATTGCGAAGCTGCAGGTTGTAGCTTGCATTCAGCATACCGCAGTATGCGTCTCCACGTCCCTGGCAAAGGTCATTCTGTGTTTCCTCTGCTGCTGCAATAAACATTTTCGGTCCGTCAAAATGCTTTGCAAGAAGTGTCTCGGAGATTTCCGGTCCAAAGTTTCCAAGGTATACACAAAGAGCATTGCAGCCTGCTTTTTTGATATCCTCAAGAGCCTGTACCATATGGATCTCGCTCTCTACGATACACACCGGACATTCATAGATATCCTCTGCATTGTATTTCTTTGTATAAGCTTCTACAAGCGCTTTCCTTCTGTTTACAGAAAGACTTTCCGGAAAGCAGTCTCTGCTGACTGCAACAATTCCAACTTTTACTTCTGGCATGTTATTCATGATTTTTCCTCCATTTTAATTACTGTTTCTATGTTTTCTTTTCATTTTTTAAATTGTTTTTTATCATTTTTCTTAATCGATAGTGATATTTTCACCCTTCATATAACAAAAAGCATACCACAAACGGGTATGCTTTTCGTCTCTTTTTTTATCTGATTCATAGCACTTTTTTGACATTTTTATTTTAAGATAAAAAATTGTACTTATTCATCTATATTCTTTTCACTTTTTCCTCTGCGCTCTATCTGACTGGGAAGAATCCCATATCTTTTTTTGAAATCCTTGGCAAATCCCCTGCTGCTGCAAAATCCATTATCCATAGCAATTTGCCCGATGGTATGATCTGTATTCAAAAGATCCCGACAGGCATAAGCCATCCGAATGTCCTGCAGATATGTCTTAAAATTGACCTTGGCATATTCCCGGAACATTCTGGAAAGATAGGCATCTGAATATCCGAACGTCTCTGCCAGATCAGAAAGCTTCAGATCCTCCCTGTAGTGCTCCCTCATATACGTAGTGATCCTGGACAAAGAGCTTAAATGCCTGTTATGCCTCAGTTCCTTTTCTTCTACTTCAGTAACCCGGTATTGAGTCACCATAAGATACAAAAGCTCATAATACAAAGAAATCGTCCGGAAATCATACCCGTTCCTTCTCTCCGTGTACACATTATAAAGTCGCTGTACCAGAGAGATCAGCCGTCCGTCTGAGGGGTTTTCACTGTCTGTCTCTCTGTGGATTCCACCTTCAAAACGAATAAACTGCTGAGCGGTAAAATAATTCTCAAACTGCCGCAAAGGAATCTGTATCACGGCGGTTTTATTTTCCTTCAGTGCATTTACCGAATGGATTTCATTGGCATTTACTATGAGAAGTTCTCCGGCATGAAGCGGATATTTTTCATTATTAATATAAAAAAGAAGCTCCCCTTCCAGCACTGCAAAAATCTCAATAGACGTATGCCAGTGTTTTTCTCTGATATAATTCCCTCTTCCACCCTCAAATAAAAAAATCTTAAAAGGAAGCCCCTCATTTGGGATAATCAGTTCATGTTGAAATTCCATAGACTTACTTTCCCTTCCCCTCCAGAGGTATGTTTCATAACTCACATTTTTTCTCTGTTCATCATAAGAAATGCCACAGCCAGAAGGATCGATGATATCCAGATTGCAGGCAGTCCCACAGAGACAGACACAATTCCGCCCAGACCTGCTCCTAAAGCAAACACAAAAATAATCCCATAGTAATGAACTGCCTTTTTTAGCGCTCCGGGCTTTCTTTCTCTGATATAAAGAGCCAGGCTTTCTGTTCCGCTTCTTAAATTTCCGATACACATGGTACTTGCATAACCATAGCCGTGCACCTTTCGAAATGTCTGTACCTGCATGGCACAGGCGAAAGAAACCAACATAGTAGCCGCCATATTAAAGCTTTTTGGAATGAATCCTGCCAGAAACAGGATTGCAACCTCCAAAGCCACTACGATCTGTCTCCAGTGAATCTTTTTCGTCTTCTGATACCGATAGCGGATTCCCTCTGCCACCAGAACTCCCAGTGCAAAAGTCACTACAGGAAACAGATAATGAAGAGCCTTTCCCCACTGTCCCATCATAAGATTCTGGCTCATAAGTACCACATTTCCAGTCTGAGCATTTGAAAAAACGCCGTCTCTTACATTATAAGTATACGCGTCCTGAAATCCTCCTGACAATGCAAGAAGAGCACTGAGCCGAAAAGTTTCTGAGGTTTGATGTCTGATCTTATCCACTGTACCGTCCTCCTGAATCTTCTGTTTCTCAGCCCCAGTATACTCCTCTTTTCCCTTTATGTAAAACATCAAATTTTCTAAAACTGTCAGAGACTTATAATAAAATATTTACATTATTGACTGCAAAACCAATATGTCGCTTTTGCTGCCCCGCTTTCCATGTTTTATCCTTATCCTAATCTTTATTGTAACTTATTTAAGATTATAAGTACAATACGGAGCTTCGCAAAATTTTACCTCTTCCATAATCCTGCAGATATGATAAAATAATATCCAGAATTACCCGTAAGGGCAACAGGAGGCATTTATGAAATTTATATATCCTGCGGTATTCCGCAAAACTGAAACAGGCACTTATTATGGATTTTTTCCCGATCTGGAAGACTGCCACGCAGAAGGCGACACTTTAGACGATGCAATCGATAAGGCAAACGAGGCTGCTAATGACTGGATTTCTCTGGAACTGTCCGAAGATGACTGCGATCTTCCATCTGTCTCTGATAAAGAAGATATGGAACTTCAGGAAGGAGATATTGTACGGAATATTTCTGTAAATATCCGATTTTACGAAGGCTGGGACGAATAATCGCCCCAGCCTTTTTACTCAGCACATATATAATGATAAAGCCCCAAAATCTTATAGTAACCGGCAATTGCCCCCTGATCGGCAACACCCGCACATTGTGCCGCATGAACTGCTGCCTTTCCAAATACAGGAATCATATTCTTGGTTGCTTCTGCCCCTTCCTTCGCTGCATTAAGAGCCACTGTCACAACCTCTCTCAAAGAAGCCTCCGGCTCTTTTTCTGCCAGCTCTTTCGCTGCCTGCGCTGCGGGAAATATAGAATCATAAATTGTGCGCTGTCCTATCTGACACTTACCTCTCTTTTGTATTCCGGCTGCAAATCCAACAAGATACGCTGCCAGTCCCGCTCCATCTATTTCTGTCTTTCCCTTTAAATTTTTTCCACCTTCCATTACTCCACTGGACATAAGAAATCCCATTGTAGAGGGAATAAGACTTGCCATTTTCATTCCCGATTTCATAAGAAGTTTTCCTATATCTCCATCAGCTCCATTCATCTCATTCCGCATCAACTCTGGAAGAGAACCATATCCCTTACTCATGGTAAGACCTAAATCTCCATCCCCTAAACGAGCATCCATATCGCATAATTCTTCTTTTTTCTCTACAAAAAGCTCACCTACAGCGGCAAACAAAGCCGGAAGCTGATCAAATGCAATTCTGTCCATATGAAACCTCCTCATGACTGTAATTATTTCTGGCAAATAAACGGTGTATTTACCGGATAATCCATATAACGTTTCAGCTCACCATTCATTTTACATATAGAAATAGATGCACCAGCCATTTCCATAGATGTTGCATACTCGCCTACAATAGTTTTGTAAATTCCGATTCCCTTTGATTTCAGAATTTCATTTACATCGTTACTAAGTATATACAATTCTTCAACAGAAGTGGCACCCAGACCATTAATCAGAACAGATACTTCATCGCCCTCTTCCAAAGGCATATCGCCAAGAAGTGTATCCAGAGATTCTTCTGCAATCTCCCGTGAAGTCTTTAAAGGACCATTCCACACTCCGGGTTCTCCATGTATTCCCATTCCCATTGCCATCTCATTTTCTTTTAATTCAAAATTTGCATGTCCTACTTCTGGAATAATACACGGAGTAAGTGCAAATCCAACTGTACGTGTATTGTCTTTTGCCAGTTGTGCTACAGCCACTACTTCTTCAAGGGTTCCGCCTTCATCAGCTTTTGCACCAGCTGCCTTGAACATAAAATAAATTCCAGCCACACCTCTGCGCGTATCAGGATCTGCATGTGAATTTACGTCATCGGCCCCAACAATACTTTTGCATTCAATATCATCCATATCGCAAAGATCTGATGCCATATCAAATGTCATAATATCTCCGGTATAATTACCATAAAGGAAAAGAACTCCTGCTCCTGTATGAACTTCTTTTGCAATCTTATAAATCTGTTCCGGTGACGGAGACTGAAATACACCGCCTACGCCACAACCATCAATAAGTCCTTCTCCTACATAACCAAGAAACAATGGGAGGTGCCCTGATCCTCCACCGGTAATAATAGCGACTTTTCCTTCTTTTCTGTGTGCAATGCAATAACTTCTAAGATCATCTTCTGCACATTTTACCTGATCCGGATGAGCCGCATAAATCCCCTTAAGCATGTCATCTACATAGGTCTCCGGCGCATTAATAATTTTTTTCATGTTCTGCCTCCTTATCCTCATTTTGTATTTATTGAATAGTTTTATTAACTATTTTCAATTTAACATATTCATTTTTAACTATATTTTAATCATTTTTGTTTATTTTGTCAATTAATTTGTCCGTTTTTGTTGTTTTAATTC
>Garnier_p1__coassemble_2577_pt1 | contig 8345 bp, 7 predicted proteins | sample Garnier_p1__metabat2_high_PE_036 | metagenome-assembled genome bin Garnier_p1 | reverse complement strand
TTGGATGGAACACCAGAGCAGATGGCACAGGAGCCACTTATCTGCCTGGAAAAACACTGACAATAAAGGGAAATATCACTCTTTATGCAAAATGGGGCAGCAAATGTATCCCCTCCACAAAACTGATCTATCAGGTTACCGGCAAACAAACAGTTGCCTGCTGCGGCACCACAGATCCTAACATAAAAAAAGTGGTTATTCCTTCCAGTATCCGGTATATGGGAATCACCTATCGTGTAACCTCTGTGTGGACCAATGCTTTTAGTGGAAAAAACAAGCTTACGAATGTGGTCATTGGAAATAATGTTTCTGTTATCGGATCCAGAGCCTTTTACAACTGCCGGAACCTGAACCGCATCACTATTGGCAATGGACTGAAACAGATCGGCACCTACTCATTTGGCAGAGTAAAACGCGGATGTATCATAAAAATAACCAGTACACAATTAAGTAAGATCTCTGCAAAGATCGACTACGGTTCCCAGAAAATGACGATCCGTGTTTCCAGAAAAAAACTGAATCAGTACCGAAAGCTATTTTCAGCAAGATCCCGGACTGTAACAGTAAAAAGCTATTGATAAAAAATGTATCCCGCAAGACGAAATGCGGGATACATTTTTTCTAACCTTTTATTTCTTTTTAAAATGATAAATCAAAACTCCTGCTACCGCTATCACTGCAGCTGCTGCTATCCACCAAAAAGGTGTTTGAATCAAGGAATTTGATTCCTCTGATACCGAAGCAGCAGTTTCTTTTGGTACCTCTGTTGACGTCGATGTTTCCGCTGCTTCAAGCGTCTCTGTTTCCGTTGGTTCTTCTGTCGCTTCAGGCGTCGCTGTTGCTGTTGGTGCTTCCGTCGCTTCAGGCGTCACTGTTGCCTCCGGCATCTTGGAAAGTTCTGCTTCCTCTGATGTTAGCATAGTAACAAATTCTTTTTTTGTATCTGTATCGTTCTCTGAGAGTTCTCCTCTTTTCCTGGCCGCGTCTTCTGTATCATCCAGATTGATCCAGCCCTCTTTACCGTCTACTGTTGTTACTCCCCAATGACTGCCGTCTACCAGTTCTGCATCCTGAGTAACATGAAGGGATTCTCCATTTTTTATATCACGTACTCCCGGAACTTCTCCGTATTTTTCTCCGGGACCCTGATAAAGTTTCTGCGTTCCCTCGCTGGCATATGCCCTGACATCATAATCCGCATTGTAGTCTACATGATCACGTCCTGCAATATAAAGTTCAGAATCGATTGCTTCCTTTCTGGACTGAGCCGGACGGCAGTCATCCAGAGGAACATATCCGTACATCCCATGATACTGTACATATCCCCAGGTTCGTGAATGAGCTGTATCCTCCACCTCTCCTTCGATATGCAGGGATGTTCCATTAGGGATCAGTTCTTCGTTTAACTTTGCAGACTCCAGATCCGGATGGGCATAAATGTCTATACCACCCTGTTTTGATTCTACAATCATGTAATAATCTGTTTTAATGTCAGGCTCTGTCTTTTTATCCGATATGTCTGCCCATACGTTCACAGAAAAAAACATGCACATCAACGCAATCAGCCAGATCATTCCTGTTTTTTTCATTTTTCTATGCTCCCCTTAGTTCTTTATGTATGTTTTCTATGTTTTATCATAGCACAGTTTTTCTTGTTTGATAATCCCTATTTGTTCTGTTTTTTTTCTGCTTTTTTTACATAAAAAGACAATTTTTCTGATCCCACCAGGGAAATTCCCGGTTTAACCATTTTTCACAAAGACAGCTCCACTCTCCACAGGCTTTCACAATCCCTCTTCCATCAGGATTTGCCGTAAGCTCATTTCCAAGTCCTATACCATGAATTCCCTCCGGAAAAAGATGATACTCCACAGGAACTCCATATTTTATCATAGATCTGACAAAGCTCAGAGAATTTTCCGGATGCACGGTTGTATCCTCAAATGTATGCCAGATAAACGTTCTGGGAGTATCCTGATCCACCTGATTCTCCAAAGACATTTTTTCTCTCAATTCTTCATAACGTTCTCCCAGAAGATTACGAAAACTTTCCTGATGACCATACTGACCGGAAGTGATCACCGGATAACTGAGTATCATTCCATTTGGGCGTATTTCCTCTGCACCGACCTCCAATGCTTTCGTAATTTCTCCCTTATTCCAGAATACCCCCAGAGATGCAGCCAGATGTCCTCCTGCCGAAAATCCCATAACAAGGATTTTGTCCGGATCAATCAGCCACCGGTCACTCCTTTTTCTTAGAATACTTACCGCTTTTGCAAGCTGGTGAAGTGCTGTTGGATAAACTGCAGGAGCAACACTGTAACGAAGAATCGCTGTGTGATATCCCATGCTCATAAACTTTACTGCAACAGCCTCTGCCTCTCTGTCTGAAGTCATTCGATATGCACCTCCGGGACAGATCAGGATCACCGGGCGCAGCTGTCCCGGATAAAGTTCCTTTGACTCTTCCCAAAAATATGTCATCATATATGCGTCATCCTGATGATTGCTTTTTGGTTCAATCATAATTTTTTCATGTATCATACTTCTTTTTCACTTCCTCTTTTTCAATATAGTCTGTTATTCATTTTTATTTTACCATGAATTTTTTACAAAACAATCTGTTTCTTTCCCGGTAATGTTTTCATTGTAAACTTTCTATTCACTTGTTATAATAGTAACAATTTATAACATTGAAAGGAAAACATCTATTTTGAAAACACTTATACTCAATGGTTCTCCACGAAGGAACGGAGACACTGTAAGTCTTTTAAACATTTTGAATAAAAATCTCCACGGAGAAATCAAAGTCGTTGATGCTTATTACTGTAACGTTGCCCCCTGCATAGACTGCCGCTACTGCTGGAAAAATCCCGGATGCTGCGTAAAAGATGAAATGCAGGAGATTTATTCCTATATTGAAGAATGCGATAATGTTCTTATTGCTTCACCTATCTATTTTTCAGAGCTGACAGGAAAGCTTCTGGACCTTGGAAGCCGTCTGCAGACATATTTCAGTGCCAAATTTTTCAGAAATGATATGCCCATAACAAAAGAAAAGAAATCAGCAGTACTTTTAGTCGGCGGAGGCAAAGGCAACATGGAAAAAGCCTTCGATACTGCTCAAATTCTTCTCCGGGATATCAGAGCCACCAATCTTTTTCCTCTGATTTCTTTCCACGGAACAGATGATTTTGTTGCAGCGGAAGATCCTGATATCCGGCAAAAACTGGATGAGCTGTGTGATTTTTTTAACTCCTGATGCCTTCATAATCAAACATGGGAATAAAACTTTCTTTCGCAGTGTTTCCATCCTGGATAAAAGCATTTTCTACTCCAATTTCAAGAGCATATGAAATAAGTCTCTGATATTCTCTTTCTGTCACCCTGCGATCCAGCTCCGGAAATTCCTTTTTCACCTGAGGAAGAGGGGTATACTGATTCATAAGACTTAAATATAACTGATCTCCGTATGTTTCATAAACATACTTTACCACTGCCCGGGCATTTCGTACATGACCGGGCAGCAAAAGGTGCCTTACAATCACGCCTGATTGCATTATTCCATTCTCGTCAAATTTGGCTTCTCCTGTCTGATTCATCATTTCTTTCAATGCTGCCCGGGCAATTTCCGGATAATCAGGGGCCTTTGAATAACAGACAGCCGCTTCTCTTTCCATATATTTAAAATCTGTCAGATAAACATTCACAATCCCTTTCAGCATTTTCAATGTTTCCACTTTTTCATAACCACTGCAATTATAAACAATCGGAAGCCTCAATCCCTGTTCTTTTGCTTTTCTTATTGCCCGAATAATTTCGGGTGTATAATGAGTAGGTGTTACCAGATTAATATTATGAGCGTCTTTTTCCTGAAGTTCCAGAAAAATTTCTTTGAGACGTTCTTCACTGATTTCCATCCCTACCTCTGTACTGGCAATCTGATAATTCTGACAATACACGCATCGAAGCGGGCATCCGGAAAAAAACACCGTCCCGGATCCCCTCTCCCCGGAAATACAAGGCTCCTCCCAAAAATGAAGCGCAGCCCGGGCTGCCAATATATTTTTTCCTGATACCCCGCAAATCCCGGATTTTCCATTTTTTCTGTCTGCACCGCACTGCCGCGGACAAAGATTGCAATTGCTCACAATATTCCTCCTTTTTACATAAAGAAGGAGCTATTGCTCCAGCAGATCTTTCTGCTTTTGCAACAGCCCCCATCTATCATGGCATTTTACAACAACCAATATGATAATTATTTGTAAAGCGGTCCGTAGTTCTTGCAAGCACGGAAATCAGCGCCTTCTTTGTCCATTCCGAATGCATTCCATGCTGCCGGACGGAAGATTTTCTCTTCCGGAACGTTATGCATGCAAACCGGAATTCTCAGCATAGAGCACATTGTGATAAGGTCTGCACCAATGTGTCCATAGGAGATAGCACCGTGGTTAGCACCCCAGTTGTTCATTACACTGTAAGCATCCTTGAATGCGCCTTCTTTTCCATCGCATCTTGGAGCAAACCATGTGCATGGCCATGTATAGTCTGTACGTTTCCAGAGTGTATCAGAAACTTCTTCTGGAAGAGCTACTGTCCAGCCCTCTGCAATCTGAAGAACCGGTCCAAGGCCTTTTACAAGGTTCAGACGGATCATAGTTGCAGGCATCTGATCTTTTGTTTCAAATCTGGAAGAGAATCCGCCGCCACGGAAATATCCGTTGTCAGCTGCATTCCATGTAGTAGCTTCCATGATTGCTTTCTGGTCTGCTTCTGTTACATCCCACCATTCTTTCATTACAGCATTGCCATTCTCATCTTTAGCACCGCCGTTTGCATCAAGGCAACATGCACCGGAGTTGATCAGATGGATAATACCACCGTTCTCTTTCGCAACACCTTCAAGATCATAATTTGTTACTCTCTTAACAGCATCCGGGCTCCAGTATGTACGAACATCTGCAAACATCTGTGCACGGTTTGTAAGGAGTTTCATAAACAGCATACCAAGACCGTTAAGTACGTCATTCTCTGTAGCCAGGATATACGGCTCTCTAGCACCTTCCCAGTCAAAGGAAGTGTTCAGCATAGCCTCAGCAAAGTCGCCGTTCGGATAGAAGTCTGTCCACTGTCTCTGTCCCTGGAAACCAGCAGCGATCGCATTATGACCGATTGCTTCCTCAGAGAATTCAGGATCAAGGTTATCGCAGCCATTCATCAGCTCTTTGATGATAACTGCCATCTTAACAACAAATTCAAACTGCTCTTCTTTTTTCTCTTCTGACATCTGAAGTTCTTCCGGGTTCTTGTCGAAGCCGATCTTGCAGGTCTTCTTAGCCCATGCAAGAGCTTTCTCGAACTCTTCATGATCATAGATGCCCTCTGTCATACGACGGATGATCTCTACCTCGTCAACAGACTCTACACGCATTCCAAGATAGGACTCGATAAAGTCAGAATCTACGATAGATCCGCCGATACCCATACAGATGGAACCGATCTGCAGCCAGGATTTTCCTCTCATAGAAGCTGCTGCAACTGCTGCACGGCCGAATCTGAGGATTTTTTCTTTAACGTCTTCCGGAATTGTTGTGTCATCTGCATCCTGAACCTCGTGTCCGTAGATACCGAATGCCGGAAGTCCTTTCTGTGCATGTGTAGCAAGAACGGATGCAAGATAAACTGCACCAGGTCTTTCTGTTGCATTGAATCCCCATACAGCTTTGATTGTCTGAGGATCCATGTCCATTGTCTCAGAACCATAGCACCAGCAAGGTGTTACTGTAAGAGTAATATCAACGCCTTCTTTTCTGAATTTATCTGCACATGCTGCTGTCTCACCAACACGTCCGATAGTAGTGTCAGCGATAACAACTTTAACCGGCTCACCATTGGAATATTTTAAGTTCTCTTCTAATAATTTAGCAGCAGACTTAGCCATGTTCATTGTCTGCTCTTCCAGAGATCCTCTTACATCCAGAGCTCCTCTACGACCATCGATGGTAGGTCTGATACCGATTACTGGGTAGCTTCCGATTAATCTGCTCTTTGCCATAATAACAAATACCTCCATTTTATCATACTTGTCAGTCTGCTCAGGCGCTTCCCGCCCTCGCCACTTATAAACCTATTATAACAATTGCATTAAGGTAATTACTTGTGATATAATGGCAAAAAATAGTATAATATTCACTTTTTCAGTAACATCTATAAAAATTCTATAAATTCAAAGAAAGAGGGATGCTGCTTTGCATGATCTTGATCGAAACGAAAGTAGAAAAAGAGGAACTTATGAATTTCCATTTGAATTTCATCATATTGACCCTGCCCATCCGCGCTATGTCATGTCTTATCACTGGCATGTGGAATATGAGCTTATGCGTGTTTTGGAAGGCACTCTCACCGTCACTTTAGACGAAAAAAGTTTCACTGCCAATGCCGGAGATATCATTTTTGTGCATAGCGGGATTCTTCACAGCGGAATGCCTCAGGATTGTGTCTATCAATGTCTTGTCTTTGACGGCAATACTTTTTTAAAACACAATTCTGTCTGCGCCGGATATATGCAGAAGATCATACATCAGGAAGTGCTTGTTTATCACCATTTCACAAATGAAAGTCAGGAAGTCTGTGATACTGTAAACAGTATTTTTGATGCTGTCTGGCAGAAACCAGCGGGATATGAGCTGACAGTGATTGGACAATTTTACTACTTTTTTGGTATCGTTTTTGGTAAACATTACTATCTTGAAGATGTTCACAAAACACGCAAAGATTATAAAAGAATCCTGCAGCTAAAGCAGGTGCTTGAATTCATTGAACACAATTATGCCTCGCCGCTGACTTTACAGCAGCTGTCCGAATCCGTCTCTATGTCCCCTAAGTATTTCTGCAGATTTTTCTCAGAAATGACTCATCAGACACCTATGGATTACCTGAATCATCAGCGGATCGAGCAAGCCTGCTACGAACTGTCCACTACAGACGATTCAATTACAGAAATTGCCTACAGGAACGGTTTTAACGATCTCAGCTACTTTATCCGGACATTTAAAAAGTATAAGGGAATCACTCCCGGTAAATACAAGAGGATCTGAATTCACAGATCCTCCTTTTACTATCTCAAATATTCTGCCAGCTGATAAACCCGTTCTTTTGTAATACTGGCTCCTTTTCCAAATTCTACAGACGCACTCATAGAACCACCTCTAACCTCTGCAACCGCCGCTGCTACAGCAGCTTCCTTGTCCGCGATCCAGGCAAGCTGCTCCTGAGTAAGCGTGTCAAAGGTATCTGCCGGAAGAATTTCTCTGATTCTTGCCCACATGGAATTCAGCTCATCATCCCATAAAGTATAGATTTCCTGCGCAGTTATATTGAGAGTTGCCTGATCCGCATAGCTGTCCGCTTTCTGATTCAGCTCTGCTTCTCTGGCTTCCAGCTCTGCCAGCTCCGCGTCAATTGAAGTGCCTTCCGAACCCACACTTTCCACTTCTTCATTTCGGAAACTGGAAAACCCTTCCCCCTGCGCCTCATTATAGAGTCCGATATAGGGAAGTTCTGTTTCTGTAAGGTTGTTCAGATCCATATAACCTGTCCAGCTTCTGTAACCCTCCGGCAATTCTGAAATGGGCGCTCCCTCTGTATAAAACAAAATTCTCTCAGCCCCCTCCAGTCCATACGCTTCACTGTAGATTCTCCGCATACCGTCAATAATCTCCGATGTTTCCGGTTCTTTCTGATATACCATAGTCTGAATTTCGGCCGCATAGGTGTATTCGTTTACCTTTTTCGGCTCTGTAAATTTACCGGAAAAATCACACACATAAATAGTTCCGTTGGGATATCCTTCTCCGGTGTCTCCCATATCCGTGTCGTGATAATTTCCTTCAAAGTTTCCGTCTTCCTGAATTGTAAGCACTGTTCCCCAGGCGCCGACACCGCTGCTGAATGCAAAGTTCAGTCCCTGCACATCCTGATAGGTAAATCCGGAATTCCCATCTTCTGAAGATTCAGCCGGATCAGCCTCCATATTCTGCGCCTGCCGCTCCAGGGTTTACACATCCACCTGCTCCTGCGCCCACACAGTAAATGGAGCGGTCACCGCAAGCATACCTGTCACACAAAATATTCCTGCTTTTTTCCAATTTTCATAATTTCATTTCCTCCTTCGTATATTTTTCTTTTATTAATAAAACAAAGAGACCTGTACTGCTATCCTATGTACTAGTCTCTTCGTCAAATTTTTTCTTCCATTATAAATAAAAAGCTTTTAATATCTTACACTTCTGCTCTGGGCACGTCCATTACTTACCATTATTCCATAAGTAGCCCTGTGTTTT
>Garnier_p1__coassemble_2529_pt1 | contig 8467 bp, 8 predicted proteins | sample Garnier_p1__metabat2_high_PE_036 | metagenome-assembled genome bin Garnier_p1 | reverse complement strand
CTGTTGTACTGGTCGGTATAGAATTTAAAAAACAAAAAAAACTCGCTTATAATTTAAGCCATAGCATATAACTATTATCCACAGCTACTGAGCAAGTGTTATCAATACCGATAACAAAATGATAACATTAGCTTATATAGGCAGGATAATATGGATATATCAAATAATCAAAGGATTTACATACTCGGCAGAGAATAAATTCTAAACAAAATCAGTTAGGAAAAGTCGAGTTTGAATAAAAAATTTGGCATATTTAGAGACTGGAAAGCCTTGAAAACAGGGCATTTCCGGTCTCTTTGATTTTGTTCTGGTTCTATTCTGGTTCTGTTATCAGGTGGAACAATATGATTGTGTGAAAAGAAAATATGTAATATATAAGGAATTAATTTGATAGTGCTTTAGAAAAAAATTATCTAAAAAGGCAGAATTAAATAATCAACTTTTATATAGGATATGTAGATGTTATAATTATTAAAAAGTGTAAAAATGATTTGTTGATGAAAATATTGGTTGAATAATGGAATAGTGGAAGTGTATTAGGATATGGAGTTGCTTTAGATGAATATAAATGATGTATTTATAAAATGCGTAGAGAAATGGGCTGAAAATGAACTTGATGATCGCATAAATTTTGCTATGGATAAGTTTGATGATTGGATAAAAGATTTTGATGAAGAAGAAAAAGATATTTTGTGTAAAATATTAGAAAAGTTTAATTATTATCCTCTAGGGAACATTAATAAATTGATAAAGGAACTCAGTGATGAATCTCGGAAAGTATTTGGAGTATCAAATGATGATAGTGTCATAAGTGTTGTTATGATCATTCATATAGTCCTTCAGTTTATTGCATCATTTTTTGGAACCATTGCATTTTCTATTATGTTTTTTGTACCGAGGAAGTACTATCCATGCTGCGGTTTGATCGGAGGGTTTGGGTGGATTACCTGTTGGATCATCATGCATCCTTTTGGCATGTCGTATTTCACCGGAACAATTGTAGCGTCGGCAGTGGTGGTACTGCTTTCCAGGATCTGCGGTGTGGAGCTTAAGTGTCCGGCAACGCTTTTCATGCTGTCTGGATTGTTCCCTCTGGTTCCGGGAGTCGGTATTTACTGGACTGTTTATTCTGTGATAACCGGAGACCTTATGGAGGCTTCCAGATATGGAAGGCAGACGTTTGGAACGGCAATAGCTATTGTCCTTGGCATTTGTTTTGTATTTGAGGTTCCGCAGAAAACAATCGCAAAGATTGCAGCTGTTTTTCATATAAAAAAATTTTTTAAATGAAAAAGTCTATATTTGGAGGAATGACTTTAAGATTTATTGTTTCAGGTATAAATATATGAATTTTCTTGACAAAGAATAAATGCTGATTTATTATATAGGTAACCGATATATAGGTTACCTATACAAGGAGAGTGGACAATATGGCGATTGAAAAAGCTTTAGTTTCAGGAAGTATGACCCTTCTTATTTTGAAATTATTATCAGAAAAGGATATGTACGGTTATGAGATGATTGATACCCTGCGTCAAAAATCTCAGAACGTTTTTGAGTTGAAGGCAGGAACGTTATATCCGCTTCTGCATAGCCTTGAGGATAAGGGCGCGTTGGTTGTATATGAGCAGGAGGTTGGCGGAAAAACCAGAAAGTATTATAGTCTGACCAGACAGGGAAGAGGACTTCTGGACAAGAAAACAGAAGAATGGAGAGAGTATTCGGAGGCAGTATCAAATGTTCTTGCATTGGAGGTGTAGTTTATGGAAGAGTATCTAAAAATATTGCTGGAGCAGATCCGCTGTAAAAAGGCGCGGCCTTATATACGACAGGAACTGCAGGATCATATGGAAGATCAGATTGAAGAAAACATTCGGTCGGGAATGAATTTTGAACGTGCAGAAAAAGAGGCTGTGAAAGATATGGGAGATCCGGTGGAAACAGGGATTTCTCTTGATCGAATCCATAAACCACAGGCTGCCTGGAAGCTTATTGTTATAGTGATCATGATCAGTGCGGTGGGTATTTTTGTGCAGATTATGATAGCAAGGCACGCAAAAGGAGAATATGTATCTGCATCCGGGAGATATGTAGTTCATGTTATGCTGGGAATTGCTGTTATGATCTTTTTATATTTTTTAGATTACACGATACTTGCAAGATTTTCCAGGATCATTGCAAGCGGGCTGATAGTCCTGTGTTTAGTGGCAGTTTTTTCCGGAAATATGGTAAACGGTATGATATATTATATTGGAATAGGAGGAAGACCGGTGTCTGTACAGGCATTGATGCTGTTTTACGTTCCGGTTTACGGAGGCATTATTTACAAGTATCACGGATCGGGTTATGCAGGACTGATGAAATCAATAGCATGGATGATCCTGCCGGTCATTCTTGTGCTTCGCCTTCCGTCTCTGACAACAGCAGGTATGTTGATGGTATCTATGTTGGTGATACTGACAATTGCCATACAGAAAGGCTGGTTTCATATACAGAAGAAAAAAGCAATATGCGGGCTGTGGGGGATTTTTACGATCTTGCCGGCAGCAGTTCTTTTTATAATGTATTTTGGGCATGGTATGATGCCTTATCAGCAGGCGCGTATTCAGGCATTTTTTGCTGGAAGGGAAGAGAATCCTCTGAAAATGCTTATGAATGCAAATAAATTTGTAGGAAGCAGTGGTACAGAGGTAAGCATGGTTTTGCCTGAGTTTAACAGAGATTATATATTGAGTTATTTATCTTCTATGTATGGAATGATTGCCGGAATTCTTATATGCTGTGTTTTAGCTGTTCTGATCATTGCGGTTTTTAACACTGCTGTGAAACAAAAAAATCAATTAGGTATGATAATGGGATGTGGATGCGGTATGATCTTTCTTGTAAGTTTTCTGGTTAATGTATTGGAAAATATTGGAATATTTCCATCTTTTGCTGCTTTTCTTCCATTTATATCTGCCGGAGGAAGTTATATCATTGTTTCCTATGGACTAATGGGGGTCGTACTAAGTATATATAGGTATAAAAATGTTTATCCACGTCATGTAAAGATAAGTGGTCAAAAAAGGAAATCAACGGCAGGATTATAGGCTGACATTTCAGACGACAGGTAGTCATATGATTACCTGTTGTTTTTTATTTATATGAATTTCTCTGAATCAGATACTGAAATCTGTTGTTGAAACAGGGAATTTATTTGTTGAACGGCATGTGATATACTCTAAATGAACGCAGTGAACATATATCCCGTGAAGGCTGAGGTGATAATTCGTATGATATTCGAGATAAAAAGATTAATACCATGTCCATGGAATAAATATGATACCAAAAACTTATATGAATATGCAAAGGATCCCGCTGTGGATCTGCTTGCTGAATGGGAACACAGACATGACAGAGAAAGATGATTAGAAAGGCTATAATACAGGTGAAAAATCAGATGAAATTTGAATTTGATAAAGTGTTCTGTCAAATGATGGAAAAATGTCAGTTGGATACGGTGATCCTTCTGGGGCATATCAATCCTGATGGAGATGCATCCGGGTCGGTAATGGGAACAGCTCATTATATCCATGCGGTATATCCTCAGTATCAGGTATATCCCTATCTGGAAGATACGCTGGATAAGGGACCGAAGAAAATGGTAACCAAGGATTTGTTGTTTGATCCCTTTATGCTTCCAACAGAAGAGAGATACGCAGTGATCGTTTGTGATACTGCAATTTTAAAAAGACTGGCGGGTAGGGAAATATATGAAAATGCTGAGGCGTCTATAGTGATCGATCATCATGCATCGAATGAGGGCTATGGTGATGTGAACTACACCAGAGTTTCAGAGGCCTGTGCAGAAAACGTTTATGAGATACTGAACTGGAACAGCTGGAAGAATGCTGTAAATGAAGAAAAACAACTTCATCCTAATGCGGCAGATTATGTTTATATGGGAATCCTTCATGATACAGGAAGTTTTGCCAGAGCTGGAGAAGCTACCTTCCAGGCGGCAGCGGAGCTGCTTAAACTTGGTGTGGATCATAACTATGTTATGCAGACAATGCACAATGATACGGTGTATGATCTGCAGAAACGTGGATATCTTTTCTCGAAAGTACAGAGAGCTGTGGATAACCAGACTGCTTTTGTGATTGTGAATAGGGAAATGATTGAGCAAAAGGGGATTTCTTATGAGGATATTCATTCGGTCAGTGAGAGTTTGCGTGACTGTGAAGATGTAAAACTGGGTTTTACCATGTATGAAGAAGAGCCGGGGCGCTTTCGATGTTCTTTCCGCTCGGACGGAAAATGGATAAATGTGAATGAGCTTCTGGCACCATTTGGCGGAGGCGGACATGCCGGTTCTGCAGGGGTACGTAAGCGTACGGATGATCCGGATGAGTTTCTGGAGATGATACTTCAGAGAGTGGAGGAGATAAAAAAATGATAAGAAAAATGGAACTTCGGGATCTGAATGCGGTTATGAAGATCTGGCTTGATTCTAATGAGCAGGTTCATGATTTTGTACCGGAAGAATACTGGAAAAATCATTTTGAAGAAGTAAGGTCTATATTGCCGGAAGCAGAAGTATATGTATATGAGTCAGAAGGCAAAATCGTGGGATTTGCAGGGATGATGGAAGACTATATTGCAGGGATATTTGTGGCAGAAAAATTCCGTTCAAAAGGAATCGGGAAAATTTTGATGAAGTATATGAAAGAGAAAAAACAGAAGCTTAGCCTTTCTGTGTATGTAAAAAATCAGGCGGCGGTAAGGTTTTATCAGAGGGAGGATTTTCAGATTCGGACAGAAGGTGTGGACGATGCTGTCGGTGAAGCGGAATATGAAATGATATGGGAAAGATAGGGCTTGTATTCTGCTTTTTTCTGTGATATAGTCAGAAAAGAATAAAAGAAAGGCGCGTAAGCGTAGGTGGGGAAATGTTCAGATAATCAAATTTGGTAAAAAACAAACATGGAAGTGATACCTGGAAACAGGTCTGTTTGTGTATGCCGGATTTGATGAATGAATGTTTGCGAACCGTTAATGATATAAGGGTTCTGTTTGCATTTGTCTGTTTTCGGCTGCGAAAACAGACATTTTTAATGTACAGGAGGAATGTATGTTACAGATCAAAAATTTAACGCTTACGCATAAGTATGACCTCAGAGTGATCCTGAAGGATTTCCAGCTGGTATTAAATCAGGGGGATAAAGCAGTTATCATTGGAGAAGAAGGAAATGGAAAATCTACATTATTAAAATGGATTTTTCAGCCGGAGCTGACAGCTGATTATGTGGAGGCAGAAGGAGAACGAATCGTTCATGGTGAAAAACTGGGATATCTGCCTCAGGAGCTTCCAAAAGAAGACAGAGAAAAAACAATCTATGAATTTTTCTGTGAGGAGGAAATGTTCTGGGAGACGGATCCCCGGGAACTGGCAGATATTGCGTCAAAGATGGGGCTGAAAACAGACTTTTTTTACAGAGATCAGAAGATGCAGACGCTTTCCGGAGGTGAGAAAGTAAAAGTTCAGATGGCAAAATTACTTGTGGGAAAACCGTCAGTATTTCTGCTGGATGAGCCTTCAAATGATATTGATATTGATACTCTGGAATGGCTGGAAAAGCTGATACAGGAAACCCCGCAGGCAGTGCTTTTTATTTCTCATGATGAAACGCTGATCGAAAATACTGCAAATATGGTGATCCATCTGGAACAGATCTGCCGCAAAACAAAAAGTCGTTATACGGTAGTGCATACGGGCTACAGAGAATATCTGGAAAGCAGAAATCTGAATTTTGAAAATCAAAGACGAAAGGCATTGAACGACCGGAGAGAAGAAAAAAAGAGACAGGAAAAATTTAACAGGATCCGGGAAAAAGTGCAGAATGATCTGAATTCAGTCTCCCGTCAGGATCCCCATTCAGGCTATCTTCTGAAGAAAAAAATGCGGGCAGTAAAGTCTATGGAGCGTCGTTTTGATCGCGAGGCAGAGGAGATGGAAAGATTGCCGGAGGAAGAAGAGGCAATTTTTTTTCGGATGAAGGACGTAAGCTTTCCGTCAGGAAAAACTCTTCTGGAATATAAGCTGGATAGCCTGGAAACTCCTGACGGAGCCGTACTTGCAAAGAATCTGCAGCTTACAGTCAAAGGACCGGAAAAGGTCTGTATCATTGGGAAAAACGGAGCCGGAAAGACGACTTTTCTGAGAAAGATCGCAGAACAGCTGATGGACAGAAAAGATATCCATGCCGTGTATATGCCTCAGAATTATGAGGAAATGCTGGAGCTTTCCATGACGCCGGCAGAGTATCTTTCCGAGAATGGAGACAGGGAGGAGCAGACCTGGATCCGTACCTGTCTGGGCGCTTTGAAGTACACAGCAGAGGAGATGGATCATGCAATCTCAGAACTGTCCGGCGGGCAGAAAGCCAAAATACTTCTTTTAAAAATGAGCTTATCAGGAGCAGATGTGCTGATCCTTGATGAGCCTACCAGAAATTTTTCACCATTGTCCAATCCGGTTATCCGCGAGATTCTGGCGGAATATCAGGGGGCAGTCATCAGCATTTCCCATGACAGGAAATATATCTGTGAGGTATGCGAAACTGTGTACCAGATGAGCGAAAACGGACTTGTCAGGGTTCGGTAGATTATCCGGAAGGCAGTTTTGAAGAAATACTTAAATGATCTTATTGAGGAGGAGAAGATGAAAAATCAATACAATAAAACAATTACAGCCTGCTTTGTGGGATATATCGTACAGGCGATTATCAATAACTTTGTCCCGCTTTTATTTCTCACTTTTCAGAGAACTTATAATATCCCTTTATCCCAGATTACATTGCTGGTAACCTTTAATTTTGGAGTACAGCTGTTGGTAGATCTTCTTGCCATCGGATTTGTGGACAGGATCGGTTACCGTATATCCATGGTAATGGCTCATGTGCTTTCTGCAGCCGGACTGATACTTCTGACCATACTTCCGGAGATTTTTTCTTCACCCTTTGCGGGAATTCTGATTTCCGTTATGATTTATGCTGTAGGAGGAGGCCTTCTGGAGGTTCTGGTAAGTCCTGTAGTAGAAGCCTGTCCTTCTGATAACAAAGAAAAGGCTATGAGTATGCTGCATTCTTTTTACTGCTGGGGACATGTGGGAGTGGTGCTGCTTTCTACTGTATTCTTTCGGGCAGCAGGTATTGAAAATTGGAAGATCCTGGCAATTGCGTGGGCGGTAATCCCCATCTGCAATGCAGTTGCGTTTACCAGAGTGCCCATGGCTTCCCTGATGGAGGAAGGGGAAAGCGGTCTTAGTCTGAAAGAGCTTTTTGCTTCAAAAATTTTCTGGGTACTGCTGCTTATGATGGTATGTGCCGGAGCAAGTGAGCAGGCAGTAAGTCAGTGGGCATCTACATTTGCAGAAAAAGGTCTGGAGATATCCAAGACAGCCGGAGATCTGGCGGGGCCTATGGCGTTTGCTGTTCTGATGGGGGCGTCCAGAGCATTTTATGGAAAATATGGTGACAGGATACAGCTGGATCACTTTATGATCTGGAGCAGTATTCTATGTATTTTATCCTATCTGGGGATCGCACTGTTTCCGTCACCGGTACTCAGTCTGGCAGCCTGTGCAGTTTGTGGTCTTTCCGTGGGAATTATGTGGCCGGGAAGCTTCAGCAAAGCAGCGGCGGCTCTTCCAAAAGGAGGAACTGCCATGTTTGCACTGCTGGCGCTGGGAGGAGATCTGGGATGTTCCGGAGGTCCTACTGTTGTAGGCACTGTATCCAGTGCTCTGGGTGAAAATCTGAAAATGGGTATTCTGGCAGCAGTTGTATTTCCAGCGCTTTTATTGACTGGAATCCTGGTCTGCGGTAGAATGAAAAAAGAATAAAGAACAAAATAAAATGTCTGGAAACAGGCATTTTATTTTTATAAAGGAGAGTGCAGGATTATGGCAAAAATCAGAATTATCAAGAAAAATGATGAGTACAGTTCCGAATATGAGGTAGGAGATATTTTTGAGATCCAGGGGAGCTGGTATGGAGGTGTTCACATTTCCGGCAGAACCGGAGTTCCGATATCCCTTGACAAAGAGGAATATGTGGAGTTAAGTACAGAACCGGCAGCTCCGCCGGTAACAGATGCGGCAGCAAAAAGAGATATTCGTCCGGGAGATATCGTGCAGCACTTTAAAAGAGAATGGGTGGATAAAAATACTTCAGAGTATCTTTATAAGGTTCTTGCTTTCGCAGAGCATACGGAAACAGGAGAACGCCTGGCAATCTATCAGGGACTGTACGCACCCTTTAAGATATGCGCGCGACCCTTTGAGATGTTTATGAGCGAGGTGGACCGGGAGAAGTATCCGGATGTGAAGCAGAAGTGGAGATTCGAGAGGGTGTAAAAGCATCCTATCTTCCTCTAAAATCTCTTGTTCACAACATCACTTTAATGTGATATAATAATCGCGATT
>Garnier_p1__coassemble_2450_pt1 | contig 8715 bp, 8 predicted proteins | sample Garnier_p1__metabat2_high_PE_036 | metagenome-assembled genome bin Garnier_p1 | reverse complement strand
ATGCCGCAGTGGCGGAACTGGCAGACGCCCGGGACTTAAAATCCCGTGGGTAGTGATACCCGTACCGGTTCGATTCCGGTCTGCGGCACTTGGTGAATGTGCTTCAAACTCTTATAAATCAAGGGTTTGGAGCATTTTTCTTTTTTTAAAATCTTGTACAAAGTTGTACAGCCTGTAAATCAGGGCTTTTCAGCTATTTAACCTAATATCTGAGCCATCTGGGAATTATCCTGTTCTTGAACTCGTTCTCCGATATAATGCTGGGTCATATTAAGTGTAGAATGACCAAGCAGAGGTTGGATGTCAATAGCTTTCATCCCGGCATCATACAGCATAGATGCTCCTGTGAACCGTATCTTATGGCTTGAAAGATATGGAATCCCTAATTCTGTACAATATTTTTTTAAACGTCTGTTGAAAGTATCTGTTGTCAGCGGTCTCCCTTCGTGCATAAACAGAAGTGTACCATCAGGGTTCAATTCTTTCATTTTCTTTAAAACCTTTACCCCTTCTTGTGGGAGAAATTCTGTCCTTATGCTGTAATAGGGATTTCCTTTGGGATTTTTTAATATTCTGTATGGTGTGCTTAAAGTCATATCCTCTTGTAATGTTCGTTCTTCCACAAGCTGTTGTCTGATATTTACCATATTGTTTTCCGTATCATCCCAGGTTAATGCTTTGATTTCTCCAATCCTGAAAATACCATAAAAGGCAAGTTTGATTGCCAGTACATAGGCATCTGGCTTCTGCGTATCTAAATATGTAAGAATCATAGCACGTTCTTTTGTTGTATATGCTTTCTTTTTTGCTATGGGCATTTTAAACTTTAGTTCGTTGCAGGAAATAGAAGTGATAGGATTGTAGGGTATCAGTTCATTCAAGACTGCATAACGGAAAATTCCATTTAAGACAGATTTGCGGTTATTAAAGTCTTTACGAGTAATAAGTCCATTTCCCGTCCAAGATTGAAAAAGTCTTATCAGGTGTCGGGGTTTTATTTCCGCTATCTGCATATTAGATATTTCTGAATCCTGAATAAAACGTTTCCAGATTCCAATATCTTCTTCTATTGTTTTGCCAGATACGATTTTTGTTTTGGCGCGATAGTGAATCCAATCTTCATAAACAGCATTTAATACATGATGAAAATAATAATCATACAGTTTGTCTATTAATTGAGATTTACTATTTGCAATAAACTGAGGATTGTAGGATTTCACCCTTCCATCGGCACAGTTATAAAATTCTTTTTTCTTCTTGTCTTTAAAATATATTTCAGAAACTAGCTTTTCTTTTTGCTTTTTTGTCATATCTATCTGTTGTGCCATCTCTGTTTCTGTTAGTGTAGCACTTACAATAAATTTTTGCAATTCCTCTATGGAATGATAAAGCTGTATTTGCTTTTGTGTGAATACGATTTTTTTATTGTGGGTCATAGTCTGTTATCTATAACAGCCTAAAAATCTATCAATATCTTACTACCTGAAAATATGCCTTGCTGTGCCAGGCTTTACATTACGATACGTTAGGCGTATTGATAGATTTCCTCCTACTTTTTATTCTTCTAAGGAATCTTTATCTTTTGAATTCGCATAGGAACACTGGGACAAACGTTTGAGATAGTCATTGTTCCTTTCCAGCCTCTCCAACCACTTTGGCATATTCTGGATAAAAAAATCATATTTCCCATCATAAGACACTACAATAGCCGCAATAGCCGCCCCGACTTGTTTATCTACCCAAATTTCAAGGTCTTTGATAGTTTTTGGAGAAGATGGTACATAGAGCCGGATACGCTGTTTATGGTTGATAAAAGCATCCCATTTTGGGTCTAAGATATGCTTGCCCTCTGCGTCTACTGTTGTCAGATGCAGATAATTGTTCAAGATTCCCAGACAAACGGAAGACAAGTCTTTCCATTCCAGTATTTTTTGTACTGCCATGTTTGCTCTATCATTTTTGAGTTCTAGTTCCCATCGCACCCATGATTCAGGAAAATCTATTCCGTGTTTTGCCTTGTATTCCAGTTTTTTATCATAAATACGCAGGAACGTATCACTTGATCGTTTCCCTAAGTTGAGGGTGTCTCCTTCCTTCTTGCCATCTTTCAATTTTGCTGGGGCTGTACGACTATATACGCGGAAACGGCTGGCGAAAAGTTTGTCTTCCAGTTTCTGAAAGACCTCATCACAGGAATAATATAAGTCTCCTATATTATCAATTGCTAGGTCAATCCTTTTAAACTTTGCTTTGGACGACAACATATTCAACAAGTCAAGAAGAATCGTATAATCAAGTTCGTCCACTTCCATCCCTTTTTCACCAAAAGGTGTTTCTATCATGCGTTTTTCTTTCCAAGCTGTCAGAAGATCTGAAACAGCACCGCCAGGTACAATTACGTGAATCCCCATATCCTCATTACAGCCATTGCATAAAATTTCCATATGTCCACCAGTATTTAAGACGTATCTTGATTTATAGCCAAATCGCCCTGTTTTTTCTTTTTTGAAATCTTCTTGATGAAACCCTAGTAGATTTACAACATCTGGAAATGTCGTTATTTTATCTTCTGAAACGGTAAATGAAATCCAGTCCAAACTTACGCTTAAGCCATTGGATATAGTTTCCTTACTGCTATTGATAGTTGTTATTTGATTTTTTCTCATTTGTATGTTTCCTTTATAATTACTTATTTTATAAATGGGAGCTTATTTCTTACTACCCCCGTATTACTTATACGGGGGCTGTCCTGAACTTCATCAAAGCCCTTTACCGCCTTCTGTAGGAACTACATCAGCGGCTTCAGGGCTTTGATGAAGTTACAGTTTACTTCTGGTATCCAGAATTTTTTTTCTACAGAAATATTCCTTTGTACCTAAAGTTTCAAGCATATGCGGATAATGCATAGGAAACGGAGAATCAGGGATTTCAAGAAAAAGAATATCGTCAATCCACCAGATATCCGTAATAACCATTCCTTCAATATGAGAGAAATTATAGTTTTTCTCAGCGGCATAATCTACAAAGGATTTTCTGAACTTTGAAAGCATGATGTCTTTCAGCTTCAGGTCGCGTCTGTTCCAGTTTTCTCTTAATCCAAATACTTCTACCCGCAAAAAAGAAACATGAATGTCAGGAAATGTAGAAACAGTTTCGACACTTCCTATATGTCTCCAGTTTCCATATCCATAGAAAAATTCGTCCAAAATTTTTCCAAATGCTTTTTCATAATCATACGGCTCTGAAAAAACAAAAGGCGTATAAAAAGCATATTTGTTTCGAAAATACTTGGCATTAGATAATTCCCAGCATTTCTTTAATGAAAACACCTGGGTTTCAGAAGTATCTTTTTGATTTTTTTCAGAGATTTGTTCTGTGTGTGTATTTTTCATTGTACACCCTCCTTTTTAATTTAAGCTGCCGCAATTAACGGCAGCTTTTTCTTATTTTTCCTCATAGTACTGTCCAAGCCAGTCACAAAGGACTTCGATGTCTACTACATACTTCCCAGAGAAAGTCAACTGGATAAGAGTTCCCCAGTAAACAGAATTGAGTTTCGAAGAAATCTCCTGAACTTTTTCTGGTGCAACTGGATATTTCCACAATCGAGCAGAAGAACTTTCCACTGGAACACCAATCAGTTGATACGCCGCATCCCATGATCTCATTTTACCGTTGATTTCACCAGAACCAGCTTCTCTGTTTTTACAATCCCAAAGACAGAATAATGAGTCTGTAATTTTTTTTCGCAAAGCTGTCATCTCCTTTCTTTTTTATAGCTTTATGATATTCTCATCATTTAGTCCTTTGGAGACAATTCAAAACTGGTCGATACGACGGGAAATATGCTTTTTCATTGCTTCAAAGTATTTCGAATCAAAAGGTCCGTCACTCGTTTTCAGAGATAATTCCTGACGTAAACGAGATTCTGAATACGCATAGTCCCAAGAATTAGTTTTCGTATAGTAATTCCTCGCAAATTCTTTTTCAGATTCAGAAATATCTAAAGATTCTATACATTTTTCAGCTCGTTTTTTCCAGATTATTGCCTGCTCCTTGATTTCTTCTATATCTCGCTGGCAATTAGCTAGTGTTTCTTTATTTTTTATTTTCTGTTTTTTCTCATTCAACTCATTAAGACGTTTCATGTAAATCCTACATATGAAAAGAGTTGTTTTAATCATGATACTTTTATACTAGCGCTAGTACTTTTACCTCCGTTTTGTGTCCATATTTTCAAAACGTTCTGACGAGATATACATTACTCTATATCCTAGAGCAATGTAATAACTTTCCAGAAGCAATTAAATGGCAATGAGACGAAAAAAAGGTTGTGGGGCAGACAAGAATTTGTTAGGTATCACGAAAAAAGTGGTAAAGGTAGAGTTGAGATACTAAAACCTAGAATTTATCAAGAGGTATATAGAAAAAAATTATGTTTTTATACACTTAAAAAATATTTTTATGAATAGTCTATTAACTTATAAAAAAGGAACCCACTGTTGTGAGTCCCTTTTTCATTATTAAATGTTATTTTCTTTTTTTGAATTTGTGTTCAATAATCCCTGCTCCTGTCAAGCCACTTACAACGAGTGCAAGAAGGGAAGCAAAGCTTGTGGGATCGCCTGTTTTCGGTGGCTGTTTTCCTGTAGAATCATCCTGACTGTTATTTGTTTCAGAACTGTTGTTATTCTGGGAAGTATTCTCATTGTTATTTTGAGAGTTATTCTCATTCTGGTTGTTGTTTTCATTGTTGTTCTGATTGTTGTCAGGTGTTTCAGAATCCTGTTCGTCTGGATTCTGAGGTGTCTCAGGTTCCTGCTCATCCGGGTTCTGAGGTGTTTCAGGCTCCTGTTCGTCCGGGTTCTGAGGTGTCTCAGGCTCCTGCTCGTCCGGGTTCTGAGGTGTCTCTGGTTCCTGCTCGTCAGGATTTTCTGGAATAGGCTCCCAATGACCAACTTCAGGGTGTTCGATAGTCTCGGTATATGCGGGCTTATCTACCTTCCAAACCTGCTCATATACAGCTGGTTTATCTACAATCCACTTGTCCTCGTAAACAGCTTCATGATGGATAGTCTCATCATATGCCTCTTTTACAAGAACCTGCTCATCCCATGCTTCCTTGATAAGCTCATCCCACGCTTCTTTTACGAGAACCTGCTCATCCCAAGCCGCCTTGTCTACAATCCAAATCTCCTTATTTCCGTACTGTAAACATCCATTTTCTGCATTATTTTTGATGTGGTCATAAATTTCTTCTGGGTTTTTGGTTGCAAAACCACAATTACCACAAACTTCAAACAGATCATAATGACCTTCCTCTGGATGATGTACAGTCTCATATACTGCATCATGGTGTTTATATTCAGCTTCGTGATGTACAGTCTTATATTCTGCTTCATGATGAATTACTTCATCCCATGCCTCTGTAACAAGCACACTTTCCGTATGCCCTTCTTCAGGACTAATCAGTTCCCCATTTTCGTAGTGACCTTCTTCTGGATGCTCCACAGTCTCTGTCCAGGCAGGCGTGTCTATAATCCAGACAAAGCCGTCACGAATCGGTGTTTCCTTTACAGGAATAAACGGGGCAAAGTTCGTATCATCAGCAGAAACAACGCCGACACTGCCTAAGGTGATCGTCATAGCCGCCGCTAATGCAATTATCAGTTTCCTTTTCATTTGTAAATTTCCTCCTATCAAGTTGTTTAATCCTATAATATCTCAATTTGAGATATTATTCAATATAAAAATTTCATACTGTTAAGCTGTTTTTGGAGGTGGAAACAGTATGGAATATTGGGAACGCATAAAGGCATTAAGAGAAGATAATGACATTACACAGACAAATATAGCCAGGCATTTAAACATAGCCCAGAACACATACTCTCAATATGAGAATGGAAAAAGAGAGATTCCGATTAGTGTTTTAATTCAGATATGCCAATACTATAAAGTATCCTCTGATTATATTTTAGGATTAGCTAAAAAAAAGAAATAATATGATATGTAGAAATGAGATAGAAGAGTGACGCTTGCCCGAACATCCCACCGCCCTGTTAGGTACACCGATGCTTCGGGCATCCTGCGGAACGCTGGGTGGTGAAAAGAGAGTGGACAAGGAGAAAATACTTTGTTTTTCATTCAGAGAGGATAGCTTTGTTCAAAGCAAAACAGGGGTGCTGAACACCTTTTGAACACTTGGACTGTGATGAAGCTCCCAAAGCTCCTTTCTTTCAATATTTTAGAAACATGAAGATGGTTCGATTCCGGTCTGCGGCATTGATGAAAAGTGGGAGAAACGTTGAATTTACAGCGTTTCTCTTTTTTTTAGCTATTTTATATATAATTCTGTCAGTTGTAAAAAATTATAAATTGAGATATACTGTTCACCAGTATATTGGGAGAAAACAGAGAAATAATGAAAGAGAAGGGATGTTTTAAATGAACGATAACAAAAGTTTTCTGGGAACAGAGCCAATTGGAAAGCTTTTGATGAAGCTGGCGCTTCCTACAGTAGCGGCTCAGCTGATCAATATGCTTTATAATATTGTAGACCGTATTTACATAGGCCATATTCCCGGGGACGGAGCGCTGGCTTTAACAGGTGTGGGCGTCTGTATGCCAATTATTATGATCGTGTCTGCCTTTGCAGCCCTGGTAGGTAATGGAGGTGCTCCCAGAGCTACTATTTATATGGGGAAAAAGGATAATGATACTGCTGAAAAAATATTAGGGAACTGCTTTACTGCGCAGATCATAATCTCAGCTTTTCTTACGATGGTTCTTCTGATCTGGAATCGAGATCTTCTCCTTGCTTTTGGTGCAAGCGAAAATACCATTAATTATGCAGTGGCATATATGAACATCTATGCCTTTGGAACTGTTTTTGTACAGCTTACATTGGGAATGAACCTGTTTATCACAGCTCAGGGATTTGCAAAAACAGGAATGCTTTCTGTACTTCTCGGAGCAGTGACAAATATTATCCTGGATCCGGTATTTATTTTTGGGTTCCATATGGGAGTAAGAGGTGCTGCTCTTGCAACGATTCTTTCTCAGGCTCTTTCCTGTATCTGGGTTCTTTGCTTTCTGTTTGGTAAAAAGACGATTTTGAAACTGAAGAAAAGATATATGACGGTCAAAAAAGAGATTCTTTTTCCCTGTCTGGCATTGGGTTCCTCTGTGTTTATCATGCAGTCCAGTGAAAGTGTGATCTCTGTGTGCTTCAATTCTTCGCTTTTGAAGTATGGAGGAGACCTTGCTGTGGGAGCTATGACCATTCTTACCAGTGTTATGCAGTTTGCCATGCTTCCTCTTCAGGGACTTGGGCAGGGGGCACAGCCTATCATCAGCTACAATTACGGAGCCGGAAATAAAGAGCGTGTGAAAGGAGCTTTCTGGCTGCTTTTAAAATGCAGCATGTTTTATTCCGTACTGTTTTGGGCAGTTGTCATGCTGTTCCCGCAGATGTTTGTAGGAATGTTTACCTCCGATGCAGTGCTTGCAGCGTTCACCCGGGATGCCCTTAAAATTTATATGGCAGTGGTGGGGCTGTTTGGTATCCAGATGGCATGCCAGATCACATTTGGTGCTCTGGGAAATGCAAAAGCCTCTATTCTTGTGGCTGTTATGAGAAAATTTGTGCTGCTGATTCCGCTGATCTATATTATGCCTGTGATTTTTACGGCAGATAAAGCAAGGGCGGTTTATATGGCGGAGCCGGTTGCAGATACACTGGCAATTACCTTTACCGGATTTTTGTTCTTTTTCCAGTTCCGTAAGGTTCTGAGACAGATGAACAAAAATACAGACCAATAAAATGTAAATTGGACAGAAATACAAAAACTCTCAGATTTTGGGAAATTTTTTCCGAACTCTGAGAGTTTTTTGTCAGTCAGTTGTTTTGCGGCGGATCAGAACAGGAGTGATCTGCTTATGAACAGGAGTTTTTAAAGGAGAAGGTTTCCTTTTTTTCATTTCATCCATCTGAGAGACCAGCAGCTCCAATGCAGTTTCAGCAATTTTGTCGATCTGCTGACCGATGGTGGTAATGGGCACGATAGCTTCATTTGCAATAGGAGAGTTATCAAAGCCCACAAGACGGTACTGCTCTGGCAGATGTCCATATTTCTGGATGATAAGATTCAGAAATATATTTGCATAAGTATCGTTGGCGAAAAAAATTCCTTTTTTTCTGTCAGGATATTTTTTTTCGATAGTTTCAAAAGTTTCTTTTATCCGGTCAAAGGTTGTTTCATAAGTGGAGCCAAGATCGCCCAGCATGAGTTCGTATGGTACATGATACTTCTGACAGGTATCTTCAAAAGCAGTGATACGGTTATGAGCCGGAACATTTTCGGGTACGGGAACATTGATGTGGATCAGGATATCGCAGTGGTTTCGTATCAGAAGGCTGGTTGCCTGCAGTCCGCCCATATAGTTGTCAGTATCCACACTGCAGATATGTTCGGCTTCCCGCTCAATAGCCACAACGGGGATATTGCATTTTGCCAGTTCTGTCGAGGAAAAAGTGTGGCTCAGAATGATCAGACCCTCAATTTTATAAGCCAAAAGCTCATTGATATACTGCTGCTCCCGTTCTCTTCCGTCATTGCTGACAAAAACAAGAAATTTATAGCCGAATTTTGAGTAACTGGACAAAAGCTGATTTAAGATTTCTGAATAATAATGGAGATAGAGATTGGGGATAAT
>Garnier_p1__coassemble_2443_pt1 | contig 8741 bp, 9 predicted proteins | sample Garnier_p1__metabat2_high_PE_036 | metagenome-assembled genome bin Garnier_p1 | reverse complement strand
TCCATCTGCTGCCGGATCCTTGCTTCTTCCATGGGATGTTCCTTTGCATACTGTACTTCTCCCATGGAGACAACAGCTTCTGCTGACCCGCAGGAAACCTGGAGAATGGCCGGGCTTTCCGGATAAAGGATCAGATTTCCTCTTATTTTTTTCTTCACCGAAAAAGTCTTTACAGAAGTAACCGATGTTTTTTTATGATTATGAAAGGCTATCATATCCGGTCCATTATGCTGTTTATAATATCCCTGGCAGGATCCGCCTCTGTTAAATGCATCCAAAAGAAATTTTCTGTCTTTTTCATCTACTTTATAGGATGCTCTGTTTTCCTTCAATATATCCAGATACTTCCGATAGATTCCTGTTACTGCAGCCGTATATTCCGGCTGTTTCATCCTTCCTTCGATTTTCAAAGACATTACACCTGCTTCAATGATCTCCGGCAGGATATCAAGGGTACAGATATCCTTAAGGCTTAATGGACAGTTTTCCTTCTCTTTCGAAAAATGTTTTCCCGGCTCTGCAGTCTGATACGGAAGACGGCATGGCTGGGCACAGCGTCCTCTGTTTCCGCTCCGGCCTCCCAGAATGCTGCTCATCAGACACTGCCCGGAAAAGCTGTAGCAAAGTGCACCATGGATAAAAGTTTCTATCTCAATGGGACTCGCCTTATGCATATCGGATATTTCCTTAATACTCAGTTCTCTGGCAGGAACTACCCGGGTAACTCCAAGATTTTCAAGGAATTTCATTCCTTCTGGTCCTGTTACCGTCATTTGTGTGCTTGCATGAACCGGAAGATCCGGAAATGTGTTCCGAATAAAGCGAAGAACCCCCATATCCTGTACAATCACTCCGTCCAGCCCTTCTTCATAAACTTCCTTTAAGGAATCGTAAAGCCGCTCTTTCAGTTCACGGTTCTTTAAAAGTGTATTAACTGTAAGATATAGCTTTCTTCCATGAATATGAGCTGTCCGGATTGCTCGGACAAGCTCCTCCTGTGTAAAATTTTTAGCATATGCTCTGGCTCCGAAGTCCGGACCACCAAGGTAAACAGCATCTGCCCCAGCTCCAATAGCCGCCTGAAATGCCTCATAAGAGCCTGCCGGCGCCAGCAGTTCTACTTTACTGAAATCTGTCATAATCCCTCTCTTATCTTTGATAACGGAGGACTGCTCCTCCCATATATTTTATGAAACAGATAAAGGGGACTACCGAAGCAATCCCCTTCCAACCTTTACTTTAGTAATGAGTCAACCTCACCTTCCAGCTCCTTAATCTTACCTTCAAGGAGCATCTTCTGCTGCTCAGCTTCCTGCTGTTTCTTCTCCGCCTCCTCAATCTTCAGGCGAAGAGAAATCAGTTCATGCTTCAACTCGTACATTTCCTGGTCTTTCTGCTGAAGATCCTGTTCAAAGATCTCAGCCTGTTTTTTTGCCTTAAAGTAGTCGTCTGTCACATTCAGACTAAGCAGTGTATGCTTGGTCTCCATAGGCTGCCTGGAATAGCCCGGCATTTCGCTCAGCTCCGCAATTTTATTATTTATATAGGATGCCACCTTCTGAAAATATTCCTCAGATTCGTAGCCACCCAAAGTGATGATCTTTCCTCCGATCACAACCTGTGCCGTATTCTTGACTGCCATACAAAGCCTCCTGTGTATATTGATTTCCTGAATTGTCCATATCTCATTCTATTATACTCGAATTATGTCAAAATGTATAGAATTTTTTACGAAATCTTTTCATAGCCAAGATGACTGTATGCCAGAGCAGATGCCATCCTGCCTCTTGGAGTACGATTCAGGAATCCATTCTGGAGCAGATAAGGCTCATAAACATCTTCAAGAGTGCCTGAGTCCTCTCCTATGGCAGCAGCAAGAGTTTCCAATCCTACCGGACCGCCTTTAAAATTTACGATCAAAGTTTTCAGGATCCGTCGGTCTATCTTATCAAGACCATACTGATCCACCTCCAGAAGATCCAGTGCAAAAACCGCCACCTCATAGGTGATCCTGCCATCATATTTTACCTGGGCAAAATCCCGGACACGTTTCAGAAGGCGATTGGCTAATCGAGGCGTTCCTCTGGATCTCTTTGCAATCTCTGCTGCACCTTTGCAGTCAATCTCTACATCAAGCACCTGGGCAGAGCGCAGAATGATCGTTTCCAGCTCTTTCTGATTATAGTACTCCAAATGATGCATTACACCAAAACGATCCCTGAGAGGAGCCGAAAGCAGTCCTGCCCTTGTGGTAGCCCCAACCAGAGTAAATTTCGGCAGATCCAGACGTATAGAACGTGCAGAAGCCCCCTTTCCGATCATGATATCAATAGCAAAATCCTCCATTGCCGGATAAAGCACCTCTTCTACCTGACGGTTCAGACGATGGATCTCATCTACAAAAAGAATATCTCCCTCCTGCAGATTATTAAGAATTGCCGCCATTTCCCCCGGCTTTTCAATAGCCGGACCGGAAGTCACCTTCATATGTACTCCCATTTCATTGGCAATAATCCCGGAAAGTGTAGTTTTTCCAAGTCCCGGAGGTCCATAAAAAAGTACATGATCCAATGCATCATGTCTTTGTCTGGCAGCTTCTATATAAATTTTTAATGTTTTTTTTGTTTTTTCCTGACCGATATACTCCTCCAGCGTCTGGGGACGCAGATTCCCTTCGAGAGGAAAATCCTCTTCTGTTACATCAGCAGTGATCATTCTTTTTTCCATATTTACCCCTATAGATTTTTCAGCGCTGCTTTCAGGATAGCTTCTACATCATCCGGAGCCACATCTGTTACTTTTCGTACTGCCCGAAGGGCATCCGTACTGGAATATCCCAGTGCAACAAGAGCTTCTACCGCCTCTTTACTTCCATCCAGGATATTTTCTCCTGCTGATACAGTTTCTTCCTGCTGATGGAGCAGTTTTTTCTCAAAAGCATCTTCCAGTTTCAGCTTATCTTTTAGCTCCAAGATTAGTTTCTGGGCAGTTTTTTTTCCAATTCCGGGTGCACGGGAAAGAGTTTTTACATCATCTGAAAGGATAGCAAAACTCAGCTCGTCTGCAGTAAGGCCTGCAAGCACTCCAAGAGCTGCTTTTGGTCCTATTCCGTTGACTCCCAGAAGAAGACGGAACATATGCAGGTCATCTCTGGAAAGGAAACCAAAAAGCTGCATAGCATCCTCTCGAACATGAAAGTATGTATATATTTTAATTTTTCCCTCAGAACGAACTGCTTTTTCAATAGCTGTTCCTGTCATAAAAATCTCGTAGCCAATCCCGGCAGTCTCCACGATCACAGAATTTTCCGTAGAATCCACCACCTGGCCCCTTATAAATGAAATCATAAGATTTTACTCCTGTGATAAATAATCGTCAATTACATCGACTTATGATATCACAGATATAAAAAAAAAGCAAACGTCCATTCGAAAAAATATCCCGGAATAGAATCTTTGTTATGGTTCACTCTACTTTCCACAACGAAAATTCTGCATCCGGGATATCCTCTACAGGATCACGCCTCTGGGGCATACATCCTTACATGCTCCGCAATTGGTGCATTTTTCATAATCAATATGAGCACAGAAATCTGTAACTGTAATCGCACCGTTAGGACATGTCTTTTCGCATTTTTTACAGCCAATGCAGCCAACCTCACAGGCAGAAGTTACCGCTTTACCCTTATCCCGAGAACTGCACCCTACAAAAGCAGTCTGTTCATAAGGAACCAGCTCAAGCAGATGACGCGGACATTTTGCAACGCATTTCCCGCAGGCCTTACATTTCTCTCTGTCCACCACAGCCACTCCATTGATCACATGGATTGCATCAAAAGGACAGGCTTTTGCGCAGCTTCCAAATCCCATGCATCCATAAGAACAGCTTTTTGCCCCGCCTCCAGGAATGAACGCCATCATTTCACAGTCTTCTACCCCTGTATAAATATAGTCTTCTTTTGTTTTTTCGCAGGTTCCTGTACATTTTACAAAAGCCACCTGACGGACAGTTTCCACAACCTCCTGCCCCATAATACCTGCGATCACTTTTCCTACAACGTCTCCGCCTACCGGACATCCGTTGACAGGCGCCTCTCCTTTTGCAATAGCTGCTGCCAGTCCATCACAGCCCGGGAATCCACAGCCTCCGCAGTTATTTCCCGGAAGAGCCTCACGGACAGCAACTTCTTTCTCATCTGTTTCTACTGCAAACTTTTTCCCTGCAGCACCGAGAAAGAGTCCGATAAAGAGGCCTACTGCTGCAACCACAACTGTGGCTATGATAATTGCTCCGATATTCATATTTACGCCTCCTTAGATCAATCCTGAAAATCCGAAAAACGCAATGGCCATCAATCCGGCTGTAATAAGCACGATCGGAAACCCGCGAAAAGCTTCCGGAATGTCATTATACTCTATTTTTTCACGTATACCTGCCATAACGATGATCGACAGAGTAAAGCCCGCTGCCGTTGCAAAACCATTCACAGTTCCCTGAAGGATATTGTATTCTTTCTGTACATTGATCAGTGCCACACCAAGAACTGCACAGTTGGTAGTGATCAGTGGAAGATATACGCCAAGAGCCTGATACAGAGAGGGCATTGCTTTTTTAAGAAACATTTCCACAAACTGCACAAGGGCTGCAATAACCAGAATAAAAACAATGGTCTGCAGATATTCCATATGGGTGGGAACCAGGATAAATTTATAGATCACACTGGTAACAAAGGATGAAAGTGTGATGACAAAAATAACCGCTCCTCCCATACCTGCCGCAGTTTCTGTCTTTTTGGAAACACCCAGGAAAGGACAAAGTCCCAGAAACTGACTCAGAACAACATTATTTACAAGAGCAGATCCGACAATGATCAGCATTAATTCTTTCATTCGTGTTTCCCTCCTTTACACATGGTATTTCCACAGGAAGCACAGGCACCGCCGCATTTGTCCGGATTACTTGGATCAATTCCTTTCTTTGCAGCTCCCAGTTTAAACTTGTTCTGAATTGCTGCCAGAAGTGCAAGGACAAAGAATGCTCCCGGAGCCAGGATAAAGATCGTAACAGGCTCATAACCCATTTTTCCTGCTGCAGCATCTGCAAGAGGAAGTATCTGACGGCCAAAAAGCTGTCCCGCACCGATCAGTTCTCTCACAGCACCAATACAGGTAATACTCAGGGTAAAACCAAGTCCCATGCCAATTCCGTCAAACAGAGACGGGAGGGGAGGGTTCTTGGAAGCATATGCCTCTGCACGTCCAAGAATGATGCAGTTTACTACAATCAACGGAATATATAATCCTAAAGACGCATAAAGAGCCGGGAGAAAACCTTCCAGAAGCATCTGGACAATGGTAACAAAAGAGGCAACTACAACAATATATGCCGGCATACGGACTCCGTCCGGAATAAATTTACGAAGCAACGAGATCAGGAGATTTGATGCTGCCAGAACAGCTGTAGTAGTCAGTCCCATTCCAATACCGTTCACTGCAGATGTAGTTACGGCAAGCGTGGGACACATACCCAGCATCAGCACAAAGGTAGGATTTTCTTTGATAATACCGTTAATCAGTCGTTCTGATGGTGTATTTGCTTTCATTGAGCTCCTCCTTCCATATACTGAAATGCACAGAGACCTGCATTCACACCATTGGTCATGGCATTGGTAGTGATCGTCGCACCGCTCAGGGCATCGATTTCATCTTCTGCAGATGCACCGTTTTTTGTATATTTGAATTTTTCTACATTTTTATTTTTAAACTGATCCTTAAAAGCATCTGTGTCTGCCTTCATTCCAAGCCCGGCAGTCTCTCCGATAGAAAGAATAGAAATCCCGTTCAGAGTTCCATCTGCCTGAACGCCCATAGCGAACTGAATGTCTCCTCCATATCCCTCTGATGTGGTAATAGTAAATGCATAACCGATCTCATTATCAGAAGAATCAAAAGCTGTCATGACTTCATCAATATTCTGTGCACCATAGCCATTTTCACTTAATGTTCCTGCAAGTTCTTCCGCCATGTCACCCAGTACAACTTCACCAAATTTTTCAGCCTCAGGAAAAACCGCTTTATAAGCCTCCTGCTTTGCTTTCAGTTTCTGCTGGGCAATTGGATCCGCAGTAATGTCCTGCACAACTCCCAGCGCCAGCCCCGCCACAAGAGTAATCGCAGTAATAGAAATCGTGTCCTTTAAAATACTCATGATTTCTTCCCTCCTTTTCCAAAAGCAACCGGATAAGTAGCCTTTTCAATAAGCGGAACCAGAAGGTTGCAGAAAATGATCGCGTAGGATACGCCTTCTGCAGATCCGCCAAACAGACGGAATACGGCAGTTACCACACCCAGGCAGCAGCCGTAAACAAGCTGTCCCTTAAATGTGATAGGTGTTGTTACATAATCTGTTGCCATAAACCAGGCTCCCAGCATCAGACCGCCGCCGAAAAGATGGCTCAGGAGATAATTTCCATCAAATCCCATTCCTGTACAGAGCATATAGATGACCACAAACACAGTGAAGCTTCCAATATATGTAAGAGGTATCTTCAGATCGATCACTTTAAAAGCCAAAAGAATCACCGCTCCGATCAGGATTGCCAAAGCGGATGTCTCTCCAATTGTACCCTGAATATTTCCAAAAAAGAGATTTTTCACCGGAACAGAAGTTCCCTCAATAAATCCCTGTACTTTCAAAGCAGCCAGCGGTGTCGCTCCTGTAACCGTATCTACCGCTCCCCGAAAACCGTCCGATACAGCAAAGTCCGTCATCTTTCCAGCAAAAGAGATCATAAGGAAACAGCGTCCCGCCAGTGCCGGGTTCATAAAATTCTGCCCAAGTCCGCCAAAAAGCTGCTTTACAACAATAATTGCAAAAGCACTTCCAAGAACCGGCATCCACAGCGGAATCTGCGGCGGCATATTAAGCGCAAGAAGAAGCCCGGTAACAACCGCACTGAAGTCAGTGATTGTATTTGGCTTGTGCATCAGTTTATCGTAAATCCATTCAAACATAACACTGGAGAGAACTGTTACTGCAACTACAAGAAGTGCACGGAAACCAAAATTCCAGATTCCGAATAAAGTTGCAGGAAGAAGCGCAATTACCACCAGCTGCATGATCCTGCTTGTGGTCATCGCATCCCTTACATGCGGATTTGACGACACGTTATATTTTTGTTCCATTCCTCTTCCTCCCCTATTTCTTTTTGCGGCTGGCAAGTACCATTTTCCGCATAGATTTGATGCTCTGAGTCAGCGGTCTCTTTGCGGGGCAGATATAACTGCAGCAACCGCATTCACAGCATTCCATTCCATTCATTTTTTCAAAGCCTGCCATGTCTCCTCTTTCTGCAAGAGTGGCAAGACGTGCCGGAAGCACACGCCCTGGACAGACGCTTACACATCGTCCGCAGTTAATACAGGCAGTGGCATGTTTTTTTGACTCAGACACTGCATCATGCTCAAGGCAGAGAAATGCAGATGTCGTCTTCACACAGGGGACATGAAGATCATACATGGCAAATCCCATCATAGGGCCTCCTGAAATGACTTTTGCGGTATTGTTCTTTAATCCTCCTGCAGCATCAATCAGTTCTTCCATATTCGTCCCCGTAAGCACTGTAAAATTCCTGGGCTCTGCTATAGCGTCTCCGGTAACTGTAACGATTCTGCTCATAACCGGACGTCCCAGAATAACAGCTTTATAAACAGCAACAACTGTATCAATATTATCAACAACACATCCTGCATCTGCCGGAAGCATAGATGAATTGATTTCTCGTCCTGTTGCAGCATAGATCAGCGTGCGTTCACCGCCCTGAGGATATTTTGTCATCAGTTCCTTTACTTCCATACGCGGATGATCCTTGATAAGTTTTTTCATTTTCTCAATGCAGTCCGGCTTATTGTCTTCAATACAAATATATCCTTTTGCATGATCAAACAGCTTCAGGATCACTTCAAGCCCTGCCACTACTTTTTCAGGTTCCTCCAGCATCCTTCTGTAATCACTGGTAAGATAAGGCTCGCACTCCGCACCATTTACAAGAACATATTCAATCTTATCCGGTTCCTTGGGAGACAGCTTTACATGCGTGGGAAAACCGGCACCTCCCATTCCCACAACTCCGCCCTCCCGGATTCTGGAAATAATATCTTCTCTGGAAAGTGCAGAGAGATCAGCTCCATGAAATTCGACTTCTTCATACTGCTGATCATTTTCTATAATAATGGAATCTGCCATTCCACCAGTAGCAGTCAGTCTTTTTTCAATTCCTTTTACGACCCCGGAAACAGAAGCATGAAGAGGCACGGAAACAAAACCGTTTGCTTCGGCAATCTTCTGTCCTACAAGAACACGATCTCCCTTATTTACACAGGCTGCAGAAGGTGCGCCTATATGCTGAGACAGAGGATATACCATCTCTCCTTTTGGAAGATATTTCTCGATCTGTCTGTTTTTTGACAGTTCCTTGCCCTCATAGGGATGGACTCCTCCCTTAAAGGTAAGCTTTCCCATATATACTTCCTCCTTTTATATGTTAATTTTTATCTTTTTTATGACGCATACGATATCCACGGTTCAGATTCGGATAAGATTTCAGGAAACGTCTGGTATTGCCTTTTGTTCTGGAAACAAGAGCCTTCCTGTAAGCACGCAGCTCTTCTGTCAGCTCTTTTCGGATAGCAAGGCGTTTTTCCGTTAGTGCACGCAGCACTTCTGCATCCTCAATCCTCTCC
>Garnier_p1__coassemble_2277_pt1 | contig 9274 bp, 8 predicted proteins | sample Garnier_p1__metabat2_high_PE_036 | metagenome-assembled genome bin Garnier_p1 | reverse complement strand
TTTATAAAGGGATCAATACCATGGATTCCATGCTGGGCTACAAAAATGACAGATATCTGTATTTTGGCCGCTGTGCAGCAAAGCTGGATGATCTTGCCAATTATATCCCTGCAAGGATTTCCGGATGGCTGATGGTAGCCGCTGCGTTTTTGACTGGAATGGATGGAAAAAATGCAGCAAAAATTTATAAAAGAGACAGAAGGAATCATGCAAGTCCCAACTCTGCTCAGACGGAGGCGGCAGTGGCAGGTGCATTAAGAGTACAGCTTGCGGGAAATGCATATTATTTTGGAAAATTATATGAAAAGCCAACAATCGGAGATAAGCTCCGGGAAGTGGAGCCGGAGGATATCAGACGTGCCAACCGGCTTTTGTACGGGGCTTCTGTACTCAGTGTGCTCCTTTGCCTTGGAGGAAGACTTCTGGTACAGTTTCTGGTGTAGTGTTTTTTATCAAAAAAGGAAGAAGCATCGGTATTTCATGATGTGACAATACAGGAGAAAGACAATGAACAAACATATACATGGAGGAAATATTTATACTTATCGGGACTGCCTTGATTTTTCCGCCAATTGTAACCCTTTAGGAACACCGGAAAGTATAAAAGAAGCGGTCCGGGGCAGTCTGGAGCATCTGGGAGATTATCCTCAGGTTGGCTATGCTCCTCTGAAAGAGGCTCTGGGAGAATATGAGGATATGGATCCGGAGAATATCATCTGCGGAAACGGAGCAGCAGAATTGATTTTTTCTCTTTGTCAGGCAGTACGTCCGAAAAGGGCGCTGATCCCGATCCCAACTTTTGCAGAATATGAACAGGCTCTTGCAAGTGTTGGGTGCGAAGTAGAGCATGTGCTCCTTCGGGAAGAGGACACTTTTCAAATGCAGGAAAGCTTTATTGACTGGCTTCACAGAGACCTGGACATGGTGTTTCTGTGTAATCCCAATAATCCCACAGGTATCCTTACAGACAGGGAGTTTCTGTTCCGTGTGCTACGCAACTGCCGGGAACTGGGTATACTGCTTGTTGTAGATGAATGTTTCCTTGACTTTATCAAAGAGCCGGGAAAATATTCTCTGAAGGCACAGCTTCCAAGATATCACAATCTTTTTATCCTGAAAGCGTTTACCAAGCGTTACGCGATGGCAGGTGTCCGTCTGGGATATGGACTCACCGAAAACAGAGAGCTTCTGGAAAAAATGGCCCAGGTGACCCAGCCCTGGAATATTTCTGTTATGGCGCAGGCGGCAGGGATTGCGGCTTTGAAGGAATGTTCGTATGTGGAACAGGGACGGAAGCTGGTTTTTGAAGAAGCTGTGTACCTGAAAGAAGGGCTGAAGGAACTGGGATTCCATATCTATCCTTCTGAGGCGAATTATATCTTTTTTCGGGGAGAGCCGGGGCTTTTTGAAAAAGGAATCCAAAATGGTGTGATCCTTCGTGACTGCAGCAACTATCCGGGACTGTCTGATGGTTATTACCGGATTGCAGTACGCACACGGGCAGAAAATGAAAAGCTTCTGGAAGCATTGAGAAATTGTCTGGAGGAAAACTGAATATGGCTAAAGCAATCATGGTACAGGGAACCATGTCAAATGCAGGAAAAAGTCTTCTTGCAGCAGGATTATGCCGCATTTTTAAGCAGGACGGCTACCGTGTGGCTCCCTTTAAATCACAGAACATGGCTCTGAATTCCTTTATCACAGAGGAAGGGCTGGAAATGGGACGGGCACAGGTAATGCAGGCAGAGGCGGCAGGAATCGCTCCTTCTGTGCTGATGAATCCGATCCTCCTGAAGCCTACTAATGATGTAGGTTCTCAGGTGATCGTAAACGGAGAAGTCCTGGGTACAATGAGCGCCAGAGATTATTTTAAGTATAAGAAAAAATTAGTGCCGGATGTAATGAAAGCTTATAATGCACTTGCATCCGAAAACGATATTATTGTTATTGAGGGAGCCGGAAGTCCTGCAGAGATCAATCTGAAAACAGAGGATATCGTAAACATGGGTATGGCAAAAATGGCCGCCGCTCCGGTTCTTCTGGTAGGAGATATTGACAGAGGCGGAGTGTTTGCCCAGCTTTATGGTACGGTAGAGCTTCTGGATCCGGATGAAAGAGATATGGTCAAAGGGCTTATCATCAATAAATTCCGCGGGGATAAGACCATTCTGGATCCCGGTGTGGAAATGCTGGAGGAGAAGTGCCGCATTCCGGTGGTTGGTGTGGCTCCTTATCTGGATATCCAGGTGGAAGATGAAGACAGTCTGACAGACCGGTTTGACAGAGACCAGGAGATCGGACTGATCGATATTGCTGTGATCCGTGTACCGAGAATCTCAAATTTTACAGATTTTAATCCGTTTGAAAGTATTCCGGGAGTATCTCTTCGTTATGTAAAACATCCGGCGGAGCTGAAGAATCCGGATGTGATCATGCTTCCGGGTACCAAAAATACCATGGAGGATCTTCAGTGGCTTCGAGAGAGCGGCATGGAGGCTCTGATTCTGAAGGCTGCCGCCAGAGGAACCTTTGTGTTTGGCATCTGCGGAGGGTATCAGATGCTGGGAGAATCTTTAAGTGATCCCCACGGGGTGGAAGCCGGCGGTACCATGAGAGGCATGGGGCTTCTTCCTATGGATACGGTTTTTGCGGAGAAAAAAACACGGACACAGGTTACCGGCAGGTATCTGGAAATCCAGGGGGGATATCAGCCGTTAAGCGGTGTGGAGTTTACCGGTTACGAAATCCACATGGGAGAAAGCACCTGGAAATCCGGCGCTCATGCTAGTACCTGGACCCGTGATGGAGTCAGCGGACAGGAAAAAACGGAAGGGACTGTTTTTGAAAACATCTGCGGCACCTATGTACATGGAATTTTTGATAAAGAAGAATCTGCCCTTGCTTTGATCCGTGCAGTGGGAGAGAAAAAAGGAATTGATGTTTCTCAGATGGAAGGTGTGGATTTTGCTTCCTTTAAGGAAACACAGTATGATATTCTGGCAGCGGAGCTGAGAAAACATCTGGATATGAAAAAGATTTATCAGATTCTGGAAGAAGGCATTGGAGGGACAGAAAATGAAGGTTGAACTTGAAAACGTAAAACCAATGGATATCGAAAAAAGAAGCTTTGAGATCATTACCGAAGAACTGGGTGAAAAAAAACTGATTCCGGGAACAGAGCTTGTGGTAAAACGATGCATCCATACCAGTGCGGATTTTGACTATGCGGACAATTTGTGTTTTTCTCCGGATGCGATCGAAAAAGCGCTGGAAGCAATACGGAACGGGGCATGTATTGTGACCGATACTCAGATGGCAAAATCCGGTATCAACAAGAAGGCGCTTGCCCGCTATGGAGGAGAAGTTTATTGCTTTATGTCTGATGAGGATGTAGCGGAAACAGCAAAGAAAAATGGGACTACAAGAGCTACAGCCAGCATGGACAAGGCGGCTTCCCTTAATAAAAAGCTGATTTTTGCCATTGGAAATGCACCTACTGCTCTGGTTCGTCTTTATGAACTGATCCAGGAAGGCAGACTGGATCCGGAGCTGATCATCGGTGTTCCGGTAGGATTTGTTAATGTAGTCCAGTCCAAGGAGCTGATCATGGAATCCGGGTCTCCTTATATTGTGGCAAAGGGCCGCAAAGGAGGCAGCAATATTGCTGCCTGCATCTGTAATGCTCTTTTATATATGATCGACAACCGGAGAGACTGAGATCACTTCTTTCAGAAGCTCACATGCCGGCTGAAAATCTGAAGCAGGGAGAGAGGAGCAGGAAAGAAGTATGGTGACACTTTCTGTATCTTCTTGGAGTATCTTCAGGCGCAGGCCACGGGTCCGCGCCTTTTTTTTCAGATTTTCACCTGAATCCTTCCAGGGAAGAGTGAGTGCCAGGCTGGTACCGGCGGCTCCAATCTGAATTTTGGATGTTTCTCCAAAGGCTTCTCGTACAACTGTCAGGAGTTCTTTCAGTTTGGCGGAATAAAGCCGTTTCAGCCGGCGGGTCTGGGCGGAAAGATGTCCGTCCCGGATAAACTGACAAAGGGCAATCTGTTCTGCCTTGGAGGCGGTCTGGTTATAGAAAGCGCCTCTGGCATGATACCTTTCTGTCAGTTCAGGTGGCAGGATCATAAAACTGATTCGGATAGAAGGAAGAAGCAGTCTGGAAAAAGATCCCATATAAACCACTCCTCGTCCTCCTGCAAGACTGAAAAGGGAGGGAGTCGGTTTTTGAAGATAAACAAATTCATTTTCAAAATCATCTTCAATAATCAGACTGTTATTGGAAGCAGCATGGCGGATCAGTTCCAGACGTCTGGATACAGGCATGATATCCCCCCACTTTGTCATATGAGCGGGGGAAACATAAATCACATCACTGTCTTTATTTCGATATCGGATTTCAAATCCGAAATCAGAAAAGATGGTGCTTCCCTGTACAAAAGAGGGATTGGGAAAGGATACATTTTTTCTGTTTTTTACAAGAGGGCAGAGAATCTGCAGAAGGCTCTGCACACCGGCACCTATGACAATGTCATCCGGGGAACAGGTAATGTTTCTTCGCTGTCTTACATAGTCAGACAGAGTTTGACGGAAATCCGCTTCCCCCTGAGGTTCCCCATAAGAGAGCAGACGCTCGTTCTGACGCAGAGCGCTTTTCAGATACCTCTGCCAGAGATCGAAACGAAAGCTTTCTCTGTCTACGCCGGAGGAAGAAAGATCATACAGACAAGGTGGTTCTTCCGGCGCAGATATTTTTTTTTCTATATGGTCCTGAAGAGCGATATCTGTGACATAGTAACCACTTTGAGCCTTGGAAATAATATATCCGTCGGCTGCAAGCTGGAGATATGCATTTTCTATGGTGGTGCGGCTTAATTGAAGCTCCTGGGCGCATTTTCGCAGGGATGGCATTCGGCTTCCGGGCTGAAGACGGTGAGCAAGAATCAGGTCGCGATAGTAATGACAGACCTGCATATACAGATGCTCTGGATGTTCGGAATCTGTTATGGAAAAGAGAAAACTCTGGTTTTTTAATGATGTTTCTGAATTTGGCTGTGAGCGCATTGGAGGATTTCCTTTCTTTTTTGGAGTAAATTGTCCCCTTAAAAATAGAAAAAACTGGTCGTTTTTTGAGATACATGATGATGCTATTCTATAGCATAGTATAAAAGAATGCAAGATGAGGAGAAATATTTTGAAAAAAATAGCAGTGATCAATGATCTTTCGGGAATAGGAAAATGCTCGCTGACAGCAGCTCTTCCGGTAATTTCCGTAATGGGAGTCCAGGCATGTCCTCTTCCAACGGCAATTCTGAGTGCACAGACAGGATTTGAAACATTTTATTATGACGATTACACAGAACATATGGAGGAGATCATGCTTTGCTGGAAGCAGATGGGATTCTGTCCGGACGGTATTTATACAGGATTTCTTTCAGGTGCGGCTCAGGCGGATAAAGTTCTGAGATTTATTGACATTTTCGGTCATAAGGGAGCGAGGATCTTGCTGGATCCGGTGTTGGGAGACAATGGAGCAGAATATCCTATTTATACAGAAGCTCTTTGTGAAAAAATGCGTGTTTTGGCAGAAAAAGCGTCAATCATCACACCGAACCTGACAGAAGCTCTTCTGCTTCTCTATGGAAAAGAAAAAATCCGTGAAATATGGAAGAAGATGTCTGGATTATCTCCAAAAGACTTTATGGAAGAGGTTCAGAAAACAGGAAAAAAACTGTCTGAAACCTTTGGTGTGGAGGCAGTGATCACAGGTATTGATCTTATTGAGGAAGAATCTGTTTCTATGGGAAATCTGATTACAGATCATAGGGGATATACCTGGGTAAAAGTAAAAAAAGAGGGGGGCAGTTATTCTGGAACGGGAGATCTGTTTGCCTCTGTATTAAGTGCCGGGATGGTGAAAGGGACAGATATCGCACAATCTGTACAAAAATCAGCAGATTTTATTTCAAAAGCTATTCATGATACTGTTCTGGAAGGAACTGACCGGAATGAAGGAGTATGCTTTGAAAAACATTTGGGAGAATTATTATAAAAAGCGAGGTTGGAACAGTATGGAACAAAAGAAGGAAAGATACATTATTGCAGTGGACATGGATGGAACACTTTTGAACAGCCAGGGAAAGATAACAAAAAGAACCGCGGATGTTTTACAGAGGCTTCTTGATGAAGGACATTATGTGGTTCCTGCCAGCGGCAGATCTCTGGGACTTCTTCCTTTGGCAGTGAGTGCACTGAAAGGAATTTCCTATGCGGTCCTGGAAAATGGAGCGGTTGTCTGGGACTGGAAAAATTCCTGTGTTCTGAAACGTTTTCCCATGCCGGAGGGAGCTGCGGAACGTATTCTTGCAAGTGCGGAAACATATGTAAAAGCAGAAGAGGAAGAAATACTTTATTTTGTGGAGTTTTTTGCAGAAGGGCAGGTATATGCGGACAAAGCCGATCTGGAAAGGTTTTCGGATGTGGATATTCTGGGAAATTTTGCAGATTATATGCTTTATGGACATACATATCTTGAAAATTTCATGGAACAAAAAGATCTTTTGAATCAGGCGGAGAAATTAAATCTGTTTTTTGCAGTTCCTAAACATGGAGCAGCAGTTCGCAAAATATGGGATAATGATTTAGAAGTCAGCGTAACATCGTCTGTTCCTGGAAATGCTGAATTTAATGCCCGAGGTGTGGATAAAGGAAATGGACTTCTTCCTGTGATGGAAAAGCTTGGAATTGACAAAGAGCATGTGATTGCCATAGGTGACAGTGATAATGATCTGGAAATGCTGCAAATGGCTGGAATTTCAGTTGCAATGGGAAACGCTGCAGCCCATATAAAAGAAACAGCAGTTTATGTAACCGGGGATAATGATCATGACGGGGCAGCTGTATTTCTGGAAAAGTTTTTTTGTTTTGACAAATAGAACATATAATAAAATCCTCCTGCGGGCAAAAACTTGTGAACACATGTCAAAATGTCAGCAGAAGGATTTTTTATTAGAGATTTTTCTTTTTATAAATAAACCAGGAAGCGCCGGCAGTAAATATGGTAAGATAACCAATAAGAATACCGATGCCTGCAAAATTTACGGATCCGCCGGCGGAAATACCACGGATCATCTGACTTGTCTGAGAAAGAGGCAGCACGGCCACGAAGTCTCCCAGAATACCGGGGATTTTTTCTGTTGAAAAAAAGGTATTGCACAGATAAGCCATGGGCATGATGATGTAGTTTGAAAACCTTGGTACATCTGCGTGATTTTTGGCAAGGAAAGAAACAACTACACCAATAGCGGAAAAAACAGCTCCATTCAGGAACATGATAAAGAAAGACCAGCCGTTAAAAATCAGTCCGGTTTCAATAGGAGCGGTAAGGATCAGGATGATCCCGCCTGCGTAAAGTCCTCGAAGGCTTCCGCCAATGATCTGTCCGGCAATAAACTGCCATAAAGGTGTCGGGGAGATCATAACCTGGTCAAAGGCTTTTTCGTAGAGGCGCTGAACGTTCAGATTCTGTGCAATGGCATTAAAACTTCCGTTCATGGTAGTTAAAGCCACAACACCGGGAATCAGGAAATTCAGATAAGGCTCTCCGTGGGACATGGTCTGAATTCCCATGCCAAAAACAACCAGATACATCAAGGGCGCAATCATGGCAGCCAGAGTGATCTTATAAAAATCTCTTCGAAATTCTACCCATTTCTCCCATAAAATTGTAATAATACCCATAGAAAACCTCCTTTATGACGGGGACAGGTGTCTGCCTGCCCGTTCTACAAAAACATCCTCCAGGGTGGTTTCCCTGAGAGCTGCCTGTCCGGTAAGACCAGAAAGGAATTCTATGGCTTCCTGACGATGATGGAAATAATGACTTTTTGTTTCCTCCGGCAGCATTTCATCAACCGTATATTTGCCAAGGCTGTCGATCAGACCGGAAGGTGTATTAATCTCTTCCAGCTTTCCGTGATCCATCAGAGCGACACGGCCGCAGAGCGACTGTGCTTCTTCCATATAATGAGTGGTAAGGAGAATAGTCAGGTTTTTGCCGTTCAGTTTTCGCAGAAGATTCCACATCTGCCTTCTGGATAAAGCATCCATTCCTGCTGTAGGCTCATCCAGAAGAAGAATTTCCGGATCTGTAAGCAGTGCACGGCATACCATCAGCTTACGTTTCATACCACCGGAAAGTTTCCTTACGGTACGTTTTCGGAATTTCAGAAGATCACAGAAATCCAGCAGCTCCTCTGTTCTTCTGCGGATTTCTTTTTTGGGCATAAAATAAAGCCGGCCCTGGTATTCCATAATTTCATCCATATTCATATCCTGACGCATGGAATATTCCTGGGTGATCACACTGATTTTTCGCTTCAGATCCGGACGATTTCTGGTAAGAGGCTGTCCGTTGATCAGAATTTCTCCCTTTGTTGGAAGAAGAAGCGTAGATAAAAGACTGATGGTGGTTGTTTTTCCTGCGCCGTTAGGTCCGAGCAGCCCGAAAAACTCGCCGGATTCAATCTTTAGATTTAAATTGTCTACAGCTGTGAAGCTGTCAAAGGTTTTCGTCAGATTTTTTGTTTCGATCATGACAGTGTTTTCGCTTCTTTGGCGATGATCAGGGAGTAATATCCGGCATCATCCGGAATTTCTTCTACACTGCGGTAAATATGTTCGTTTTCCATTCCGCAGTTTTCGACCATAAGGACATCACGTCCACTCTGGGCGAGGATTTCCTTTACCTGATTCATTTTTTTTCCGGATTTCATAAGAATATAATTTCCTGATTCATTCAAAGTGCTGTCAAGACGGTGCACGGCCGGAACTATATGCAGCTGTTCATTCCATTCAGAAAGAGGAATGTTCAGGCGGGCAGCGGCAGCGCAGAAAGATGTTATACCGCTGACAAGTTCTGTGTGATAACCGTCTTTTTCTACACGTTTCTGTAAATAGGAAAAAGTAGAGTATACGCAGGGATCTCCCAGAGTAAGAAATACAATATTCTTACCTTGGTCAAGAACTTCCTCCAGGGACTTTGCTCCTTTAGTATGGTTCCTTTCCAGTTCCTCCGGATCATGAGTCATGGGCATATAAATTGGTAAAAGTTCTTTTTCGGCAAGTTCAGGGACTGCCTGAACAGCGATTTTATACGCAACAGTTTCCTTTGGATCAGCGCCGGGAACAGCAATGATCATATTTTCGCGGATCAGGCGCACAGCCTTCAGAGTCATAAGCTCCGGGTCTCCAGGGCCAACGCCTACAC
>Garnier_p1__coassemble_2105_pt1 | contig 10012 bp, 10 predicted proteins | sample Garnier_p1__metabat2_high_PE_036 | metagenome-assembled genome bin Garnier_p1 | reverse complement strand
TAATATTATTTACTTCTGTTGTTTTTTTCTGCGGGTCATCAACCCTCCGATCCGCCCAGTCTCCTTGGCCGAAAGGCTTCTCCAGCCATTCTCCAGAACCTGATCCAGAAGTCCCAGTTCCCCGGCGATCTCATATTTCAGCTTTTCATCTTCGGAAAGCTCTCCATTCAGATAATTTTCTACTTCTTTATCTTTATTCACTGTGCTCACACTCCTTATTTATTACTGTTCTCAGTAACCCATATTTCTGTTCACCAGAAGTATTGACAGTTTTATAAAGATTATACAGATATTTATCCTCTCGGAATAATGATTGCTGCAATGATATAGGCCCAGATTCCTGCGCCTCCGAAGCAGGTAAGAATCACCCAGGCAAGACGCACCAGAGTGGGATCAATATCAAAATACTCTGCAATTCCTCCACATACACCGCAAAGCATACAGTTTACTGATGATTTATAAAGGCGTTTATTGCTCATATCCATTACTTCCTTTCTGTTATTCCTCAAAGTCCACTTCCAGGGTTCCCATTCCGCATTCTAACTGCATCTTTCGGGAAGCACTGTTATTGTCTACTTTTTTTGTTGAGCCAAGACCCGTAAACTCATCCTCCCCAAGGAGAACGCTTCCCACTCCGCAGGAAATACGGTAATTATAATCTTCTTTCCTGCCTGCCACATCAAGAGACATCATCCCTACGCCGCATTCTGCCTCTATATAATCTGCATCCAGGTCTGTTAATTCCACAGTTCCCACTCCAACCTCAATATCTGTCTGTCCGGCTGTTACGATTCCATAATTTTCCAAAGTTCCTGCTCCTACGGAAACACTGAATTCTCCTGCTTTCAGATCATCCTCCAGAGCTGCTGTTCCTGCGTCAATATCAATGCTTACCTCTGTAAATTCTGTTCCTGCAGGATAAGTAACCGTAACCGTTCTTTCTTCCGGTCTGTGATTATCTTTGTTTTCAATCTGAAGTTCTGAGCCTTCCGTACTTACCCTTACGCTGTTCACTGCATCTCCATCAACGGTAACTGTAATTTTCTGGTCTTCACTTTCACGAAGAATCAGTTCATCATAGTTTAATTCAATATCCATGGAAGAAATGCTGTCAAATTCATACGTCCCGTTGTCTCCTGACGGAACCGCCTGTCTTTCATCCCAATCATCATCCCAGTCATCATCCTCATCCCAGTGATCCGCTATTCTCACCATACCGTTCACTGCTTTCTGCATAGAGCTTCCTTCATACTTCAAATCCTCTACTGATGCACCCATAGCGGCTCCTGCAACAGTAAATCCACATCCCAGGACACCAAAAACTGCCGCTGTCCCTAAAACAATCTTTGAAAATTTTTTCATACAGTCTTACCATCCTTTCTTTCTTTGCTTAAAAGTCTGTGACACCAATCTGTAAACCATCTGAGAAATCTTGGAAACAAGCTGCTCACGATCCAGACCACAAATACAAGCCCTGCAAGTCCTATTGCCATAAAAATACATCCAATCCCAACAGTCAGGATACCTGAAGCTGCAGTACTGAAGCAAAGACTGATTCCTGTAAAAATCATAACGATTCCGCCGATCAGCATGCCAAGCACCCCGACTCCTGCACCAAAAGCTAACAAAAACGGAAGGAAAATAACCGTTACTAAAAATCCAATGATGCCCCCTGTTGCTCCTGCAAGAAATGGGGACAGAAAAATCAAAAGAATCAATATCAGTGTAAGCTTACCCCGTCCACGTTTTTCTTTCGGCTGATAGCCTCTTTCTTTTCTGTCAGTACAACGCTCTCCGGGCATCTGTCCCGGTTCTTCCATCCTCTCATCATAGTACCCGTTCTCTGTATAGGTTCCTGAAGAGGCGCTGTTTTCTCTTAAGTCTGCTTTGATGATAGCAGCCACCTTACCCGGGCTTCCAAGCTTCTGTATCACCGAAGCTTCCTCTTCGTCCCCGGCTTCATCAAAATAACTTTCATAATAATCAAGAGCTTCTTTTCTCTCATCTTCTGAGATATCGGAAAGAAGAAGTTCCAACTGTTTCATAAACTCTTTTCTGTCCATTATCCAATTCCCCCTTCAAACAGTCTGGAAATTTTTGAAGAATAGTTTTTCCATTCCACTTTGTACAAATTCAGCTGTGCAGATCCTTTTTCTGTTAATTTGTAATATCTGCGGTTCCGCCCCTCATATGCCATATCATAGGTCTCCAGACATTCATCCTTCTGAAGCCTTCTGAGCACCGGATACAGCGTAGATTCTGAAATGTCCAGAACACTGCGGACATCCTGGGTGATTTTGTAACCGTAGGTTCCATCCTGTTCCTTGGATACAATAGCAAGGACTATTGCATCCAGAAGGGCTGCACCTGTGTTAAATACCATAGAGTCACATCCTTTTTATTCTTTGTGTAATATTATTTTTTTATTAATATTGTTTTGTTGATAATACTATATATCATATAATATAGTTTTGTCAATAGTATTATAACAAAAAATTCAGTTCATCTTTCTGCATAGAAAAAGCCCTGCAGCACTCAAAGAGTACGGCAGGACTTTTCTCAGCCTTTTTTATAATTTTCTTTTTTCGATTATAAGGAACATGGAAACTGATTATCTGTAATAAACAGAATTCCATTTTAATTCATTCTTAAAGTTACGGATTGTAGTATCTTTGTCAATATATACAGCCTCAATGCCCATTGCATTTGCCCAGTCGCCCATCTGCTCTGCAGTAAGGTCATAGGAGAATGCTGTATGGTGTGCACCTCCTGCAAGGATCCATGCCTCAGCTCCTGTAGCAAGATTTGGCTGCGGTGTCCAGAAAGCAGATGCAACCGGAAGATTCGGCATTGTTTTTTCTGTATGTCTGCAGTCTACATCATTGATAATCAGACGGAAGCGGTTTCCAAGATCAACAAGGGATGTTGCTACAGCCGGGCCTTCTTTGGCTTCAAATACCAGACGTGCCGGATCCTCACGATCACCCATGGAAAGCGGATTTACACGGATGCTTACAGGACCGTCTGCGATAGTCGGGCAAACCTCAAGCATGTGAGCCTGAAGGATTCCTTCTTTTCCCGGAACCAGATTATAAGTGTAATCCTCCATAAAGGAAGTACCTTTTGCATTTGGTGTATTCTGTGTCATGATCTTCATAAGACGTACCATAGCTGCTGTTTTCCAGTCGCCCTCTGCACCAAATCCATATCCTTTTTCCATCAGTCTCTGGATTGCAAGACCAGGAAGCTGCTGAAGACATCCAAGATCACCGAAGTGAGTTACGATAGCCTGATAATTTTTCTCCTCGAGAAAACGCTCAAATCCCAGCTCAATCTGTGCCTGTACTGCTACATGTTTGCGGAATTCTGCTTCATCTCTTCCTTCAAGGATGATCTGATATTTGTCATAATACTCTTCTACCAGAGTATCTGTATCTGCTTTGGAAACAGCTTTTACTGCCTCTGCAATCTCATTGATCGGATAAGCATCAATTTCCCATCCAAATTTAATCTGAGCCTCTACCTTATCACCTTCTGTTACTGCTACGTTTCTCATGTTGTCTGCCACACGCATAACACGGATATGGCTGCTTTCCATGATACCAACTGCAGTACGCATCCAGGATGCAATACGTTCCTGAACTGCACGGTCATTCCAGTGTCCCACAACAATTTTTCGTTCAATGCCCATACGGGTTACGATATGTCCATATTCACGGTCACCATGAGCAGACTGATTTTCGTTCATAAAATCCATATCAATGGTGTCATAAGGAATCTCTTCATTAAACTGCGTATGCAGGTGAAGAAGCGGTTTGCGGTATTCCTGAAGACCAAGGATCCATGATTTTGCCGGTGAGAACGTATGCATCCATGTAATAACACCTGCACATTCTTCATCTGCATTTGCCTCATTAAAAGTACGGCGGATCACTTCATTGGTGATCAGAGTCGGTTTCCATACAACCTCGTAAGGAAGTACGCCTGATGCGTTCAGTTTATCTACGATGATCTTGGAATGCTCTGCTACTTTTCTCAGACACTCATCCCCATAAAGATCCTGTGAACCTGTTGCAAACCAGAATTTATAATTTTTTGCTGCTTTCATTCTTTCTAACCTCCTGAATTACTCTGCTGCATATGTACAAACCGATGAACGTTCACTGATCTCCACCGGAAATTCATATGTCACATCACTGTTTGGATTTTTGATCAGCTGCAGGATCATTTCTGCAGCACGGGTTCCCAATGCTTCCATAGGATGTCCCACAGAGGTAAGAGGAACCGGATTAAGTCTGGCAAGATCTGAATTATCAATACCTACTACTGAAAGATCTTCCGGAATCTTTTTGCCATTCTGAAGCATTCTTCTTGTCAGTTCATGGGCTACCTCGTCATTATAGCAGACACAGGCAGTACATCCCCGCAAACGGTTTTTCAGTTTTTCCACTATCCGTGAAAAATCTTTTATTTCCAGGGTATCAATCCAGCAGATTCTGCTTTCATCCACCTCAATCCCTGCATGGCCCAGGGCTTTCAGATATCCCAGATATCGTCTCCGTCCCTGTCCGTCATCTGTCTTAAAGACACCCGCAATACGGGTATGTCCCTTCTGGATGAGATATTCCGTGGCAATTTTGCCTGCCTGGATATCATCCATACTGATATGAGGAATATTCAGTCCCTCATAAAAGCTGTTAAAAAACAGTATCGGAATCCCTCTGGACATCAGCCGTCTGTAATATTTCAAGTTTGGATTTGGCAGACCGCTCATTACCGGCTCTGCAATAAGCGGATCTCGATTTCCTTCTTCGAGAAATCGTTCCAGCAGTCTGCGTTCCGTTTCAATACGATTGCCTGTGAACATAATGCGCGCACTGTACCCATCCTTTTCCAGCCGTTCCACCATAGAACGCAGAATGCGCGGAAAAATATAATTATCCACATACGTTGTAAGGATAGTCACCGTATGAGAAAGTTCTTTTTTCTCTTCCTCTCCTGCTTTTTCATCACTGACGTATGTTCCGCTTCCCTGAACCCGGGTCAGAACTCCCTGCTGCTCCAAAAGTCCCAATGCATGCCTCACCGTCTGGCGGCTGATCCCAAAGACACGGCTGATATCATTCTCTGATTCGATCTGATCTCCGCGGTTCAGCTCTCCGGATGCTATTCTGTTTTGAATCCATTCCGTCACCTGACGGTATTTCGACACTCTCATATTATATACCAGCTATACAATTAATTCTTTTTCTTTTTAGTTGTTACATCAAGTACAACAGCTCCAAGAAGTACGGCACCTTTTACTACCTTCTGAAGGTCTGTAGACATACCGCACATAGACATACCATTGTTCAGTACACCCATTACAAGAGCACCTACAACAGCGCCGATAACAGTACCTACACCACCAGATGCAGCCGCACCACCGATATAACAGGATGCAATGGCATCCATTTCAATTCCATCACCCATTTTCGGGTTGGCACCGCCCTGACGAGCAGATAACACGATACCTGCAAGGGCTGCAAGAACTCCCATATTTACATATACCCAGAAGAATACATGTTTGGTATTGATACCAGACAGTCTTGCCGCTTTGGCATTGCCGCCCATTGCATAAATCTGACGTCCGGCAACAGTCTTGCTTGTGATGAAATGATAAACAGCCACTACCAGTCCAAGTACGATCAGCTGGATCGGAATACCATTATACTGGCCAAGCTTAATAAAGAAGAACCATACAATCAAAAGGATAACAATATCTTTTACAGCCATCTGCCACGGAACAATATTCGCAAATCCATATTTGTTATTTGTTTTGATGGTATTCAGTTCAGAAAGGATAATACCCACTGTCACAACAACTGCTACTGCCACGCATACAAGGTCAAGAGTCCCTCCTGCAAAGTCCACCTTGATAGTAGGAAGGAATCCGGTTCCGATAAATGCATAATTCTGAGGAAGAGGTCCTACTGTCAGAGATTTCAGTAAAGTATATGTAAGACCACGTCCCATAAGCATGGTAGCCAGAGTTACTACAAATGGCGGAATATCCAGATAGGCAATAAAGAAACCGGAAAAGATACCAACTGCAAGTCCGATTCCGATAGCAACCAGCCATGCAAGCGCAACCGGTACATTCTGCTCAACTACAAGCTTTGCCGCACATGCAGCACCAAGAGCTACAACAGAACCAACACCCAGATCGATGTATCCGGTCAGTACGCAAAGCAGCATACCTGTTGCAAGGATGATGATATAACCATTCTGCATGATCAGGTTATTGATATTTGTAGGCGTTGCATTGGATCCGCCTGTAAGCACATAGAAAATAGCAAAGATAACAACAAGCGCTACGATCATTCCAAGGGACTTTAAGTCCAGATTCACATATTTTTTCTTAGTATCTGTTCCCATTACTCTTCTCCTTTCGCATTACTGTCCATAATGCACTTCATGATACTTTCCTGACTCAGTTCTTCGTGGCTGAGTTCTCCTGCAATGCGTCCTTCATTAATGATGTACGCACGGTCACAGGTACCAATGATCTCCTGCATTTCAGAAGAGATCACGATCACTGCTTTTCCTGCCCGCGCCATATCATTGATAGCACAGTAGATCTCATATTTCGCACCGACGTCAATGCCTCGTGTTGGCTCATCCAGGATCAGAACATCCGGCTGGGTCATCATCCACTTGGCAAGTACCACCTTCTGCTGATTACCTCCTGAAAGAGCACCAACAGTCTGGTGGATAGAGGTAGCTTTTACATTGATCTTCTTCTTGTATTCCTCTGCTTCGATGTTTTCTTTTCTCTCATCAACAACCACACCATTTGAATAATAATTGCGCAGCGCAGCCATTGTCATATTTGTCTTGATATCATTGATCAGCACCAGTCCATATGTTTTACGGTCTTCTGATGTATATGCGATCTTATTATTAATGGCATCCTTAACGGTCTTTGTACTGACCTTTTTGCCGTGCATATAAACCTCACCGGAAATCTTCTGTCCATAGGAATGGCCAAAAAGGCTCATGGCAAATTCTGTACGTCCGGCTCCCATCAGTCCTGCAAGTCCTACCACCTCTCCTGCACGAACCTTGATGTTGATATTTTTCAGAATCTGCATTTCTGCAATTTCCGGGTGATATGCATTCCAGTTTTTAACTTCCAGCACCACATCACCGATAGAACAGTTATCACGAACCGGATAACGGTTGTTCATTTCACGTCCTACCATACCTTTGATGATACGGTCCTCTGTCCACTCGTCCACACCTTTTTTCAGTGTTTCTATGGTCTTTCCGTCACGGATAATCGTAATGGCATCTGCCACATAACTGATCTCATTCAGCTTATGGGAGATAATGATACAGGTAACCCCTTTCTTTTTCAGCTCCAGCATGATTTCCAGAAGCTGTGCAGACTCCTCGTCATTAAGAGCCGCTGTAGGCTCATCCAGGATCAGAAGGTCTACGTTCTTTGCCATTGCTTTTGCAATCTCGATCAGCTGCTGTTTTCCTACTCCCAGTGTATTTACAGGAGCATTTAAATTTTCATTTTCAAGACCTACATGAGCCAGGGCTTCTTTTGCCTCTCCTCTTGTCTTTGTCCAGTCAATGACACCTTTCATGGAAACGCGTTCGTTGCCCATAAAAACATTTTCTGCAATTGACAGATAGGGGCTTAATGCCAGTTCCTGGTGAATGATAACTATACCCTTGCTTTCACTGTCCTTGATCTTATGGAACTTACAGGTTTCACCTTTATAAATAATGTCTCCCTCATATGAACCATAAGGATACACACCGGAAAGTACATTCATCAGAGTTGACTTGCCGGCTCCGTTCTCACCACACAACGCATGGATCTCGCCCTTCTTTACCTGAAGGTTTACATCATCCAGAGCCTTTACGCCGGAAAATGCCTTTGTTATGTGCTTCATTTCCAAAATAACTTCAGACATGCCTCTCCCTCTCTCCTTTTCTTTTATTTTAAAACAAGGGCGGCGGATTTTTCCGCCGCCCCTAAAAATCGTGCATTCAGTTGGTTTTATTATTTAAGCTGATCCTCTGTGTAGTATCCGCCGTCGATCAGAAGTTCCTTATAGTTGGACTGATCTACTGCAACCGGTTCACACATGTATGTAGGAACAACCATTTTGCCGTTGTCATACTGCTCTGTGTCGTTGATCTCCGGTTCTTCTCCCTTAAGGACTGCATCTACCATAGTAACAGCTTTCTCAGCCAGAAGACGTGTATCTTTATAGATAGACATTGTCTGAGTTCCGTCGATGATGTTCTTTGTAGCCATAACCTCAGCGTCCTGACCTGTGATCATCGGCCAGTTTTCTGTTGTGTATCCAGCACCAAGAAGAGCTGCTTTGATTCCATATGCAAATCCGTCGAATGCGGAGCATGCGATATCAAGATCTTCATCTGCATAGTTTGCTGTCAGGATGTTCTCACAGTTAGCCTGAGCAGTTTCCTGAGACCATCTGAGGATACATGTGTCTTCAAAAGAAGTTCTTCCTGATTTGCATACCAGAGTTCCGTCATCCAGATACTCCTGAAGCACTTCCATGATACCATTGTACAGGAAGAGCGCATTGTTATCATCCGGAGATCCCATAAAGAACTCAATGGTATAGGATTCACCAGCCTCACGAGCTGCATCAAGATCTTTATTCTCTTTGATGTAGTTACCGATAACAGTACCAACACCCTTGTTGTCGAAAGTTGCATAATAGGAAATAGCGTCTGTGTCCATCAGAAGACGGTCATAAGCGATAATCGGAATGCCTGCTTCCTTAGCCTGTGCCTCGGCGTTTACAAGTACACCGGAGTCGATTGCTGCAATAACCAGACAGTCAACACCTTTTCCTACATAGTTCTCAAGCTGAGAAACCTGCATTGCAGTATCGTCTTCTGCATACTGCAGCTCTACTTTGTAGCCTTTTTCTTCCAGCTGTGCTTTCATGTTGGCACCATCATTGATCCATCTCTCTGATGACTGAGTCGGCATCAGAATACCAACAGTCTTCTGCTCTTCTTCCTCTGCAAATACAGTTGCTGTGGAAGCTACGCCCATAGAGCATACCATTGTAGCTGCAAGTACTGTGCTAAGTAATTTCTTGTTCATTTTGTTTCCTCCCTTTAAATGATTTCATGTACAAGTTATGTACAAGTTGGTTTGTTCTCACGATAAAACGCACTCAATATTAGTTCTTGTTTTTTGTGTACTTTGCACGTTTCGCACCGTGTATCACCTTTGACTGTAAGCACATTGTACACCTATATTCTGTCCATGTCAAGAGGATATTCTATTTTTTTAAACATTTTAACGGAAAGTTGTCTTTAACTTGTATATACTATTGGTACATTTATTCAACCTTACTTGTATGTACATATCATATAACTTGTACATTATTATCCCGTACTGCCGGATTACCGGGCAAAAAAACAGAAAAACAAAAGAAAAGTATCCTGAAATTTCAATAATAGACAGATGTCAAATCCATCTATCTGTGCTATGATGGACATTAGATGCCAGTCTTCCTTACTGATCATCATGGACTCTGACATTCCAATAAATAATACTGGAGGTTAATATGGGAGAATTATCTAATATCGAACTGCTTCCTGTACCTTTTCTTGAGCGTATGAAAGAAATGCTCGGAAGTGAATATGACGCCTTTTTAGAAAGTTATCGTTCCCCAAGAACTTATGGACTTCGTGTCAATACATCAAAAATAAGCTGTGAGGAATTTGAACAGATTGTGCCTTTTCCGGTTTCGCCAATTCCCTGGACAGCAAATGGCTACTTTTATACAGAGGACATCCGCCCTTCCAGATGCCCTCTATATCAGGCCGGACTTTACTATCTGCAGGAGCCCAGCGCCATGACTCCTGCCGCCTGTCTTCCTGTAGAACCGGGAGAAACTGTTCTGGATCTTTGTGCTGCTCCCGGCGGGAAAGCCACTGCTTTAGGAGCCGCACTGTGCGGAGA
>Garnier_p1__coassemble_1501_pt1 | contig 13356 bp, 14 predicted proteins | sample Garnier_p1__metabat2_high_PE_036 | metagenome-assembled genome bin Garnier_p1 | reverse complement strand
TTATTTTTCACCAGGAAAGTAGTAAATTCTGTACAAATTTTCCTGGTGAATCGTCAGGAGATAAAGGAGGTCTTATGAAAAAAACATCATGTCTGGGAGAATTTATGAGGTATACCAGCCTTAATGTTCTTGGGATGGTTGGTCTGTCCTGCTACATACTGGCCGATACTTTTTTTATAGCAAAAGGATTGGGCTCAAACGGGCTTGCTGCTTTAAATATCGCTATTCCCGCTTATAGCTTTATGCATGGCTGCGGAATGATGCTGGGAATGGGCGGAGCCACCAAATATTCTATTTTCCGTGGACAGAAAATGGAAAAAGAGGGAAGCAGGATATTTACAAATACTGTGTATCTGGTTGGGATTTTTGCTCTGATCTTTGTACTGCTGGGACTTGGTCTTTCCGGGAAGATTACTGATCTCCTGGGAGCAGACGGGCAGATTTTCGGGACAACAGAAATCTATCTCAAAACCATTCTTCTGTTTGCACCGGCTTTTATGGCAAATGATTTCCTTCTGTGTTTTGTGCGGAACGACGGCAGTCCGGGACTTGCCATGACGGCGATGCTGACCGGAAGTTTTTCCAATATCATTCTGGATTATATTTTTATTTTTCCTATGGGAATGGGGATGTTTGGAGCTGCCTTTGCAACAGGACTGTCTCCTGTGATCAGTATTGGAGTGCTTTCCAGACACTGGATCGCCAGAAAAAATAATTTCCATTTTTATCCGGAAAAACCGGATCTGAGGCTTACGGGAACGACATTTTCACTGGGAATCCCATCCCTGATCTCAGAACTGGCGTCCGGGATCGTGATCATTGTTTTTAACTTTATTATCCTTGGGATTAGAGGAAATCTGGGAGTTGCAGCCTATGGCGTAGTAACGAATATTTCATTGGTGGTGACGTCTATGTTTACGGGAATCGCACAGGGGATGCAGCCGATCGCAAGCCGCTCTTATGGAAAAGGAGACGCAGAAAGTACCAGACAGATCCTGCGCTATGCCATAGTAACCCTGTTGGGGACGGCAGCGTTGATCTATGGAATGGTCTTTTTCCTTGCATCTCCGATTACGGCGGTATTTAACAGTGAAAATGACCTTCAGCTTCAGAAGATCGCAGAAGAGGGGCTGAGACTGTATTTCCTGGCAGCGCCGTTTGTAGGATTTAATATTGTGTCTGCCATGTTTTTTACCTCTACAGAACAGGCGCTTCCGGCACAGATTATTTCTCTTCTCAGAGGATTGTTTGTAATCATCCCGATAGCTTTTATCATGTCCGCTGTGTTTGAAATGTGGGGCGTATGGCTGTCCTATCCGGTGACGGAAGGGATTGTGACTGTGTTTGCGGTGATCGTGCTGATAAAAAACAGAAAAAGATACGGAGCAGCAGCTTAAAAGATTCAGGGACTTTCATCCGGAGCATATTCCAGAATATCTCCGGGCTGACAGTCAAGCTCTCTGCAGATAGCATTAAGGGTAGAAAAGCGGATTGCCCGAACCTTTCCTGTTTTCAGGTTGGAAAGATTCACATTGGAGATGCCAACTCTTTCTGCCAGCTCATTCAGAGAAATTTTCCGGTCTGCCATAACCCGGTCAAGTCTTAAAATAATTGCCATTTGTGTCTCTCCTTATATAGTCATATCAGCTTCATCCTGAAGCCCAATACCGTATCGGAAAATTTCCGAAAGAACCAGAGCAAGAATTCCCATTGCCAGAATTTCAAAACTGATGTCCGGAAAACGGAAGGACAGAGAGTGAAAAAGAAATTTTTCAAGCAGTCCGTAATACAGTGTGTTTTTAAACAGAGCCATGACAATCAGAATCAGGGAAATTTTACGAAGGTCTTTTTCTGTTTCACGGATAAAAGGTGAGTGTCCATTCAGAGTTCTGTCTAAAATACGTTTTACGAAAAATAAAACAAATATAAAAGGTAAAAGAATCAATATGCTTTTCAAAATTCCCAGGATCAGATATCCATTCAGAGGATTTATGATCTGTCCAAATTTATCAGAGGGCAAAGTAAATTCCGTGTACCAGATATCAGACCAGGTAAAAAAGCGATGGCAGTTGTCTGCGTATTCATAACGGAAAGGAAGGATCCCTGCTTTTGCAAGAAGCGGAGCAGCCGTTAAGTAAACGATTCCCAGAATGGAAATAAGCAGAATACATTTCAGAAAGGCAGCAGTATGCCGGCAGGCAGTTAATGAAGTGTTTTTTGACTGTGCCGGGAGTTTTTCTGAAAAAATAATTTTATCCATTGTGTCATATCCTCCTTTTGTCAAAGTGTTTCATCCGATTCCTGCTGAAGCTGTGCGCCGTACTGGAAAATAAAAAGCAGGGCATAAAGGATAAGTATGGGCAGCAGCTGATTTATGTTTATGGTAAAGGACGGTTTGCCTTTCATGAGAAATACAGTGCCGAAGAGGTCAGTAAAAACAGAAACCAGCGCCCAGGGAATCATGGCAATTTCCAGTTTTTTCAGGCCGTTGATGATTTCCGGGTCAAAGGGGGAACGGCAGTACCGGATAGTTCTGCACAGCTTTCCGCTGTAGCGCAGCACCACATAGCAAACAGCAAAGCATATCACCAGCAGCAACATAAGCATTCCGGGATCATTCAGGGAGTACGCCTGATGCTCGCCCCAGTAGATGCGGCCGTTTTCAGTTTCTTCAGAATGATTCAGGGTGATATTTCCTAATTCCGCGTTGAGAAGATTCATGGATTCTAGCCGGGAGTCTGTTTCAACCATTATTTTGTCAATGAAATTGAATGTAACATGACCTTTGGGAATATAGCCCCAGGTAAAAAGTCCGATGAGCGATACTGCAAGCAAGAAAATAAAAAATGCTTTCAGTATGCGGATGACGATGACACCGGCATGTCCCAGTCTGTTGATTTTGATGATAACAGAGTTTTCCATATTCGTGCCTCCTTTACATAAAATATTATGAATATCATATAAGATTCAATGTTTATCGTTAATTTTATGATAACAGAGAGACTACCCTGTGTCAATAATAATATCGTTACAGAAACACATTGTGTTCCCTGTTTTATTGTGATATGCTGAAAATATTAGCAGATGGTGATAAAGGTTATAACAGGCAGCGAGTTTGTGATCAACGAAAAAGAGGAGAAAGTCAATATGTGTAAAGCGTTGGAAGATCTGAAAGAGGAGGGCCGTGAAGAAGGCCGTGAATCCGCAAAAAGAGAATTTGTAAGGAAGCTTTTGGCGAAGAAACAATTTACCTATGAAGAAATCTCTGACATGACGGACGTCCCTGTAGACGAGATTCAAAAGATAGAAAGACATAAAGAATAAAACTGTTTCATAAGGTATCATAAACAGGAATACGGGAGAACAAATGAAATTTATTTCCTATATTTCACAGTTTATGATACCTTTTCTTTTATTTTATGTGGTAGGTTATGGACTTTTTTCTAAAAGAGACATATATAGCGATTTTCTGGAAGGTGCAAAGGAGGGACTGAAAACAGTAAAAGGACTTGTTCCGGTATTGATCGGCCTTATGACGGCGGTGGGGGTTCTAAGAGCTTCCGGTTTTCTTGATTTTCTGGGAAACCTCCTTGAGAAGATAACAACTGCGGCGGGAATCCCGCCGCAGATTGTTCCTCTTGGACTTGTAAGGCTATTTTCTTCCAGCGCGGCAACAGGGCTGCTTCTGGATATATTCAAAGAATCAGGAGCCGATTCTCCGGTGGGGTTAATGGCGGGGGTAATGCTCAGCGCCACAGAAAGCGTGTTTTACTGTATGAGTGTTTATTTTGGTTCTGTGGGGATCCGGAAGACAAGATATACTCTTGCCGGAGCGCTGGCTGCCTCTGCTGCAGGGATAATTGCTGCAGTATGGATCGTTACCTGTGTGATGTAATAACCGTAAAGCATCCAGGATTATTTTTGTTGTTGGACTGAGAGTTCTTTTACAGACTGTATTAAAGCGTTGTCTTTACAGTACCGTCGAGGGGCAGCCCCAGGTCTTTGATTTGCCAGTCTTCCAGTTTAATATGATCATTATGTCCAAACCATGTAAAAATATATTCATAATGGGAGAAAGCTCCACATTTATATATGTTACAATTTTTGCACTCAAGAAGATGATGGACTTCATAGATAGTGAGCAGAGTATAACCGCCCAGGCAATGCTCTGAGCTGGGGTTATCTAAATGGTCAAAATACCGGAGCTCAAAGTTGTCATCATCTCCCGTGCCATAGTAATATCCGCATCCAGTACAAACATTTGTAGCATAAACGTCAAAAGAGTTTTCTATAGGCCCGGTATTTTCTTGGAGAAAACCGCTCCAGTTCATCCATATATCTGTTCCCATATCCTTCCAGATGTGCTTGCGTGTAGCAGGAATGGATTCTGTGTAGCTGTGTCCACAGGAACATTTATGGGTGCGGACACCTTCTTTACTGCAGGTTGGCTGTTTGGTAACAGAGGAAGTGTAGCTGTGTTTATGTGGCGTGGGATTTGAAGGGACATGAACCGATACACCTTTCGAATCATAGCTGCCATAGGTGTTTGTAGAAGAAACATAGCCACGGACTGTGTAAATGTTTTTCTGACCCTTTATTGGATGTTTGTCCACGTAGCCGGTGTACTGAGAGCCTGTGTATCCGATTCGTTTCCAGCCTGTGTCAGGAGTTTTGCGGTATACATAGTAGTATTTGCATCCTGGGATTTTATTCCATGAAATGGTTACAGATTTCTGGTCTTTGGAAAGAACCGCCTTTTTCAGTTTTACGGTATTAAGTCTGGTTCTTGCAGTCAGACCGTTTCTGTTATAGCGTCCGCTAGTTTTATATTTGCTGTTGTATCCCTTGACAGTATAGGTATATTTCTGACCTACGATAATGGGTTTGGTTTTGGATGAAGTATGGGTATAGTTTGTGGAATTACCGCTTACAGTGGCAATTCCTGTCCACTTGTTTGAGCCACTTTTTTTATAATAAATTTTGTAATGGGTGGCATTGGAAGTACGTTTCCATCGGATATTGATCTTGTTGTATGCCGGGGTGGAGATTTTGGTGAGAGTAACCTTTCCGGGAGTTGGCTTTCTGGCTGCCGCAAAGGTGGTGGATGGAGTCATGCCAAGAATCAGCATGAATGCCATAAGTACTGCCATAAGGCTGTTTAATTTCTTTCTCATGAGAAAAGCCCTTCCTCTTCTTTTATTATTTCAGATTCATAAGCTCCTGTGCAATGGGATCTTCAATATCAAGAACCACTACACGTCTGTTTTTTCTGCCTTCGGACTCTACAAAGTTTCCGTTGGCATTTCGATCCTGTCCTCTTTCAAAGGGATCCAGCTCATAACCAAGTCCGATGGTTTCCAGCTGGGATTCCGGTACGCCGTAAGTATCTATAAGAAGATTTTTTACAGCTTCACAGCGGCGATTGGCCAGATCCACACAGGATTCCTGGGTTCCGTCAGTGGCTGTAGTTCCTGCCAGAAGAATGGAGTGATCCGGATGCGCAAGGATTGCGTCGGCAACCGGTTTCAGAGCTTCCTTTGCCTTTTCTTCATCAATAAAGACAGCTTCGTTGATCACAAATTGTACCTGGGTTTCATTAATCTCAAAGGGAACCTCGAAAACAAGGGAGTCCTTTGGGTCTTCCTTTACAGGGGCCTGAATAGTGAGCGTATAATTAAAATCTTCTGAGCCTCCGGTTGTCAGTTGTATATAATAGGTAGTCTCAGGGTTCAGCTCGCTGCTGCTTATGGTAGATGGGGTACCATCAGTAGGAGCAGTTCCGGAAATAATGTAGTTTCCATATTCGTCAAAAAGAGAAAAATCTACACCATCCCATCCAGCGCCCTGGGAGTTATTGACACAGGTGATTTTGTATTCGGTTCCACTGGTTTCGTCTGTGGTGAAACCAAACCAGGAATATGTGCCTGCTTTGATGGTTGCAGATGCATTGGCACCGATTGGGAGCAGCAGGGCATTGTCGGGACAGGAGCCTGCGGTAATCGGACCTTCTGTTATTTCCTCGGCTCCTTTGGCTTCGATGACATTTCCTGCGGTTTTGTATGCGGTATTCTGATCATTCATATTCTTTACAAGAAGAGAGTATTCTGAATCAGTTCCGTCTGTTGGCTCCATCCGAATATAATAGGTAGTGTTGGGCGTCAGTTCCGTAGTGGTAATGGTGGATGGGGTACCATTAGTAGGCGCCTCTCCGAAAACAATCTGATTGCCGTATTCGTCAAGAAGGATAAAATTTACACTATCCCAGCCAGCTCCTGGAGTTGCATTGGTACAGATGATACGGTATTCATTTCCAGCGGTATTTCCAGTGTGAAACGCGAACCAGGAATAAGAATCTCTTTCTACAACTCCAAATACCTTGGTGTTCAGAGGAAGGAGCAGAGCATCTGCCTGGCTGCTTCCAGGCACAACATTCTCTCCCGAGGACAGGACATTCTGTGTATCAGGAGCTTCAGTGGGAACAGAGGCAGTAGGATTACTGACTGTAAGAACATAATCAAAGTCCTGTGAACCTTTTACAGTCAGTTGTATATAATAGGCAGTCTCAGGGTTCAGCTCGTTGGTGCTTATGGTAGAGGGGGTACCGTCAGTAGGGGCAGTTCCGGAAATAATGTTGTTACCATATTCATCATAGAGAGAAAAGGCTACACCATCCCATCCAGGACCCTGGGAGGTATTTACACAGGTGATTTTGTATTCTGTTCCTGTAGTGGATCCAGTGGTAAAGGTATACCAGTTATAAACTTCTGCTGTGGCAGTACCGTGAATTTTTGTGTTAAAGGGAATAACGCCTGCATCATACAGATTTGTTCCGGGAACGACCTGTCCGTTTGAGACTGTTTTTTTGGATTCCGGAGAGTCTGTATTCTGAGTGGAAGTTGTTTCGGTTTCTGCCTGCCCGGTCTCTGTTTCTGTCTGGGAAGAACCGTCGATGAGGCTTTGTACAGATACTTCTGAGGCGTAGGCAGTGGATGAAAGACCCAGAACGCCGGTCAGAGCAAGGCAGGTAAGTAAGATTCTTTTTTTCATTTTTTGTCCTCCTTTTTCGCTTTTGTATACATTGTTTTCAGTATACATGATATATCATCTAGTTTCAATGGAAGGCAAAGTGCTTTTTACAGCAATTTCTGCTTTCCACTATACAGACAGGATAAAAAGAGAAAAAGTTTTAAAAAATAAAAAATTCTTTGAAATTGTTTTTTTGGGCGGATTGACGCAATTTTATAGATGTTATAAAATCTATAAAAAGGGATGAAATCTGTTTATTTGGGTTTTGAAAAAATTTAAAAAAATTAAAACCTTTTTGCTGGTTGGCCTGTCAGTATAGTAAACAGATAAATGAAGGAGGATTAAAATGGGATTTTTAGACAAAATGAAAACTTCTGTATCAGGGGTAAGCGCACAGCAGAGATATGCATCTAATATAAGAAAAATTAATGCCCAGATTCAGAGTAATGAGAAGGAAATTGAAAGACTGACCATGCAGGTGGGGATCCAGTGCGTGAAGCTTCATTTAGAGGAACTGGGTACAGAGTATGAAAATCTTTTTGCTGTGATCCGGCAGTATCAGTCGGAAAACAGAGCGGCAGAGGAAGAAATCCGGCGTTTAAGAGAACAGCAGGAGGAAGAAGAGTTTGCCCGTCAGCAGGCGCTTCAGGAAAAAGAAGAGTCAGACAGAATTGCCCGTCAGCAGGCTCAGGAAGCAAGAGAGGCAGCCCGCCAGCAGGCACAGGCAGAAAAGGAGGCCGCACGAATGAAAGCTCAGGCGGAAATGGAAGTCCGGGAAGCGGCTCGTCAGAGAGTACTGGAATATGCCCGTCAGAATGAATTAAAAAGACAGCGGGAAATGCAGGCTCAGATGAATACTGACTTTAAGATATGCCCGGGCTGCGGCGGCAGAAATGATCTGGATTCTATGTTTTGTGTTCACTGTGGGAATTCATTATCAAAGGAGCCTGAAATGATGCAGTCAGAGACACAGTCTCGAATGCAGTATGTAGACCAGGAGCAGCCAGAAGAAAAAACAGAAAATCAGACAATACCTGAACAGTCGTTTATGAATCAGCAACAGGATATCTGATCAGGATAAAATAAAAATTAAAAAATTTATAAAAACATAAAACCTTTTTGTGATTTGACCTGTCAGTATAGTGAAAGGTTAAAACAGGGAGGTGAGAAAAATGTTTCTGCCATATGAAAGACAGATTACAGAACTTTTACAGGAACTTATGCATTTTCGGGCCGTGACAGTCCGCAGCCAACAGGAAAAGGCCAGGTATGCAGAAGAATTGAGCGAAACCTGTAAAGAGATTGAACAGGCGTTGTATGAGATAGGAAAACGACAAACCCTTGCACTCAGACAATGGGAAAACATCAGCGACAGAGAGCGAAGCAGGATTTTAATCCCGGTTTCAGAGGGGGTGGAAAAAATGACAGCTCTTGCACAGCAAAAAGGCTGTAAAGCCATGGGAGAGTATCTGGAAGTTTCTGTTATGGAAGAAGTTCTGATGATACTGGATCTTCCAAAGAAGTAAAACGGCGCGAAGGAAAAGAAAAACAAATATAATCAAAAAGAAAAAGGGAGATAAAGATGATGAAAAAAACAATGAAAAAGATGGTGGCACTGACAATGGCAGGTATGATGGCAATGTCCATAAGTACAGGGGCAGTATCCGTACTGGCAGCAGAAACAGATGAGTATGTGGGCGGGGAAGTGGCAGGAACCACCAGCTCCTGTATTCCTGTCAGTGAGTATGAAGGAGAATTGGATGAAAATGCGCCGGATGAAGGTTATGTGTTGGATGTGCAGTTTGTTAATACAGATGCAAAAGACTACTATGTTTTTCCTTTATTTATTTGTGATTTGACGGGAGACGCATATCCGGGTAAGCATGTGGCGACTGTATTAATGAATACAGGGGCGGTATATTCTCCGGATGCGGTTTTAAATTCTCCGACCAGTCTGTGTCAGGATGCTGTTCGAGTGGAAGCCGGCACTTCGAAAAATGTCCGTTATTATATTGATTTTAATGCGGAGGATTACATTGCTGTCTGCAATACTCAGTATGCAACAGACGATCAGACTGCATGGGACAATGCTTCTGAATTTGATGCTGACCAGGGCTTTTATATGGGGGCGGCATCTATGCAGGTCATGGTATATGACGCAGATGTTCTTGACGCGCAGCTGGCGGCAGAACAACAGCAGGAGGGTTCTCAGCCTCAGCAGCAGTATCAGGATCCTCAGTATCAGGAAGGAACACAGCAGGAAAACGGATATACAGAGGAACAGGTACAGCAGTTTAATGAGTTTGGAAACAGAATGTGGGAAGATGCAAAAGACAATATAAGTGAAGAGCTTTCGGAAGGACTTGGTGGCTTTTTGTCTCCGGGCACAATTGAACAGGGACTTGAATTGGGGAAAAGTATTCTGTTTGAATAAGTAAAGGATTTTGAAGTATTTATACAGAATAAAGAGCTTTTAGAGAGCAGTTCAATAACTGGAATATATACAGGAGGAAGATGTAATGTTTTGTAAAAACTGCGGGAATCAGATACCGGACGGAGTCCGGTTCTGCCCGAAATGCGGAAAAGAGACAGGAACAGTTCCATCGAATCAGAATGCAGCGGGACAGGATGTCATAAACAAGAACACTGTGGAACACAGCACCACAGCACAAAGTACAGTGAACCTCAACACTATGGGAACCAAAAACTCTGCACAGTCCGGCTGGTCTGCGGGGATTTCGGAAGAATCAGGTATCAAAAAAACGAAAACAAAAAAGCAAAGATATCTGAGAACCTATAATCTTGGACATTTTGGGGTGCTGATCGGCTGTGTAATGGAGATTGTGGCAGTGTTTCTTCCAAACTATACTAATGGTTTCCTTATAGGATTTTTAAATAAATTCACGGACTTTATGGGAGATACTCCTTCTATTATGAAATTTATGACGACCTTTGTATTTGGAGAGAGTGCCCAGAAGCTTAATAGATATCTGGACGCAGAATTGAGAAATGTTGAAATTTATCAGAACTTCAGAGACTATACGGAAACTGCAGCGATTATGCTTATGATTATGGGACTTTTTGTGCTGGTATCCTTTATCTGTGTCCTGTTAAAGTTTGCTCCGGTGGTTGCTTCTGTATTCAATCTGGCAGCTATCGGTGTCCTGCTGTATATGTGCAGCAAACTTACTTCTGTTTTTCAGGGGCAGGGATATCTGCTGCTTTTGGCAGGCGGCGTGGTGATTTTTGTATCATCTGTGATTTCGTCTATGATGACAAGCAATATGCTTATGAGACAGAGAGTTCAGCTGACAAAATACTAATAAAGAAAATAGATGAAAAAATAATACTGATTATCTGGATTCCTCATCCGGAACAAAAACCAGTATATCAGATATCTGACAGCCGATCACACTGCAGAGTGTATTAAGAGTCTTGGTTGTAATGGTCTTGCCGCTTCGCAGACGCTGAATGGTATCAGGCAGAATGCCATGTTCGTAGATCAGCTGATAGGTGGATATATTTTTCCGGCGGATAGTCTGCCAGAAGGGTTCGTATGAAATCATGTAGTTACCTCCTGTTTAACAGCATGGTAGCATACATGGGGTTTTATACATGCATGCTATATCATGTATGTTGCCTGCAAAAATGTAGGCGTGTGTGAAGAATAAGAGAGATAAATTACAGAATCAGGAGGAAAACAATGTTTTGTAAAAAATGTGGCGCAAAAATAAAAGATGGAACAAAGTTCTGCCCAAAATGCGGCTCTCCGGTAAGTCCGGCAGCGTATAAAAAATCTCCTCCCAAATGGGCAATTGGGGCAGCTGCGGTTGTTGTGGCAGGAATTCTGGCTGTGGGGATAGGAAGCATTGGAGGAAAAGATAAGACAGAGGTGAAGGTTTCGGGAAAAAATGAAACAGTGCAGACTGCTGGAAAGACAGAAAACCAGAAGATAGAAGCTGAAAAAGCCAATAAGAGAACAGAAACCGAAACTATGAAGGTTTCTTCTGAGGTTTCAAATATAGAGAAAGTGCCAGTTGAAAAAGACAACAATAAACCGGATGAAAAGCAGAATGCAGAACTTTCAGAAAAAGATTCCGGGGATGGCATGGTAGAAATGACAGATCCGGACATTCAGAAAGAAGCCGCAGATGGCAGGGAGAACAACGACTCCCTGGAAATGCAGGAGAATGCAGAGGTAACTGAGGACAACCAGCTTTACGGAAACTATGATGGTTACGGAGAAACGCCATTGTCTGATAATGCTGGAATAAGTGCACAAAGCATATCGACTCTGGAGGCTTATGGAGGAACTCTGGGAGAAACGGCGCCGGAATCCGGTTATGTGATCGAGGTGACTGCCTATAATCGAAATAATATTCCCTGTCAGATTTATCCTATGTTCAGTGTGGGACTGGTTTCTCCAAAATACAACTATGAATCAAAGGAAATGATTCTCCTGGATACGGATGCCATTTATGCAGAGGGAGGAGACAGGATTTCTCTGGAAGACCCTACCTACATAAAGCCTGTAACCGTTGCCCCCAATGAGGAGAGAACTTTTCTGTATTACCTGGATCTTGGCGGGGAGGATTCGGTGGAGATGATTGACACACGTTTGTTTTGGGGATTTGGAGAAAAGCTTTCGCTGGAAGATCTGAAAAAGCATAAAGAGCAGGTTACTCTGGATTCCGAAAACTACCTGAAAAATATAGAAATTACAAACAGTGTGGTAAAAGCGGCGGAAAGCGCTTCTTCCCTGAAGGATAAGGTAATGATCTCCGATCTTTCAATGAAGCGGGCAGATGCGGAAACCTACCAGATCGATATGACAATATCTAATGACAATGATTTTTCCTGCGACGTATTCCCCATGTTGGGATGTACGGCAACTATGGTAGTGGATGACTGGGGAAGAGAGGAAACAGTAGAAACCTATATCAATGGCGGTGATACGTTTTATGGCGTGGAAACCAATCTGAAAGTAAGTGCAGAGAGATTTGAACCACTGATATCTGTGGGGCTGGCTCCTCATGAAACGAAAAAAGTTATTTATACTATAGATAGAGAAGCTGTAACAGATATCACTTATCTCAGCGGCAATCCGGATATTATCAGCGGTGATGTAAAGGAACTGAAGGATATTAAACTGCTTGATTTTGCCGCTCAGGAAGCGGAGGTTACTTATATTCCTGTAAAAGCCCTGGATGGAATTGAAATAAAGAAAGACGTAGAAGGAAATGTGGTTTATAATGTAATTACCTTTGTGAATGACACAGAGGACAGATGGCGTGAAATCTGCCTGAATTATGTGTGGATGGACGGAGAGGGAACGCTGGCAGCCTATGGTTCAGCGAATGCCGAACTGGTAGATTTGGGTGAGACTGCTGAGCTTAAATATAATTCTGCTTCCGAAAATGATAAGACAACTCTGATCCCGTCACTGCTCTATTACAGACCGGATAACAGCTATATGGAGTAAAACAGAATGGCTGAAAAGATAGACAGTAATTTAATTATGAAATGGTTTGTCTGGCTGCTCTGTAAAGAGCGTTCAGAAACAGAGATAAGCAAAACGCAGAAAAGCAGGATCAGCCGGATGGTAAGAAAGAACAGGAGAGAAAATGGATTATAAAAAAGCCGTAGAAGCGGCGCTTAAAGGAAATGAAAAAGCATTTTCCGCACTTTATGAATCGACACAGCGGGATATGTATTATATTGCGCTGAAATATATGAAAAACGAAGAGGATGCCATGGATGTGCTGCAGGATTCTTACATAAAAGCATGGCAGTCTCTGACATCTCTGAAGGATCCTGCAAGCTTCCGGGCATGGTTTGGGCGTATTGTGGCAAATACTGCAAAAAATACCCTGGCAAAAAAACGTCCCATGCTGTTTTCCCAGCTTGAAGGAGAAAACGACGAGGGAGATCAGTTTATTCTTGATATCGAGGATGAGAAATCAGAATTCCAGCCTGAGAGAAGCTATACGCAGAAGGAAACTCAGGAGCTGGTGCATGAACTGATCGATAGTCTTTCTGATGAACAGAGACTTTGTATTCTGATGTATCACCTGGATGATCAGAGCATTAAGGATATTGCGGAAACTTTTGGGATTTCAGAAAATACGGTAAAATCAAGATTACTATATGGAAGAAAAGCCATAAAGGCGAAGGCAGAGGAACTTCAGAAAAAAGGGTATCAGCTCTACACAGTTGCACCTGTTGTATTCTTCCTGTATCTGCTTGATAGTGAAAAGGCTTCGACTGTATTTGCAGCCACAGCCAATGCAGTTATGCAGGTACAGAAAGCAGGAATCATGGAGAGCGCGA
>Garnier_p1__coassemble_946_pt1 | contig 19458 bp, 17 predicted proteins | sample Garnier_p1__metabat2_high_PE_036 | metagenome-assembled genome bin Garnier_p1 | reverse complement strand
GATTGTATTGTTCCAGTACAAAAAAGTCAACAGGATCCCTTGGTGGAGAAAGTTGTTACGGAACTGGCAGTTCTGGATTATGGAGATCATGTGCACGGAATTTTCATAGACGAAAAAAATAAATCATGATATACTGTTTCTGATAAGCAGAAACTTTTGATTCATACACATTGGAGGAATTTATGTATAAAGTGATTTTATTTGATCTGGATGGAACACTGACAGAATCTGGTGAGGGAATAACCAAATCTGTGCAGTATGCATTGGAAAAACTGGGTCAGCCGGAGCCGGATCTTAAAAAGCTTGAAGTATTTGTAGGCCCGCCTCTGCTTCAGCAGTTTATGAAATACGCAGGTTTGGATGAGGAAACAGCGGTTAAGGCAGTTGAGTATTACAGAGAACGATATACAGATATCGGTATATGTGAGAATGAGGTATATCCAGGTGTGGAGGATATGCTGGATAAGCTGAGAGGAAAAGGATATATCCTGGCGGTGGCTTCTTCCAAACCAGAGCGTTTTGTAAAAAAAGTGCTGGATCATTTTGATCTTACAAAATATTTTCATGAAATCGTAGGAAGCGAAATGAATGGTGGACGGACAAGTAAGGCTGATGTGATCGAAGAAGCGCTTGACCGGCTCCATATGGCAGATCACCGGGATCAGGTGGTTATGGTAGGAGACAAGGAGCATGATGTTTTTGGCGCCCGTAAAACCGGGCTTAAGTGCCTGGCAGTTTCTTATGGATATGGTTCAGAAGAAGAACTGAAAAATGCAAATCCGTTAAAGATTGTAGATTCTGCGCAGGAAGTGCTTGATTTTTTCTCTTAAGCCCTCTGCATAAACAGAGTCCTTTGAAGCAGGTGTGGAGGGCAGTATATCCCTGCGGGATCCATTTTCTGATCAGTCAGGTTATTGCCAATACAGCTTTAGCTGTGATCTTATATTGGATGGGTGGTACAGTGGAAGATTTTGCTTCCTATACAATTTTTCTTACAGGAATTTCTGCTCTTCTTACAATGCTGCCATGTGTGTATTTTTATAAAAAAGACAGAACTGCGCGAGTGCTGGGCGGTCTTATACCGGAAAAACCAGGACGAAAACTGACTCCGGGGACTGTTTTACTTCTGCTTCTTCTGGGCGCAGCATGTTCTGTGTTTGCAAATATTCTGGTGGCTATGCTTCAGAATATCCTGAATGTTCAGGCGTATCAGGAAAATATGGAACAGATCATGAGCGGAAAAAGCTTTTTTATGCTGATCTTCTGGATGGGGGTCATAGCGCCGGTGGCGGAAGAGATGGTATTTCGCTGGCTGATCTATCTGCGTCTTCGGGATCACATGAAAATGGCAGCGGCAGCTGTAATTTCCGGAGTTTTCTTTGGAATATACCATATGAATCTTGTACAGGCAGTTTATGCAGGAATCCTTGGTATCGTATTTGCATATATCCTGGAACTTACAGGAAATTTATGGTCCAGTGTGCTGCTGCATATGGGGGCAAATATCTGGTCTCTTGTAATGCCGGAACTGCTTGTCCGTATACCGGAAGAAAACTATGTAATGGTTGTTCTGACAATGGAGGCAGTACTTTTGGTGGTATTTACTGTGGGAGTCCGGCATTTAAAAAGAAATGCAGCCAAAAAGAGAGTGATATAAAAAAAGACCTTTAAGACAGGCAGTAATAAAATTGCGCAAGTCTGTTTTAAGGGTCTTTTCATTTTATAAAGATTTAAGAAAACTTGTCTTGTAGCCAGAGGTTTGATATGGTAACATTAGTGTATTAATACACTTAATACACTTCTATTGCAAGAAAATGAAGGGAGGAGAAGATCATCATTATTTTGGATCATCAGGATCGCAGACCGATTTATGAGCAGGTGACAGAACGTTTTCGTATATTGATCTACCAGGAGGCTTTACCCTCCGGAAGCCGCCTTCCCTCTGTTCGTCAGCTTGCTATGGATCTTTCTATTAACCCAAATACGATTCAGCGTGCATATGCAGAATTAGAACAGGAAGGATTGATCTATTCGATAAAGGGGAAGGGAAATTTTGTGGCAGATACAAGGATCATACAGGAAAAAAAACGGGGGGATTACCGCAAAGAACTGATCCAGACAGTTCATAAAGGTCAGGAGATAGGAATTTCCAGAGAGGAACTGGTAACTGTGGTAGACCAATGTTATGAGGAGGGGAATCATGATTGAGATTAAGGACTGCAGCAAAGCGTTTGGCGCAGTAAAAGCCGTAAATAAGGTTTCTCTGGAAGTTGGTGAAAGGGAAGTCTTTGGGCTGGTAGGAAGCAACGGCGCAGGCAAAAGTACTCTTTTGCGCATGATCGCAGGGGTGATGAAGCCTGATGAGGGAGAAATCAGGATTGACGGAATTTCGGTATATGATGACGAAAAGGCAAAATCATTTTTGTTTTATATATCAGACGACAGTTATTTTCCATCCGATTATACACCGGGTGATATGGCGAATTTTTACAGGTATTATTATCCCAGATTTGATATTCAGAGATTCTATAAGTTCCTGCATCAGTTTGGGCTGGATGAAAAGAAAAGAATCAGCAGTTTTTCAAAGGGGATGAGAAAACAGCTGAACGTGCTTCTGGGAGTCAGTGCAGGAACAAAATATCTTCTTTGCGATGAGACGTTTGACGGATTGGATCCTGTAATGCGTCAGGGCGTCAAAAGTCTTTTTGCTGCGGAGATCATGAGCAGAGAGTTTACTCCTGTGATCGCGTCGCATAATCTTCGGGAACTGGAGGATATCTGTGACCATGTGGGACTTCTTTATAAAGGAGGAATCCTGTTATCCAGAGATCTGGAGGATATGAAGTTTCATATACATAAGATCCAATGTGTGCTTTCCGACAAGTCTCAGGAACGGCAGCTTCAGAAAGAACTTAATATATTGAAGATGGAACATCAGGGATCGCTGCTTCTGATCACAGCTCGAGGAACAAGATCTGCGATTCTGGAACGGATCCAGGAAAAAAATCCTTTGTTCTGTGAGATTCTTCCTCTTACGCTTGAAGAAATTTTTATCAGTGAAACGGAGGTGGCCGGATATGAAATCAAAAATCTGTTCTTCTAAATATGTAAAAACAGTATCGAAGGGAAAGGGATGGATTCCGGCGTTCCTTACTCTGGGATTCCTTCTGGCTTTTCCAGTGGTCAGTCTGCTGATGATAGGCAACTGGAGGGGAAGCGGCTATACACCGGAGCAGATGGAATTTCTTTATGAAAATCTGTGGAAAGATGGTTTTCTTCTTACAGGAGGATTTGTAGCTGTACTGGCGGCAGTTTTAAATGGCATTAATGGGTTCGTTTATCTGTATTCCAAACGACAGACAGACTTTTATCACAGTCTTCCGGTAAAACGTTCGCGAATGTTCTGGAATCGAATTTACACAGGACTTGTTTATTATTTAGTACCTTATGTGATCATGGTATTTCTTGCAATCTGTATTGGAGCTGCAAGGGGATTTTTCAGTCTGAAGCTTATGGGTGCAGCGATCGCTTTGTTTGGTATCCATCTGATCATATATTTACTGATATATTTCAGCATGGTGCTGATCTTATGCATTACGGGAAATCTTCTTATGGGAATCTTCTGCATGGGGATGCTCTACTGCTACGGACCAGGCCTGAGTCTGTTGCTGGGAAGCTACAGATATGGATTTTATGAGACCTACTATATGGAAAAAAACTATGGGTTGATCCGTTTTCTGAGAGAATGTATTTCTCCTGCGGGGCTGATAAATCAGTTTGCTGAAGCTTATCAAAAAGGGGAAGGCACGGGGAATTTCATGATTCTCTTTTTACTGACAGCCTTTTTGGCATTTTTATCTTATCTGGCTTATCTGAAGAGACCTTCTGAGTCGGCGGGGTCACCTATGGTTTACAGGGGAGCTGCTTTTATTGTCAAAATTATGGTTGTAATCCCTTGCGGACTGGGTGCCGGATATTTCTTTTATCTGATCCCTATAAGCAGTATGAAGACATTCTGGTGGATTTTTGGCCTGATTCTTGGAACTGTGCTTTCTCATGGATTTATGGAAACAGCATACCAGATGGATTTTCATTGCTTTTTCAAAAAGAAGATTCAGCTTTTGGCAGCGGGGCTGATCGTGGCAGCCTGTGCCATGGTATATGAAACCGACCTGTTTCATTATGATTCCTATGTTCCGCCGAAGGAAAAACTGGCATCGGTCAGTGTGGATATGAATATGTTTTCTAACAATATGGGAACATACATAAAAGAAGTAGAGGACGGTATTTATCAGGTAGGAATGGAGTCTGCAGACTGGGATCTGAGAGAGTACAGTGTTTCCGGAAAAAAAGAGATTGGTGATAAAACTTACGATGCGTTTTGCAGTATAGCTGAAAAACAGAAGGAAAGGGGAAAGAAATACGAGAAAGGGGATCGTATTGTTGAGGGGGTAAACAGTGATATAGTATTTAAAACCGGAGTTATGTATAAGTTGAAATCCGGAAAGAAGATATATCGTAATTACCGTATCAATGCCATTGAATGTCAGGAATTGATTCAATGTCTGTATGAGGAAGAAAATCTGAAGGATACCGTTTTGGATATGCTGGATCTCGGGGAAGAATACCTGGATGAAATGTATTTTAATGCTGCGGATGGTCGAGGCTATATGATTTTCCAGGAGCAGAAAGAAAAATGGACAGAACTTTTAGAAGCTTTGAAAAAAGATATTGAGGATGCCGGAGCAGAGAGTTTTGCAGGAATTCCATGCTGCAGTATCCAGTTAACCTACAGTCTTCCAGGGATTATGGATGTCAGTACTCTGGTTCCGGGAGAAGAGAACCGAAAGGAGTATGCGTACAGTACGATAAATATCCTGCCGGAATATACACATACATTGGCTGTTCTGGAAGAGACCGGATATCCGATTACCCTGGATGACATTACAGTAAAAAAAGCAACAGTCCAATATTATGGAAAGGAAAAAGAAAAAACAGCAGTGTATGAAAACGTGGAAGAACTGCAGAAATTAAAAGATGCTGCGGTTCCTGCGGGAGGCTTTTATTCATGGTTGGAATGTGAAGAGGATGTCAGCGTGATCTTTCAGACAGAACAGGGATATGAGTTTTATGTACAGCTATTAAAGGATAAACTTCCTGATTTTGTTCAAAAAGGAAAAGAAACGGCAGATGAAACAGAAAAAAGAAAAGAATCAGAGGAGGAAAAGGTATCTATGATCGGTGGTGCAGACGGTCCCACATCTATTATTATAAAACCCAGAGAGGAAGATCAGACAGATGAGTAAAACAGTACGACTTGATAAGTTTCTGGCAGATGCAGGTAAAGGTACAAGGAGTGAAGTGAAAAAATACATCCAGAAAGGCCTGGCGGAGATCAACGGACAGACCGTGAAAAAACCAGAACAGAAAGTTGGACCACAGGACAGAGTTCTTTTTAAAGGAGAGGAAATTGCCAGAGAACCGGAGCATGTGTATTATCTTTTGCATAAGCCGGCGGGATATGTATCGGCAACAGAGGATAAGCGGGACAGGACAGTAATGGAACTGATCCCTTCTGCCAGAAAAGGTCTTTTTCCGGCGGGGCGTCTGGATAAGGATACAGAAGGGCTTCTTCTGATCACAGATGACGGGGTGCTGGCTCATGAACTTCTTTCTCCTGCCCGTCACGTAGAAAAGACCTATTTTGTCAGAACAGAAGGTCAGGTGACAGAAGAGGATAAAGAGAAACTGGAAAAGGGTATTGATATCGGAGAAAAGCGGCAGACACTTCCTGCAAAGGTGAAGCTTCTGGAAAAAGAGGATATCTCAGAAGAAGGAGTTATGCGTCATGTGCGCCCGGAAACTCTTCCAGAGGTATATACAGAACTTCTTCTTACCATCAGCGAGGGAAAATTCCATCAGGTAAAAAGGATGATGGAAGCGGTGGGCAAACCTGTAATCTATCTGAAACGAATCTCCATGGGACCTCTTACTCTTCCGGAAGATCTGAAAAAGGGAGAATGCCGTCTCCTTACAGAGGAAGAAATCCGAAAATTAAAAGACGCAGGAAGAACTTCAGATGAAAAATCTGAGAAATGTTGAAAATACAGGAAAAAACAATGAAAACCCTCTTTACATGGAGGGTTTTCTTATGCTATAATTCAGAAGTTGCAAAATAAACACGCGTGGAGATTCCGATGGATGGTGCCCATACGGTGTGACGGCGGGTCCTGATAGAAAATGATCTGCGCGGAAGAAATCAACCAAAAAGGAGAAAAAACATGAGCGTTATTTCAATGAAACAGCTTTTGGAAGCAGGTGTTCATTTCGGACATCAGACAAGAAGATGGAACCCTAAAATGGCTCCGTACATCTACACAGAGAGAAACGGTATCTACATCATCGACCTTCAGCAGTCTGTAGGTATGGTTGACGATGCATACAATGCAATCGCTGACATCGTAGCAAACGGCGGAAACATCCTTTTCGTTGGAACAAAGAAACAGGCTCAGGACGCTATCAAAGTTGAGGCAGAGCGCTGCGGACAGTTCTATGTAAACGAGAGATGGCTTGGCGGTATGCTCACAAACTTCAAGACAATCCAGAGCCGTATTGCAAGACTGAAAGAGATCGAGGCTATGGAGGCTGACGGAACATTTGACGTGCTTCCTAAGAAAGAAGTTATTGAGTTAAGAAAAGAGCTTACAAAACTGCAGAAAAACCTTGGCGGTATCAAAGAGATGAAACGTCTTCCAGACGCTATCTTCATCGTTGACCCGAAAAAAGAGAGAATCTGCGTACAGGAAGCTCATACATTAGGTATTCCGCTGATCGGTATCTGTGATACAAACTGTGATCCGGAAGAACTTGACTATGTAATCCCGGGTAACGACGACGCTATCCGTGCTGTAAAACTGATCGTTTCCAAGATGGCAGACGCTGTTATCGAGGCTAACCAGGGTACAGCAGAGGCTGACGGCGAAATTGAGGCTGAGTCCGAGGAATTCGCTGAGACAGTAGAAGAGTAATTTTTTAGCATATTAAATTATTCAGGAGGAAATAGAGATGGCTATTACAGCAGCACAGGTAAAAGAATTAAGAGAACTGACCGGCGCCGGAATGATGGACTGTAAGAAAGCTCTTACAGCTACAGAAGGCGATATGGATAAAGCAGTAGAGTTCCTTCGTGAAAAAGGACTTGCAACTGCTCAGAAGAAATCAAGCCGTGTAGCAGCAGAGGGTCTTTGCAAGACTGTTGTTGCAGAGGATGCTAAGAGCGCAGTTGTTGTTGAGGTTAATGCAGAGACTGACTTCGTAGCAAAGAATGAGAAATTCCAGAACTACGTTGCAGACGTTGCTGCACAGGCACTTACAACTACAGCAGCAGACATCGATGCTTTCCTTGCAGAGCCATGGGCACTGAGCAGCGAGCAGACAGTAAAAGAAGCTCTTGCAGCTCAGATTGCAGTAATCGGTGAGAACATGAACATCAGAAGATTCGCTCAGGTAAAAGAAGAGAACGGATTCGTTGCTTCCTACACACATATGGGCGGAAAGATCGGCGTTCTTGTTGACGTTGAGACTGACGTTGTAAACGATGCTGTAAAAGAGATGGCTAAGAACGTTGCAATGCAGATTGCAGCTCTGAAACCTCAGTATACAAGCGACAGCGAAGTAAGCGCTGATTACCTTGCACATGAGAGAGAAATCCTTATGGCTCAGATCATGAACGATCCGAAAGAGTCCCAGAAACCTGAGAAGGTTATCAAAGGAATGATTGAAGGACGTATTAAGAAAGAGCTGAAAGAGATCTGCCTTCTTGACCAGGCTTACGTTAAAGCAGAGGATGGAAAACAGTCCGTTGCTAAATACGTAGAGCAGGTTGCAAAAGAGAACGGCGCTAAGATCACAATTAAAGGCTTTGTTCGTTTCGAGACCGGCGAAGGAATCGAGAAGAAGGAAGAAGACTTTGCAGCAGAAGTTGCAGCTCAGATGGCAGGCAAATAAGCAAAGTTTAAATTAAGATCAATTAGATTACGAAAGCTTTATAACCACTGTATTTAACAGTGGTTATAAGGCTTTCGTTTTTTTTGATTCTAAAGCTACAAAGTTCCGGATCGTTTGATCTTCTGGTATACTTCAAGGCAGACATCTTCTCTGCGATGAAGCAGAAACTGCTCCAGTTCATGCTGAAGCTCAGGAGAGTCTGAAATCAGATTTACAACATTAGCTGAATAGCGTGTGCCGCTTCCGGCCTGAAGCTCTCCAAGTACCTGACTAAGTGTTTTGGTTCTGGCATAACTTCGTCCAAGATAATCGGTGGCTGCATCAAGAGAGTCGCAGATACTAATGATATCGATTATGATTTTGTCCGGTACATTTACTGCATCAAAGTCGGAAGGATATCCGCAGGTACCGTCACTTGATTTATGATGACCTGCGGCAATGCCGATGTATTTGTGCAGAGAGGGAATCTGCTGCAAAATTTTCAGACTGGATACAGGGTGATATTTGATTACCTGAAATTCAATATCTACGAGTTTTCGATATTGCATATTAATCACATTCGTACAGTGTATTTTTCCAATATCATGCAGCAGTGCTCCTGTTTCAATAAAATTGAGGATTTCATCCTTTCTGCGGTTGACTTCTGCTTCAGACTGACAGGAAAGCACGCCGATAAGGTATTCCGGGTGCTGGTCGATCATATGACCGGTTACAAGTTTTGCACAGCGGCTGAGGATTACTGAGTGAAATAATGTCTGGGGCTGTCTGTATACAGTCAGCTTCAGAAGAGTGGGAAGAATTTTGTCTTCCTCCAGATACCTTACAGCCGGAATGAGATAGAGGGAAGTATTGATGTCAGCTACGCTTTCCATGAAGGTATTGCTGGGAAAATGATTATATACATCAAGTAAATGAGTGAATATCTGACGGATACTGTGTACACAGTCCGGACAGTCTGTAACCAGAACAAGCATACAGCTGAGGATCAGATTGAAACAGTCAATATTTTCATCGTCATATTCTTCAAAAGTGCAGAAACGTTTATGGGGCAGTATTCTTTCACAATTCATAATCTCCTGGTGAACAGTTGCAGCAGTTTTTTCTTTTAAGAAATATTCCAGCATCAGACAAAGCGCCTGATATTTGGCATAGCCCTCAGGAGATTCTCTGGACGGGTGCTGATCTTTCAGATGTCTGGCAATGGAAAGCTGTATACGGAGCTGCTTTTGAGAGAAAGCATTCGCATTTGAATGAATGGTTAATCGAAGAAAGTTGCTTGTCCAGTGATTTTCGAAGTAAGAGATAACGGAATTTAAAGGCAAAGACATATCTGCCTCAGCCTTAAAACGGTGAAGCATCTGCATTCGGTTTTCGTATTCTTCAAAAAAACGGGAAACGGGTATAAAAGGAGGCTCATTTGCATATTCAGATGTAATGAAGGATTGAAAATCATAAAAACTCATTCCAAGACTTTTTTCTTCTTCATTTAACTGGTCATAGAAAGCTTCAAAAATAGGAATTGCGTGCTGATAAAGTTCCATGATTTCTTTCTTTAAACATTTTACATTAAGAAAAAAATAGACAGAAAGAATAACCATATCGCATTTCATCAATGCCACAGGGTCGTTTTGTGTTTCATAAAATGCATAGAGACTGCGGGCCAGTTCATAAGCGGCGGCAATATCTTCAAAACGTGTACTGTACCTGTACAAAAAGGACAGTAAAGGATCAGCAATATTTCTGGTCCATGGATGCCCTTCTCTTGTAAAATAATAAACTGCTGCTGCAGATATACATTTTGTTCCTGATATTTTTTTTCGAGTTTCTGAGCCTTTGTAGAAAAATCAGCCAGCCATTGCTGAGGCTCCTTGTTCATCTGAAAAGAATTGATCTCTTCCAGTTCCCGTATCTGGTCAAAGTAAATCTGAAAATAATTTTGCCATTCTTCACGTGTGTTAAAACCGTGTTCTCCTTCCATACGATTCCCCCCTGTTAAAATTCTGAAAAAAGTATAACATATGTATGCGGATAAATCCAGTCTGGCCTATGGCAGGATAGATGAAAACGGCAGTGGATCTGCAGTGCGGGCAGTAATTCCTATACGAATTTTGCTGTCATACTGGATATTTTTCAGAATACAAAGTATAATCAAATTGATGCTTTACAAGATTGAAGATATGATCTGATATAAGATTTTTATCATACGTCGGGGTTGGCCGTGGAGGGACAGAAAATGTGGATATTATATGCAGTAGGTTCTTCTTTTTTTGCAGGTATTACCGCAGTTCTTGCAAAATGTGGAATTAAAAAAACGGATTCGGATGTGGCAACCATGATTCGAACAGTTATTACCGGAAAAGCTAATCAGATCAGGAAAACTGACAGAAGAGAACTGAGATTTGTATTTTGGTAACGATCTTCTTTTCATGACTGGTGTTTCATGAGAAATTGTCCAAAAAATCTGTGTGTGGGCTGACTGGAATTGTGCTTGGAACCTTGATGATGGCAGTATTATAGACAGATATGAGTATTTGATGCGGTCAAAATGGAAAGCAGCTGTATTGCTATCCGGTGGTACTTTTGATAAAATATGGAGGTATTATGCAAAAACTAATGATGAGGTGACTAGATGAGCGAGATAATGATCAGAATCGTATCACCGGAGGACGCAGAAGAACTTCTGGATATTTATGCTCCTTATATCAGGGATACAGCAGTGACTTTTGAATATACAGTTCCATCTGTAGAAGAATTCAAAGAAAGGATCCGCCATACGCTGGAGAGGTTTCCTTATCTGGCAGCGGTAAGAGACGGGGAGATTATAGGGTATGTATACGCAGGTCCTCTTCATCCTCGGGCAGCCTATGCCTGGTCTGCAGAAACTTCTATTTATGTGAAAAAAGATAAAAAAAATCAAGGTACGGGAAAACTGCTTTATGAAGCTTTGGAAAAAGTTCTGAAGGAGCAGAATATTCTTAGTGTCAATGCATGTATAGCATATCCGGAAGTGGAAGATGAATATCTGACAAAGGACAGTGTCAGGTTTCATCTCCATATGGGATATAAAATGGCAGCAGAGTTTCATAAATGCGCATATAAATTTGGGCATTGGTATAATATGGTCTGGATGGAAAAGCATATTGGAGATCATATAGCAGATCCGGCAGCGCCCAGGACATTTGAAGAAGTGAGAGGAAGATTTCATCAATGGGAGAGATGAGAAGCAGCACCAAACTGAAAAACATAGAATTTATTCGTATTTTTTTTGCTGTAAGTATTGTATATTTTCACCTTCTCCATTCATTTATAATTCCGTTTACCGAAGACGCAGCGGTATATCAGGAACTTGCACGGCAGTCAAAATATGCGAAATATATAGTAGAATGTTTTTTTATCATGTCAGGATATTTTTTGTATAGATCTGTTATGCTGCATTCTGAACAGAAAACGCTGGATTTTGTGCTGAAAAAGCTCATTCGTCTTTGGCCGGTATTTGCTGTATCGACCATTCTTTCTGTGATATTTCTGGATGTGCCTTTGCAGGAAGGCTTTTTGAATCTTTTTTTTCTGCAGTCTACAGGGCTGACTACTGCCTGGACAGGTCTTAACTGGTATGTATCTGCGTTTTTATTTGCAGAATTATTTTACTTTCTGATGTATAAGGCTATGAAAAATTCAGCAGGGATGAAATTAATAATCTGCCTGATCGTTTATTTTGGTTATGTGCTGAATATTATGTACACAGATGGCGGATTTGCGCGAAAAGTGGTTTTTGGTGTATTCAGCCTTGCTATGGCAAGGGCGGCGGCAGGTGTGGGACTGGGATATCTGCTGGGCAATCTTTACGATAAAGCAAAAGAAAGATGGACAGGATTATATGCGCAGCATATGAATGCAAGTGTGATTACAGCCTTGATCACTTTTATAGAAATTAGTAGTTTTTGCCTTCTGATGATGGATTTTTTTGTCGGAAAAAGGGTCGGAAAGAATCAGTTTATGGTAGTGGTTTTATTTTCTGTTTTCTTTTTTTGCATGCTGACAGAAAAAGGTTTGTTTTCCAGACTGATCAGCAGGCTGTCTGTATGCAGGCTGGGAAAATATGCGTATTCTATTTATGTAATGCAAGAATTTTCTTTTTATATTCTGGAAAAAACTTTCTGGAAAAATACAGATTTTATAAAGCTGCATGCAGGTGTGTCTCTGACAGTCTCTGTGGTATTTGCTGCAGCAGTAGGTGCGGTGGTCTGGCATCTGATTGAAAAGCCTGCATCGAAACTGGGGAAAAAGATTTTATTATAGAATAAAAACAGGAGAAAGGAATATATTTATCATGGGAAAAGTTCGTTACAGACTGATGGATACCATAAAAGGGCTGGCATGTATGGCAGTTGTACTCCTGCATTTTGGCTTTCCTGATCCATTGGGACTTATCATAAGACCTTTATGCAGTTTTGCAGTTCCTTATTTTTTCTTTGTATCGGGGTTCTTTTGTACGGACAGCAGTAACAAGCTGATAAGATCTAATACATGGCGAAAGATTCGTCATATTTTACGTCTGGTTGTGATTGCTGCACTGGTTTATGCTGTTTTTTGTGTGATTTGGAATCAGATGCTGGATCCGGACTGGAACATTGTGGAATATACAGCTTCACTTCTTACAAAAGACAAGATTGCAAAATTTTTCCTGACAAATGACCCGTTTGTGTATTCGCATTTATGGTTTTTGGGAGCACTGCTGTACTGTTATCTGACTGTACTTTTGTTTGATAAAAAGAAAATTTCTCCGTGGATTATAATCGTAGCAGTACTTTTATGGATAGGATTTATTGCTTTTGGAGAACTGAAATATATTTTACCGATTCCCAGTTCAATTCCTTTATTTGACACAGGAAACAGAGCATATCTGTTTAACTGCTATCTGTTCCGAGCGCTTCCGTTTTTTCTTTTTGGCATGCTGGCTAAGCTGAATGTGGAAAAAATCAAAAAGATCTTTTCCAAAATTCCGCTTGTATATTTTTATGTGGCGATCATCTCAGGAATTGGTATTGCCTTATGGGAAAGAACCCATATCGGAGTAGTGCAGTTCTACATGGGAACATACCTGGTGCTGGGAAGTCTGTGTATTCTGTCTGTGACCCGGCCCCAGATGGGAAATTCACTGTTGGAATTTATCGGGCAGAAACTGTCCCTTTATGTTTATATTTTCCATATTATGATAGGCAGGTTTATTGATCTTGCAGCTAATAAGATAAGGGTGCCGGGAGAAAATGGTACCAGGATCCTGATAAAAACGGGCATATATCGTTACAGTCGTCCTTTTTTGATTTTGGCAGGCTGCTTTTTGGTTACTTTTGTCATATATAAGGCTGTGGAAGTTTGTAAAAGAAGAAAAATTATATAAGTTATACAATTAAAATGACAAAATCCTCTTTATTTTTGCCTAATTTTCTGATATAATACATAAAAACACACAGATAGGGAGGGTAATCATGAATAAGAAAAGAAACTGGGTGATGCTTGCAGTTCTTCTTATAGCATTTATGATGCTTCCGGCAGTGTCATCTAAAACAGTTCATGCGGAACAAAACAACCGTACAGAATCGAAAATCTGGAATGGCTGGGTGACTCGGGGCGGACATCGCTATTATTACCGTAATGGGAAACCGGTAACAGGCGGATGGCATCAGATCAATGGTGTCAGCTGTTATTTTGACAAGTATGGACGTGCAGTAAAAGGCTGGATCAAATATAATGGATATCGTTATTATCTGAACAGCTATGGAAGACCGGTAACAGGATGGAATACCATCGGCGGAAAACGCTGCTATTTTGACAAATATGGTCATGCAGTAAAAGGCTGGCTTAAGCTGAACGGAAAAAGATATTATCTGAACGATTATGGAAGAATCCATACAGGCTTCCAGAAAATCGGAAAATACAGATATTACTTCCATAAAAAATATGGTTATGCGTTTATCGGCTGGACGACTATTGGCGGACAGAAATATTATTTTGATTCTGTGGGACGCGCAGCAACCGGAACAAGAACCATGAATGGAAACAGGTATACTTTTAATGGATATGGACGTCTGCTTCGTGTGAGCAATCCTGTGGTATATCGGGCGGTTATTATCGGAGAGGCGGATTACCCGGGATTTTCCAGTGACCTCTGGGCATGTGGAAATGATGCAAGAGCGATGAGGGATATGCTGAAAAGAACAGGATACAGTACGGTAAGTACTGTGATCGATGCTTCTGAATACAGTGTACGCAGCCAGATCAGCCGTACCTTTGCATCAGCAGACAGTAATGACGTGTCATTCTTCTATTATACAGGACATGGAGCAAGCGACGGATCACTGGTTACAACTGATTATGGCTCTATTTCTCCATACAGACTGGCATCCTGGTTAAAACAGGTTCCCGGAAATATTGTAGTTATGCTGGACAGCTGCTACAGCGGCAGAGTAATTGATAAAGCTATGGGTGCAAAGGCTGCAAAAGACGGTGCAGAATTGTTTAACAGCAATGTAATCACTGCGTTTAACAGTGCGGAAGCAGAAGTGTCAAAAGCAGGTCCGATGTCTAACAGTAAATTTAAGGTTCTGACTGCATGCTCCCAGTACGAGCTTTCATGGGCAAGTCAGTACAGTAGTTTTTTCAGCGCTTCACTTGTAAAAGGTGTTGGATTTACTTATAGCGGATCCAGACTTTCCAAAGCTCCGGCAGACAGCAATAAAGATAAGAGGCTTACGCTGAAAGAATGCTATAATTATACAAAGAAACAATGTGGAACAAGACAGCATGTACAGTGCTATCCAAGCAGCAGCGGATTCAAACTGTTCCAGAGATAAAATTAATCCCCGGTTTTTCGTTTTGAAAGAACCGGGGATTTGCTATCTGTTAAAATGGGATTTTAAGGAAGTAATGCAGCGCTTTAACAGATGTTCTGATTCCACTAAAATTTCTTCATGTGTCCTTGAGAAAAACAAAGAATGGCAATTCCAGGTTTTTTTCTGTGCCTTTGGAGGAACAGGGAAAGAGGTCTCAGCAGCAAGATTGCGAAATTTAATTGTATGAGAATTACAGGTCATACAAATCTCTAATGAAGAGTTTTTTTTCAGAATATCATAAGGAATCAATACCTGAAAATCATAAAAACAGGCCAGAATACTGCCGTGATACCGGAACACACGATCAGCGCTCTGCTGGAAACTGCACGGGAGAGTCTCTGCATGTTTTTTGGCAGTTAAACGTACAAAAAACTGTTCGGGTTTCGGAAAATGTGCTCCTGCTTTTGCGGAGCCACAAAGCAGAAGACCGTTATCCTGGGGAATCAGCTGTTGAAGCTTTACTACATAAGAGGACATGGAAGCAGTGATGGTCTCACCATATCTGTAATGATAATCTTCATCCTTATATTCAAGAATTCCGGAATCAGCACCATATTTAGTACGAATGACTAAATCCTTTTGCTCCTTGGAAAGATTTTTTTGTTCCAGGATGATCGGATCACTGATATAGGACAGGCATTCTTTTAGGAGAGCTATAAACCTTTCTTTTTCTGACGGAGTCAGGACATGTTCCGGGAATTCTTCCATACGGAACCGGCTCTGCAGATCATACATCATGTGGAACTGAACGAATTTGGGTACAGAGCCATACAGTGCAAGAGCCTGTTGTGCAGACCAGAGGACATATTCCTGCAGACAGTCCAGATACCATTCTTTATGTAGCTTTGAACCGTTTAGGGCTGAATTCATGCTTTCCCGGCAGCGATAGTCATAACGAGCCTGAGGAACAATACCATACCTGGGATTTTTTAGAAAAAGTCCCATAATAGCTCTGGCATCCTCCGCATACCGCAGAGAGGTACTGAAAAAATCCGGAGTTAAGACTTCTCTTTTAAAAAAAGCAGAAGCAGCAGATAATTGTACAAAAGAATATTTTTGGTTTAGATCTACAAGAAGGTTCTTGTTGGATGCAAATTTATAATTTAATCGATGAGGTTGTTCTTTTTTTTCAAAAAAGTAAATAGGAATAGATACAAGATCTGCCTTATCATCTATCGTAATGAAATATCGATACACGGAAGATAATGTATCTGGGGATAATTTATCATCAGAGTCCATAAAATTGATATATCTACCCTCTGCTGCAGCAATTCCTGCGTTTCGGGCAGAGGATACGCCGCCATTTTCTTTATGGATCACCTTGATATTATCAGGATATTTTTTTTGCCAGAAATCGCATATGGAACCGGAAGAATCAGGAGAACCATCATCTACCAGAATCAGTTCTACGGATTCCTGGAAGCCGATATCCTGTGCAAGAATACTCTGAATGGCTTCTTCCAGATAGTTTTCTGCGTTATATACAGCAGATATGATAGAAAATTTGAATCGATAATCAGTCATGGATATTCTCCTTTCCCAGATATAAATTAATCCTACCATAAGAAAACACTCATGGTATAATAATTACGCGCTTATAACACAAAATTAATCCTTTGTAAATAGTTTTTCAGATGGAGAGAGACAAATGCAACAAAATTGTAATATAGCGAAGAGTATGAATTGCCAAGGATTTTATTCTATGATACAATACGGATTGAAAATAAAATGGATAGGAAAGGCTCAGATTGGAGGAAATCATGTGTAAAGACCAGAATACAGTTGTTTCTGTGATCATTCCTACATTTAATGTGGAGAAATATGTGGAACAGTGTCTGCGCAGTCTTTTGGAGCAGACTTTTCGTGAGTTTGAGGTCATATGTGTGGATGATGGATCTTCGGATGGTACAATAGAAATCATAAAAAGGATACAGGCTGAGGATGACAGGATCTGCCTGATTGAGAAGGAACACTGTGGACGTGCCGGCGTGATGCGGAATATTGGACTGGAAGAGGCAAGAGGAGAGTACTGTCTTTTTTTGGATGCAGATGATTTCTTTGAAAAAGAAATGATTGACCGGGTTCTTACAAAGATCAGAGAGGATCAGGCAGATATCTGTCTGTTTGATGCAAGATTATATAATGAAAAAACAAAAAAATATAAGGATATCGACTATATCCTTCAAAAAGATTACCTTCCGGAAATATTGCCCTTTGAGGGAAGAACCTTTCCATATATTTTTAATGTAACGTCTGGCTGTCCCTGGAGCAAAATGTTTAAAAAAAGCTTGATCGATACGGAAAATATTCGTTTTATGGATCTTCCCAGAAGCAATGATGTATATTTTGTTTTTCTTGCAATGGTTTTGGCAAAACGTATTACTGCTGTCCGTCAGGTGTTTGTAAATTACAGGCAGTCAGGAGAAAGTCTTCAGGCAAATAATGCAAGATCTCCATGGAACTGGTATGAAGCGCTGAAAAAATTAAAGAATGATCTGGTAAGACGAGATTTGTATGAGAAAACAGAAACCAGTTTTAAGAACCTGGTATTTGGAGTGAGTATTTATAATCTTTGTTCTCTGAAATCAGCACATGTATTTTCAGAAGTGTACGAAAAACTTCAGAAAGAAGTTTTTGCGGAATTTGAGCTGGAAGATTTTCGGAAAGAGCAATGCTATTCTTATAATGAAAAGAAATATGAAATATATTGTGATATATGCCGATATGACGTAAAGGAATATATGTTTCGTGAAATCATGGGATTAAAAGAAGAAAAATCCTATTGGCTGAAAAGGGCAAAAAAAGCAGAACAGGAGCTGAAAGGTATAAAAGAAAGTACTACGTTTAAAACCGGTCAGTGCCTTCTGGCTGTGCCCAGAAAATTAAAGAAGATCATAAAACATTGATTGAGATAAGTGTATGGAGGAAAGGAAAAAATGAAGTTTAAATGGAGTACAGGATCTTCAAATAATGGAGATGTTCTGGTTTCCGTGATTGTTCCCGTATGTAATGTGGCAAAATATCTGCCCAATTGTCTGGACAGTATTTGTGGGCAGACCTTGAGTAATATTGAGATCATCTGTGTAGATGACTGCTCCAGAGATTCCTCTGCAGAAATATTGAAGGATTATGCAGCCAGGGATTCCAGGGTCATTCCTATATATCACAGCGAAAATTTAAGTACCTCTCAGGCAAGAAAAGATGGAGTGGCTGCATCCCGTGGAAAATATGTCATGTTTGTTGACGGAGATGACGAGCTGCATCCCCAGGCCTGTGAAATAGCTTACAGGGCAATAGAAAAATACCATACAGATATGGTTCAGTTTGGTACAGAGATCGTCAATTGTGCCGGCGTGCCTAAAGAACGTATCGAAATGAATCAGAAACTGCTGGAACCATATATGGAAGGTGAGATCAGCGAAGAAAATCTTATCGGATCCTGCTGGATAGAGAAACTTTTTGGATACAGTCTTTGGAACAAGATTTACAAGGGAGATATATGCCGCAGGGCATTTCAGCAGGTAAAAGATGGTTCTTTTCCAAAAGCACAGGACCTGTATGCATTTTTTCTGATCGCATACAATTCCAGAAGCTACAGAGGAATTGAGGAACAGCTGTATCGGTATAAATTCGGGCTTGGGGTTACCGGCAGTAATTATATATCAACTGCTAAATTTGATGTTCTTCTCACAGAAAAAAAAGTATGGGAAGCATTGGTGGAGTTTGCAGAGCAGCAGGGAGAACTGGAAAAATATCAGTCAGTTCTTGATACCATCGCTGATCATTTTCTTGGGGACTGTACAGGACGCTGGGCCAGAAATCTTCAGATAGAAAATCTGTCGGAAGCATTTCAGCATCTCGTTGATGTCTGGGGAATGGATAAGGTGATCAGCAAGCTTGCAGAACAGAACTGGGAGAAAGCTGCTGGTGTTGCAGAGAAGCTTGCACAGGTGGAATTGTTTACACATAAGAAACATATTTCAGGTTATCCGAGAACAGTGGCAATGTATTACCGTTCGATCAAAAATGGGGGTGCCCAGAGGGTTGCGGCTGAGCTGTGTAATATTTGGGCAGGAATGGCAGATGAAGCAGGAAATCCGCTGTACAAGGTGATCCTGATCACAGACGAGGAGGAAGAAAAGAATTCAATCAAGGAATATTCCTTGGATCTCCGTGTAAAAAGAGACTGTATTCCTGCTGTTACAAAATCGACAGAAGGGCTGTATTCCAGACGATATCAGGCGTGGAAACGGGTGATCCGGGAACATGGGATCGATATTGTTGTAACTGGAATGTGGGTGGATCCCTGTATTTTATGGGACATACTCAGTGTAAAAGGACAGCCGTCTCATCCAGCTTTTGTAATACACTGTCATAGTTTTACCTGTGCACCATATCGTTTTATGGGAGATAAGTTTGCTGAGCTGATCTATGATTACAATCTCAGCAATGGGGTTGTAACCTTATCAGAGGCAGATCAGAGACTGGTCAGCTGCTTTACCGATTATTCAAAATGTATATCTAATCCGATTTCTTTTACTGTGGATTCTACTGTGAT
>Garnier_p1__coassemble_882_pt1 | contig 20405 bp, 16 predicted proteins | sample Garnier_p1__metabat2_high_PE_036 | metagenome-assembled genome bin Garnier_p1 | reverse complement strand
GGAGGAACTCATACAAAGGCGGTAGCGATCGACAATGCCACACAGAAGATCATTGGAAAATCCTCTGTAAAAACGACACATGATGATAAATCAGGAGTGGCAGCCGGAGTTGTGCAGGCATTTGAGAACTGCCTGAAAGAAAACAATATTGATCCGGAAGATGTTGTGTTTGTAGCTCACAGTACCACACAGGCTACCAATGCCCTGATTGAAGGTGATGTTGCAAAGGTTGGAGTGATCGGAAGCTCTCAGGGAGGTCTGGAAGGTATCCTGGCAAAAGCACAGACAAAGCTTAAGGACATTGATCTGGGATCCGGAAGAAAGATTGAGATATGCAACGAGTTTATCAAAGAGAACAATCTGAATCATGATTCGATCAGGAAGGCGGCAGAAAAACTGAAAGCTGAGGGAGCACAGGTATTTGTTGCATCAGAAGCCTTTGGTGTAGACGATATGAGTGCAGAACAGCAGATTTATGACGTGACAAAAGGCGAGATGGGTATGGAGACCAGTATTGCATCAGACATTACCAAACTTTATGGTCTTACCAGACGTACCAGAACAGCGGCCATCAATGCAAGTATCCTTCCTAAAATGCTGAATACAGCCAATCAGACAGAACAGTCTGTAAGAGGAGCAGGAGTTAAGGTTCCACTGATGATCATGCGTGGAGACGGCGGTGTTATGGAGATCAATGAGATGAAAAAACGTCCGGTTTTAACCATGCTTTCCGGTCCGGCAGCTTCTGTTATGGGATCTCTCATGTATCTTCGCGCATCGAATGGAGTTTATTTTGAGGTCGGAGGAACTACTACGAATATTGGTGTTATCAAGAACGGACGTCCGGCGATTGACTATTCGGTAGTAGGAGGACACCGAACCTATATCACCTCTCTTGATGTAAGAGTTTTGGGTGTGGCAGGCGGCAGTATGATCCGTCTGAATAAAAACGGAGTGGCGGATGTGGGACCTCGATCCGCACATATCGCAGGACTGGATTACGCTGTTTTTACCCCGGAGGAAGAAATTGTAGATCCGCAGCTTGAACTGTTTTCTCCGAAAGAAGGAGATCCTTCCGATTATGTTGCAATTAAATTAAAGAGTGGAAAAAGGATCACGATCACAAACTCCTGTGCAGCTAATGTACTGGGGCTGGTAAAGCCGGAACATTTTTCCTATGGAAATGCAAACGCAGCACGAAAAGCCATGAAACCTGTTGCAGACTATCTTGGTGTTACAGTGGAAGAAGTGGCAACGCAGATTCTTACCAGAGCGTATGAGAAAATAAGTCCGGTTATCCTGGAGCTGGCGGATAAATATAAGCTGGAGCATGACCAGATTTCTCTGGTAGGAGTAGGCGGAGGCGCCACCTCCCTGATTGGATTCTGCGCAAAAAAGATGAACATTAATTACAGTGTACCGGAGAATGCAGAAGTTATTTCTTCAATTGGAGTAGCCCTTGCCATGGTCAGGGATGTAGTGGAAAGAGTTGTGCCAAATCCTACGGCAGAGGATATTCGCAGCATTAAGGCAGAGGCTGTTAATAAAGCAGTGGAAAGCGGTGCATCTCCGGAGACAGTAGAAGTTCATATTGAGATAGATGCACAGACCTCTAAGCTGACTGCCATCGCACTTGGATCAACAGAAGTCAAAACGGCAGACCTGATGACAGAATGTACAGAGAAAGAAGCCAGATCTATTGCAGCTGCGGATATGCGTAAAAAAGAAAATGAAATTGAACTGGTATGTCAGATTCCGAATTTCTATGTATATCAGGCAGAAGAAAAAGACAGGAAACTGGTTCGTATTCTGGATAAAAAGGGATTTATCAAAGTACAGAGGACAGATGGTACTACTGTAAGTACAAAGGCTGCTTCGTACAGAAGCGCTGTTTCAAAATTATGGGAAGAGCTTGCAGTGTATAAGGCAGATGCGATCTTACGACCGGATTATTATATCTGTGCCGGAGCAAGAGTTATGGATTTTAATGGTTCAGATGAACTGGAACAGGTACTGATGCTTATGGATGTAGAAATGCAGAGTCTGGATCCAAACACTGAGATTATCGTAGTAGGAGCGAAGAGTCAGATATAATGAAGTATGTGATTTCAGAAATGATGGAAGAACTCATAAAATTAGACGCTATGGAGTGGGGCGGTTATGCGTTTTACCATGAACCGTTGGAGCGGAAATTTACAGAGGAACAGAAAAAAGTATATATCAGAAAGGCAAATGCCTGCGGAGAACAGGAAGCAGAAGAGCTTCTGAAGGAATATCCGGACACAGGAATCAAAGCACTGGCAGAGGACATGGGATTTACTGTAAAAATGCCAAAAACACCTGCCGGCGGAGGTCATGTTATTTTTGCCCAGTATGTAGAGCCAAAAGAGATCACGGTTTTTACTGACTGTGTGGAAAAGGCGGAAAAACTGATAAAGAAAGAACATCTTACTTCTCTTTTGGAAGGAATTGACCTGACGGAGGTACTGCTTGCACACGAACTGTTCCATGGCATAGAATACCGCAAACGAAAAGAAATCTTTACGCAGACAGAAAAAATTCAGCTTTGGAAAAGGCCGTTTTCTAACAGATCAAGAATTCTCTGTCTGAGTGAAATGGCTGCGATGGCTTTTGCAAAAAAGATGACAGGTATTCACTGTTCTCCGTATATTCTGGATGTGCTGCTGATGTATGCCTATAACGAGGAGGCGGCAGAGGCATTATATGAAGAAATCCTTGAGGCTGCAGGAATCAGAGAAAGGGAAGAGGAATGTTAACGACTACTATTAAAAATGCAGAGAAATATGATTATCTGGGAGCAAGATTCAAAAAGGCATTTGATTTTTTGAGAAACACAGATTTTTCGGTACTTTCAGAGGGAAAGATTGAAATTGAAGGAGATGATATTTTTGCAGAAGTGCAGGAATATGTGACAAAGCCGGAAAGTGAATGTAGATTTGAATCCCATAAAAAATATTTTGATATTCAGTTTATGGCAGAAGGGGAAGAGTATTTTGGATTTATCCCTCTGGAGGAACTGGAAAAAGACACCGGTTATGATGAAGAAAGAGATCTGGAATTTTATAAATTTCCAGAGGTAAGTGGTCGTCTCCATTTAAAAAAAGGCGATTTTGCGGTTGTATCTCCAGATGACGGACATCAGCCCAGGTGTATCGGAAAAGCTCCGTGCCAGGTGAAAAAAATCGTAGTAAAAGTAAGAACAGATCAGTAAAGAAACAGTCCTGCTTTATGGCAATGTACCTGAAATCTTGAAAAAAAACAATATATTAGGTATGATATTTATATTGTAAGAAAGAGAAGGCAGGAGACAGCTATGAATATATATGACATTGCCAAAGAAGCAGGTGTATCGATCACAACCGTATCCAGAGTAATCAATAAAAAAGGATATGTCAGTGAAAAAACAAGAAAAAAAATTCAGGATGTACTGGATCGGAATGAATATCAGCCCAGTGGGATTGCCAGAGGGCTGGCCACCGGCTCTATGAAGACAGTGGCGATCGTGGTAGTGGATGTCAGGGTGCCACATTATGCACTTACATCCTATATTATGGAACAGAAACTTTCTGAAGAGGGGTATATGGTCCTTGTCTGCAATACCGGTGAGGGGGAAGAGGACTGCAGAAAGTATCTGAGAATGTTGGCACAGCGCCAGGTAGACGGGATCATTCTGGTAGGCTCGATCTTTAACAGGCTTTGTGATGATGAAACTCTGAATCTTCTGAGTAATATTCCCATTGTAATGGCAAATGGAAAGATTGACAGAGAAAATATCTATGGAGTTCTTGTGGATGAGGCATACGGTATGGAGCTTGCAACAGCACATTTATATAAAACAGGCCGGAGAAAACTGGCATATGTGATCGATAAGTATACAAATGCGGCTGATAGAAAGCTGGAAGGCTATATCAGAGAAATGAAAAGGCTGGGATATGAAAATCCTGAAAAGGATGTTTACCGTACCCCTTATGGTCTGGAAGGCGGAGCACAGATTGCAGGAATTTTAAAAGAAAAGGGATATGACGGAGTTGTATTCGGAGAGGATCTGACAGCAGTAGGTGCCATGAATGAATGGCGGAACCAGGGAATAAAAATTCCTGAGGAGATTGCTCTGATCGGATGCAACAATTCTGAATATTCCTATATTTGTAATCCACCGCTGACTACTGTGAACAATAAAGGAGAAGTGCTCAGTGAGCTGACTGTACAGATGCTTTTGGATGTACTGTCAAAGAAGAAAGAGCTTGCTTCCCTGGTAGTACTTCCGGAACTGGTGATACGGGAAACTACATGATCCTGCCGGAAAGGAAGATTATGTCGGAAGTAATTTTATTTGGAGAACCAATGGCGATGTTTGTGGCAAAAAGCTGTGGCCCGCTGCATGAGGTGGAAGAATTTACAAGAATGCTTGCCGGAGCAGAAGTGAATGTGGCAATTGGCTTAAAACGACTTGAACATTCCGTTGCTTATGTGACAAAGCTTGGGACAGACCCATTTGGAACATATATTGAGAATAAATTAAAAGAAGAAGGTCTGGATGTTCAGATCACCAGAGATCCGGAACATTTCACCGGATATCAGTTAAAAGCAAAAGTGATGGAGGGGGATCCGGAAGTTTTTTATTATCGCAGAAACAGTGCAGCGTCCTGCCTTTCGCCGGAGGATGTTGAAAAAGTGGATCTGGAGGGAGCCAGAGTGCTCCACATCACAGGAATACCTCCTGCGCTGTCAAAAAGCTGCCGGGAGGCAACCTATCGTCTGATCCAGAGGGCACGGGAAAATAACATGATGGTAAGCTTTGATCCGAATCTCAGACCAACTTTATGGGAAAGCCCTCAGATGATGATTGAAACCATTAATGATATCGCAGCAAAAGCAGATATTGTTCTTCCCGGAACCGGTGAGGGAAAGATACTGATGGGAAGTGAAAAACCAGAAGAGATTGCGGACTTTTATCGTAAAAAAGGTGCAAAGGCAGTGATCGTAAAAGCCGGAGGCAGGGGAGCCTATGCGGACTGTGAAGAGGGCAGGGCATTTTATCCCGGCTATAAAGTAAAAACGGTTGTAGACACTGTAGGAGCAGGAGATGGATTTGCAGTAGGTGTGCTGAGTGCATGGCTGGAAGGAAAAAGTATGGCGGAAATGGCAGACAGAGGAAATGCCATTGGTTCTATACAGGTTTCAGTGGCAAGTGATAATGAGGGACTTCCTACAAGGGAGGAACTGGATACATATATGAAGGGAGCCAGATAAATGAGACTTCAGGCGGCAATTGACCGGGTTACCACGGAAAGAGCTGAGGAAATGATCTGTCAGATGGATGGCGCAGCAGACATTATTGAAGTGGGCACTTCTCTTATTAAAGACTATGGTCTTGAAGGAAGTGTAAAATACCTGAAAGAAAGATTTCCGGATCAGTGTATTCTGGCAGATATTAAAACCTGTGATGAGGGAGAATATGAATTCCGAAAAGCCTATGAGGCAGGAGGGGATATTCCTACGGTGATGGGCTTTTCGTCAATTTCTACTTTGAAGGCCTGTCAGAAAGTAGCGGAAGAATTTGGAAAGGAATATATGATAGACCTTCTGGAAGTGTCAGATGAGAAACTGGAACTTTTAAAAAAAGAATTTCCAGAGGCTGTTTTCTGTGTGCATCTTCCCGCAGACAATCAGGGCAGAGGACTGGAGATTCTGGTGAAATCTATGTGCGAAAAGCTTCAGGGGATCCAAAAGATCGCAGTTGCCGGAGGGGTGCGCCTGGACAATATCGGACTTATGGCAAAGTGCGGAATCAATATTGTGATTGTAGGTGGAGCTATCAGTAAGGCAGAAGACATAAAAGAAGCGGCCAGAGCATTTTCGGCAGAGATCAGGAGGCAGAGAGTATGATCGAAGTATTAAAAGACATTATGAATGAAATTGAAGACGTGATCGGTAAGGTAAAGGAAGAGGAAATTCAGGCAGTTATGGACAGGCTGGACAAAAGCAGGCGTGTATTCGTAGCGGGAGAAGGTCGTTCCGGATTTTCTGCAAAAGGATTCGCCATGCGCCTGATGCATATTGGCTATACCGTGTTTGTCGTCGGAGAGACCATTACACCTGCCATGAGCAGTGGTGATGTTTTTATCGGTGTTTCCGGATCAGGAAAAAGTGCGGGCGTTGTTAATGATGCAAAGAAAGCAAAAGAAGCCGGATGCACAGTACTTGCAGTGACCAGCAAACCAGAATCTCCTCTTGCAGAGCTTGCAGAAGTGATTCTTCAGATTCCGGGAACGGTAAAAGGCGATACAGGGGAAGCAAGAGGTTCTATTCAGCTGTTAAGCTCTTTATTCGATCAGAGCCTTCATATTACTTTAGATGCGCTTTGTCTGCTTCTCAGCAGAAGGGATCATACAGCCAACGAAGAAGCAACAAAGGCACACTGGTAAAAAGAAAGGGACGGGACAAAGAATGGCTGCAGATAAGAGAATGGAAGAAATAAAAGAAAAAATCCGATCATTAAAGATCGTTCCGGTAGTAAAGATTGATGATGCAGATGATGCAGTAAATCTGGCTAAAGCACTGACAGAAGGCGGGCTTCCCTGTGCAGAAGTTACATTTCGCACAGAAGCGGCAGGAGAAGCCATTCAAAAAATGCTGGAGGCATATCCGGATATGCTGGTCGGGGCCGGGACAGTGCTGAACGCAAAACAGGTAGATGAAGCTGTGTCAGCCGGGGCAAAATTTATTGTAAGTCCCGGGTTGAATCCCAAAACAGTAAAATACTGTCAGGAGATTGGAATTCCGGTTTTTCCCGGTGTAGCAACAGCAAGTGAAATTGAGCAGGCTCTGGAGCTTGGGCTTGAGGTTGTAAAATTTTTTCCGGCAGAGGTGAATGGCGGGCTTCCGGCAATCAAAGCGCTTGCCGCGCCGTATTCCATGATCCAGTTTATGCCTACAGGTGGGATCAATCTTCAGAATGTAAAAGAATATCTGGATTTTGACTCGGTTATTGCCTGCGGAGGAACCTGGATGGTAAAAGATTCTCTGATAAAAAATGGTGAATTTGGAAAAATCCGGGAGCTTACTCAGGAAGCTGTGAATGGTGTTTTATAGATATTTCAGTAGGGGCGGTTATGGAAACCGCCCCATATTTGTTTAGGACAATAAGCAGTAACCCTTGATAGCCGTTACTTTTCTGGCTTCTTTGTATTATTACAGAAATATCTTTTACACTTATATAGAACTATTATAAAATAAAAGAAAACACTGGTCTGAAAAACAGCTCTTAGCAGAAGGAGGAACACATGGAACTCAGTTTATTATTGATGCAGCAGATTATAAAATTATTTATTATGATCTTTATGGGATATCTGATCGTGAAAACGGGAATTTTAAAAGCAGAGGACAGCAGAGTTCTTTCTGCAGTTGTTCTTTACCTGATCGTTCCCTGTGTAATCCTGAATGCATTTCAGGTAGAATATTCACCTGAAAAAGCCAGCGGGCTTTTTCTCGCTTTTGTGGCATCTCTGCTGCTTATGTTTGTAACGCTCCCGGCAGTAAATCTTGTGGGAAGATTTTTGAAACTGAATGAAGTGGAGAGGACTTCGGTTTATTATTCCAATGCCGGAAATCTGATCATTCCGCTGGTAACTTTTATTCTGGGCGAGGAATGGGTTTTATATGCATGTGTATATATGAGTATCCAGATTGTTTTTTTCTGGACTCACTGTAAAAAAGAACTGAGCAGGGAAAAAGGGATTGATTTAAAAAAGATCTTTACAAATATTAATATTATTTTGGTTGTGATCTCAGTAGCGCTGTTTTTTATGAGAATCCGTCTTCCGAAACTGATGACGGAAACTTTTGCATCGGTATCGGGTATGGTAGGACCTGCAAGTATGTTTGTGACCGGAATGTTGATGGCAGGCGCTGATCTGAAAAAAATATTTACAAATAAGAGAGCTTATCTGGTAACAGGTATGAGACTGATCGCCGTACCGCTGTTTTCCCTTTTGATTCTGAAAATCAGCAGATTAGCCGGCTTCCATGCGGACGGCCGCCAGATCCTGCTGATCGTATTTCTTGCAGTGACAACACCGGCAGCATCAACGGTGACACAGATGAGCCAGCTTTATGGGAATGATTCAGAATATGCCAGTGCGATCGGCGTACTGACAACTCTGGCGTCAGTTCTCACAATGCCATTGATGGTATTATTGTTCCAGTCAGTTATTTAAAAAGGCTTTTCTATAAAAAAACTCCTGGGATCTTATGGAAGTAACAGTGACATTATCACAGACAGATCTGTCTGGAACATGTATGATACAGACATAAAGGACAAGGAGGTATCCCCTATGAGGTTAAAAGATAAAGTAGCGATTATTACAGGCGGAAGCAGAGGTATCGGTTATGCAACAGCAGACGCGTTTCTGAGAGAGGGAGCAACAGTAATCCTGGCAGCCAGTTCTCAGGAATCAGCAGACAAAGCGGTAGAGAGCCTGAAGGAAAAATATCCGGACAGGATCATTGCAGGAATCAGCCCGGATCTTAGCAGTCTGGAAAGTGTAAGAAACGAATTTCGGGAAGCAACATCAAAATATGGATGTGTGGATATACTGGTCAATAATGCAGGCGTTTCAGAAAGTACTCCTTTTGTAGAGTATACAGAAGAGGATTTTGACCGGGTCATGGATCTGAATGTAAAAGGTGTATTTAATGCGACGAGGGCTGCTTCAGAATGTATGGTTGCCAGAGGGAATGGAGTAATTTTAAGTACTTCTTCTATGGTAAGTATATATGGACAATCCAGTGGTATTGCATATCCGGCATCTAAATTTGCAGTAAACGGTCTGACTGTTTCTCTGGCAAGAGAACTTGGTCCGAAAGGAATTCGTGTAAATGCAGTAGCACCGGGAATCACAGAAACAGATATGATGAAGGCAGTTCCCAAAAACGTGATCGAGCCAATGATCGCACAGATCCCGCTGAGGAGATTAGGACAGCCGGAAGATATTGCAAATGCATTTGTATTTCTTGCTTCCGATGAGGCGTCTTATATTACAGGCGTAGTGCTCAGCGTAGATGGAATGGCAAGGAATTAAACGTTAACGATACGATCAGGATATGGAGCAGGAGGGAATAGCACTCGTATAAAACAGGAGAGAAAATAAAATGGGATTATTTGATTTTTTTAAAGGTTCTGATTTCAATGAAGGAATTGAAATCTATAAAAATACTAAGGATGCGGTTCTTCTTGATGTAAGGACTCCGGAGGAATATCTGGAGGGAAGGGTGCCGGGAAGCTGGAATATCCCTCTTCAGGAACTTAAAAAAGTAGAACGACTTGTAGATAAAGCAGTTCCCCTTTTTGTGTACTGTTTAAGTGGAGCGAGAAGCCGAATGGCAGCAGCGCAGCTTCAGCAGATGGGTTATGCAAGTGTTACAAATCTTGGCGGTATTAGCAGTTACCGTGGAAAGGTGGAAAGATAAAATGAAGGTTGTCATTATTGGGGGTGTTGCAGGAGGAGCAACTGCAGCAGCCAGAATCCGCAGACTGGATGAAAAGGCACAGATTATTGTTTTTGAAAAATCAGGTTATATTTCTTATGCAAACTGTGGACTGCCTTATTATATTGGAGGAGTGATCACAGATAAGGAAGAACTGACTTTGCAGACACCGGAAAGTTTCTGGAAGCGTTTTCAGATTGAAATGCGTGTAAAACATGAAGTAACCAGGATCAACCCGGAGAAACAGACTGTTGAAGTAAAAAATCTGAATACCGGAGATGTTTTTGAAGAAAGCTATGACAAACTTTTGATTTCTACAGGAGCAAAACCAGTATGGCCGGATCTTCCCGGAACAGAGCCGGACAATCTCTTTACATTGAGAACAGTTGAGGATACTTTTAAGATCCGTGAATTTGTAGAAAAAAATCATCCCAGATCAGTAGTTCTGGCAGGAGGAGGCTATATTGGTCTGGAACTGGCAGAAAACCTCAGAGAGCTGGGGATGGATGTGACAATCGTACAGCGGCCGAAACAGCTGATGAATTCTCTGGATTCCGATATGGCCGCCTTTGTCCATGCAAAAATGAGAAGCCGCGGAGTGAAGCTGATGCTTGGTCATACGGTGGCAGGATTTGAAAAGGGAGAAAAAGGAACCCGGGTGCTTCTGAAGGATGAGCAGCCGTTGGAAGCTGATATGGTGATCCTTGCCATTGGTGTTTCTCCGGATTCTCATCTTGCCAGAGAGGCAGGACTGGAACTTGGAATAAAGGGAAGTATTGTGGTCAATGACCGTATGGAGACTTCCGTGCCGAATATTTATGCGGCAGGCGATGCAGTAGAGGTAAAACATTATATTACTGGAGAAAAAGCCTTGATTTCGCTGGCAGGTCCGGCAAATAAGCAGGGACGGATTGCTGCTGATAATATCTGTGGAGGAGACAGCCATTATCCGGGATCTCAGGGATCTTCCGTAATAAAAGTGTTTGATATGACAGTGGCCTCTACAGGGATCAATGAACGGACAGCTCAGAAATCCGGCATTGATTATGATAAAGTTTATTTATCACCTGCAAATCATGCTTCCTACTATCCGGGCGGAAAGCTTATGACTATGAAGGTGATCTTTGAAAAAGAAAGTTATAAACTTCTTGGAGCACAGATTGTAGGCTATGATGGAGTTGACAAGAGAATCGATGTACTTGCAGCTTCTATGTATGCCGGAATCACAGCACTTCAGCTTAAGGAACTGGAGCTGGCTTATGCACCTCCTTATTCTTCTGCAAAAGATCCTGTAAATATGGCCGGATTTATGATAGAAAATATAGCTGAGGGCAGATTGAAGCAGTTCTTTATCGAAGATGTGGAAGGACTTCCCCGTGACGGAAGTGTGATCCTTCTGGATACAAGGACACCATGGGAGTATAGCAGAGGTCATATAGAGGGATTTATCAATATTCCGGTGGATGAACTTCGTGACAGACTTTCGGAGCTGGATAAAAATAAAAAGGTATACATTATCTGTCAGAGTGGGCTGAGAAGCTATATTGCGTACAGGATACTGGCACAGGAAGGGTATGACTGCAGAAATTTCTCAGGAGGTTTTCGCATGTATGAGGTTGTGACAGGCGATCGAGAAGCAACCGGAGAAGCTCTTCCATGCGGAATGGAGATCTGCAGATAATATAATGACACAGACAGAACAGTCATTACTTTTCGGTGATGGCTGTTTTTAATGTATATTTTAGATAAAATATTTTGCATATTGAAACATCTTGCGGCAGCTTCTGTTTTTATGATAGAATACAGATGCTTTACACACAATAAAAACAGGAGGTACTGAAGATTGTTTTCAGGAATTATCGAAGCATACGGCAAGGTCGTAAGTGTGCTGAGCAACTGGATGTACAGTTATATTCTGATTATCCTGCTGGTTGGAGCGGGAATCTATTTTACTGTAAGAACAAAGGGAATCCAGTTCCGTGCATTAAAAGAAGCCATCCGGGTGGTTATGGAGCCAAAGGAAGATGAAAAATCAATTTCTTCTTTTCAGGCGCTGATGATTTCTACCGCATCCAGAGTAGGAACCGGAAATATTGCGGGGATTTCAACTGCCCTTTGTATCGGAGGTCCGGGTGCTATGTTCTGGATGTGGCTGACTGCACTTCTGGGAAGTGCGTCTGCGTTTATTGAAAGTTCACTGGCTCAGATTTATAAAAGAAAGGCGGCAGACGGAAGCTCTTATGGAGGACCGGCTTATTATATTCAGGCTGTTCTGAAAAAAAAATGGCTGGGTATTGTGTTTGCGTCTGTTCTTATTGTGACCTACATGGGCGGTTTCAATATGGTAGCCTCCTTTAATATTTCAGATTCTTTTCGGAGATATGGTTTTTATCAGCCGGGGACGACACCGTTGGTGGTAGGGGTGATTCTGGCGCTGATCTTTGGTATCTGCATTTTTGGAGGAAGCAAACGTATTTCCAGGATCACGGAGGTGATCGTTCCTCTGATGGGGATTTTTTATATTGGAGTTTCTCTTTTTATTGTTATCACACATTTGAATCTTCTTCCCGGAGTGATCGCGTCAATTTTTAAAGGCGCATTTGATCTTTCGGCTATTTTTGGCGGATTTGCAGGATCTGCGATCATGCAGGGAATCAAAAGAGGGCTGTTTTCTAACGAAGCCGGTGTAGGCTCCGCGCCAAATGCCTCTGCTTCCGCAGGCGTATCTCATCCGGCCAAACAGGGACTGGTTCAGATGCTTTCTGTTTATATTGATACGATTGTGATCTGCAGCGCTACCGGTTTTATGCTACTTTGTTCCGGAGTTGCGCCGGAAAACGGAATTGCAGGAATGCCTTATGTTCAGGAGGCTGTTGCAGGATCACTGGGAAGCTTTGGAAGTGTGTTTATAACAGTGGCATTGTTTATGTTTGCATTTACGACGCTGATTGGAAACTTTTATTATGCGGAAATGGGACTTCGCTATATCTGTGATAAGACTCCGGGAAAGGCTCTTCTGAATACGTTCCGGGTGGCGGCAGCACTGATTGTATGCCTGGGGGCTACCATGGATTTCAGTGTGGTATGGGATACGGCAGATGTTTTGATGGGGCTGATGGCGCTGATCAATCTTCCGGTGATCGTGATCCTGTCAAAACCGGCTATCCATTGTATGCAGGATTATTTCCGGCAGAAATCCCAGGGAAAAAATCCCGTTTTCAGGGCAAAGGATATTGGACTGAAAACAAAAACAGACTTCTGGAATGAGTGATAGTCAAAAAAAGTTTGTATTGTAGATATAATAAATAAAAATGATTTGTGATCCGGGGATTTTCAGGCGGTTTATCAGCTTGGAGATTCCCGGATTGTACTTTATCTAAAACATGTGTTAAAGAATTGACAAGCCACTAAATCTGGTATACACTTGGCTTGTAAATGAGGAATTTACATTAAATAACTAATAACACAGTCCTGCGGGTATAATTTCAAAGCCGCAGGACATTTATATGAAAGAGGTGCTGAAATGAAAGATTTTACACAGTGGGAAGGCTTTAATGGAAAGCGCTGGAAAGAAAAAATTGATGTTCGTAATTTTATCAAAATGAACTATACACCATATGATGGTGATGCTTCTTTCCTGGAAGGACCGACAGAGGCAACAGATAAGCTCTGGGGCAAACTTCAGGAGCTCCAGAAGGAAGAGCGTGCAAAAGGCGGCGTTCTGGATATGGAAACAGAGGTTGTTACTTCTCTTACCGCATATGGCCCGGGATATATCGATGAAGAAATGAAAGATCTGGAAACTGTAGTAGGTCTTCAGACTGATAAACCGCTGAAACGTGCATTTATGCCTTATGGTGGTATCAAAATGGCTGAAAAAGCATGTGAAACTTATGGTTATGAAGTAAGCGATAAAATTAAAGATATCTTTAATAATTACGAGTTCAAAACACATAACCAGGGTGTATTTGATATTTACACACCAGAGATGAAGGTTGCCCGTCACAACAAGATCCTTACAGGTCTTCCGGATACTTATGGCCGTGGACGTATCGTAGGCGATTACAGACGTGTGGCTCTTTATGGTATTGATGCTCTGATCGAAGGCAAGAAAAAAGATTTTGCAGCAAGCGACCGTCAGGGTATGAGACGTTATGATTTCCAGCTTCGTGAGGAAATCGCAGATCAGATCCGTGCTCTGGAAGGCATGAAAGCTATGGCTCAGACCTATGGCTTTGATATCTCCCAGCCGGCTAAGGATGCGAGAGAAGCTTTCCAGTGGCTGTACTTTGGATATCTTGCAGCGATCAAGACTCAGAATGGTGCTGCAATGAGTGTCGGACGTATTTCTACTTTCCTTGATATTTATATTGAAAGAGACCTGAAGAACGGTACTCTTACAGAGAAAGAGGCTCAGGAGCTTGTTGACCATATGGTAATGAAATTCCGTATGGTAAAATTTGCACGTATTCCGTCTTACAATCAGCTGTTCTCCGGTGACCCGGTATGGGCGACTCTGGAAGTGGCAGGTATGGGAATCGACGGACGTCATATGGTAACAAAGAACGACTTCCGTTTCCTTCATACTCTGGAGGATATGGGACCGGCTCCGGAACCAAACCTGACTGTACTGTACTCTTCCAGACTGCCTGAGAACTTTAAGAAATATGCAGCAAATATTTCTATTACAACAAGTTCAATCCAGTATGAGAATGATGATGTTATGCGTCCGGTATGGGGCGATGACTACAGCATTTGCTGCTGTGTATCTGCTACAGAAACAGGTAAGGAGATCCAGTTCTTCGGTGCTCGTGCAAACCTTGCAAAATGCCTTCTTTACGCAATCAATGGTGGTGTAGATGAGAAGACAAAACAGCAGGTAGGACCTGAGTATCAGCCGATTACTTCCGAGTACCTTGACTATGATGAGGTAGTGAAGAAGTATGATCAGATGATGGACTGGCTGGCTCATCTGTATGTTGGAACACTGAACATGATTCACTACATGCATGACAAATATTATTATGAAGCAGCAGAGATGGCTCTGATCGATACAAAGGTTGACCGTTCTTTTGCAACAGGTATCGCAGGATTTTCTCATGTAGTAGACTCTCTGTCTGCAATTAAATATGCAAAGGTTAAAGCAATCCGCGATGAGGATGGAATTACAACAGACTTTGAGGTAGAGGGTGACTTCCCGCGCTACGGTAACGATGATGACAGAGCAGATGAGATTGCAACAAATCTTCTGTCTACTTTCCTTGGCAAGCTGAAACACATTCATACATACCGTGATTCCAAGCCTACTACATCTATTCTTACCATTACTTCTAATGTTGTTTATGGTAAGGCTACAGGATCTCTTCCGGATGGAAGAAAAGCAGGCGAGCCTCTGGCACCTGGTGCTAACCCGTCTTACGGAGCAGAGCAGAACGGACTTCTTGCTTCCCTGAACTCTGTTGCAAAACTTGACTATGAGGATGCCCTTGACGGTATTTCCAATACACAGACCATCAATCCGGATGCTCTTGGCCATAACGATGGAGAGCGTACAGACAATCTGGTTCATGTACTGGACGGATACTTTGATCAGGGTGCACACCATCTGAACGTAAATGTATTTGGAAAAGAAAAACTGATCGATGCTATGGAGCATCCGGAAAAAGAGGAGTATGCAAACTTTACAATTCGTGTTTCCGGTTATGCAGTTAAATTCATCGACCTTACAAGAGAGCAGCAGATGGACGTTATTGCCAGAACCTGCCACGCAGAAATGTAAGAATGGAAAAAAAAGATATCAAAGGATATGTTCACTCACTGGAAAGCTTCGGGTCGGTTGACGGCCCGGGCGTCCGGTATGTGATTTTTTTAAGCGGCTGCGGGATGCGCTGCCAGTTCTGCCATAATCCGGATACCTGGAAAATGGGACAGGGACAGGAGTATACACCTGCAGAGCTTCTGAAAAAAGCTCTTCGCTATAAAAATTACTGGGGAGAAAAAGGCGGTATCACAGTCAGCGGAGGAGAACCTCTCCTGCAGATTGATTTTCTGACAGAATTTTTCCGTCTGGCAAAAGAAGCCGGAGTTCATACAGCACTGGATACCAGTGCGAATCCTTATACAGAGAAGGAGCCTTTTTATTCCAAATGGCAGGAGCTTATGAAATACACAGACCTGGTCCTTCTGGATATCAAACAGATTGATGAGGAAGAGCATGTGAAGCTTACCGGATGTACGAATCAGAATATCCTTGCTATGGCAGAAAAGCTTTCAGAAATGGATAAGCCTGTATGGATCCGTCATGTGCTTGTGCCCGGAGGAAGCGATAAGGATGAATACCTGCACAGACTTGCGGATTTTATTCATACTCTGAAAAACGTGGAAAGAGTGGAAGTGCTTCCTTACCATACTCTCGGAATGTTTAAGTGGGAGAAGCTTGGGATTCCCTATCCGCTGGAGGGAGTGAAACCGCCAACGGAAGAACGAATCAGAAATGCCAGAGAAATTCTGGGAGCGAAGTAAAGAATCTGAAATTCTTTATAATTAAAGATATAAGAACAGGAACTGCTGTGAGATACCTTTAGTTCCGGCGTAAAGTCTGCCGGAAAAGGGAAGCTTGCGGCAGTTTTTTGTTTTGTTTGTGACAGAAGTTAATAAATTTTTTACTTGGCAGTATTGTAAGCGTTTGCTACAATGAAAGAAACAAATCTATAAAGGTGGTGGTACATATGGAGAAAACCAGTATAAAAACAAATACCACTACAAAAGATAAAGCAGGATTTACCTCCGCAGAACTTGAGGAAAAATTCCTGAAAATTGCAAAACATACAACAAAGGACAGCGTATTCCGAGACTTGTTTGGGAATACAAAATATCTGCTGGAACTGTATCAGATTTTACATCCGGAAGATGCGGACGTTACAGAAGAAGATTTGAGCATTGTAACTATCAAGAATATTCTTCTTGATCAGATGTACAATGATCTGGGGTTTTGTGTAAGAGACAGATTGGTGATCCTGGTAGAAGCACAGAGTACCTGGTCACTGAATATTCTGGTGAGAGGTTTCTTATATTTAGCCCAGACATGGCAGGAATATATACAGGAAACCAAGCAGAATGTGTACAAAAGTAAAAAAATTGTTATTCCAAAGCCAGAGTTATATGTAATCTATACAGGAAGCAGAAAAAATGTTCCAGAGTGGATATTCCTTTCAGAAGAATTTTTTGGAGGGAAATCAAAATTTGCAGATCTGGGAATCCGGGTTTTGTCCTGTGGAACAGAAGGGGATATCATTGATCAGTACATAAAGTTTACCAGGGTCTTTAACGATCAGGTAAAAATTTATGGATACACCCGAAAAGCAGTTATGGAAACCATAAGTATCTGTAAAGACAGAAATGTATTAAAAGAATATCTGGAATCCAGAGAAAAGGAGGTTGTAGATATTATGTCTTTTTTGTTTGATGATGAGTATATTATGAGACTGTATGTGGAAGACAAGGTTCAGGAGGCAAGAGAGGAAGCGGCAAAGAAAGCAGCGAAGAAAGCATCAGAAGAGGCAGCGAAGAAAGCACGAGAGGAAGCAGAAAGAAAAAACAGAGAAATGACACAGAGACTTTTTTCTATGGGTATGGAAGTACAGAAGATAGCGGAAGTTATTGATGTGGAATCTTCTCAAGTGGAAAAATGGATCAGAGAAGTTCATAATGAAAAACGTTAAAAATAGAAATTCGGTAAAAAGATCCCTCGGTTCTGTATGGGCAGAGCCGGGGGAATTCCATATACAGGAGGGAATATGAGATTTTTTCATTTGTCAGATCTGCATATAGGCCTGAAGTTAATAAACAGAGACTTGAGAGAGGATCAGGAATATATTTTTGACCAGATTACAGACTATGTAAAAAAAGAAGCACCACAGGCTTTGGTGATTGCAGGAGATATTTACGATAAAGCAGTCCCGTCGGCGGAGGCAGTGGAAGTATTTGATCATCTGATCGCAGAGCTGACGAAGGCGGCTCCGGATATGACTATTATGATCATCAGCGGAAACCATGACAGTGGTCCCAGGATCAATTGTTTCCGAGATGTACTTTCCCGACAGAATGTACATATGATTGGAATTCCTCCTAAGACGGAAGAGGAATTTATAGAAAAGGTTATTTTACAGGATGCATATGGAAATGTGAACTTTTATCTGCTTCCATTTGTGAAGCCTTCTATGGTGAAGGAAATCACAGGAACAGATGAAAACGGCAATAATCTTTCTTACGACGAAACTATTCATCGGCTGATCGAAAGGGAAAAAATCAATCAAGATCAGAGAAATATTCTGGTTAGCCACCAGTTTTATCTTCCTGTTGGAAAAACAGCGGAAGATGTGGAAAGAATGGACTCAGAGATCCGTACGGTGGGGAATATTGATGAAATTTCTGCAGATGTACTGGAAAAATTCGATTATGCGGCATTGGGCCATATCCATAAACCGATGAAAGCAGGAAGAGAGACTTTCCGGTATTGTGGAACGCCCCTGGCGTGTTCAGTAAGTGAAGCAGAGCAGCAGAAAGGGATACTTATGGTGGATATTTCTGAAAAGGAGAGTCAGCCTGAAGTTACTGTTCTTCCTTTAAAGCCTCTTCGTCAGGTCCGGGTGATAAAAGGAAAGCTGGAAGAGGTTCTGGAGCAGGGATGTGAAGATTATGTAACAGTAATTCTTACAGATAAGGTAGATCTGGATGTGATTGATATGCAGGACCGTCTGCGGCTTGCCTTTCCAAAACTTCTGGAGATCAGAAGAGAAGGATTGAGAAATGCTGTTACAGAAATGCACATGGAAGAACAGAAATTCCTGGATCCTTTTGAACTGTGCTGTGCGTTTTTACAGGATACAGATGAAGCAGAAAAAGAGCTCCTTATGGATGTGATCCATACGGTTCAGGAGGTGAAATAAGAATGAGGCCTTTAAAATTAAAAATGCAGGCATTTGGCTCTTACGGAAGAGAGACGGTAATAGATTTTACAAAGCCGGAGCAGAATCTGTTTTTGATCACAGGAGATACAGGAGCGGGAAAAACAACTATTTTCGATGCTATTGTATTTGCTCTGTATGGAGAAGCAAGTTCCACATCCAATAAAAAAGAAGGCGTGGTACTTCAGAGTCAGTATGCGGAATTGAATATTGAGCCGTACGTAGAGATGGAATTTATGGAAGGGGAAGAACGATATACTGTCCGGCGTGTTCCAAGACATTTAAAAACTGTTACAAGAGGTGCGGCTAAAGGAAAAGGCACCAGAGAGATCACCGGATCTGTCACTCTCTTTATGCCGGATGGGACAGAATATCCTTCTAAGGAGACCAACGCAAAACTTCAGGAGATTACAGGTCTTACAAAAAGCCAGTTTATGCAGGTGGCAATGATCGCTCAGGGTGAATTTATGGAGCTTCTGAGAGCAAAATCAGATGATAAAAAGAAAATTTTTCGGAAATTGTTTAATACAGAAATGTATGAACAGATCGTAAATGAACTGGGAAACAGAAAAAGAAATATGGAAAGAGAGATTGCTGTGATCCGGACCAGATGTCAGAGTGAGACAGCAAGAATTAAATTTTTTGGAGATAAAGCAGAGGAAAAAAATCCCGGAGACGACGAGATCAGTCTCTGTGAAAAACGGCTGGAGGAACTGAAAAAGCGTGTTTCAGACGGAGAAATTGTTGTCATGCCGGAGCTTACAGAGGTTCTGGAGAGATATCTGGTCATACTGGATAATCAGCTAAAAAAAGCACAGAAGTTATATGAGGATGCGGCGGAAATACGGGATAAAAAAAGAGATATTTATATAGAGGCCCAACAGCTTCAAAGTTTGTTCATTCAAAGAAAACAGACAGAAGAAGAACTGGAGGAATACAGGAAACAGTCTTTTGAGATGGAAAATAAGGAAAAACTTGCAGGCAGTGTGTCGGATGCCTGGGAGATAAAAACCTTTTATGATTTCTGGAAAGCAGGACAGGAAGATGCGGAAAGAGTCCGCATAGCATTTGAAACTCAGACGGAAAGACTTCCTGGTCTGATGGAAGAAGAAGAGGGCATGATTCAGGAGGAACAGAAAAAACAGAAAGAACTGGAGACGGTTCAGGAAGAATATACGCGGACATTAGAAAAGGCAGAAAAAGCGATTCAGCTTTTTGGACAGATAAAAGAAACAAAGAAAAAAATGGATATGGGAAAGGAACTGCTGGAGAAAGCCCGGATAAAAGAAGATGCAGATAAAAAGGCTTTTGAGGTTCTGGAAAACAGGGAAAAAGCCTTGCGTGACAGGTCAGAGCAGCTTGCAGACGCAGGAGAAAAGCTGGCTGTATGTCAGAGTCAGATGAAAGAAATAAATGGTATGACTGCAGATTTGAAAGCGCTTTCCAGTATTTACAAAGAACAAAAAACATATGAAAAAAAGATTGAAGAGCTGAAAGAAAAGTATAAAGAGGCCAGAGCATCATACGAAAAAAAACATGGGGAATACGAGAAAAAACGGCAGAATTTTCTGGATGCTCAGGCAGGTTTTCTTGCGTCAGAGCTTATGGAAGGAATGCCCTGTCCGGTGTGTGGCTCTATAGAGCATCCACGTCCCTGTGTTATGAAGAAAGAACATTCAGAATTTACCCGTGAGGGTATGGACCTGCTGGAAAAAGAAACGGAAAAGCTTCGGGCGGAACAGGAAAATCTGTCAGCAGAGGTGAAATCAAATACTGATCTCAGGGATGTGAAAAAACAGGATTTTGATGAAAGTTTTAACAGGCTTAAAAACCGAATGAGAGAGAATATTCCGGCTCTTCCGGAAGAATTTTCCCCGGGACAGGGGCAGGAACTGATCAGACAGTGGATGAAGGAAGTGCAGGAAAATG
>Garnier_p1__coassemble_839_pt1 | contig 21217 bp, 21 predicted proteins | sample Garnier_p1__metabat2_high_PE_036 | metagenome-assembled genome bin Garnier_p1 | reverse complement strand
GTTTTGAAGGAGGCGGTATTCATGATGCGTCCGTCTGCCATATTACAGGCGCCTTTACATATGATTGTTGGGGTAACAGATGAATTGATAAGCCCATAGATATCGCTGTAAATTATAATTATGTATTACCTGAAGAACAGGTTCTTCTGGAACTGTAGGAAGAAGAGCTAAGGCAATATATTGAATTTCGTTTTGTAGTATAAATATTTTTAACCTGATTCAAAAAATGAGGAGGGAATTAAATGAATGAATATTATGTAGAAACGATGAAAACTAAAAAAATATACGATGATTTTATATATCATATGTTATCCCATAGTGATTTCTTTTCAGTGGTCTATTACAGACTTAGAAAGGACAGCCCTTTAAATAAGTATTTAAAAGAATATAAAAAAGCTTTGAGGCCATATATATTACATGCGGAAAATGCACATAAGTGGCCGAATATGGAGACGTGGGATAAACGTTCTGTATATCGACTGGCATTCTATTATGCAGATATGAAATGTTATGATATTCTGACTAGAGTAAACGACATTTTTGAATGGGATTATCCCAGAGCACCCATGGATTTATGTTTTTATAAAGACGGATACTGTTGGTTTGCACTTACTGCACATGAATATGATGCATTTGTGTACACAAATAATGAGAAAGATATTCAAGAACTTCGGGAGTTAGGAGTGACTGTGGAATTTTCGGAAGATAATGCAAGATTATTTCATTATGATTTAGAAAAAGAAATGAATCATTATCGTACAAAAATCTTAAATAAGAAGAACAGTTCTAAGTAGATATACTTATAACAGCTGGGCGAAAACTTAAATATTACAATTGGATTAATCATGAGACTGGCATTATCTGCCTATTCGGGAGGGAGAATGTTAATATGACGGTAGATATTGATACATTATATGAAATGTTGGATGAGGAACAACCGATAGAGATTCAGGAAGCAGCTCTTAGAGAAGCGAGAAAGATAAAATCCTTATCTGTATTGATGCAGCCTGTAGAATATAAATGGTCGTGGGAAAATTGTGCAAAAGTAATATGTGAAAAAACAGATAAAGAATTAGATACTTATATATGTGAGATGCTTGAGTGGCTGCGGGATCTCAATTGGCCGGGAGCATTTTTAATTATGGAAAGACTGGAAAAAATGGATTCTCAGTTGCTGGTGTATGCTGTTAGATATCAGGTAAAGCAGGCGCTTCTGTTAAAGGATAATGAATGGCTGACTTATATGTCATATCTTCTGAAAAATAAAAAGTTATACGATGCACTTTCTGAAGACAAAAAATATCAGAAAATAATGAGAAGATACTATGAATCTTACTGGGGAGAATTAAAATACTAAGTATTTTGCTTGCCAATAGTAATGTCTGAACATTAATGTTCAAGGGAGGCGGAAACCTATGAAAAGAAAACCGGATCATAGATATGATGAGACTGGTAAGGTATTTTTTGGAGTACTTATTTATTTGTTTGTTTTCGTATATGGTATGAGGGATATATATAGAAGAAGTATAATCGAAACGATAAGCTATATTATCTGTATGGGATCCGGATGGTGTCTGATTCCATGCGCTAATTTTTTGCAGTATCGTTCTTACTATAAATGGATAGATTGTCTGGATGAATGGAATCCTTTATATGTCCGGGGATATTTTCGGAAACAGGCAGGGAAATCCTGTGTTTGGGCGGATTTAAAAGGGCTGTTCTGCTGTCAGAAAGCGATACTCATATGTTGGATTCTTTTCTTGTTGTATGAAATCGTTTTTCGAAATTATTTGACATCTTTTTATTCAGAATATATTTTTTATGGTTTTGAAATTGTTTTAGGTCCTTTTTTTTCTTATCTGGTTAGGTTGTCGTGGGTATTATATATGGCGGTATTGTGCCGATTTTCGGTATACACAGAATTCGAAGGGAATCTGGCAGCCGTTTTCCAATATGGCGAGAATTCCCGGGTGTGGGTGTTATCGTCCCTTTGATTGTTAGTATCATGTTTCGGAAGAAAAAATCCAAAATAGAATAAAAGCCAGTTCAGATAAAGAGGGGTATCAGCTTCTTTACTCATTTGAGACAAAAGATAACAAAGAATCAGGAGATATTTATTTACGTTTGCAGAACAAAGAATTACAGTTTGTTTTTTATGTTCGAATGAAGGAGTATTCATTGGAAAACATAAAGAAACTGAACAATATTTTTTCTGAGTTCTGGATGGAAAATATTGAAGAAAAATATAATACAGAATCAGCCTCTATAAATATTTTATTTCAAATTGATGAACCTGACAGAGAATTAAATAGAAGGCTCTTTGGGGTGTTCTCTGTAGCTCAAAAAAAGGGAAGAAACCGTCTGGTATCGGTTCTTACATATTCAGGAAAGCCTGTGTTACGAATCTTGGACAGCTATGGAATCTGGCGTGGTAAGAAAAAGTATCGTGAAATGCGGAAAGATTTTTTGAAGTTAATGGGGTTGAGAGAGCAGGATAATCATAGAAGTTATTGGGGAGATGAGGAGGACTATAAAATATTACCATGAAAATTAACGGAGGTTCAGCAGCTGCGACAGGAGGATATTGAAGGTAGTATTTCAATGTCAAAGAGAAGGAAATGGTATGGTTGAAATGGAATTTCAAGGAGTAAGATATTTAAAACTATTGTCTTCCGATCGGAGTTGTGCTGGTATAACAAAAAATGAGAAAAAGGACAGGGAAATATAAGAGAACATGATACATTTTGGGATTATAATATTTATTTTGGCAGCGTACTGGTTTCCAAGAATAGGACCTTTAGGAAGGTCTATGCGAGAGATAGATGGAAGCGGAAGAGAACTTAGAAATGATGCATTAAACCCATTATTGGATCGGGGATATTTGCGAAAAAACAGAAAAAAGTCTAACGGAATTTCATTAATGTGGGATATTCGAGGCTTATATTGGTGTCAGATACAGGCGATTATTCAGATAATTGTTATTATTCTTTTAGAACTGAGCCTGGGAGATCAGAAAGGCTATGTGTATGAAGTTATATGGAAGATTTTAGCTGTCTGGATTCTGACAGGCATAATTATCTATTATTGTATAGGGTATTATTATATATCTGTAATAAGAAAAAATTATAAAGAAGAAACAGATATAAAGAAAAAATGGAAACCATTTCAGAGATATGAGGAGTTGCAAACACATGCAGAGACTATGAATTATCAAGAGGATTTTGCAAAAGTACAAAATAAAGTTTCAGTTTACTTTAGGAAAAAAGGAAATACAGAAAAGATATCTGAAACAATTCATGCAGATGGATTATTTCAGGCGTATATCACTAAAACAGGAAGTCGAGTAGAAATATTTGCATTGATAAAAACAGAAATCCTGTCTGATACGGTAATAGAAGAATTAAATGAAATATATCAAAAGAAGATTCAAAATAAACTTAAGGGAAATATTGCCATGTCTCCGGTATTTTTTGTCTATCTGATATGTGTACAGAAGGCATCACAGGAATTTAAAAGTCTGATCGGTAATGAGATTATACAGAAAAAAGACAAATACTGTCTTCCAACAGGAATTGTATTTGATGAAAAGAAGCTTTATATTGCCGGACAAAAAGATGAATATGGACAAGATGAATATCAATATCTGAAAGATAAAATATCGAATATACTGGGTGTATCGATTAATGCGGAGGAAAAGAATGAGAAGAAACAGCACGAATTATAATGAACCTATAGTAAATTATATACTATATTTTTTAATAGGCATTGTGCTTTTTTATAGCGTATACAGATATCTGTTAGTCGGGGGACTGCTTTCTGCTGTGATTTTGAGCATTGCACTTATTGGTATCAGTTTTTATTTCTACGACAGGGAAAGCGAACGACAGTATGTATATGCAGAAAACAGCATGAAAGATATAAAAAAGCATATGCGTAAAGGAAGCTATAATAAAAATAAAATTGGTATGTTTTCAGTAAGGAAAGGAATCTTTTTCTGCCAGATTAATGCAGTAATTCAGATAGTTATCTTGATAGCTGTTGAGATATATTTTTATTTACAGCATTCTTACTTTATCTATCTTCAATATTCAAAAATACATTCAATATTGCAGATATGGCTGATTATCAGTCTGTTTTTCTATATAGTTTTCGTTTTTCAATACCGGGTTGTTATACAGCGTGTCAGTGAGGACTGGGCAGATTCTATGCGTATGTGGGACGTGTTTTCTTTGGAAGATGCAGAAAGCAATAAGTTGGAAAAACATACCTGTTTTATAAAAGATTACGAGGATGTAAACAGGCGGTATTCACAGAGACTTTTGAAAAAAAGATTTTGTTTTGGAAGAGCAAATACTTTAGACAGTTCCACAGATAATATTTGGGCAGTGTGGAATGATGATAAAATAGAAATGGTCATGACGGTATACTATGATGAAATAACAGAGGATGATTTGAACGATCTTAATTATATTCTTCAGGATACTATGCATCAGGAAATCAAAAGAATACATACGGTTTTACCTGTTTATTTAACGTGCTTAATCTGTGTAGAGAAGGATTCCAGGGTGCTTAGAAACCTGATTTCCAGTGAACCGCAGAAGCAGAAAAACTGTTTTTTACTGCAGGCAGGCTTGGTATTTAAGGAGCAAAAGCTATATCTAAATAAAACTGTACAAGGCAAAATATATGGAAAAATGAAACAAGATTTGTTTGGAATGGTTGGCTGCGGATTGGAGCACAGATAAATCTTATATGTAAAATCAGAAAAGATATCATCTGCCTAAAGAAAGAGGGGGGAGTGAATGAAGAAAATAAGTGAAAATAAGTTTTGGCAGGAGATTATTAGTGAATTTTATCAACAGTGTCAAATTAGTCAGGAATCCTGTAACTGCCTGAACGCTTTTCTTGAGTGCCCTGAGATTATAGAAATGCTGGATGGCTGTGAACTGAGTCAGGAAGAATGTAAGCAATATAGAGCTGCGATTTTAGATGTGCTGAATACAAAGAGATCCGATCTTACAAAAAGAGAAGATTCAATCCTACAGAAATTTTCTGACCAGAATAAAAAAGCAGAAGAGTATTTACTTGATGAAAAACCGTTCATAGATGAACACATGAAAGAAAGCGTCCAATTTCTGCTTTTTCAAGGGATTTGCAAAAGCAGAGGAGAAGAGTTATCATCAATTTTAAGTTCAAAAGTAAGATACAGGAAATATAGTAAATATAAAGGGTTTAGTATGGGATTATACGAAGCAAGCCCGGTATTTGATCTTACAGTGGGAAATGCGGAAAGAGGGAGTTTTTATAAGAGAGAACCAAAAGACAAATATGGAAAGCTGGAATACTTATTTAGAGAAGACGGCAGATTAGTATCTACCATTTATTATATAAGTGAAAACAATCAGGAGATCTGTTATGTTTTATATTCTGGGAGTTATATATATTATATGATCTATGATCAGTTTTTTGGAAAAAAAACATTGTACAGTGTAAAGATCTTAAAAAACATTCATAACAAATTAGAATATTTGAAATGGTGTGTATATGAGGGACTAGCAGGAATACACAGAGTAGGTAAGGAAACTTATTTGTATCATAGCAACAAAATAGGGAAATGGTGGTCTGAAGAATTTTGGTTTCCGATATATAATGAAAATACAACTTTAGATGGGGCAATGATAAGAGAACTTTATACAGTAATATATGATAAAGAAGGGGATATGTCAGGATATAAAGTAAATTCATATATTGGAAGCAGATTGGCAAAAGATGTATTACAGAAAAAATTTGCACATATATCCGGTTATAATGAGTTTTATTTGTCAGAAAAAGATAGATTGGATACAGGAAAGGATTCCTTAAGATGGAAATATCCCCCCAATTATTTTTTATGTCCGGATATAAAAAAGTAATGTTCAAGAAGGTACACCGACTCTGTCATTAATTGCAGAACAAATCTGGTTTTGGGGAGAAATAAATGAAAGAATATTTTGTAGATGAAATAAAGAATAAAAAAGTATATGATAATTTCATACAATATATGCTGGAACATAGTGACTTCTTTTCAGTGGTTTATTTCAGAAATCGAAAGGACAGTCCTTTGAATAAATATTTAAAGAATTATAAAAAAGCTTTGCGTCCATATATATTACATGCGGAAAATACACGAAAATGGTCAAACCAATAGAAAAAAATGAGGAAGAAGAGTCCGTCTGAGAGACGGAATCCTCTTCCTTTTTGGTTATTGTTCCCACACAGTTTTTTTACTGATGATTCCTGAAGCCACAGCAGTTACTGCTTCTGCAATCCAGAAGGCGTGCCATACGCCCACTGCCCCAAAGATACGGCTTAGAACAAAGGCTGCCGGAATGATGACAAGCACATAACGGAAAAGAGAGACTATCAGTGAAGGGGCTCCTTTTCCAAGTCCTTCCAGAGCGCCGCAGGCTGTGACAGATACGGAAGAAACCAGGAAGCCTGCGCTGATGATACGGAGAGCTGTTTTTCCTGCGAGAATGGTTTCTGCATTGGACGTAAACATCCCCATAAGCTGTCCTGGAACCGCAAGACAGATTACGGTTCCCAGAAGCATGATCATACTGGTCATGGCAAGGGTGACAAGATAGACTTTTTTCACACGTTTGCGTTCTCCCGCACCGTAATTATAGCTGATCACCGGCCGCATACCCTGAACGATCCCGCTGGCAGGAAGGTAAAGGAAGGTCTGCAGCTTGTAATAGATTCCCAGGACCACCACATAACTCTGAGAGTAAACAGCCAGAATACTGTTCAAAACAGAGATCAGCAGAGAAGGAAGGGCAAGGCTCAGGATTGCCGGAACTCCTATGGAATAAAGTTTTTTGTCTATGGAGGCAGCCGGCTTCAGGCATGTCCGTCTTAGACGTACCTGAAGCGGCATTGCTTTGTATATGATAAGATAGATCACCAGATTCAGTACCTGTCCCAGGCCGGTTGCCAGGGCTGCGCCTTCCATTCCCATGGCAGGAAAAGGTCCCAGACCAAAGATCAGCACAGGATCCAGGATGATATTGGCAAGGCAGCCGCACATCAGACCCATCATGGAGGATTTCATCCTTCCCACTGCCTGAAAAAGCTTTTCAAAGGCAAGGTTCAGACCTACCACAACGGAAAAACAGAAAACAATTCCGGAGTAGCGGATTCCCAGCTCGATCACCTCAGGATCAGAAGTAAACAGCCCAAGGAAGAAGGGCATAATGGCAATACTGAGGATCATCATTACCAGTCCATGTATAACGGACAGAACGGTGCCATGAGTGGCGGCGATATCCGCGTGATCCCGTCGTCCCGCACCCAGATACAGGGAAATCTGAGAACTGATTCCCACACCGAAGCCAATTGCAATGGCGTTGACAAAATTCTGGACAGGGTAGACCAGGGAAAGGGCGGTCATGGCGTTTTCACTGATCTTTGCCACGAAAAAGCTGTCCACAATATTATAGAGAGAGTTTACCAGCATGGAGATTACCATGGGAAGTGACATGGATACGATCAGTGGAAAAACAGGTTTTTCTTTCATAAAAGTTTCGTTCATTTTTTTCCTCCGGACAAAAAAATAAGCCACACAACTACCGGAAGGTAATTGTGTGGCGAAAAGTGGCGTTACCAAAAAAGTCCACACCTTGTTTTGGACAGGTCATATTTTAGCACAGTCAGAAGAGAAACGTCAAGAGTCTGCCTTCCTTTTTGTCTGCCTTCTTTTTTATTGCACATATTTTTCTGTTGTGCTAAACTGGTTCTATTTAAAAGGGAACAGGAAAAGAGGAATATTATGGAAAAAATACTGACGCTGCAGGTGACGATTTTTCTTCTGGTGGCAGCCGGATTTGCAGTAAAGCGTCTGGGGATGATCGGACCACAGGGACAGAAGAACATGAATGATCTGGTAATTTATGTGATCCTGCCATGTAATATCCTCCATGCATTTATGAGCAGTCCGGTAGAGGGAAGACTCGGTTATTATCTGGAGGTCCTCCTGATCTCCATAGGGATTCAGGTATTCTGTGTATTATATGGAAGGATTGCTTTTCGGGAGGAGCCGGAGGAAAGGAATAAATGTCTGAGATACGGAACGATCTGCTCGAACGCGGGATTTCTGGGGAATCCCATTGCAGAGGGAATCTATGGTGCAGAAGGGCTGGTTCTTGCCAGCATTTATCTGATTCCCCAGAGAATTATGATGTGGACCTCAGGATTGGCGGTTTTTTCCGGGACAACAAACAGAAAAGCCACTATAAAAAAGGTTTTGACGCATCCCTGTATTGTTATGAGTGAACTGGGGCTTCTGATGATGCTTACCGGATGGAAGCTTCCGTCCGGACTTACAGGAGCAGTGGATGCTTTGGGAAACTGCAATACTGCCATGTCTATGATGGTGGTGGGGATGATTCTGGCAGATATCGATCTGAAAGATTTCTGGGATACGACGGTGGCTAAATTTACCTTTCATCGTCTGATCGTGATCCCCGGTGTAGTGTATGTGATCTGTCGTTTCCTTCCTCTGGATCGGAACGCATTTGGGATCTGTGTGCTTCTGGCAGCCATGCCGGCAGGGGCAACAACCAGTATTCTTGCGGAAAAATATGGGGTGGATTCTCCTTTTGCCACAAAAATGGTGATCTTTTCCACCTTATTGTCTCTTCCGACGATCTGTATGTGGAGTATGCTGTTATAAATTTATCTCAGTCGAGAAGACTCCCACTTCTATAAGTGGCGAGTTAATTTCAATTTTCTGCAGGGAGGTGTGAGGATATGGAATACGGGTATTATTTCTATGTGATTCTGGGATGGATTTCGGGAAGTATTCTTTTCGGACGGTTTGTCCCCATGCTTCTGAAAGGGGTAGATGTGGAAGAAGCCTCCGGAGACGGTAACCCGGGGACTTTTAATGCGTTTGCCTGCGGAGGCGCTCTATGTGGAACTCTGGTCCTGATCTGTGATCTGGCTAAGGGAGCTTTGCCGGTGATGCTGTGCAGCCGGCGGCTTGGGATAGATGCCTGGCCCTTTGCTCTGGTGATGGCGGCTCCGGTATTTGGACATGCACATTCGGTTTTTCAGAAAGGTCATGGAGGGAAGGCGATCGCAGTTTCTTTTGGTGTGCTGATCGGACTGCTTCCCATATGGAAGCCTCTGGCGTTTCTGATCTTCTGGTACTTATTGTTTGTGGCGGTGATTCCGATGAAGTCCAATACCAGAAAAAGTATTTATGCTTTTCTGGGATTTGCGGTTACGTCACTTTGCTTTCTTCGGCACAAGGTGCTTCTTGCCGGCTGTTTTCTGTTGTCGGGGATCGTGATACACAAACACTGTCTGAAAGCCAATGCCGCATATCGGCAAGGCGGAGAATGGAGGTTGGAATGAAAGCGTTGATCTTATCCTGCAATACAGGCGGCGGGCATAACTCCGCAGCAAGAGCCATTGCAGAAGAAATGCATGACAGGGGAGATGAAGCTTATGTTCTGGATTATCTGGGACTTGCAGGAGAGGGCGTATCCCGGCTGGTAGGGGACGGCTATGTGCAGATTGTGAAAAAAACTCCCAGACTTTTTGGTATGGTTTATAAGCTTGGTATGGTGATCAGCCGTCTGATGCGAAGATCGCCGGTTTATTATGTGAACGGCAGAATGGCAAAATATCTGGACAGCTATCTGAAGGAGCATCCGGTGGATGTACTGGTAATGCCTCATCTTTATCCGGCAGAGACGATCACCTATATGAAACGGAAGGGAATGAAGCTTCCTCTGACGGTTGCGGTAATGACAGATTATACCTGTATTCCTTTCTGGGAGGAAACGGACTGTGATTATTATATCCTTCCTCATGAAGCCATGAAGAAATCCTGCGTAAAACGGGGACTTCCGGAGGAGAAGCTTCGCGCATTCGGGATTCCGGTGGCAAAAAGCTGCCGCAGGGAGATCAGCAGAGAGGATGCCCGAAGAAAGCTGGGGCTGAATCCGGACGGTAAATATTTCCTGGCAGCAGGTGGAAGCATGGGCGCCGGAGATCTTTCGGAGCTGGTAGAAAAGCTTCTGGAAGAAACCTCCACGGAAAAAATTCTTGTGATCTGCGGAAGCAATAAGAAAGCAGAACAGAAGCTGAAAAAACAGTTTGCAGAAGAACAGAGAGCGCAGATCCTTGGATTTACCACGCAGATGCCCCTGTATCTGAAAGCCTGCGATGTGCTGTTTACCAAACCGGGAGGGCTGACCTCTACAGAGGCGGCGGTGGTGGGAGTTCCCATGATCCATACGGCTCCTATTCCGGGCTGTGAAACAGTGAATCGTAAATTTTTTACAAAGGCAGGAATGAGCTGGTCGGCAATGACCCTGAAAGGGCAGGTGGAAAAAGGAATCCAGCTTATGAATGACAAAACGGCTGCTGAGGATATGGTAAAAAAGCAGAAAAAGCAGATTCATGGAGACGCAGTGGAGAGGCTGTGTGATTTTATTCAGGAAAAACGGCTCCAACCATGAAAACAAAAGGAAGAAATCCCCCCGGGAGGCTTGCGGGAGGGATTTCTTTTTTTATATAATAGGAATATCCGTTTAAATCGGATAAGATCAATAAGACAGAAAGTGCAAATTTAAGATGAATACGTTAAAAGAAGAAATCCATGCCTACTGGACAGATCGTGCCAGAGGCTATTCAGAATACAATCAGCAGGAAATGGCAGACGCAAGGCGGAGCATGTGGAAAAAGAAGCTTCTGTCTTTGATAACCGGCCATTTTCCGGAGAAAAAACCGGAAGAGATTAAAGTTCTGGACGTGGGTACCGGTCCGGGGTTTTTTGCCCTGCTTCTTGCAGAAGCCGGATATCAGGTGACAGCGGCAGATGTGACGGAGGAGATGCTGAAGGAGGCCAGACAGAATACAGGACAGCTGGCAGAGAGGATCACCTGGAAGCTCAGTGATGCTCAGAAGCTGGATCTGGGAGACGATTTGTTTGATGTGGTTCTTTCCAGAAATGTTACCTGGAATCTGGAGGATCCGGGAGCAGCGTATCAGGAGTGGTACCGGGTACTGAAGCCGGGCGGGCTGATGTGCAATTTTGACGCTGACTGGTACGGGCATCTTTATGATGAAAAAAAACGCAGTGGTTATGAAGAAGACAGGCGCAGAGTAGAAGAGGGAAACCTTGAGGATTATTATACAGGAACAGATATTGAAAGAATGGAGTCCATTGCACGGAGAGTTCCTTTAAGCCGTCTGAAACGGCCGCAGTGGGATTTGGAGACTATGGAGGCAGCGGGATTTTTTCAGACAGAATGCGACACAGAGGTCTGGAAAGAGGTCTGGACAGAGGAAGAGATTGCCAATAACGGCTCTACTCCTGTTTTTCTTCTTACAGGAAAAAAGAGACAGGTTTTTTGCCTGAATAATGTCTGTGTAAAACCCGGAGAGATCTGGGAAGGCGATCTGGAGCTGGCAGAGGGAGAAATCCGTCTTCCGGCAGCGGTTCTTCATGGCAAAAAACCGGGAAAGACCATGCTGATCACAGCAGGGGTTCATGCAGGAGAATATGTAGGGATCCAGGCAGCCATAGAGCTTGCCCAGAAGCTGAAGATCCATAAGGTAACAGGAACTGTCATTATCGTAAAAGTCATGAATGTTCCTGCATTTGAAAAAAGAAACGGAAGTCTTGGTCTGACAGACCATAAAAATCTGAACAGAGAATTTCCGGGAAACCCGGAGGGAACAGAAATGGAGAGACTGGCCTGGGCGGTAACCCGGGAACTGCAGTCTGCGGCGGATTATTATATCGATCTTCACAGCGGAGACGATTATGAGCAGCTGACTCCGTATGTCTATTATGCAGGAATGGCAGAGGAAAAGGTGGTAAATGAATCCCGGAGAATGGCGGAACAGGTGGACGTACCTTATATGGTGCGCTCCAACGTAGCCTCCGGAGGTTCCTACAATCATGCGGCTTCCACAGGAATTCCAAGTATTCTTATTGAACGTGGCGGAATGGGCGGCTGGAACTATGAGGAAGTCCGTTCGACCAGAAGAGACGTGCGGAATATTCTCTGCCATCTGGGAATCTATCAGGGACAGAAGGATTACCGAACCTATTATCCGTTGGAGGTAACAGATATCTGCTATCAGGATGCTTCTCAGGATGGTCTGTGGTACCCCTTTAAAAAGGCAGGAGATGTGATCCGGGAGGGAGATATTCTTGGAGAAGTCCGTGATTATAAAGGAAAGCTGCTGGAAATCAGTATGGCAGAAGCCGACGGAGTGATTCTTTATCAGACGGGGACGCTTCAGGTCCTGGGAAATGGTCCCATGATTGCTTACGGGCGGATCGTGGCTCCCTGTGATGAGCGAAAAGAAAGGATTGTCCATTACTGGGAAAAAAGAAGCAGCGATTTTCTGGAGCATAAAAGAGCAGAGCTGCACAGCGATATGGCAAAAAGGTGGCTCAGTGAGATACGCAGACAGCTTCCGGAGGAAAAAAATCTCCGTATACTGGATGTAGGCTGCGGCGCAGGATTTTTCTCCGTGCTTCTTGCCCGCGAAGGATATCAGGTCACAGGGGTGGATCTGACACCGGATATGGTGGAAAATGCCAGGATACTTGCCCGGGAGGAAAAGGCAGAGTGTGAGTTTCAGATCATGGATGCAGAAAATCTGAATTTTGCGGATGGAAGCTTTGATGTGGTGATTTCACGAAATCTTACCTGGACGCTTCCGGATGTGCGCCGGGCTTATAAGGAGTGGATCCGGGTGCTGAAGCCGGGTGGCGTGCTTTTGAATTTTGATGCCAATTATGGAATGAGTGATTTTACAGATGTAGCAGACCTTCCGGAAAATCATGCCCACCAGGAAATAGGAGATGAGATGATGCGTGAGTGCGAGGAGATCAAAAGGCAGCTTCCAATCAGCTCCTACAGCCGTCCGGCATGGGATTTGGAAACTCTGGGAGCAATGAAGCTCCAGAAATTTCAGGTGGATCTGGGGATCAGCAGCCGGATTTATCTGGAGAAAGATGAGTTTTATAATCCGACCCCGATGTTTATGCTGAGAACGGAGAAATAAAAATGGATCTGAAGCAGATGCAGTATTTTACAGCCTGCGCGCAGACTGGATCCTTCAGTGAAGCGGCAAAGATTTTGTACTCCACCCAGCCCAGTGTCAGCAAGGTGGTAAAGGCTCTGGAGGATTCTCTGGGAATGCAGCTTTTTGAACGGCTTCCCCGGGGGATACGGCTGACTCCCCAGGGGCGGGAGGTCTATCGTTATGCCTGTAAGATTGTTAATGATATGAAAAAACTGGAAAATATGGCAGAGTATAGAATGGCAAAATGGCTTCGTATTTCTGCCAACCCCAGTTCCTGGTTTGCAACCCGGTTTGTTGAATTTTACAATGAAAACTATGAAAAAAATTATCATTTTCAGATTTATACGGCAGGCGTCCGTACAGTGATGGAACGAGTCCGGGACTATCAGGATGATATTGGCTTTGTATATATTCTGGAAAGTCAGCGGGAAGATTTTCTGTATGAGCTGTCGAGAGCAGGTCTGGAATTTATTGATATGGAAGAAGCAGAGCTTCTCGTTTATCCTGGTGAAAAGTCTGGTTTTTTCGGAGAAGAAAAAGAAACTTTCAGGCTGGAGGATCTGAAGGGAATGCGTTTTGTCCAGAATGGTCAGGATGAATTTTTTGATATGGGAGCAGCGGGAGAGCAGGCAGGATTTTCATGGAAGGATCTGGATATTTCTGTGGTGACAAACAGTGACTATATTATGGAAAGAATGCTGAAAAACACCAGTGTTATGAACATCAGCGGAAGCTATCTTTCAGAAAAGAAAAAAGGAACGGTACCGGGTATCCCTCTGGATATGAAGGGAAATAAAATGATCTTTGGCTATATCTGCCACAGAGGAGAAAAGCTGGATCCGGATATCCGGGAATTTATCCGTTTCCTGGAAAGCAGACTGAGAGAAAGAAATATAAAAAAATCACTTATCTGATCTGAGATAGGTGATTTTTTTATGGGTCGTTTAAAATAATGGGATTGTTGTAAGTGCATCAATTGTGGAGGTCTGTGCACAAACAGTGACATCATAGAACACATCTATGTGTTGTTTATATTTTAACAAACTCTTGAAATCTTACAAGCCTCCCGGGGGGATAGAAATATATGAAAAATATACAGGATCTATGCCAAATATGAATAGGTATATATCCCCCGCACCGGGTTAAACTGCGGGAGGATCAATGTTATACTGAGCAAAGATCGGCTGCAGAGAAAATATGCAGCAGAAAATTTCAGCGGAGGGAATACAGAAATGAAAAAAAGAATGCTTGCGCTGTTCAGCGCAGTTTATCTGACTGTTTCCATGGCAGGAGGATGCATAAGTGTATCAGCGGCAGAAGAAAAAAAGGATGAGGTGATTGTGACGATGCCGGTTACCTCAGAGCCGGAGGCAGGATTTGATCCGGCATATGGATGGGGGGCCGGAGAGCATGTACATGAGCCTTTGATCCAGAGTACACTGACGATCACAAACACAGATCTTTCAATAGGAATGGATCTGGCAACAGATTACTCTGTCAGTGAAGACGGGCTTACCTGGACAGTAAAGATCCGTGACGATGTGAAATTTACAGACGGAGAGCCTCTGACAGCAAAGGATGTGGCATTTACCTATAATAACTGTCGGGATAACAGTTCAGTCAACGACTTTTCCATGTTGGAAGAGGCAGTAGCTACAGATGATACCACAGTAGAGTTTCATCTGAACCGCGCTTTTTCTATCTGGCCGTATACTATGGCTGTAGTGGGAATCGTTCCGGAACATGCTTATGATGAAAATTATGGACAGAATCCTGTTGGATCAGGAAGATATATTATGAAACAGTGGGACAAAGGTCAGCAGGTGATTTTTGAGGCCAATCCGGATTATTACGGAGAGGAACCATCCATGAAAAAAGTGACTGTTCTTTTTATGGAAGAGGACGCTGCGCTTGCAGCCGCACAGTCCGGAACAGTAGATGTAGCACATACAGCAGCTTCTTATTCAGATATGGAGTTTGACGGATACAGCCTTTTTAATGTAGCAACGGTAGACAACCGTGGTCTTAATCTTCCGGCAGCTCCGGCAGAAGAGAAAGACGGAGTAGTGGTTGGAAATGATTTTACCAGTGATGTAAATGTAAGACGTGCGATCAATATCGGTATCGATCGGGATGAGATGATTGAAAATGTCCTGAACGGATATGGAACACCGGCATACAGCGTCTGTGACAAAATGCCATGGTACAACGATGAGGCTGTGACAGAATATGATCCGGAAGAGGCTGTGAAGATTCTTGAAGATGCAGGCTGGAAAGCCGGAGATGATGGAATCCGTGAAAAAGACGGTGTCCGTGCAGAACTGAATATTTTATATCCGACATCTGATTCTGTTCGTCAGGCTCTGGCAGAAGATACAAAAAATCAGCTGACTGAACTTGGAATTGCTGCATCCACAGAAGGGGTAGACTGGGATACCGCATATTCAGGAGCGCTTTCACAGCCGCTGATGTGGGGCTGGGGAGCACATACTCCAATGGAGCTTTATAATATTTATCATACCATGAAAGAAACAGGAACTGCGGAGTACTCTCCGTATGCAAATGAAACAGTTGATAAATATATGGACGAGGCTCTGATGTGCAGCGACCTGGAGGAATCCTATGACCTTTGGAAAAAGGCTCAGTGGGACGGTGAGAGCGGAATTACACAGGAAGGCGATATTCCGTGGATCTGGCTGTGCAATGTGGATCATCTGTATTTTGTAAGAGATGGCCTGAAGATTGCAGAACAGAAGATACATCCTCATGGACATGGATGGTCTATTGTAAATAATGTAGATCAGTGGAGCTGGGAATAAGCTGCCTAAAACCAAATAAAAGAAAATAAATCATCCGGCGCCCTTCTGAGATGCAGTCTGTAAATAAGCAGACCGTCCCGGAAGGCGTCGGATACTGTGCGTTACAGCAGAAAGGAATTCTGCGTATAAGGAGAAAAGATTGAAGACAGCAAAATTTATAACAAAACAAATGATAAAAATGTTTCTTCTGCTTCTGGCAGTAAGTATAGTGGCATTTGCGCTGATGACAGCTTCCCCCGTGGATCCTCTTCAGGCAAATGTAGGTCAGACTGCCCTTGGTTCTATGAGTCCGGAGCAGATACAGAAGCTGGAAGAATACTGGGGTGTGGGACAGCCGCCTGTACAGAGATATATGGCATGGCTGAAGGATTTTATCCGTGGAGATATGGGAGTCTCTCTTCTTTATCGTCAGGATGTAACAAAGGTGATAGCAGTAAAGCTGGCAAATTCCTTGTTTCTTATGATCATTGCCTGGGTCATGTCGGGTCTCCTTGGATTTATACTGGGAGCCCTTGCAGGAATGAACAGGGGAAAACTGATCGATAAAGTGGTCAGGGGCTATTGTCTGCTGATCTCCAGTACACCGGCTTTTTGGATTGCCATGCTTTTCCTGATCATATTCGGGGTATGGCTGAAAATCCTTCCCATTGGTCTTAGTGTTCCTATCGGAGTGGAAGCAAGTGGAGTTACTTTTCTGGACAGAGTTTATCATGCCATTCTGCCGGCATTTACTTTGTCAATTACCGGAATTTCCAATATAGCTATGCATACAAGGGAAAAAATGATCGATATCTGTGAAAGCGATTATATGCTTTTTGCAAAGGCAAGAGGGGAAAGTACATGGGAAATCTTTAAGAACCATGGTTTCCGAAATGTACTGGCGCCTGCTATGACTTTACAGTTTGCATCCATCAGTGAGATTTTTGGCGGATCTGTTCTTGTGGAGCAGGTATTTTCTTATCCGGGACTGGGACAGGCCGCAGTCAGTGCAGGGCTTGGAAGCGATATGCCTCTTCTCATGGCAATCACCATGATCAGTGCGCTTCTGGTATTTGGCGGGAACCTGATCGCCAATCTTTTGTACGGGGTGATCGATCCTCGTATCAGACGGGGAGGTGCGGTGAGATGAAAACTTTTGCAAAAAAACAGAAAACAGGTCTGACCTTAAAAAAGTCAGGATGGAATCAGAGACAGAGGCTTCTTTTCTGGCTGATCGCAGCTGTTCTGTTTCTTATGGCTGTGTGTATTGGCGGAATGTTTCTGGATGAAGCAGCAAAAACAACAGATTTTTCCAGAAAAAATATTGCTCCATGTCTGGCATATCCTTTTGGAACGGACTGGCTGGGAAGAAATATGTTTGCCCGTACCATAAGAGGCCTGTCCATTAGTATTGTGATCGGAATCAGTGCAGCTGCAGTCAGTGCTGTTCTTGCTTTTATACTTGGAGTGGTGTCTGCCACAATGGGAAAAGCAGCAGATGCCATGGTGACCTGGTTTATCGATCTTGTAATGGGAATCCCGCATATGCTGCTCCTTATCCTTGTGTGCGTTGCCTGTGGAAGAGGACTGAAAGGTGTGATCCTTGGTGTGGCTCTGACACACTGGACTTCGCTTGCCAGACTGATCCGCGGAGAGGTACTTCAGCTGAAGGAACAGCAGTATATCAAAATGGCGCGCAAGCTTGGAAAGAGTAATCTTTATATTGCCATGAAGCATATGGCTCCGCATCTGTTTCCTCAGTTTGTGGTAGGACTGATTCTGCTGTTTCCTCATGCGATCCTTCATGAATCAGGAATTACCTTCCTGGGATTTGGACTTTCTAATGAGCAGCCTGCCATAGGCATTATTCTTTCGGAAGCAATGAAGTATATGATTACAGGAAAATGGTGGCTGGCTCTTTTTCCGGGGCTGATGCTTGTGCTTACGGTGGTATGTTTCTATGCGGTTGGAGAAAATCTGCGTAAATTAGTGGATCCGGCAAGCGCCCATAAATAGGAGATAAAAATGGAAAGAAAGAAAATACTTGAGATAAAAAACATGAATATTTCTTTTTGCCAGTATCAGAAGGGAATGCGGCAGGAAGAGCTTCCGGTGATCCGGGATCTGAGTCTGTCTGTTCATGAGGGGGAGATGGTGGCAGTGGTAGGATCCTCTGGTTCCGGAAAAAGTCTCCTGGCTCACGGAGTTATGGGTATTCTCCCTTATAATGCGTCTATGGGAGGAGAAATCCTGTATCGGGGAGAGCCTTTGACGGAAAAAAGAATCCGTAAGCTCCGTGGTAAAGAGATTGTAATGGTGCCCCAGAGCACTTCGTATCTGGATCCCCTGATGAAAGTGGGGACACAGATCTGTAAGGGAAAAAAAGATCCGGTACGTCAGAAGAAGCTTGATCAGATCTTCAGCCGCTACAGTCTGGCAAAGGAAGTGCAGGAGCAGTATCCATTTGAATTGTCCGGGGGAATGACAAGAAGAGTGATGATCTCCACGGCAATGATCGAGGATCCCAGACTGGTGATCGCAGATGAGCCGACTCCGGGACTGCATCAGAAGGCTGCGAAAAGAGCTATGGAGCATTTCCGGGAGCTGGCAGATATGGGGGCTGGAGTGCTGATTATCACCCATGATCTGGAACTTGCTCTGGAAACGGCGGACCGGGTTCTGGTATTTTATGCCGGATATACGCTGGAGGATGCAAAGACAGAGGATTTTTGTAAAGAGGAAACACTTCGCCATCCCTATACAAAAGCATTGTGGAGAGCAATTCCAAAAAACGGATTTCAGTATATCGATGGTGTTCAGCCTTATGTAAAGGATATGCCTTCCGGATGTCCGTTTGCACCCCGATGCAGCAGGTGTTCCGAAAAATGCCATGGAGAGATTCCCTACCGTGAGGTCAACGGCGGATATGTGAGGTGCGTATATGATTCTTGAAGCAAAAAATATTTCATTTCGTTATGGAGAAAATGGGAGAGAGATACTGAAGGATTTCAGTCTGAAAGCAGACAGCTCAGAAAGAGTGGGGTTGGCAGCACCCAGTGGTTTTGGAAAAACAACCTTATGCAAGATTTTATCCGGATATGAGAAACCGGACAGAGGACAGGTCCTTCTGGACGGAAAGCCACTGGAACAGTATGGCTCTTATTGTCCTGTTCAGCTGATCTGGCAGCATCCGGAGCAGGCAGTAAATCCAAGGCTGCGGATGAAGTCGGTTCTGGAAGAAGGAGACCAGGTGGATCCTGCTTTGGTGGAACGGCTTGGAATTGAGAAAGACTGGCTGAACCGTTTTCCGGTAGAGATTTCCGGTGGTGAAATGCAGCGTTTCTGTATTGCAAGAGCTATGGGAAAAAGAACCAGATTTCTTCTGGCAGATGAGATAAGTACCATGCTGGATCTTATTACACAAAGCCAGATATGGCATTTTCTCATAGAGGAGATCAGGCGGCGGCAGATGGGAATGATCGTAGTCAGCCACAGCCCGGAGCTCCTGGAAAGAGTATGTACCAGAGTAATAGACCTTCAGAAAACACAGTCCTGAATGTTTTGCGGTTTTCAGACTGCAAGCGCAAAGATTCTGGTAGCGATATAGAAATAAATGATAATAGAACAGGTGTCTACTGCTGTTGTGATAAGGGGAGATGCCATAACAGCAGGATCCATGTTCAGTTTTTTAGCGATCAGAGGAAGAACACAGCCCATAAGTTTTGCCATGATCACAGTGGCAGTAAGTGACAGGGCAACCACAAGCGCAAGCTGAGGGTCCTTATACATGATCAGAATTCTTACTCCATTTATAAGGGAAAGTCCGGTACCCACAAGAAGGGAGATACGGAATTCCTTAAACATGATGCGGAAAATATCCTTAAAAGTAATCTCCCCCAGAGCAAGACCGCGGATGATGAGGGTAGAACTCTGTGATCCGCAGTTTCCGCCGGTATCCATAAGCATGGGGATAAAGGATACCAGAAGAGGTACTGCCGCAAATGCTTCTTCATATCGTGTGATGATGGTTCCGGTGATGGTAGCTGACAGCATCAGGAAGAGAAGCCATGCAAAACGTTTTCTTGCATGTGTCAGCACGGAAGTCTCAAGATAGGAGTCATTGGTTTCCATGGACTTCCTGACTGCTCTGGTGTGGATAGTTCTGTTTACGATTCTGTTGTTTTTTAAAATTAATGTTCTGCTCATAAAGATTCCATCCTTTCTTTAATGTACTTCTACTGCAACTGGCTCCAGGTTCCATGGTACTCACCTCCTTTGATCTGCTTTAAAAATTACAAAGCGGCTGAATCCGCTTTTTGCCATATAAAAATCCTGTCAAAGCTTGAGCAATGACAGGATATATTTTTCCCAAAAATAAAACATCGTTCAAGCTTTAGCATCACAGGGCGTAAAAATTGCATTAGGTTATGCCTTATCTGCGACATAGCCTGCTGGCCAGCGAATCGTGTCTCCACGTTTTTGCGGCAGCAATCTTAGGATAATCCAAATCCCTGTGGTAGCCTCACCTACCGAATTTATTAATTTTCCACATTGTATACTGATCCACTAGGTTTGTCAAGATAGTAATTGTAAAGATTCTATTTACAAAATATAGACGCTGAAGTTTGCAGCGTTCACAGAAACATATAGACTAATAAATATCAGCCCTGCCCCAGTGTGCCAAAGAGATTCAGGATCACGCATCCGGCTACAATCAGGATCAGTCCTGCGATCCCTGCCGGGGACAGTTTCTGTCCGAAAATGATCCAGGCGATAATGGCGGTAGCGACGATACCCACTCCGCACCAGGTTGCGTAGGCGATTCCCAGATCAATCCCGTTGATGGCTTTTGAAAAAGTATAGTAGCAGATTACATAAAACAGTACACATCCGGCTCCGGGCAGAAGCTTCGTAAAGCCCTGAGAGGCTTTTAAAAGAGAAGTGGCTATGATTTCTGCAATAATGGCGACGGCAAGTAAAAAATAATACATATGTTTTCCTCCGGAATAAATAAATGTCAGTTTTTATTATCCTTCAATAGAGAGGAGGTGTCAATGTAATTTCTGTTTGTGCAGAAATAGGCGGAATATGATTTTGTGTCTGTAAATGACATGCAAGAGTGGATTCTTCTGTTACAAAAGCTGGTTCAAGCCTTGGAAAATTCTAAGCTTCTGCTTCTTTGCAAAAAACGATCCCCCGAATGCTGAACTCGTCTGCGACTTGGACAGCAGCATCCGGGGAATCAATGCAAATGCGCAGAAGATAAGAATTTTTACCCAAGTCTCTCAATGCTTATGAACCAGAAGAATCCATTCCTGCAT
>Garnier_p1__coassemble_824_pt1 | contig 21473 bp, 12 predicted proteins | sample Garnier_p1__metabat2_high_PE_036 | metagenome-assembled genome bin Garnier_p1 | reverse complement strand
TAATAGAGAATACGTCCTCTACAGGCATAACGAAGTCTTTATCTGTGTCACGCTTCGGATCCGGAATGTAGCTGTCTACTGCAGCCATAAGCTCCATGATCTTGTCGCCCCACTCGCCGTTTGGATCTTCAAGAGCTTTAAGAGCAGAACCCTGGATAACCGGTGTATCATCGCCTGGGAAGTCGTACTCGGAAAGAAGATCACGGATCTCCATCTCAACCAACTCAAGAAGCTCCTCATCGTCAACCATGTCACATTTGTTCATGAATACAACGATGTAAGGAACACCTACCTGACGGGAAAGAAGGATGTGCTCTTTAGTCTGAGCCATAACACCGTCTGTAGCTGCAACAACAAGGATAGCGCCGTCCATCTGAGCAGCACCAGTGATCATGTTCTTAACGTAGTCAGCATGTCCTGGGCAGTCAACATGTGCATAGTGGCGGTTCTCTGTTTCATACTCAACGTGTGCTGTAGAGATTGTAATACCACGCTCTCTTTCTTCCGGAGCTTTATCGATGTTCTCGAAATCTGTAGCGGAGTTACCAGCTACTCTCTCAGACAGAACTTTAGTGATAGCTGCTGTAAGTGTAGTTTTACCATGGTCTACGTGTCCAATGGTACCAATGTTACAATGCGGTTTGCTTCTCTCAAACTTAGCCTTTGCCATTTTAAAATGTCCTCCTTAAAACTTGGCTCTTTCTATCAGAGCATATTTTTTTAAAGTAAACTTGCTATCCTTGATTATATTGCAAATCAAGGATATTTGCAAGTATTTTATGAATCGATTAAGCGTCTTTCTTGGAAAGGATCTTTTCCTGTACGGACTTCGGAACCGGCTCATATTTCTCGAAGAACATGGAGTAGTTACCACGTCCCTGAGTTCTGGAACGAAGGTCTGTTGCGTATCCGAACATCTCGGAAAGCGGAACGAAACCACGGATCATCTTACCTCCGCCGATATCGTCCATACCCTCGATACGACCACGACGGGAGTTGATATCACCGATAACATCACCCATGTAATCCTCCGGAGTAGTTACCTCGACTCTCATGATCGGCTCAAGAAGAACCGGGGATGCCTTCTGCATAGCGTCCTTAAATGCAAGAGAACCTGCAATGTGGAATGCCATCTCAGAAGAGTCGACCTCATGGTAGGAACCGTCATATACGTTAGCATGGATACCAACAACCGGATATCCGCCAAGCTGTCCAGCCTTCATTGCCTCTTCGATACCTTCGCCAACTGCCGGGATATATTCCTTCGGAATAGCACCGCCGACAACAGTAGACTCAAACTTGTACAGTTCTTCGCCGTTGGCATCCATAGGCTCGAATTTAACTTTACAATGACCGTACTGTCCACGACCACCGGACTGTTTTGCATATTTGCTGTCAACTTCAACAGCTTTTGTGATTGTCTCTTTATAAGCAACCTGAGGAGCACCTACGTTAGCCTCTACCTTGAATTCACGAAGGAGACGGTCAACGATGATCTCCAGATGAAGCTCACCCATTCCGGCGATGATTGTCTGTCCAGTTTCCTGGTTTGTATGAGCGCGGAATGTGGGGTCTTCCTCTGCCAGTTTAACAAGAGCTTCGCCAAGTTTGCCCTGGCCTGCTTTTGTCTTAGGCTCGATTGCAAGCTCGATAACAGGTTCCGGGAACTCCATGGATTCCAGGATAACCGGATGCTGCTCGTCGCAGATGGTATCACCTGTACCTGTTACTTTAAATCCAACTGCTGCTGCGATATCGCCGGCATAAACTTTGTCAAGTTCCTGTCTCTTATTCGCATGCATCTGAAGGATACGTCCTACACGCTCTTTCTTTCCTTTAGAGGAGTTCAGAACGTAAGAACCGGAATTCATTGTTCCTGAATATACACGGAAGAAAGCAAGCTTTCCTACGAACGGGTCAGCCATGATCTTGAATGCAAGCGCTGCGAACGGCTCTTCGTCAGAAGAGTGTCTTACGATTTCATTTCCATCAAGGTCTGTTCCGTCGATAGCCGGTACGTCAAGCGGAGACGGCATAAACTCGATGATCGCATCAAGAAGTTTCTGAACACCTTTGTTTCTGTAAGCAGTACCGCAGCAAACCGGAACAGCTGCACACTCGCATGTAGCTTTTCTAAGTGTTGCTTTCATTGCCTCTACAGACGGTTCTTCACCTTCCAGATATTCCATCATCAGATCATCGTCAAGCTCACAGATTTTCTCTACAAGCTCTGTACGATACAGTTCTGCGTCATCTTTCATTTCTTCCGGAATATCAACGATAGAGATATCATCACCCTTATCATCATTGTAGATGTAAGCTTTCATCTCGAACAGGTCGATGATTCCCTTAAATTCATCTTCTTTACCAATTGGAAGCTGGATGCAGATAGCATTCTTGCCCAGACGGGTTTTGATCTGCTCTACAGCTCCGTAGAAATCAGCGCCGAGGATGTCCATTTTATTAATAAATGCCATTCTCGGTACGTTGTATGTGTCAGCCTGACGCCATACGTTTTCAGACTGCGGCTCAACGCCACCCTTTGCACAGAAAACGCCAACAGCGCCGTCTAATACACGAAGAGAACGCTCTACCTCTACAGTAAAGTCAACATGTCCAGGGGTATCAATGATGTTGATACGATGCTCAAGAGCGCCCGGTTTTGCTTTGCAGTTTTCCTGCAGAGTCCAGTGACATGTTGTAGCTGCAGAGGTGATTGTGATACCTCTCTCCTGCTCCTGTTCCATCCAGTCCATGGTAGCAGTACCTTCATGAGTATCACCAATCTTGTAGTTAACGCCGGTATAGTAAAGAATACGCTCTGTTGTTGTAGTTTTACCAGCATCGATATGCGCCATGATACCGATGTTTCTGGTTCTTTCTAATGGATATTCTCTTCCAGCCAATGGATTTTCCTCCTCTAATTAGAAGCGATAGTGAGCAAATGCTTTATTTGCCTCAGCCATCTTATGCATTTCTTCTTTCTTCTTAACAGATGCACCTGTGTTGTTCATTGCATCAAGAAGCTCGTTTGCAAGTCTCTCCTCCATTGTCTTCTCAGCTCTTTTACGAGAATAGGTGGTGAGCCAGCGAAGAGCCAGTGCCTGACGTCTGTCTGCTCTTACCTCGATCGGAACCTGATAAGTAGCACCACCGATACGTCTAGCTTTTACTTCCAGAAGCGGCATGATGTTGTTCATAGCCTCTTCAAAAACTTCGATAGCTGGTTTGCCAGCTTTTTCTTCTACTCTGGCGAATGCGCCGTATACAATCTTCTGAGCGACACCTTTCTTACCATCTAACATGATGTTATTGATAAGTTTGGTAACCACTTTGTTGTTGTACATCGGGTCTGCCAGAACGTCTCTTTTCTGAGTATGTCCTTTACGTGGCACGTTACTTCCCTCCTTAATCAATATGATTATATCATCGGTACTCACTTCAAAAACTAAGGTGTTCGCACTGGTAAAGTCCTATATTAACCCGCAACCGACAGGGTATATGGAATACCGTACAAATTTATAGCTGTTAGTGATTCTACAAATGATAGATAATGTTGTGTCCCTGCCTTTCAGTAAGACGGGAACCTTTTCAAACACTTCGTGTTCGAGAAACATCACAAATTTCTTCGCTACGCTGCGAAATTTGTTTTATTTCTTTTTCGGTCTCTTAGCGCCGTATTTGGAGCGGGCCTGTTTTCTGTTTGCTACACCTGCAGTATCAAGAGTACCTCTGATGATGTGGTATCTTGTACCAGGTAAGTCTTTAACCCTACCACCACGGATAAGAACAACGCTATGCTCCTGAAGATTGTGTCCCTCTCCTGGAATGTAGCTTGTTACCTCGATTCCGTTGGAAAGACGAACTCTGGCGATCTTTCTAAGAGCGGAGTTAGGTTTTTTAGGGGTTGCAGTTTTAACTGCTGTACAAACGCCACGTTTCTGCGGTGCAGACTGTTCTACTGCTTTCTTTCTTAAAGAGTTGAATGTTTTCTGCAGAGCCGGTGCTGTAGATTTCTTTACAGTGGTCTGACGTCCTTTTCTTACTAACTGGTTGAATGTTGGCATTCCATTTCACCTCCCGATTGATTTCTCCATGGATCTTCCATGGGGTTGTACGGTTGCTATTTTTAAGTTTATACGCACAAAAAGAAATGCATTCTTATTGCACGCCTGCTCATTATATCCTGTAAAAATACGGCTGTCAAGGTTTTTTCTTTAAATTTAACCCAGGTTTTTCCTATTTTATTCCATTTCCTCATACGACATCTCCCATATATCGGCAAATACTGCCAGAGGGCAGTCTGTGAGGAGACACATAAGAAGAAAACATTCATATGGATTTACAATATAGATCTCGCTCATACCGCATTTATGAAGTACCTCCTGGATTTCTCCCAGAAAATAACGGTACCTCTGGTAAGGATCTTCATCCTGCATCTCCTGAGATACAATAAAAAATTCCAGGGTGATCAGATCAAATCTTTCTACCGGCAGCTTATGATTCATAATACTGTTGATCCTCTGGCGGCTGAAGCGCTTCTGACTGAAATGCTTTGCCAGAATAGATGCAGACATTTTTTTCAGATTTCCCATTTTATTTACAGGTATTCCGCTGCATATCACTTTTTCCACATCCGAGTCTGAAATATCTTCGGCTTTCCACACCTTTCCACGTTCTTTTTCCTCTTCATCACCCTGATACATGGCGGCAATGATTTCCTTTGCCAGGTTCAGAAGCCTTTTGAATTCCTGAAAAGCCTGACTTTTTTCTGACATAGGATCATCGGCTCCGGCTTTGACATATGCCAGGTACTGAAGAAGTTTCTCTTCTGTATCAAGACACAGACCTCCGGCAAACACACGGGAAGCTTCTGTATAATCTTTATCCGGTTCCAGCTGTGCATACTCTTTTTTCAGTTCTTCCGCTTTATGATAACCATACTGCCGGAAATAGCAGTACCAGTATATTACCTCTTCCGGATTATGAAAATCAAAGTCCTGTTCCCTCAGTACACGAGTAAGAAAATCAGATACGTCATCAGCGCTCATTTTTAATCCGAATCCCAGTAAAAAAACAGTTTCTCTTTTTACAGAAGCCTGGGTAAGCCAGTTGTTTACCAAAGATGTCAGCTTTGTAGAAGTCGGTTTCATGGATTTTGGAGTGCATGTTTCATGAAAAGACTCTATCACAATATCTCTGTAAATGTCCTGAGTCACTTCACCGTAAGGCTCCTCAAGACCTGCTCTTTCATAAATATACCGTTTCAGATGATCCCCAAAGGAAACAAGTTCCATTTCTTTATACAGATAATGAAAGATCACATCTGCATCCTCATCTTCAAACCCTTCCAGACTGACCACCTGTCTGAAACGCTGGGCTGCCTTTCGCGTAAATTCAAATTCTTCTACTCTGTCAAACGCAACTGTCTGTTCAAAGTCCAGATCCTTCATCCGGTTTTTCATCTTTTTCACTCCTATTTCTTTTGCGAATTTTATCCTTCAATCTGTGCAGCCAGTTTTTTTCCGCCTCTCTGACTTCACAGAGAACCACTGTGGTATTATCTCTTCCACCTTTTTTTAAAGCTCTGTCCAAAAGAAGTTCTACCGTTTCCTGAACCGATATCTCTCTGGTCATAATATCTGCAATCTCTCCGTCAGACAGCATATCTGTAAGACCATCTGAGCAAATCAGATACCTCATTCCCGGTACTGCGTCCAGCTTTGTCATTGAAGGCTCAATCATCATATGGTCTTCCGGAATTCCCACATATTGAACAAGAGGTGACTTTCTAAACAAAAATCCTCCCAGAACATGATCCTGAGAAACTCTTTTCAGCATTTCCTTCCCGGACTGATAGATCCTGCTGTCTCCAAGATTGCAGCCATAGGCTCCTTCCGGAGAAAACATAAGCATTGCAGCTGTAGTACCCATGCTGCGAATTTTATTTTCCTCACTGTAATCACAGACTGCCCGGTTCATTTCCATACATATTTCTTTCAAAAAGCCCTCCGGATCTTTTGAAAACTGTCTTTTTTTCTGGCCATAGTATTCTCCGCAGGCATCAGAAGCCAGAAAGGACGCCATTTCCCCGCAGCTTTCGCCTCCCATACCGTCAAATACCGCCAGAAGCGGAAGTTCTGACTGTGAGATACTTCCGCTTCTGATATGATCCATTCCCTGGTTCTGTGCAGGAAGGGATTCTCCGCAGCACCAGAAGTTATCTTCATTATTATTTCGTACCTTGCCTATATGGCATACATAAGCGTATTCAATTCGATACGATACCTTCTGCCTCTCCAATGTTAATCTCCTGTCCTTTCTGCCGAAGTTCCCACATTCAGCTCCATAGCAAATTTTTCCGCATTATCCAGGTATTTTTCTTCTCTCTGCAAATACTCATGGTTGTTTGTTTCATTATCATGACATACGTTATTTTCATCTATCCAGCGTATCAGGTCTCCCTCATCATAATAATAAAGATTTACCTGCTGTTCTCCCTCTTTCAGTTCAGGAATGCAGTGATGATCTGCCCATATATAGGCAAAAAACAATTCTCCCTCCCAATAATAGTATTCTTCATAATATCCGTCCTCTGAAAGCTTAGGATAGATCAGAACTTTCATTAATTCTGTTTCTGTTCCTTCTGTTTTCAGATAGCTGATCCGGCCTTCCTGTTCAGATCCGATCCAGTTATAATTATTCAGATTTTCTGTGATATCAGTTGCCTGAGATGCGATCTTTTTTAAGGTATCCTGCAGTTTTTTATTTTCAGCTGATTCTACAGTTTCTGTTACCGACTGCTTCAGTCTTCTCAGTTCTGCACTTTCTCTTACAAGCCATACACAGACTCCTATCACAACACAGACTGCAATAGTCATCACGATCACAGCAGCTACCAGAGGATCGAATTTCTTTTCTCTTTTTTTAACCGGAGAACTGCTGATCCTTTTTACTGGTTTTCGATCTGACTCTGCCTTCTGCTCCCTTCGGGATTCACTTGCAGAAACCTGTGAATATCTATTGTTTTCAGCCTGTTTTCTTCTGTTTTCAGGTTCTTTCTTTACTTTTTGGATATTCTTTTTCTCGGATGTCTCTTTGCGGCCAGTATCCTGAGGCTTCTGATATTTCAAACTCTCAAGAGCATCCCGGAATTCTTCTGCTGTCTGATAACGGTCTTCTCTCCTATATGCACAGGCTTTACAGATTACCTGACTTAATCCATCTCCAGCCTCTGCCGGAACAGGCAGTTCCTCACCCGACATTCTCCGTGTCAGTGCACTTTCTTTATCCCGATATGTGATCAGCTGTTTGCCCAGACTGATAAACGGCAGACGATTATGATTCCTCAATTTATACAGCACGATCCCCAATGAATAAATATCCACTCTGTGATCATAATTTTCACCTTTATACATCTCCGGCGCCATATAAGAAAATGTTCCTTTTTTAGAAAGTCCACTGGCATTACGATCAAGTTCTCTCGCTATTCCAAAATCCCCCAGTTTGAACTCTCCAAAACGGGATACGAAAATATTCTCCGGTTTGATATCCCTGTGGATAATATTCTGTTTCTGACAATATTCCAAAGCTTTGCATAAATCAATGCCAAGCTGGAGCACTTCTTTTTCACTTAGTTCTTTGCCTGCACAATAGTCCAGAAAACCTGTAAGATATTCCATTCTTATATAAATATCCCACCCTATATCATCCAGATATTCTACAACCTTGTAGTCTTCCACAGAAACCACATGAGAATTGCCGCGGAAATACTCCATAGTATTCACTTCCTGGATGCAGTCTTCCACAAGGCTGTGAAAATACTCCTTCACAGACTGCTCATCCGGATTTTCCGAACGAACACTGCTAAGTTCTCCCTGACTGGAGGGAATGGTAATGACCTTGATCGCAGAATAGAATGTTTTTCCCTGATCTGTTCTCTGGGCTTTGTATACTTTGCCAAAAGATCCTTCTCCGATCTTTTCAATAATCTTCCACTCCGGCCATACAGAAACCGGCAACTGTTTCTCCATTCTGCCCCCCTCCTTTCACTAGTGTTCCTATTATAACATGAGGCGGTTTTTCTGTCTGTATTTTTCGATTTTATTCCAGAATTTTTCACAAATTCTTAAGAAATAAGCAGATCAAAAAAGCCCTTTGGGCATTTACACCCAAAGGACTTCTTTTGTATTTCTTTATATACTGCAGAAACAGCTTTCTTTATTCTTCGTCAAAAACTGTATCTTCTGCTTCAACTGTTTCTTCTGTATCATCAACGATTTCTTCAAGATTGTCTGCTTCGTGGAGAGTATCTTCCATCTCAGTAGTTTCTTCAATAATTTCTTCTGTTACTACTTCTTCTTCCTCTTCCGGCATTCCTGTATCAAGCTTGATCGCACTGTAGCGTTTCAAACCAGTACCTGCCGGAATCAGCTTACCGATAATAACATTTTCTTTCAGACCTACAAGATGGTCAACTTTACCCTTAATAGCAGCCTCTGTCAGAACTTTGGTTGTCTCCTGGAAGGATGCTGCTGACAGGAAGGATTCTGTAGCAAGAGATGCCTTAGTGATACCAAGCATTACCTGTTTTCCTTCTGCCGGAGTCTTTCCTTCTTTTTCCAGCTGCTCATTGACTTCCTCAAAATCAAGAACGTCAACCAGTGTACCTGGAAGGAATTCGGTATCTCCATTATCTTCGATACGGATCTTCTTCAGCATCTGACGTACCAGAACCTCGATATGCTTATCGCTGATCTCAACACCCTGAAGACGATATACACGCTGAACTTCACGAAGCATATAATCCTGAACGGCACGAACACCTTTGATTCTCAGGATATCATGCGGATTCACACTACCTTCTGTAAGCTCATCACCTGCCTCAAGAAGCTGTCCGTCCATAATCTTAATACGTGATCCGTATGGAATCAGATAAGTTTTGGAATCTCCTGTTTCCTGATCTGTTACAATGATCTCACGTTTCTTCTTAGTGTCATTGATCACTGCAACACCAGGAATTTCCGTGATGATAGCAAGACCCTTCGGTTTACGTGCCTCAAAAAGCTCCTCGACACGAGGAAGACCCTGTGTGATATCGCCGCCGGCAACACCACCGGTATGGAAAGTACGCATAGTAAGCTGTGTACCAGGCTCACCGATAGACTGAGCTGCAATGATACCTACAGACTCACCAACCTGTACCGGTTCACCGGTAGCCATATTGGCGCCGTAACACTTCGCACATACACCAACCTTACACTTACAGGTAAGGATGGTACGAATCTTAACCTGATCGATCGGACCGCCCTCTGCGTTCACGCCCTCAGACATAATACGGGCAGCACGCTTCGGAGTGATCATATGATTTGCTTTTACAAGCACTTCACCGTCTTTATTCTTAATTGTCTCACAAGAGAATCTTCCTGTGATACGTTCCTGAAGATTTTCAATTTCTTCTTTGCCGTCCATGAATCCTTTGACATACATACCGGAAATCTCATCTCTTGTTTCACAGCAGTCTGTCTCGCGAACGATCAGTTCCTGAGAAACGTCAACCATTCGTCTTGTCAGATAACCAGAGTCGGCTGTACGAAGAGCTGTATCGGAAAGACCTTTACGAGCTCCATGAGCGGACATGAAGTACTCCAGTACATCAAGACCTTCACGGAAGTTTGACTTGATAGGAAGCTCGATGGTATGACCGGTTGTATCTGCCATCAGGCCTCGCATACCTGCCAGCTGTTTGATCTGTTTATCAGAACCACGGGCTCCGGAGTCAGCCATCATAAAGATGTTGTTATATTTGTCAAGACCATCCAGCAGAGCTCTTGTAAGCTCATCGTCAGTCTTTTTCCATGTTTCCACAACCTCTTTATAACGCTCTTCCTCTGTAATAAAACCACGTTTGTAGTTCTTTGTGATCTTATCTACGATATTCTGTGCATTCTGGATCATCTCCGGTTTCTGAGGCGGCACAGTCATATCAGAAATGGATACTGTCATGGCAGCGCGTGTGGAATATTTATAACCGGTAGCTTTGATCGCATCAAGAACCTCAGCAGTCTTGGTCGCTCCATGAGTGTTAATGACTTTTTCCAGAATCTGTTTCAGCTGTTTCTTACCTACCAGGAAATCTACTTCAAGTAAAAGTTCATTTCCCGGAACAGTTCTGTCTACAAATCCCAGATCCTGCGGAAGGATTTCATTAAACAGGAAACGTCCCAGTGTAGACTCTACATTTCCAGTAAGAACAGTTCCATCCGGCATTGTCTTGGTGCAGCGCACCTTGATCTTGGACTGAAGTGTAATAACCTTATTTTCATAAGCCAGAATTGCTTCGTTTATGCTCTTGAAGAACTTGCCTTCTCCCGGATATCCCGGTCTTTCCTGTGTCAGATAGTAAATACCAAGCACCATATCCTGTGAAGGAACAGCTACCGGACCACCGTCTGACGGTTTCAGAAGGTTGTTTGGTGACAGAAGGAGGAAACGGCATTCTGCCTGTGCCTCAACAGAAAGCGGAAGATGTACCGCCATCTGGTCACCGTCAAAGTCAGCGTTAAACGCTGTACAAACAAGCGGATGAAGCTTAATCGCCTTACCCTCTACAAGGATCGGCTCAAACGCCTGGATACCCAGACGATGCAGTGTAGGTGCACGGTTCAGCATAACCGGATGCTCTTTAATAACATCCTCAAGAACATCCCATACTGCCGGCTCAAGCTTCTCTACCATCTTCTTGGCATTTTTGATGTTATGAGAGGTACCGTTTGCAACAAGTTCTTTCATAACGAAAGGCTTGAACAGCTCGATAGCCATCTCCTTCGGAAGACCGCACTGATAAATTTTCAGCTCCGGTCCAACGACGATAACAGAACGTCCGGAATAGTCAACTCGTTTACCAAGAAGGTTCTGACGGAAACGTCCGGATTTACCTTTCAGCATATCAGAAAGAGATTTCAGTGCTCTGTTTCCCGGTCCGGTAACAGGACGGCCACGACGTCCATTGTCAATCAAAGCGTCTACCGCTTCCTGAAGCATACGTTTTTCATTGCGGACAATGATATCCGGAGCACCAAGCTCCAGCAGTCTTTTCAGACGATTGTTTCTGTTGATGATCCTTCTGTACAGATCATTCAGGTCAGATGTTGCGAAACGTCCGCCGTCCAGCTGTACCATAGGACGAAGATCCGGCGGGATTACCGGGATCGCAGTCATGATCATCCACTCCGGACGGTTTCCGGATTCACGGAAGGATTCCACAACTTCCAGACGTTTAATGATTCTTGCACGCTTCTGGCCAGTTGCATCTACAAGCTCTTTTTTCAGCTCTTCCGCATCTTTTTCCAGATCAATATTCTTAAGAAGTTCCATAATGGATTCTGCACCCATACCTACACGGAAACCGTTTCCGTAAGATTCACGGGCATCCTGGTATTCCTTCTCAGTCAGGACCTGTTTGTACTGGAGTCCGGAATCAGCCGGATCCAGTACGATATAGTTTGCAAAATATAAAACCTTTTCCAATGTTCTCGGAGAGAGATCAAGGATAAGCCCCATTCTGGACGGGATACCCTTAAAATACCAGATATGAGAAACCGGAGCTGCAAGCTCGATATGACCCATACGCTCTCTTCTGACAGATGCTTTGGTAACTTCAACACCGCATCGGTCACAAACAACACCTTTATAACGAATTTTCTTATACTTACCGCAGTGGCACTCCCAGTCCTTGCTCGGCCCGAAGATTCTTTCACAGAAAAGTCCGTCCTTCTCTGGTTTCAGAGTACGATAGTTAATAGTCTCAGGCTTTGTGACCTCACCTCTGGACCACTCTCTGATCTTCTCAGGGGACGCCAGTCCGATCTTAATGGCATCGAAAGTCATTGGCTGATATGTTGCATTGGTATTGGTTGTTTCTGCCATGTATTCTTTCCCCTTTCTATTCTTCGTCATCAAGAGTTTCGTCGAAGTCAAGGAATGCATCTTCCTCTTCATCGTCTTCCTCTTCCACATCTACAAGTTCTTCACCCTCGAACTCCTGCTGTGTATAACCGTGTTTTCCAAAGGATTCTTCTTCTCTGCTGTGTCTGTCTCCTTCGATCACGGAACGAAGATCTGTATCGCCGTAATCCACGGTCTCCATGATCTCCACCTCTGTATTATCATCTCTTAAGACTTTTACATCAAGACCAAGAGACTGAAGCTCTTTCAGCAGAACCTTGAAGGACTCCGGAATTCCCGGCTCAGGAATATTATCACCTTTGATGATTGCTTCATAGGTTTTTACACGACCTACTACATCATCGGACTTCACTGTCAGAATCTCCTGCAGAGTATAAGATGCTCCATAGGCCTCCAGAGCCCAAACCTCCATCTCTCCGAAACGCTGACCACCAAACTGAGCTTTACCACCCAGCGGCTGCTGTGTTACCAGGGAGTATGGGCCTGTAGAACGTGCATGGATCTTATCGTCTACCAGATGATGCAGTTTCAGGTAGTGCATGTGTCCAATTGTTACAGGACTGTCAAAGTATTCTCCGGTACGTCCATCACGAAGGCGAACTTTACCGTCTCTGGAGATCGGAACACCCTTCCACAGTTCTCTGTGGGCTTTGTTCTCATCCAGATACTGCATAACATCGGGAGCAAGCACATCCTGATATTTTGCACGGAACTCTTCAAAGTCCTCTGTATTTACATAATCATTTGCCAGTTCCAGTGTATCCTGGATATCATTTTCGTTTGCACCGTCAAATACAGGAGTTGCCACATTAAAGCCAAGAGCCTTGGCTGCAAGACTTAAATGGATCTCCAGCACCTGTCCGATGTTCATACGTGACGGCACACCCAGAGGATTCAGTACGATATCCAGCGGACGGCCATTTGGCAGGAACGGCATATCTTCAACAGGAAGTACACGGGAAACAACACCCTTGTTACCGTGACGACCGGCCATTTTATCACCAACGGAAATTTTTCTCTTCTGCGCAATGTAAATACGTACAGACTGGTTTACTCCAGGAGACAGCTCGTCTCCGTTTTCTCTTGTAAATACTTTCGCATCTACTACAATACCATATTCGCCGTGAGGTACTTTCAGGGAAGTATCACGAACTTCTCGTGCTTTCTCACCGAAAATTGCACGAAGAAGACGCTCTTCTGCTGTAAGCTCTGTCTCTCCCTTAGGAGTTACTTTACCTACAAGAATATCACCTGCGCGAACCTCAGCACCAATACGGATAATTCCGCGCTCGTCAAGATCTTTGAGCGCATCATCGCCTACACCCGGAACGTCTCTTGTGATTTCTTCCGGTCCGAGCTTTGTATCACGGGCTTCCGCCTCGTATTCTTCAATATGAACAGATGTATAAACATCGTCCATAACAAGTCTTTCACTTAAAAGGACAGCATCCTCGTAGTTGTAACCTTCCCATGTCATAAATCCGATCAGTGGGTTTTTACCAAGGGCAAGCTCTCCGTTTGCTGTGGACGGACCGTCTGCAATAACCTGTCCAGCCTCAACATGCTCTCCCTGGAACACGATTGGCTTCTGGTTATAGCAGTTGCTCTGGTTACTTCTTAAGAATTTTGTCAAATGGTAATCATCCTTTGTTCCATCATCATTCTTAATACTGATATCAGTAGATGTGGAACGAAGAACGGTACCGGATTTTTTCGCAACTACGCAGACACCGGAGTCTACGGCTGTTTTTGTTTCCATACCTGTACCTACAACAGGAGCTTCTGTTGTAAGGAGCGGCACTGCCTGACGCTGCATGTTGGATCCCATCAGCGCACGGTTGGCATCGTCGTTCTGAAGGAACGGAATCAGCGCTGTAGCAACAGAAAATACCATCTTAGGAGATACGTCCATATAGTCAAACATATGTTTCTCGTATTCCTGTGTCTCCTCGCGGAAACGACCGGATACGTTTTTATGGATAAAGTGTCCCTCTTCGTCCAGAGGCTCGTTGGCCTGTGCTACATGGTAGTTATCTTCCTCATCGGCTGTCATATAAACAACCTCATCCGTTACTACCGGATTGGATGAATCAGTTTTATCAATTTTTCTGTATGGGGCCTCAATGAAACCATACTGATTGATTCTTGCATAGGATGCAAGGGAGTTGATAAGACCGATGTTCGGACCCTCAGGAGTTTCAATCGGGCACATACGTCCATAATGAGAATAATGAACGTCTCGAACCTCGAATCCGGCTCTGTCTCGTGACAGACCGCCTGGTCCCAGGGCAGACAAACGTCTCTTGTGAGTCAGCTCACCCAGCGGGTTGTTCTGATCCATGAACTGGGACAGCTGTGATGAACCAAAGAACTCTTTCACTGCTGCGGTTACAGGTTTTATATTGATCAGGGACTGCGGAGAAATATTCTCTGTGTCCTGAGTTGTCATACGTTCACGTACCACTCTTTCCAGTCTGGAAAGGCCGATACGATACTGGTTCTGAAGCAGTTCTCCAACAGAACGGATACGACGGTTGCCCAGATGATCGATATCATCATCATTTCCAAGGCCGTATTCCAAATGCATATTGTAGTTAATAGAAGCAAGGATGTCTTCTTTTGTAATGTGCTTCGGAATCAGATCATGGATATCTCTGCGGATAGCATCTTTGATATCCTCAAGGCTGTCATTTTCTTCCAGAATTTTTTCAAGGACAGGATAATATACTAATTCTGTAATACCCAGATCCTTCGGATCGCAGTCAAGATCAACATAAGATGCAATATCCACCATAAGGTTGGACAGAACTTTGATCTTACGCTCTTCACCCTGGATCCATACAAAAGGAACTGCGGAATTCTGGAGCGCATAAGCCAGTTCTTTGGTTACATTAGCACCTTCCTCTGCCAGGATTTCGCCTGTAGAAGGATCCACAACAGCTTCTGCAAGCTTATGACCGGTAATTCTGTTATAAAAATGAAGCTTCTTATTAAATTTGTAACGTCCTACTTTGGCAAGGTCATATCTTCTTGGGTCAAAGAACATTGCCATGATCAGGCTCTCTGCGCTCTCTACTGCCAGAGGCTCACCCGGACGGATCTTCTTATATAATTCCAAAAGACCTTCCTGATAATTAGTGGAGGTATCTTTTGTAAAGCTGGCAAGGATCTTGGGCTCCTCACCAAACAAATCTACGATTTCCGCATTGGTGCCGATACCAAGGGCACGAATCAGCACAGTGATCGGAACCTTTCTGGTTCTGTCCACACGAACATAGAACACATCGTTGGAATCTGTTTCATATTCCAGCCATGCACCTCTGTTTGGGATTACGGTACTGGAAAATAACCTTTTACCAACTTTATCGTGTGCGATCGCATAGTAGATTCCAGGGGAACGTACCAACTGGCTTACGATGACACGCTCTGCACCGTTGATCACAAATGTACCTGTTTCCGTCATTAACGGAAGGTCTCCCATGAAAATCTCGTGTTCGTTGATCTCTTCTGTTTCCTTGTTAATCAGTCTCACTCGAACCTTCAAAGGTGCGGCATAAGTCACGTCACGTTCTTTACACTGCTCAATTGTATACTTCGCATCCTTTGCGTCAAATGTAAAGTCGATGAACTCCAGACTAAGCTTTCCGCCGTAATCCGCAATTGGAGAAATATCATCAAATACTTCTTTTAACCCTTCATCGAGGAACCATTTGTAGGAATCTTTCTGGACTTCGATCAGATTCGGCATTTCCAGGACTTCTTTTTGTCTCTGGTAGCTCATACGCATGCTTTTTCCAGTTTTTACAGAACGAATTCTGTTTTTTTCCATTGACGTTTCACCCCTGTTTTTTTATTTATTATAACATGATCCTGTTTGTATTTTAAGGCAAACAGGCATATCTTGCCATAATATAGCATTTTTCACTATAACATAGCCTTGTCAACCTGTCAATCACTTTTTTTGGTTTTTTTCACATACTTGCATTTCTTTTGTTATTCAACAGAAAAGTCAGGATAAAATACACTTCTTTCCTATTGAATAAAAAAAGAAACGCAGGAACACCTGCGGCGTCCCTGCGCTGTCTCTTTTGTTCAGACTGAATTATTTCAGAGTGATCTTTGCTCCCTCTGCTTCCAGTTTTGTCTTGATGTCCTCAGCCTCAGCTTTGGAAGCGCCCTCTTTAACTACCTTCGGAGCACCGTCAACTACTGCTTTAGCTTCTTTCAGGCCAAGACCTGTTACTTCACGAACAACTTTGATAACTTTAACTTTGTTCGGGCCTACTTCTGTAAGCTCTACGTCGAACTCGTCTTTCTCTTCAGCTGCCTCGCCTGCTGCGCCTGCTGCTGCAACTACAACGCCTGCTGCTGCGGATACACCGAATTCTTCCTCACAAGCTTTTACAAGTTCATTTAACTCTAATACAGATAACTCTTTGATTGCTGCAATAAATTCTTCTGTTGTTAATTTTGCCATTTTAATTTCCCTCCATTATAATATTTTTTGTTTTGATGCCCATTCGGGCGAGGATTCTGTTTATCTGTTCCTTCTGGAACAATCAGCAATTATTCTGCTGCCTCTGCCTGTCCTTTTTCAGCGATCTGATTAAGCACACGAGCAAAGTTTGTAATTGGAGACTGGATGCTTCCAAGCAGTTTTCCGAGAAGTTCTTCTCTGGACGGAATGCTGGACAGAGCCTGAATACCAGCCTGGTCGTTGTAGTTTCCTTCTACAACACCTGCAATAAGCTCTAAAGCAGGATACTGTTTTGCGTATTTTGCAAGGATTCTGGCCGGAGCTGTTGCGTCTGTTGCAGAAACAGCAAGAGCGTTTGTACCTTCCAGATGCTGTGTTAAGCATTCACAGTCAGTTCCTTCAAATGCACGTTTCATCATTGTGTTTTTGTAAACTTTATACTGAACACCAGCTTCTCTTAATTCCTTACGCAGAATAGTGTCCTGCTCAACAGTAAGACCACTGTAGTTTACAAGAACTACGGACTGAGCGTCTTTAATGCTGTTTGCGATTTCTTCTACGATTGGTTGTTTCAGTTCTACTTTTGCCATAAATGGTACACCTCCTTATAGATTTTGATATACCGCCGTTGCAATGGATACTGAGATAAAAAAAGCCCTACTGTACCACGACAGTAAGGTCTCCTGTAATCTTATCAGAATACTAAGTCCTCGGTAGGCGTTTTGATCCTTATGCCTTACGGCACCTACTGTCTTCGGCAGTGTTCTGTAATACAATATCATGTACCGTTCTTTATGTCAATATTTAATTTAAAAAAAAACTTTTTTCACATTCTAAATATTTAATTTTTGTTACATATATGTTATGATTATGTAATCTTTTATAATCACATCATATTTGGAGGCATTATGAGTAATACAAAAAACCCCGATATAAACTTTTCACTTTTTAATAAAAAAGAAGGAACTCTTAAACTGACAGCCGCTGAAACCCAGGAAAACACTATCAAAATCACCCTCGCAGCCCTTCCTTCAAATCATTCCGGAGAGGTTCGCGTCCTGGTTCAGAATATTAATGAGGAAAGACCGTTTTATCTTAAATCCGAATCTGCAGGAACCAACAGCCTGCTTATAGATCTTTCTCCGCTCAGAAAAATGGCTGTTTTTGGCAGACAGACAAGTTTTTGTTTTTTTATAGAATGCACACTTAACGGTAAACAGGTTTTCTACACTCTGCGCGAACAGGAGCCACCTGCTTCCTTACCTGAAAGATACCGTATTTTTGCCGCAGAAATATGGCTCCAGGGAACTCCATCCTCTTCTCCTATGGAATATCTGGGCATTGCCGCCAACAAAAAAGACTTTAAAAATCTTTTCTGTGCCGCTCTTTGCAGCCGGAACCGGTATCTGGAACTTACTCACACCTGTCGTCTCCGCTCCTGCCGTATGACCGGAGGAATACTAAAATTGAAATTTGATCTTGAAACAGGTTTTCATAGATATGTAAAAACGGTTTTCACCTTTCGAAGTAAATTGGCCGAAGACGCTGTTTCCTATGATTTTCAGACCGTCTCATCAAAAAAATGTGGGAATATACTCCGTATAACAGCAGCCCTGGATCTCAAAACCGTAGATTTAAAAAGTATCTATTGGGATGTTCGTGCAGTGCTTCAGGGACCTATCACAGAAAATACCGGGGAGCTTCCCATATCTATGGATATTCCTGCCAGAATGTATCAGAAGTTTCTTTACAACGGTTCTTTTTCCGGTGAAAAAGGCTTTTTCCTTTATCCCTACTATACCGGCAAACAGACCCTTGCTTTTGCATACCGGGAAAAAAACAAATATGATGGGCTCAGCGTTATCTTCAAGGAATTTCTTGCCATCTTTCTTTATCGGATTGCCCGCCCTTACTGGAAGAAAAAACACATCTGCCTTGTATGTGAAAAATTTTCTTCCATGGCACAGGATAATGGATATTATTTCTTTAAACACTGTATGGAAAATAACGAAGAAGAATTCCTCAAAAAAAATATCTACTATATCATAACAAAGGATTCTCCGGACAGAGAGCGCGTTCTTCCCTATAAAAACCGGCTTCTGGATTTTATGAGCATCCGGCATCTTTGCTATATCCTGGCTGCCGACCTGATCGTCAGCTCTGATTCCAGATACCATACCTACCCCCTCCAGAGCAGGCACAGTATCTTTAACCGATATATAAAGAAAATACCTTTTGTTTTTCTTCAGCATGGAGTTATTGCTCTGAAAAAAGTAGATAATTTTTATGGAAAAGGTCAGAAAGGTGCAAGTAATCTGTTTGTTGTTTCTACAGAGACAGAAAAGCAGACTATTATAGATAACTTTGGCTATAAACCAGAAGAAGTGATCAACACCGGCCTGCCCCGATGGGATGTGCTTCATGACAAATCTCAGGACCGCCGGGAGATCATGATCATGCCAACCTGGCGAAACTGGCTTGATTCTGTTCCTGATAAAGATTTTGAAGCAAGCGACTACTTTACCCATTATATGGCTCTTCTGAATTCCAGAAAGCTGGCCGATCTTCTGGAAAAATATGATCTGGAGATAAATTTCTATCTTCATGCTAAATTCCAGGAATACTCTGATCAATTCCAATCCAAAAGCGAACGGATCCATCTGATTTCTTTTGGAGAAACTGCAGTCAACGAAATGCTGATGCGATGCCGTATGCTGATCACCGACTACTCCAGTGTATGCTGGGATATTCTCTATCAGGATAAACCTACCATCTTCTATCAATTTGACCTGGATAAATATGAAGAAGCTCATGGAAGTTATCTGGATATGAAAACCGACCTTTTCGGAGACCGTGCCGAAAATCAGGAACAGCTTCTCAGCATGCTTGAAGAACATATAAAAAACAACTTTAATATGAAGCCAGAATACGAAAAAATGCGAAAATTTTATTTTAATTTTGCAGATCAGAAGCATAGCCGACATATTTGTGAAGAGATCAAAGAAAAATTACTGTAATTGCAAAACGACAGCCGGATCAATATACCAGCTGTCGTTTTTCTTAAAAACCATCCTCTTATAAATTACTATCTGCCCATGTCAGAAATCTTTCTGCCATATTTCCGGTAATCTTATTATACCCTAATTTTTTTCTGATAAAATCCAGAATAAAAGAAATCATCAGGCTTACTCCCATCAGAAACAAAAAGATAAACAGTCCATGACGGAAAGAATACACTACATCTGTCATCCACAAAGCACGCACAAAAGTATGCGTAAAAAAGATATCCGCAGAATGTCTGCCCAGAAACTCCAGAACAGAACTGAGCACCGGAAGCTCTATAACAAACTCATATACCCACCAGATTACTGCTGCAGGTATCAAACCATTTAAAAGAAATTCAAAGTGCTGTATCCCCCAGGGAGTATCATACACCTTAAACAATACAAGAAGGAAGCCTGTCAGAAAAACAAACTTCAGGATTTTTCCCGCTGTCCTGTTTTTCAAAGGAGAAAAATCTTTCAGACGTTCCAGGATTTGCCTGTCTGCAAACCATACTGCCAGAGGAACCACAAAAAGATACTTTGTTAAATGAACATGCTTCTCCAGAAGAAAGCTTCCGGGAAGAAGGATCATAGGAACGATCAGCCAGCTGTATTTTCTATAAAATCTTATCATAAAAGGCATAAACACTATGATCAGTATTTCCAGACTCAAGAACCACCAGGTATTGACCATAAGCTTCGTCCCAAATATCTGTCCTACTCCAAAAAAATCCATTATAATACAGGCCACGTTCTCCCAAAAGCCATTACGATACCGAAAAGTACCTGTAACAAACGTAACTCCGGCACAGAAGAAAAAGGGCAGCATAAACATAAAAAACAACTTTACATATCTTTTCAGCACAAACATTGCCGCATCATGTCCCGAAAACTGATAGTCCGGCCATGATGATTTTATAGATAATGTGAGTCCGTATGCGGACAAAAAGGCAAACATTCCCACACACACCATCATGCTTCTGCATATCATAAATACTGTTTCATCAGACAGAGGCCAGAAGCTCACCTCCGCTCCATAAAGTCTGGCTCTCTGAGAAAAGCAGTGATAGCACACCAGAAAAATAATCGCGATTCCTTTCACCGCTAGAGTATTTTTTTTTGTAAACCTTAAGTTTTCTTTCATATAATGTCCTGTTCCTTTTTATATTTTGACAATGACTGCAATGTATTATAAAATCATCGTAACAAATGCCCTCTGCAGACATCCATTATACTATATTACAAGGAGTTTGTCATGGAAACTATCATTTACGTTACATCCATCAAAATCAAAAAATCCATAATTTACATGACTCTTCAGTCAGATCAGAAACTGAATCCTCTGAGCATCGAACTGGTCTGCAGAAACAAAATGAGTCCAGCTGCAGTTCCTATGGTTTTCTCCATATCTCATACTGACAGGACTGTAATACAGACCTGCATCGATACCGGCTTACTGCGTCTTCAAAACGATGACTGGGAAATTGTCGTCAGCTCTGAAACAGGAGAATATACGCCGATTCTGGACAGTCATATTCGCGCAGCCCTGATTTTATTCAGTTACAAGATAAAACCCGGTCATAACTTTCTGTTTTTTCCAATGGGCGGACCCGGCCATAAGTTTCTTCTTCGCTGCCGTCCACTGACAAAGTACGACGGAGCCGGCACTCAAATACGGGAACTGACTGCATTCTTACTTGCCAAACTGCTGAAACCCTTATGGAAAAAGAAAAAAATATGGCTTATCTATGAAAAGTACAGCTCCTCCGCACAGGATAACGGTTTTTATTTTTTCCGCTACTGCATGGAGCAGCTTCCGCCTCAGGAAAGGCGTCATATTTATTTTATACTGGATAAGTCTTCTCCTCAATGGGCGGATATGCAGAAATACAAAAAACATATCCTGCCTTTTATGAGTTTCCGCCATATACTTTACCTGCTTCTGGCGGATCTTTACGTGGCTTCTGATGCCCGTCTCCACGCTT
>Garnier_p1__coassemble_726_pt1 | contig 23458 bp, 20 predicted proteins | sample Garnier_p1__metabat2_high_PE_036 | metagenome-assembled genome bin Garnier_p1 | reverse complement strand
ATGGATCTTCCTAAATATGGTCTTGTAACTTTTACCTGGGGAAATGTAAGCGGGATTGACAGAGAAAAAGGGTTGTTTGTCATCAAACCAAGTGGTGTGGATTATGATAAACTGACTCCGGAAGATATGGTAGTAGTAGATCTGCAGGGAAATAAAGTGGAGGGAAAATATAATCCTTCTTCTGATACGGCTACTCATGTTGTCCTTTATAATGCGTTCCCGAATATCGGCGGTATTGTTCATACACATTCTTCATGGGCAACAAGCTGGGCACAGGCAGGTAGAGGAATTCCTTGTTATGGAACAACACATGCCGATTATATCTATGGAGAAGTTCCTTGTGTGCGTAATCTGACAAAGGAAGAAATCGAAGAAGCATATGAGAAAAATACAGGTGTTCTCATTGCAGATTATTTTAAGGACAAAGATTATGAGGCTGTCCCCGCAGTTCTCTGCAAGAATCATGGACCATTTACCTGGGGAAAAGATGCTCATGAGGCAGTACATAATGCGGTTGTTCTGGAAGAGGTTGCAAAAATGGCGACCCGCTGTGAACAGATCAATCCGCAGGTAAAACCAGCTCCTCAGGAGCTTCAGGATAAGCATTACTACAGAAAACATGGTGCAAATGCTTATTACGGACAGAACACCAGATAAAAAGATTTCAAAATCCCATTGGCTTTGGCTGATGGGATTTTTTATGAAAAATATATAGAAATTCCCCCTATGCTGAGTATTAACACATATTTTTTCTCTGCATATGTTAATGTCAGGAAAATTACTGATTATTAGCATATATCGGGGAGTTTTGGTATGAAGATTTATGATTATCAGGGGAGAAAAAATGTCAGCGGAGAAAGAATAAGAGAGCTGCGGATAAAAAGACGGATGTCTCAGAGCGAGCTGGCGGCAAGACTGCAGGTGGAAGGTGTGATACTGGAAAGAGACAGCATCAGCAGGATTGAAAGTGGCGCAAGGTTTGTAGCAGACTATGAATTGTATATATTCGCAAAGATTTTAGGGGTAGATATGATGTCTCTCGTGGAGTTTCAGCCCCAGGATAATTAGAAAAAATATTTATGTGGAAAGACTGCCTTAAGGGCAGTTTTTTACTATTATTCAATAGTTTTTTGTGTTACAATGTGTCATATCAAAAAGTTGGATTCGATAGAGTGGAGGATCAGGATGATTGAATTAGGTAAGAAACAGACACTGACTGTAATGAAGACTGTGGAATTTGGAATATATCTGGCAGAAAACAAGGAGGCAGATGCGAAAAATCGTGTTCTTCTGCCTGCAAAGCAGGTGCCTCAGGGAACAAAGGAAGGAGACCGTCTGGAGGTTTTTATTTATAAAGATTCTCAGGATCGTCTTATTTCTACCACAAGAGAGCCAGTGATCACAGTGGGACAGACTGCTCTTCTGAAGGTTCGTCAGGTGACAAAAATAGGAGCATTTCTTGACTGGGGTCTGGAGAAGGATCTTCTCCTTCCTTATCATGAGCAGACCGTGCGTGTCCGGGAGGGACAGGAGTGTCTGGTAGCTCTCTATGTGGATAAAAGCAGCCGCCTTTGTGCAACAATGAAAGTATATCCATATCTTCTGAAAAAGTCTCCCTATCAGGTGGGAGACCAGGTAAGAGGAAGGGTTTACCAGATCAGTGATAATTTTGGTGTATTTGTGGCTGTAGACGATAAATTTTCTGCATTGATTCCTGCAAGAGAGGCAGCAGGAAAATATCGTCCGGGAACGGTTCTTGATCTTCGGGTATCCGAGGTGAAGGAGGATGGAAAGCTGAATGTTTCCGACCGTCAGAAAGCATATATCCAGATTAATGAGGACGCGGAAAACGTTCTTCAGATCATTGAAGAATTTGCAGGCGTACTGCCATTTGACGATAAGGCTTCTCCGGAAGTTATTAAAAGGGAATTCGGTCTCAGCAAGAATGCCTTTAAACGTGCAGTAGGCCATCTTCTGAAAGAAGGAAAGGTAGAAATAAGAGACCGGAGGATTTATCAGGTAAAAAAATAAGGAGCGTACTATGAATTTTACACATCTTCATGTCCATACAGAATACAGTCTTCTGGACGGTTCCAATAAGATCCAGGAGTATGTGTCCAGAGTGAAGGAACTTGGAATGGACAGTGCGGCTATTACGGACCATGGTGTTATGTATGGTGTGATCGATTTTTACAGAGCATGTAAAGCCGCAGGAATTAATCCGATACTGGGCTGTGAGGTTTATGTGGCTCCGGGTTCCAGATTTGAAAAGGAAACGGGAACAGGTGATGACCGTTATTATCATCTGGTACTTCTTGCAGAAAATAATCAGGGTTACAGCAATCTGATGAAGATTGTTTCCAAAGGATTTGTAGAGGGATTTTATTATAAACCGAGAGTGGATCTGGAGATTCTGGAAAAATATCACGAAGGGATCATTGCTTTAAGTGCCTGCCTTGCAGGAGAGGTGGCCAAGTATCTTATCAGAGGAATGTATGAGGATGCAAAGGCAGCGGCTCTCCGTTATCAGGATATTTTTGGAAAAGGAAATTTCTTTCTGGAAATGCAGGATCATGGAATTCCTGAACAGCAGACAGTGAACCAGCAGCTTCTTAAAATGCATAAGGAAACAGGCATCGATCTGGTGGTGACCAATGACGTCCATTATACACTTGCGGAGGATGCGCAGCCTCATGATGTACTTCTTTGCCTTCAAACAGGAAAGAAGCTTGCAGATGAGGATCGTATGCGGTATGAGGGCGGCCAGTATTATGTGAAATCTCCTCAGGAGATGGAAATGCTCTTTCCCTATGCCACAGAGGCTTTGGAAAATACACATAAGATTTCAGAAAGATGCCATGTAGAGATTGAATTTGGTGTGACTAAGCTTCCAAAATATGATGTGCCAGAGGGTTATACCTCATGGGAATATTTGAATAAACTCTGCTTTGAGGGTCTGGAAGAGCGTTATGAGCCTGTTACAGAGGAACTTCGGGAAAGACTGGATTACGAGCTGTCCACCATAAAAAACATGGGATATGTGGACTATTTTCTGATTGTATGGGATTTTATCAAATATGCCCGGGATCATGACATTATGGTAGGTCCGGGACGTGGATCTGCAGCAGGAAGCCTTGTGGCGTATACACTGGGGATCACTCAGCTTGATCCGATTCGATACGATCTTCTTTTTGAACGTTTCCTGAATCCGGAACGAGTTTCCATGCCGGATATTGATGTGGATTTCTGTTTTGAAAGACGACAGGAAGTTATTGATTATGTTGTCCGTAAATATGGCAAGGACCGGGTGGTTCAGATCGTTACCTTTGGTACGCTTGCGGCAAGAGGTGTAATCCGCGATGTAGGCCGTGTTCTGGACATGCCTTATGCTCAGGTGGACATTATTGCAAAAATGATCCCTCAGGAACTGAATATCACCATAGATAAAGCGCTTCAGATGAATCCGGAACTGCGTAAGGCATATGAGGAGCAGGAGGATATCCACAGCCTTATAGATACTGCCAAGCGCCTGGAGGGGCTTCCCCGTCATACGTCCATGCATGCGGCAGGGGTGGTGATCAGCCAGAAGGATGTAGATGAATATGTGCCGTTATCCAGAGCTCAGGACGGCTCTATTACCACCCAGTTTACTATGACAACTCTGGAGGAACTGGGACTTCTGAAAATGGACTTTCTGGGACTTCGTACCCTCACAGTAATTCAAAACGCAGTGCAGCAAATTCAGCGCAGTACAGGTGTCCTGCTGGATATGCAGAAAATCGATTATAACGATAAGAAGGTATTGGATTCTCTGGGAACCGGCAGATCTGATGGAGTGTTTCAGCTGGAAAGTGCGGGAATGAAAAATTTCATGAAAGAATTGAAACCTCAGAGTCTTGAGGATGTGATCGCAGGAATTTCTCTGTACCGTCCGGGCCCCATGGATTTTATTCCTCAGTATATTCGGGGCAAAAACCGCCCGAACACCATTAAGTATGACTGTCCTCAACTGGAACCGATACTGAAGCCTACCTATGGATGCATTGTATATCAGGAGCAGGTTATGCAGATTGTACGTAATCTGGCAGGCTATACTCTTGGGCGAAGTGATCTGGTGCGTCGTGCCATGTCTAAAAAGAAAGCCTCTGTTATGGAAAAAGAGAGGCAGAATTTTGTGTACGGCAATCCGGAAGAAGGAGTTCCCGGCTGTATTGCCAATGGAATTTCGGAAAAGGTGGCAAACAAGATCTATGACGACATGATCGATTTTGCCAAATATGCATTTAACAAATCTCATGCGGCAGCCTATGCGGTGGTTTCTTATCAGACTGCGTATCTGAAGTATTACTATCCGGTAGAATTTATGGCAGCTCTTATGACGTCAGTGATCGAAATGCCAAATAAGGTTTCAGAATATATTCAGGTATGCCGTCAGATGGGGATCCGGATCCTTCCGCCGGATGTAAACAGGGGAAGATATGGATTTTCTGTGGATAACGGAGCTATCCGTTATGGACTTTCTGCAATTAAAAGCGTCGGACGTCCGGTGATTGAAGCCCTTGTAGAGGAGCGGGAAGAAAGAGGAGAATATACTTCGCTGAAAGATTTTGTTCAGAGGCTGACCGGAGTTGTAAATAAACGTGCTATCGAAAACTTCATCAAAGCAGGGGCTCTGGACTGCCTGGAAGGCAATCGCCGCCAGAAAATGACTGTTTACAGTCAGATTGTGGACAGCATTGCACAGGACAAAAAGACAACGATAGCAGGACAGATGAGTCTGTTTGATTTTGCAGAAGAGGATGTAAAAAAGGATTTTGAGATTCGAATGCCGAATGTAGGAGAGTATGATAAGGAAACACTTCTTTCCTATGAAAAGGAGGTACTTGGAATTTACCTCAGCGGACATCCTCTGGAGCAGTATCGGGATGTTATGGAAAAAACTATTTCTGCCAGAACAACAGACCTTCAGCCAGAAGAGGAAAGCGGCATTGCCAGGATCACAGATGGACAGAAAGTGATCATTGGTGGAATGATCGTGGATAAAACGATCAAATATACAAAGAATAATAAGGTCATGGCCTTTTTCACCCTGGAAGATCTGGTGGGAACAGCAGAAGTGGTAGTGTTCCCAAGAGACTATGAAAAATGGCAGCGGTATCTGAATGAAGAGGCAAAGCTTTTTGTCCAGGGACGGGTAGATGCAGGCGATGACAGAGGGGCAAAGATCATTTTGGAAAAAGTAAGGTCTTTTGAGGAAATACCCAGGGAACTGTGGATCCAGTTTAAAGATCGGGAGGATTATGGACGGCAAGAAGCCGGACTTCTGGAGGATCTGCGAAAATCTCCGGGTACCAGCAGTGTGGTTATTTATCTGAAAGATGTAAATGCCATGAAGCGTCTGCCTGCCGGATATCAGGTACAGATCAGTGAAGCCTGGGAGCAGGAGATGGCGCAAAAATATGGATCATCCAATATTAAAGTTGTGCAAAGAGTATTGAAAAACTTGTAAAAATGCTATAAACTATAACCGAATATGTGTAAAACAGATGAGATTTTCTGCACTGGCAGCAGAAAATCTGGAAAATGGAGGAATAAAATCATGGCAGAAAACAAGATCAAAACCATTGGTGTATTGACCAGCGGCGGTGATGCGCCGGGAATGAATGCTGCGATTCGTGCTGTAGTCAGAAGAGGTTTGAGCAGCGGATTGAATGTAAAAGGTATTTATAAAGGTTATAATGGGCTTTTAAACGAGGAAATCATAGATATGTCTGCCAAAGATGTATCAGATACCATTGAGCGCGGAGGTACCATCCTGTATACTGCACGCTGTGCAGAGTTCCGTACTCCGGAAGGACAGGAGCGCGGTGCAAAAATCTGCAGAAAGCATGGGATCGACGGCCTTGTTGTAATCGGTGGAGACGGTTCCTTTGCAGGTGCTCAGAAGCTTGCAAACCTGGGAATTAATACCATCGGCGTTCCGGGAACCATTGACCTGGACATTGCCTGTACTGAGTATACCATTGGCTTTGATACAGCCGTGAATACAGCTATGGAAGCAATTGATAAAGTCCGGGATACTTCAACTTCCCATGAGAGATGCAGTATTATTGAGGTTATGGGACGTAATGCAGGATATCTTGCCATGTGGTGCGGTATTGCCAACGGTGCAGAAGATGTTCTGATTCCGGAGAAGTATGATTATGATGAGCAGAAGCTGATCAACAATATCATTGCCAGCCGTAAGGCGGGAAAGAAGCATCATATCATTGTAAATGCAGAGGGTATCGGCCATTCAGAGGCCATGGCAAAGCGTATTGAAGCGGCTACAGGAATTGAAACACGTGCCACTATTCTTGGCCACATGCAGCGCGGCGGAAGTCCTACATGTAAAGACCGTGTTTATGCTTCCATGATGGGAGCGCTTGCCGTGGATCTTCTGGTACAGGGCAAAACTTGTCGTGTAGTAGGATATCGTCATGGAGAGTTTATTGATTTTGATATCAATGAGGCTCTTGCAATGAAGAAGGACGTTTCTCCGTATATGTGGGAAGTATGCAATTCTCTTTCTCATAATTACAAAAAACAGTAAGCAAGATACAACGGAGGTCACCATCAGGGGGCCTCTCTTGTGTATAAAGGAGTTTTACGAATGATCACCAGTTTGCAGAATAGTCAGGTAAAAAATATCATTAAGCTGAATCAGAAGGCAAAGGCCCGGAAAGACCAGGGACTTTTTATTGCAGAAGGAAGGAAGATGTTTCTGGAGGCACCGCTTTCCTGGATCGATAAAGTTTATGTGGCAGAATCCATGGAAGAGGATTCTGAAGTAATGGAAAAGGCGTCCAAAACATCCTGGGAGACGGTTGCAGATTCTGTTTTCCGCCAGATGAGTGATACGCAGACTCCTCAGGGGGTGCTGACAGTTCTGCGTAAGCCGGCCTATCGTATTGAGGACATTGTGGAAAAAGAAAATCCTATGATCGTAGTCCTGGAAGACCTTCAGGATCCGGGAAATGCGGGAACTATTTTCCGAACAGCAGAAGGGGCTGGTGTTGATGGAGTATTTCTTACAAAAACCTGTGTGGATATTACCAATCCAAAGGTGATCCGTGCAACCATGGGTTCTGTGTACAGAATGCCTTTTGTATATGTAGAAGATGTGGTATCATTAAAAGAAAAACTTCAGGGCAGAGGTATCCGCTTTTTTGCTGCACATCTACAGGGCAAAAATGCATATCATGAGGAATCTTATCAGAAAGGAACGGCATTTCTTATTGGAAATGAAGGAAAGGGTCTGACAGAACAGGCTGCGGAAGCAGCAGACTGTCTGATACGGATTCCAATGTGCGGTCAGCTGGAATCTCTTAATGCAGCCATGGCAGCTGGGATATTGATGTACGAGGCTGCAAGACAGAGAAGAGGGTAAGATTTATCAGCCTGTGCTATCCGAAATATTTTTGGAAAGGAGGAGCTTTATGGACTTTGTTATGGGGCCTTTTATATGGCTGGGACTTGTTGCAGTTCTTCTGGTCATTGAAGCACTTACCGTAGGCCTGACTACCATCTGGTTTGCCGGAGGGGCACTTGCAGCAGCAATTGCCGCATGGGCAGGAGCCGGACAGATTGTACAGTGGATTCTGTTCATAGTGGTGTCTTTGGTGCTTCTGATCTTTACCAGACCGGTTGCAGTCCGGTATATGAACAGAGGAGTAGAAAAGACTAATGTGGAACGTCTGATCGGACAAAAAGCAATTGTTATCCAAAAAGTAGATAATCTGGCTCAGACAGGACAGGTCAGAGTTGGTGATGTGGAATGGATGGCAAGAACAAAGTCTGATGATGTTCAGATTCCGGAGAAAGCAGTTGCAGTGATCAAAGAAGTACAGGGTGTAAAATTAATTGTAGAAGAAGTTAAGGAGGGTTAAATTATGGGATTTTTGATTTTTGTTATCATTGTAGGAATTCTTGCGCTGCTTGTTGCAGCTTCCTGTATCAAAATCGTGCCTCAGGCATATGCAATCGTCCTGGAACGTCTGGGTGCTTACAAAACAACCTGGAATACAGGAATCCATTTTAAAATGCCTTTTATTGAGCGTGTTGCCCGTAAAGTAAACCTGAAAGAGCAGGTAGTGGATTTCCCGCCTCAGCCGGTTATTACCAAGGATAATGTTACTATGCAGATCGATACAGTTGTATTTTTCCAGATCACAGATCCGAAGCTTTTTGCCTATGGAGTGGAAAATCCTATTATGGCAATTGAGAATCTTTCTGCTACAACGCTTAGAAATATCATCGGCGACATGGAACTTGACGAAACGCTTACCTCCCGAGAGGTGATCAATACAAGAATGAGAGCGTCTCTGGACGTTGCTACAGATCCATGGGGCATCAAGGTAAACCGTGTGGAGCTTAAAAATATCATTCCTCCGGCAGCAATCCAGGATGCTATGGAGAAACAGATGAAGGCAGAACGTGAACGCCGTGAAGCAATTCTTATTGCAGAAGGTGAGAAGAGATCCACAATTCTTGTTGCAGAAGGTAAGAAACAGTCGGCTATTTTGGATGCAGAGGCAGAAAAACAGGCGGCGATCCTTCGTGCAGAAGCTCAGAAAGAACGTATGATCAAGGAAGCAGAAGGCCAGGCAGAGGCAGTGCTTAAAGTGCAGAATGCCAATGCGGAAGGTATTCGTATGATCAGAGAGGCCGGTGCAGATCAGGCGGTTCTTACTTTGAAGAGTCTGGAAGCATTTGCAAAGGCTGCTGACGGAAGAGCGACCAAGATCATTATTCCTTCAGAACTGCAGGGAATAGCAGGTCTTGCAGCATCTCTGAAAGAATTTGTGACAGACGATAAAAAAGAGCTGTTAGAAAAGACAACTCCGGATCAGAAGTAAAAAGAGCTTCGAATCACAGTTGTTTAAGGTATGAGGAGAGGATTATTATGAACTTAAAGGGAAGAAATTTTTTAACACTGAAGGACTTTACATCGGATGAGATCACATATCTTATCGATCTTGCTGCAGATCTTAAGGCAAAGAAAAAGGCAGGGGAACTCCATGAATATTATAAGGGAAAAAATATCGCTTTGATCTTTGAAAAAACAAGTACCAGAACCCGCTGTGCTTTTGAGGTTGCGGCTCATGATCTTGGAATGGGAAGTACCTATCTGGATCCTTCAGGATCTCAGATTGGCAAGAAAGAAAGTATTGCCGATACGGCAAGAGTTCTTGGAAGAATGTATGACGGGATCGAATACAGAGGATTTGGGCAGGAGATCGTGGAAGATCTGGCAAAATATGCAGGAGTTCCTGTATGGAATGGTCTTACCAATGAATATCATCCTACCCAGATGCTTGCAGATATGCTGACTATCCGTGAACATTTCGGACATCTGGAAGGTATCCGACTGGTATATATGGGCGATGCCCGTTATAATATGGGAAATTCTCTGATGATCGCCTGCGCGAAACTGGGTATGCATTTTGTGGCATGTACTACGGAGAAATATTTTCCTAATGAGGAACTTGTGGAGCTTTGCAAAGGCTATGCGGCACAGTCCGGCGGAAGCATTACACTTACTGAGGATGTGGAAAAAGGAACAAAAGGCGCTGATGTGATCTATACAGATGTATGGGTATCCATGGGAGAGCCGGATGAAGTGTGGGAAGAACGTATCCGTGAGCTGACACCTTATAAGGTAACAAAGGATGTTATGGAGAACGCAGGTGAAAAGGCTATTTTCCTTCACTGCCTTCCGGCATTCCATGATCTGAAAACAAAGATCGGCAAGGAAATGGGAGAAAGATTCCATCTGACAGACATGGAAGTGACAGACGAGGTTTTTGAGTCTGCTCAGTCTCATGTGTTTGATGAAGCAGAAAACCGTATGCACACCATCAAAGCTGTGATGGTAGCTACTCTGGGAGAGCCGGAGAACAGATAATGTACGATCAGAAAACAATTTTAAAAAAGATCAGAACAAAATGGGCGGGCAACACCGTCCATTTTGCAAAAGAAACAGATTCTACAAATGAATGGATCAAAAGACTGTCACAGAACGGGGCACCGCATGGTACTTTGGCTGTGACAGAATTTCAGTTAGCAGGAAAAGGTCGTCTGGGAAGAAGCTGGCAGGCTGGAACTGGAAGTTCTGTTATGATGTCACTGCTGTTAAGACCGGATTTTGAACCACAGAATGCTTCTATGCTGACTCTGGTTATGGGAGTAAGTGTGGCGCAGGCGATAGAAAAACTGGGAGTTGATGTTTCTATCAAATGGCCAAATGACGTGGTGGTTTCCCGCAAAAAGATCTGTGGGATCCTGACAGAAATGCGTCTGGATGGAATGAAAATACGGGATGTGATCATTGGTACGGGAATCAATGTGGATCAGGAGTACATAGCTCCGGAACTTCAGGATAAAGCGACTTCTCTTTATCTGGAAACGGGAAAACATTATGAACGCACTGATCTGATCAGCCTTGTAATGGAAGCGTTTGAAGAAAATTATGAAAAGTTTATACAAACCTGTGATCTCTCTGAAATGCTTAATGAATATAACCGCCTTTTGGCCAACAGAAATCAGCAGGTGCGAATTCTTGATCAGAAAGAGCCATGGGAGGGGACTGCTATGGGAATCAATGAGCAGGGGGAACTTTTAGTGAAGGATAGAGAAGACAGAATAAGAACAGTCAGGGCAGGAGAGGTTTCAGTAAGAGGATTGTATTCTTATGTATAAGTCTGTTGTGAGGCCGACTGCCTGGAAATCTGTATTATTTATAGATGTTTTGACAGATAAAGGAGGCATGTTTAATTATGTATCAGGATAAGATCGTGCTCTGCGGCGCAAGTGCCTATGAGCAAAAATATTATTTTAATCAGGATTTTAACTCTCTTCCCGAGGCAGTAAAGCAAGAACTTCAGATTATGTGTGTTCTTTATACAGAAGAGATTGGTGGAATCCTGACATTGGAATTTGATGATGATGGAAATCTTCAGTTTAAAACAGAAGCACTGGATGCAGATGCCATGTATGATGAGATTGGAAGTGTTTTGAAGATCAAGAAGATTCAGGAAGAGAAAAGGGAGCTTCTGGAATCTCTGGAAATGTATTATCGTGTTTTCTTTCTGGGAGAAACACCGGAAGAAAATGGTTTAGAAGAGAAATCCACAGACAGCGGAAAGCTTTTCGGGGATTCTGTGGATAACGGAGTCTGATTTATGGAAATGCGGTGGAAAATCGGCGGTGTAGAAATAGATAATCCATTTGTGCTGGCTCCAATGGCAGGGGTGACAGATCTGCCTTTTCGTAAACTCTGTAAAGAACAGGGGGCAGGTCTGATCTGTACAGAAATGGTCAGTGCGAAAGCAATTTCTTTCCATAACAAAAACACAGAAGCGCTGATGGAAATCGATCCCTCAGAGCATCCGGTGTCTCTTCAGCTGTTTGGCAGTGAACCGGAGCTGATGGCAGAGGTTGCCAAAAGTATAGAGGACAGACCTTTTGAGATCCTGGATATCAATATGGGATGCCCGGTGCCTAAGGTAGTCAATAATGGAGAAGGATCAGCTCTTTTGAAGGATCCGAAGTTAATCGGAAAAATTATAAAGGCAGTATCAGGTGCAGTGCAAAAGCCGGTGACGGCAAAGATGCGTATTGGATTTGAAGGATATCCTGTAGATCCGGTGGAAATTGCAAAGATCATGGAAGATTCCGGTGCGGCAGCGATTGCTGTTCATGGAAGAACCCGACAGCAATATTATTCCGGTCAGGCAGATTGGGATACCATACGAAAAGTAAAAGAAGCTGTCCGGATACCGGTGATTGGAAACGGGGATGTGGATTCTCCGGAAAAAGCAGAAGCTCTTTTGAAAGAAACCGGATGTGATGGGGTAATGATTGGTCGTGCAGTAAGAGGAAATCCTTGGATTTTTCGTGAATTGAATCATTATTTTCAGACAGGAGAAAAGCTTCAGCGGCCTTCTGCAGAAGAAATCAGGGAGATGATCTTGCGACATGCCCGTATGCAGATCGAAAAGAAAGGTGAGTTTACCGGAATACGGGAAATGCGTAAGCATGTAGCCTGGTATACGGCAGGTATGCGCCACAGCGCAGCTCTTCGCAGAGAATCAAATTTAATTGCGGATTATCGGGAGCTGGAAGTGCTGCTTGATCATCTGAAAGATTAAAAAAAACAGCCGTCGGTTATTGCCGATGGCTGTTTTTAAATATTTTAGATACCTGATGTAAGGAAGATCCTGCGATTGTATTTTTTCAGGACAACGGCTAAAATACTTCCAAGAACTCCGCAGGAAATAATTTCTCCAATTCCTACAGTTGCCATTAAAAACGGGATAGGGAGAAGAACTCCGTAGGCAAATCGGAGAACAAAAGGAACTACCAGAGTGTTTGCCAAGATAGGAGGCAGTACCGCCAGCTTCTGGAAATGATTTCTCATGGCATAAGTTCCAACAGCACCGATTAGAGTTGCGAGACTTCCGCAGATGATATCCGGCAGAACTGCTCCCCCGAGGATGTTGCCGATCAGACATCCCACAAACAGTCCGGGGATGGCTGCCGGAGTAAAGATTGGAAGAACTGTCAGCATTTCTGCAATACGGATCTGCACTTCTCCGAAGCTGATAGGGGCAAACAGTGCTGTAAGCACCACATAGATAGCTGCGATCATGGCAGCCTGGGTCAGGTAAGATACATTTTTGTTTTTCATATTCTGTTTTCTCTCCTTTAGTTTTGTTTTACGAGTGGAAGGTCACGAACACTCGATTCATTTAACGCCGGGAATCGGCGAAAGCCCTGTAAGACCTTGTTTTTGCGGGCTTTTAACGTGAGCTAGTATAGCACAGATTTTTGGTGGATGCAAGGAGCTGACAAAAGAAAAACACAGTTATCCTTCTGAACGTTAAACTCCCGGGTTTTATGCTTGACAATAAAGGCAGATTTGGGTATAATACTAAAATTGTGAATATCCTAGAATAATACTGCCCTTTAGGCGGTAAAATGTATCTGGGAGCAAGGTCCAATAGCACTATAGATATTGAAAGGGAGTAAGGTAATATGGAAGAAAAGAAAAACTTACTAACTTATGCAGGACTTAAAAAATTAGAGGAAGAGCTGCATGATTTAAAAGTAGTAAAAAGAAAAGAAGTAGCAGAAAAGATCAAAGAAGCCAGAGAGCAGGGTGATCTTTCTGAGAATGCTGAATACGATGCAGCGAAGGACGAGCAGAGAGACATCGAGGCACGTATCGAAGAAATCGAAAAAATCCTCAAAAACGCAGAAGTGGTTGTAGAAGACGAAGTAGATCTGGATCGAATCAACGTTGGCTGCAAGGTCAAGGTCTATGATTATGAATTTGAGGAAGAAATGGAACTGAAGATTGTAGGTTCCACAGAAGCAAACAGTCTGGAAGGTAAAATTTCCAATGAATCTCCTGTAGGAAAAGCGCTGATCGGTGCACATACAGGTGATGAAGTTGAAGTAGAGATGCCGACAGGAATCATGAAATACAAAGTGCTCGAAATCCAGAGAAATGTGTAGCGAGGAAGAAAAGAAAGCACGAACGAAGTGAGTATTTTCTTTTACCCGAGCGTACATCGACGAAATAAGAAGTCCGTAAGGACGACCCCTGCGAAGCAGGGAGATTTTGGAGATGAGAGGAAGAAAAGAAAGCACGAAGGAAGTAAATACAGAATATTTATAAAAACAAGGAGGCACGGAAGTGGCAGAACAGAAGAAGCAGCAGGAGCAGGATCTGAACCAGTTGCTGAAGGTCCGCCGGGAAAAGCTGGCAGATCTGCAGGCAAACGGAAAAGACCCGTTCAAAATCGTAAAATATGATGTGACACATCATAGCCAGGAAATTAAAGATCATTTTGAAGAGCTTGAAAATCAGACAGTTACAATAGCGGGCCGAATGATGTCCAAACGTGTAATGGGTAAAGCTTCTTTTTGTCATGTACAGGACCTGGAAGGCAGTATCCAGTCTTATGTGGCAAGAGACAGTCTGGGAGAGGAAGCCTATAAGGATTTCAAAAAACTTGACGTAGGTGATGTGATCGGCATCAGAGGAGAAGTTTTCCGTACAAAAACAGGAGAAATCTCTATTCACGCTTCAGAAGTGACTCTGCTGTCCAAGAGCCTTCAGATTCTTCCGGAAAAATTCCATGGTCTGACAAATACAGATCTCCGTTATCGTCAGAGATATGTAGATTTGATTATGAATCCGGAAGTAAAGGATACCTTTATCAAACGTTCCAAAATCCTCAGTGCGATTCGTACCTATCTGGCAGGAGAAGGCTTTATGGAGGTAGAAACTCCTATGCTGGTTTCCAATGCAGGCGGTGCTGCAGCAAGACCGTTTGAAACACATTTTAATGCCCTTGATGAGGATCTGAAGCTTCGTATTTCTCTGGAGCTTTATCTGAAACGTCTGATCGTAGGCGGACTTGAGAAGGTATATGAGATTGGCCGTGTATTCCGTAATGAGGGTCTTGATACCCGTCATAATCCGGAGTTTACACTGATGGAACTTTACCAGGCGTACACAGATTATCACGGCATGATGGATCTGACAGAAAATCTTTACCGTTATGTAGCTCAGACCGTTCTTGGAACAACAAAGATCGTATACAATGGTATTGAGATGGATCTGGGCAAGCCTTTTGAGCGCATCACTATGCTTGACGCAGTTAAAAAATATTCCGGTGTGGATTTCAATGAGATTCATACTCTGGAAGAAGCAAGAGCTGCTGCAGATGAGCATCATGTTGCATATGAGGAGCGCCATAAAAAAGGTGACATCCTGAATCTTTTCTTTGAGGAATTTGTTGAAGATCATCTGATCCAGCCTACATTTGTTATGGATCATCCGGTTGAGATTTCTCCTCTTACTAAGAAGAAACCGGACAACCCGGATTATGTAGAGCGTTTTGAGTTCTTTATGAACGGATGGGAAATGGCAAACGCTTATTCCGAGCTCAACGATCCAATCGACCAGCGCGAGCGCTTCAAGGCACAGGAAGAGCTTCTTGCACAGGGAGATGAGGAAGCAAATACAACAGACGAAGACTTTATGCATGCACTTGAGCTTGGTATGCCGCCTACAGGTGGTATCGGCTTTGGTATCGACCGTATGTGTATGCTTCTGACCGACAGCCAGGCGATTAGAGACGTTCTTCTGTTTCCGACGATGAAATCACTGAATGATGTAAATAAGAAAAATGATGTAAAATCTAAGGCTGCTGAAGAAGTGAAAGCAGAGCCTGAAAAGATTGATTTTTCTAAGGTAAAGATTGAGCCTTTGTTTGAGGAAATGGTAGACTTTGATACATTCAGCAAGTCAGATTTCCGTGCAGTAAAGGTTAAAGAGTGTGTTGCAGTACCGAAGTCAAAGAAACTGTTACAGTTCACTCTTGATGACGGAACAGGCACAGACAGAACCATTTTAAGCGGTATTCACGCTTATTACGAGCCGGAAGAACTGGTTGGAAAGACTCTTATCGCTATCACAAATCTTCCACCGAGAGCTATGATGGGCATTGACTCTTGCGGTATGCTCCTCAGTGCTATTCACGAAGAAGAAGGCGAAGAAAAGCTTCATCTTCTGATGGTAGATGACCACATTCCGGCAGGTGCTAAGCTCTATTAAGAAGTACCGTTTTAACCTACAAAACGGGATGTACTTCATTTGTGAAAAATCTCTGAAAATACACAAATACACCAAATTTACACCAAATGGTGCTTGAAACGGTGCAGAGCCTAAAAAATCGCATAATTACAGGCGATACAATAGAATTTATGAGGGCGGTGTCTGAATTAGCGGACATCGCCCTTTTCTCGACTTAAAAACCTATTTTTATCCCAAAACCACGACGGATGAGTTGAATGTTAATTTGCGTTGCTTGTAGCAACGGGCAGTCCAACATACAATTCCGTATTGAAAATGGCAATTTCCTTGGATGTCATCAACAGACGTATGATAATGAAGCGGCAGTCCGAAAAATGATTGCCGAGCAACAGAACATGAAAATTCCTTCCGGACTCATTCCCTATTGTCCTGTTTGCGGCGCACCAATGACAATGAATTTGCGGTGTGATAATTCTTTTGTTCAAGACGATGGCTGGTATCAGGCGCATAACCGATATGAGGATTTTGTCTGCAGGCATAAAGGCTCAAAGTTATTGCTTTTTGAACTGGGTGTAGGCAATAACACACCGGTTATCATTAAATATTCCTTTTGGAAAATGACAGTGCAAAATCCTAATGCAATATATTCCTGCGTCAATTTATCTGACGCTTATGCACCAACCGAAATTAAGCGGCAGTCAGTATGTTTTGACGGAGATATAGGTACGATTTTGAAAACGGTATCTTGAAATCTTGCTGAAATAGCAAACCCAGCCGAGCCGGCGGGCGGCAAGTGAATGGGGGTGCCCACCGTTGACAGCTCCGTCTGTCCTTGCTGATGGGTGATCAAGGGGCGACAGCAGAAAATGCTGCCGCCCTTTCCCATAATCGAAGAAAAGGGAAATTTCCATGACTGAATACGAAGCCTATCAAGAGCATATAGCTTATCATATTTTGGATTACCACGCCCGGCTTCAATATCCTGAATGCGGCCAGATGCATGGGTAAAAGTTATAAACTAATTTGAAGCATACTGGAACAAGCAAAATTGGATTGACAGAAAATACAGAAGAACATATCATGAGAACAAAACAGATTAGCTTATAGAAAAGAGGAGAGTGAACAGATGATCCGTCTTCAGGATATTGCAGATATGGCAGGGGTCAGCCGGACAACGGTATCAAACGTTATCAACGGAAATACAAAACGGGTTTCTCAGGCAACGATAGATAAAATCACAGCAATACTGAAAGAACAGAATTATGTGCCGCATATGGGGTCAGTGATGCTGTCAGGCCATGGCTCAAAGATCATTGGCGCTGTTCTGGGATTTGAACGTGCCCATGGGATGCAGGCATTACAGGATCCTTTTGTTGGAGAGCTGATAGGAACCCTTCAGATGGAAGCGGAAGAAAAGGGTTATTATGTTATGCTCATAGGCGGGGAAGATATTCAGAATGTAGTTGATATTGCGTCCAGATGGAATGTGGAAGGGCTGATCGTTCTTGGCTATGATGAAGACCGTTACAGACAGCTGTCCCGAAAGCTGAATAAAAAGATGATCCTGATCGATACATATCCCAAGGGGGCTTATGATTTTCAGAATGTAGGCGTAGATGATTATTCAGGTGGATATCAGATTGGAGAATATCTGGACAGCTGTGGATATCATAAAGCGCTGTTTATTTCAGAAACAGGCAAGGACAGTGACTATTATCGATGGATGGGTTTTAAACAGGCAATGGAAAAAAACGGACGCTTTTGCAGTAAGTCCCGTCTGATGGTGGTGTCCAGTAAAAGAATGCAAAGACTTCATGAATATGAAGAATTACTCCCTCGTTTTCTGGAAGCAAAAGCACTTGCGTTTTCTTCTGATTTTTCCGCAATAGAGGCAATTAATTTTTTTGTAGATCATAAGATCAGCATTCCTGATCAGATATCGGTTACCGGATTTGACGACAGCATTTATGCCAGCCTGGTACGTCCCAAACTGACCACTGTTCATCAGGATGTTTCGCAAAAGGCACATATTGCTTTAAAAAGACTTATGAAATTAATACATGGAGATACATTGGAAGAAATGAACGTAAAAAGTCCGGTGTATCTGGTTAAGAGAGACTCTGTCAGAGAATGACAGAGTTTTTCTTTTGTTCAATATGCATAAAATCATTGAATAAAGTTTGGACAAAATATTAGTTTCTCGAGAAACCTATTGATTTTACAGGGAAATCTGATTTATAGTAAAACTACCAGAAGGAAACAGGACAGATATTTATATTTTCTGTCAGAAATGGATCATGAATGGTGTTGTCGCTGGTGCAGTGAAGTAAAATAAATATAGAAATAACAGGAGGCTCAACATGGAGAAAAAATGGTGGAAAGAAAGCGTAGTCTATCAGATCTACCCAAAAAGCTTTAAAGACAGCAACGGAGACGGCATTGGAGACATTAAAGGAATTATAGAAAAGCTTGATTATCTGAAAGAACTTGGCGTAAATGTGCTGTGGATCTCGCCAATGCTTGAGTCTCCTCAGGACGATAACGGATATGACATTTCGGATTACCGCAGGATATATGAAGACTACGGAACTATGGAAGATTATGAAGAAATGCTTTCAGAGGCACATAAAAGGGACATTAAAGTTTTGATGGATCTGGTAGTCAATCATACGTCTGACGAACATAACTGGTTTATAGAAAGCCGTAAATCCAAGGATAATCCGTACCGTGACTATTATATCTGGAAAGACCCGGTCAACGGAAAAGAACCAAATAACTGGGGCGGAGTATTCGGCGGTTCTGCATGGGAATATGATGAGAAGACGCAGATGTATTATCTGCATCTGTTTTCAAAGAAGCAGCCGGATCTTAACTGGGAAAATGAAAAGGTGCGCCGGGAAGTTTATGATATGATGACTTTCTGGTGTGAAAAGGGGATTGATGGCTTCCGAATGGATGTTATCAGTATGATCTCAAAAAATCAGGCATTTCCGGATGGAGAGGTTAAGAATGGGCTTTATGGGGATTTTAATCCATATTGTGTGCATGGCCCAAGAATCCACGAATTTCTGCAGGAAATGAATAAAGAAGTGCTTTCCAGGTATGATATAATGACGGTTGGTGAGACTTCCGGTGTTACCATTGAAGAAGCTCAGAAGTATGCCGGAGAAGATCGGAATGAGTTAAACATGGTATTTCAGTTTGAGCATGTAGAAGATGCCTGCTGTGATCATGGAAAGTGGACAACGGCAAAATTTAACTTCAGGGATTTTAAAAAGACCATGATCAAATGGCAGGAAGAACTGCAGGGAAAGGCATGGAACAGCCTGTTTCTGGGAAATCATGATCAGCCAAGAAGTGTCAGCAGATTTGGAAATGATAACCCTGCCTACAGAGAAACATCTGCAAAAATGCTGGCAACCTGTCTGCACATGATGCAGGGAACTCCGTATGTATATCAAGGAGAAGAGCTTGGAATGACCAATGCGTACTTTGATAAACTGGAAGATTATCGTGACATTGAAAGCATAAATTTCTTTACAGAGCTGACAGAAGCAGGGATTATGACACCTGAATATATGATGAAATGCCTGATGCTCAGAAGCCGTGACAATGCAAGGACGCCTATGCAGTGGAATGATTCTGCGCAGGGGGGCTTTACAAGTGGGAAACCATGGATCAGAATAAATTCTAATTATAAGGAAATCAATGCAGCGCAGCAGCTGGGCGATCCAGCTTCAGTTTTTCATTATTATCAGAAACTGATCCGCCTTCGTAAAGAAAAAGATATCATTGTTTATGGAGATTTTGAGGCTCTTTGTCGTGATGACGATAAGATTTTTGCTTATACAAGAAAACTGGATCAGAAAAAGCTTCTGACAGTCTGCAACTTCAGTGATCAGAATGCAGAAATGGATATTCCGGAAGAATTTGCAGGAGCGCAGTGTCTGATCACAAATCTGGGAAGAACTGTATTTGACAGAAATTTTGTTTTGAGACCTTATGAAGCATTTGTATTATATAAAGAATGAAAGGAATATTGTGAAATGATCAGAAAGTACAGGTATGGTACGCCTTTTGATACAGAGGCACTGACGGAAAAAATCGGGACGGCAGAGGGCGTTTTCCCTTATGGTAAAATCAGTCTGGAAAATGGATTTGCTTTTACCTATATCATGGATGAAGAGGATATTGTTTATGGTCTTGGAGAATCCAATCGTGGAATCAACAAGAGAGGCTACTGTTATATCAGCAACTGTACAGATGATCCGGAGCATACAGAAGACAAACGATCCCTGTATGGGGCGCACAATTTCATTATTGTAAGCGGAAAAACAACGTTTGGACTGTTTTTTGATTATCCGGGAAAGCTGACGTTTGATATCGGCTATACCAGAATGGATACAATGAAAATTTTCTGTGAAAATGCAGATCTGGATATTTATGTAATTGAGGGAGAAACTGCACACGACATTGTGAAACAGTTTCGCCATGTGATCGGACACAGCTATATCCCGCCAAAGTTTGCTTTTGGCTTTGGACAGAGCCGTTGGGGATACACGACAAAAGAAGATTTCCGCAAAGTTGCAAAAGGATACCGTGAGAATCATATTCCTATCGATATGATCTATATGGATATTGATTATATGCAGGATTTCAAGGATTTTACAGTAAATGAAAAAAATTTCCCGGATTTTCAGGGCTTTGTTCAGGAAATGAAGGATCAGGAAATCCGTATGATCCCCATTATTGATGCCGGAGTCAAGGTAGAACCTGGATATGAAGTTTATGAAGAAGGCGTCAAAAACGACTACTTCTGCAAAAGGGAAGACGGAAGTGATTTTGTGGCGGCAGTATGGCCCGGTGATACACATTTTCCGGATGTATTGAACAAAGATGCCAGGAAATGGTTTGGCAACAAATATCGTTTCCTTACAGATCAGGGAATCGAAGGCTTTTGGAATGACATGAACGAGCCTGCAATTTTTTATTCTGCAGAAGGACTGGCGGAGGCAAAGAATCTTGCGGCAGAATTTGCAGAAGATACCGAGGGCAGAGTCCATGCATGGACCATGCAGGCAAAAATGAAAGATCTTGCAAATAATCCGGAGGATTACAGAAGGTTTTATCATAATGTGGACGGCAGAAAGATCCGTCATGACAGGGTACATAATCTTTTTGGATTTAATATGACAAGAGCAGCTGGAGAGGCATTTGAACGAATTGATCCAGACAGACGTTTTCTGATGTTTTCCAGATCCTCCTATATTGGAATGCACCGCTATGGCGGGATCTGGACAGGAGACAACAAATCCTGGTGGTCACATATTCTCCTTAATCTGAAAATGCTGCCGTCTCTCAATATGTGTGGATTCCTGTATACAGGCGCGGATCTTGGAGGATTTGGAGCGGATACCACCAGAGATCTTCTGCTCCGTTTCCTGGCGCTTGGCGTCTTTACCCCATTGATGCGCGATCATGCAGCTGCGGGAACAAGAGAACAGGAGTGCTATCAGTTTGAAAACATAGAAGATTTCCGTCATGTGATCGGAGTGAGGTATCGTCTTATTCCTTATCTGTACAGCGAATATATGAAAGCGGCGCTGAATGATGATATGTACTTCAGGCCAATGGGATTTGTCTATCCGGATGATAAAATGGCAGTTCGTGTGGAAGATCAGCTGATACTTGGGAATGAGATTATGATCGCGCCGGTTTATGAACAGAATGCAAGGGGACGTTATGTTTACCTGCCGGAAGAGATGAAATTTGTTAAATTTCTGCCGGATGGAACTATTTCAGAAGAAATTCTTGAAAAAGGAGTCCATTATGTGGAGGTGGCTCTGAACGAAGTACCGCTTTTTGTCCGCAGTGGAAAATGCATTCCGATCGCAGAAGCAGCAGAATGTGTAAAAGAGATTGATACAGAGCATCTGCAGCTGATCGGATATGAGGAAAGCAGTTATACTTTATATGAAGATGACGGAATCCATAAAGAGTATGATAAAAAAGAGAATTACAGGGTGCTGAAGAGTTAAATACAGTTTTGAGAAATACTTAGTCCTCTGAAAATTATTTTGCTCTCTTTCAGCCATCAGGTGAACGACAAAAATCCTGCTGTCTGGAAGGGAGCATTTTGCTCAAAAATATGTTAGCGCTTTCATACACAGTGCTGAAAAAACAGAATTCAACTTTGAATTTTACACAAAAATAACAATATAAAATTGTATAATACGTCGAAATATATATAAATTTGAGAAAAGCATTGACTTTTATTGGCTAAAAAGTATAATCGAAAATATGAAAGCGCTTGCAGAAAATGGAACGTTTCTGGAAAATTACATCAAACATGAAAAGACAAGGAAAGAGGATAAGGAGGGCTATTATGGAGTATGTAATAGGAATATTATTATTGGTTTCGTTCTTTGGGCTTGTGGTATACGCAGTACGTGGCGGAAACCTGATGCTTGGAATTTTTGTAATGGGTATCATCTGGACGGTTTTGCCTATGGTTGGCAACATGCTTGTTACAAATCCTGATTTTATAGCAGCCAATAAAGAGGCAATCAGTATTACATGGACAGAAGCTTTGCAGAAAGTATTTCAGAGCGGTCCGGAAGGATGGGGATCTGTACTTGTAAATGTTGTATTTGGTGCATGGTTTGGCCGTGTTCTTATGAAAACAGGAATCGCATCAACATTGATCCGTACCACAACAGAACTTGGCGGAGATAAACCAGCTATCACCTGTATTTTACTTTGTATTGTAACAACGGCATGTTTCTCCTCTATTTTTGGAGCAGGAGCAGTAGTAGCCATCGGAGTGATTGTACTTCCGATCTTTATGTCACTTGGAATTCCGAAAGTGCTTGCAACCTGTGCTTTTATGCTTAGTGTAGGTGCCGGAATGTTTGTAAATCCGGTCCTTTACGGACAGTATTCTGCTTTCTTCCTTGGAGAAGACGGAAAGACTCTGTATCCATATGAACAGCATGTATCCTGGGGCATTTATGCACTGCTTATCCAAGTAGCGGTAGTGATCATTATGGTAGCTGTTTTAAGCAGAGAAAAGAAGGTTCACAGCTGGGCGGCTACAGCGCCGGCATCAGCAAAAAAACGTCGTGGAGACAATGCACCGGGAATCGCTCTTATTGCCCCGATCATACCGGTACTGCTTCTGATCGTGTTTAAGGTACCGATCATCCTTGGGTTTATCATCGGTAGTTTTTATGCATTATTTACCTGTGGAAAAATTAAAAACTGGAGTCAGACCTGTCGGATGGTCAACAAAGATTTCTTTGATGGTGTAGTAGATACTGCTCCGCTGGTAGGATTCCTTTTAATGCTTCCGATGTTTAATAAAGCGGCAGAGCTTTGTGTTCCGTATTTTAATGCACTGCTGGGAGGAATCATTCCAAACAATACACTGGTGATCAGCATTGTATTTGCCGTACTTGCACCGCTTGGAATGTTCCGTGGTCCATTTACTTTATTTGGATGCGGAGCTGCAACTCTTGGTATCTTAAAAGGAATCGGATTTTCTACAGCATACCTTGCACCACTTATCATTATACCAAGTACGGTTATGAACGTGTCCTGCTGTATCACACAGTCCTGGATCATATGGGGTGTAAATTATACAAAAGTATCTACAAAAGAATATTTGAAACTGAGTACAGTAGTTGGATGGATCATCTGCATCATCCTTCAGATTATGGTTTATGTAATGTTTGGTTAACTGGTGTGAGACGGATGGAGGCGAAGACAAATGAGTGATAGAAAAGTAAGAATGGGAATCGACGTAGGAGG
>Garnier_p1__coassemble_682_pt1 | contig 24686 bp, 18 predicted proteins | sample Garnier_p1__metabat2_high_PE_036 | metagenome-assembled genome bin Garnier_p1 | reverse complement strand
TATGGAATCTCTGGGCATCAGCAATTTTGACGTATGCATTGTTGCCATTGGAGATAATTTCCAGAGTTCTCTGGAGGCAACCTCCCTTCTCAGCGATTTGGGTGCAAAACTGGTTGTTTCTCGTGCAGCAAGAGATGTTCATGCCAAATTTCTTTTGAAAAACGGTGCCAATGAAGTAATCTATCCGGAAAAACAGATCGCGCAATGGGCAGCTATCCGTTACAGCGCTGATCATATTCTTGACTACATTGAACTTGATGAGGAACATGCTATCTTTGAAATTTCCATCCCAGACAACTGGATTGGAAAAACAGTCGGACAATTGGATATACGCAATAAGCACAACATCAATATCATGGGATTTAAATATCATGGAAATATGGATCTGAATATCCGGTCAGATACACCTGTTCCGGCTGACCATACTATGCTTGTTCTTGGAAACACAAAAGATATCCAAAAATGTTTCCATATTTAAGAAAAACGGAAATTTTTAGTAAAGAGGTGATTTTATATGAAGGAACTGATCCTGTTCTGTGCTGTTGCTGCGGTCTTTGTACTGTGCGGGTTTATACTGAAAAAAATGGGAACATTTTTTGAAAGTGATAAAAATGCTCCCCCGAAAAAGCCTGAAAAACCTGTCCTGTCCATTGCCTTTGAGCATACAGAAGAAGTTTCCTTTTTAAATGAACTTCTGGAGCATTTTTCCCAGCGATCACCTTCCTGTGAACTCAATCTCTTTTACGGATCCCCCGGTGAGATACGTCGTCAGATAAAAAACGGAAAGATTGATCTCGGATTCATTCGTAAGGATCCTGCTCTGGAGCCTGATGAATCTTTCCATTCTTTTCATTTTGTCCTTGACGAAAATGTAGTGGCCTGCGAACCTGTCGGGCTTCCTGTCATACCTTTATGCCACAAAAATTTCTTTATGAATGCCATATGGAAGAAAAACAGTACAAACCCTCAGGTTTCCCTTTTTATCAATCAGTTGAAATCCGAATATTACAGGAATCCTTCAATTTAACTGTGGATTTTGATGCGGGTTTCTGCAAAATACGATATAATAAAGTTTACGCCGCATCAAAAGGAGGGATTACGTGGAACAGCAGGATAATTACAGCAGCCAGTACAAGGGACAGCTGAAAATTTTCTTCGGCTATGCCGCCGGTGTAGGAAAAACCTATGCCATGCTGGATGCTGCCCATACAGAAAAAAAACACGGAACTGATGTAGTCGTCGGTTATATAAGGCCAGACGCTCCGGTCCAAACCAGAATTCTTCTGAAGGATCTGGAAACACTTCCACTTCTTCGCTCAGAACATAATGGTATTCCGGTAAATGAGTTTGACCTTGATACAGCCATTAAAAGGCATCCGGATCTGATCCTCATTGATGAGCTGGCCCATACCAATGCAGATGGCTGCCGGCATCAAAAGCGTTATCAGGACATTCGTGAACTGTTAACAGCTGGAATCGACGTTTACACTACTGTAAATGTCCAGAATATTGAAAGCCTGAATGACACGGTAGCTTCTATTACCGGCATTATGGTGGAAGAACGCATTCCTGACTTTCTCTTTGATGAGGCAGATCAGGTAAAACTGGTAGATATTGAGCCACAGGAGCTGATCGAACGACTGGAGACTGAAAATACAGACTCCTGTCCCGACAGCTCCAATATTACTTTTACCATTGAAAACCTTACCGCATTAAGAGAAATATCTCTGCGTCGCTGCGCAGACCGGGTAAATAAACTGACCGAAGCATCACGGATAAAAAATAAAGGAGAGTATCACACAGACGAACACATTCTTGTATGCCTGTCCTCCTCCCCGTCAAATGCTAAAATAATAAGAACAGCAGCCAGAATGGCCAATGCTTTTAAAGGAACCTTCACCGCATTGTTTGTGGAAACTTCTGATTTTTCCTCTATGAACGATGTGGATCGGCAGCGGCTCCGAACTAATATTTATCTGGCTCAGCAGCTTGGAGCAACGATAGAAACCGTTTATGGAGACGATATTCCTTTTCAGATTGCTGAATTTGCCCGGTTATCCGGGATATCAAAAATCGTCATCGGCCGAAGCACCATCACGCGCCGTCCTCTTTTTGGAAAACCGGCACTGACAGAACAACTGATCGCCAACGCACCTAACATGGATGTTCATATTATACCAGATCAGCCCTCAAACCGTACCTCTTTTCCCCAGCATGTCCGAAAACATATTATTTTTTCTGTTGCAGACATCCTGAAAAGTATAGCGATCCTGTCGGCTGCAAGCTGTCTGGGTTTTCTGTTTCAATGGCTCGGTTTTGACGAATCAAATATTATTATGATATATGTTCTCGCTGTACTCGTGACATCCATTGTTACAGTGAATCGCATATACAGTCTGATTATATCCATTGTCAGTGTACTGGTATTTAACTTTTTATTCACCGTCCCCAAATTTACCCTGATGGCTTATGGACGTGGCTATCCTGTTACCTTTGCTATTATGTTCATCTGTGCCTTCCTCACCGGAACACTGACCACCAGAATGAAAACTGTTGCAAAGCAGTCTGCCCGGGCAGCCTTTCGCACCAAAGTTTTGTTTGATACCAATCAGCTTCTTCAGCAGGCGGAAGATCAGAAAGCAATTCTTACTTCCACCGCCCATCAGCTTTCCAAGCTTCTGAATCGGGATATCATTATCTATCCAGTAGAAAAAAACAGCCTGAAAAAGCCTCTGGTATTTTCTGCCGGAGAAAATAATGCTGCTGATTCATATCTCACAGAAAATGAACGAGCTGTTGCAGATTGGGTATTAAAAAACAACAAGCATGCCGGTGCCACCACACAGACTCTTACCAATGCCAAGTGTCTGTATCTTGCCATACGGGTCAGTAATTCTGTTTACGGTGTTGTAGGAATCGCCGCATGCGGTCAGCCCCTGGATGCCTCTGAAAATAATATTCTTCTTTCCATTCTGGGTGAATGTGCACTTGCACTGGAGAATAAAAAAAATGCTCAGGAAAAAGAAGAAGCTGCGGTCCTTGCCAAAAATGAGCAGCTCCGTGCCAATCTCCTAAGGGCTATTTCACATGATCTCCGTACACCACTGACTTCCATCTCAGGAAACGCCAGCAATCTTATCTCTAACGGAAGCTCCTTTGATGAAGACACGAAACAGACAATTTATCAGGATATTTACGATGATTCCATGTGGCTGATCAATCTTGTAGAAAATCTTTTATCGGTTACACGCCTGGAGGAAGGACGGTTGAATATCCGTATATCTGCAGAACTTGTAGATGAGGTGATACAGGAAGCGCTGCGTCATGTAAACCGTCTTTCCAAGGATCATGAAATTACGGTCCACAATGAAGATGATCTTCTTCTGGCAAAAATGGATGCCCGGCTGATTGTTCAGGTTCTGATCAATCTTATAGATAATGCAATTAAATATACACCGAAAGGTTCCCACATCCAGATCAGAACAAGGAAAGAAGATCAATGGGCTGTTATCTCGGTATCTGATGATGGTCCAGGTATTGCTGACGAAAACAAAAAACAGGTATTTGATATGTTTTACAGCGGAACGCATCAGATTGCTGACAGCCGGCGCAGTCTGGGTCTGGGACTTTCCCTGTGCAAATCCATAGTCAATGCCCATGGCGGAACGATCCGGGTTTCCGATCATCTGCCTCACGGCACTGTATTCACATTTACATTACCAGCCGAGGAGGTAAAGTTACATGAATAAACCCTTGATTCTGGTGGTTGAAGACGACTCATCTGTAAAAAATCTTATCACAACCACTTTAAAAGCACACGATTACCGTTATCTGGTTGCCGGAAACGGCGAAACAGCCATTCTGGAAGCTTCTTCTCATAATCCTGACATTGTTCTTCTGGATCTGGGGCTTCCGGATATGGACGGAGTAGAAGTCATCCACAAAATCCGCTCCTGGTCCACCATGCCCATTATCGTCATCAGCGCACGCAGCGAGGATACCGACAAGATAGACGCACTGGATGCAGGAGCCGATGATTATCTGACCAAACCATTTTCTGTTGAAGAACTTCTGGCAAGACTCCGTGTGGTACAGAGACGGCTTTCCATGATGACAAACGAATCGCTGGTGGAATCTTCCGTATTCGTAAACGGTGCCCTTCGTGTAGACTATGCTGCTGGATGTGCCTATCTCGACGACCAGGAGCTTCATCTGACACCTATTGAATATAAGCTCCTCTGTCTTCTTTCCCGCAACGTCGGCAAAGTTCTGACTCACACCTTTATTACACAGAATATCTGGGGCAGCAACTGGGAAAATGATGTAGCATCCCTGAGAGTATTTATGGCCACTCTCCGCAAAAAGCTGGAGCAGGGACCGGATTCCCCCCAGTATATACAGACTCATATCGGAGTAGGTTACCGTATGATAAAAACAGAATAAAACACTCCTGCTTCTATGGAGTCAAAAAACCCCTGCTGTCGGTGGAAATACCACCGACAGCAGGGGTTTTTTCTGTTTATCAGAATTCAGGCTCGATCAGTCCGTAAGTATTTCCCTTACGTTTATAAACCACATTTACCTGATCGGTTTCTGCATTCACAAATACGAAGAAGTTATGTCCCAGAAGTTCCATCTGTACGCATGCATCCTCAGGATACATTGGTTTGATATCAAATTTCTTCGTACGGATAATCTTAACCTCTTCATCCTCATCATATTCTTTATCAATATATTCCTGCTGGAAGTTTCCGGCAGATTGTTTCCTGTCTACAATTTTGTTTTTGTATTTGCGGAGCTGGCGCTCAATCACCTCTTCTACAAGATCAATTGAAACATACATATCATTGCTTACCTGTTCAGAGCGGATGATATTGCCTTTTACCGGAATCGTAACCTCGATCTTCTGTCTTTCTTTTTCAACACTTAAGGTTACTACAACTTCGGTGTCAGGAGTGAAATACCGTTCCAGTTTTCCAAGTTTGTCTTCAACGGCTGTTCTGAGTCCTTCAGAAACAGTAATGTTTTTTCCGCTAATAATAAATTTCATACATCCATCCCCTTTGCTGTTTATTTGGGTAATACTCACGCAGGATACTTTCTGCGTCTATTGTTTATGAAGTCATTATAACACAAACTCATGAATTTTAACAACACTTTAGGAAATTTTTATATTATACAAGTATAAGTTGCATTATTAACTGATAAATACTTTTAAAAGTAATCCTTTAATTTCACGCCTGTTTCGTTCAGCATTGCAATCAGAAGCCCATATTTAAACTCCTGGATCTGTCTGCGTTCCTCCAGGAAAATCCCCATGACACCCTTCACATTTTCCTCATCCTGAACAGGCAAATACATAGCTTTTGCTGTTGACAGAGTATGAGTACAGGCTCCTGCCCGGTGGTGATTGGCTGCCACCCATTTTGCCACCGCTTTTTCCTGAGAAGTCAGCAAAGGTTCCAGACTGGTTTTTTCTGTTCCCTGACGGGGAAACAGCATTGCCTCTCCCAGAAGCCCGTCTTTATTTACCGGATAGATCACAAGAGACAGATCCAGAAGCTTTTCCACCTGGGCCGCCGCCTGCTGCCAGACCTCCTTTTCGGATTTGCATCGGCGGAGCTTCTGGCTGTTTTCCAGAAGAATCTCTGTCCGGTAAGCCTTTTTTACGCTTTCTTTGTTCTGAAGCTTCAACTTTCTTGTCTGGGACGCTGTAAAAAGCCCCACAATAAACAGCATTGCAAAAGTGGTGGGATATCCTTTATCATAAGCCTTCAGAGAAAAGTACGGTTCTGTAAATAAAAAATTAAAGGCAAGCACACTGAACAGGGACGAATAAACCGCATAGATTTTTTTGTCAGATATGTAGGACGACAGCAGCACTCCCAGAATATACACCATAATGATATTGGATTCTGGAAGGTGAAATTTCTGGAGAATCCAGGCTGCAATCGTAGTAAGAACCAGAATTATATTGATCAGTCCAAATTCCCACAATGCCTGCATTCCTGCATTTTCTGCCTTTCTGTGACCGTATTTTCCTGCAGCCTTTCTGTTTTTCATATCCGGGATAATATATACGTCAATGTTGGGAGCCATACTGTTCAATTTTTCCAGTACCTCCGCCATTGGCTTTCGCATAAAAAATCTGTGGTTTGTCCTTCCAAGAACCACCTTCGAAACATTGCTTACCATTGCATATTCTGCAACCTGGCTGCCAATATCAGAACCATACACTGTAACGATTTTTGCTCCCAGAGCCCGGGCAAGCTCCATATTTCTCCGCACACCCTGTTTCGTCTTTTCATCAGCTTCCTGCATGGCAGGTGTTTCCACGTAAAGCCCTGTAAACTGCCCGCGAAAGGCATAGGCAAGACGGGCCGCCGACCGGATGACCTTTGCGCTTGACTCCGCGGCAGAAATGCAGGCAAGAATATGTTCTCCTGTGTGGTAGTCCATGTCCCCGGTAATATTCCGTTCTTCCTCTGCGATACGGTTTACACGGTCTGCCGTACGCCTCAGAGTAATCTCTCGAAGAGCCGCAAGTTTTTCCCGTTTAAAGAAATTATTCATGGCTCTTTCCGCCTGCACCGGCTTATAGATCTTCCCCTCTTTCATTCGAGCCAGAAGATCTTCCGGTTCAATGTCAATAACCTCCACCTGATCCGCATGGTCAAACACACTGTCCGGAATCCTTTCCCGCACTTCTATATGGGTAATAGAGCCCACCAGATCATTCAGGCTTTCCAGATGCTGAATGTTAATGGTGGTATAAACATCAATCCCTGCCCGCAAAAGCTCCTTTACATCCTGATACCGCTTCTCATTTCTGCAGCCGGGAGCATTGGTGTGAGCCAGTTCATCTACAAGAATCAGCTGAGGTTTCCGCTCCAGAGCACGGTCAAGATCAAACTCCCGGAGCTTTACCCCTTTATATTCTACCACAAGAGGCGGAATGGTTTCTAACCCCTCCGCCTGTCTGCGTGTATCCGGCCTGTCATGAGGTTCAATATACCCGGCCACCACGTCTGTATTATGTTTTTTTGCTTCATGAGCCGCTTCCAGCATGGTATAGGTTTTGCCGGAGCCTGCCGCATATCCCAGGAAAATTTTCAGCTTACCCTTATTTTTTTTCAGTTTCTGCTCTTCCTCATACTGAAGCTTTTTTAACAGATATTCTGAATCAGGTCTTGTATCTTCCATTTTACCCTCTTCTTTCTGTCAGATCAGTCCCATTGCGCCTGCAATATCAAGATTGCATTTCAGCACATTTACTCTTTCTTCTCCAAAAACGCCAAGCACCTTATGTTCTGTGTTTTCTTCTACAATCTCCTGTACTTCCTGCTGAGAAAGTCCGGAATTTTCAGCTACTGCCGCAACCTGAACCTGTGCTGCCTCCGGGCTGATATGTGGATCAAGTCCGGAACCGGAAGCAGTCAGAAGGTCAGAAGGAATATCCGCCCTTTTTACTCCGGGATGAGTTTCCAGAAACTCATCCAGATCTTCCTGAATTCTTTTTTCCAGTTCAGGATTGGAGTTTGCATAGTTAAAGCTTCCTGAGGATACGCCTGTATACTCGCCGTTTTCCTTTTGCTCCTCTGTGTATGTATTATAATTTACAGAAGAAACTCTTCCTCTGAAAAAATAATCCTCTGTAAAATCCTGACCTACCAGCTCAGATCCCACAGCTTCTTCTATATTATTGGTTGGCTCTCCATTTTTGTCGATCAGATTTCCATTGGCATTATTCTTCATGGTCAGCTGGCTCACACCTGTCAGGGCGAGGGGATATACAAATGAACAGAGCACAATCATCACTATACAGAATACAAATGCCTTTCCCAGCATTTTTCCAAACTTTTTCATGAAACATTCCTCCTACATTCCAATCATTGCAAGCATTGGAGCTACAATCAGATCTATCAGCTTGATTCCCACAAACGGGACGATAATTCCGCCAAGTCCATACACACCCATATTTCTGAGAAGAAGTCTTTCTGCTTTCATAGGTTTATATTTGACTCCCTTCATGGCAATGGGGATCAGCGCCGGAATAATGATCGCATTAAAGATCAGTGCAGAAAGAATGGCGCTTGCCGGAGTAGCCAGATGCATGATATTCAAAATCTGCATCTGTGGCAGGACCAGTGTAAACATTGCCGGGATAATAGCAAAATATTTTGCAATATCATTGGCAATACTGAAGGTTGTCAGAGATCCTCTTGTGATCAGAAGCTGCTTTCCGATTTCTACTACCTCAAGGATCTTAGTGGGGTCAGAATCCAGATCCACCATGTTTGCGGCTTCCTTTGCCGCCTGGGTTCCTGAGTTCATGGCAAGACCTACATCTGCCTGAGCAAGAGCCGGAGCGTCATTGGTTCCGTCACCTGTCATGGCTACCAGCTTACCTTCTGCCTGCTCTTTTTTAATGGCTGTAATTTTATCCTCAGGACGGCACTCTGCAATAAATCCGTCCACTCCGGCTTCCTTTGCAATGGTTGCCGCTGTCAGAGGGTTATCACCGGTACACATAATAGTTTTGATACCAATTTCACGAAGACGCTCAAATCTCTCTACCAGTCCCGGCTTAACTGTATCCTTCAAATAAATAACTCCGTAAATTTTGGCATCTACACATACAACCAGAGGAGTTCCACCAAGGTTGGAAACTTCTGTTACAATGCCTTCCAGGTCAGAAGGAATCTCTCCTCCCTTTTCCTGTACAAATGTTTTAATTGCCTCGTATGCGCCTTTTCTGATGATGGTTCCATCTTTACAGTCAGCCCCGCTCATTTTTGTCTGAGCGGTAAATTCTACAAATTCCATTCCTTCTGTATTCAGACTGTCCGGATCACATCCCATCTTTTTGCCCAGATCGATTGTAGATTTTCCTTCCGGAGTTCCGTCAAGCAGAGAAGACAGAACGCTGTATCTGATCAGATCTTTCTTATCCACGCCTTCCACCGGATAAAATTCTGCCGCAAGACGGTTACCAAAAGTAATGGTTCCTGTTTTATCAAGTATCATGGTATCCACATCACCGCAGGCTTCCACAGCCTTACCTGACATTGCGATGACATTGAAACGGGTAACACGATCCATACCTGCAATACCGATTGCAGAAAGAAGTCCTCCAATAGTAGTTGGAATCAGACATACCATCAAAGCAATTGCCCATGACACCGGAATCTCCACTCCAAGGTAATTTGCAAACGGATAAAGAGTTACCACAACGATCAGGAAGATCAGGGTCAGTACGATCAGAAGCGTGTTCAGCGCAATCTCATTTGGTGTTTTCTGTCTGGATGCACCTTCTACAAGAGAAATCATCTTATCCAGGAAAGATTCTCCAGGTTCAGCAACGATTTTTATTTTAAGCCAGTCAGATACTACAGTAGTTCCACCTGTTACAGAAGAAAAATCTCCGCCTGCTTCTCTTGTTACAGGAGCAGATTCTCCTGTAATAGCAGATTCGTCTACAGAAGCGATTCCTTCAATAACCTCGCCGTCATTGGGGATTACCTCTCCCATTTTTACAAGAACAATATCGCCTTTTTTCAGTTCAGACGCATTGATTGTTTTTTCCTGTCCATTGGAAAAAAGTACCCGCGCCTTTGTGTCCTGTTTTGTTTTTTTCAAAGAAGCTGCCTGGGCTTTTCCACGTCCCTCTGCAACAGATTCTGCAAAGTTTGCAAACAGCACCGTCACAAAAAGAATCACTGTTACAATTCCATTATAAATTCTGTACTCTGCATTTCCTCCAAACATTGTAGGAAAGAAAGTCAGAATCAAGGTAATAATAAATCCAATCTCAACAACAAACATTACCGGATTTTTGATCATATATCTTGGATCCAGTTTCTGGAATGCTCCAATAATAGAAGTTTTCAGAATATCCGGAGTAATGAATTTTGTTTTTTCCTTCTTAGCCATGTTTCTCTTCTCCTTTTTTCTGCATCTACTACATCCACAGCGACAGATGCTCCGCGATCGGTCCCAGTGCAAGAGCCGGGAAGAAGGTCAGTGCTGCAAAGATGTATACAATAAATACAAGAACGATCATAAATACAACATTGTCAGTTCTCAGTGTACCAATGGATTCATTCACTCTCTTCTTGGCCAGAAGGGAACCGGCAATTGCAAGCTGCGCTACAATAGCAATATACCTTCCAAAGAACATTGCAATTCCTGTTGTAACATTCCAGAATACACTGTTATCCGCCAGTCCCTCAAAACCGGAACCATTGTTTGCTGCCGAGGAAGCATATTCATACAATACCTGGCTCAGTCCGTGGAACGAGGGATTTGTAATACCATCCAGTCCTCCGGAAACTGCAACTGCCAGTGCGGAAAAACCAAGGATCAGAAGAGGATGGATCAGAATTACAATTGCTACCAGCTTCATTTCCTTTCCTTCAATTTTTTTATTCAGATATTCCGGTGTACGTCCAACCATAAGGCCGCAGATAAACACTGCCAGGATCACATACATAACCATGTTCATAAGTCCTACGCCCTTGCCGCCAAACACACAGTTCAGCATCATATGAAGCATTGGCACCAGACCGCCAAGAGGAGTCAGTGTATCATGCATGTTGTTTACCGTACCTGTGGTAAAAGATGTGGTTACTGTGGTAAACAGGGAGGACTGGGCAGTTCCGAAACGGACCTCTTTTCCTTCCATGCTTCCTGCGCTCTGGTCGATTCCCATTTCACCGATCACAGGATTTCCTGCCATCTCTGAGTTGTAGCATAACAGCAGTCCGACCATAAAGAGGATTACCATTGCGCCAAATACTACAGCGCCCTGACGTCCCATAAGGATTTTTTTCTTTGCAGGCGCCACTGCTACAGCTGTTGCCTTTACTTTGTTTTTCTTCCGGTCATTAAGCATATGGCCAAAGGTTACGATACAGGCTCCCGGAAGAATCATCATGGAAAGCATTTCAACCATATTGGAGATCACAGTAGGATTCTCAAATGGTGTGGTTGAGTTTGCCCCGAAGAAACCTCCGCCGTTTGTTCCCAGATGCTTGATGGATTCAAGAGCCGCTACCGGTCCCATTGCAAAATCCTGATATTTTCCTTCAATCGTTTCTACTGTAAAGTTCTGCATCAGTGTCTGCGGTGTTCCCTGACTTACCAGGATCAGACCTACTATAAAAGATACCGGGATCAGGATCCTGGTTGTGATCCTTACCATATCTCTGTAAAAATTCCCCAGCTTTCTTCCGGAAAGTCCTCTGCAGAATGCCATACATGCGGCATAACCGCTGGCTGCTGAAGTGAACATCATGAAAATGATGACACACATCTGCGCTGCATAGGAAAGTCCGCTTTCACCGGAATAATGCTGCAGGTTGGTGTTTGTCATAAAACTGATGATCGTATTAAAGGAAAGACTTGACTCCATTCCTTCAATGCCATTTGGATTCAGAAACAGAAGATTCTGAATTCTGAGGATCAGGTATCCCACAAAAACCATCACAGCATTTGCAGTTACCAGAGTAAGGGCATATTTTTTCCATCCCATATCCTCATTTTTGATACCGCAGATTTTATATATTAAATGATCGATTGGATTAAAAACTTTATCTGCAAAAGTTTTTTGTTCTGTGGCAATGTGATACATGTACTTTCCCATGGGAATCACAAGTATCAGGAAAATTGCCAGCGTAAGAATGATCTGTAACATTTCTCTCCTCCTGTTGCTCTCCCTTTTGTCTTAAATAAAATCCACCATTCTCTGAACAGATCTGTAATTTTTCACAGCTTTTCCGGATATATCAGCGCATATACCAGATAGCCGCCAAGTGCCAGAATGATGATTCCCAATGCTATCATAATCTTACTCCGCCTTCCCACCTATTTTTCTTTTGGATTCACCTGTGATTCACAAAAATCTGCAAACAGCTTCACAAGGCCAAAGCAGCCAAGAAGAACTGCTGTCATAGCAACGTCCATCATATATAAATCCTCCTCTCTTTTCTCAGACATTGTATACGACATTTTATAAAATAGGTGTTAAGTTCCGATCATTTGACGTTAAAGTAGCATAAAGAAAAACTGCTGCAGGATTTTGTTCCTACAACAGTTTTATAAAATAGTACTTATTATTCTATTCCGGATATGCACATCTGCAGGCACCTTTTTTCTGCCGCAGCCGGACTATCCGCTTCTTCCCCTGACTGAATCTCTGTCAGAAGCTCCTGACCTTTTTTATCTGTCACACAGTAAAGTCCTATTCCGCTTCCCGCAGGCGCGTCACTGGATATTTCCAGTTCATAGGTTTTTCCGTTTTCTACTTCAACCGGATGCTTCAGAAAAGAATAAAGGGCTGTATTTTCCTTAATCCCATAAGTATCTCCCTTACTTTCATAAAGCAGCTCCCCTGTTGTCTTATCCCGGAGAGCGATCTCCAAGCTGACAGGCTCTGTCCCCGCCTGAGTAAACACGCGGATTTTGATATTGGACAATGTGGTTCCGTCTGCGGTAAATTCCTGCACCACCGGCTGGTTTTCTTCCAGCATCACTACATTTTCCATTTCCATGTTCTGACGGCTGTTATCAAAGAAATTCACTTTTCCCTGAAGCACACCCATTGCGCATACCAGCATAGGAATCACAAAGGCTGCCACTCCAAAAAGAAAGGCGGAACGGATCTGCCATACCAATCCCTTTGCCACAGCTGTGCCCTTTCTGCTGTGGTATCTTGGATGACCAAATACCACATAGATCACAAGAACGATCCACATTGCTGTGCAGAGAAGCTCCTGATCGTGGAACCGGTAAATATCCCACATCCTAACTGCAAATTCTCTGTCTTTTAAAATATATTTCAAAATTCCGCTGTTCAGTACTCGTTCATCTACCATACTCTGACTGCAGAAAATATACATGGCAAGCATAAAAATGTTTGTTACCATCAAAAGCAGATTTCCATTGCCGCTGATCATAATGTTCAGAACAAGGAATGGAGCCATCAGAAGGATCCACTGAGGATTCCAGGTGGAAAATCCAAAAATAGCAAAGCTGACTGCCACACAGAAAAATACCGCCCAGGATTCCAGTTCTCCTTTTGTCTCTGTTTTTCTCTGATAAGCCCACACAAGCACAAAAGCTGCCACAGCCGCCAGAAGATTGATGCCGCTGAAAAATCCCAGGGCAAAAGGCTTCTGCACATATTCCAGAGCGCCAAATCCGAAAACATTTCTCCTGAAGGCTTCTGATCCCATATTCGGAAGAATCTCCACTGCCAGAGGAACCGCCATAAGTATCGTATATCGAATCAGATTTCGTATCTTCTTTTCTTTCAGAAGAAGCAGAACCAGAAAATACAGCACTGCATGGTATTTAAAAGTTGCTGCCATGCCAAAAGCAAGTGCAAACTGCCACATTTTTCCTGTCAGAAAAAGATAGAAGCCCAGCACCATAAGAAACACTGTAAAAATATCATACTGGCTGAAAATGAACTGGCTGAATACTCCCATTGGAAACACCAGAAATGCAAACTTGCACAGAAGGGATTTCTTTTCTCCAAATCCCATTTCCTTACCGATCCGGTACATCAGCTGAGCTGTGATAAAATAAAGAATCACCGGAAGGAGCTTATACCACATGATATTGATGAAGCTGTTAGTGAGAATGGCCTCCGGTGCATGTCCGGTAAGATAAAGAGGCAGGTTCCAGATAGTGTATGCCAGAAAGGTGCTGGGCAGGTAATTAGCCCAGTATCCTCCGGACTGCTCATAGCTTGCCTGATAAAAGTCTGTAAAATGCTCATACATCAGGAAAGAACGATTTCCGGTCAGCTTCACATCCGAATGGGCACAAAGCACAAAAAGCACTGCCAAAATCAGAAAAGAAAAGATCCAGTCAAGTCTGCAAAGTTCTTCTCCGTTCCACAGACGCATACCTTCCCACTCTGCTTTTTTCCGGGCAAAATATCCCGGCGTGTTTTTTTCTTTTTTCTTATTCATTACTGTTCTCCTTCGTATCCGCAGCTTCTGAATCCTTTTTCTCCACTTTCTCAGATACGTTTTTTTTCAGAGTCTCCTCTTCTTCAAAATTCAGACGTTCCTCCTCTACTACAAGAGGACGATCCAGGACTCTGGTATTGATACTCAGCACATACTCTCCTAAAAATCCAATAAAAAACAGCTGCAGAGATCCCAGAAAGAACATACCGATCACCATTGGTGCAATACCTGCCGAAAAACGATCCCAGTACATCAGCTTCAGTACCAGATACACAAGCGCCGCCACAAGACTTAATCCACCAATGATAAATCCGGCAAAAGTGGCAAGTCTCATCACCACTTTTGAGTAAGAAGTAATGCCGATCATGGCATAGTCATACAGGCTGTAGAAATTATTCTTGCTCTTTCCTGCCCGACGCTTCGGCTGTGTATAAGGGATTGCCTTATAATCAAATCCCAATTCTGCAATAATACCGCGAAGATACGGCATGGGATCATGAAGATCTCTCACTACATCTACAAATTTTTTGTCATACAGGCCAAATCCGGTAAACTGTTCTATATGGTCGATATCCGTGATCTTCTGGATCAGTTTATAATAAAGACCGCGGATCTTATACATAATCTTCCGTTCCTGACTGGCCTTTTTGACGCCGATCACGATCTTATGCCCGTCTTCCCATTCTTTTACAAATTTCGGGATCATATCTACCGGATCCTGAAAATCTGCACACATACGAACCACACAGTCTCCGTAGGCCTGCTTCATTCCGTAGACCGGAGATCTTGCCTGACCGAAGTTCTTAGCGTTAAAAATAGCCTTAATCTTTTTATTATTTGCACAAAGACCTCTGAGGATCGCCTGGGTGTTATCTTTTGAATGGTTATCGATAAACAGGATTTCATAATCATAATTACTGAGATCCCGTTCCATTACTTCTATGATCGCCTTTGAAAGAGCAGCCACATTTGCTTCTTCATTATAGGTGGGGATCACCACCGATATCTTTTTTTTCATTTTGTGTCTCCTGTACTCCCGGTTTTCAGCCAGGTAATGGTTTCTCTGATTCCCTCCCGGAAGGTGTATTCCGGCACAAATCCGGTATCCTCTGTAAGAGAAGAAATATCCGCACAAAGATTCATCACTGTGCCTGCCGGATATGGTCTGGCTCCAATCCCGGTTTCTTCTACGCCGGTAAGCTCCGCCATAATTTCTATATAGTCTTTAAGAGGCGCTGCCTTCCCGCTTCCCACACAGTACACGGCTCCATCTTTTCCTTTTTCTCCTATAAGATAATAAGCTCTTCCTGCATCTGCACTGAAAAGATAATCCCATCTCTGCAAAGCCGGGGTAAAAGATGTTTTTTCCCCGGCAAGCATTTTCCTAAGTCCGGATGCCACCATGGTGGTTTCTTTTTCATAAATTCCGTAAACGCTGAAGATTCTTGGCCAGATACACTCCATCCCCAGCTCCTTACAAAGCATCCGTGCCAGCTGCCCGGAAGCAAGCTTTGCAGCGCCATAGGGAGTGGTTGGATTTACCGGACTGTCCGGAGAGATCTTATCCACATCCATAGGACCGTATTCCGCCTGGGATCCCGCACCGATAAACCGCCTGCAGCCAAGAGCATACGCCGCCTTCACTGCTGCCAGCGTATATGCAATGTTCCTGCTCTGAAGCTCTGTGCTTGAGTTTCGGTTTTCTCCTGTATTCCCCCATGCAATATGGTAAAAGGTGTCGCATTTTTCCATAATTTTCTGAGGAAGCGTCTCCAGCTCTTCCAGAGAACAGTCTACCATATGAAGCTTTTCGCTTTCCGGCAGACGCATCTTCTTTCCTGAAGAAGCCCTGAGCACTGCATAAACCTCAATGCCTTTTTTAATACATTCATTTATCAGAGCTGTACCGATCATGCTGGTAGCTCCTGTTACAATAATCCTCTGCATATTTTCCTTTCTCTTTCCCGTCCGGTATTTCTGTCAGCCCCGCTCCGGAAGCGGAATGTACATATTTTCTTCCAGCTCCTCTCTGGATAAAAACGGATACATATCCTCCAGCGGTGCAGAGATCATCCTTCCATCCGGAAGCTTTTTAGAGGAAGTCTTCGGCTCTGTTTTCTGATATTTGGTGACAAACACCTCGCAGATCACAGCCCCTTCCATCTCCAGTGCCTTATTGATTTTTTCTTCCAGTTCCTCTGTGCTGTGAATACAGTCATAAGGAAATCCGTATGCCGGAGCAAGCCGGCTAAGATCCGGAAAGCTTAAATCTCCGCTTTCTTCCCCTACACCTACCAGCGGCTCTCCGAAATAAGTCTGCTGTGTCTGACGGATAGAATGATATCCCTGATTATTTATCACAAAAAGCTTCACCGGCAGACGATTGTGGATGATAGTCTGAAGCTCCTGAATATTCATCTGGAGACTTCCTTCTCCGGTCACACATACCACCGGCTTCTTTTCGGATGCAATACAGACTCCAATAGCTCCCGGAAGGCAGAATCCCATGGATGCCGTGTTGGGGTTTGTAATAAATCGCTGTCCTTTTTTCACCTTAAAGGTCTGGCTTCCTGCTACGCGGGAAGTCCCCACACTGACCATCAGATTCTGATCTTCTTTCATGGCTTTTGACAGTTCTTCATAAAAAGCATAGATATTAGTGCAGCCTTCTTCTACAGTCTCATAATGCTTTTCTGTGACCACCGGATATTTTTCTTTCCATAGCAGACACTGCTCTCTCCATGACTTTCCCTGAAACAGAGGGGTTTCTTTTGAAGCGCCCCTGTTCCGGGCAGACAGGATCAGCTTTTGGATCAGTTCTCCTGCATCTCCGCATACCGGAAGGCTTACATGAAGACTTGGTTTTTTTAATTCATTTTCATCAATGTCATTGAGAATGGTATAGCTTTCTCTTGCCCAGTCCTGAAACTGGAAACCGGTCTGGGCAAATCCCTGACGGTTTCCAATAGAAAGAAGCACATCGCTGTTCTGAAGAGCAAAGTTTCCAGGTCTTGTTCCGGTTCCTCCGCTTCTTCCCACAAACAGCGGATGGTCATATTCCATGGCATCTACACTGCTCATTCCTGTCACTACAGGAACCCCCAGCAGCTCTGCCAGCTGGTGAAATTCCTCCGACGCCCCTGCAAGACGCACACCGTTTCCCGGAGAAAGTACCGGACGGCTGCTGTTCTGTATCTTATCCAGAATCTGGTCTATAATCTCCTGCGAGATTTCCGCCGGCTGCTGTTCCGGATTTTCAGAAGGATCATAAGACGAAAGATCCTCAGTTTCCACCACAGCTCCCTGTACGTCCAGAGGAATATCCAGCCATACAGGACCGGGTCTTCCATTTACCGCAAGATAAAGGGCTTTTTCCAGATGATAACGGATCTCCTCCGGCCGGATCACCATATGGGCATATTTTGTCAGGGGCTTTACTACCGGGACAATATTACATTCCTGCACGCCCATACTTCTCAGCGGAAGTCCGGAAGCCTCCACTGTGGTGGCATATCTGGCCTGACCGGAAAATACGATCATGGGAATGGAATCCATCCATCCTCCCAGCACACCTGTCACTGCATTGGTAGCGCCGGGTCCTGTGGTGACACAGACCGCCGCCATTTTGTTTCCCAGACGCGCATAGGCTTCTGCTGCCATGGCACAGGCCTGTTCATGATGTTGATAGGTGCAGCGAAGCTTTGGATGATGACCAAAGGCGTCATTCATGTGCATGGCGCCTCCTCCGGTCACGGTAAACACATCCTGTATACCCCACTGTGCAATATATTCTGCAATATAATCAGATACTTTCTGTTTCATTTTTTCTCCACCTTACATATAATCCGGACATTTCTGCACACATACCATACGTTTTCCGGATGCTTCAATCGGAATCTCATCCACATACGTCACATCGATCTGCGCTTCATCCCCCAGATATTTCCTATAGGAAGCAACTACCTCCTCCTCGTTGACTCTGGTACGGTCTGCATTCAGAAGAAGCTCGTAGCGTTTCTTTTCCCACTGGATGCATTTTGCCTGATGTACGATTCCTTCCATATTGATCAGAACGTTCATAAACACATGGATGGATAAAGGCTCTCCCTTGCAGTTGTACATCATGGAGCCCCGACGTCCGTAGATTTCCGTAAAATATCCGTGCTTTCTTCCCTTTTCATCAGTCACTTCTTTATAGATTCCGGTATCTCCGGTATCATAACGAATCATAGGAAAAGCTTTGTTATAATAGTCAGTTACAACGATCCTGCCCAGCTCTCCCGGTTTTACCGGTTCATCCGAATCAAGACTGAGCATTTCAATATAAAAATTATACAGATCCACGGTATAACGGTCCTCATCCCCTACCTGGCAGGCAAGGAAGCCGTTTTCATTATTTCCGTAGGAGCGTACAGCCGTAAAACCAAAAATCTCCCGTATCTCGTCATAAGTCTTCTGTGGAAGAGCCTCGCCCATAGCAAAAACCATTTCCACATCCCATTTGCTGATATCTACATTTTTTCTCTTCAGATATCCGGCAAGAACCACCAGAGCACTGGAGTAAGCTACCAGAACCTGGATTCGGTCCTTGCGGATCTTTTCGCAGATCCCGGCCAGCGCCTCGTCTCCCATGTTGGAGATATCGATCATGATCAAGTTGTTTTTAAAAGATTTCCATTTGGAGATTACATTTTTTCCCGGGATCCATACACGAAATTCTCCTCTTTTCATTCCCATACGAAAGCCATTCAGCTCCATAAAGGAAATAAAGTTCATATTCACCCGGTTCATTTTGTCTCCGTCGCAAAGCACCGTAAACGGAGCGCCTGTGGATCCGCTGGTCTTCAGCTGGAACAGGCTGTCCTTTTTGTCCTGATACATGTCGCAGAGAATGGTATCCTTGTTTTCGTTGTATTTCATTTTTGTCATAACAGGAAAATCTGTGATATCACGGGCATTCTGATAATCCTTATAATACGCGGAGTGCTTTTTCGCATGTTCCAGAAGCATCTCCACACGGCGCTGCGCGTATTCCTCAGTGATCCCTTCTACGATCTCCCGTTTATTTACTGCTTTTATCTTTGCAAGCTTCCCTCCGTGAAGCCTGTCCAGACCGTTAAAAGCAGCCCTTCTCAAAATTTCTCCAGCCTGCATATTTTTTCCTTTCCATTAAGAGCAGAATTTTATTCTTCCGCATATTTATTTTACAGTGATCCCATTTTCCTCACTGAATCATGCCTTACTGCTTCAGCGGCTGTGCTTTTCTGTCTCCTGCTTTCCAGAATCCCAGAAGGATCACTGCCTCCACACGGATGGCATTAGCAATCAGAACCGCTTCCGCAAATCCCATGATACCGCTGTTCTTTGTAAAAAGCAACACAAGAGCAGTGATGATCACCAGATGAATGATCTGCAGGATCAACTGCCATTTTTCTTCTGTAAAGGTCAGCACTACAATAAAAAGATAAGCAGACAGAACTCCCAGTATCTGACTGAGGTTCACAACCGTCATCATTCCTTTTACAGACTCATAAAGATCCCCGTAAAACAGCCATACAAACAACGGTGTTCCAATCTGAGAACCTATAAAAAACACAAGACTGACACCCACACCGATTCCGGTAAACTGCAGAAACTGCTTCCTTCCCATACGTTCCTGATTCCGTGTAAGATAAGAAATAATGATCGTGTTCACCGGAGCCACCAGAAGCACCAGTGTTTTTCCGATCAGAGATGTCACATAATACTGTGTTACTGCCAGATGCCCGATCAGATGCTCCAGAACAAGGCGATCAATGTTCAGCGTCAGATTAGTGATTAGATAGGAAACAACAAGAAATCCACCTCTCTGAAAGGCTGTGCCAAACCAGCTGCTTCTCTTAAAAAATCCATGGAATACGGTTCCGGTGGCTGCAAGATATATAAGTGCCGCCACTTCTCCTGTCACAAATACCAGAAACCAGTTTTTTGTCAGCAGATAAAGTCCAAAGCCTGCCACATATCCCACAGTCAGCACTGCATAATAATTAAAATAATTCCGGTAATTCAGATTCAGACGATATTCCACATCTCCATAATACCGGAAGATTGTAGTCATAAGAAGAAGGACGGTCCAGAAGATCACGGAAACAGAGGTCATGGAGTTTTTTCCCACCATCAGAGTCACAACCGTACCCATACCTCCAAATAAAAGAAGCAGGATATTATAGTCTCCGTTCTTTACCTGGTAATCTCTTCTCACAACAAGGCGGCTGGTGTTTAAAGCCTGCCCCACCGAAGGACAGAGAATCGCCACCAGCCCCATAAGATACAGCAGCTCACCAAGCTGGTCACTTCCCATGAAACGGTTCAGCAGCGGATAAACCAGAACCTGCAGAACCCCGTTCATCAGAAGCGCGCCTCCTATGGTGTAGGCTGTATTTGATACAATTTTTTTATTTTTTTCTTTCGATGCCAAAAAGCACCCTCCCCAGTTATTTTTTTATGTATTTCTCACACCGGTTCTCAAAGGATTTCCGTTTTCCGGAATTCAGCACCGGGATCTCGTCTACATATTCCACGGTAATTTCCGCTTCCTCTCCAAAATACGGTCCGATAAAATCCAGGATGGCTTTTTCATCAATCTGCTCTTTGTCTCCGTTCAGCCAGAGAGTATATCGGGTTTCATCCTCCTGAATGAAACGGTACTGGTCGATCCCTTTCGCCATGGAAAGGCCGTTCAGAAGCACAAAAGGAGAAACGATCCGTCCCTTGCAGTCGTAGATCATATCGCCCCGCCGTCCATACAGCTCCTTCAGATACAGGCGGAAACGTCCGTCTTTTTCCTTCCGTTCTGCCACTGCCAGATCTCCATTGTCATAACGGATCAGAGGAATGGCATAATTATAAAGGTCTGTGATCACGATACGCCCCAGTTCTCCGGGTTCTGCCGGTTCATCACTGTCAAGCTTCAGAATCTCATAATAATAGCTTTCCGTATCTATATAGTAGCTTTCGTCTTCCTCCCGCTGAAGTCCCATGATCCCGTTTTCTTCATTGGAATACCAGGAACGCACAGTACAGCGGAAAATCTTTTCCAGATTTCTCCGGATCTCGCCGGGCATACTCTCTGAAATCGGAAGAATAGCTTTTACACAAAAACCTTTTGTGTCCACATGATATTTTTCGATATAGCGTCCCAGTTCTCCGATAGCAGAGGAATAGCCAATGATACACTTTACCTTTTTCTTCCGGATCACAGAAACCATCTTTCCAAGAGCCTCATCATCCAGATTGGAGCAGTCCATCATGATCAGATTTTCTGCAGTGCGGGAAAGCCAGCTCTTTTTTGCATGGTCGCCCACCCACATACGGATAAAAGCTTCTTTCATACCGATATAATAGCCTCCCGCAGCTCCCAGAAAAATACTGGCAGCTGTATTATGGAGGATCTTGTTGCGGTTCTGGATCATGGCAAAGGGTGTTCCTGTAGACCCGCTGGTATACATGATCCGGTTGTCGGAAGCCTCTTTGTAAACGCTGGACTGGCACTCCTCATAATGACTTCTGTAAGCGTCCTTATTCATCACCGGCATTTTTTCCAGCGGGGTATCCGGATCAAAGTCCTTATAAAATTCCGTAGTACGCACTGCATGAGCAATCAGCTTACGGATTTTTTCCTGCGTCCTGTCTATGGGAGTTCCTTTTTTGTAGCTGTCCCGGATCTCCTCGTAATACTTCCGGACCTTTCCGCCCTTCAGCCGGTCCACGGTCCAGAAACCGTACCAGCGCAGCTTTTCGTCAATTATCATCTGCATGTTCCTTCCCGGCTGTTTTGCCGTTTATTCATTACTACATGTGAACAGTAACGTTTATTCTTAAAGTTCTCCGGCCTCCCGGATCACTTTTGCCATATAGTCGATCTTTTCATCTGTCATTCCCGGATACAGACCTACCCAGAAGGTATCACGCATGATCCTGTCTGTGTTTTCCAGTGTTCCGGCAACACGGTAACCCTTTCCTTCTGCTCTCATCTGGTCAAAACACGGATGTTTAGTGAGATTTCCGGCAAACAGCATTCTTGTCTGGACGCCTTTGCTTTCAATATAAGGAACCACCTTGTTTCTGTCTACACCTTCTTTACAGGTAAGAAGGAAACCGAACCAGCTTGGATCTGAATTCGGGCATGCTTCCGGAAGGATAAATTTCTCTTCCATTCCCTCCAGGGCTTTGCGGAGACGGGCATAATTATGACGTCTTCTTTCTACAAATCCCGGGAATTTCTCCAGCTGGGCGCAGCCGACTGCTGCCTGCATGTCTGTTGCCTTCAGGTTATATCCAAAGTGGGAATATACATATTTATGATCGTATCCCAGAGGAAGCTCTCCGTACTGTCTGTCAAAACGATGTCCGCAGACATTGTCCTTTCCGGACGGACAGCGGCAGTCACGTCCCCAGTCACGAAGAGATCTTACGATCTTGTGGAGCAGCGGATTGCTGGTATAAACAGCGCCTCCCTCTCCCATAGTCATATGATGAGGCGGATAAAAGCTGGAGGTTCCAATATCACCGATCGTTCCGGTCAGTTTTTTCTCACCGTTGATCTCATACTCAGAGCCAAGGGCATCACAGTTATCCTCGATCAGCCACAGCTGATGCGCCTGACAGAAATCTGTCAGCGCTTTCAGATCAAAAGGATTACCCAGTGTATGCGCAATCATCACGGCTTTTGTTTTTGGAGAAAGCGCTTCTTCCAGACGGGTTACATCGATATTATACTGAGGGATGGTCACATCCACAAACACCGGAACCGCTCCGTACTGGATCACAGGCGCTACCGTTGTAGGAAATCCTGCCGCCACAGTAATGACCTCGTCTCCCGGAAGCACCTGACGTTCTCCAAGAAGAGGAGATGTCAGCGCCATAAATGCAAGAAGGTTTGCGGAAGAACCGGAATTTACCAGAGAACAGAAACGAACTCCCAGATATTTCGCAAAGTTATCCTCAAACTGATCTGCATATCTTCCTGCCGTCAGCCAGAATTCCAGTGCACTGTCCACCAGATTCACCATTTCTCTGGAATCGTAAACTCTGGAAGCATAAGGGAGCCTGTCTCCTTCTTCAAAAGGCTTCTGCTGATTATGATATTTGCGGCAGTAATCATCTACCATACCAAGGATTTCTTCCCTGGCCTGCTGTTCTGTCATATTTTCAAACATAGTCTGTCTCCTCTTTTATTCTATTTCATCTGATCCAGAAAGCTTTGGATCTGTTTTTTCATAATAAGATTGATGTCTTCTCCGGACTGCCATGCCTTCGTCCATTCTACTGTCTTTTCCACCGCCTGACGAACACCCCATGTCGGTTTCCACCCGAAGACGCTCCGCAGCCGGGAACAGTCCAGTTTCAGGAAGTTTGCCTCATGAGGACCGCCTGCAAAATGATTTTCCCAGGTCTGTCCCTCTCCCCATGCCTCACAGAACAGTTCCACCAGCTCTCCTGTGGTAACACAGTCCTCATCTCCCGGTCCTACGTTGTAATATCCTTCATACTTCAGATCTTCATACTGCAAGGCAGCGATCATAAGATATGCGTACAAAGGCTCCAGTACATGCTGAAAAGGTCTTGTAGAATGGGGATTCCTTACCTGTACAGGCTTTCCTTCCATTGCCGCACGGATGCAGTCCGGAATGATCCTGTCTGCGGCAAAGTCCCCGCCTCCGATCACATTTCCGGCCCTGGCTGTTGAAATCCTGGTATCCCGGTCTCCGAAAAACGAATTTTTGTAGCTGTGTGTCACAAGCTCAGAACAGGATTTGCTGTTAGAATACGGATCGAAGCCATCCAGCGGGTCGTTTTCACGATATCCCCACTCCCATTCCCGGTTATGGTATACCTTGTCTGTAGTCACATTCAGAAAAGATTTTACTGTTTCTGTCTGACGGCCACATTCCAGAATATTCACCGTTCCCATTACATTTGTCTCGTAAGTATATACAGGATTTTTGTAAGACTCCCGCACGATCGGCTGCGCTGCCAGATGAAGCACAATCTCCGGCTCTGTTTCCCGGAATACTTCCATCAGCTTATCCAGATCGCGAATATCCCCGATCACAGAATGCATCTGGTTTCCCATATCTGTCAGATTAAAAATCGATGGTTCTGTAGGCGGTTCAAGGGAATATCCGGTCACTTCTGCCCCAGCATCCAGAAGCAGACGGCACAGCCAGGTTCCCTTAAAGCCTGTATGTCCTGTTATCAGAACCTTTTTTCCATTATAAAAACTGAGATCAAAATTTTTCATAAATAACTGAAATCTCCTGTAAGCTTAATCTGTCGGTAACTTTTCATAATTATGAGTATTATACTATTCTTTAGGCAGTGTGGCAAGGTTTCCTTAGCGGTAAAACAGGGCAACCGCATAAAAAATATTAATACCAAAATCATCACTTTTCCGTTATAATAAAAGAAAAGGGTGATTTTTATAATGGAAATGAAAAGTATTTTTCAGATTTGGTAGATAGCAGAGATAATCGAGGATTGAGACATACTCTCGTGGATATCGTAGTTATGAGTATTTATGCTGTCTTATGCAGTTATACAGATGCAGAAAATATGGCATTTTTTATGAAACTTCAAGAACCTGAAAAGCTCAGGGCCTATGAGACACTTGAAAAAAATCATGGGCGGATTGAAAAAAGGAAGTACAAAATCTCACAGGATATTGAT
>Garnier_p1__coassemble_598_pt1 | contig 26942 bp, 19 predicted proteins | sample Garnier_p1__metabat2_high_PE_036 | metagenome-assembled genome bin Garnier_p1 | reverse complement strand
AGGTTAAGGAACACTCCTGCTGTGAAAGAAAATCTGGAATGAGTATGCAGCAGATGAAATAAAAAATACAAATTAGGGGTGTCGAAAAAAATATATTTATGATATAATTCACGTGAAATAATGAAAAATAGTTATTACGAAATATTTACAAAAAGGTAAAACTTTGATATATTAAAAGATGAAGAATACTTTTACCGACATATTTTGTCGGTTTTATAATGATTAGGTATCACAATAAAGAATCAAAAGAAATATTTGAGTTGCTGTTTACGTAGTAATATCCTGATGATTTGTTGCTATGAATGGAGTAAACAGTCATGTGTTTAATATTTGATTTGAAAATTATGATAATAAAAATGTTGACGATTGTTTGATGTTTATATATAGATGAGGTGTAATGATGAAGAAGAGTAATATCAATAAAAGAAACGCACAGTTTTTAGCTGCAGCAGCACTTACAGCAGTATTAGTAGCAGGACAGATACAGCCGGCTATGGTATATGGAGAAAAGACAGAGATTCAGGTAAGCAGTCTGATTCCGGATAATGTGACAATAGAAAATCCGGTTCCATTATCAGATATTGCCCTTCCATCCAGTGAATATGGAACATTATCCTGGGTAAATGGATCCAATGTTCCGTCACAGAGAATAGAAGCCTATGATGTGGTATTTCATCCGTATGATTCAGCGGACCTTTCCAGAATAGACGGATGGGATGGAGAATCCGATGGAATTTACAGCAGTGTTACTGTTGTAGTCAGCAGTATGGAAAATGAAGACAGCAGTGAAGGAGAATGGGAAGAAGAACAGGATACAGAACAGCAGGAATCTGAAGAAGGGTATGATGAATCAGATTCAGCGGACGATACTTCCGATGGAGAAGAAAGCAGTGATGAAAATTATGAGGATTCTCAGGATTCAGCAGATTCGGAAGAGGAGATTCCAGTTCCAACTGTGACTCCAGGAGAAGAAGAGACATTAGAACCAACTGTAACGCCGGAAGAAGAGACACCGGTTCCAACTGTAACCCCGGGAGAGGAAGATGCTCAGGAACCAACAGTAACACCGGAAGGGACACCAGCTCCAACTGTAACGCCGGAGGAAGAAACACCGGAACCAACAGTGACTCCGGGAGAAGAGGAGACACCGGAACCAACTGTAACACCTGGAGAAACAATTCCAGAGCCGACTGTGACACCGGAACCAGACAATGACAATATATTTGACAGAAATGAAGAATCAGAAGATTCACGTCCTACAGATGCGGAGGAGGATCTTTCAGAGGAAGAACAGCAGGCTGCTGCGGAAGAAAACCATTCTTGCAATGGTATTTCTGTGTCAGGCATCAATCTTCCATGGTATGTGCAATTCCGTGCCACCAGTGGGGAGGATTACCAGTTTACAAATGAGACTGAGGCAAATGTATTTAAATCATACGAGTTTGAGCTTTGGGATCTGAAAAATAATACAGAATACGAAATACCGGATGGAGAATATATCAGTGTGACTGTTCCGGTAAAAGCAGGATACAGCTATACTATTGAGCATCTTTTGGACAGTGGAGCAATGGAAACAATTGTTCCAAGTGTAGATGGAAGCACAATGGTCTTCAGTACACATTCTTTCAGTCCTTTTGGAATAGCCGGAAGCAGACCGCTGGTAGGCGAGGAAATTCAGGAGGATGGTTATGGTGATACTGAGTCTGCAGGTGATACCTTGACTCCTGTACCAGAAACTCCGTCTAATAATACTCAGGTATCAGTAACTGCAGCCCCTGAGAAAGAAAATGGTACAGTACAGGAGGCTTCTCCGGTAAAAAATGAAGAGAACAGCTCAGATGATAAAAGTAAAGAAGCAGACAGTGATCCTACTTCTGCTGTCAATACAGGAGACAACACATTGATTCTTCCGTTTGTGATTCTTGGTGTTGCGGCAGTGGTGATTGTAGGTGTTATCATTTATCTGAAACGCAGAAAAAAATAAAATCATGGTAATAAGAAAAATCCTCCCCCATATATATGTTATAGGGGAGGGTTTTTTTATGAAAATTAAAGTTGTTTTACGAGCACTTTTTTTAGCATATGGACTTACGGGAATCTGTCTTTTGGCTTTGGCTTTCTTTGTATTTCAATTTGATCTGGGAACGGTGCCTGTTTCAGCCGCGATTACAGCAGTATATGTTCTGGCTTGCTTTGCAGGAGGGTTTATGGCAGGAAAACGCATGAGGAAGAATAAATATTACTGGGGAATACTGGTAGGGCTGGCTTATTTTGCGTTGCTTGTTATAGTATCTTTTGCAGTAGAAAAGAGGTGGGATATGTCTTTCCAGCATCTGCTTACCACGTTCTGTATGTGTCTGGGAGGCGGTGCACTGGGCGGTATGTTTGCATAAGGAAAAAAAGTCTTTTATTTGATGGGATTTTATGCTATACTATGCCCAGATAATTTTATATACATAAAGGAGGATATACAATGGAGCATATCAAAACATTAAATACAAAGAATCTGCAGAACACAGTAAAAAAAGGTGGATGCGGTGAGTGCCAGACTTCCTGTCAGTCAGCATGCAAAACTTCCTGTACAGTAGGAAATCAGAGCTGCGAGCACAAATAAGACAGAGTTTTGGGAAGGCATTTAAGCAGCGGGGTGAAAACCGCTGCTTCTTTCTTTGTCATACATTTTGATGAAATGCTGATATGGAATCTTATGTGTTGCAAAGATGAAATTATAGGAAAGGATTTTCAAAAATGAGTCTGATACACAGATATCAAAATAATGGTTATAACATTGTTCTGGATATTAACAGTGGATGTATTCATCTGGTGGACCTTGTTACTTATGAGGTTTTACCGTACATAGAAGAAGGTATCTCACAAGAAGAGATCGTTACAAAATTAAAGGACAGATACAAAGAAGAGGATATAAAAACTTCTGTTTCTGAATGCCTGAAACTTCAGGAAGAAGGGATGCTTTTTACAAAAGATATTTATGAGGGTGCCATTGATGAGTTTACGAAGAACAGTAAACCGGTAGTAAAAGCCCTTTGTCTTCATATTGCTCATGACTGCAATCTTGCCTGCCGTTATTGTTTTGCGGAGGAGGGAGAATACCATGGAAGAAGAGCTCTGATGTCCTTTGAGACTGGAAAGAAAGCATTGGATTTTCTGATTGCAAATTCCGGTTCCAGAAGAAATCTGGAGGTGGATTTCTTTGGAGGAGAACCGCTTATGAACTGGCAGGTTGTGAAAGACCTGGTAAAATATGGTCGTGAGCAGGAAAAACTTCACAATAAAAATTTCCGTTTTACCCTTACAACTAACGGAGTTCTTCTTGATGATGAAGTAATGGAGTTCTGCAATCGCGAGATGGCAAATGTGGTCCTCAGTGTAGATGGACGTAAAGAGGTTCATGATCATATGAGACCTTTCCGCAAAAGTGCTGGAAGCTATGATCTGATCATGCCGAAATTCCAGAAGTTTGCGGAATCCAGAAATCAGGATAAGTATTATGTAAGAGGTACATTTACTCATCATAATCTTGATTTTTCCAAGGATGTCCTTCATCTGGCAGACATGGGCTTTAAGCAGGTTTCCGTCGAGCCTGTTGTGGCGCCGGAGGAAGAAGATTATGCGATCCGAGAAGAGGATATCCCTCAGATCCTTGAGGAATATGATATTCTTGCGAAGGAGATGATCAAAAGAGAAAAAGAAGGAAGAGGATTTAATTTCTTCCATTTTATGATCGACCTTACAGGCGGTCCCTGTGTTTATAAACGTCTTTCCGGCTGTGGCTCAGGAACAGAGTATCTTGCAGTGACTCCTTGGGGAGATCTTTATCCATGTCATCAGTTTGTAGGCGAAGAACAGTTCCTGATGGGAAATGTAGATGAAGGGATTACCCGTCCGCAGGTTCGTGATGAATTTAAAAACTGTAATGTTTATACAAAAGAAGCATGTAAAGACTGCTTTGCGAGGTTTTACTGCAGTGGAGGATGTGCAGCAAATGCATATCACTTCCAGAATGATGTAAAGGGAAATTATGAGATCGGATGCGAACTTCAGAGAAAACGAGTGGAGTGTGCAATTATGATCAAAGCCGCTCTTGCGGACTAGATAAATCAGTCCGCAGGATAACTTATGGTATCATGGGGACTTAAAAAAGAAGGGAAAAACAATGAAGAAAAAAAGAGGAGTCATTGTACTGGTCCTTACTGTGATCCTAACGGCGTTCCTGTGCTATACAGCTGGTGTGGGGTTTGGTCCAACAGGAACCGGAGCGGCAAAGAATATCAATACCGGTCTTGATCTGTCAGGTGGAGTAAGTATCACTTATGAGGCAAAAGATAAGGATCCGAGCAAAGAAGATATGTCTGATACTGTTTATAAAATGCAGAAGCGTGTGGAACAGTACAGTACGGAGGCCCAGGCGTATCAGGAAGGTGATAATCGTATCACTGTAGAGATTCCGGGAGTGACCGATGCAGATAAGATCCTGAATGAACTGGGTAAACCAGGTTCTCTTTGCTTTATCGAAGAAACCGATAAAGATGGTAATGCAAACTTTGTTGCAGGTGAAACAAAATATGAACTTGCAAGAAGCCTTGATGAGATCAGAGAGGCAGGATCTGTTGTACTGGAAGGTACTGATGTGGCAGACGCCCAGGGCGGTGCTTACCAGAAGCAGGACGGCAGCAGCAGAGAATATGCAGTCAGCCTGAAACTTACAGAAGAAGGTAAAAAGAAATTTGCAGAAGCTACAGAGGCAAATGTAGGAAAGCAGATTGCGATCATTTATGATAATGAAGTATTAAGTGCTCCGACAGTAGAGGAAGCAATCACAGGCGGACAGGCAGAAATCAATGGAATGTCAGGAGTAGAGGAAGCACAGAATCTGGCATCCTACATCCGCATTGGTTCTCTGAGTCTTGAACTGGAAGAACTTCGCTCCAGTGTGGTTGCTGCTCAGCTTGGAGAAGAGGCAATTACAACAAGTGTTACAGCAGGTGCAATCGGACTTGCAATCGTTATTTTATTTATGATCCTTGTTTACAGGATACCGGGTATCGTTGCTGCATTTGCACTGATTCTGTATACAGCAATTGAGCTGATCACTCTCAATGCATTTGATATTACTCTGACACTCCCGGGTATTGCAGGTATCATCCTGGGTATCGGTATGGCGGTAGATGCTAATGTTATCATTTATGCACGTATTCAGGAAGAGATTGCAGAGGGAAGTTCTGTAAGGACTGCTATCCGTGCCGGATTTTCCAAAGCGTTTTCTGCAATCATTGACGGAAATATCACAACGCTGATCGCATCTGTAGTCCTGATGTGGCTTGGATCCGGTACAGTTAAGGGATTTGCATACACACTGGCTCTTGGTATTGTGGTTTCTATGTTTACAGCGCTGGTGATTTCCAGACTGATCATGAATGCTCTTTATGCTGTAGGATTCCAGGATGCAAAGTTTTATGGAAAAGCAAAACAGAGAAAATCTTTCAATTTTGTTGGAAAGAAAAATATCTTTTTTATTATTTCTCTGATTCTGATTCTTGTGGGACCAGTATCTATGATGATCCATCAGAAAACAGATGGAAGCAGCCTGAACTACAGTCTGGAGTTTTCTGGAGGAACTGCGACTACAGTTACCTTTAATGAAGACATGGATATTAAGACCATCGATTCCGAGGTTACACCGGTAGTAGAGGATGTCACAGGAGACAAGAATGTACAGCCTACGAAAGTTGTCGGAACAAATCAGGTAATCATTAAAACACGTGCTCTTTCCCAGGAAGAAAGAGAGGCACTGAATGATGCAATGGTAGAAAAATTTGATGTAGACAGATCACTGATCGCATCAGAAAGTATTTCATCCACAGTCAGCTCCGAAATGAGACAGGATGCATTTGTTGCAGTAGTTGTGGCAACTCTTTGTATGCTGGTATATATTTGGTTCCGGTTTAAAGATATCCGTTTTGCCGGCAGTGCAGTTCTTGCACTTGTGCATGATGTACTTGTGGTATTTGCTTTTTATGCTCTGGCAAGGATTTCAGTGGGAAATACTTTTATTGCATGTATGCTGACCATTGTAGGTTACAGTATTAATGCAACGATTGTCATTTTTGACCGTATTCGTGAAAACATGAAGAAGAGAGGTCCCCGTGCAGATCTTGCAGAGATTGTAAACGACAGTATCACACAGACCCTTACCAGAAGTATTTATACTTCTTTGACTACGTTTGTGATGGTTGCAGTACTTTTCATAATGGGAGTATCTTCTATCCGTGAGTTTGCACTTCCGTTAATGGCAGGTATTATCTGCGGTGCATATTCTTCTGTATGTATTACAGGTTCTCTGTGGCTGGTAATGAAGCAGGGATTTGGCAAAAATAAAGTAAAGTCTGCTGTACAACAGATATCAGACCAGAAAAACAGCGAAAGTGCTCAGAGTACAGGATCTGTTCAGAAACAGGGAAATGGACAAAAGCAGCCGAAAAAGAAAAATCGTAAAAGAGTAGCAGAGCGTCTGGCTGCTCAGGAAGCAGAGAAAAATTCTGTTTCAGATAATGACAAAACTGAATAAATCAGGATGAGAAAAATAGTCCCGGGGCAGTATGTTTGTCCCGGGACATATTTTTAACAGGAGAAAAAGATGGAAAAATGGGTAGTAATGGCAAAAAAAGCTGATTTTCAGAAAATTGGCAAAGAATTTGGAATAGACCCGGTTGTTGCAAGACTGATTCGAAACCGGGATGTAGAAGGGATGGATGACATTCGTTCCTATCTGTGCGGAACTCTTGATGATATTCCGTCTCCCTGGCTTTTGAAAGATATGAAAAAAGCAACAGAAATTCTGTCGGCAAAAATTAACGCCGGTGCAAAGATTCGTATTATTGGTGACTATGATATTGACGGAGTAACGGCTACTTATATTTTGCTTACCGGACTGAAACGTCTCGGGGCAAATGTGGATACATATATTCCAGACAGGATCAAAGATGGTTACGGTCTGCACAGCCAGCTGGTTGAAAAGGCAGCAGCTGATGGAGTTGATACAATTGTTACCTGTGATAACGGAATTGCAGCATCACAGGAGATTGCCCTTGCCAAAAAAGGTGGAATGACAGTGATTGTAACAGATCACCATGAGATTCCTTATGAGGATACGGAACAGGGAAGAGTATGGATCATTCCCCAGGCTGATGCGGTGATCAACCCTAAGCAGCCGGGATGTGGGTATCCAAACAAAAATATCTGTGGAGCGGTAGTGGCATGGAAACTGATATGGTCCCTCTATGAAACATATGGTATTGATCGAGATGAGATTCTGGAGTTTTCTGAAGCGGCAGCAGTAGCAACAGTAGGAGATGTTATGGATCTGCAGGGAGAAAACAGAATTATTGTAAAGGAGGGACTGAAAAGACTTCCTCATACAGGAAATCAAGGTTTTCAGGCATTGATTGAAGCAAATGGTCTGACCGGAGAAAGAATTACTGCATATCATGTGGGATTTGTGCTGGGCCCCTGTATTAATGCCAGTGGAAGACTGGATACTGCATCCAGAGCACTGTCACTTCTATGTACTAAGAATTGGGATCAGGCGGCAAAGGCGGCAGGAGATCTGGTTGCACTGAACCAGAGCCGTAAGGCAATGACAGAAGAGGGAAGAGATAAGGCGGTTGATCTTATCGAACAGTCAGGGCTTTCAAAAGACAGAGTTCTTGTAGTATATCTTCCGGAGTGCCATGAAAGCCTTGCCGGGATCATTGCCGGACGTTTGAGAGAAAAATATTATAAGCCGGTATTTGTGCTGACAAAGGCGGAGAATGGAGTAAAAGGAAGCGGACGTTCCATAGAAGCGTATTCAATGTATGAAGAGCTGGTAAAATGCAGTGATCTTCTGGAACAGTTTGGCGGTCATCCCATGGCGGCGGGACTTTCGTTGAAAGAAGAGAACGTGGAGATTTTTCGACGAAAGCTGAATGAGCTGTGTACACTCACAGAGTCAGAATTGACTCCAAAGATCACTATCGATGTTCCAATGCCGATTTCTTATCTTTCCAGAGAATTGACAGAACAGTTGTCTGTTCTGGAGCCCTTTGGAAAAGGAAACACAAAGCCGTTATTTGCCCAAAAAGGCCTGCGTGTTTTAAACCTGAGAATTCTGGGCAAAAATCAGAATGTAGCCAAAATGAAGCTTGTAGATGCTTCAGGAGCTTCTGTGGATGCGGTATATTTCGGGCAGGCTCTGGAATTTCAGTCTTATGTGCAGCAGAAAGAAACCGTTTCTGTTACCTATTATCCGGAGATCAACGTATATCAGGGAAGAGAAACTCTTCAGGCAGTGATTCGAAATTATATGTAAATATAAGAAAAAGACAGGTGTCCGCAGCTGCGAAAAAAGCCGGGTTTTGGCGAGAGTTGTCGGGTTTTGGATTGATTCCATTAAAAAAAAGTGATATACTTATTGAGATTATTTATGATAAAAATGGCTTTTTGCCGCAATTATAATATGACAGGCGGAGGTACGGGACTATGAAGAAAATTGAAGATTATGTAAGAAGTATTCCGGATTTTCCGGAACCAGGAATTATTTTTCGGGATGTGACAAGTATTCTGCAGGATGCAGATGGACTGACATTAGCTATTGATCTTATGCAGGATTGTTTGAAAGACACGGATGTAGATGTGATCGTTGGGACAGAATCCAGAGGATTTATGTTTGGTGTACCGATTGCATACAATCTTCATAAACCATTTGTGCCGGTTCGGAAAAAAGGCAAGCTTCCATGTGAGACAGTTTCCAGAAGTTATGATCTGGAGTATGGCAGCGCTGCTATTGAGATGCATAAAGATTCGATCAAGCCAGGACAGAAAGTAGCTGTGATCGATGATCTGATCGCTACAGGCGGTACGGTGGAAGCAGCAGTAAAACTGATTGAAGAACTTGGCGGTGAAGTTGTTAAAATTGTATTTCTGATGGAACTGGCCGGGCTCAAAGGACGTGAAAAACTGGCAGGGTATGATGTGGCTTCTGTAATCCGCTATGAAGGAAAATAACCAGTGCAGCAAATATCATGTTTTTGTTTGCTGCAGCAACTGACCACAGACAGATTGAATATCAGGCAGGTGGGAGAGAATGGCAGAAAAAGATAAAAATATAAAGCTTAATAAACAAGCCGGACTGACAGATGCGGAAAAAAGAGAAACCGTAAAAAAAGCAGATGCAGCTGTAAAATCTATGAGTGATTTTACCAGTCCGGAGATTCTGTATCAGGAATTGATCACCAGTGTGAAAAAATATCATCCGTCTACGGATATTACCATGATACAGAAAGCATATGAGGTTGCAAAAGAGGCTCACAAGGATCAGAAGAGAAAATCAGGAGAACCCTATATTATCCATCCGCTTTGTGTGGGTATTATCCTGGCAGATCTGGAACTTGATAAAGAAACGATCGTTGCCGGACTTCTTCATGATTCTGTTGAAGATACCTGGATGACATATGAGGAAGTGGAAAAGGAATTCGGAGCAGAGGTGGCGCTTCTGGTAGATGGAGTCACGAAGCTGGGGCAGCTGAATTATTCTAAAGACAAGGTGGAGCTCCAGGCGGAAAATCTGCGAAAAATGTTTCTTGCCATGGCAAAAGATATCAGGGTTATTCTGATCAAACTGGCAGACCGCCTTCACAATATGCGTACACTGCAGTATATGCGGCCGGAAAAGCAGCAGGAGAAAGCAAGAGAGACAATGGATATCTATGCTCCTATTGCCATGCGTCTTGGTATTTCAAAAATCAAGGTAGAGCTGGATGATCTTTCTCTGAAATATCTGAAGCCGGACGTTTATTATGATCTTGTTGATAAAGTTTCCCTGAGAAAAAGTGAAAGAGAGGAATTTGTCAACGGAATCGTAAAACAGGTAAAGCAGCATATGGAAGATGCCGGGATAGAAGCACAGGTAGATGGACGTATCAAACATTTTTTCAGTATTTATAAAAAAATGGTCAACCAGAATAAAACCATCGACCAGATTTATGACCTTTTTGCAGTGCGTATACTGGTAGATAATGTAAAAGACTGTTATGCGGCTCTTGGTGTGATTCATGAAATGTACAAGCCTATTCCCGGCAGATTTAAGGATTACATTGCCATGCCGAAGCCGAATATGTATCAGTCTCTTCATACGACACTGATCGGTCCAAGCGGACAGCCTTTTGAAATCCAGATCCGTACCTATGAAATGCATAAAACTGCAGAATATGGTATTGCAGCCCACTGGAAATATAAGGAATCCTCAGACGGAAAAACTCCGGTTGGAAAAAGTGAGGAAGAAAAACTTAACTGGCTCCGTCAGATTTTGGAATGGCAGAGAGATATGTCTGATAACAGAGAATTTATGAGTCTCCTGAAGAATGATCTGGATCTTTTTGCCGACAGTGTTTACTGTTTTACTCCGCTGGGAGATGTCAAAACCCTTCCGGCGGGTTCTACTCCTATTGATTTTGCCTATTGTGTCCATAGTGCAGTAGGCAATCGTATGGTAGGGGCACGAGTGAACGGAAAGCTGGTTCCAATTGAGTATGAGATTCAGAATGGAGACCGTATTGAGATTATTACTTCACAGAATTCTCAGGGTCCCAGCCGTGACTGGCTGAAGCTGGTAAAAAGTACACAGGCCAAGAATAAGATCAATCAGTGGTTTAAAAAAGAACTGAAAGAAGATAATATCCTGAAGGGAAAAGACATGCTTGCCCAGTATGCAAAGACCAAGGGATATAAGATTGGCTCCTATACAAAAAGTCAGTACATGGAAGCAGTTATGCATAAGTATGGATTCCGCGACTGGGATTCCGTGCTGGCAGCAATCGGGCATGGCGGTCTGAAAGAAGGTCAGGTATTTAATAAACTGATGGAAGCTTACGAGAAAGAACATGCCAAAAAGATTACAGATCAGGATGTTCTCGACGCTGCTTCAGAGGCACAGGAAAAACTCCATCTTGTAAAATCCAAGGGTGGTATTGTTGTGCGGGGTATCCACGACGTGGCGGTACGGTTCTCGAAATGCTGCAGTCCCATTCCGGGAGATGAAATCGTAGGATTTGTCACAAGAGGAAGAGGAATTACAATCCATCGAACAGACTGTGTTAATGTGTTGAATATGTCGGAGGCGGATCGTACCAGACTGATCGAGGCGGAATGGCAGGCTGATACAAAAACTTCTGAAAAATATATTGCAGAGCTTAGGATCTTTGCAAACAACCGGACCGGTCTGATCGTAGATCTTTCTAAACTTTTTACAGAAAGAAAGATTGATATGAAAAATATGAACTGCCGTACCAACAAACAGGATAAGGCAACCCTTGCAGTCAGCTTTGAGATTGCCAGTAAGGAAGAGCTTGCATCTCTGATCGAAAAGATCCGTCAGGTGGAAAGTGTTCTGGATGTAGAGCGTACTACAGGCTGATACAGCAGGGAAAACATTTTTTAGAAAGAGAGAAACGATATGAAAAACGCAGATCTTCAGAAATGTATTCTTGGTTCGGTATCTACCAATTGTTATTTACTTAAAAATAAAGAAACAGGAGAACTTCTGATCATTGATCCTGCTGATCATGCAGAAATTATCTCCTCAAAAATAAAGGAAATGCAGGCAGAGCCAAAGGCGATTCTTTTGACGCATGGTCATTATGACCATATTCTGGCAGCGGAAGATTTGAGAAAAGAACTTCAGATCCCGGTTTATGCCTGTGAAAAAGAAACAGGTACACTTCTGGATCCGTCGGTAAATCTTTCCGGATATGGAAGCAGAGTTTGTTCTTTGAAAGCGGACATACTTCTTACGGACCTTCAGGTTTTCGAAGCAGCAGGTTTTTCGGTACAGATGCTCCATACCCCGGGACATACGGAGGGAAGCTGCTGCTATTATCTGGAGGAGGAAGGACTTCTTTTCAGCGGTGATACGCTGTTTTATGGTTCTGTAGGGAGAACGGATTTTCCGGGCGGAAGCACAGCTCAGATCGTTCAGAGCCTTCACAGACTGACAGATAACCTTCCTGAGGATACAGAAGTTTTTCCGGGACATGATATGTCCACGACCATTGGTTATGAAAAGAGGTATAATCCATTTGTATAAAATCAGAATTCTGTTTGAAAACAGAGACTTTGAACATGATATCTACGAGTTGATCCGGGCTTTTTATCCGGATGCGGAAATTTTTGTTTCCTACGAAAAAGAAGAGGAAGTACAGGCGGATCTTGCATTTCGAGTGGAAGCACAGGGACAGAGCTTCCTGATCCATTACCGCAGTGAGGAGAATAAAGGCGTAACATGTGGAGAGATGATAAAGGGGCAGTCTTCGGATGCCCTTCTTTCCTGTAAAGAAGATTCTGCTGATAAAGAAAAAGCTCATGAACTCCGAAAAGAGCAGAAGGATATTATCAAGCAGGTACTTTACCGGCTTTTGGTAAAGCTTACAGGAAGGACACTTCCCTGGGGAAACCTTACGGGGATCCGTCCTGCCAAGCTGGCTATGGCCATGCTCGAATCCGGAATGAAAAATTCTGAAGCAGCACATGAAATGAGAGATCGCTACATGGTCAGCCCGGAAAAAACAGCACTTGCCATTGCTATTGCAAACAGAGAAAGAGAGCTGCTGAAGGATATTGATTATGAAAACGGATACAGCCTTTATGTAGGCATTCCTTTTTGTCCAAGTATCTGTCTTTACTGTTCCTTCAGCTCATACCCTCTGAAGCAGTGGAAAAACAAGGTAGATCTATATCTGGATGCTTTGTGTAAGGAAATCGAGGCAGTATCCCGGATCATGGAAGAAAAAGGTAGAAAGCTGGACACTGTTTATATTGGAGGCGGCACACCGACCACTTTGGAGCCAGATCAGCTGAAACGGCTTCTGGACTCTCTGATGGAGCACTTTGACTGCAGAAATCTGGCAGAATTTACCATAGAGGCCGGACGCCCGGACAGTATTACAAAAGAAAAGCTTCAGATGATCAGGAAATATCCGGTTAGCAGAATTTCTGTAAATCCTCAGACCATGAATCAGGAAACCTTGGATATTATTGGAAGGCGTCATACGGTAGAGGAGACCAGGAATGCATTTATGCTGGCCAGAGAGTGTGGATTTGACAACATTAATATGGATCTGATTGTGGGGCTGCCTGGTGAGGATAAGGAAAAGGTGGCACATACTTTGGATGAAGTGAGAGCACTGGCACCAGATAGTCTGACTGTACATTCTCTGGCTGTGAAGCGTGCGGCCAGGCTGAATATGTTTAAGGATCAGTATCAGGAAATGACTTTCGAAAATAATCAGGAAATCATGGATATGACCATGAAAACTGCTTATGAAATGGGAATGAGCCCTTATTATCTGTATCGACAGAAAAATATGAAGGGTAATTTTGAAAATGTAGGCTATGCAGAGGTTGACAAAGCAGGGATTTACAATATACTGATTATGGAAGAGAAACAGCCGATCATTGCACTTGGAGCAGGTGGATCCTCCAAACTGGTCTTTGATCATGGAAAAAGGATCGAACGTGTTGAAAATGTAAAGGATGTATCCAATTATATTGCCCGCATTGATGAGATGATCGAAAGAAAACGGGCAGGGATCCGGAAATGGTTATAATGGGAGGTGTACAGATTGGGTGCGGCAGAAACAGAAACGCTGAAAACATCTGACAGAATACTGGACTTTGATCTGTCGGCCGAGCTGAATCACGGGATCGTGGTCAGTAATCTTGCGTATGAGGTGGCTTTGGAAATGGGGCTGGAGGAATCTGTCTGTTATGAGCTGGCAATTGCCGGTATGCTGCATGATATTGGAAAGCTGAGACTGACAGAATATATCAACGGACGGGAAAAGGATCCTCTTCTGATAGAAGAACTGAAATATGTTCGTATGCACTCTATGCTGGGATACGAGGAACTGAAAGGACAGGGATATTCGGAATTTGTTCTGGAAAGTATATTGTATCATCATGAAAATTATGATGGAACCGGCTATCCGGAAAACCTGGCCGGAGAGGAAATTCCCATTGGCGGAAGGATCTTAAGAGTATGTGATGTTTTTGCGGCACTGAGTTCAGACAGACCTTATCGGACTGCATTTGACGTGGCTACAGTGGTGGAACTTATGATTGATGAGATCAAAAACTTTGACATGGAAGTTTTTCTTACATTTCAAAGAGTGATACATAAAAAATAAACAGGAGGCAGGCATGGCATTAAAGAAAAAACCGGTAACCGGTATGAAAGACATTGTAACAAAAGAAATGGAAATCCGTAATTATGTGATAAACATGATCCGTGAGACTTACGGAAAATTTGGATTTTCTTCTATCGAAACTCCATGTGTGGAGCATATTGAAAATCTCAGCAGTAAGCAGGGCGGAGAAAACGAGAAATTGATCTTTAAAATCCTCAAACGAGGAGAGAAACTGAAACTGGAAAGTGCAAAGGAGGAAGCGGATCTGGTGGATTCCGGTCTTCGTTATGATCTGACAGTTCCTCTTTCCAGATATTATTCAAACAATGCAAATGAGCTTCCGGCTCCTTTTAAGGCATTGCAGATGGGAAATGTATGGAGGGCAGACCGTCCTCAGAGAGGTCGATTCCGTCAGTTTATGCAGTGTGATATTGATATTCTGGGAGAGCCAACTTATCTCGCAGAGATCGAACTGGTACTGGCAACTACCACTCTCCTGGGCAAACTGGATTTCCATAACTTTACTATTCGTATCAATGACAGAAAGATACTGAAGGCAATGGCCCAGTACAGCGGCTTCCCTGCAGAAAGCTTTGATACGGTATTTATCATTCTGGATAAGATGGATAAGATCGGTCTGGAAGGTGTGGCAGCCGAACTGGAAAAAGAAGGCTTTGCCAAGGAAAGCATTGATACTTATCTTGGCATGTTCCGTGAGATCACATCAGATATTGAAGGTGTTCGTTACTGTAAAGAAAAACTGAAGGAGGTTCTTGATCCGAAGGTGGCAGAGGATCTGGAAACTATCATTTCTTCTGTGGACGCGGTAAAGAGTGCAGACTTTAAAATTTCTTTTGACCCGACACTGGTTAGAGGAATGTCTTATTACACAGGACCGATCTTTGAGATCGCGATGAATGAGTTTGGCGGTAGCGTAGGCGGCGGCGGACGCTATGATGAGATGATTGGTAAATTTACAGGTCAGAATACTTCTGCCTGCGGATTTTCCATTGGCTTTGAGCGTATTGTTATGCTGCTTCTGGAAAGAGAATATGAAGTTCCGGGAAGCAATGCGAAAAAAGCATATCTGATCGAAAAAAATATGCCTGCAGACAAACTTCTTACTATTCTGAAACAGGCGGAAGAAGAAAGAAGAAACGGAGTTCAGGTAAATCTTTCTATTATGAAGAAAAATAAGAAATTCCAGAAAGAACAGATGATGGGCGAGGGATACACCGAGTTTGTTGAGTTTTTCCGGGATAAACTATAAAAAGGAGTAAATATCATGGCAGAAAGCATGAAGGGACTGCACAGAACCTGCCGCTGTGCGGAAGTGACAAATGAGATGACAGGAAATAAGGTAACGCTGATGGGATGGGTTCAGAAAGCCAGAAACAAAGGCGGTATCGTGTTTGTAGATTTAAGAGACCGTTCCGGAATCATGCAGGTGATTTTTGAAAACGGAAGCATTGATGAAGAAGGGTTTGAGAAAGCCGGAAAACTGAGAAGTGAATTTGTTATCGCGGTTACCGGTATCGTGGAAAAAAGAGGCGGCGCAGTAAATGAAAATCTTGCTACCGGTGAGATTGAACTTCGCGCAAATGAACTTCGTGTTCTGGCTGAATCAGAGGTTCCGCCGTTCCCCATTGAAGAAAACAGCAAAACAAAAGATGAGATTCGTCTGAAATATCGTTATCTGGACCTGAGAAGACCGGATCTTCAGAGAAATCTGATGCTGAAAAGCAAGGTTGCCATGCTTACAAGAAAATTCTTTGCAGAGGAAGGTTTTCTTGAGGTTGAGACTCCGATCCTTGGAAAGACAACACCGGAAGGTGCAAGAGATTATCTGGTTCCATCCAGAGTACATCCGGGAAGTTTCTATGGACTTCCACAGTCTCCTCAGCTTTATAAACAGCTTCTTATGTGTTCAGGCTATGATCGTTATATCCAGATTGCACGCTGCTTCCGTGATGAAGATCTTCGTGCAGACCGCCAGCCGGAATTTACTCAGATCGACATGGAATTGTCGTTTGTTGATGTAGATGACGTCATTGATGTAAACGAGAGATATCTTGCCTATGTATTTAAAGAAGTGCTTGGTTTGGATGTACAGCTTCCGATCCAGCGTATTACATGGCAGGAGGCTATGGACCGCTTTGGTTCTGACAAGCCGGATATGCGTTTTGGAATGGAACTCCATGATGTCAGCGAGGTTGTAAAGGACTGCGAATTTGTAGTGTTTAAGGGAGCTCTTGAAGCAGGTGGAACTGTCCGTGGTATCAATGCAGAGGGACAGGGTTCTATGCCGAGAAAGAAGATCGATAAACTGGTGGAATTTGCAAAAGGCTACGGAGCGAAAGGTCTTGCATATATTGCCATTGCAGAAGATGGAACAAGAAAATCTTCTTTTGCGAAATTTATGAAAGATGAGGAAATGGATACTCTTGTACAGGCTATGGAAGGTAAGCCGGGAGACCTGCTTCTTTTTGCAGCTGATAAGAATAAGGTTGTTTATGATGTTCTGGGAGCTCTCCGTGTAGAACTTGCCAAGCAGATGGAACTTCTGGACAAAAATGAATACCGCTTTGTATGGGTAACAGAATTCCCGCTTCTTGAGTGGAATGAAGAAGAAAACCGCTTTACTGCAATGCATCATCCATTTACTATGCCTATGGAAGAGGATCTCCCTCTTCTGGATACAGATCCGGGCAAGGTTCGTGCAAAAGCATATGATATTGTTCTGAACGGAAATGAGATCGGTGGAGGAAGTGTCAGAATCCACCAGAACGACATTCAGGAAAAAATGTTCCAGATGCTTGGATTCACTGAGGAATCTGCTTACGAGCAGTTCGGATTCCTCCTGAATGCATTTAAATATGGAGTACCGCCTCATGCAGGATTGGCATATGGACTTGACCGTCTGGTGATGCTTATGGCAAAGGTCGACAGTATCCGTGATGTCATTGCTTTCCCAAAAATAAAGGATGCATCCTGTCTTATGACACAGTCTCCAAGCCAGGCAAGCAGTGTGCAGCTGGAAGAACTTGGTCTGGAAATTACAGAAGAAGAAACAGAAGAATAAAAACGATAAAAGAAAATCCCCTTTTCTCAGGAATAGCAGTTCCGAAGGAAAGGGGATTTTTATGAAGAAAGTAAGATTTAAAGTGCTACTCTTCAGAGTTTTCTTCCTCTGCAAGAGGAGTAACGCTGAGATTACCGAATATCCCGGCTCCGATGGAATGACCGTCGTCCTGAAGTTTCCAGGAAGCGCCGTCATTTGTCAGTATAAAAGCCGCAGGATGAGTCAGAGTCCCTGTGTTTTTTTCAATATTGCGGAGAAGCAGTTCCAGAGAATGGTTGTAACGTTTCTGGGCGCCGTCAATGACTGCTTCCGGAGATGCAAGATATTCATCCAGTTCTTTTTGATAATCTTTCAGGATCGCATCACTGTCAAAAGTTGTAATCTCCGTCTGAATCACTGCATAATAGCTTTCTACATCAGAGTCAGTGATCTTAAAATCGAAAGTCTTATGCATCTGTTCTACCAGAGCAGAGGCTATGGAATTTTTTGCAGCATCAGAGGTTGTTAACAGACTTTCCAGTCCAAGATAATTACTCATCTGATCCTGATCCATTGTTTTCAGGGTATTTAAATAGACGGTCAGTGTTTCCTCCGGTGTAAGGAGATCACTGTCGCTGAGATAAGTGATAAGACCGCCGACAAGACTGTTTTCCAGATCATGGGAGCGTCTGATCTCCCAGTCTTCCTTGTCCGTACCGTTATTTTGCAGCGTAAGCGTGCAATCGGTTTCTACAGTTTTATATGTATGATCTTTCAGAAGCTCATTCAGGATCAGGTAACGATCCTCCATAGAGTCTGATTGTTCTTCTGTATTGGGAGAAGCAGAGTCTGCTGCATTCAGGATCGCATCCTCCAAATGAGAAACAGTGTAATCCTTTGCAAGAGCCTTTGCATCAATAGTAGTAAGCTTCAGGCTGGCAGATGCTTCTTTTTTGTCCTTGTCGACCTTGATTCGCAGGATCCTGTAGTCGAAATCCTGAAAAAAGAGAGAAAAAACTTCTTCCACTTCTCTGGAAAGTTCGGTTTTTTCTATGGCATCCGGAAAAAGCTCTTTATAGGAGATGTATTTCTGAACAGTATCAGAATCCAGATTCTTCAGGAGATCCAGTTCATTTGTGATGACTCCTTTTACATCTGCTTTTTCTGAGTGGGAACAGCCGATGACCATAGATACGGCAAAAACAAGCAGAAGAAATGGAGCCAGACCTTTTACGATCTTCATAAGTTTCTTTCCTTTCCAAAATAGTCTTTCTCATTTTACCAGAATTTGTGGGAAAAGTCAAAAATACGGGGAAGAAAAGGGCATCTGATAGTATTTTACTGTGAAAAAATTGTGAAAAGCCCAGTGATTCTCCACAGGACTTTTCTTTTGAAGTATAATCTGATATGATAAAAAAGATCAAACAGTCCTATATTTACAGAGAGGTAGGCATATTATCATGAAAAAGCGAATTTTGATCCTGTTGGGGATCTTGATCATTGGTGGAGCTGCAGGCGGCGTCTGCTGGAAAATGGGTGTTTTCGGGCATGAAGAAGAAAGCAATGAAACGGCATATGTTACGGAGATCAATGAGATTATGGGAACAGTGGCCGGTGTATCCAACCGTTATGCAGGTGTAGTGGAGCCTCAGGAAACAGTGGAAGTAGAACTGGAAAACGGGCGAAGTGTAAAAGAGGTAAAAGTCAAAACAGGTGAAGAAGTGAAGCAGGGACAGCTGCTGTTCCAGTATGACCTGAGCAGTATTCAGGAAGATCTGGATGAAGCAAAGCTGGAATTTGATCGTTTGAGAAATGAAGCGTCCAGTCTTCAGAGTCAGATTGCGACTCTGGAAAAAGAAAAGAAGCAGGCGGGCAAAGATGAGCAGCTTTCTTACACCATAGAGATTGAAACGAACAAGATGAATCTGAAAAAAAATGAATACAGTCAGAAAAGTAAGCAGGCAGAGATCACAAAGCTGGAAAACACCATGGGAAATACTGAGGTAAGGAGCAGCATAGACGGCGTAATTCAGAAAATTGACACTTCCAAGCTTGCATCAGATGATGAAAGCAGTGACGGACTGGATATGGGAGACGATTTCAGTTATTCTGATGAAAGCAGCTCCGGCAGCGGAAAAAATGCGTTTATCACAATCCTCAGTACAGGTGCTTACCGGATTAAAGGCACGGTCAATGAAATGAATGTCAACAGTATTATTGAAGGGCAGCCGGTGATTGTACGTTCTCGTGTAGATGAAAAACAGATATGGAGAGGAACTATGGGATCCGTAGACAGGGAGAGCGCCAACTCTCAAAGCGACAGCATGTATTCTTTTGGAATGATGGACGCCAGCGGTGATTCCCAGACCTCATCTACTACATATCCATTTTATGTGGAACTGGAGCAGTCAGATGGACTGATGCTTGGACAGCATGTATATATTGAAATGGATGAAGGGCAGGAGGAGAAGAAAGAAGGAATCTGGCTCAGTGAATTCTATATCATGGATGCAGATACCAACAGTCCTTATGTCTGGGCTGCGGATGAAAATAAACGTCTGGAAAAGCGAAGTGTGGTTCTTGGACAATATGATGAAAATCTTGGGGAATATGAGATTGCAGACGGTCTGACGAAAAAAGACTGTATTGCATATCCTTCGGAACTGTTGACAGAGGGAATGAAGACCACTGTAAGCAGCGAGATCATAGCAGACCCGGGAACTGTAGACATGGAACCGGCCGCAGGCGCAGATCAGGAATTTCCGGAAGAGGAGATTCCCACAGATGATGCAGGAATGCCGGAAGATGGAATGGTCTATGATGAGGCTATTGAAGACGGGACCATGATCGACGAGGCTGACATGGCATCGGAGGATATGAACGGAGCTGCTGCAGAAGCTGTTATGATGGATGAGTTTCAGGATGAGGCGATTCCGGAAGATGAGATTTTGACGCCGGCCGAGGGAGACATGGAGGAAACGGAATGATTCTTGAATTGAAGGGAATTTATAAGGACTATCAGCAGGGAAAAATGAATGTACCTGTTCTGAAGGATGTAAACTTTTCAATGGAAGAAGGAGAATATGTAGCAATCATGGGACCTTCCGGTTCCGGAAAGACTACTCTTATGAATATTATCGGCTGTCTGGATCAGGCAACTAAGGGAGACTTTATTCTGGATGGACAGGATATACGTTCCTGCTCTGAAAATACCATGTCAGACATACGTCTTACCAAAATCGGATTCGTATTTCAGAGTTTTCATCTTTTACCCAGACAGACAGCACTGGCAAATGTGGAAATGCCTTTAAATTATGCAAAAGTTCCAAAAAAGGAAAGAAGAGCCAGAGCTATAAAGGCTCTGGACCGAGTGGGACTTTCCGACCGGGTGGATTTTAGGCCAAACCAGCTCTCCGGAGGTCAGATGCAGCGTGTGGCGATTGCCAGGGCAATTGTAAATAATCCGAAGCTTCTCCTTGCAGATGAACCAACAGGAGCTTTGGACAGTAAATCAGGCGCACAGGTTATGGAACTGTTTCAGAAACTGAATGACGAAGGAGTGACGGTTCTGATGATCACCCATGATCCGGATATCGCGGCCCATGCCAAACGTGTAGTGACAATCCGTGATGGGGTGCTTCAGGAAAAAGAGGTGAAACCATGAAAAATGCCAAAAAGATAATCATAGGAGTATTGGTTACAGTACTGGCAGCAGGAAGTGTGGCAGGAGCAGCAGTTTATTTTAAGAAAAATAATAAAGAAACAGTTACAGTAGTCAGTGTTGACAGCATTGCTTCCGATTATTATATGGATGATACAACCTTAGATGGAAATATCGTGACCAATGTCACTCAGAATGTGACTGTAGACAAAGATATGATCGTTCAGGATCTTTTTGTACAAAAGGGGGATACAGTACAAAAAGGAGATAAACTGGTATCTTTTGATATGACTCTGGTGCAGATGGAGCTGAACATTGCAAAACTGAAAAAACAAAAACAAGAGCAGGATCTTGAGAAAGCAATAAACAGGCTTCACAGTCTCCAAAATGGAGGTCCTATTGTGGAAGAAGATGCTGAACTGCCAGGGCTTCCGGGGGATGATGGATCGGGAAGCAGTGCTCTGTCTCCAGATGATGAAATGGCTTCTTCATACAGCAATGTAAAGGGCAGTTATCTGGCAGCAGCAGTATATCCGATTCTGGCGTTTGCAGAGGCCGCAGGTACACAGGAAGAATCAGTCATAGAGGAAGAGGCTTCTTCCGGACAAACTTCAGAGGGAGAATTTTCTTCCGGAGAATATGAGCAGCAGAATGGTACAGGAAGCGGACAGATAGCGCCTGAAGATCCGAGCGGTTCAGGGGATGATGTACTGGTTGATTTTGGAGATGGAAACGGAAGTCAGGAAACACCTCCGGCAGATCCATCAGTCACTCCGTCAGTGACTCCTACGATTACTCCGCCGGATGCTCCGGATGAAGAATTTTCGGACGATGTTTCCGATAATATAGAAATCATAGATCCGGAACCAAATGATGCAGAAACTGATATTACAGATGGAGAGCCGGAATTTTATCAGAAGATGGATGGAGAAACTGTTCCATTTACAGGAACCGGTACAGAAGAGGATCCATTTGTATTTTTGTGCAGCTCCGCTAAAGGAAAAGTTGTTGCTACCGGTGCATTTCTGAATAAGATGGCAGGTTTTCGAGCTGACGGAACAAAAGAACCCGGAGTAAACGGATATTGGTATCAGCTGGAATTTCATCAGAATGATACCATTGCAGACTTTTCTGACCGAAAGCTGTCCTGTACCGGATATTATTTGATTGATGGAAGTCTTCTGGAGAACATGGTAGAAGAGACTGCAGAGATGGAATATACTTTAGAAGGAGCTTCACATTATGAAGAGGATCCTGAGATTCCGGATGGCGGAGGCGGCGACGGAGGGGATCCAGGTACAACGATTAGCAGAGACGAAGCCATTGCCAATCAGAAAAATAAGATTGAAAGTCTGAAGCTTGATATCCGGGAAAGTGAGATCGCGATCACAAAACTGGAGAAAAAAGTGAGTAAAGAGGTTATCTACAGTAAGATCGATGGTATTGTGGCAAAAGTAGGTGATCCTCTTACCGGGATTTCTGAAGGAAATGCTTTTATGACAGTAAAGAGTAAAGATGGATATTATGTAAAAGGTACAGTAAGTGAGCTGATGCTGGATCAGGTAGAGGAAGGAACAATCCTGAACTGTTCCGGTTCCAGTGGAAGTTTTGATGCTGAAGTGGTGGATGTTTCTTCTTACCCGGGTTCATCAAACAGTTTTATGGGAAATGGAAATCCAAATGTTTCCTACTATACTTACAGCGCAACTATCCTGGATAAGGATGTGGAAGTATCCGAGGATGACTGGCTTAGTATTACCCTTAAGAGAAGCAGTGAAAATTCAGGAGTGATCGTTCTGGACAAGGCTTTTGTACGGTCGGAAAATGGCAGGTACTATGTTTATATGGATGAAAATGGAAGCCTGAAAAAACAGTTCCTTACCATAGGCGGCAATGTCAACGGAGGCTCCTCTGTTCTGGTCAAAGATGGGATTACCCGTGAAGACAAGATTGCTTTTCCTTATGGAAAATCTATAAAAGAAGGAATCAAGACAAAGGAAGGTACTCTTGAAGAATTATATGGATACTAGAAAGGTGGGAGTTTATGCTTGAAAATATAAGAATATCCATTCAGGGAATCTGGTCGCATAAAATGCGCTCCTTTCTGACCATGCTGGGTATCATTATCGGAATTGCCTCGATCATTGCCATCGTATCTACCATTAAAGGAACCAGTGAGCAGATTAAAGAGGATCTGATCGGAGCAGGAAATAATACAGTTACCATCAGTCTTTATGATGGTGACAGCGGTTATGATCCCATGTTTGGAATGAGCAACAGTGGAAATCCTCCTCTTCTTTCCAGTGAACAGAAGGAAGAGGTAAGAGAAATGGATCATGTAGAGAACGCTACATTTTTTTATACCAATACATACAGCAATGTGTATTATCAGAACACATCTCTTCAGGGAGGAACTGTCTACGGTATTGATGAAAATTATCTGAATACCTGTGGTTATATGGTACAGTCAGGACGTGGATTTATTCAGAAAGATTATGAAAATCTGAACAAGGTAGCTCTGATCGACAATAATGCAGCAGAAAATCTGTTTTCAGGAGAAGACCCTCTGGGAAAAACCATAGAGATTGGAGATGATCCTTTTGTGGTGGTAGGTATTGTTCAGCAGGGTGACAGCTATCAGCCTAATATCAACAGTATCAATGAATACTATGAATATTATCAGACTGTGATCGGTACGGTGATGATACCAAACAGGTGCTGGCCTATTGCATTTCAGTTTGATGAACCGGAGAATGTGGTGATCAAAGCAGATTCTACAGACAATATGAGCTCTGCAGGAAACAGCGCAGCCAAGATTCTGAATCAGGGAATCAGTGAGGATTCCAAATTCAAATATAAGGCAGACGACGTAATGGAACGTGTGAAAAATCTGCAGAATCTCAGTGAAAGCACCAATCAGCAGCTGTTGTGGATCGCCAGTATTTCTCTTCTTGTAGGAGGCATCGGCGTTATGAACATCATGCTGGTATCGGTAACGGAGAGAACCAGTGAGATCGGACTGAAAAAGGCCATTGGAGCCAGAAAAAAGGTAATCCTCTATCAGTTCCTTACAGAAGCTTCCATGCTGACCAGCATTGGCGGAATTATCGGAGTGGTGCTGGGAATTATTTTATCCAGAGTGGTCTCGCAGGTTTCCGGTGCACCTACAGCTATCAGTGTTCCGGCAATTATTGGATCCGTGCTGTTTTCCACTGTGATCGGTGTGATCTTCGGGCTTCTGCCTTCTGTGAAAGCGGCTAACCTGAATCCTATCGATGCACTTAGAAGCGAGTAACAAAGGTCATTGGAAATTCTCTTTCAGTTTTTTTGAAGGGGAAGCTTCAGGATAAACGTAGCTCCTCCGCCGGGAGTGTCCAGAATTTTCAGGCTTCCCTGATGGAGTAGAGCAATCTCCTTTGCAATACAAAGCCCAAGACCGAAGTGCTGTTTGTCATTTCGGGAGGCATCTGAGCGATAAAAACGCTGAAAAACTGAATCCTTTTCGGAGTCGGGAATACCGGGACCGTTGTCAGAAACAGAAATGGCAATGGCTCCCGGTTCTTTTTTTGCCTGAAGACGGATACTCCCTCCTTCCGGTACATAGCTTAATGCATTGTCAATCAGGATGGTCAGGATCTGGCTGACCTTTTCCATATCACAGATGCAGAGAGGAAGAGGATTTTCCGGGAGATCAATCCGAAGTTTTTTGCCTTTTTCGCGGGCAGGCTGCTGGTATTTTTCAAAGGTTTCCAGAAGAAGCGTATCCACCTCGCAGGGAGCGGTGTTCAGAACCCAGGTGTGGTTATCAGATCTGGAAAGTGAAAGCATATCCTGGATCAGTCGGGACATACGTCGGCATTCATCCAGACTGATGGAGATAAACTGGTCTGCCCGTTCCTTTGACGCATGTGGGATGGCAGACAGGCTGCTCTGGATCACTGCAAGGGGAGAACGAAGCTCATGGGAGGCTGCAGCAATAAAGGCATTCTGTTCCTTTCGGCTTTTTTCCAGAGGCCGGATCATTTTTCTGGTAAAAAGCCAGGAAAAGACAGCAAGGGCAAAAATTGCTGTCAGAACAGCGCAGAGAAAAAGAAGACGCATTCTCAGGATCTGTGAGACCTGTTCTTTTTGGGAATAAAGAAAAACAGCATGAAGAGCCCCCTGTTTTTTGGGAATCCGGGCGGTACAGGCGTAATAACCGGGAATCTGGAACATGGCTACTTTGGAAAGAGCCTGGGAGCTGCCGGAGGAATCCAGATCCAGACCATGGTTTTCTTTTGATTCTTTTTTTGCCAGGGAGAAAATATCCTGAAGGTCAGAGTTTTCGTGGAGCCGGTCAAAAAACAGAGGGTGCTGTCCGTCAAGAATCTGCATCTGTATATGATAATTATTCTGAGCCTGCTGCATCCAGCGGTGGGACAGTACATTCTGGCTTTCCAGATAAGAAATACAGGAATAGGCATTATTGGTGAATATGGTATAATGATTCTGACGTATATTGCTTTCGGTAATCAGAAGACAGGCAGCCGCCATAAGAGACAATATGATTCCTGTAATAAGGGTGGAAAAAAGAGTCATATGTATGTGAAGTCTGCGAAACATAAAATCCTCCTTTATGGAAAGTTTATAATAATATCATATCATAATTTTCTGGAAAGAGCCTCTAAAAATCAGAGTGGAAATTTATATTTGGCTGGATTATTTTTTAGAGGTTCTTTTGAGAATCGGCTGTTATCCTGTGAGAAAACAAAGATAAATGGAGGAAATGTAATTATGATCAGACAGCACATATGGAAACGGGGGACGGCACTTACAGCTGCCATGGTTCTTGCCCTGACTCCGGGACTTGCCGGATGCGGAAATAAGGAAAATGCAGATAATACAAAAAAAGAAAAAACAGACGCAAAGGATACACAAAAAGAAGAAAAAACAATGGGCCGTTATCTGGAGGAGGATGTAGCTCTTCCGGATAACTGCGGAGATATTCTTGATATGACTCTTCTGGAGGATGGAACCCTAAGAGTCTGCTATTATAAAGGAGATGATGTCTTCTATTTAGATTCCTCTGACGGAGGAACGTCTTGGAAAGACCCTGTGAACCTTTCAGAGGTTTTGAAGGTAGATACGTCGAAATATGGTCTTTCTTATCCGAAGCTGGGTGCAAACGGAGGGGTTTTTGTATCTGCGTATGTTGCTTCAGGAGAATCCGAAGAGCACAGGCATTACTACCTGGCGCCGGACGGAAGCGTAAAGGAACTGGATCTTTCTCAGACCCTTGCAAGCGCTTATATTTCGGAAGCACGTTTTACTGACCGGGGAAACCTGATTATCAATGATTTTTCAACTGCCCTTGTAGAAATTAATCCTCTTGACGGAAGCGTTGTGAAAAAATACGAGGAAGGAAGCGTTGTTTCCTGTTTTGCTCCCATAGGGAAGTATCTGGTGGCTGTTACCAATTCCACAGTCCATTATTACGATATGGAAACAGGGGAGCCTCTTGAGGATGCGGCGGCCCTGACAGAGCAGATTTCAGAAGACGAAGGCAACCTTGAACTTACCAGTACAACTTCCTATCCTCTTGTATTTTCAAAGGGTGAAGAGGAAGACTGTCTTTTTTATGCAGAGGAGGGCGGCGTTTACCGTTACTCCTTTAAGGGAAGCGTAGTGGAAGAGGTGATTGACGGAAATCTGACCAGTCTCTCTTCTCCTGATATATCTTTTGTAGCAATGTCGAGAGATCAGGACGGAAACTTTTATGTGGCAGTTCAGGACAGTTCGGCAGATATGGGGCATATGGGAAGGATTTTAAAGTATACCTATTCCCCGGATACACCGGCAGAGCCTGATACAGAGCTGACTGTATATTCTCTTCTGGACAATTCCTATATTCGTCAGGTGGCGGCTGTTTTTCAGAAGAAATATCCGGATATTTACCTGAATCTGGAAGTGGGAATGACAGGGGAAGATGGAATGACAACCACAG
>Garnier_p1__coassemble_535_pt1 | contig 29251 bp, 28 predicted proteins | sample Garnier_p1__metabat2_high_PE_036 | metagenome-assembled genome bin Garnier_p1 | reverse complement strand
TTTATGGTGTCTGAAATTCCCAGTGCACCTGTAGATTTTGATCCAGCGAATGAGGCTATGTGTCGGGAAGGTTCTATGTTCTACGATAAAATGATCGTTCAGAAGATCACGCCGTATGGTCCTGTTTCTATTGATGGAAACCAGTTTACCTTTCGGGGGCAGAATGGAAAGACTGTATCTGAGATAACATCTGCAAAAGAACTCCAGGATATCCTGAAAAGAGAGTTTCAGATCGAGATTTCATTATGAAAGAAATGCATTGATTTTTGACGAACAGAGGTATATAATAAACCCGTTGCAGGAAATCCTGCAAAAAATCATATAAAGATTGTCGACAGGGGAGCTTGTGATACAGGCTGAGAGGAAGTTGGAAACTTCGACCCGTAACCTGATTTGGATAATGCCAACGTAGGTATGCGCTGAATACGAGATTTTGTTCTCCTTTGTCTTCAATCGAAGATGAAGGAGGTTTTTTTATGTTTAACTTTATGGTCAATGCAGAAGGAGGACTGACTGCGGCCGGATATGCGGTCTGCATCCTTGCGGGAATCGTGCTGTTTGGACTTGCGATCTTTTTTGCAGGGAAAAATTCCGAAGGTAAAAAAATGTCTGCCAAGCAGCTGGTATTTTGTGCGGTGGCAATGGCGCTTGCTTTTGTAACTTCTTATCTGAAGATTTTTAATATGCCCTGGGGAGGAAGCGTAACCTTATGCAGTATGCTCTTTATCGTGCTGACAGCCAACTGGTACGGACCGAAAACAGGAATTATGGTGGGATTAGCCTATGGAATCCTGCAGTTTATCCAGGAACCTTATGTTCTTTCTTTCTTCCAGGTATGCTGTGATTACGTTCTTGCTTTTGCAGCACTGGGAATTGCCGGATTTTTTGCAAAAAGTAGCCATGGTCTGCTCAAGGGCTATATTGCAGCCGTAATTGCCAGAGGCGCTTTTCATGCTCTGGGAGGTTATCTTTACTGGATGGACTACATGCCGGAGAACTTTCCTAAGGCGCTTACCGCAGTCTATCCAATTGCTTACAACTACAGCTTTCTGCTGGCAGAGGCTGTGATCACCATTATTGTTATTTCTATTCCTGCAGTGGCAAAAGCCCTTGCACAGGTGAAGAAGGCAGCTATTCAGTAACGCGAAAAGCAGGATCTGACCCAGCATAAATACTTGCTTTATAGAGACCCGTAATGTTATACTTGATGTATGCAGACGGGTCTTTTTCTGTATGCATATATTTCAGAAATCAGGATCAAAAGGAGTCATATGTTTAAAGAGATAGGGGAAGAGAGACCATTTAACGGAATTCTAAAACAGATTATTGAGAATATACAGAGTGGAAAACTGAAGCCGGGAGCAGTCCTGCCTGCCGAGAGAACCATGGCGGAGACCATGGGGGTTTCCAGAGCTGCCCTCAGAGAGGCACTGCGTGCACTGGAACTTTTGGGAATCCTGAAATCCGTACCGGGAGGCGGGAATTATATTACAGAGGATCTGGAAACCTGGCTGATTGGACCTTTGTCTGTGCTGTTTCAGCTGAATAATGGCCGTATACGTCAGAACCAGCAGCTTCGTGCCGCGCTGGAAAGAGAAAATGCCATTCTGGCAGCTAAGAAATGTACGCCTTTGGATGCAGCGGAGCTGTGGATGATCATTGCAAGGCTGGATGCAGCAGAGGATGAAAAAGAACGGGGACAGCTTGATAAGGAGCTTCATCAGAAGATAGCGCGTATTGCGGACAATCCGATGATATTCAGTGTACTTTCAGCAGCTGATAATCTGACGGAAAACATTATTTCGGGAACCCGTGAGTACATTATGCGAAAAAACCAGTCGTCTTCTGCAGTGGATGAGCAGCATCGCAGACTTGTGGAGGCGATCATCAACGGGAATCCCCAGGAAGCAGAAAAATGTATGTCAGAACATATGGTAACAGTAGAGGAATACATGGCTGAAATGCTGGAAGACAGATGATTTTCGTACCTGTAGAAGAATAAAACTTCTTGAAGTTTGGTAAGACCAATGTTATAATTAACTTGATAATTGGACTGACCAAAAAAGAGTTTGGAAACACCAGAACGGGAGGATGATTTTATGGGATATGTAAAATGGTCATACGACACACTGAATCAATTCTGCACAGATGTATTTAAGGCTTTTGGTTTTAGTGAAGAGGAGAGTGGGGAAATTAAAGACGTACTTCTGACTGCCGATCTTTACGGGATTGAAAGTCATGGAATGCAGAGAATGGTCCGCTATCATAAAGGTATTGAAAAGGGAACGATCCATCCTCAGTCAAAGCCGGAGATCGTGTTTGAAACACCGGTTTCTGCAGTGATCGACGGACATAATGGAATGGGACAGCTGATCAGTATTTTTGCTATGAATAAAGCAATTGACAAGGCAAAGAAAACAGGTATCGGAATGGTAAGCGTCCGGGAGTCCAATCATTTTGGAATTGCAGGCTATTATGCAAAAATGGCATGTAGCCAGGGACTGATCGGTATGGCATGTACTAACTCAGAAGCCATTATGGTACCTACATTTGGCAAAAAGGCCATGCTGGGCTCAAATCCGATCGCAGTGGCAATGCCGGCAGATCCTTATCCGTTTTTCTTTGATTGCTCTACCACAGTAGTGACCAGAGGAAAGCTGGAAATGTATAATAAAATGGACAAGCCTCTTCCGGAAGGCTGGGCTCTTGACAAAAATGGTCATGCAAGCACAGATGCACCGGACGTACTTGCAAATATTGTTGCCAAAAAAGGCGGCGGCATTATGCCGCTGGGTGGAAATGAGGAAGTTAGCGGAAGCCACAAAGGATACGGATATGGTATGCTCTGTGAGATTTTCAGTTCGATCCTGTCCATGGGAGTTACCTCAGATCATTGCTGTACTTTCCCGGACAAAACAGGGATCTGTCATGGATTTATTGCTATTGATCCGTCTGTATTCGGAGATCCGGAAGCAATCCGGAAACATTTTTCTGATTATCTGGAAGCTTTGCGGGAGAGCCCTAAGGCAGAGGGAAAAGACCGGATCTATACCCATGGAGAAAAAGAAATCTTTGCCGAAAAGGAAAGACGGGAACAGGGAATTCCGGTCAATGATAACACCATGGTGGAACTGGCTGACCTGTGTGGCTATCTGAAAATAGATTTTCATAAATATTTCAAAGACTATAAGCTGCCTGAAAACAGCAGATTTTTTACAGGAAATTATTAAACTTTCCGGCTTTTTGCCGGAAAAATAAAAAGAATCCCTAAGGAGGAATAAAAATGGATTACGCAAAAGAATCACTGAGACTGCATGAAGAATGGAAAGGAAAGATTGAGGTCGTAACAACTGTTCCGGTTGAGACAAAGGATGATCTTTCACTGGCATATACCCCTGGTGTTGCACAGCCCTGTCTGGAGATTCAGAAGGATGTAAATAAATCCTATGATCTGACAAGAAGATGGAACATGTGTCTTGTTGTGACCGACGGTTCTGCTGTTCTTGGTCTGGGAGATATCGGACCGGAAGCTGGAATGCCGGTTATGGAGGGTAAATGTGTTCTTTTTAAAGCATTTGGTGATGTGGATGCGTTTCCGCTGTGCATCAAGAGCCAGGATGTGGATGAAATCGTAAATACGATTTATCTTATCTCAGGTTCCTTTGGCGGTGTGAATCTGGAGGATATCTCTGCTCCAAGATGTTTTGAGATTGAGAAGAAACTGAAAGAAAAATGTGACATCCCGATTTTCCACGATGACCAGCACGGAACAGCCATTATTACTCTGGCTGGACTGACCAATGCCCTGAAGGTTGTTGGAAAGAAAAAAGAGGATGTTCGTATTATCATGAACGGTGCCGGTGCCGCAGCCATTTCTATTGCAAGACTGCTTCTGACAGCCGGATTTAAGAACATCACTCTTTGCGACAGAAAGGGTGCTATTTATGAAGGACGTACAGAAGGTATGAATCCTGTTAAGGAAGAAATGAGCAAGGTGACAAATCCGGATAAGAAATCAGGATCTCTTGCAGAAATGCTGGTGGGAGCAGACGTATTTATCGGAGTTTCTGCACCGGGAGCAGTTACCACAGATATGGTGAAGACAATGGCAAAGGACGCTGTTATTTTTGCCTGTGCAAATCCTACACCGGAAATTTTCCCGGATGATGCAAAAGCAGGCGGAGCAAGGGTGGTTTCCACAGGAAGAAGTGACTTCCCTAACCAGATCAACAATGTTCTGGCATTTCCGGGTGTATTCCGCGGTGCATTTGACGTAAGAGCCAGCGACATCAACGATGAGATGAAGCTTGCAGCAGCACAGGCTCTTGCAGATCTGATCTCCGAGGAAGAGCTTTCAGAGGATTACATCATTCCGAAGGCATTTGATAAGAGAGTAGGACCGGCTGTTGCAAAAGCAGTTGCTGAGGCAGCGAAAAAAACAGGAGTGGCAAGGATCTGAAGAAAAGAATCCGGCACTATAGGATAAGCTGAGATCAAGTACCGACAATATAAAATAAAGGGCACTGCAAACATGGAGAAATCATCTGTGGGACAGTGCTCTTTTTCTGTAAAAAACAGAAGGTAAAATAAAGAGTCTTATTTGGTTTTGCTTCAGGAATTCTTTGACAAACAGGAAAAGAGTGGTTACAATAGCAGATATCATATGAAATGGCAAAACGAGGAGATTATTATGAAAAAGTGGAAAAAAAACGTCCGTCGGGTGGTTCCCTATACTCCGGGAGAACAGCCAGACCAGCCGGGTATGATAAAACTGAATACTAATGAGAATCCTTATCCTCCGGCTCCGGAAGTAAGAGAGGCGCTGCGGACGTTGGACACAGATGAGCTGAGACTTTATCCGGATCCATCGGCGAACGAGCTTGTATCGGTTGTGGCAGAAGTCTATGGCGTAAAAAAAGATCAGGTTTTTGTGGGAGTCGGATCAGATGATGTGCTGGCAATGAGTTTTCTGACATTTTTTAACGGGGATAAGCCAATCCTGTTTCCGGATATTACATATTCTTTTTATGATGTGTGGGCAGATCTTTTTCGGATTCCTTATGAACGTCCTCTTCTGGATGAAAATTTCCATATCAGAAAGGAAGATTATTTCAAAGAAAACGGAGGAATCATTTTTCCAAATCCTAATGCTCCGACAGGTACAGCGATGGATTTTGAGGATGTGGAAGAAATCATAAGCAAAAATCCGGATGTGGTAGTGATCATAGACGAGGCTTATGTGGATTTTGGAGCGCAGTCAGTTGTTCCGCTTATTGAGAAATATGAGAATCTTCTGGTAGTCCAGACCCTTTCGAAATCAAGGTCTATGGCAGGTATGCGGATTGGAATGGCTTTTGGAGATGCTGCCCTGATCCGCTATCTGAATGATGTGAAATATTCCTTTAATTCTTATACTATGGACAGAACATCTTTGGCAGCAGGGACAGCTTCTGTAAAAAATCAGGAATATTTTAAGAAAACCTGTCGTAAGATTATAGAAACAAGAGAATGGACCAAAAAAGAGTTGAAGGCATTGGGATTCTGTTTTGAGGATTCTATGGCAAATTTCATTTTTGCATCCCATGAAAGCTGTCCGGCAGAAGAATTATTCCAAGCTTTGCGCAGCCGTCATATTTATGTAAGATATTTTCCTGAAGGACGTACATCGAACTATTTAAGGATAACGATCGGAACTTGTCAGGAAATGGAAGCTCTGATCACATTCCTGAAGGAATATCTGGGTCAGAGACAGCTATCAGGAAACAGATAGGACAACAGACATAAGTTTCTAAGAATTTACCAACAGGAGGTTTTAATGGAAGTTTTAGTACAATGGTTTACAGAAAATCTGTCACAGTATATTTCAGCGGAGATGGTTGTTTTTATTATATCCATGATTCCGATCCTGGAGCTTAGAGGAGGGCTTCTGGCGGCATCTCTTCTGAAGATTCCGGCAGCTGCGGCGATTCCGATCTGTATTGCAGGAAATATCATTCCGATCCCGTTTATTCTTTTGTTTATCAGAAAGATATTTAAACTGATGAAAAAAACAAAGCTTTTCCATAAGCTGATCGTTAAGCTTGAGGACAGAGCTATGGGAAAAAGCGATCAGATTAAAAAATATGAATTTTGGGGGCTTTTATTGTTTGTGGGAATCCCTCTTCCGGGAACTGGAGCCTGGACAGGTTCTTTGATCGCTTCGCTTCTGGAGGTTGATATCAAAAAATCTTCTCTTGCCATTTTGGGAGGAATCATCATGGCAACAGTGATCATGTATGTAGTGTCTTACGGTCTGCTGGGAAGTATTATTCATTGATCTTCCGAGCTGATTTCTGCCGGGGACGGAAGAACAGGCTGGAACTATGTAACTGTTCACCCGGAATTATCCCGCAGTTTCACTTGTAGACAGACAAAGAGAAGTGTGATAAAATAAAATTCAGTACAAATAAATCTAATACATACAGGGAGTGCATCCCGAGAAAAAGACGGTTCCGGAATTGCTGCGGTTATTTGGCGGCAATCCGGATTCTGATGTTCGTGTCGGTTCAGACAGATTATTCCGTAAATTTTATGATGAAAATGCAGTGAGTCCGGATTTGGTGGACATTATTTTTAAGAAAAGACTGAGGTAATTTTTTATGAGGGAAAAATACGAATCATTGTCACTTGCAACATTAAAAGAGTTGGCAAAGGCAAGAGGGCTCAAGGGAATCTCTGCCATGCGAAAACCAGAATTGATAGAGCGCATGCTTCAGGAAGATGAGAAAGAAACTGTCGGCGGGACGGCAGAAAACAAAAAAAACGATGTGGAAGCGGAACAGAAGACGGATAATGACGGAGAGAAAACAGCAGACCGCCGCGAGGAGGGACAGTCCAGACATCAGGGCCGGACGTACAGACAGAACAGCTATGTGCAGGAAAATCGCGGCAGCTATGATAATAACCGCAGACGGAATAACTGGCAGGAGGACAGCCGCAGAAACAGCAGCCAGGAGGATGGACGCAGAACTTACAGCAACAGTCAGGAGGATGAGACTGTGATGTCTGCAGATACGGCACAGCTTGACAGCGGCGAGAAGGCCAATGGTATTCTGGAAGTGCTTCCGGACGGGTATGGATTTATCCGCTGTGAAAATTATCTTCCAGGTGAAAATGATATCTATGTTTCTCCTGCCCAGATCCGCCGTTTTAACCTGAAAACAGGGGATATCATCCAGGGAAATATCCGGATCAAAACCCAGGGAGAAAAGTTCAGCGCTCTTCTTTATGTGACATCCATCAATGGTTTCCATCCCAGTGAAGGACAGAGACGTTATAATTTTGAGGATATGACACCGATCTTTCCTAATGAGCGTCTTAAAATGGAACGTCCGGGCGGAAGTGTTGCCATGCGTATTGTGGACCTGATCAGCCCTATCGGCAAGGGGCAGCGAGGAATGATCGTATCTCCGCCGAAGGCAGGAAAGACCACACTTTTGAAGGATGTTGCAAAATCCATCCTCAAAAATAACGGAGATATGCATCTGATCATACTGCTGATAGATGAACGTCCTGAGGAGGTAACGGATATTAAAGAGGCTATCCAGGGACCGAATGTAGAAGTGATCTATTCTACATTTGATGAGCTCCCCGATCATCATAAAAGAGTATCTGAGATGGTCATTGAGCGCGCCCGGCGCCTTGTTGAGCACAAAAAAGACGTCACGATTCTTCTGGATTCAATCACCAGACTGGCAAGAGCCTACAACCTCTGTGTTCCACCAAGCGGAAGGACGCTTTCCGGAGGTCTGGATCCGGCTGCTTTACATATGCCGAAACGATTTTTTGGTGCAGCCCGGAATATGCGGGAAGGCGGCAGTCTGACCATTCTTGCAACGGCCCTTGTAGATACAGGAAGCAAAATGGATGATGTGATCTATGAGGAGTTTAAAGGAACTGGAAATATGGAACTGGTTCTTGATCGTAAGCTTCAGGAAAAAAGGGTATTTCCGGCCATCGATATCCAGAAATCCGGTACACGCCGTGAGGATCTCCTGCTTACTCAGGAGGAGCAGGAAACAGTATTCAGTATGCGAAAGGCTTTGAACAGCCTGAAAGCTGATGAGGCAGTGGAACAGATCCTGAATATGTTTTCCCGTACCCGTACCAATGAAGAGTTTGTTCAGACTGCAAAAAAACAGAAATTTTTATAAACGGCTTGCATTTGCTTCAGGGGTATGTTATAATCAGAAAGCTGTAAAATAATAAATTCGTCTAATCAAATACGAATAGAAAATAATAGAAAGATATACAGAGAGGTGAAAATCATGCGCGAAGGAATCCATCCGAACTATCATCAGGCAACTGTAACATGCAACTGTGGAAACACATTTGTAACAGGATCTACAAAAGAAGATATCCATGTGGAAATCTGCTCCAAATGCCATCCGTTCTACACTGGCCAGCAGAAGGCTGCTCAGGCTCGCGGACGTATCGATAAGTTCAACAGAAAATACGGCTTAAACAAATAATTGAACATTAAGAGAAATGTGAGTACAGGTTGAGGTTGGGAAATCTCAACCTGTCTTTGCTTTACAACGGAGATTTTATATGCAGAACAGATCATCAAATATCGGCGGTCAGGCAGTCATGGAAGGAATCATGATGCGGCACAAAGACAAATATTCCATTGGTGTCCGCCGTCCTGACGGAGGAATAGAACTTAAGGTAGAAGATTATAAGTGTATTTTTGGAAAGTCTGCTTTTCTTCGGAAACCTGTCATCAGAGGCGTAGTAAGCTTTGTAGACGGTCTGGTGATCGGAACAAAATGTCTTATGTATTCTGCGGAAATAGCAGGGGACGAAGAGGATGAGAAGGAAGCGGCTAAGAACGCTCATCTTACAGAAGAGCAGCGTCAGGCAAAGAAAGAAAAAGAAGATAAACAGTTTAAATGGCTTCTTTACGGGACAGTAGCGCTTTCCATTGTATTGTCTGTGGCAGCTTTTATGCTTCTGCCTTATGCGATTGCCAGTCTTCTGAATAAAGTGGGTGCATCAGAAGTGATCGTAACCATTGCAGAGGCTTTTGTAAAGCTTGCTCTGTTTATGGGATATATGCTTCTTGTTTCACGGATGAAAGATATTCAGAGAACTTTTATGTATCACGGAGCGGAGCATAAATGTATCAACTGTGTGGAAAGCGGGATGCCTCTTACTGTAGAGAATGTAATGAAAAGTTCCAGACAGCATAAAAGATGTGGAACCAGTTTTTTGTTCCTGGTGATGCTGGTGAGTATTTTTCTTCATTTTGTCTTTGTACTGGTGCCGTTTTACTGGGTGAGACTGCTGGGACGTCTTCTCATGGTGCCGGTAGTTGCCGGCATTTCTTTTGAAATGATCCAATGGGCTGGAAGAAGCGATAATAAAATAGCTTCTTTTCTGAGTAAGCCGGGACTTGCCATGCAGAAGCTGACGACCATAGAACCTACTGAGGATATGGTGGAGGTTGCTATTGCTGCAGTGGAAGCGGTATTTGACTGGAAAAAATATTTAAAAGAAGAATTTGGCTGGGAGCCGGGAGAAGAAGCAGATGAAAACGTTTGAGTCTCTTTTCAGAGAAGGGTGTCTGATCCTGGAAACGGCAGGGATAGAAGAAGCCAGGCTGGATGCCTGGCTCCTTCTGGAATATGTAACAGGAAAAAACAGAGCCTGGTACTTTGCACATAGTGACGAATTGGTACAGGAAGAAGAAGCCGGGCAGTATAAGGAACTGTGCAGAAAGCGTTCCTGCCATATTCCTCTTCAGCATCTGACGCAAAATGCCTGCTTTATGGGATATGACTTTTATGTGGATGAAAATGTTCTTGTTCCAAGACAGGATACGGAGACTCTTGTAGAGGAGGCTCTGAAGCTTTTAAAGGATCAGCAGGAGCCTTATATTTTAGATATGTGTACTGGTTCAGGCTGTATTTTGCTGAGTATTTTGAAGGAGCTCCCGGATGCCGGCGGAGTAGGGGCAGACCTTTCTGAGGCTGCTCTAAAGGTGGCAGAAAAGAATGCAGAGAGGCTTCAGGTGCAGGATCGGGTATTTTTTACGCACAGTGATCTGTTTTCCGGAGAATATTTTACACAAAACAGTAGCAAAAAACAGACAGAGTATGATATGCTTATTTCGAATCCGCCCTATATAGCTACGGAGGAAATACAGAAGCTTATGGAAGAGGTACGGCTTCATGATCCTTATATGGCTTTGGACGGAAAAGAGGATGGACTGTATTTTTACCGCAGTATCACTGCCCAGTGCAGCAGATATCTGAAACCAGGCGGCTGGCTTCTTTATGAAATTGGCTATGATCAGGGAACTTCTGTCTCTGATATTATGAAAAAGGCCGGATTTGTGCATGTTAATGTGAAGAAAGACCTGGCAGGTCTCGATCGTGTGGTGTTGGGACAGAAAAAGAAACGGGAGGAACAGAATGTTTGATAAACTGGAGGATCTTTTGATCCGCTTTGATGAGGTTCTTAATGAGCTGGGAGAGCCGGGAGTTACAGATAATCAGGAACGCTTCCAGAAGCTTATGAAAGAACAAAGTGATCTGCAGCCTATTGTGGATGCTTATAAAGAATATAAAGAAAATAAAGAAACGATCCAGGACAGCCTTTCCATGCTGGAAGAGGAAAAGGACGAGGAAATGCGGGAAATGCTCAAAGAGGAGCTTTCTGATGCAAAGAAGAGAGTAGAAGAACTGGAACATGAGATCAAGATCCTGCTTCTTCCAAAAGACCCGAATGATAGCAAAAATGTTATTGTGGAGATCCGTGCAGGTGCAGGCGGAGATGAGGCGGCGCTTTTTGCAGCTGAGATTTACCGTATGTATGTGAAATATGCAGAAAGTCTCCGTTGGAAAACAGAGATGATGAGCCTGAATGAAAATGGTATCGGCGGTTTTAAAGAGGTCACATTTATGATTCAGGGACAGGGGGCATATTCCCGCCTGAAATATGAAAGTGGTGTTCATCGTGTACAGCGTGTTCCGGAAACGGAGTCAGGAGGAAGGATCCATACTTCTACCTGTACAGTTGCTATCATGCCGGAGGCAGAAGAGATTGATTTCCATCTGGATATGAATGACTGTAAGTTTGATGTGTTCCGTGCATCAGGTAATGGAGGACAGTGTGTCAATACCACAGACTCAGCAGTTCGTCTGACGCATATTCCAACAGGAATCGTTATTTCCTGTCAGGATGAGAAATCACAGCTTAAGAATAAGGATAAGGCTTTGAAAGTGCTTCGTTCCCGCCTTTATGAGATGGAAATCGCCAAGCAGCATGATGCGGAGGCAGAGGCAAGAAGAAGTCAGATCGGAACAGGAGACCGTTCCGAAAAGATTCGTACCTATAATTTCCCTCAGGGACGTGTGACAGATCACAGGATTAAGCTGACCCTGCATCGCCTGGACAGCATCCTGGGCGGTGATCTCAGCGAGATCATTGACAGCCTGATCGCAGCAGACCAGGCGGCTAAACTTGCAAACTTAAATGATGAACAGTAACTGGTCATCAGTTGAGAAATATAAGCGTCAGAAATACTGACAATGATATATGGAGGAGAAAAATGAAAAAAACAGCACTTGTAATCATGGCAGCAGGAATCGGAAGCCGCTTTGGCAAAGGTATCAAGCAGCTTGCACCTGTAGGACCAAATGGTGAGATCATTATGGATTATTCTATCCATGATGCACTGGAGGCTGGCTTTAATAAAGTCGTATTCATTATCAGAAAGGATATTGAAGAAGAGTTCCGTACAGTGATCGGCAACAGGATCGAGAAGATCACAGAAGTAGAATATGCGTTCCAGGCACTGGAGGATCTTCCGGAGGGATTTGAGAAGCCGGAAGACAGGACAAAGCCCTGGGGAACCGGACAGGCTGTCCTTGCAGCCAGGAAAGTTCTTTCTGAGCCGTTTATGGTTATCAACGCAGATGATTACTATGGAAAAGAAGCATATGTAAAAGTCCATGATTATCTGGTACAGGAGCAGGAAGCGGATGGTGTTATGCATATCTGTATGGCAGGCTTCCGTCTTGGAAATACGTTAAGCGACAATGGAAGTGTTACCAGAGGCATCTGTCATATTGAAGACGGGGCACTTACCGGGGTGACAGAAACTCATGATATTTATAAAACGGAAAGCGGAGCGGAAACCAGAAGTGAAGAGGGACAGGCAGAAGAACTTGATGTCAATAGTCTTGTATCCATGAATATGTGGGGACTGACTCCGGAATTTATGGATGTTCTGGAAAAAGGCTTTGTGGAATTTTTAAGTGAGATCAAACCGGGAGATATTAAGAAAGAATATCTTCTTCCGGAAATGATCGATCGCCTGATCAAGGCCGGAAAAGCAAAAGTAGACGTTCTTGAAACAAAGGATACCTGGTTTGGTGTTACTTATCAGGAAGATAAGGCTTCTGTTACAGCAGCCTTTGAAAAGCTTGTGAAAGACGGAGTATATCCGGAAAACCTTTATAAATAAACCGGCAGTCTGTATCAGTATGCAGAAGCAGGTAAAGGAGGAATTATTATGGGAAAATATTTTGGAACTGATGGATTTCGCGGTGAGGCAAATGTTCAGCTGACAGTAGATCATGCTTTTAAGGTGGGACGTTACGTAGGATGGTATTACGGACGCGATCATAAGGCAAAAATAGTGATCGGCAAGGATACCAGACGCAGCAGCTATATGTTCGAATATGCACTGGTAGCAGGACTTACCGCTTCCGGAGCAGATGCATATCTTCTTCATGTGACAACTACTCCAAGTGTTTCTTATGTAGTGCGCACGGAGGATTTTGACTGTGGAATCATGATCTCTGCAAGTCATAATCCGTTTACAGACAATGGTATTAAGCTTCTTAATGGGAATGGACAGAAGATTGAAGCGGAGGTTGAAGCAAGGATAGAGGCATATCTGGACGGAAAGCTGGAGGAGCTTCCACTTGCAACAGGAGAAGATATTGGAAGAACCGTAGACTTTGCTTCCGGAAGAAACCGCTACATCGGTTATCTGATTTCCATTCCATGCCGCGACTTCAAAAACATCCGTGTGGGTCTGGACTGCTCCAACGGAAGTTCTTCTGCCATTGCAAAGAGCGTTTTTGATGCCCTTCGCGCAAAGACCTATGTGATCAATAATGATCCTGATGGAACGAACATCAATACAAACTGCGGATCCACCCATATTGAGGTGCTTCAGAGATATGTTGTGGAAAAAGGTCTGGATATCGGTTTTGCCTATGATGGCGATGCGGATCGCTGTATCGCAGTGGATCACAGAGGAAATATCATTGACGGAGACAAGATCATGTATGTATGCGGAAAATACATGAAAGAAAAAGGCAGACTGAACGGAAACACAGTAGTGACTACAGTTATGTCTAATATGGGGCTGTACAAGGCGCTGGAAAAAGAAGGCATCGACTATGAGCAGACAGCAGTAGGTGATAAATATGTGGCAGAAAATATGCTGGAAAATAATTACAGCATTGGAGGCGAACAGTCCGGCCATATTATTTTCAGCAAATATGCTGCAACAGGAGACGGCATCCTGACATCTCTGATGCTTATGGAAGCCTGTGTGGAGAAAAAATCCACACTTTGTGATCTGGCAAAAGAGATGAAAGTTTATCCTCAGATACTGAGAAACGTCCGTGTAGCGGATAAAGTGGCAGCAAGAGAGAATCCAAAGGTAAAGGCGGCTGTAGAGGCTGCAGCAAGAGCTTTGGGAACAGATGGCCGTATCCTTGTAAGAGAAAGCGGTACAGAGCCGCTGATCCGTGTTATGGTAGAAGCAGGGACAGAGGATATCTGTGCAGAGCATGTGAACAATGTAGTAAAAGTAATCGAATCTGAAGGACTTATTGCAGAATAAGGAAGATACATGAATACAAAAAAAATCGGATGTATACTGGCAGTAGGTATGGGAGTAACTCTTCTGGCAGGCTGCGGAAGCGAAAAAAAGAATATTTATAAGCAGGCAGAGGAAAATCTGGAGCAGGGAAACTACCAGGAAGCGCTGGAAGGCTATGAGGCTTCGATTTCTAATGGATACAAGCCAACAGAATCCTTCCGGGGGGCAGGGATCGCCAGATTGCGTATGGGAGATCCGGAAGGTGCTGTGGATGCTTTTACCAAGGCTCTTGGGACAGATAAGGCGGGAAAATCCCTGCGTCAGGATATCCTTTCTTATCGTGCCACAGCGGAACTTCAGGCAGGACTTGAAGATGATGCCATGGCTGACTGTCAGACACTGGCATCGGATTATTCCATGAATGCAGATACCTATTTCCTTACCGGAAGTGTGGCTCTTGCCATGGACGGATATGATGAGGCTGCATCTAATTTTCAGCAGGCATATGGAGAAAAACCGGATTATGCCATGGCGCTTCAGATTTATGAGGCATATGAAGCGCGGGATATGGAGGCAGACGGAACCAGATATCTGGAGGCTGTTCTTGAAAACGCACCAAAGAATGCCCGGGATTATTATGAGAGAGGCCATATTTACTACTGTATGGAGGATTATGATAATGCCAAAAAAGAGCTGACAAAGGCTGCTGAAAAAGGCAGCGCTCAGGCAGAGCTTCTGCTTGGAACAGTATGTCTTGCCCAGGGGGATACAGCTGCTGCAAGATCTATGTATCAGGATTATCTTAACCTTGAAGATAGCAGTAAGGCGCCCGGATATAATGGGATGGCCCTTTGTGATCTTGCGGATGGAGATCCGGACAGTGCTCTTGCGAATATTGCCAGCGGGCTTGAGTCAGCAGAGACAAATGAAATGCAGGAACTTCTTTTTAATGAGATTGCCGCCTATGAAAAAAAACTTGATTTTTCTACGGCTTATGCCAAAGCGCAGGAGTATGTAAAAATGTATCCGGACGATAAGGAAGCCCAGAAAGAACTTGTTTTCCTTAAGTCCAGAACCGGAGAATAACTATGCAGTTTTATGATTTTAAGGAGATTCAGGAACGAGTGATCCTGATTGGTGTTCAGACAGATGCCGGAGAGGACGTGGAGGCTTCGCTGGATGAACTTGAGGAGCTTGCCCAGACAGCAGGGGCAGAAACAGCGGCTAAAGTGATCCAGAACAGAGAATCCGTCCATCCGGGGACTTATATCGGGCGTGGAAAGATCCAGGAGGTAAAAAACCTGTTGACAGCTCTTGACGCTAATGGAGTTATCTGTGATGATGAACTTTCACCTTCCCAGATGAATAATCTGGAAAGAGAATTAGAATGTAAGGTCATGGACAGGACTCTTCTGATCCTTGATATTTTTGCCGGACGAGCAGTGACAAGTGAAGGGAAGATACAGGTGGAACTGGCACAGCTGCGCTACCGTGCGGTTCGTCTTGTAGGACTTCGTGATTCTCTGTCCAGACTTGGAGGAGGAATCGGAACAAGAGGTCCGGGAGAAAAGAAACTGGAGACGGACAGACGTCTGATCCGTACCAGGATTTCTGCTTTGAAGGCAGAGCTTGCGCAGGTGGAAAAGCATCGGGAACTGATCCGTGGGAACCGTTCTAAGGGAATGCTTAAGACAGCAGCTATTGTAGGATATACAAATGCCGGAAAATCAACACTTCTGAATACACTTACCGGTGCGGAGATCCTGGCGGAGGATAAACTTTTTGCCACGTTGGATCCTACGACAAGAGTGCTGGAGCTTGATGACGGACAGCAGATACTTTTAACAGATACAGTAGGGTTTATCCGCAAGCTTCCCCATCACCTGGTAGAGGCGTTTAAGAGTACCCTGGAAGAGGCGAAGTATGCAGATTATATCATTCATGTAGTAGACGCGTCGAATCCTCAGGCGGAAATGCAGATGGAGGTAGTCTATAAGACTCTGAGAGAACTGGGGGCTTCCGGAAAAAAAGTGATCACTTTGTTTAATAAACAGGATCTTGTTACGGAATCCGACCTTCGTGATCCTAATGCTGACCAGATCATCAAATGCTCTGCAAAAACCGGAAAGGGTTTAACGGAGCTGAAAGAGACTTTGTCCGGATTCCTGGCAGAAGAGCAGGTGTATCTGGAAGAACTTTATTCCTACAGAGAGGCAGGCAAGCTCCAGACTATTCGTGAATATGGACAGCTTCTTTCTGAGGAGTACCGGGAGGACGGTATTTTTGTACGTGCAAAGATTCCGGCAGAATTTTTTGTGCGGGTAATGCCGGAAAGATAAATTTATTTTTTCAGCAGTTTTCAGACGGTCGGAAAGTCTGGAACTGCCTGTAAATACAGGAAAAATAACCATTATATATAGTGCTTTTTAGATAGAAAATCACTATATATAGTGGTTTTTCTGCTTTTGGGGCGGTTGACGGAAACAGGATAGTTTGATAGAATGTAAATCAGGTTTTTACAATTTATCATATGAGGTATGGCAAAGGAGGAAATAACAGTATGTTTCAGGTAGTTAAACGGGATGGAGAGATTGCTGATTTCCAGATGGCAAAAATATCATCTGCCATCAACAAGGCCTTTGAGGCAAAAGAAAAGAATTACAGTCAGGATATGATCGATCTTCTGGCTTTAAGAGTGACTGCAGATTTTCAGGATAAGATCCTGGAGGATCTGATAACAGTAGAAGATATTCAGGACAGTGTGGAAAATGTACTGATCCAGGCGGGATACAGTGATGTTGCCAAAGCGTATATTCTTTATCGTAAGCAGAGAGAAAAAATCCGCAATATGAAATCTACAATCCTTGATTATAAGGAGATTGTAAACAGCTATGTAAAAGTAGAAGACTGGAGAGTGAAGGAGAATTCTACAGTTACCTATTCCGTAGGCGGACTGATCCTCAGTAATTCCGGTGCGGTAACAGCAAATTACTGGCTGTCTGAAATCTATGACAACGAGATCGCAGAGGCGCACCGAAACGCAGATATCCATATCCATGATCTTTCCATGCTTACCGGATACTGTGCAGGATGGTCTTTAAAACAGCTGATCCAGGAAGGTCTTGGAGGAATTGAGGGCAAGATCACTTCTGCTCCGGCTAAACATTTAAGCGTACTCTGCAATCAGATGGTAAACTTCCTGGGTATCATGCAGAATGAGTGGGCAGGAGCTCAGGCATTTTCCTCCTTTGATACCTATCTTGCGCCTTTTGTTAAGGTGGATAACTTAAGCTACCATGAGGTAAAGAAATGTATTGAATCTTTTATTTACGGTGTAAACACACCAAGCCGCTGGGGAACTCAGGCGCCGTTTTCCAATATTACTCTGGACTGGACTGTGCCGGATGATCTGGCAGAGCTTCCGGCTATTGTAGGCGGCAAAAATATGGACTTTAAATATAAGGACTGCAAAAAAGAAATGGATATGGTAAACCGTGCTTTCATTGAGACAATGATTGAGGGTGATGCCAATGGAAGAGGATTTCAGTATCCGATCCCAACCTACTCCATTACCAGGGATTTTGACTGGTCTGATACGTTAAACAACCGTCTTCTGTTTGAAATGACAGCAAAATACGGAACTCCGTATTTTTCCAACTATATTAACAGTGATATGAAGCCAAGTGATATCCGAAGCATGTGCTGCCGTCTCCGTCTGGATCTTCGTGAGCTGCGCAAAAAGAGCGGCGGATTCTTCGGCTCCGGTGAGAGTACCGGCTCCGTAGGAGTTGTTACCATCAATATGCCGCGTATTGCTTATCTTTCCAAAACCCCGGAGGAATTTTACCGGAGACTGGATCATATGATGGACATTTCAGCCAGATCTCTGCACATTAAAAGGCAGGTGATCTCCAAACTTCTGGATGAGGGGCTGTATCCTTACACAAAAAGATATCTGGGAAGCTTCAGTAATCATTTTTCCACCATTGGTCTGGTGGGTATGAATGAGGCCGGGCTGAATGCCAGATGGCTGGGCTGCGACATGACGGATGAGAGAACCCAGAAATTTACGAAAGAGGTTCTGGAACATATGAGAAATCGACTTTCTGATTATCAGGAGCAGTACGAGGGAGAACTTTTTAATCTGGAGGCAACTCCGGCAGAGTCTACGGCATACCGTCTTGCCAAGCATGACAGAAAGCGCTGGCCGGATATTAAGACAGCAGGAAGTAAGGGAGATACTCCTTATTATACAAACAGCTCTCATCTTCCGGTTGAATTCAGCTCTGATATTTTTGATGCTCTGGATATTCAGGACGAACTGCAGACTCTTTATACATCAGGAACAGTATTTCACGGTTTTCTCGGAGAAAAGCTGCCTGACTGGAAAGCTGCCGCTTCTCTGGTCCGTAAGATTGCAGAGAATTATAAGCTTCCGTACTATACGATCTCGCCGACCTATTCTGTATGCAGCGAGCATGGCTATTTAAGCGGTGAGCACTTTACCTGTCCGAAATGCGGCAAAAAAGCCGAGGTTTACAGCCGTATCACAGGATATTACCGCCCGGTACAGAACTGGAATGACGGGAAAGCGCAGGAATACAAAAACAGGACACTGTATGACATTACTCATTCTACATTAAAAAAAGTCCATACAAGTATGGTGACCATGACAAAGGATGATGTAAAGGTGGAGCCTCTGGAGACTCATAAGTATTTATTTACGACCAGTACCTGTCCAAACTGCCGTATGGCAAAAAAGATGCTGGAGGGTGAAGAGCTTGAGATTATTGATGCAGAAAAGAATCCAGAGCTGGCAAGGCAGTTTGGCATTATGCAGGCGCCTACACTGGTGATTACAGACGGAGAGCATCTGAAAAAATACGTTAATGCCTCCAATATTCAACGATATGTGGATGAGGAGCTCTGATGTACAGGATTTTTCTGGTGGAGGATGACGAAACCCTTTGTACGCTTGTAAAAAAACATCTGGAATCATGGGGCTACGAGGTTACGGCAGCTGAGAATTTTCTTGATATCACAGGAGAGTTTATCAGATCAGAAGCACAGCTTGTGCTTCTGGATCTGAAACTTCCAGGTTTTAACGGATTTCACTGGTGTGAAGAGATCAGACGTATCTCTCAGGTTCCTATTGTGTTTCTGTCCTCTGCCGCAGATAATATGAATATAGTCATGGCAATGAGCCGGGGGGCAGATCTTCTGGAAAGGAACGGAGCGATCCTGAATCTGGGAAGCGGTACCCTGAATTATCAGGGAAGTACAGTGGATCTGACCAGAAATGAGCTGCGTATTCTTAATCTTCTTTTTTCTCAGGGAGGGAAGGCGGTCAGTCGGGAATCAATCATGCAGATGCTCTGGGAAAATGATGATTTTGTAGATGACAATACGCTGACTGTCAATGTGAACCGTCTGAGACGAAAGCTGGAAGGGATTGGACTTGGCGGTATGATCGTGACGAAAAAAGGTTTGGGTTATATGGTACTGTAGGAAGGAGTACAGATGAGCGGCTATTTGAGGAAAATGTGGAAAACCTTCCTTTTGTTCCTGAGCTTTTGTGGAATACTGGGTTTGACTTTCTGGCTTTACGGCTGTTCCCTGGAACCTGTATTTTATGGAGCGGTATTGTGTATGATTCCGGCAGCAGGTGCGTTTTTGTACGGATGGAACAGATTCCGCAAAGAGAAGGAGCTGCTGGAGCGGATCCAGATTCTTCTTCCGCTGGAACTGGAGACTCTTCCTGAACCGGAAGACGAGAGGGAAGAGTTTCTGCACCAGATCATTTGCAGGCTGAATCAGATGCGGATGGATGCAGAAGAAAAAAGAATACGTTCTCATCAGAAAATGACAGATTACTATACCATGTGGGTCCATCAGATCAAAACGCCTATTGCAGCCCTCCGCCTGCTTCTTGCGGAAGATGTGGAAAAGAACCGGGCAGCGGCCGGAGAACTTTTCCGGGTGGAGGAATATGTGGAAATGGTTCTGGGATATCTGAGGACAGAAGATATGTCTTCTGATATGCAGTTTAAAGAATGCAGTCTGGACAGTATTATCCGGGAGCAGATCTATAAATATGCATCTATATTTATCGGAAAAAAACTGAAGCTGATTTATCCGGGAACGGAAGAAGGGGTGCTTACAGATCCGAAATGGCTGGGACTTGTGATCGGACAGTGCCTTTCCAATGCTCTGAAGTATACAAAAACAGGAGGAATCCATATTTATCTCTCTGAGTCACGTCCCCATACACTGGTGATTCCTTCCTCTGCTGGCTGCATGTGTTCATATCAGCATGGCTTTTCCATTGATGAAGAAGCTTTTGCTGCTGGTGGGAATGAGCAATGACCGTCTGTTTCTTCTGTGCACGGCTGTGACAGTGCTGGTCTTTGCTGCGGTATACGGACTGATCTATATGGTTACAGCCAGAGCTTATTATCATATTCTGGAAAAGGCGGAATAAGAAAGAAATGATTTTTATTTACAATCGTCCTGTTAAAACGTATAATGAGATACGGAGTAAGGAGTGTGAATAAGAATCATGGAACAAAAGACAAATAAACAACAGTTTATACGGGGGCTCCATGACGGGGTCCCTATTGCATTGGGATATTTTGCCGTGTCCTTTACATTTGGAATGATGGCTGTGTCCGGAGGAATGTCGGTATGGCAGGCAACCCTGATTTCTCTGACAAACCTCACGTCGGCAGGACAGTTTGCAGGACTGGATATTATGGTTGCCTGTGGTTCTCTGTGGGAAATGGCTCTGACACAGCTGATCATCAATCTGCGCTACAGCCTGATGTCATTTTCAGTTTCTCAGAAGCTGGAGAGAAATCTGGCTCCCTGGCATCGGTATGCAGTGGCTTTTGGTATGACGGATGAGATTTTTGGTATCAGTATCAGCCAGCCGGGGCGGCTGAATCCTTTTTATAATTATGGTGCAATGAGCGCTGCCATTCCAGGATGGACATTAGGAACCCTGATGGGAGCCATGGCTGGAAACATCATGCCGGGATTTATGGCAAGTGCGTTAAGCGTGGCCATTTATGGAATGTTTCTGGCACTGATCATTCCTCCGGCAAAAAAACACAGGGCAGTATGTAAGGTGGTTATAGGAGCCATGGCGATGAGCAGCCTGTTTGCTTACATGCCGCTGCTGAACAGGGTTTCTTCAGGATTTGTGATCATTATCACTACATTGGTGGTGGCAGGAGCTGCTGCGTATTTCTGTCCTGTTGGAGACGGAGAGGAGGAAAAACCGTGAATTACAGTGTTTGTATGTATATTTTTGTAATGGCGGCAGTAACTTATCTGATTCGTATGCTACCTTTGGTACTTTTTAAAAAAGAGATCACCAGTCCGTTTTTGAAATCCTTTTTGTATTACGTTCCCTATGCCTGTCTGGCAGCTATGACATTTCCGGCAATCCTGACGGCGCCGTCTTCAGGAATGGCTGCGGGGGCAACTGGACTGATTGCCGCACTGATCGCTGCATATAAGGAAAGAAGTCTTCTGACAGTAGCACTTATTGCATGTGGAGCAGTGTTTGTAGTGGAAAGAGTGCTGGAATATATCATATAGTACGGAATATGGCTGAAATAGTCTTAAAATCCTGCATTATTTACTATTGCAATGCTATATTTAAGTATGTTAGAATTAAAATCGAGAATGTTTTGCATCATAAATATTCTATGACAGGCAGTCCGACCTGTACGTCAGAGGAAAGGAATTACTGATATTGGATAAGATAAAAACAGATTTTGGGGAAATACTGGATGACGAAAATCAGGATGAGGTAGAGATAGATCTTTTGGAAATACTAAAAGCTCTGAAGAAAAAGTTTCTGCTGATTTTGGCGGCAGGACTTCTGGCAGGCTGTATTAGCGGCGCATTTACGCATTTTATGCTTACACCTTCCTATAAGTCTACGTCAAGTATGCTTGTACTTTCAAAAGAAACAACCCTGACTTCTCTTGCAGATCTTCAGCTGGGAAGCAGCCTGACCAGTGACTATACGGTGCTGCTTAACAGTACGCCGGTTTTGCAGCAGGTAATCAAGAATTTGGGGATCAAAGATATCTCTGATGAGGATCTGAGAAAAAAAATTACGGTAGAGAATCCGTCTGACAGCCGTATTCTGGAAATTACAGTGGAAGATTCAGATCCTGTTATGGCTAAGAAACTGGTGGACGAGATTGCAGATGTAGCTTCTGATTTTATTGGAGATAAAATGGAGGTTATTCCGCCTAAGATTATAGAAGAAGGTAAGATTCCTGTAGTGAGATCTTCACCCAGCTTAAAGAAAAATATGCTTCTTGGTCTTATTTTTGGTATCTTTGTGTGTTCAGCAGTGGTAGCAGTATATGCAATAATGGATGACACTCTGAAGACAGAGGATGATGTGATCAGATATCTGGATACTTCTGTTCTTGCCTCTGTACCAGACCGCAAAGATTATGTGAATTACAATAAGAGAAAAGGTACACGCCGCTAGCAGAAAGGGAGAACCCATTAATGAGAAGTGTTGAAATAGAGGATATTAGAAAACAGGACTATCTTTATGATGAGGCGATCAAGACCCTGCGTACCAATATCCAGATGACAGGAAAAAGAATAAAAACAATATTGATCACAAGCTGTTATCCCAATGAGGGAAAAAGTGATATTTCTATCAGTCTTGCAAAAGAACTGAGCAGCATTGGAAAGAAGGTCCTTCTGATTGATGCAGATATAAGAAAATCTGCATATTTCAGTCACTTCCTTGTAAATCAGGAGGTGCGCGGACTGTCCGAATTTCTAAGTGGTCAGATTACGGTTAAAGATTTAATCTATGCAACAAATTATCCGAATATGGATATTATTTTTGGCGGAGCTCCTACACCAGATCCTACAGGACTTTTAGGAGATGAGATGTTTGGCGCTTTTATGAAGGAAATCAGAGGATATTATGATTATATCTTATGTGATACACCGCCGGTTGGCAATATTATTGATGCCGTGCTTGTAGCAAGGTATTGTGATGGAGCAGTTTTTGTCATAGAACAGGGAGCGGTCAGTTATCGTTTTGCCCAGAAATCTGTAAATCGTATCCGAAAAACCGGATGCAGGGTGCTGGGAAGTGTTCTGAACAAAACTGATCGAAGACAGGACAAGTATTATAAGAAATATGGTCAGTATTATCAGAAAACAGAGGTTAAGAAAGAAGCCTAGGACTGCGCAGAGAAAGGCAGGATAAAAAGTGAACTGGAATAATGCAAAAAGCAAGGGAAAAGTAAATATGCTCCTGGCAGTTTTATGCAGTGTTCTTGTGCTGATCATGGCAGCTCTTGTAGTTGTGGATCACAGAAGTACGAAAAAAGAAACAGAGGAACTGACAGAGCTTGCAGAGGAACAGAAAAAAGGTATTGAAGATTACGAAAATGTAAAAAAACGTGCGGCGGAGCTGGAAAAACAATCGGCCGTTTCTGAAGACGAGGAAGAGAATATCACGGAATCTGATGAGTCAGGATCTGATGACAAAGAAGGCGAAGACAGCAGTATTGAAAAAGAATAAGTAAAAATGAGTTCAAGAAGAGAGCAAAAAAAGAAAAAGAGAATCCTTGTAGTATCAGGCCTCACGGCAGCTGCAGTACTGGCAGGAGGAGTTTTTCTCTGGAGCCAGCTTCCGAAGCAGACCCGGATTACCGCTGTCAGCAGTTCGGACGGTGTTGCTTCATCTGTAGAAAAGGTAGAATATAAGGGAATCCAGTACAAATATAACGATCACCTCAGTAATTTCCTTTTTTTGGGGATTGATACAAGAGATCCGGTTTCCAGTTACAACACACAGTTTGATGCGGGACAGGCAGATGCGGTATTTCTTGTTTCCATGGACAGAGTGACAGAAGAGCTGAATGCACTGGTTATACCAAGAGATACCATAGCAGAGATTGAAGTGTTTAATCCCTCTGGCAAAAGTATGGGACATACAAAAGATCATATTAATATACAGTATGCTTTTGGAGATGGAAAGGAAAACAGTTGCCAGCTTATGAAAACAGCAGTTTCTGAGCTTCTGGGAGGAATTCCAATTGAGAAATACTGTGCGGTAAATATGGATGGCATTCCTCTTCTGGCGGAAGCTGTGGATGGAATTCCGGTAACAGTACCGGACAATAGTCTGGCTGAAAAGGATCCGGTATTTACAGAAGGTGCACAGGTGACGTTAACTGCAGAAAATACAGAAATGTTCGTTCGCTACCGAGATATCTCTCAGTCAGGAAGTGCTATTGTCAGGCAGGAGCGTCAGAAAGTATTTATGAAGGCCTTTGCAGAAAAGGCGCAGCAGAAAGCGGCACAGGATGCCTCCTTTGTAGTGGATATCTACGAACAGCTTCAGCCTTATATGGTGACAAATATGGGGAATGATCTGTTTGCCAGGCTTCTGTCAGCATCTGTCGGTTCAACTATGGAGGCACAGACAATTCCGGGAGAAGCGGCAGAGGGTAAATCTTTTGACGAGTATCATGTGAAGGAAGAGGAGCTGACTGCACTTCTCATAGATATGTTTTACGAAAAAATACAATAATATCACAATGAGATAGTTAGTACATTATGCACTATTATCTATAAAAGAAAAAGAAAAGGAGCGATTTATTATGAAGTTAAGAAAATGCCTTATGGTATGCGCACTTGCCGCTGTTATGACAGTAGGTTCTGTATCTGTTGCAAGCGCAGCAGGTAGCCGTACAATGAATGTGACTGTTCAGGCAGAGGGCATCTCTGTTGCAGCTAAGATTGAAGAATCTGAAGCATACAAACAGCTTAAAGAGAGTGCGCCGGAAGTTGTATCCATTCTTGACAAGGTGAATGATGGAACAATGGAAATGAAGGACGTAACTGCAGAGCTTACAAAAATGGCGGAAGGACTTACAGATGAGACTGCAAAAGCTGCTCTTGAGGAAGTTATCACAAAGCTTGAGAACAAAGATTTTGTTACAGGCTTCGTTGATCTGACAGCAGATGCTACAGCAGAGAAAAACGAGAATGGCAAATATGAGGTTACCATTGACGTACCTAGCATGACAGATGAAGCAACAGGATATGATGTTCTTCATTACAGTGTTGAGCGTTCTGTATGGGAACTGATCGAGCCGTCTGAGACAGATGCAGAGGCTAAAACAATCACAGCTGAATTTGAGGATCTTTCCCCTGTTGCTGTTGTTGCAGATGCTGAATAATTAGTAATATAGTTTGTGAAAGGTCTCTTCCATAAATGTGGAAGGGACTTTTTTGATTGGAGTTTTCTGCGCTATATTGTTAAAGCAAAAGAAAAATGTTATACTGTTGTAAAAGTCTTAAAGAAATCTCTGTACGCAACAGCAGCATAATTTACAGAAATAATATATAGCTTGGAAGGAAGAGGAAAATGTCAGATAAGCTGAATGTACTGAAACAAAATAAAGTTGGAAAGTTTGATTATAATATTGTTTTGATCGGATTTATGGGAACAGGAAAAAGTACAGTTTCTTCCTATCTGAAAAAAAATTTTGGTATGGAAGTGGTCGAAATGGATCAGATTATTTCAGAAAGACAGGGGATGAACATTTCCGATATTTTTAAAACTTATGGAGAAGAATATTTCCGTGATCTTGAAACAGACCTTCTGATTGAAATGCAGTCCAGAAAAAATGTAGTAATTTCATGTGGCGGCGGTGTACCAATGCGAGAGCGGAACGTGGTTGAAATGAAGAAAAACGGAAAGGTCGTTCTTCTTACAGCAAAACCGGAAACTATCCTGGAGAGGGTGAAAAATGATCATGGACGTCCGCTGCTGGAAGGTAATAAAAATGTAGAATTTATTGCAGAGCTTATGGAAAAGCGTCGTGAAAAATATGAAGCTGCTGCGGATATTATGATTGAAACAGATGGTAAAACGAAGCAGGAGATCTGTAAGGAACTGATGCAGAGAATTTCCGGCTGAAAAGAACTGATAAGAATCGGGGAACAGATTTTGAATTTATAAAGTGTAAAGCACCAAAACAGATATTAGAGGAGGGAAATATTATGGAACAGAGGATCAAGGGGACAACAGGACTTATGATGCTGATCGGAAGTCCTGTAGGACATTCCGGATCACCGGCTATGTACAATTTCAGCTTTCAGCATAATAACCAGGACTACGCATACATGGCTTTTGATATTAAGGAAGATCAGGTGGGGGAAGCTTTGGACGCCATGCGCCTTTTTAAAATGAGAGGAGCCAATGTGACCATGCCCTGTAAAAATGAAGCGGCAAGACTTGTAGATGAGCTTTCTCCGGCAGCACGGATCATTGGAGCAGTAAATACGATTGTTAATGAAAACGGGAAGCTTGTAGGCCATATTACAGATGGAACCGGATTTGTGCATAATTTAAGAGAACATGGAGTTGACGTAAAAGGAAAAAAAATGGTGGTTCTTGGTGCGGGCGGAGCAGCTACAGCCATTCAGGTACAGTGCGCTCTTGACGGAGCTGCTTCTATTTCTATTTTTAATCCGGATGATCCGTTCTTGGAACGGGCAAAAAATACTGCAGAGAAATTAAAACAAGAAGCACCAGAATGCCAGGTGCAGGTGTTCTGTCTTGAAGATCAGGATAAGCTGAGAGAAGAAGTTGAAAAGGCAGATATTCTGGTAAACGGAACTCTTGCAGGAATGAAGCCACATGAGGATACAACTCTGATCGCAGATACAGCTATGTTCCGACCGGAGCTTGTAGTGGCGGATGTAGTTTATAATCCGGAGGAGACCAGGCTTCTCCGGGAGGCAAAGGAAGCCGGCTGCAAGACTGTAGGCGGTAAGGGAATGCTTCTCTGGCAGGGAGCTGCTGCATATAAGCTGTATACGGGAATGGATATGCCAGTAGAAGCATATCGCAAATTCCAGGAACAAAACGAAGAAAAATAAAGTGGAAAATATTATCCAGATAAAAATGCTCCGCATTCCTGCGGAGCACTTTCTTTAAAGATTGAGGAAGTAAGAAGCGGATTTGTACGCTTTTTATAGGAAGTTTCTGTTATTTTTCAAGGAAAGAAAGGTCAATTTCTCCTTCAAAAACAGTAGTTGCCGGACCGGTCATATAGACTAGGTTTTCCTGACGGTTCCACAGGATTTCCAGATCACCGCCTAAAAGCTTTACGGTGACAGGCACGTCTTCGTCAACCAGACCGTTTAAAGTAGAGGCAACGGCAACGGCACAGGCTCCTGTTCCACAGGCAAGGGTCTCACCGGAACCTCTTTCCCATACACGCATCTGAAGTGTATGCCGGTCAATGACTTTTACAAATTCAGTATTGATCCGGTCTGGAAAGTTGATATGATTTTCGAACGCTGGTCCGATTTCAGCAATATCAAGATTTTCTACATCATCCATATAGACAATGGCATGGGGATTTCCCATGGAAACAGCAGTGATATGATACGTTTTTCCATTTACAATCAGCGGCTCATTAATGACCTGCTCTTTTTCAGATACAACAGGAATGGTCTTGGCATTCAGTATAGGAGAGCCCATGTTTACCTTTACAGAAGAAACTTTATTGTTTTTTACAGTAAGCTCCAGATATTTGATTCCGCTTTTAGTTGCTACGCTGATGTTTTTTTTGTGTACAATACCCTTGTCATAAGCGAATTTTGCCACACAGCGGATTCCATTTCCACACATGGCTCCCTGTGAGCCGTCAAGATTATACATATCCATTTCGCAGTCAGCCACATCAGATGGTTTGACCAGAATCAGTCCGTCTGAGCCAATCCCGAAATGCCTGTCACTGACAAATTTTGCCACTGCGGAAGGGTTATTTACGGTTTCCTGGAAACAGTCTACATAGACATAATCGTTTCCGATTCCCTGCATTTTTGTAAATTTCATAAATTTCCTCCTCGTTATTGATACACTGCAGAGCCGAAAAAAGGATTTCCGAACTTTGCACCCCTTATTTAATAACGTTATCAGTATATAGAAAAAATGTTATAGTTCTGTGAAATCAGAATAAAAAAACCAAGAATTTTATAATAACTTCTGAAATTCCGGAAAAGGTGTAAGGCTCCTGCTTAAAATTCCGGTTATCCGGGCAATCAGGATTCCGTAATTAGTAATTGGAACCTTCTGATCACGGCAGCATGCAATCCGATATTTCATTTCTCTTTCGTTAAGCATACATCCGCCACAGTGAACCACAAGTTTATAATCAGATACATCATCTGGAAATTCTGTTCCTGAAGTAAATACAAATTCAGGTTCTGCTCCGGTGAATTTCCGAATCATATTGGGAATCTTTACGGTTCCAATATCGTCGCACTGACGATGATGGGTGCAGCCTTCCGCAATCAGGATCTTATCTCCGTGTTGAATGTTTTTTAAAGCGGCAGCGCCTTCTGTCAAAGTGCCAAGATCTCCTTTGTATCTTGCAAAGAGAATGGAAAAAGAGGTAAGAGAAATCTCTTCAGGTGTAACGCTGGAAACCTGGGCGAAAGCCTGGCTGTCAGTGATAATCAATCTGGGATGGATATCTTTTGAAAGAAAATGCGCCAGGGTATCTTTCAGCTCTGTATCCCTGACTACCAGGGAAAGTGCACCGCATTCCAGAATGGCGCGGATAGTTTGCTGCTGCGGAAGGATCAGGCGGCCTTTTGGGGCTGCTTTATCGATAGGAATTACAAGGATTACCAGATCCAGAGGACAGACAAGATCGCTGATCAGTGGATATTTATGCGTGTCTTCCGGTTTCAGGGAAGCGATTTTTTCTTTTAGCTCATGTATTCCGGAACCGGTAGCTGCGCTGATAAAAAGTTCATTGCCGGCAGCTGTATCCGTATGGGGCGGGAAGGCTGTGCCGGAAATTTCTCCGGGGATAAGATCCGCTTTGTTGTATACCAGAATCCAGGGAATATTTTTTTCCTGAAAGCGGTGTATCAAAGCCTCTTCATGTTCTGTTATGCCAATAAGAACATCTACTACAAGTATGGCAATATCTGTTTTGTTCAGAATCTGATAACTTTTTTTTATACGAAGAGCACCCAGATCTCCTTCATCGTCAATTCCCGGGGTATCGATGAGCATCACTGGTCCCAGAGGTAAAAGCTCCATGGTTTTATACACCGGATCGGTAGTGGTTCCTTTTATATTAGAAACAATGGCAAGGTCCTGCCCGGTCACTGCATTGATCACACTGGATTTACCTGCATTTCGTTTGCCGAAAAAACTGATATGTATCCGTTCAGAAGCGGGAGTCTGATTCATTCCCATAGATTTATCCTCCTTTGATCCTAAAAAATGATTTTTGCATATAATATTTCCTGAAATAATTCCTACCTCATCAAGCC
>Garnier_p1__coassemble_522_pt1 | contig 29857 bp, 28 predicted proteins | sample Garnier_p1__metabat2_high_PE_036 | metagenome-assembled genome bin Garnier_p1 | reverse complement strand
TCATTTTTACGATATTCCATGAGGATCACACTTCTCCTGTTCTTCTTAAATTTGATTCAAAAAGGCGGTTATATCCCAGCCATTCTTTTTTTCCTTTATCTGCTGCAAAAACTTCCGTCAGTGTTTCCATACGGGCATCTGTATTATCTGCCAGATTTAATGCTACTGCTTCCGCAAGGGCCGGTTTCTTTGGAGATCCATATTCCAGTTCCCCATGATGTGAAAGAATACAATGTACCAGTTCATTTTCCAACACCTGCGGAAAGTCCGGAATCTCACGAGCCAGGTCATGGATCATCTGTGCACCAATGACAATATGTCCTAACAGCTGGCCTTCATCTGTATAATCGTTCTGAGGAAAAGCAGAAAGCTCTTTTGTTTTGCCGATATCATGAAGCAAAGCTGCCGAAATAAGCAGATCTCTTTTTAAAAGAGGATAAGCTCCTGCCATATAATCACAGAGTTTCGCAACACTTAATGTATGCTCCATTAAGCCTCCAATAAATCCATGATGGACTGTCTTTGCCGCGGAATGTCCCTGAAAGCTTCTGATAAAATCTGTATCTTCTACAAACAGTTTTTTAAGGATTGCAGAAAGATATGTATTCTTTACCGTATCGATCAGTCTGCAAAGCTGCTGATACATATCATCTGTACTGTTTTCGCTTACCGGAAGATAATCTGCAGGATCATACTCCCCTTCTCCGGCTTTACGGACACGCTTGATATTTACCTGCATTGCTCCTGCAAAACTTGTTACATCGCCTACCACATCTATGTAATCCAAAGCATCAAACTCGTCAATTCCAAGAGAATTCGGATCCCATATTTTTCCGTCCAGCACCCCGGTTTTGTCCTGAAGTATTATACTGTCGTATGGTTTTCCATTTTTTGTCATGGCTGACTGCTTCTGTTTGCAGAGATAGATTCCGCTGATTCTGTCTCCTTCATGTAACTCATTGATAAAACGCATTTTTTCTGCCTTTCTATTTTTCTTTTATTAATATATTTAGTTCTACGTCTACATACTCCTCCGCAGGACTTTTTCGATACAGGGTGACCTCCATCCGTTCTCCCGGCTGCTTATTTTGTAAGACCCTGCTGTACTCATCCATGGTAAGAACCCTCTGGTCTCCCACCTTGTACAAAATGTCGCCGCTCTGTATTCCTGCATTCATAGCCGGAGAGCCCTGTTCCACTCTGTCTACAAAAATACCCTGAGGAATATTCAGCTGTTCAGACTGCATTTTAGAGATAGTGGTTCCTCTTATCCCAGTATAACATATAGGTTCTCCATTGGAAAGTATCTCCAGAAGACATTTGATTTCTGCTACGGACACTGCTCTTAAAACTGTATTTTCCTGATTATCATTGGAGATAATGATTCCGGTCATCCTGCCATTCATATTTAGCAGTACACCTCCGCCTTTTTGTGATCCGGCCATATCCGTAGTGATCAGAGAATATTCTTCATCTGCTATGTTTAATTTTCCAGATATAGATGTAATGCTTCCGTAAATTAAAGCATTCATATCACCTGCAGGACTTCCAATTGCAATAACCGGCTGTGTCTGCTCCTGATTATCTTCTGAGGACAATGGTACTGCCGGTATGTTCTCCCAGGTATCTTCATCCGTATTTTCTACCGGAACACGAATCACAACAAGGTTTGTTCTGGAATCTGCCCCGCATAGTTCTCCCTCTGCCGATTTTCCATTAGAAAAAGTAATTCTGAATTTTTCTATTTCTTGCAGACGTTCAGATGTTGTTACTATATAAAAACCGTCTTTATTTTTAATAAATACAATACCGCCTTCATCTCCAAATGTAAGGAGCGAATCATCCAGAAGATCCGAATCCCCGGTTATACCCGCCACTCTAACCAGGGCTTTCTGAGGCTCTCTGGCAATTTTTCTTACCATTTCATAAATATTTTGTAAATGAGAAACCGTAGATTCCTCCTGTATATCTTCATTGTTTGCAGCATCTATCTCTTCTGTGCGCTTATCCACGGAAGCTGTCTCCTGCTGCAGGCTACTGTCTCCTGAAGGTTGTATTGAAGGCGTGATCTGTACGGTCTCTTTTTTCTTTATCCTCTGTTCATATTTATCAAGGATACCGGGCATACATATCATAATTATAAAAACAGCACTAAGACCAAACACTATACCGCATGCAGCTGCTACACCCAGCTTTTCCAATACTTTTCTTTTGTCCATAGGTCTTTGCTTAATAGTTTCTTTTATAAATGGATAGTCCTGATTTTTTTTATTTCCCATAACCATCCTCCTGTAAACCTGATAAGATGAGTATATTTTAGCAAAAATTTATGAATTTTTCATGAACAAAAAAGCACTTTTTCCTTTTCAATGAGGATTAAATCATGTATGATAGAAACATCAAAACAAAAATCACTTTTTTCATACCTTTACCTGATATTCTGGAAAAAAAAACAAAAATATGGTATGATGAAAAATCACATAATAAAATATTACAGCAATAGGAGATACTGCCTTCCAGGCAGGTAAAAAATTATGAATCAAAAAGCACTAACATCATTAGAATATTACAAAATAATAGAACGGCTTACAGAAAAAGCCTCTTCTTCTATGGGAAAAGAACTTTGCAGGAAGCTTCTTCCTTCTACAGATATTAATGAGATCCGCCTGATGCAGACACAGACCAGGGATGCCTTAACGCGCCTTTTTCAAAAGGGATCCATCTCTTTTGGCAGTGTAAAAGATATCCGTGGTTCACTGAAGCGTCTGGAAATAGGCAGTTCTCTTGGCATAGCAGAAATTCTTGCCGTGTGCTCTCTGCTTGAAAATACATCCCGGGTTAAATCTTATTCCAGAAATGAAAGAAGCAATGCTTCCGCTGATTCCCTGGACAGCATGTTTGACCAGCTTTCACCACTTACGCCTCTTTCTGCAGAGATCCGCCGCTGCATCCTCTCCGAAGATGAGATCAGTGACGATGCAAGTCCCGGTCTTCGCCAGGTCCGTCGAAACATGAAGATTACCAATGACAGAATCCATACTCAGTTATCCGGACTTGTAAGCGGAAGCGCCCGTACCTATCTTCAGGATTCTGTGATCACCATGCGAAACGGCCGTTACTGTATCCCTGTAAAAGCCGAATATAAAGGACAGGTTCCCGGTATGATCCATGACCAGTCCTCCACTGGTTCCACACTTTTTATTGAGCCGATGGTCATCGTAAAACTGAATAATGATATGCGTGAACTGGAGCTTCAGGAACAAAAAGAAATTGAGATCATTCTTTCTTCATTAAGCCAGCAGATTGCAGAAGAACGAGAATCCATTGCCCTGAATCTTACTCTTATGGTACAGCTTGACTTTATTTTTGCAAGAGCAGCGCTTGCCATGGAAATGAATGGAAGCGAACCTGTTTTTAATGAAGAAGGAAGGGTCTTTCTAAAAAAAGCCCGTCATCCTTTGATCCCGAAAAAAAAGGTTGTCCCAATTGACATCCGTCTGGGAGAGGATTTTGATCTTCTTATCATTACAGGACCTAATACCGGAGGTAAAACAGTCTCTCTCAAAACTGTAGGACTGCTTACCCTTATGGGACAATCCGGTCTGCATATCCCGGCACTTGACCGCAGCCAGCTGGCTCTCTTTCATGAAATCTACGCAGATATCGGAGATGAGCAGAGTATCGAGCAGTCTCTCAGTACTTTTTCCTCCCATATGACCAACATCGTATCATTCCTGGAAAAGGCAGACTCCCGATCTCTGGTTCTGTTTGATGAACTTGGTGCAGGAACGGATCCTACAGAAGGAGCCGCCCTTGCCATTTCCATCCTCTCTTATCTCCATGATAAGGGAATACGGACCATGGCTACCACTCACTACAGTGAGCTGAAAGTATATGCACTTTCCGAACCAGGTGTTGAAAATGCCTGCTGTGAGTTTAATGTAGAAACACTTCGTCCTACCTACCGTCTTCTGATTGGTATCCCGGGCAAAAGTAACGCATTTGCAATTTCTTCCAAACTTGGTCTTTCTGACTCTATTATCCAGAGGGCAAAAGACCAGATCAGCGAACAGGACGTATCTTTTGAAGATGTACTTTCTTCTCTGGAAGAAAATCGTATCACCCTGGAAAACGAGCGGCTTGAGATTGAGCGCTATAAGGAAGAGATCAAAACCCTGAAAACACAGCTGGAATCCAGGCAGGAAAAACTGGACTCACAGCGTGAGCGTCTCCTCCGCCAGGCCAATGAAGAGGCCCATAAAGTTCTTGAAGAAGCCAAAGATTATGCTGATAAAACTATGAAGCTTTTCCATAAATTCCAGAAGGATCATGTGGATACAGCTTCCGTAGAAAGAGAACGTCAGGAACTGAGAAAACGCATGAATAAAGCTGAAAGCAACATGGCCGGAAAGCCTCAGCAGAAAAAGCCAAAAAAATTGCTTACTGCCAAAGATATCCATCCCGGTGACTCTGTAAAAGTCCTCAGCATGAACCTGAAAGGGACTGTCAGCAGCCGGCCGGATTCCAAAGGTTATCTTTTTGTACAGATGGGGATCATCCGTTCCAAAGTTTCTCTTTCAGACCTTGAGCTTTTAGATGAACCTGTGATCACTACTCCTTCTCTCCAAAAAACCGGGGCCGGCAAGATACGTATGTCCAAATCTGCCAGCGTGTCCACTGAAATCAATCTTCTCGGAAAAACAGTGGACGAAGCAGTAGCTGAGCTTGACAAATATCTGGATGATGCATATATTGCTCATTTAAAATCCGTTCGTGTAGTTCACGGAAAAGGTACCGGTGCTCTCAGAAAAGGTGTTCATGACTATCTGCGCCGTCAAAAGCATGTGGCATCTTTCCGTCTGGGCGAATTTGGTGAAGGCGATGCCGGTGTAACGATCGTAGAATTTAAAAAATAACAGGAGGTAGTCCCTCATGACATCAAAACAGAAAATTCTTATTATCGATGATGACAATAATATAGCAGAATTAATCTCGCTTTATCTTACAAAAGAATGCTTTGAGACAAGGATCGTCAATGATGGAGAACAGGCACTGAAGGAGTTTACGGCCTTTCAGCCGGATCTTCTTCTTCTGGATCTGATGCTCCCAGGAATTGACGGTTACCAGGTATGCAGAGAGATCCGCCATTCTTCTGATGTCCCTATTATTATGCTTTCCGCCAAAGGTGAAACTTTTGACAAAGTTCTTGGACTTGAGCTTGGAGCTGACGACTATATCATCAAACCTTTTGATTCCAAGGAACTGGTCGCGCGCGTTCGTGCAGTTCTTCGAAGATCCAAGGCCAAACAGCCTGCTGCGCCGATCAGCGAAAAATCCGTTTCCTATCCAGACCTGACTATTAATCTCACAAATTATTCTGTCACTTATATGGGAAAACAGGTAGATATGCCGCCGAAGGAACTGGAGCTTCTTTATTTTCTTGCAGCTTCTCCAAATCAGGTTTTCACAAGAGAGCAGCTTTTGGATCATATCTGGGGATATGAATATATCGGAGATACCAGGACCGTGGATGTTCATATTAAAAGACTGAGAGAAAAGATCAAAGATAACCCGTCATGGAGTATTGCCACTGTCTGGGGTATTGGTTATAAATTTGAGGTAAAAAATAAATGATCAAAAAAATATCCCGAAAATTCACGGAAGCCTATCTTTTTGTAGGCTTCCTTGGTTTTCTTTTGGTAACAATCATAGGTTCTAATATGATCGAGACTATCCTGGAAAAAGATATCAGTTCAGATCTTTATCAGAGTGCCTACCGCATTGCAGAAAATGAGGATATACGCCATAATATTACTGCCGCCAGTCTGGATAATATCAAAGAAAAACTCACTATGGTTGCTGATTATCCAAATACGATCATCTGGATCATCAACAATGACGGAAAAATCGTTCTTAGTACAAGAAAGGATATCAAAGCCGGACATCCTATTGATCTGGATAATTTTGATCCTTCTATATGGGGCGGCAACTATTATCAGGTCGGCTACTTTTATGGTTATTTTAAGGATAGCGCACGCCTCAGTGTCATCGCACCTATTACAGACAATATGAATACAAAAGGCTATGTTGCCATCCATTATATGATGAGCAGTCTTTATCAGAAAAGAGGGCAATATCTTTCTATCCTACAGTTCCTTTTTCTGATCGTTTATGGATTAATGGCGCTTATTCTGGTTGTATACCGCAGACATGTACATAAGCCTCTTCAGGAGATAAAAAAGGGAGTAAATGAATTTTCCAACGGAAATCTTTCTTACAAAATCCCTGTACAGACAGACGATGAACTTGGATATCTTGCCAACAATCTAAACTATATGTCTGATAAAATGAACCGTAACGGAGAGTACCAGCGTCAATTTATTTCCAATGTTTCGCACGATTTCCGCTCGCCGCTTACCTCCATCAAAGGATATGTAGAAGCAATGAGAGACGGAACTATTCCGGTGGAAATGCAAGATAAATATCTTGGAATCATTGTTTATGAAGCTGACCGTCTGGAAAAGCTTACCAAAGGCCTTCTCACACTCAATGAACTGGATATCCATAAAAGGCTGCTGAATATTCAGACCTTTGATATCAATGATGCTATCAAAAAAGCCGCTGCCACCTATGAGGGCGACTGTACCAGGAGGCATATTCTTCTGGAACTGATACTTTCCGGCAGAGAACTCTATGCCAGAGCTGATATTGAACAAATTCAGCAGGTACTTCATAATCTCCTCAATAATGCAATTAAGTTCAGTCCGGATCATTCTACCATCATTATAGAAACAACTGAAAAAAATGATAAAATATTTGTTTCTGTAAAAGATCACGGTGTTGGAATCGCCAAAGAAAATCTTTCAAGAATATGGGAACGTTTTTACAAAACAGATACCTCCAGAGGAAAAGATCAAAAAGGTACCGGTCTAGGACTGTCCATTGTAAAAGAAATCATCCATGCACATGACCAAAATATTAATGTAATAAGTACAGAAGGAGTAGGCACAGAATTTATTTTTACACTAGAAAAAGCACGATAGGAAAATTCCTGTCATGCTTTTTCTTTTTCATGTAAATATTCACGTAATATATACTTATTCTTCAAATGGGCTGGTCAGAAGCCTGTCTTCGTTTACCAGATACACACCTCTGGGAGTTACTCTAATATCCGGGATTACCGGAAGCGCCATGAAAGATAATGTTATAAAAGGATCAAATCCTTTTTTTATTCCCATAGAATGTGCCTTTGATATCATACTTTCAAGAAGATCATTCACTTTTTCATAGCCTGCATCACTCATCAGTCCCATTACAGGCAGAGGCAAAGTGTCGAATACTTTTCCTTTCTCTACCAGTGTATATCCTCCCTGAGTTCGTACAAGTTCCTTCACCGCAAGATACATATCCTGATCATTATCTCCAATAACAATCAGGTTATGTGAATCATGGGAAACACTTGATGCAATCGCTCCTCCCTGGATTCCAAATCCCTTTACAATTCCTACTCCCACTTTTCCGGTACATTTATGCCGTTCTATAACCGCAATTTTTTGGAAATTTTCATCTGGAATAAAATCTTTTCCATCCTGTTTCTCACTAAAAGGAACCTCTTCGTAAAGATCTTTTGTAACAATCTGTCCTTCCATCATCTGCAGTACATGAGCCTTTTTATTTATACAGGGCAGACGTAAATCTTTTTTATCAAAATCTTTCAAATGGACTGTGTTTTTCAGTTCAGGAGCACATGGCCTGATTTCTGTCTTTTCATCTTTCAGTATTATTTTTCCTTTATGATAAACATCCTGTACTTCCATAGTTTCCAGATTTTTAAGTACCACCAAGTCTGCCTGACATCCTGGTGCTATAGCTCCCAGATGCGTAAGCCCATAGCATCTTGCTGCCTGAATGGTAGCGATTTGTATTGCTCTTTCCGGTGAGAGTCCCAGTTCTACAGAACGCCTTATATTGTAATTGATATGGCCTTCTCTTCTAATGTCTTCAATATGTTTATCATCGGTACAAAAACAAAATCCTGATGTATCTGTATCGTTTTTTACAATCCCTGATACAATGGCATCCAGATTACGAGCCGCACTTCCCTCACGAATCAGAACCTGCATTCCATTTCTGCATTCCTCCATTGCATACTCATAATCAACACATTCATGATCTGTAGCAATTCCTGCCAAAGCATATGCAGCAAGATCTCCTGAGCTGAGAAATGGTGCATGTCCATCCCGTATTTTATTCTGAAATAAAGATAATTTCTCATGCATGGCAACACTTCCATTGATCACCGAAGCTGCATCCATTACCTCTCCCAGCCCAAGAATTCTTGGATGCTCAAGATACGTTTTCATTTTTCCGGCAGTAAGGGTACATCCATTGTCATCTACATAAGTTGCTGGTACACAGGAAGGCATCATCACATATACATTTGCCGGTACTCCCTCTGTCTGTTCCAGAATATAATCTATTCCTGCAGTTCCTGATACGTTTGCAGATTCATGCGGATCTACAATAAATGTCGTAGTTCCGCACTGGGCAGCCTGGCGAATCAATTCTCCCGGCGTCACAAGCGTGGATTCCAGATGAAGATGGCTGTCAATAAATCCAGGACAAAGATATTTCCCTGTAAGGTCTATCTCTTTCTCTCCCTGATAATCCCCCGTACCAATGATCATACCATCTGCAACTGCTACATCTCCTTTTCTGAACTCGCCTATATGTGCATAAAAAACATTGGCATTTTTAAACACAAGAGGAGCCTTTTTGATTCCTCTGGCCATCTCAGAATAAATCCGGTACTTTTCAAGTTCCATATCTATAGCCTCCTTTTTCTGAATTTTATATTTTATTTTATGATTATAGTTTTATTTTCTTATTATTGTTTTATATATTATCACTAAATTGACGAATTTTCAATTATATTTTTTATTAAACTTTACATATATTTTATGAAAAACATCAGCTTATATAAAAAAACAGGCAGCTTAAATACGGTAAAAATACCATACTCAATCTGCCTGTTTTTTTATCTCTCATCTGCAGAAAATAATCATTAAAATTCCTTTTTCTGCAAATACTATTTATTTCCAGTCATATTTTGTCAGATGTCCTCCCAGCTGCATATGGCTGAAATCATGCTGACGAAGAGCCTCATAAAGAACAATTGCCACTGAATTACTGAGATTCAGAGAACGAATATCATTGATCATAGGAATGCGGACACATGTCTCCTGATTATTCAGAAGAATTTCCTCTGGAATTCCGGCGCTTTCCTTTCCGAACATAATAAAACAATCGTCCTCATAAGATACCTCTGTGTAAGTCTGAGGAGCCTTTGTTGTGGCATAATAAATCTTTGCGCCTGGATTTTTCTGAAGAAAATCTTCATAATTCAGGTAAGTAGTCACATCCAGATCCTTCCAGTAATCCATTCCGGCTCTTTTTATAGCTTTCTCATTTAACATAAATCCCAATGGCTCAATAAGATGGAGCCGTGTGCCTGTAGCCACACAGGTTCTTCCTATATTTCCCGTATTGGCCGGAATTTCCGGCTCATGGAGTACAATATTCAGCATTCTTCTGTCTCCTTTTTCTTTCCCGGTATTCTTCCGGAATTTTTCCATTTTTCTCCCCATGCAAACTTGGTGATCTCATCCTGAGAGGGACGTTCCAGATATCTGACATTTTCTCCGCTGCGCAGGATACGGTCGTTACCTTTTACTGCTTTTCCGATCACCGCTGCAGGAATTCCCTGTTCAGAGTAATACTGTACCAGTTCTTCTCCTTTTATGGTGCCGACCAGAATACTTCCTTCTGAAAGAAGCTTATAAGGATTCAGGTTAAATCTCTCACAGATCTCTATGGTTTCCTGGCGAACAGGTATCTTACGAAGATCTGCAAAAAGTCCTATTTCAGAAGCCTCAGCCATTTTCCACAAACCAGCCAGAACACCGCCTTCTCCCAATGAATAAAAGGCATCCATTTCCATAGTCTTCTGATGTTCGATCATATTCCTGGAAACACCATAAAGAGAGGGACCTCTCCATGCATCCCAAAGAAATCCCTCAGAAAAATACTGTCTTAGAAATTCTTTTTCTTTTTCTACGATAAGCGCAGTTCCGCCAAGAGCAATATCTCCAGCAATCACAAGTTCGTCGCCTTCTTTTAAAATCCCTGTGACCTCTGCCCGCAGAGCTTCCATTGCCTTTTGTCCAAGTCTCATAACTTACACCAGAATAGACAAAATGCTTGGAACAACCATGGCAAGAACCAGTATCACTGCGATCACTGCGGTAATTACTTTACGTTTTTTCGGATCAAACATTCCCATTTTTGTCACCTCTTTTTATTTATCTCTGTCTCTGTAAGACAGATTTCCTGTGCCGCTGCATTATTGGTCAGCGGGTTTCTGTGTTCATAATCAAACAGTACCGCCCGCTCCTCTCCAAAAACCTCAATATGAGCAGTTTTTGGAATTTTCCGGCCTTTCCTGTAGTCCCAGATCATTTTCTCATATGGCTTCTGATCAGAGGCAAAAGAGGGACGCTTTTTCAGCTTTTCTCTCAGATAAAGATCATAAATCATATACTGTGAAGCCAGACTCTCAGAGAAAGAAGTTTTTTCGCGGATAAACTCCAGAAGGATCTCATAACGACGGATTCTGGAATGCGAAATCTCCCCGTATCCTTTTTCCTCATAAAATTCTCCCAGACTTTCATAAAAATCAAAGGGCGAGGACCAGGCACTGACCAGCCAGTTAAGTGTATTCTGGAACTGACCACTATTATAATACACTTCCACCATACTTTCCACCATTTTCAGCCGCAAAATATCTTTATAAGAAAGCCATCTGGTACAAAGAACCTCATAAGGCTCTCTGTCTTTATAAAGGATCTGATATTTTTCTGCTTCCTGGTACATGGATGACCCTTTCAAAACCTTCAGAAACCCCAGTTGAAGCTGATCTGGTTCCATACCATAAACATCGTTAAAAGAATTTCGAAAACTTTCGTAATCCTCATAAGGAAGTCCGGCGATCAGGTCCAGATGCTGATGAATGTTTCCATAACTTTTTATTCGAGCCACTGATTTTTTCAGTTTTTCCAAATTCATAGTCCGATGGATCGCCTGGATTGTTTCCGGGTTTGTTGACTGCACACCAATCTCCAGCTGGATCAGTCCCGGTCTCATATGACTCATCAGCTCCAGTTCTTCTTCCCTGATAAGATCTGCAGATATCTCAAAGTGAAAATTCGTCACCCCATTGTCATGATCCTGTATGTACTGCCATATTGCCATGGCATGATCATGACGGCAGTTAAAGGTCCTGTCCACGAATTTCACCTGAGGAACCTTCCGGTCCAGGAAAAACTGAAGTTCCTTTCTTACCAGAGAAAGATCTCTGAATCTCAGTTTCTTGTCAATAGATGACAAACAGTAGCTGCATGAAAAAGGGCATCCTCTGCTGCTTTCGTAATAAATGATCCGATTAGTAAAATCTTCTGTTTTTTCATAAGCAAACGGAACTTTACTGAGATCCATAATCTCTCTCCATCCATTATGACAGATTTCCTCTCCGTTACGATAAGCAATTCCTCTGATCTGTTCCAGCGTACCTTTTCCTTCTATATAATAAGCAGCAAGCTCCAGAAAAGTCTCCTCGCCTTCGCCTACCATAACTCCGGTAAGCTGCGGAAGCTCTTTCAGCAGTTTCTCCGCATCAAAAGAAACCTCCGGGCCTCCGACCCAGAAGGCCGTACCCGGAAGTATTTTCTTAAGATCATGAATCAGATCCTTAATATAAGAGATGTTCCAAATATAGCAGGAAAAGCACACTACTTCAGCTCCGCTCCTGTAAATGTCCTTCAGAACCTCATCCTTTGTCTGATTGATAGTGTACTCCCCAAGGAGTATAGATTCTTTAAATCGGGATGCATATGCCCTAAGATCATACACTGCCGGATTGGAGTGAATGTATTTGGCATTGCATGCCGCCAGTAATATTCTCATTGCCCAGACTCCCTGTACCCGTTATTCGCCAAGAAGACGGATCAGGTCGTTTTTGGCGGTAAGACCTACCACACGGCTGTCTTCTTTTCCGTTTTTGAATACGATCAGAGTCGGGATGCTCATAACTCCATACTGCTGAGCCAGAGCCGGCTGCTGGTCCACATCAACTTTTCCTACGGAATATCCCTCTGCTGCCAGTTCCTCCACAATCGGTGCCTGACGCATACAGGGACCGCACCATGTTGCCCAGAAATCCACCAGTACCGGTTTCTCAGATTTTAATACCTCATTTTCAAAATTCTGTGTTGTTAAAGTAATCTCCATAGTCATATCCTCCTTTATGATTTACCTGCATTTCTTCTACGAACATATTTTCCTGCATGAATACCAGCCACGCTTCCCTCATAAACTGCCTTGGCAATCTGCAAAAGACCTCCTGTACAGTCTCCTGCCGCAAATAATCCCGGAATGGTTGTTTCCATGTTTTCGTTTACTTTAATATTGCCTTTTTCTGTTAACTCTGCGCCCATCTGACGGGCAATCTCCGTACTGCCTGCTGTGCCAAGAGCAACAAAAATGCCGTCTGCCGGATAAAAAGAAACTTTCTGTTCCCCTTCTTCCTGAACACTCACATCTGTTTCCATCCGAAGCCCGGAAACAGTCTGTTCTCCTTCAATGGACTGGATCCTCATGGTATTAACTGCAATAGAATGCTCCCTGGAAAATTCAGGTTTTTCCCCATTTGTATAGATGGTAACAGAAGGTGTCACATTTTTAAGTTCTTCTGCTTCATGAAGCGCAAAATCACTGTTTCCCAGAACAGCTACTTCTCTGCCTCTGTAAAAAAATGCATCGCAGACAGCACAGTAGCTTACGCCTCTGCCCTCATATTCCCGGATTCCCGGAATCGCCGGCGCCGCCCGCTTCCCTCCGGTGGCAAGAATCACGCTTTCTGTCTCAATATCTCCGGCTGTGGTCTTTACGGTAAACGTATCAAATCCGGAAATTCCCAGCACCTGCGCCTCCAGAATACGGACTCCCAGCGCTTTTGCCTGAGCAATCCCCGTATCAAAAAGCTCCTGTCCGGACAAAGGACGTTCCAGACCATAATAATTTTCTATATTTTCTGCTTTTTCCAGTGCACCGATCCCGGTATGGATCACCAGCGGATCCATATTTCCCCTGACCGTATAAAGTGCCGCCGAGATTCCCGCCGGTCCTGCACCGATGATAACAACTTTTTCCATATTTCTTATCACCTGCTTTCTTACTAATTTATAGTATACACCTTATCAAAAAAAGATTCCGTGACCTTGTCACATTTTCCTGATTTTTGACATACTGAACAAAGCATACAAAATAAGACAGTTCCTCCGGATCATCTGTGTCCTCACAGCTTACGGTGGTTCTGTCTTATTTTATCTCACATTTACACGATCCTGTCAAGAGCGCAGATCTCCACGCCCTCCTCAGTCAGAACCCTGCGTATTTTTTCCACAAAAGCAAGAGCCTTTGCGCCGTCTCCATGAACACAGACGGAGTCTGCCTGAATTGGAATATCCTTACCTGTAACAGCTGTAACTTTTTTCTCTTTTACCATCCGTACTACACGGGCAACTGCCAGATCTTCGTCTGTGATCATGGCACCTTCCTTACGGCGGTTTACAAGAGAACCATCTTCCTCATATGCACGGTCTGCAAAAACCTCCAGTGCCGTACGAAGTCCCATATCTTTTGCCGCACGGGCAAGTTCTCCGCCGGACAGAGCCAGAACGATCAGCTGCGGATCAAATTCCTTTATTCCTTCACAGATAGCTCTGGAAAGCTCATAATCCTTTGCAGCCATATTGTAAAGAGCTCCATGTGGCTTTACATGCTGCATTTTCATTCCATGCACTCTGCAAAAAGCATCCAGTGCTCCCAGCTGATACAGCACATATGCCTTTGCTTCCGCCGGGCTTACACTTAAATTTCTTCTTCCAAATCCCATAAGATCCGGAAATCCCGGATGAGCACCGATACGGATCCCTGCCTCTTTTGCCATAGCAAGGGTCTGATCCATCACAACCGGATCGGAGGCATGATATCCGCAGGCAACATTTGCAGATGTGATCAGAGGAATTACCTTATCATCATTTCCAATTGTATAATTTCCAAAGCTTTCTCCCAGGTCACAGTTCAAATCAACTCTAAACATATAAACATCACTCCTATTTGATATGCATTAAATTTTCAATAAAACCTGTATCTGCTCTTCCTTCACAGAATACCGGATGTTTCATGATCTGATACTGGAAATCCAGATTTGTCTCTACCCCCACAACCAGCATTTCATCCAGAGCAGAGCGCATCTTCTGAAGAGCTGCCTCTCTGTCCGGAGCATGAACGATCACTTTTGCTATCATGGAGTCATATTCTGATGGAATACAATAGCCTGTATAAAGCCCCGTATCCACACGAACGCCATTTCCGGCCGGAAGATGCAGATGCTGCACCACTCCCGGGCTTGGCATAAAGTTTTTCTCCGGAATCTCCGCATTAATCCTGCATTCAATAGCATGGCCCCGAAGTCTGACATCTTCCTGGTTAAAACTTAACGGAAGTCCCATGGCAACACGAATCTGTTCGATGATAAGATCAGTACCGGTAACCATTTCTGTAACTCCATGCTCCACCTGTATCCTGGTATTCATTTCCATGAAGAAAAATTCACCCTTGGGACTTACTATATACTCGATGGTTCCTGCATTGGTATAATTTACTGTTTTTGCCGCAAGAACTGCATACTGATTCATCTTTTCTCTGATTTCTTCCGTAATAGCCGGAGACGGAGATTCCTCAATCAGCTTCTGATGGTTTCTCTGTACTGAACAGTCCCTTTCTCCCAGCGCAACTACATTGCCAAAATTATCCGCCATGATCTGAATTTCCACATGACGTGGATTTTCCACAAACCTTTCAATATACATGGTATCATCACCAAAAGCATTGGCAGATTCTCTTTGTGCCACATTAAACTGGAATTCAAATTCATCTTCAGAAGCAGCTACTCTCATTCCCTTTCCGCCGCCTCCAGAGGAAGCTTTGATCATAACCGGGTACCCGATTTCTTTTGCAAGCTTCAGACCTGTCTCAGCATCGTACACCGGCTCCTTTGTTCCAGGCACTACCGGTACCCCCGCCTCCATCATTGTCTTTCTTGCCTGCGATTTATTGCCCATTTTGTCTATGACATCTGCGTCAGGACCAATAAAAGTAATTCCATTTTCCTTACATCTTCGCACAAATTCACTGTTTTCAGATAAAAAACCAAATCCCGGATGAATAGCGTCCGCTCCCATATTTCTGGCAGCCTGAATGATACGGTCCATATTCAGGTAGCTGTTCCTTGCAGGACCTTCTCCGATGCAGATTCTCTGGTCTGCCAGCTGCACATGGAGACTTTTGGCATCTTCCTTTGAATAAACTGCCACACTTCGGATTCCCAGATTCCTGCAGGCACGTATAATACGGACAGCGATCTCACCCCGGTTGGCGATTAAAATTTTGTTAAACAATATTCACGCCTCCCTCCGGCTCTTATAATTTCTTTACACGGAACAGAGGCTGACCATATTCTACCTTCTGCTCATTACTTACCAGAACAGCCTCTATCTCACAGTCAAAATCACTCTGGATCTCATTCATCAGCTTCATTGCTTCAAGAATACATACGGTCTGCCCATTTTTCACCTGATCTCCCACTTTTACAAAGGCAGGTGCATCCGGTGCCGGAGCAGAATAAAACGTTCCAACGATCGGAGAAGTAATAAACAGCTTTTCATCCGCCTCTTCCACTTCTGCTGTTGGTGCTTCTGCAGATACTGCCGGAGCCGGTGCCACAGGCATTCCTGCTGCTACTACCGGCGGATGATCCAGCTTACTCATGGTAATCTTCAAATCGCCTTCTTTTAAGGTAAACTCTGTCAGAGAAGAATTCTCAATAATCTTAACCAATCCTTCAATCTTTTCTAAATCCATTCCTGTATCTCCTTTTCTATGATATTTTTCTAAAATTCCTTTTTATTCAAATAATTTCATCAATCTCTTGGCAACCAGACGGCAGTCCAGAACCTCCTTACATGGCTGATGGATGATGTTTCTCATGGCATCCAGCTCTTTGATTTCCTTCAGATAAAGTTCCTGTGCCTCCTGTACTGTGATTGCCCTGAAATGGATCTTGTGATCTGTCTTTCTCTGGACAACCTTTGGAATATCTACTGAAGCTACCGTTGCAATCTTTGCATATCCTCCTGTAGTCTGCCTGTCTGAAAGAAGAATGATCGGTTTCCCATGTGAAGGAACCTGAACAGATCCAAAGGCAATTCCATCAGAAATAATATCTGAAGTTTCCTTTGGAGCAATAAACGGTCCTTCCAGTCTGCAGCCCATTCTGTCAAAATCACTTGTTACTGTATATTCCTGATTCAAAAATGTTTCGATTCCCTGTCTGCTGAACAGATCATCCTGCGGCCCCATGACTACACGTATCTCCGCTGAATCCTGGTCAAAATTCTCTGGCTCCAGTTTTCTGGAAAGAAAGAACGGAAGATAACGTCTCTTGATCCGGAAATTCATATAGTCTCCAGCCTGCAGCTTTCTTCCTTTAAAGCCTCCAATGCTGCTCTTCATATTAGTACAGCGGCTTCCCATAACTACCGGGATCTCAAGATAACTTGAAAATGCAATATACCCTCTGCTTCCGGTTCTGGCACTTCCAAATTGCAGGATATCCCCTTTATTCATGTACAACGCCGTATACATAGGTACCGGTTCTCCATTCACCTGCGGATGAAAATCTCCGCCGGTAATGGCTATGATCGTAGCGGAAGTAAATTCCAGCGTCGGTCCGATAAGTGTGAACTCCAGAACCGCTTCGTTTTCTGGATTATCCAGAAGAAGATTTGCGATCTTAAAGGAGCGCACATCCATAACACCTGCCACAGAAAATCCCTGGCTTTGATATCCGGTACGCCCCAGATCCTGCACAGTGGTCATCATTCCGCCTTTTAAAATACGAATTCCCATTTTACACCTCTTCCTCGTGAACTGTACACTGATATTCTCCACGATCTACTGCTTCTTTTATACGAAAATATTCCGCTTCATCTACCGGAACAAATCGGATATAATCGCCCGCTTCTACAAGGATAGGCATCTCCCTGGAAGGATCGTAGGTTTTTACAGGAGTCATTCCCATAAGCTGCCATCCTCCTGGCGAATCCAAAGGATAAATTCCCGTCTGGGAACCACCTATGCCCACGCTTCCTGCCGGGATACGAATCCTGGGATTTGCCAAACGGGGAGTATGAAGTCTCTCGTCCAGACCGCCCAGATAGGTAAATCCCGGAAGAAATCCCAGCATATAGATCAGATAATCTCTGGAGGAATGGACACGGATCACCTCTTCCTCAGAAAGACCTGCGTGTTCTGCAATATTTGCAATATCCGGTCCGTATTCTCCGCCGTAGCATACCGGTATTTCAAAAATCCTCTTTCTTGTTTCTCCCGCTTTTACATCTACCCGCACCAGTGCTTTCATTCTTTCTCTGATTTCTTCATATGAGATCACGCGGGGATCGTAATTGATCAAAAGAGAACAGAAAGCCGGAATTATGTCCACCACGCCTTCTATATGCTGTTCCTTCATAAGCTGGATGGTTGCGGCAATTTTACGATTGATCTCCGGACTGATTTCCTTTCCGAACTCAATCAAAAGGGAGGAATCTCCCGCTGTTAAAATTCTGATATTCTGCATATTTTTCTCCTAAAATTTCTGGTTAACAGAAAAAGGTGCAATCCTTCTCTGATCACACCTTTCTCCCTCCTTACGCTTCTTAGAACAGACTTCCCAGATTTGATACAAAGGTTGTGATTCCAAGATAAGCGGAAATGATGACTACAATAATTCCAAGTACCAGAAGCCAGGTCGGATGATGGTAATTCTCACCCATAATAGACTCCTTCTTTGATGCGATCAGACAGATTCCCAAAGTAATCGGAAGGATCAGTCCGTTCAGAGCACCTGCTACAACAAGAAGTGTTGCCGGATTTCCAAGAAGCAGCATAACAAGTGTGGATACTGCAATAAACCCAATGATCACCCAGTTTTCATTTTTTTCAATGGCCGGATGAAAGGTCTTTAAAAATGAAACAGAGGTATACGCTGCTCCAATGATAGATGTGATTGCTGCACAAAGAAGCACCAGACCGGCAAATCGATAGCCCAGCTGTCCTGCTCCCTGCTTAAACGCATCTGCTGCCGGGTTTGCAGGATCAAGTGCAGCACCCTTTACAACAACACCGAGGACTGCCAGGAACAGGAAAATACGCACAATAGTAGCGATTCCAATACCCATAACAGAACTTTTGTTAATTTCCTTCAGATTCTTTTCTCCTGTGATTCCCGCATCGATCAGACGGTGAGCTCCGGCAAAGGTAATATATCCGCCAACAGTTCCTCCCAGCAATGTAATGATCGCCGGTACCAGAGCCTGTACGCCGGCATCAGGAACAAAGGTATTTTTGATTGCTGAACCTACCGGCGGTTTTACAACAACAATCACAATAAAGATCACTACGATCATAACTGCTCCAAGTATTTTGGTAAGCGTATCCATAGCACCTTTGGCATTTTTTGAAAGAAATACCAGGATAGCTGCCGCACCTGCAAGCACATAACCGACTTTTGTAGGAATGCCAAGGAGAGTATTAAAACCAAGTGCTCCTCCGCCTACATTTCCGATATTAAATACCAGACCGCCCAAAACAACCATAAAAGCAACCAGATATCCCAGACCCGGAAGTACTTTATTCGCAACCTCCTGCCCTCTCAATCCAGTTACACAGAGTACTCTCCAGATATTCATCTGAGCCACTGCTGCCAGGATAATGGATACCAGAATAACAAATCCAAAACTTGCCTGAAAGTCACTGGTAAATTTGGATGTCTGAGTCAGGAATCCGGGACCAATTGCAGAGGTTGCCATCAGAAAAGCAGCGCCCAACAGGGCTCCCCCGTTTTTCTTTTTGTCACTCATCTTCTTTCCTCCTCTTTATTTTGATGTTATAAAAAAGCACTCTGCCCACGCAGAGTGCTTTCTTTACCAAACTGCTCTACTATTATAACATAATTTTTATTAACGAACAAGATTTATTTGTTCAACCTGCCAGTGGATATTTATCTGTCAGCGATTTTACAAGTGCTTTTGCCTGTTCTTTATTATCACGGCTTTTCAGCATCAGTGAAATCGCCTCTGCGATCACATCCATATCCTCCGGTTTCATTCCTCTGGAGGTAACAGCAGGAGTGCCCAAACGAACGCCGCTTGTTACAAATGGAGACTGCGGATCATTTGGAATCGTATTTTTATTACAGGTAATATTTACCTCATCCAGAAGATTCTCCATCTCTTTGCCAGTAACACCCAGGTTTTTAAGATCCACCAGCATCAGATGATTATCAGTTCCTCCGGATACAATATCCACGCCTCTCTTCTGAAGACCATTACACAATGCCTTTGCATTTTCCACAACAAGACGGGCATATTCCTTAAACTCCGGCTGAAGAGCCTCTTTCAGACATACTGCCTTTGCAGCGATCACATGCATAAGAGTACCACCCTGTATTCCCGGGAATACAGCTTTATTGAAATTAAATTTCTTTGCATTTTCTGCATTACTTAAAATCAGGCCGCCCCTTGGTCCCCGTAAGGTTTTATGAGTTGTAGTTGTCACTACATCTGCATAAGGAACAGGACTTGGATGCTGTCCGCCTGCAACAAGACCTGCAATATGTGCCATATCCACCATAAGATAAGCCCCTGCTTCATCTGCAATCTCACGAAATTTTTTGAAATCAATCGTTCTTGCATATGCGCTGGCTCCTGCAACGATCAGTTTCGGCTTACATTCCAGCGCAATACGCCTAATTTCCTCATAATCAAGTACACCATTCTCATTCACACCATAAGAAACGGCGTTAAAGTACATACCAGACATGTTTGCCGGGCTTCCATGTGTCAGATGTCCCCCATGTGCCAGATTCATTCCCAAAACAGTATCTCCCGGCTTCAGCATGGCAAAGAAAACAGCCATATTCGCCTGTGCACCGGAATGTGGCTGCACATTTGCATATTCACAGCCAAACAGTTCCCTGGCTCTTTCAATCGCAAGCGTCTCCACCTCATCTACACAACCGCAGCCGCCGTAAAATCTTTTTCCCGGATAACCCTCTGCATATTTATTTGTCAACGGGCTTCCCATCGCAGACATAACCGCCTTACTTACCCAGTTTTCTGATGCGATCAGCTCAATGTGTGAATTCTGGCGTTCTACCTCTGCCTCGATCAGCTCTGCAATCTCTTTATCAACTTTTTCAATTTCACCTAATGAATACATGATCCTTCCTCCTTGTATGCAGATTTTTATTTTCCTTTCTCTCGGGAAAATCACTAAATGGAATTATACTTGAACCCCGCCTGTATGTCAACACACAAAAGACATTTGTCCGTGCCACAAAAATTTTTATGATGTTTTTGCAGTTTTCTTAAGTTTTTTTTGACTATTTGTGATATATTCCCTATAATAAAAAGGAGTATTAAAAATCAAGGAGAAAAATGCTATGAGAGGCTTTGAATACTACACCCCCACCAGGGTGATCTTCGGAAAAGATACACATCTTCAGGCCGGTACTCTTCTGAAAGAATATGGCTGCCGAAAGGTACTGATCCATTACGGAAGCGGCAGCGCCGTTTCCTCGGGACTTCTGGACGAGATCTGTACAAGCCTGAAAGAAGCAGAAATAGATTTTGTCACACTGGGAGGAGTTGTTTCCAATCCCCGTCTCAGTAAGGTCCGTGAGGGAATCCGGCTCTGTCAGGAGGAGCAGGTGGATTTTATCCTTGCTGTAGGAGGCGGAAGTGTCATCGACTCCTCAAAGGCTATCGGCTATGGAGTTGCCAATCCCTGGACTGATGTATGGAACTTTTTCCTGAAAACCGAAATCCCCAAAGACTGTCTTCCCATTGCCGCAATCCCTACCATTGCAGCTTCCGGAAGCGAGATGAGCGGTTCCTGTGTGATCACAAATGAAGACGGCTGGCTGAAGAGAGGCTCCACAAGAAGCGATCTCTGCCGTCCCAAATTTTCCCTTCTGAATCCAAGACTTACCTACACGCTTCCTCAGTATCAGACAGAAAGCGGCTGTGTAGATATCCTTCTTCATACCATGGAGCGCTATTTTGTCAATCTGGAAACCATGGAGATCACAGACAGCATCAGCGAATCTCTTATGCAGACAGTGATTTATAATGCAAGAATTCTCATGAAGGAACCAGGCAATTACAACGCCCGTGCCGAAGTCATGTGGGCCGGAAGTCTTTCCCATAACGGTCTGACCGGCTGTGGTACCGGTGGAGGAGACTGGGCCTGCCACCAGCTTGAGCATGAACTGGGAGGACTTTACGACGTAGCTCACGGTGCAGGGCTTGCTGCTATCTGGGGAAGCTGGGCAAGATATGTCTATCAGGAAAATCCGGAACGTTTTGCACAGTTTGCAACCAATGTGTTTGACATTCCATGCTTTGCAGATTTTGAAAGTACAGCTCTTGCCGGCATTGAGGCAATGGAAGACTTTTTCCGCTCCATCAAAATGCCTACCAGTCTCCATGAGCTTGGACTTGATCTGGATGAAAAACAGATTCATGAGCTTGCCTTTAAATGCAGCTTTGAGGATACCAGGACCATTGGCGTGTTTAAACAGCTGAATATGAAAGATATGGAAAAAATATATCTTATGGCGCGCTGACGCAGAGAAAGGCTGACGGTTTCACAGCAGTAAGTGAATACCGTCAGCCTTTCTGTATTTCAGAAGCTTTATCTGAAAATATGTTTAGTGTTCTCCGCACTCATGTGCATGTTCATGCTCATGGCAGATAGAACCGGTAGAGATCAGTTCTCCTTTCAAGTATGCTTCTACTGCTGCTGCAGCATCTCCCTGAGCACCTACGATCACTTCTACGCCGCGCTCATTAAAAATATCTACAGCTCCGCCGCCCATTCCTCCGGAAATAATAACTTCCGCACCATGATCAGCCAGGAAGTTCGGAAGGAATCCCGGACGATGTCCCGGATTTGGAACGCTGTTTTCTGCAACAATCTTATTTTCTTCTGTCTCAAAGAAAATAAAATTCTCACAATGACCAAAATGACCTGCAACTTCTTTTCCCATAGCAGCAACTACAATTTTCATAACTATTATCTCCTTTTTGTTTTTATTATATTTTAATTCATTTCTGACATTTTGATAAATCTGCAGCAATGCAGTCCGCGCCGGACAATCGACTCCTGCAACACTTTTCCCTGCATTAACCGCCTTTAACACTTCTTTATCGTAAGGAATTTTTCCCATAAAAGGAATCCCCTGCACATTACACCATTCTTCAATTTCTTCTGTTTTTTCCGGGCTGGTATTCCATTTATTTACACATACACCCATTTTCATCTGAAAGGATTCTGCTGTTTTTATTAGTCTTTCCAGATCGTTTTTTCCGGAAACCGATGGTTCTGCGACGATCAGAACAAGGTCCATCCCACTCATGGAGGCGATCACCGGACAGCCAATTCCCGGAGAACCATCTACCACAGCCAGTTCTGTCTCAGGTGCCGCTTTCAGCATGGCAAGCTTTACCGCTGTAACCAGCTTGCCTGAATTTCCTCGTCCCATTTTTAATGCGGCAGTGGAAAAAACTGTTTCCCCTTTATAAAGCTCCTGTCTGCCAGCTACATCATCTTTCATAATAACTGCTGACTGAGGACAGACATATTCGCAGATACCACAGCCTTCACAGGCATAATCCTGGATCTGATAAACCTCCCCGCAGCTTTTGACTGCTCCAAATCTGCAGTACTCTGCGCACTGTCCGCAGCCAATGCATTTTTCCGGATTGATCACTGCTTTTTCTGCTCCCATAAAATCAGATACTTCCGGCTTCACCTCCATTTTAGTAATAAGGTGAAGGTTTGGTGCATCTACATCACAGTCTGCAATGGCCCGTGCCTGCGCAAATTCAATAAAAGACGAGGACACCGTCGTTTTTCCGGTTCCGCCCTTTCCGCTTAATACCAGAAGACGTTTCATGCCTGTCCACCTCCTGTTTTCTTCAGAAGCTCCTGAAATTTCTTTCTGTATTCAGGATATTCTTCTACAAGAATCTTTCCGGAAGAAACAATTTCTGCAATCCTCTCTTCATATGGAATTCTGAGAAGAACCGGAAGCTTTTTCTCTTTGCAGTATTCTTCCAGAGGCTCGTAGACCCCTTCCCACTTATTGATCACAACACCACAGGGCTTTCCAAGAAGCTCTGCCAGCTCATGGACCATACAGAAATTATGGAAGCCAAAGGCTGTCGGTTCTGCCACCAGAATGCAGAAATCTGCTTCTGAGATACTTTCTACTACAGGACAGGCACTTCCCGGAGGACAGTCAATCAGCACAGGATCATCCTGTTGTATCCCTTCCTCCAGAGCTTTATGGATCACAGGTACGCCGGAGGCTTCTCCCAGATTCAGGATTCCTGTAACAATCTGAGTTTCTCCATGAAAACCAATTTCCACTTTTCCAATAATCTTCTCTTTTTCTGTCACTGCCTGACCGGGACAAACAAGAGCACAGCCTCCGCAGGAATGACATACCTCAGAAAATACCTTTGGTCTGTTTTTGATATAGACCAGAGCATGAAATCGGCAGAAATCCACACAAGTACGACAGCCGGTACATTTGTCCGGATCAAATTCCGGAAGAGCTGTTGTTACATCTGCTGTTTTTATATTCTGCGGCTTAAAAAACAGGCGGCCATTTGGCTCCTCTACATCACAATCAATATAAACAGCCTGTCCGGCAGCCGCAGCGAGATTTACTGCTGTCAGTGTTTTTCCCGCTCCGCCCTTTCCACTTAAAACTGCAATTTTCATCTTATTCCCTGATATCCTCCATGAAAATGCGTCAGAACAGATAATTTTCCGTCTTCAAAAGCTTCAATGTTCTGATTTACTCCCATTCCCTCTGATTTATAAATTTTAATCTCCGCCGCCTGAAGAACTTCTGCAGAATTCATACCACAGCGTGGTGTGATCAGCGCATCTGCCTGACAGTCCAGAACAAACTGAGCTGCTTTCAGCCCGGCTCCGCCCTGAACCTGAGAGGCCGGATTCTCTTTTAATTCCATTGTCCTGGTTTCCGTATCATAAACTGCAAAATACGGGGCTCTTCCAAAAGTTGCACAGATCACATCTTTTTCCTCATCTACCGGTAAAATCACTCTCATTGGTCTCTCCTCCTTGTTCCATATTTTTAAAGCGCCTTTTTTTACATCCTCCGCAGCCGTAATAATTTCTTCCCCCCTCACAGATCTGATAATTACCGCCCTGGATCCGTATAGAAAGTCCGTCTACAATGGCTGTGGCAATCTTTTTTCTGGCACATGTGTAGATTTGCTGGACCGTGGTACGTGCCACCTGCATATATTCACCGCATTCTTCCTGAGAAAATCCCTCCCTGTCTATCAATCGGATGGTTTCATATTCATCTACCGTCAGGACCACACCTCCGGCATCCTCGCCGGATTCCCCGGGAACAAAGGAAAGAGTCCCCGGAAGTCTGCATACCTTCCTGCATTTCGTAGGTCTTGGCATCTCCACACCTCCCTTTTCTGACATATATCATTTAATCTTATTATAAAACAAATATGACATATGTCAATAACTTTTTCGACATATGCCAGAAATATATATCTTTTCTCTTTTCCTGTTTTATGATACCATAAACAGGAAATACTCTTCATAAAAAATCATATATGCAAGGAGATGAAAAAATGAACGAACTCATTATGAAATTAAAGGATCACATGAAAAAAATCGAACAATACCAGACTATAGAAAATCTTCTTTATTGGGATCTTGCTACTATGACTCCGGAAAAAGGGGTTGATTCCAAGGCAGAAGCCATCGGATATTTTTCTACCGAAGCTTTCCGGCTTTCTACCTCAGAAGAATACGGCGCTCTCCTAAAAGAGCTTTCTTCCCCTGAAACTTACGAAGCACTGGACGACGCTATAAAAGTCACCGTCAGACGTGAGCTTCGCGACTATGAACGCTTCTGCCGTGTTCCGGAGGATTTTTACACAGAATACGTAACACTGAAGGCCCGCTCTCAAAAAGCCTGGGAGACAGCTAAGAAAGCCAGTGATTTTTCTATTTACTGTCCTTATCTGGACAAAATCATTCTGATGACCAAGCAGTATGTTCGTTATATGGAGCCAGACCAGAAGCCCTATGAGGTTCTTCTGGATATGTTTGAAGAAGGCATTGACAGCCAGACTATTGACCGTATATTTACAGAATTAAAAGAAGGGCTTCGCCCGCTTCTGAAAAAAATCCGTGAGTCAGGACAGCCGGATCTGTCCGCTATGAAAGGAAATTATCCTGTTTCCAGTCAGAAAAAATTACAGGATCTTCTTCTTTCCTATATGGGATTTGACTTTGCAAAAGGAACCACTGCAGAAAGCGAACATCCATTTACTTCTGAAATAGGTTCCGGAGATATTCGTATCACTAATCATTTCCGTGAGGAGGATCCTCTGGCAGCAATTTTCAGCGCTATCCACGAAGGAGGGCATGCTATTTTTGATCAGAATATCGACACTGCCTATAAACACACATCTGTAATGCAGGTAAATATGATGGGACTCCATGAAAGCCAATCCAGATTTTACGAAAATATCCTTGGCAGAAATCCTAATTTTTGGATACCTGTCTACGACAAACTTGAAGAATTTCTGCCCGATTTCCATAAAATCCCCTTTGATACTTTCTGCAAGGCTATAAATTTTGTACAGCCCAGCATGATCCGTATTGATGCAGATGAAGTAACCTACTGCCTCCATATCATCCTGCGCTATGAAATCGAACGTGCCATCTTCAATGATGAGGTAACCACCGAAGAACTTCCCAAACTCTGGAATGACAAAATGGAGGAGCTTCTTGGAATCCGTCCTTCCTGTGATGCAGAAGGCGTACTTCAGGACACACACTGGTCCGATGGTTCTTTTGGCTATTTTCCATCTTATCTTCTGGGTTCTGTATATGACGGCATGTTCCTGGAAGCTGTTGAAAAAGATCTTGGAAGCATAGACCAGCTTCTCTCCCAGGGTAAAATTATGGAAATCACAAACTGGTTAAATACTAATATCCATCAATATGGAAGTCTTTACACTTCACATGAAGTCATAAAACGTCTCTGCGGCAAAGAAGTTTCTGCAAAACCTCTGCTGGATTACTTTTACAAAAAATATTCAGAGATTTATTCTTTTTCTCTCTCTGAATAAAATTAAGATTCAAAAAGAGTACAGATTTCTCATTTTTGAGTTTTCTGTACTCTTTTTGAATCAGCAGGTCAGAACCATCTGCGCCTGCCTTGTATTAAATTTTATTCTATGTGGAGAATACTTCCATCCTGATCCTTCAGAATAATATGATATCTGTCTCTTCCTTTGTCTTTTGCTTTATAAAATGCCTGATCTGCCATTTTATATAAATCTTCAAAAGATTTTTCCGTAGTCCATACCGCAATTCCTATTGAAGTATTTCTTCCCGTTTTTTATTGACTCGAACATTTTAGCATCATATAGACGTTCCCTCTTTCCGGTATTATCAATACTGTTCCCGGCTAGATCAGATAATCCAACTTTTTTAAATCCAAAGCCGCCTGAAGATTTTCAATTTCTGTACTGATCAGTTTTGTCACAAAGCAGGATGTAAACCTTACCTGTTCCATATCTTTTTCCAGGAGCAGTCCGTATATTTTATTAAAATTAATTGTAAATGCGGCTATAATTACTATCACCATAACCACAGAAACCACAGCGATCGCTATGACTCGTGTCAATTTATTATCTGCCCCTGCTCTTTTTTTCTTCATCCTTTTTTGTATTGAGTAATTGTAAGAATACTTTTTTTGTGCTATGATATGTCCATATTTATTCTTCACCTGTTCACAGCAATGCATTACTGCTTCTGAACAGAATCCAGCAAAAAGAAAGGATAGAACCATGAGTGATTACAGACTGGAAACAAAATGCCTGCATGCAGGCTATACTCCTTCCAAAGGAGAACCCTGTGCCCTGCCTATCTATCAGAGTACTACATTTAAATATGATAACACCGATGAAATGGGACAGCTTTTTGATCTGAAAGCGGAAGGATATTTCTATACCCGTCTCCAGAACCCTACGAATGATGCAGTTGCTGCAAAGATCGCAGCACTTGAAGGCGGTGTTGCTGCACTTCTTACTTCCTCCGGACAGGCCGCCAATTTTTATGCAGTTTTTAATATCTGTGAAGCCGGAGATCATGTGGTTGCCGCTTCTACAATCTATGGAGGAACATTTAATCTTCTTGCTGTTACCTTTAAAAAACTTGGAATCGACTGTACCTTTGTAGACACAGATGCCTCTTCTGAGGAAATCGCAGCAGCTTTCCGTCCTAATACCAAAGTACTTTTTGCAGAAACCATTGCCAATCCGGCCCTGGTTGTTCTGGATATTGAAAAATTTGCAAATGCAGCCCACGACCATGGCGTACCGCTTATTGTTGACAATACCTTTGCCACTCCTGTTAACTGCCATCCTTTTAAATGGGGAGCTGATATTGTCACACACTCTACCACAAAATATATGGATGGTCATGGCCTGCAGGTAGGCGGTGCCATTGTTGACAGCGGAAACTTTGACTGGGAAGCTTATGGGGATAAGTATCATGGTCTTACCCAGCCAGATGAATCTTATCATGGTGTTGTATACACAAAGCAGTTCGGCAAAAAAGCCTATATAACAAAAGCAACATCCCAGTTAATGAGAGATCTTGGTTCTATCCCGTCTCCTAACAACTGCTTTCTTCTGAACATCGGACTGGAAACTCTTCCTCTGCGCATGGAGCGACACTGTTTCAATGCACAAAAAACAGCTGAATTTCTTCTGTCCCATGAAAAAGTCTCAAAAGTTATCTATCCGGGACTTCCTGGCGATAAGTATCATGCACTTGCCGAAAAATATCTTCCTAATGGCTCCTGTGGAGTTATCTCTTTTGAGCTGAAAGGCGGACGCGAAGCAGCTGTACGCTTTATGGACAGTCTTGAAATGGCAAATATCTGTACGCATGTAGCAGCATCAAAAACCATGGTTCTTCATCCCGCAAGTCATACACACCGCCAGATGAACGACGAACAGCTCAGAGAAGCAGGGGTTTCTCCGGGAATGATTCGTCTTTCTGTAGGAATTGAACATATTGATGATATTCTTGAAGATCTTGAAAAAGCTCTGAAAAACGCATAACCCCCCTAAAAGTCACAAAAAGAACCGCCTCATGGAATATTGTAAAAGAATAATTTTCCATATGACGGTTCTTTTTCTTATTGGATCAGATATACATCTGTATAATAAACGCCCTTGGACTCTCCCTCTTCATGGGTTGCCACATAAATATCAATACAGTTTGTCTTAATAGCGCCTCCACAGTCTTCTGCCACATAAACCTGTCCATTGATGACCACCTGGCTTCCATAAGGTATCTGAGAAGGATCCACTGCAATCGTATGGTTTGTAGTCGCAGTCACTCCTGTAGATGTGATTCCGTTTGCCCAGGGACCACAGCAAATACTGCAGGGGCAGTAGTGTGTGATCCTGAATTTTCCCAATGGTTTCAGATTTGCATCTGAAGAAGCTGCCACAGGAGTTCCCACCAAGACACCGTTTTCTTCATTAACAGTGGTACCTGCTTCCACCGCCTCTGCAAAAACACCCTCTCCGCTACTTTTATGAAGAGTGCCTGCATTCAGGTCTTTATCGATACTGGCATCTGCTGTATGTACGGATTCCGGAAGATCCAGCACACTGGTAGGAATATATCCGGTCTTTTCTTCTCCGCTTTCATCCTGATAAACTATACGGCTCCATACATCATTCACTGTTCCAGTACGCTTCACCTCATCCAGTTCCAACACCTCTCCTATCACTTCACCGTCCTTACGCCCCGGATAGTCCAGAATACTGCTGTCGGTTTTTACCTCTGCCATATCCTCTACCGGACGGATCTGTATATCATCGCTGAGCATCTGATTCTGTATATATCCATTCACTTTATTTCCATCTTTTTCCAAAGAGATTTTACTCCAGTTATTATCACAGACTGCACTTCTTGTAACTTCCTCTCCTAAACCTACCTGCATCAGTTCAGCTCCGCTTTCACCAGGAACAGAACGTATTATCGCAGCCTTTGCCGTTACATATAAACGGTCACTGCAGGCCGCTACCTGTACCGTATTCCCGCTTCCGTCATCTATGGAAAACGATTGTATTGATTGAGCATCTGTCTGTTCCGTTACTGTTTTATAATCAGCCACCTCTGCATGCACAAAATTCACATTCATCAAAAAAATTGCAACTATAAGCATTGCACCTGTTTTCTTTTTCATATTGAAATCACCTCTCTCATGCTGATTGTCATATTTCTTTAAAATCATAACACATGAAAAATGCTTTTTCAATTTTCTGCAGAAAGTTCATTGTTTTTTCAGATTTCCATTGCTACTCAAAAAGTGACCTGTTCCTTTATAAAAGTTTTATATTTTTTTAGGAATCCGCTCTTTTCAAATAAATATTTTCCCTATACAATGTAATTATGAATACACAAAAGATAAATACGCAAAAAATACAATCAAATATACAGCCTGTACAGGCTTCTG
>Garnier_p1__coassemble_449_pt1 | contig 32595 bp, 33 predicted proteins | sample Garnier_p1__metabat2_high_PE_036 | metagenome-assembled genome bin Garnier_p1 | reverse complement strand
TTCCAGTGCCTTGTCAGCATTGCCGCCTACAATGCCGAGAACAGCTGCCACATCGATTCCTTTCAGACCTCCTGAATTAGGTACTGTGACACCTTTTACGTTTTTGATGATGTTTCCGCTTAACTGCATTTCAATAGTATCTGGGAATTCTCCAAGAATCTGTCGGGCTTTTGCTGCTGCGTAAGCAATGGCAATAGGCTCCGTACATCCCAGAGCGGGAACAAGTTCATGTTTCAGAATAGCCAGATAGTTTGCATATAATGCAGAATCCATATTTTTCTCCTTTCCGTGAGTCATGTTCAGCCAGCTGGCTGCATACCGCACTAAGCATTATGGAACTAGTATAATATAAAATGTATTCTAAATCAATAATTATACAAAACAACCATAAAAAAATGAAAAACATGCATTTGCTTGTGCGTTTTGCTTGTTTCTGGGTGAATGATATGATAAAATAAAAATATTCACCGGACTTTTAAGGATAAACCTGCGAAGAATGGATGTGAGAGAGAAACAGAAAAAAGAGTATTACTGCAGAAAAATGCAGTATTTCTGTACATATCCCCGGTGTCTGTCTGGCATCGGGTTTTATTTTGTATAAAAAATGATCAGACACCGATAGAAAAACAGGAGAGGAGATGTGATATGGAAACAAGAATCGCAGTAATTGCCATTATTGTAGAAGACAGGGAGAAAAGTGAAGAACTGAACAGGATCCTGCATGATTATGGAGAATATATAGTTGGAAGAATGGGGATTCCCTATCGTTCAAAAGGTGTTTCTGTGATCAATGTGATTCTGGATGCACCCCAGGAAAAAATCAGTGCGCTGTCAGGTAAGCTGGGAATGCTGAAGGGTGTGTCCAGTAAAACTGTATATTCAAAAATACCGGAGAAAAATCAATGAGAGAGCTGATCGATAAACTTTATCAAACACAGGTTCTGGATAGAGAAGAACTGATCTTTCTTATATCAGAAAGAAGCAGGGAAACGGAGCTGTATGCCAGGGAACTGGCGTGTAAAGTCAGGGAAAATATTTACGGAAAAAAGATTTTTATCAGAGGTCTGATCGAATTTACCAATTACTGTAAAAATGACTGTTATTACTGTGGCATCAGAAGAAGCAATAAAAATGCAGCCAGATACCGTCTTACAAAAGAGGATATTCTTGACTGCTGCCGGCAGGGATACGATCTGGGCTTCCGCACCTTTGTACTGCAGGGGGGAGAGGATGGATATTTTACGAAGGAAAGACTTACTGATCTGATCTGCCAGATAAAAGGAACTTATGCAGATTGTGCCCTGACACTTTCTGTTGGGGAAAAATCAGAAGCAGAATACAGGGCTTTCCGTGAGGCCGGGGCAGATCGCTATCTTCTCCGGCATGAAACAGCAGATAAGGATCATTACCGTATCCTTCATCCGGAACCTCTTTCACTGGAAAACAGAAAACACTGCCTTGAGACACTTAAAAAGATCGGATTTCAGACAGGTGCAGGATTTATGGTAGGTTCCCCGGGACAGACGCCGGAAACACTGGCAGAGGATTTTCTGTTTTTAAAGAATCTTGATCCGGAAATGGTGGGGATCGGACCTTTTATTTCTCATGGGGACACCCCTTTCAGGGATAAGGCTGACGGTACACTGGAAGATACCCTTTTTTACCTGGCGCTTCTGCGTCTGATGCTTCCGGGTGTTCTTCTTCCGGCTACCACAGCACTTGGAACGATCCATCCTTCTGGAAGAGAATTGGGAATTCTTTCCGGCGCCAATGTGGTGATGCCAAATCTGTCACCTCTTTCGGTCAGAAAAAAATATATGCTTTATGACGGGAAAATTTCCACAGGAGACGAGGCGGCAGAAGGAATAAAAAATTTAAAAAAGCGTATGGAAACTATCGGCTGTCAGATTGTAACAGACCGCGGAGATTATTACAAAAAATAAAAGTGCTGCTGATGAAGCGGCAAAAAGGAGGAAATCATGTACGATCCGAAATCAACAAAAGCAACAGAATTTATCGATCATCAGGAGATACTGGATTCTCTTGCTTATGCAAAAGAAAATAAAAATAATACAGAACTGATTGAAAATCTGATCGAAAGAGCCAGAGACTGCAAGGGGCTCAGTCACAGAGAAGCAGCGCTTCTGCTGGAGTGCGAAGATCCTCGTCTGATCGACAAAATGTATCATGTGGCAAAGGAGATTAAACAGAAATTTTATGGAAACCGAATCGTAATGTTTGCACCTTTGTATCTTTCTAATTACTGCATCAACGGATGTGTTTACTGTCCTTATCATGCAAAAAACAAACATATCCGGCGGAAAAAACTGACACAGGAAGAAATTCGACAGGAAGTGATCGCACTTCAGGATATGGGGCATAAACGTCTTGCTCTGGAAACAGGAGAAGATCCTAAAAATAATCCGATCGAGTATATCCTGGAGAGCATTAAAACTATTTACAGTATTAAACATAAAAACGGAGCAATCCGACGGGTCAACGTAAATATTGCGGCAACCACTGTAGAAAACTACCGCAGACTGAAAGAAGCCGGTATCGGAACATACATCCTTTTCCAGGAGACTTATAATAAAGAAAGTTATGAGGCTCTTCATCCCACAGGACCAAAGAGCGATTATGCATATCATACAGAGGCTATGGATCGTGCTATGGAGGCGGGTATTGATGACGTAGGCTGCGGCGTACTCTTTGGACTGGAAACCTATCGCTATGATTTTGTGGGTATCCTTATGCATGCGGAGCACCTGGAGGCAAGATTCGGAGTAGGACCTCATACCATCAGTGTACCCCGTATCTGTCCGGCAGATGATATTGATACGAAAGATTTCACAAATGCGGTACCGGATGAGATTTTTCAGAAGATTGTTGCTGTGATCCGCATTGCAGTTCCATATACAGGAATGATCATTTCTACTCGCGAGAGCCAGAAGTGCAGAGAAAAGGTTCTGGACCTTGGTATTTCTCAGATCAGCGGCGGTTCAAGGACTTCTGTGGGCGGCTATGCAGAGGAGGAAGCCCAGGAGGAAAATTCTTCTCAGTTTGATGTCAGTGACAGACGGACATTGGACGAAGTGGTAAACTGGCTCCTGGAGCTGGGCTATATTCCCAGTTTCTGCACTGCATGCTACAGGGAAGGACGTACCGGAGACCGCTTTATGTCTCTTGTAAAAGGCGGACAGATCGCAAACTGCTGCCACCCCAATGCACTGATGACCTTGAAAGAATATCTGGAGGACTATGCTTCTCCTGATACAAGAGAAAAGGGACTGAAGGTGATCGAACGAGAACTTCAGAATGTAGGCCGGGAAAAGACAAGAGAAATCTGTGCAAGGAATCTTAAAGAGATTGAAAATGGCAGGAGAGACTTCCGTTTCTGATGTTAATAGCAAAAAACACTTGCATAACATGCCTGTGATGGGGTATAGTGGTGGTATGCGATAAAGGAGGAAAATTCTTATGAAGAAATCCAGATTACTGATTGCACTGGCAGGTCTTACTCTTATTGCTTCCGGCTGTGGATACAGCACAGGAGGAGAGGACTCTACCGTGACTGTGATAAAAGCAACCCCTACACCAACTGCAACTCCAACACCGATTGCAACTCCAACACCGGCAGTAACCGCAACGCCTGTACCTGAAACTTCACAGACGGCAAGCGGCGTGAAGATCATAAAGAAGGATGCCACCTATTATGCAAATAATGAGGCAAATATCCGTACAGACTGCGTGACGACAGACCAGACAAATATCATCCAGAGCACCAAGGTAGGCGATCAGCTTACCGGTACAGGTGTCAGTGAGGATGGTCAGTGGATCGAAGTTGATATCAATGGACAGAAGGGCTATGTAAGCGCTCAGTATGTGACAACAGAGGCTCCGGCCGGAACAGCAGCACCTGCTGCAGATCAGGCCGCGGCTCAGTAAACAGAAGTAAAAAAGAAACCAGAGATGATTTCCGTCAGGAAAAGAATCTCTGGTTTTTTGTACGGCTGATTTTGAATGGAGCAGATTATTTCGGATATACCAGGCGGTCTTCTTTGATATCATAAAGGACTTCCTTCAGATATTTATCTGCCAGGTATTTTGCCATTCCAAGATTCATATCCAGATAGTTTCCGCAATCTTTGGCAGAAGCACCGGGGATTTCGCCTTCGAAATCACGGATGAACTCAAACATTTCTGTGATCAGACCTACAATGTCTTTAGACTCCAGATCACCTGCAAGGAGAAGATAATTTCCTGTACGGCAGCCCATAGGCCCCCAGTAGATCACCTTTGATCCGAATTCCTCATGATTGCGGAGAAAGGTAGCTGCCAGATGTTCCATAGCATGGAGCTCTGCAGTGTTCATAACAGGTTCCTCATTAGGAGAGGTCATACGGATATCAAAAGTAGTGATCACCTGATCTCCCAGATAATCCTTGCGGGAAACATAGATTCCCGGCTGCAGCTTAATATGGTCTATAGTAAAGCTTGCAATTTTTTTCATGTGTGTTCCTCCTGAAATATATGATATATCATTTTAGCAGAGTCCGGGGCAGGAAACAAGCAGTTACTGTGAACAATAACGAAGGGGAACCAGTAATTCATTGACTTTATTTCTATAGAATGATAAACTGGTATACAGCTTAGAAATGCATCAACAAGAGAGGTAAATATCATGATAGACGGAAAAAAAGTTTTATTCAGCGGTATGCAGGCAACAGGAAACCTTACACTGGGAAATTATCTGGGCGCTCTGAAAAACTGGCTGACTTTAAGTGATGAATATGAATGTTTTTACAGTGTAGTGGATCTTCATTCCATTACCGTACGTCAGAATCCGGCAGAACTTCGCAAGAGAGCCCGTAATCTTCTGACTCTTTATATTGCGGCAGGTCTTGATCCTAAGAAAAACTGTATTTATTATCAGTCCCATGTATCCGGACATGCAGAACTGTCCTGGATCTTAAGCTGCTTTACTTATATGGGAGAGCTGAACCGTATGACACAGTTTAAGGATAAGGCCGCCAAGCATGCAGATAATATCAATGGCGGACTTTTTACCTATCCGGTTCTGATGGCAGCGGATATCCTTTTGTATCAGGCAGATGTGGTTCCGGTAGGAATCGACCAGATGCAGCATCTGGAACTTACCAGAAATGTGGCAGAGCGTTTTAACAATATTTACGGAGATGTATTTACAGTTCCGGAAGCATATGTAGGCAAGGTGGGCGCCAAGATCATGAGTCTTCAGGATCCTTCCAGAAAAATGTCCAAGTCTGATGAGAATCCAAACGGAAGTATTTATCTTATGGATGATCCGGATACGATCATGCGTAAATTTAAACGTGCAGTGACAGATTCTGAAGGCTGCATCGCTTATCGTGAGGAACAGCCGGGAGTTAAGAATCTTATCGATATCTACTGTGCATGTACAGGAAAGACAACGGATGAAGCGGTAAAAGAATTTGACGGAAAAGGATATGGTGAATTGAAACCGGCAGTGGCAGAGGCAGTAATTTCTGTTCTGAAGCCTCTTCAGGACGAATTTGCAAGACTTTCCAAGGATAAGGCATATATTGACTCTCTGATTAAAGAGAATGCAGAAAAGGCAAATTATTATGCAGCAAAGACACTGCGCAAAGTACAGAGAAAGGTTGGATTCCCGGACAGAATCCGATAATTTCAAGACGGGAAAGAGAGAAACTCCGGCAGACAAAACAGAAAAAGCGAAGGGAAAGATCCCGGTTCGCATACAACAACAGGATCAGGAGGAACAAAAATGAAACATAAGACTTTGGCAGTACTCTGTGCCGCGGTACTTTCGGCAGCAATGCTGACAGGATGCGGCGGAACGAAAGAATCATCAGAAGAAACAAAAACAGAAGCTGCTGCAGAAAAATCAGATGCAGAAGAAACTGTTAGTGATGAAGAGGCCGAGAAGGCCGGATTCAGCGATGGAGAAGAATCTTCTTCCCAGGATGAAAACAAAGAAAAAGCAGCTGTTCTGGATACCAGCAGTGAGCTGACCGGCATTCACCATGCGCAGATCATCGTTAAGGATTATGGTGAAATCCAGGTGGAGCTGGATGCGGATACAGCTCCGATCACAGTCACAAACTTTGTGAAGCTGGCGCAGGATGGATTTTATGACGGCCTTACTTTCCATCGGATCATGGATGGCTTCATGATTCAGGGCGGCGACCCGCTGGGAAATGGAAGAGGCGGATCTGATGAAGAGATCAAAGGAGAATTTTCCAATAATGGTGTGGAGAATGACATTTCTCATACAAGAGGAGTGATCTCCATGGCAAGAGCTATGGATCCGGACAGTGCAAGTTCTCAGTTCTTTATTGTTCATGAGGACAGCCCATCCCTGGATGGAGATTATGCCGGATTTGGACATGTAACAGAAGGCATGGATGTGGTAGACAAAATCTGCGAAGATGCCCAGCCAGTAGATAACAATGGAACAATTGTGGCAGAAGAGCAGCCGGTGATTGAATCAATTACGATCGTAGACTGATACAAAAGAATAAAAAGAATATAAAAAACCTCTGCCTGGTTTTGCGGGCAGAGGTTTTTTGACCATGATTGTTTTTTATCCCAGATAACTTTTTAAAAGGTCAAATGTATTTTTGACACCCTTTTTGTGACTTCTTTCGTATCCATGGGAAGCGTAAACTCCGGGACCTATCAGACAGTGGCGGGCATCCACACCTGCGCTTAGAGCGGCATCCACATCAGAGCCATAGTAAGGATATACATCCACTGCGAAATCTACATCTGCTGTTCGGGCAGCATGGATAAGAGCTGAAACTACATCATAATGAGAGGGACCACGGCTGTCTTTGGCACAGATGGAAACCTGGCATTCTGTACATTCAAGTCCTTCTCCGACGCAGCCCATATCTACAGCAAGCATTTCTGTCACATCTTTCGGAATGGATCCGCAGCCGCCATGTCCGACTTCTTCGAATACTGTAATATGCTGATAGATCCGGCGGGAAGGTGTGATATTCTCGTCTTTCAGGTATTTTGCGTATCCAATAAGGATCGCGGTACTCAGCTTGTCATCCAGAAAACGGCTTTTGATGAATCCGGAGGGAGTGATCACGGTTCTTGGATCAAAGCATACAATGTCTCCGGTCATGATACCAAGGCTTTTGACTTCTTCTTTGGTGGATACCAGTTCGTCCAGAAGTACTTCCATGTCTTTGTAGGTACGTTTGGTATCATTATAGTCTCCATTTACATGGATGGAGGCGTTACATAGCTGGAAAGTTCCTGTATAGGTTTTTCCTTCCCTGGTGATGATGCGGCAGTTTTCTGTTTCTGCATTATTTGGGTTCATGCCTCCTAAAGGAGTCAGCTTCAAAGTTCCTCGATCTGTAATGGAGGAAACCATAGCTCCCAGGGTATCTACATGACCGGTAAGGAGGATAGGACCTTCAGAAGGATCTGTTACAGCTTTTGTCCCCTCTGAAATCTGTACCAGTACACCGCCTTTTGTGGTACGCTGAGGCTGGTATCCCATTTCACTGTAAGTTTCCAGCAGCCAGTCTGTTACATTTCTGGTATAGCCGGAGGGACTGTCAATAGAAAGAAGCTTCTGTGCCTGTTCCAGGATATATTCTGTGTAGTCTTTCATGTTGTTTCTCCTTTGTGAAATAATAATCTGAGTTTATTATAAAAAAAAACAGCTTTCAGGTCAATTGTAAAAAAACCTTGTCATTTATTATATAAAAGTATATAATAAAATTGAAAATTAAATGAAGCAGACGGGAGCTTGTATGACAGGCTGAGAGGAAGGTATGACCTTCGACCGATAACCTGATTTGGATAATGCCAACGTAGGGATGCCTGAGCATGAGTGTATGTATAACGGGAAATTACCGAAAATGGTAATTTCCCGTTTTTTCTTAACAGGCAGGACAGTCAGGGCTCATCAGGAAAAGAGGTGAAGATTTTGGTAAAGATAAATGGAGAAGAGAGGCCGGTACAGGGACAGACTGTAGCAGATTATTTAGAAAAAACAGGATACTGCAGAACCCGGGTGGCAGTTGAGAAAAACGGAGAGATACTGCCAAAGGCGGAATATGACAGTACTGTTCTGGAAGATGGAGACGTTATTGAAGTAGTGAGCTTTGTTGGAGGAGGCTGAAATGATACCCACAAAAGACGACATGTACAAAGCGCTTGAAGAGCGTCATGGAAAAGAACTTCAGAAGAAATTTGCATCTGCCGCAGTGGCGGTCTGCGGTCTGGGTGGTCTCGGTTCTCATATTGCGTTTGCACTTGCCCGTGCAGGAATAGGACGATTGATTCTGATAGATTTTGACAGGGTGGATATTTCAAATCTGAATCGTCAGCAGTACAAGGCGGATCAGATCGGACTGAACAAGACAGAGGCGCTTAAAGAAAATCTGAAGGAGGCCGCGCCTTATGTGGAGATAAAAACGTATTGTGAAAAACTGACAGAAAAAAATATTCCGCAGCTTTTGAATGAAGCGGACATTATCTGTGAAGCATTTGACGATCCGGAATATAAAGCTCTGCTGACCGATATGGTGCTCAGCCTTATGAAAGAAAAATATCTGGTGTCAGCATCCGGGATGGCAGGACTTGGAAGTGGAAATGCTATCTGTACCCGGAAGGTCACAGAACATTTTTTCCTGTGTGGAGACGGGGTCAGTGAGGTGTCAGAGGAGATGGGACTGTTTTCGGCCAGAGTGATGCTCTGTGCAGCTCATCAGGCTCAGACGGTTCTGCGGCTTCTGGCAGGAGAACATGATGCATAAAGCAAACAGCTAAAAATACAAAGCTTGCAGGAAAAGGAGAAACAATTATGAAGGACGATAAGCTGATCATTGGAGGACATGAATTTCATTCCCGTTTTATTCTGGGATCAGGAAAATATTCCCTGAAGCTGATTGAAGCAGCTGTCAAGGATGCGGGGGCAGAGATTATTACATTGGCTGTCCGCCGTGCTAATACAAAAGAACAGGAAAATATTTTGGATTATATTCCGGAAGGTGTAACCCTTCTTCCAAATACCAGCGGGGCAAGAACAGCAGAGGAAGCAGTGCGTATTGCCTGTCTTGCAAGAGAACTGGGATGTGGAAATTTTGTAAAGATCGAGATCATGCGGGATTCCAAATATCTTCTTCCGGATAATCAGGAAACGGTCCGTGCTACAGAAATGCTGGCTGAGAAAGGATTTGTGGTGCTTCCGTATATGTATCCGGATTTATATGCGGCTCGTGATCTGGTCAATGCCGGAGCAGCTGCAGTTATGCCGCTGGCCTCTCCTATCGGATCTAATAAAGGGCTTGCTACAAAAGATTTTATCCAGATTCTGGTAGACGAGATAGATCTTCCTGTTATTGTAGACGCAGGGATCGGAAAGCCCTCCCAGGCCTGCGAGGCAATGGAGATGGGTGCGGCAGCTATTATGGCAAATACTGCACTTGCCACAGCCGGAGATCTTCCGCTGATGGCAGCTGCATTTCGTCAGGCAATTGAGGCGGGACGGAAAGCATATCTTTCCGGACTTGGAAGGGTTCTTACCAGAGGAGGCTCTGCTTCTGATCCTTTGACAGGATTTCTCAGAGATTAAGGGGTGTAATTATGGAGAATCAGTTTTTTATCGATTCTGAATTTCTTTCAGAAAAGGCACTGGAAAAAAAACATCGTCTGGAAACGGATCCTTCTTTTCGAAAAAATCACATGGAATATCTTCCCGGAATGGAAAAAATCCAGTCAGATGTATGTGAAAATGTTATAAACCATATGAAAGAGTATGATTATAGCCAGTATACAGCTGCAGATGTAAAGGCAGCCCTGGAACACGAAACATGCTCTATTGAAGATTTCAAAGCCTTGCTTTCTCCTGCGGCAGAACCGTTTCTGGAAAAAATGGCACAGAAAGCCAGCAGAGAGACCAGCAGACATTTTGGAAATACCGTATATTTTTTCACTCCTTTATATATTGCGAATTATTGTGAAAACTACTGTGTTTACTGTGGTTTTAACTGCTACAACCATATCAATCGGATGAAGCTTTCTATGGAACAGATTGAAAAAGAGATGCAGGTGATCGCAGACAGCGGAATGGAAGAAATTTTGATCCTGACAGGAGAAAGCCGCAGCCAGAGTGATGTGGAATATATCGGTGAGGCCTGCAGACTGGCACGGAAATATTTCCGCATGGTAGGACTGGAAATTTATCCGGTAAATACAGAGGAGTATGCATACCTGCATAAGTGCGGTGCAGATTATGTGACTGTTTTTCAGGAGACCTATGATGCGGATAAATATGAAACGCTTCATCTGATGGGGCATAAACGAGTATGGCCGTATCGGTTTGATGCGCAGGAGAGAGCGCTGAAAGGAGGCATGAGAGGTGTGGCATTTTCTGCCCTTCTGGGTCTTTCGGATTTTCGGAAGGATGCGCTGGCAACCGGACTTCATGCATATTTTCTTCAGAGAAAATATCCTCATGCAGAAATGTCTCTTTCCTGTCCAAGACTTCGCCCGATTATCAATAACGACAAGATCAATCCTCTGGATGTTCATGAAAAACAGCTATGCCAGATAATTTGTGCCTATCGTATCTTTCTGCCTTTTGCAGGAATTACCGTATCCTCCAGAGAGAGTGCACAGTTCCGTAACGGCATTGTAAAAATAGCAGCTACAAAGGTATCGGCAGGTGTTTCTACCGGCATTGGAGATCATGAAAAGAAGTACAGGGGAAAAGAGTCTCAGGAGATATCCGGAGACGAGCAGTTTGAAATTGATGACAGCAGAAGTCTGGATGACATGTACCAGGATATTGAAGAGGAAGGTCTTCAGCCGGTATTGAATGATTATGTTTATGTATAGGAATGTTGGAGAAAGGTACTGAAGGATATGAAAAAAAGAGCAGATATCATAAATGGTTCCGATATCCTGTCTGTAACAAACAGAAAGCTGTGCAGAGAAAAGTTCCTTGATCGTATAGAGAAGATAGCGGCAGCCCATCCGGCTGGAATCATTCTTAGAGAAAAGGATCTTTTGGAAGAAGAATACAGGAATCTTGCAGAACAGGTATTGGAAATCTGCCGGAAACAGGAAACGCAATGTATCCTTCACTGTTTTTGTGATACAGCCATTGAGCTGGGATGCGATGCAGTTCACCTTCCGCTTTCGGTACTTATGAATATGGATCCGGAAAAGAGAAAGAAGTTTCGGATTATGGGAGCTTCCTGTCATTCGGGAGAGGATGCAGTTATGGCAGAGAAGATGGGCTGTACATATATCACAGTCGGACATATTTTTGATACGGACTGTAAAAAAGGACTGCCGGGGAGAGGTCTGGAGTTTCTGAAGCAGGTGTGTCAGAGAGTTTCTGTTCCGGTTTATGCCATAGGTGGGATCACTGGAACTGATATGAAAAAAATACGGCGGACAGGAGCATCAGGAGCCTGTGTGATGAGTGGACTTATGACCTGTGAAGATCCGAAAGAATATCTGGAAGGATTCAAGGAGTGAACGGATGAAATTTAAAAAGGAAATGCTGCTGCTTTATGCAGTGACAGACAGGAAATGGACGGGAGAGAAAACTTTGTATCAACAGGTAGAAGAAGCGTTAAATGGCGGTGCGACGTTGATACAGCTTCGCGAAAAAGATATGTCTCAGGAGGAGTTTCTCAAAGAAGCCAGGGAGATGACGGCTCTTTGTCATAGCTATGGAACAGCTCTGATCATTAATGACAATGTGGAGGTAGCTTTAAAAAGCGGTGCAGACGGAGTGCATGTAGGTATAGAAGATACTCCGGTAAAAGAGATCCGAAAAATGGTTCCCGGGGATTTTATCATCGGAGCTACGGCAAAAACAACAGAACAGGCACAGAGAGCAGAGCAGGAAGGAGCCGATTATATTGGAGTGGGAGCGGTGTTCCCTTCTCCTACCAAAAAAAATGCCATTCGTATTACGTTGGAGCAGCTGAAAAAAATAAGTGGTTCTGTCAGAATTCCGGCAGTGGCTATAGGCGGGATCACATATGAAAATGCAGACACTCTTAGGGGCGGTGGAATGGCAGGAATGGCTGTGGTATCTGCGGTGTTTGGAGCTGCTGATATCAAAAAAGAAACAGCCCGATTAAAGAAAAAATTTCAGGAGACAGTGTGCTTATGAAACGTCCTACAGTTTTAACCATTGCAGGAAGTGATTCCAGCGGAGGCGCGGGAATACAGGCAGATATTAAAACTATGATCATGAACGGAGTCTATGCCATGAGTGCAGTAACGGCGTTGACTGCTCAGAATACCATGGGTGTAAGAGCAGTTATGGAGGTTGCTCCGGAATTTTTAGAACAGCAGCTGGACGCAGTTTTTGAGGATATTTATCCGGATGCTGTAAAAATAGGTATGGTTTCCTCCGGACCTCTGGTCCGCGTGATCGCAGACAAGCTTCGTTATTATGGAGCCAAAAAAATAGTAGTGGATCCTGTGATGGTGTCCACCAGCGGTTCAGTTCTTATGCAGGAAGAGGCACGGACGATCATGGAAGATCAGCTGTTTCCCATGGCATCAGTCATTACGCCAAATATTCCTGAGGCAGAGGTGCTTATCGGAAGAAAAATAAGAAGCAAAGAAGATATGGAGGAAGCAGCCTTATATCTGGGAATACGTGGTATCCGGGCAGTGCTCTTAAAAGGAGGACACAGTGTCAGTGATGCGGATGACCTTCTTTATGCCAATGGCCGGCTTACCTGGTTTCCGGGGCGGAGAATCCAGAATCCCAATACACACGGAACAGGGTGTACATTGTCTTCTGCTATTGCATCATTTCTTGCAAAAGGAATGGATGTAGAAGAGGCAGTGAAAGAGGCTAAGGAATATATTTCCGGAGCTCTCGAAGCAGGGCTTGACATTGGCGCAGGAAGCGGACCTCTGGATCATGGATATCGGATAACTTATAAAAAAGACGAAAGGGAAAATATATGAGAGAATATACAACACAGATGGATGCGGCAAAGCGCGGCATCATCACACCGGAAATGAAGATTGTGGCAGAAAAGGAATATCGTACAGAGGAGGAAATCCGTGATCTTGTGGCCAAAGGACAGGCAGTGATCTGTGCAAACAGGCTCCATACCTGTATTGACCCTAATGGAGTGGGCTCCATGCTGCGCACTAAGATCAACGTTAATCTTGGAGTATCCAGAGACTGTAAGGATTACGATGTAGAGATGAAAAAGGTAATGGCAGCAGTAGATATGGGTGCAGAAGCGATTATGGATCTTTCTTCTCATGGAAATACGCAGCCTTTCCGAAAAAAACTGACGGGAGAATGCCCGGCTATGATCGGCACCGTTCCGGTTTATGACAGCGTGATTCATTATCAGAGAGATCTTTCTACATTATCTGCAAAGGATTTTATTGATGTGATCCGCCTGCATGCGGAGGATGGAGTTGATTTTGTGACTCTTCACTGCGGGATCACAAGAAAGACAATAGACCAGATCCGTACGCACAAAAGGAAAATGAATATTGTATCAAGAGGCGGATCTCTGGTGTTTGCATGGATGAGCATGACCGGAGAAGAGAATCCTTTTTATGAATATTATGATGAAATCCTGGATATCTGCCGGGAATATGACGTGACAATTTCTCTTGGAGATGCCTGCCGTCCAGGCTGCCTTGCAGATGCCAGTGATGTATGCCAGATTGAAGAGCTGGTGCGCCTGGGTGAACTGACAAAACGCGCATGGGCCAAAGACGTGCAGGTTATGGTAGAGGGACCAGGTCATATGCCATTGGATCAGATTGAAGCAAATATGAAGCTTCAGCAGACAATCTGTATGGGAGCACCTTTTTATGTTCTGGGACCCATTGTTACTGATATTGCTCCAGGCTATGACCATATTACTTCTGCTATCGGCGGGGCGGTTGCAGCATCAGCAGGAGCTGCATTTCTTTGTTATGTGACACCGGCAGAACATCTTGCCCTTCCAAATGTGGAGGATGTGAAGCAGGGTATCATTGCTTCGAAGATTGCTGCTCATGCGGCAGATATCGCTAAAAAAGTTCCTCATGCAAGGGACATGGACGACGCCATGGCAGATGCAAGAAGAACCTTTGACTGGGAAAAGCAGTGGGAGTGTTCTATAGATCCTGAAACTGCTAAAAGTATTCGTGATGATCGTGCCCCGGAACATGAGGACAGCTGTTCTATGTGCGGAAAGTTCTGTGCTGTCCGCAGCATGAATAAAGCATTAAATGGAGAATACATTGATATTCTTTAAGAGAAAAAGTATCACAGCCGTATGATCAGTACTGGTATCGGCGGATTGTTGGGGCGATTATAATAGTCGCTGCGGATTACCAGATATTTTTTGGAGTCAAGGTCTTTCAGCCAGGAAAGAACTTGCTCTCTTTCCTGAAAACCGGAATCTCCGCCACTGTAGATGCACAGAGAAATCATACCTCCTTTTTTCAGTAAAGTAAGGGACTGTGTAAGAGCCTGTATACTGGATTCTCCTTTGGTGGCTTTTTTGTGGTCACCGCCCGGGAGATAGCCAAGATTAAAGACAATACAGCTTATGGAATCAGATTCTGCATAGCGGTTCATGTTTATATGAGATTCCAGGAGAAGTGTATAATTATCAGGAGCGCCTGCATCGGTCAGGCGCTTTTTTGTATGGATAAGAGCCTGTTCCTGGATGTCAAAAGCAGTCACATGTCCATCTTTTCCACATAAAGTGCTGAGAAGAAGCGTATCATTTCCATTTCCCATAGTGGCATCTATGCAAAGATCTCCAGGTTTTACCTGTTCACGTATAAAATGAGCACACCACTCAGTGATTTGATATGAATTCATAAAATCATCTTCCTTTTTAAAAGTTATAGAGATTATTATATCGAATATTTATGAAAAATGGTGTATAAAAATATAAACACGCAAAAAATCCATTGCAATCACAGAGGCAGATTGGTAGAATAGAAAATGAAACTATAAATTTACAGGAGGAAAACGGAATGTTAAAGGGAAAAACAGTGCTTCTTGGTGTTACCGGAAGTATCGCTGCATATAAGATCGCGTATCTTGCCAGCGCACTGAACAAGCTTCATGCACAGGTTCATGTACTTATGACGGAGAATGCCACGAATTTTATCAATCCCATCACATTTGAATCACTGACAGGAAATAAATGCCTGGTGGACACCTTTGACAGGAATTTTCAGTTTCAGGTAGAGCATGTGTCTCTTGCCAAGCAGGCAGATGTGGTAATGATCGCTCCGGCAAGTGCTAATGTGATCGGTAAGCTTGCCCATGGTATTGCAGATGATATGCTGACTACTACCGTTATGGCATGTAAATGTAAAAAATATATTTCTCCGGCAATGAATACAAATATGTATGAAAATCCTGTTGTCCAGGATAATCTGAAAATCCTGGAGCATTATGGTTTTGGAGTTATTGATCCCGCAGTGGGATATCTGGCATGCGGAGATACCGGAGCCGGCAAGATGCCGGAGCCAGAGGTACTTCTTCAGTATATCCTCAGAGAAATTGCCCGTGAAAAGGATCTTGCAGGCAGAAAACTCCTTGTAACAGCCGGACCGACGCAGGAGTCTATTGACCCGGTTCGTTATATTACAAACCATTCTTCGGGGAAGATGGGATATGCTGTTGCGCGGGCAGCTATGCTCCGTGGAGCAGAGGTGACACTGGTAACAGGTCCCTGTGCCATAGATCCGCCTCCTTTTATAAAAATAGTACCTGTGATCACTGCGAGAGACATGTTTGAGGCAGTCACATCAGTCAGTGAGGAACAGGATATTATTATAAAGGCTGCAGCAGTGGCGGATTACCGTCCGATTCATGTTGCAGACGAAAAGATGAAAAAGCATGACAGCGAAATGAACATAGAACTGGAAAAAACAGACGATATCCTGAAATATCTGGGAGAACACAGACGCCCGGAACAGTTTTTATGTGGATTTTCCATGGAAACACAAAATATGATCGGTAATTCCAGGGCCAAGCTTCAGAAGAAGCATCTGGATATGGTGGCAGCCAATAATCTTAAAGTGGCAGGCGCCGGATTCCAGGGAGACACAAATGTGCTGACCCTGATTACACAGAATGAGGAAGTGTCACTTAAGCTGATGAGCAAAGAGGATGCAGCCAATGTCATTCTGGATAAGATTCTCTCTATTTTAAAAGAGAGGGAAGTGTAACCCGTTTACCAGGAAGCGGGCAAATAAAAATTCCGGCCCGCAGTTCCGCACCGTATTGTATCCCTGAAGAGGGAACGATAACAAGGAGGAAAAAATGAAAACAACAAAGAAATTCACTACGTCACAGCTTACCATGTTAGGGTTGATGTCCGGCATTCTTCTGCTTATGGCATATACTCCTTTGGGGTATTTGAACATCGGTCCTCTGGCAATCTCTTTTAATGTGATCCCGGTTGCTGTCAGCGCTGTTGTGCTGGGACCCACAGGGGGAGCTATTGCAGGAGCTATTTTTGGACTTACCAGTTTTGGGCAGTGTATCGGAATCGGTGGTACCAGTGCAATGGGAGCCATGCTTTTTAGTATCAATCCGCTTCTGGCATTTCTCCAGAGATTTCTTCCGAGACTTCTGGATGGATTTTGCATTGGATACATATTCCGGTTTATGCGCAAAAAGACAAATATTTATGTATCCTGTGCAGTAACCGGATTTTTCTCTGCATTTCTTAATACGCTGTTCTTTATGACAGCATTGATCGGAATGTTTGGAAATACCTCATATATCAAAGAAATGATCGGCGGTCAGAATGTGATTCTGTTCTGCTGTGCTTTTGTGGGTATTAATGCGGTCTGTGAAATGGTTTCTTCTACCGTGATCACAGGAGCAGTAGGCGCAGCCCTTTCCCGGGCACATCTTCTTCCGGCTGCTCAGGCAATCCCTGCAAAATAAACAGAAGTTTTAGCGAAAAAATATAAACGGAAGTGTTAGAAATAACGTTAGGAATGAGAAAATATGATCTTAGCTATTGATATCGGAAACACCAATATTGTTGTGGGCTGTATCGATCGGGAAAAAACCTACTTCGTAGAGCGTCTCTCTACGGTACGCACAAAAACAGAACTGGAATATGCCATTGACCTGAAAACAGTTCTTGATATTTATCATATCAAAAAACAGGATATTGAAGGATGTATTATTTCTTCTGTTGTACCTCAGATCACCAATGTGGCGAAGCTGGCAGCAGAGAAGATCCTGAAAAAAGAGGTTATGGTAGTAGGACCGGGGCTGAAGACCGGCTTGAATATCATGCTGGATAATCCGGGAGAAATGGGGGCGGACCGTGTGGCGGATGCTGTTGCAGCCATGACTTTTTATCCTGTGCCTCTTGTGATCGTAGACATGGGAACTGCCACAACTGTTTCCGTCGTAGACGAAAAGAAGCGTTTTATGGGAGGAATGATCCTTCCAGGAGTGCGGGTATCTCTGGACGCGCTGACAGCAAGGGCTTCCCAGCTCAGCGGGATCAGCATTGAGGAACCAAAAAGACTGATAGGAAGAAATACAGTGGACTGTATGAAAAGCGGTATTCTTTATGGAAATGCTGCTGCAGTAGACGGTATCATAGACAGGATCGAAGAAAATCTGGGACAGAAGGTGACGGTGATCGCTACAGGAGGAATGTCAAAAAAAATCATTCCTCACTGTAAACGGGATATGATCCGGGACCCGGATCTTTTGCTGAAGGGGCTTCTTGTGATTTACGAGAAGAACCGTTCATGAAAATCCTCTGACCATATCCTCCGGAACAGGAGCCAGGAAACACAGCTCTTCTCCGGTGACAGGATGACGAAAATCCAGCTGCAGAGAATGCAGAGGCTGCCTTTGGAAAAAGGTATAATCCGGGCAGTATAGATAATCGGCGGGAAGGGGAAAACCCAGATATCCCATATGGACCCGGATCTGGTGTGTCCTTCCGGTTTCCAGGTGAAGCTCCATGAGAGACATGTTTTTGTGAGAGGCAAGACGGTGATAAAAGGTAACCGCTGCCTCTCCTTTTTCATAGTTTACACATCGTTTGATCACAGAATCTCCAAGCCTTGCAATGGGTGCGGAGATTTTTCCGTTTAAGGGAGGAATCCCTTTGACTACTGCAAGGTATGTACGGCGAATCTCTCTTTTTTTCATCTGGGAGGAAAGAAGGGCCGCGCTGAAAGGATTTTTTGCAAGAATCAGAGCACCGGAGGTGTCACGATCCAGCCGGTTGATACAGCGGAAAGGGCAGAAACTTCCCTGCTGCAGGAAATAAAAGGCGGCGCCGTTTGCAAGGGTATTTTCGTAGTTGCCCATAGAAGGATGTACCGGCATTCCGGCAGGTTTGTTTACAACCAGGATATCCTGATCTTCGAAAAGAATATCCAGATTTATGGAGGTTGGAGGGATGTTTTCCGGATCGCCGGTTTCCGGGATATGGATGCGGAGAATGTCTCCATCGGATAGAAGTGTTCTTCCTCCGGCTTTGAGTCCGTTTAAAAGGATGGCATCTTTCTGGGACTTCATGGAGGAAAGGATATTTCTGGAAAATCCTTTTGCACGCAGAAAATCCAGAATTTGTGTGCCGCTGTGATCTTTTGTAATGGAATAAGTAAGGATTCTGTCCATGGAAATACCTCGTCTGCTGGATTATTTTCTTGATTGTGATTGTAGTGCTGCCTTGTTTACGGGAAGAGCTTTTTTGGCCAGTTTACGGTAGCTTCCTGCTGACATACCGCAGTATTTGCGAAAGCTTTGAGAAAGATAGCTTTGAGAAGAGAAGCCGGTAAGGTGGGCAATATCGGAAATTCCGTAATCTGTGGTTTCCAGAAGCTCCTTGCAGACTTCGATCCTTCTGCGGTTCAGATAGCTGATGGGGGAGATACCATAATATTTAGTAAATTCATGACTCAGATAATACTTGTTTAAATGGCTGATGGCAGAAAGCTGATCGAGAGTTATTGGTTTGCTGTAGCTGGAATCCAGATAACGTTTAATATCTGCGCATTCCCGGCTGGGCTGCTGGGAGGAGACAACCTCAAAAGCTGAGTCGGTGAGCCTTTTCAGCTGGATAGTAAGGCTTTCCAGCATGTTTCTGCAGATGCTTTCATATCCGTCCTGTTTCTGGTCCAGTTCCTGAAAAATTGAATGAAAGTAAAAAAGCAGGTCTGTTTTTTTCTGCCGGCAGTTAAAAATCTTAAAATCTTTATGATCGTGAAAAGAAAAACTGATCCCGTCTACACCTACAGTAAAATAACTGAGCGGGTGGCTGCTGTCAGAAAGCTCTGTGTGGCTTAAATGAGGGCTGATAATAATAAGATCATCTTTTGCAATGGGAAACACCTCATCCCGGATAAGAAAATTCCCCTTTCCCTCCCGTACATAAAAAAGCTCGGTAAATCCATGGGAGTGGGGGATACTGGACCAGTCGCCCTCGTACCGGGAGGCGGAGGCAGAGACAAGTACCGCATCTACAGAGGGACAGGAACTGGAAGTGAAAAGCAGAGAACGGCTGCTCATGGAGGCTCCTTTCTATATGGCAAATATTAGTGTTTTTGTTTTTGGAATTGTTTTATAAAACTTAATAATTTCATCATATCACAAAAAAAGTTATACAGCAAGATTTCTAAAAAACAAAGCAAAAAGACAATTGAATTCACAGGTCAGAATCATTATCCTATACTTAGAAAAAGGAAATATTTGTACAGGGAGATTTTTACACAATAGTAATGGAGGTAAAAAACATGGCAGAAAAAAGAGGAAGAGTCACGATTCCTACGGATCTGGACGTGATCAAAGAAACACTTGATATTATGAAGGAATGGGGGGCAGATGCCATCCGCGACTGTGACGGCACAGAATTTCCCCAGGAGCTGAAGGATACCGGCTCCAAGATTTATGCAACTTATTATACAACCCGTAAGGATAACAACTGGGCAAAGGCACATCCGGAAGAAATCCAGCAGATGTATATTATGACTTCCATCCATACAGCAGTTGAGGAGAGTCTGGAAATCCACCTTATGGATCATCTATATCCGGATATGCTTGCAGTCAATACAAGAGATGATATCCGCAAATGGTGGGAGGTTATGGACCGTACAACCGGTCAGCCTGTTTCCTGTGAGAAATGGTCCTATCAGGAAGAAACAGGAAATGTAGTGATCCAGGCAGAACGTTTCCATCAGTATACCGTAAGCTTCCTCGCCTATATCATGTGGGATCCGGTTCATATGTATAATGCAGTTGTAAATGACTGGAAAGACGTGGAACCGCAGATGACCTTCGATGTGCGTCAGCCGGCAACCAGAGAGTATTCTCTCAACCGTCTCCGTCGTTTCCTGGAAACACATGAGTATGTGGATGTAGTGCGTTTTACTACATTTTTCCATCAGTTCACACTGATCTTCGATGAAATGGCAAGAGAAAAATATGTAGACTGGTATGGATATTCCGCATCTGTCAGCCCGTATATCCTGGAGCAGTTTGAAAAGGAAGTGGGCTATGCGTTCCGTCCGGAATTTATCATTGATCAGGGATATATGAATAATACCTATCGTATTCCTTCCAAAGAATTCCGCGATTTCCAGGCATTCCAGCGCAGAGAGGTTGCTCTTCTTGCAAAGGAAATGGTAGATATCGTACATGAGTATGGCAAAGAGGCCATGATGTTTATGGGAGATCACTGGATCGGTATGGAGCCGTTTATGGATGAATTTGCTCAGATCGGTCTTGATGCAGTAGTAGGAAGTGTTGGAAACGGAGCAACTCTTCGTCTTTTCAGTGATATCAAACATGTAAAATATACAGAGGGACGTTTCCTTCCGTATTTCTTCCCGGATACCTTCCATGAAGGCGGTGACCCGGTAAAAGAAGCAAAGGTAAACTGGGTAACAGCAAGAAGAGCAATCCTGAGAAGTCCCATCCAGAGAATTGGTTATGGCGGTTATCTGAAGCTTGCTCTTCAGTTCCCGGATTTTGTAGACTATATCAAGGAAGTGTGCCAGGAATTCCGTACTCTTTATGACAATATCCAGGGGGTTACTCCTTACTGTGTCAAGAGAGTAGCTGTTCTGAACTGCTGGGGTAAAATGCGCGCATGGGGCAACCATATGGTGCATCACGGTCTCTATTATAAACAGAACTATTCCTACTTTGGAGTGATCGAAGCACTGAGCGGTGCTCCTTTTGATGTTGCATTTATCAGCTTTGAAGACATTAAGGCAGATCCTCAGCTTTTGAAAAACTTTGACGTGGTGATCAATGTAGGAGATGCAGATACTGCACAGAGTGGCGGAGAATACTGGATCGATGAAACTGTCAGCACAGCAGTTCGTGAGTTTGTATATAACGGCGGCGGATTTATCGGCGTAGGCGAGCCTGGCGCTCATCAGTGGCAGGGTAAATTCTTCCAGCTGGATGACATCCTTGGTGTAGAAGAAGAGAGAGGATTTAACCTGAATACAGACAAATATAACTGGGAAGAGCACAGAGATCACTTTATCCTGAAGGACTGTGCAGGAGAAGTGGATTTCGGTGAAGGCAAGAAGAATATCTTTGCCCTTCCGGAAACAGAGATCCTGATCCAGAAAGACAAAGAAGTTCAAATGGCAGTGAAAACATTTGGAAAAGGCCGTGGTGTGTATATCAGTGGTCTTCCATACAGCTTTGAGAACAGTCGTGTGCTGTATCGCTCTGTTCTGTGGTCTGCATCTGCAGAAGAAGAACTGAACTTATGGTATTCAACAAACTACAACGTAGAAGTCCACGCTTATGTAAAGAACGGAAAATACTGCGTGGTAAATAATACTTATGAACCGCAGGATACGACCGTTTACCGTGGCGACGGAACCAGCTTTGATCTCCACATGGAAGCAAATGAGATCAAATGGTATGAAATCTGAGACAAAGTTCTTTATTTGAAGGCCTCCCCGCCCAGGTAATCCATAATTGCCTGGAGCGCCGGAGAGATCCATTTATTTTTATGATAAAGGACCTGTTTCCATATTTCTATGTCCGGTCCCGGTACATGGAGATATGCCAGCTTGTGGCTTCGGACAGCAGCTTCTGTCACATAATCCGGCAGAAAAGAAACTTCGGAACCTTTCTGCAGGATGCTGGTGATAAGACTTGTGTCGCTAAGTTCCAGAAAAGGTGTGATCTCCATGGATCGGCTGGTCAGATACTCATCCAGCAGCTTCTGATAGCTGGTACTGCGTTCTGTAAGGACAAAGGACTGGCGGATCAGTGTTTTCCATGAAACTGTTTTTTCGCAGGCAAGAGGATGTCCGGCAGAACAGACAAAGTGACAGGCAACCGGTGCTTCGTATGCGATCACGTAATTTCGGTCATAAATATGATGATCCAGCGTATAGACCAGATCCACTTCATTTCGGTTCAGAAGCTGGAACATGGTTTCTGTGCTGGTGCTGATCAGTTCCAGAGAGATTTCGGGAAAAAGCTGATGAAACTGTTCGAAATTATGCTGGAACAGCCAGTGGCACAGAGAGGGGGCAATGGCAATCCGGATATGCCCGGAAAGGGTGAGAGGATTGTCTGCAGTTTTTTTAATAGCGTCGGCAGTACGAAACAGCTGATGGGCAAGGGAAAGTATTTCCTTGCCCTTTTCTGTTAATTTGACACTGTGATTGATCCGCTCAAAAAGGGGAATTCCAAGTTCATTTTCCAGCTGACGGATCTGCGTGGAAACAGAGGACTGGGTATAACCGAGACTTTCGGCCGCCTTTGTAAAGCTGCCCAGCTCTGCCACCTGAATAAAGCTTTCCAGATTTCTGATCTCCATAAAAACCTCCTGTATTGAGTATTGAAATTTTAAATGCTTTTGATTAAAACTATCAATTTTTCAAATTATAAAAAGTATTATATACTAAATATTATCATTGTTCAAGAAAATCAGGAGGAGTTATGGGAGATTGGATAGTAGCAATTATTGAGGCAGTTTACAAATTTTTATGGGGAGATCTGATCACGATCCCGCTGCCGGGAGGAGGAACACTTCCTCTGTCACTTCTTGTGATCATTCTGATCCCTGCAGGGATTTATTTTACGGTGCGTACGAAATTCCTTCCTATCCGGTTGTTTCCGGATATGGTAAAGGCTGTTACCGGGAAGACAGAAAAGAAAAAAGGTTCTTTATCCGTGATGCAGTCGCTGATTGTTTCTACTGCTACCCGTGTGGGAATGGGAAATTTGGTGGGAGTTGTGGCTGCAATTTCGGCAGGTGGAGCAGGCGCTGTATTCTGGATGTGGGTAACGGCCCTGATCGGATCTTCAACAGCATTTATTGAAGGAACACTTGCACAGCTTTATAAAGAAAAAGACCCGTTGTATGGAGGCTACCGCGGGGGTCCGGCCTATTACATACATAAGTATCTGCAGGAAAAAAGAGGCGGAAAACAAAAAAGACATATGCTTCTTCCGGTACTGTTTGCTGTTTCCGGTCTGATCTGCTGGTGCGGTATCAGCCAGGTTATCAGCAACTCTGTATCTTCTGCATTTGAAAATGCCTTTCACATTCCTCCTCTGTACAGCACGATAGCATTGGTGGTACTGGCGGCAGTGATCGTTCTTCGTAAAAACGCGACGGTAAAGGTTCTTGATGTGATGGTTCCGATTATGGCGGGCTTATATCTGCTGATCACAGTAGTGCTTATTCTGCTTAATATCCGTATGCTGCCGTCTGTGTTTGCAAAAATCTTTCAGGAAGCATTTGGATTTCGCCAGGTTGTGGCAGGCGGATTTGGAGCGGTACTGATGAATGGTGTAAAAAGAGGTCTTTTTTCTAATGAAGCAGGTTCCGGATCAGCTCCATGTGCGGCAGCTACTGCAGAGACAGATCATCCGGCAAAGGTGGGACTGGGTCAGGCACTTGGTGTTTTTATCGATACCATTTTAATCTGTACCTGCACGGCCATGATCATGCTCCTTACACCAGAGACTCTTACAAATGGACTGGCAGGAATGGATCTTCTTCAGGAAGCTATGAGATATCATCTGGGGACTTTTGGTGTTATATTTATTGCAGTTACTTTGTGGCTGTTCAGTTTTTCTACTTTTATTGGAATTCTGTTTTACGCAAGATCAAATGTTGCATATCTGTTTGGTGATAACTGGATCTCTCAGACCGCATATAAGATTGTTGCTCTGATCATGCTGTTTATCGGAGGCCTGGCGGCATATACAGTTGTGTGGGACCTTGGAGATGTAGGTGTGGGACTTATGACATTGTTTAATATCTTTATCCTTTTCCCAATGTCAAAGAAGGCTTTGGAGGCTCTGAAGGATTACGAAAAACGGAAAAAAATCTGAATTTGCAGAGAAGGATGATTTACGTTTGCTGTTTGGACAGACGATTTATAAAAGGCAGATCATATGCTGTGCGGTATTTTCTGAAGAAATATGCAGAGCATGGTGATCTGCCTTTTCCTCTGTTTTGCTCTGTATCAGGTATTCACACACATATAAAAAAGGTGTATGATAATAGAAAAAGGCGGAAGTGATCTGCCGGAATAAAGGACGGAAACAGCTATGAAGATCATCACACTAATGGAAAACACCTGTGGGGCAGAGGGGGTTCTTTTTGAACATGGACTGTCCCTTTATATAGAGACGAAAAAGCATAAGCTTTTGATGGATACGGGATCCTCAGATGGCTTTCTCAAAAATGCAGAAATACTGGGAATTGATCTGACAGTGGTGGATACGGTGTTCTTAAGCCACGGACATTATGATCATTCCGGAGGAATCCTTGCATTTTCAGAATTAAATCCGTCAGCATCCATTTATATGCAGAGGCTGGCCGGCGGAGATTATTATCATGGAGAGAGGTATATCGGCATTGACAAAAAAATCCTGACGCTTCCTCAGGTAAAGCTGCTTCAGGGTAATTGTAAGCTGGATGAAGAACTGTCTCTTTTTACGGATATTACCGGAAGACGGTACTATCCTCAGAGCAATCTTACGCTCACAAAAAAAGAGGGAGAAAAAGAAGAGCAGGATTCCTTTGCTCATGAGCAGTGTCTGGTCATTGAGGAGGGAGAAGAAAAAGTGCTGATCTCTGGGTGTGCCCACAATGGGATTCTGAATATCCTGGATAAATATCAGGAGCTCTATCAGGGATTTCCGACCAGAGTAATAAGCGGTTTTCACATGATGAAAAAAACACCCTATACAGAAGAGGAAGCAGCTACCATACTTGCCAATGCCAGAGAACTGGCAGGTTATGATACGGTCTTTTATACCGGACATTGTACGGGAGAGGAAGCCTTCGCTTTGATGAAGCCTGTTATGGGAGAAAAACTTGTGCGGCTCCGCAGCGGTCTTCGTGTAATATAAGCTAAGCCGCATCAGAGATGCAAAATACAGATTTTGGAAAGGAAAGCGAAAAATACAGATTTCTTTCAGATGATTTATATAATGGAAACGGCAGTATCAGATGTATCGAACTGTGGTTTTGGAAAAGGATCGTGCTTCTGTGGTAATAGACAGAGGGCAGCTGATCATAGATTGATAGTACAGAAGATGCAGGGGAACGGGACATGAAGCATAAAATCAGATTAAGCAGAAAAACACTGAAGATCATACTGGTGACTTGCATTGCAGCAGCAGTGCTTTTGACAGCAGGTTTTTTTCTGTATATACATATTGTGGACAAAAATACGCTGGGGCGTGAGATAAAAATCTATGGGATGAATGTGTCCCATCTTACAGCGGACAAAGCGGAACAAAAAATCGCAGAGACGTTTGCCGGCCGGGAGATCAGTTTTCAGGAGGACGGCGGAGAAGTGTATAGGATTACCATGAAAGATCTTGGTTATTCTCTGGATACGAATATTCTGAAGACGCAGCTGGATGCCATTAAAAAAGAAAGAGATGCAGACAGGCAGATTTTTGCTCATCCGGTGAATTTTAAGATTGGCTATCAGGTGCAGAAGGATAAACAGCAGGAACAGACGGCTCTTTCTGCGTCACACTTTAATAATAAGGAGCGCGCGGCTTCTGTCAGTGCTTCCATTGCCTATGATGAACAGAAAAAAGCTTTTGCCATTACAGCTGATGTACAAGGAAATGAGATCGATGAACAGCGTTTGATCAGTCATGTGAATGAAACTCTTGACCGTATCTTTCAGGAGGATCTTCTGGGTGGAGAAATCCGCATTTCTCTTGGAACAGCCGTATATGTGCAGCCGGAAACTGTGGTAACTCCGGAGATGGAGCAGAAGCTGAAGAATCTGAATGATCAGCTTCAGAAATATCGCAGTACAACCGTAACCTATACTTTTGGTCCGGCTTCTCAGGTTCTGGACAGTTCTGTTATAGAATCCTGGATCCGTATCCAGGGAGATAAGGTCAGCCTGGATGAAGCTTCCGTAAAGGCTTACGTAGAACAGCTTGCTGCAGATTATAACACAATCTATGTTCCCCGGACCTTCCGTACTTCCTATGGGAATGATATTACGGTTTCCGGAAATGAGTACGGTTATCGGATCGATCAGGAAGGGGAACTGAAACAGCTTCTGGATGATCTGAAAAGCGGTACGGCAGTTTCCAGGGAACCGGTATATGAGATTCGTGGTTTCCAGAGAAACGGACGGGATGACCTTGCCGGAAGTTACATAGAGGTCAGTCTGGATAATCAGCATTTGTGGCTTTATAAGGATGGAACCCTTGTGACGGAGACAGATATTGTCAGCGGCGCGCCTACTCCGGAAAGGGAAACCTACAGAGGTGCATGGCCCATTCCTTATAAGGCAAGTCCTTTTGAACTGACAAGCGATCAGTATGGATATAATGTAAAGGTTACTTACTGGATGCCTTTTGTTTACGGACAGGGGCTTCATGATGCCTCATGGCAGTCTTCTTTCGGAGGAAACCGTTATAAGACAGGAGCGGGAAGTCATGGCTGCATCAATCTTCCAAAGGATCAGGCAGCACTGATTTTTCAGACCATTGACAGTGGTTATCCAATTATTATTTATTAAGTAAGAAACAGACGGCTTTTGTTTTATATTATCATTTTACAGGTGGAAAACTTTTGTTTGCAGGATTTTTACAGCTGCAGACATGAGATTTTCACCTGTTTTTGTTTATTGAAAAAGTTAGTGCAGAGAAAATTTTCTGGTGAATAAGAAATGACAAAAATATTTGTCAAAAATGTTGACAACTTTTTTTGTCAATGATATACTGAATATGACAAGGAAAGTTGTCATAGAACATAAATCTATACAGAGAAAAAGGAGATGAGAATATGCCCTTATATAATAAGCTGAAGGAGTATCGCACTGCTCTGGGAATTAATCAGACAGAAATGGGAAAGCTGGCAGGAGTATCTCGACAGACCATCAGTTTGATTGAAAGAGGGGATTATTCCCCGTCTGTAACACTTGCTCTGAAACTTGCCAGGATATGTCAGGTAACGGTAGAGGATATTTTTATTTATGAGGAGGATACTTTATGAATACCGGAAAGAGAAAAAGTCCAAGTATAAAATTTGTACTTAAAATGCTGGTATGGATGCTGATTGGTGGAATACTGGGATTTGCAATGAGCTGGTTTGGAGGTCAGGCGGATAATGTGGGACAGTTTTTTGCGGTGGTTGTCAGGAGCGTTCAGTCGGCAATGATTCCGCTGGTGACTTTGGTCACAGTGTCAGGAATCTTATTTGGAGAGATTGTGCTGAAAAAAATAAAACAGATTGAAGAGCGGCTTAGATATGCAGAAGATGAGGAATGTGATGAACTGGAATATCAGGAAGAATATATAGGAGCATGGGGATTAAATGGAAGTAATTTTGCTATGGCGCTGGCAATTCTTATTAATTCTGTCGGATATTCCAGAAATTATATTTCCGGATCCAGGGAGACTGCCTTTCGTTTTATGATCGCAGTGGTTATTTTTGTAGTATGTTTTTTCTATGAAGGATTATGGCAGATGCGATATGTGAAGGTGATCCAGAGCAGCAGGCCGGAATTTTCCAATGCGGATCCTTCGTCTATGAAATTTCAGGAACAGTGGATGAAATCCTGTGATGAGGCAGAAAAAGAAATGATCTATCACAGTTCCTATCGGACCTATCTGTTTTTAAGCAAGGTGATTCCGATTCTTCTGGTGGCAGCCATGCTGTCAAATCTGCTGTTTGATACTGGAATGCTTGCAATTGTACTTCTTGCAGTACTTTGGATCATGACCAGCATGTACTACACCCGCTCCTGCGTAAATATGCGTAAAAAAAGAGCCAGGGGATGATGTGAGAGATGACCTGGTGCTGAGAAAGCCAGGAACAAGGATAAAACCATTGATGAGCAGAATATAAAATTTAGAAAAAGCTGTGCGAAAAATATGGCATGGCTTTTTTTATTTGCTTGAAACCATTAGATAAATTGACATTTTTATGTCAAAATTATATAATAATGAACGGAAATAAGGAGGGATTTTATGGCACATAGGACAGGACTGGAAGATCATTATGTGATACGGAATCAGAAAAAACTTCGCTTTGGTTATACCACGGGTTCCTGTGCGGCAGCTGCAGTAAAGGGAGCGGCCGAGATTCTTCTTGGGGGCAAGAAAATCTCAGAAGTAGAGCTGATGACTCCAAAAGGGATCCTTTTAAATCTGGAGCTTCTGGATATCCGGCAGGAAGAAAATGCAGTAAGCTGTGCGGTCCGTAAGGATGCCGGAGATGATCCGGATACTACAGACGGGATTCTGGTATATGCCCGGGCAGAAAAACTGTCAGCATCTGATGCTTCGGAACAGACCGGCATGGAGGCAGACCAGAAGGAACTGACGGAAAATAAAGACCGTTTCCTGATAGATGGAGGAGCGGGAGTTGGACGAGTGACCAGACCCGGTCTGAAGCAGCCTGTTGGTGAGGCTGCCATCAATCCTGTACCCAAGGCTATGATCCTGAGATCTGCGGAGGAGGCCGCAGACAGATTTGATTATGAAGGTAGACTGAAGATCACTATATCTGTACCGAAAGGTGAGGAAATTGCAAAAAAGACTTTTAATCCAAGACTTGGTATCGTGGGAGGAATCTCCATTCTGGGAACCTCGGGCATTGTGGAGCCTATGAGTGAAAAAGCTCTGATCGACAGTATCCGGGTGGAAATGAGCCAGCATATTGCCATGGAAGAGAAATATCTTCTGGTGACGCCGGGAAATTATGGTGCAGATTTTTTAAGAGAGCATATGGAGCTCCCTTTTGAAAAAAATATTAAATGCAGCAATTATGTGGGAGAGACCATAGATATGGCTGTAGATATGGGAGCAAAAGGCATTCTTTTTGTTGCACATATCGGAAAATTTATTAAGGTTGCAGCAGGAATCATGAACACCCATTCTCATAGTGCGGATGGAAGAATGGAGGTTTTTTGTGCGGCAGCTGTCCGTGCGGGGGGCAGTCTTGCATGCGCGCAGGAACTCCTGCAGTGCAACACCACTGACGAAGCGCTATCTGTGCTGAAAAAATATGATCTGATGGAAGAGGTCATGAAAGTGATACTGGAGAAGATTCAGTTTTATCTGGATCATCGGTCCTATCATCAGATTCTTCTGGGAGCTGTGATTTTTTCTAATGAGTATGGTTACCTGGGTCAGACAGCAAATGCGTCAGAACTGATCAAAAAAATAGCTAAAGGAGAAAAAGAATGATACATTTTGTAGGAGCAGGACCGGGAGCACCGGATCTTATTACAGTCAGAGGAAAAAAATATCTGGAAGAAGCAGATGTGATCATATATGCAGGTTCTCTTGTGAATCCGCAGCTTCTGGAATACAGCAAGGATGTTTGTACCATTCACAACAGCGCAAAAATGACGCTGGAGGAAGTGATCTCTGTTATGGAAAGAGCGGAGGCAGAAGGAAAAACCACGGTCCGTCTCCATACAGGAGATCCCTGTATCTACGGAGCAATCCGTGAACAGATGGACATTCTGGATGAAAAGGGTATTGCTTATGATTCCTGTCCTGGCGTCAGCTCTTTCTGCGGAGCTGCAAGTGCGCTGGATCTGGAATATACCCTTCCGGATATTTCTCAGAGTGTGATCATTACCAGAATGGAAGGACGTACACCGGTTCCGTCAAAAGAAAGCATTCAGTCTTTTGCGGCACATCAGGCATCTATGGTGGTGTTTTTAAGCACCGGAATGCTGGAGGAATTAAGCAGGAGACTGATTGAAGGCGGATATACAGAGGATACACCGGCAGCTATTGTGTATAAGGCAACCTGGCCGGATGAAAAGAAATTTATCTGTACAGTAGGAACACTGGCAAAAACAGCGGCAGAGAATAATATTACAAAAACTGCCCTGATGATCATTGGTGATGCTGTAAAGGCAGCACATTATGACAGATCCAAGCTGTATGATCCTTCTTTTACCACTGAATTCCGAAAAGCCACCAAATAAAAAGGAGCAGCGGATGAAACTTTCGATAATCTGCTTCAGCCTTACCGGACTTCATACCGCAGAAAGGCTGAAGACCGGACTTGAGGAACAGGGGCATCAGGTTCTTCTTGCAAAAAAAAGTAAATATCTGGAAGATTCTGTTACAGAAAGTACTGTAAAATGGGCAGGCGGTCGTTTTCCCCTGGATGATGGAATTTTATTTGTGGGAGCCTGCGGGATAGCAGTAAGGAGCATTGCTCCTTATGTGGCGTCCAAAAAGTCTGATCCGGCAGTACTGGTGATCGACGAATGCGGAAACTTTGTAATCTCTCTGCTGTCCGGTCACCTGGGAGGCGCCAATGAACTGGCTTTGCAAAGTGCACAGATTCTGGGGGCACAGCCTGTAGTTACTACGGCTACAGATCTTCACAGACGTTTTGCCGTAGATGTTTTTGCAAAAAAGAACGGTTGTGATATCCGGAATATGAAGGCGGCAAAAGAAGTGTCTGCAGCGCTTCTGGCAGGTAAAAAGGTTGGATTTTACAGTGAATTTCCCTGGAAGGGGGAACTCCCGGAGGGACTTGTTCTATGTGATATTTATGGAAAATTACAGGAAGAGCCAGACGAAGAGTCAGAGAAATCGGAAAGTATCCAAAAGAACCCGGAGCAGTATCCGGAGATTGGGATAGCGGTTACGATCCATAAATCCTGTAAGCCGTTTTTATCTACTGTGCAGGTGATACCCCGGATTCTGACTCTTGGTATGGGGTGCAGGAGAGATAAAGAAGCGGAAGCCATAGAAAAAGCTGCGGACAGATGCATGGAGGAAGCAGATGTATTTCTTCAGGCAGTGGAGCAGCTGGCAAGCATTTCACTGAAAAAAAATGAGCCGGGGCTGCTTGATTATGCAGAAAAAAATAAAATTCCGTTCCGTACCTGGGACAGTGAAGCGTTAATGGAGGTGCAGGGAGATTTTACCCCTTCCTCTTTTGTAAAAAAGATCACAGGAGTAGAGAATGTCTGTGAACGAAGCGCTGTACTGGGGGCGTCAGACGGGACACTGATAAAAAGAAAATCCGGAGAGGACGGAGTGACAACTGCTCTTGCCATCCGGACATGGGAGGTACGTTTTGAATAAAATATATGTAGTAGGAATCGGCCCGGGAGGCTGTGACCAGATGACCGGGATCGCCATGGAGGCATTAAAAGCCAGTGATGTGATCATTGGATATACCGTATATGTGGATCTTGTAAAAGATACTTTTTCAGACAAAGAATTTCTTACAACACCGATGAAAAAAGAAGTAGACCGCTGTGTTCTTGCTTTTGAGGAGGCGATGAAGGGAAAAGTAGTCTCCATGATCTGCAGCGGAGACGCAGGTGTCTATGGAATGGCAGGACTTATGTACGAGGTTGGTGTGAAATATCCGGAGGTGGAACTGGAGATCGTTCCCGGTGTTACTGCTGCTCTGGGCGGAGCTGCCGTTCTTGGTGCTCCTTTGATCCACGATTTCTGTCTTATCAGTCTCAGTGACCTTCTTACGCCCTGGGAAAAGATCGAAGCCCGTCTTCTGGGAGCATCCCAGGCAGATTTTGTGATCTGTCTTTATAATCCTTCCAGCAGGAAGCGGCATGATTATCTGCAGAAGGCATGTGATCTGATGATGCAGTACAAATCTCCGGAAACCGTATGCGGCACTGTTGCCAATATCGGAAGAGAGGGAGAAGAATATCATCTTATGACCTTGAAGGAGCTTCGTGATACAAAGGTAGATATGTTTACTACCGTATTTATCGGCAACTCTCAGACAAAAGAGATCAATGGAAAAATGGTAACGCCAAGGGGATATCGGAATGTATAAAGCCATTGTATTTGCAGGCACAACAGAAGGCTATGAGCTGTGCCGTTTTCTGGCAGAGCATCAGGTTCAGGTCCTTGGCTGTGTGGCTACGGAGTACGGAACAAAATCTCTTTCGGAAAGTCCTTTCCTTCATGTACAGGGAAAACGCCTTTCGGAAGAGGAGATGGAAGTTCTTTTTGAGATGGAAAGGCCGGAGATCGTTCTGGACGCCACCCATCCTTATGCTGCTGAGGTGACTGAAAATATCCGCCGGGCCTGCGAAAAAAAAAGTATTTCCTATATC
>Garnier_p1__coassemble_444_pt1 | contig 32866 bp, 29 predicted proteins | sample Garnier_p1__metabat2_high_PE_036 | metagenome-assembled genome bin Garnier_p1 | reverse complement strand
CAGCGTTGATACGTGCGATCCAGAGCTGTCTGAACTGACGTTTTTTCTGCTTTCTTCCTGCATAGGAGCTTGCAAGTGCTCTCATTACAGACTGTTTAGCGATTCTATACTGTTTGGAACGAGCTCCTCTGTAGCCCTTTGCCAGTTTTAATGTACGGTTATGTCTTTTCTTTGCGTTTAATCCGCCTTTAATTCTTGCCATTTCTTAATTTCCTCCTGTTCGTCTTCTTACTTCTTATAAATAAGGCAGTGCTTTCCTGATGTTTTTCAGGTTTGTAGAATCAACAACAGTGGCCTTTCTCAGATTTCTCTTTCTCTTCTGAGATTTCTTTGTTAAGATATGGCTCTTATAAGCTTTGTTTCTCATGATTTTTCCGGTACCTGTTTTTTTGAAGCGTTTTGCTGCTGCTCTACATGTTTTAATCTTAGGCATTTTTATTTCCTCCTTGATTCGTTGGTTCTGTTTTATTTCACATTACTGTTATCTGCGCCCTGCAGCACATCCTCAGTAACTGCTTAACGTTTTTCACTGAGAAACATGGTCATGCTTCTCCCTTCGATCTTCGGGGCTTTTTCTACTACTGCAATATCTGTCAGAAGCTCCGCAAAATCATCCAGCACATGTCTGCTGCTTGCCATATGGGCCATTTCTCTTCCTCTGAAACGCAGAGTAACTTTTACGCGGTCACCTTTGCTGAGGAATTTCCTTGCAGCGTTTACCTTTGTCTTTAAGTCATTCGTATCAATATTAGGAGAGAGACGTACCTCTTTAATGTCGATCGTTTTCTGTTTTTTCTTTGCTTCCTTTTCTTTACGGGAAAGCTCGTAACGGTATTTACCATAATCAATGATCTTGCACACTGGCGGTTTCGCCTGCGGTGCAATCTTTACCAGATCAAGTCCTGCCTCCTGTGCCTTGAACATAGCTTCTCTGGCAGACATGATTCCAAGCTGAGCTCCGTCTGCTCCGATCAGACGTACTTCTTTGTCTCTGATTTGTTCGTTAATCATTAAATTGCTAATTGTCGTACACCTCCATACCTGTAATGATATACCCTGACTTTTTTACTATATGAAAAAAAGTGCGGACAAAATCCACACTCACTTATATCCTCTTTCATATTCTACCATTCCGAATATGGTGCATCCTAAAAACTGCGGTTCAACCAGCAGCAAAATGCTGAGACATATAAACCCGAGACACATCAAATGTGCTGAGGTGAGAGTGAACTCTGCTTTGTTTTCTTCACGTACTGGTTAAATATATCATATGTGTTTCTTAAAGTCAAGGACTTTTTATTTATATTTTAAATCACATAGCCGGACCGTATAGAATCCCTTTTTTCGGAAATACTATTTACCGCAATCACCTATCCAAGGAGGACATGACTATGACAATTCTTAACTGTACAGCAGTAACCTGCATCTATAACAAAGATCAGCTCTGTTCCAGAGGAGAGATCGAAGTAACCGGTTCCAATGCCCGTGCTGCAGACGAAACCTGCTGCGGAAGCTTCCGTGACCGTAATAACAGCTCTGCAGTAAACAGCATAAAGGATTCCTGCGGATGCGAAAAGATCAGTATTGACTGCAAAGCCCAAGAATGTACCTATAATGAACACTGCCGATGTACAGCATCTGCTATTGACATCAACGGCGAAAATGCCTCTGCACAATCAGAAACCAAATGCAGCACTTTTGCATGCAAATGCTGAGAAAGAGGACACTGCAGGATGCAGTGTCCTCTTTCTATTCTTGATATTTATCTGTTTTTCAGAAAATCCGGAATCTGAATATCCTTTTTCTGTACAGTGCTTGTCGGTACTTTAGAAGCAAAAGATGAATTCATATTCGGAAGATTAAAGCTTGGCATGTTCAAACCTGAAACAGGTGTTGAAGTTCCTGCAGCAGCCGGCTTTCTTACAGAAAACGGGGAAGAAGCTGTATTTCTGCCGCCAAAGGAATTTGCTTTAGGCGCTGCATCGGATAAGCCTGTAGCAATTACAGTGATTCTTGCATAATCAGCAACAGAATCATCATACATTGCACCAAAGATGATATTTGCTTCCTCTCCTGTCAGCTCCTGAACATAGCTTGCTGCATCATTTGCATCCATAAGAGAAATATCTCCGGAAATATTAATGATCACATGAGTAGCACCCTTAATAGTTGTTTCAAGAAGTGGAGAAGAAACAGCCTGCTGAACAGCTTCCATAGCCTTATCGTCTCCTCTTGCCTCTCCGATACCGATATGAGCGATACCCTTGTCAGTCATAACTGTCTGAACATCTGCAAAGTCAAGATTGATCAGTGCCGGCAGATTGATCAGATCAGTGATTCCCTGAACAGCCTGCTGAAGAACTTCATCAGCCTTACGAAGTGCCTCCGGCATGGTTGTACGGCGATCAACAATCTCAAGAAGCTTGTCATTTGGAATAACGATCAGAGTGTCCACAGACTTCTTCAGATTTTCAATCCCGGCAAGAGCATTGTTCATACGTGTTTTTGCTTCAAAACGGAAAGGCTTTGTCACAACGCCAACTGTCAGGATTCCCATTTCCTTGGCTGCTGCCGCGATCACTGGTGCTGCACCTGTTCCGGTACCGCCGCCCATTCCACAGGTAACGAATACCATGTCCGCCCCTTCCATTAACTGTTTTACTTCTTCTATGCTTTCCTCAGCGGCCTTCTGACCAACTTCCGGCTGTGCTCCTGCACCAAGGCCTTTCGTTATCTTTTCACCAATCTGAAGTACTGTTGGAGCTTTACAGAGAGTTAAGGCCTGCTTGTCAGTATTCACACCTACAAACTCTACCCCTCCGATGGTCTCTTCCACCATTCTGTTTACTGCATTATTTCCAGCTCCGCCCACACCAATGACAATAATCTTGGCAGAGGACTCAGCTTCATTTGACATGATCTCTAACAATGTACTTCCTCCTTTTATTTCACCGATATTTATCGTAATCTACCTGCATATAGTATATCATATAGTTTTTTATAAAATTAATCAACTACTATTTTTGTTTTTTTATACTTTTTTCATGGATTTTCGTCACCTGAAGATTCTCATTCTTACTGTTCATAAGCATCAGAACCATCATCTCCATAGGTCTCCTCGTCCCACTGATCCTCGTAGCCCTCTTCGGAATATCCATCCTCCTGATATTCCGCATTCTCATCTTCCGGAGTATCTTCGGCAGTCTCAGGAGCAGGACCTACATAATTCCCTTCTCTGTCATACTCACCGGTTCCATTAAAACCGCCTTCCTCATTATAGCCTCCGGTCCAGTCACCCATAGCATCTATGGTCTCCTGAGTTGGTGCCGGTCCTACATAATTCCAGTTTGCATCATACTCTCCGGAACCAGTATAGTCGCCTTCCTCATCATAACCTCCCACCCAGTTTTCTAAAGCATAATCCAGGGCTGCCATAGGTCTTGGTCCTACATGACGTCCATTTTCATCATATTCTCCATCACCGGTATATTCTCCGTTTTCATCATATCCACCTGTCCAATTTTCAGCTGTCATCTCCTCGATTTCAGCTTCGAAGGTGATGGTTTTTACCGTGCTGCTGATATTTTCGGCATGGAGCACACCCTTCTGTCCGGAAAGCTGGGGCAGGATAGCGATCACACGGGTCATTTTATCTTCCAGATTTTCATCCTTTCCAAGATTCACGGTAATATCTCCATACAGAAGGCTGATCTCATAATTTTCATCAAATTCAATATGCTCCGGAACACTGTCATTTTTTGCAAAGATAGTAGAAAGGGCTACTGCCGTATTCAAAACCGTATCTTTTATTGGAAGCTTTTCATTTTTCACCACACGCTTTACTGCAATTCCGTCAAAAAACGGAACTTTTTCATCTCTGTTCTTTTCTCCCTCAATAAAAATCCCGTTTCTGTCAAAATAAACGTAACTGTCCAGATACGGAATACAACCTACCGCTTTTTTTTCTTTCAGGCCGATCACAATGGTATTTCTGTTTGATCTGGAAACAGTAAACGCCTCTACAAAAGGAATGTCCCCTGTATCCTCTGTAGAATAGAGAATCGGTGCCAGAATGGAATTTCCTGACATCGGACCTCTCAGGATCATGGATTTAATCTCTTTTTCTGTATAATGATCACTTGCCATAACTTCCACATTTTTTACCTGATAATAAGAAAAGAAAAAGATGATTCCTGCAAGAAGGACTGCTCCCAGCCCTCCCAGCATTATTTTTTTATGTTTGTCTGTAATGTTTATTTTTTTTCTGTATTTCGATGTTCTCATAAAATGCAGTTCCTGTATCCTTTTTAATCTGTCCGCCCAAAACAGCCAGATCCTCACAAATATTCTGGTATCCCCGGCAGATAAAGGAGCTTCCTTCCACAATCGATTCCCCCTGTGCCGCCAGGGCAGCTATGATCAGAGCCGCACCTCCCCGGAGTTCTCCTGCTGCCACTCTGCATCCATGAAGAGGATATCCTCCTGTGATACGTGCCTGTCTTCCGGAAACAGTAATCCGGGCCCCCATCCTTTTCAGCTCTTCAGCCGCTCTAAATCTGTCTTCAAAAATCGTTTCCTGTATGCAGCTCACACCGGAAACTGTTGTAAGAACCGCCATCAGCGGAGATTGAAGATCTGTAGGAAAACCAGGGTAAACCTCTGTTTCCAGATAAGGGACAGGATACGCTGTTCCTCTTCCGTCAGCTATTAGTTTACCACTCTTCCTGATATATTGTCCACCCATTTTCCTGTACACTTTCAGAAATGCATCCAGTTCCCCTTCCGGTGGATTTTCTATAATAATGGTTCCTCTGGTAGCCGCTGCCGCACAAATATAGGTTCCTGCAACAATACGGTCCGGAGGCACTTTCATATCTCCTGCCTTCAGATTTTTTACTCCATTGATCTCAATACAGTTTTTCCCTTCTCCTTTTATCTCCGCTCCCATTCTCCTTAAATATCTGCACAGCCAGATGATCTCCGGTTCTCTGGCACAATTTAAAAGTGTCGTCTTTCCTTCTGCTGTTACTGCCGCAAGGATTCCCTGCTCTGTTGCTCCTACACTTCTTTTTTCGAAGCAGATCCGGCTTCCCTTCAGCCCTGTGCATGATGCTTCCAGAAATCCCTCTTCCTTTATGATATAGCTGCCAAGTCCTTTAAGTACGTGAAGATGCTGATCCACAGGGCGTTTTCCTATAACACAGCCTCCCGGATATCCCACCGTGCCTTTTCCGTTTCTTGCAAGAAGTACTCCCAGGAGGATCATGGAAGAACGCATTTTTCCTGTGTTTTCCTCAGAGATCACTGTTCCGTCTGCGTAACTGCAGTCCAGAAACAAGTTATTCCCCTCCCACCAGGTCACTGCTCCCAGGGATCTTAAAATTTTTTCCATACAAAAAACATCGGCAATAAACGGACAGCCTCTGAGCACGCTGACTCCCTTATGCAGAAGCGCTGCCGCCATCATAGGCAGGGCCGCATTTTTGGAGCCCTGTATAGATATGGTACCCTTTAGAGGTCTTCCTCCTGTAATGCGAATTTCCCCCAATCCCTTCACTCCCAAAAGGCCTCTTTCATTTATCATATGCCAGTTCTGTTTTTCTGTGACAACTGACGCTGAGGGCCATCCCCATTTCAGCCAGAAGGAACATTACCGAGGTACCTCCATAGCTGATAAAAGGAAGCGTAATCCCTGTATTTGGTATTGTATTTGTGACTACAGAAATATTCAGAATCACCTGGATTGCCATATGTGCCATAATTCCTGCACATATCAGCGTCCCCTGAAGATCTCTGCTGTGCATAGAAATCACAGACAGCCTCCACAAGAGCATGCCAAACACAAATATCAAAGCAGCCGCACCCACAAGCCCCAGTTCCTCACATATGATCGAATAGATCATATCATTCTGTGCCTCCGGAACAAATCCCAGTTTCTGGAGACTGCTTCCAAACCCTCTTCCAAAAAGTCCTCCGCTTCCAATAGCATAAAGTCCCTGTATTGTCTGGAATCCTTTTTCATACTTTTCCGGATTTCTCCATATGGCAAGACGTTCCAGCCTGTAGCTTTCTGCCGCAAGAAATACTGCCACAAATCCGATTCCTGCAGTCCCCATACCAATAAACTGGACATATCCGGGACTGGACACAAAAATCAGAACAACACCTATTCCCAAAATGATCACTGCCGTACTTAAATTATTCGAGCCTACAAGACCTACAATAGGAAGAAGTGTTGCCATGGTCCTGCACATAAACCAGAAACCCGAGGTTTTCTTCCTGCTTCTGTCAATCTGCCATGCAAGAAAAAGGATCACTGCCAGTTTAGAAAATTCAGATGGCTGAAAGGAAAAAGGACCTAAAGCCAGCCATCTTTTTGAACCATTGATTTCCTTCCCCACCAGAAGAACTGCTATACTCAGCAGGATCGAAACCAGATAAACCGCCGGAGCCAGCGCAACCATGGCATGATAATCTATTCTGGAAGCTGCATACATAACCCCAAGCCCCAGTGCAGTGGCAAAAAGCTGTTTTTTTAAATAATAGGCAGCATCATGAAAACGAACACTTCCATTATATGAGCTGACACTGTACAGAATGACCAGACCGAAAGCCGTCAGAAACAATACCAGTATCAGAAGCAGAACATCCTGTTTTCCGGTTCTTTCCCGGATGCTCTTTTTCATAAACATCCTCCCGCAGCATCATCAATAATAAGTATGATTTCTTTTTTCACAAAAGAACTTCCGTGTTTCTTTACATAGAAAATGACCGGCATCTTACCGGTCATTTTACATAGTGATATATATGTAGGTTTTATATTGACATAAAAAAATCAAAGAGAATTTACAAACTTTTTAAACATATCTCCACGCTGTTCGTAATTTTCAAACTGTCCCCAGCTTGCGCATGCAGGAGAAAGAAGAACCGCATCTCCCGGCTGCGCTTTTTCCGCACAAATCTTTACAGCTTCTTCCAGTTCCTCACACAGAATACAGGGACAAGCATCCAGACGTTCTGCAGCATCACGGATTTTCTCCTTTGTCTGTCCGATCAGCACCAGTGAGCGTACTTTTCCATTAAAACTGTTCAGCCACTCATCATAACAGGATTCTTTGTCATACCCACCTGCAATAAGCCAGGTAGGACGCTCCATAGCCTGAATACCCTTAATTGCTGCATCCGGATTCGTTCCTTTTGAGTCATTATAATAAACTACTCCGTTCTTTTCTGTCACATACTCGATACGGTGCTCCACAGCTGTAAACTCACAGATGCTCCTGCGGATACTTTCCACCGGGACTCCCGCATAATAAGCCATTGCAGAGGCTGCCATCACATTTTCATAATTATGTTTTCCAGGAAGCTTCAGATCCCCTGTTTTTACCAGCGGAATCTCTTCCTTCTCCGTCTTCAGAATAATCTGATCTCCGTCCAGATAAATTCCTCTGTCCAGACTGCGTTCACTGGAAAAATAAAATGTTTTTGGTACAATATTCTTTCCAAATTCCCTCAGCACCGGATCCTCATAATTCAGCACACACACATTCTCCGGCTTCTGATTTTTTACTATCAGTTCTTTTACCCGGATATATTCTTCCATGGTATGATGCCGGTTCAGGTGATCTTCTGTGATATTCAGGATGGCGCTGACCTCCGGAGCAAACTCCTCCACTGTTTCCAGCTGAAAACTGGAAATCTCCGCCACGGTTACTGAATCATTTTTCATTTCCAGTGCTTTGGAAGTATACGGTGTTCCGATATTTCCTACCACAAAAACAGACTCCTCTGCATCACTCATGATCTTTCCAAGAAGCGCTGTTGTAGTTGTTTTTCCATTGGTTCCTGTAATAGCAAGCACGCGGCCTTTTCCTGTACGATAAGCCAGTTCCACTTCTCCCCATACAGGCAGTCCCTGCTGATAAAAATCTTTTATCATCGGAAGATCCGTAGGAACACCCGGACTCAAAACTACAAGATCCAAACTTTCCTGTACATCCCGGGGAAGTACTCCTGCATAGACCTCCAGATTTTTGATATCTGGAAGTTTATGTATAACTGCTTCTTTATCCAAATCTGCGTTTCCATCATAAACAACCGGACAGGCTCCAACCTTTCCAAGCAGTTCTGCAGCTCCAATACCACTTTTTCCTGAACCGAATACAAGAACTTTTTTTGCTTTTAAATCCATTTCTGTATCCCCCCTGTTAAAATGCCATGAATGCGATCAGGCACATAATGGCAGTTACTATGGAGAATACGGCTACCACTCTTGTTTCTGACCAGCCGCAAAGCTCAAAATGATGATGGATCGGAGCCATCTTGAAGATCCTCTTTCCATGAGTCGCCTTAAAATATGTCACCTGGATCATAACAGACAGCACCTCAACAAGATAAATGATTCCTACCAGAAGAATAAACAACGGCATCTGAAGCACATATGCAGTTCCTGCCACAAATCCTCCAAGAGCCAGCGAACCGGTATCTCCCATGAAGATCTTTGCCGGATATACATTAAACAGAAGGAATCCCATCAATCCGCCTACTACTGCACAGGTAACAGGTTCTATACCGCTTTTCATGCCAATTGATACAACGGTAAAAAACACCGCAACAATCAGAGTAACACTGGATGCCAGTCCGTCCAGTCCGTCTGTAAAGTTCACACCATTAACCGTACCGATCACCGCAATGAACAAAACAGGAATTGCCAGAATACCCAGATTCAGGTAATGTCCCGGCCAGAAAGGAATCAGCATGTTCAATGAGATATCCGTGTAATTAAGAAGATAAAATACAAAGATACCGGTCACAACCACCTGAAGAAGAAATTTCTGCCATGGCAGAAGACCATCGGAACGTCTCAGCACTACCTTCAGATAATCATCAAGAAATCCGATAATCCCAAATCCCAGTGTTAAAAACAGGATCGGAATAATGGATGGATAGTCCTTTACATAAAACAAAGATGTAACCACTGCTGCGATCAGGAAGATGATTCCTCCCATAGTAGGCGTCCCGGCTTTTTTCAAATGGGACTGCACTCCCTCAACTCGTTCTGTCTGTCCCATTTTGAGTTTCCTCAAAAAAGGAATGATCACTGGTCCCAGAACCAGACTGATGGCAAAAGAAACCAGAACCGGGATTATAACTTGATAATTCATCCTTACACCTCTTATCATTCTTTCGTTTTTTATGTTTTACAACATAAACAGTATAAAGCTTTTTAAAGAATTTATCAACTGTTACTGTTCACATTAGCTGTTATCCTCCCGGGTTTTCACAGCTGTTTTTTTGATTCCCAGATATGGAAGGACATTTTCAAAGATACTCCTGACTACCGGAGCCGCAATGGTACCTCCATAGTAAATACCTTTTGGATCATGGATAATGCACAGCGCCAGCATCCTTGGCTCATCTGCCGGCGCAAATCCAAGAAAGGATGAAATATATCTGTTGGCACTTCTTGGAAGTGTCTGGGACGTAGCAGTTTTACCTCCAATAGAATATCCAGGCACAGATGCATTCCGGCCAGATCCCTGAGAAACTACTGTTTCCAGAATATCTCTTACCTTTTTTGAAACATTTTCGGATACAATTCCGGTTTTAGAAGAATATAAAAGCTCCTTTACAGAATTTCCGTCTTCGCTCTGAACGGCCACTCCAAAATGAGGTGTAACCCTGTTTCCTCCATTGATCAAAGAGCTGACCGTTGCAGCAAGCTGAATGGGAGTAATCTGAAAAGACTGTCCGAAAGCTACTGTAGCAAGCTCTACATTTCCCATATTCTCCATTTTATGCATGATTGTTCCTGCTTCTCCCGGAAGATCGATCCCTGTTTTTTCCATCAGCCCAAACTGTCGGAAATACTGATAATATTTTTGCACTCCCAGCCTAAACCCTACTTCAATAAAAACAGGATTGCAGGAATTCTGGGCTCCTTCTACAAAATTCTGGGACCCATGCCCTCTTCGATTTGCACAGTGGATTCTTCTGTCATCAACCAGTTTATATCCCGGACAGTAAAAATGATCTTCCAGAGAAACCACTCCCTCCTGAAGCCCTGCCGCCATTGTAATGATCTTAAATGTAGACCCGGGCTCATAAGTATCGTTCAGACATGGGTTTCTCCACATCTGATTCAGTCTTTCCTGAGCTTTCTGAGTATTCATAGAGGAAACATCTTCACCTGTATTCAGCACAAAGGGATCGTTCAGATTAAATTCCGGCACATTGACACAGGCATAAATTTCTCCATTCTGAGGATTCATCAGAAGAACAGACACTCTTTCTGCCTGTTTCTCTTCCATCACTTTCAAAGCCGCCTGCTGAACAAATTCCTGAACACTGATATCCAGGCTTAGTCTGAGATCATCTCCTTTTTCCGGCTCCATCCGGCTTTCCCCGATTTCATCGATCTCAACTCCCCTTGCATCTGTAGTAGTCAGTATTTTTCCCGGAGTACCACTTAAAACATCCTCATATTCTACTTCCAGTCCGATAATTCCCTGATTATCTCCTCCGGTAAATCCCAGGACTCTGGATGCCAGAGTGTCATATGGATAATATCTTTTATAGTCTTCATCTACCTTTACTCCTTCCAGTCCTGCTCTTCGTATGATATCTCCTGTTTCTTTGTCCACATTTGTTCTGATTCTTTCAATAGAAGATATTTTTTCCACCTTTTTTCTGATATTCTCTTCCGATATCCCCAGCTCTGCAGAAAGCAGTCGTATCACTTTTTCCGGTTCTTTTATCTGACTGTGAATTACCGACACAGTACAAACCGTTTTATTATCTGCCAGTACCTTCCCGTTTGCATCCAGAATCCTTCCTCTGGCAGCCTTGATATCCCGTTCCCTCTCATGCAGTTCCTCTGCTTTTTCATAATAATGATCAGAACGAAAGCCCATCAGCCATACTAATCTTCCCATCAGTCCCAAAAGCATTCCTGCACACATAAGAAAGACTACCCATACTTTCTTTTTATGGAATGTCATATTTTTTTTCATAAAAAAGCCCCACAGAGATCATCATAAAAATATATGATGTTTCTCTGCAGGGTATGTCCCTTCTATGTCATGGATGCAAAATTTTTATTCCAGTCCTGCCTCTTCGTTGGTAAGTCCTTCACTTTCCATATTATTTCCGTCCACAGGATCTTCATCACTTTCCGGGGGCGCCGGAGCAGCCGGGTTGGATACTGCATCCCCTGCTGACTCACCACTTTCGGAAGTAGGAAGCGTTTCCCCGGAAAAAGTTTCCATATTCTGGGATTTGATATACTCACCGTTTTCATCAATTTTTCTATGGCCTTCCTCATTAAGAAGATATCCTTCCTCATCTACCCGGTTGCCTTCCATATCAATAAGGTTTCCTTCTGCGTCTACAAGGTTTCCGGCTACATCTACACTTCCTCCGGAAATATCCTCCAGTACTCCCTCAAAGCCTTCCCACAGCTCTGTTTCCGGAACAACTCCATCTTCGGCCTCATCCGGATCAATATTCATATAAGGAAGAAGTTCTGACAGAATACCCTGGGCGATATACTGAGGATATTTACTGTCAGCCTGGTTTTCTGCATTTGGTTCGTCAACTACCACATACAGCACAAGCTGAGGCTCCTCCACCGGAGCAAACGTAATAAAAGAAACCAGATATTTGCCATTTCCTCGCGGAAGCTTCTCTGCTGTACCTGTCTTACCGCCAGAGCTGTATCCCTGAACTTTTGACGTACGGCTGGTACCTTCTTGAACACTGGCCGCCATATAGGACCGGATATCTGCAGATATATCTGAGGAAATGGTCTGTTTCAGAAGAACCGGTGCAATGTTTTTCACTGTACTTCCACTGCCATCCTGGATTTCTTTTACCAGATGAGGCTGATAATAGTAGCCGCCATTGATAACAGAACACATCGCATTAATTTCCTGGATCATAGTACAGGTGATTCCCTGTCCAAAAGCTGAACAGGCAAGCTCCGTTGTCCCCATTGTCTCTGACGTATGAATAATACCGTATCCTTCATTCGGAAGATCAATACCGGTGCGGCTGCCAAAGTTAAAAAGACTCTGAGCTTTAATAAATTCATCCGCTCCCATCGCAGCGGCAATAGCCATCATACCGTCGTTGCATGAATTGGCGATCACATGGGTCAGATCCTGTTCTCCATGGGCATCCGGATATACTGCACATTTGATAAACGGATCTCCATTGGCTCCGAAAGCCTCTCCTCCATCGCACAAAAAGGTATCTGTTTCAGATATACCGCCTTTTTCCAGTGCACCTGCCACAACGATGGGTTTGATTACTGATCCCGGCTCATATGCATCTGTAACACAGAAGTTATTCCACATATCATTCAGGGCCTGAACTGTTTCCGCATCATTCATTGCCTTGATCTCTTCCTCTGAATAAATGCTGGAAAGATCCCGGGGATCATTCAGATCGTAGCGGTCACCGGCATCCATAGCAAGAATTTCTCCTGTATTTGGATCTTCTATGATAACCCCAATATCCTTGGCTCCCATTTTTTTCTTAAATCCATTTACATATTTTTCAACGATCTGCTGCATTCCCACATCTATGGTAGTCACAATACTTTTGCCGTCAACAGGTTCTATAATAGTCTGTTCCACATCCGAATCACTGTTAAAGTATCCGTACTGACGGCCGTCAGCCCCCATAAGTGTACTGTTGTAATAACTTTCCAGCCCCACATCTGCAACATCTCTGGCAAGTGTAAAACCAATCGCATCACAGGCAAGACTGTTAAATGGATAGCTTCTGAGATAATCCTCCTCAAACCATACACCTTTTACATTGGAACGTTCTTTTATTTCTGATTCTGAAAGATCACTGTCCTCGTCCACAGTACAATATTTCTCAAATTCCTTTTTATCATCCATAGAAAGCTTTTTTATAAGAATCTGATACTGGCTGCTGCTTGTTTTTTCATCAGAAAGAAGGGAGCGGACTTTCTCCTCTTCTACTCCCAGTATCTTGTTCAAAGCCCTGATGGTAGGTTCCACATAATCTTCGTCAGAGTTTACCGTTTTACAATCCAGTATCACATTGTATACTTTATTGCTGGTTGCAAGGATATTGCCGTTCCTGTCATAAATATTTCCGCGTTTTGCCGGAAGAACATTACTGGCATATTTCTGCTGGGCCTGAGTCAGAACCTGTTTTTTATATCTGTTTCCGCTGGTGGCATTGATATATGTAATCCTTCCCAGCAAACAAAGTAAAGCCAGCAGCACTGCACCAAACAGTCCTGCCAGCTTTCCTCTCATCTGATGATTTATTTTACGCTGCGGTTTTTTTCTCCTCCTGTTGCTTCCCAAATTCTCACCTCTTACTTACTGCGGGGAATATCCTGATACTGTCTTACATAACTGTTGTTTGACATACTGTAGGTTTTCTTCTGATCATCCCGGGGATAATTCATCCCAAGGCGGCCAATAGCAATCTTCTTGATCCTGTTCAGATCCACATCAGACTTCACCTGGCTCTCATAGGCGTCATTTTCTTCCCGGAGTTCACTTAGCTCCGTTTCAAGAGCCGCTACTGTTTTGATACGGCCGGTAACATCCGCCCTTAACTGAAGGTAATATACACAGAAAAACAGGACTGCAACTGAGACCACTGTAAGAAATACAACGTATCCCCGCCCCATGCTCATTGCCTTTCTGCGGTTTCTCTGCGTTGTTCTGCTGACCTCTCTTGCACGACCTGACGCTTTTGCAGAAGCTGCACTCCGAGAACTTTTTCTTTTTTTGTTCTGTACAGGTCTCCCGGAAGAATATCTTCTGTCAGGAATTTCCTGCAGCCTTCTTGCAGCATTTCCATCTACATACACATTCTGAATGCTTCTGGCATTTTCTCTGCTTCTTCTGTCTGTCACTGCTCTGTTTGTCCTGTCCATCATCTATCACTAACTTTCTTTCACTTTCAAAACCTTTGCCTACTGCTGCAGCCTGCGCTCAAAAACACGCAGTTTCGCACTTTTGGACCTGGAATTCTCTTCCAGCTCCTGTTCTCCGGGCAGGATCGGTTTTCGTGTGATCACCTTTCCTTTTGACTTCTTTCCGCAGACACATACAGGAAAATCAGGCGGACAGGTACAGGGATTTTCGTTTTTACGGAAAATCGTCTTTACGATCCTGTCTTCTAGCGAATGGAAGGTGATCACACAGATGCGCCCTCCGTCACCCAGCATGTCGATCATCCCGTCCAGAGATTCCCGAAGAACATCCAGTTCCCGGTTCAGCTCAATACGGACAGCCTGGAAGGTCCTTTTTGCAGGATGACCGCCTGCCGCCTGTATCTTCATAGGTATGGCGCGACGTATGATCTCTGTCAGTTCTCCTGTTGTGCGCACAGGTTTTTCCTGTCTTGCCGCAACAATATGTTTCGCAATATTCTTTGCAAATTTATCTTCACCGTAATCACGAATGATACGATACAGTTCTTTTTCTTCGTAACCATTGATGATGTCTGCCGCTGTTCTGCTCTGTCTCTGATCCATGCGCATGTCAAGAGGCGCGTCTGCCCTATAAGTGAAGCCGCGCTCTTCATTGTCAAGCTGATAGGAGGAAACTCCCAGATCCAGCACTATTCCGTCTACCTGATGGATACCAAGGTTCTTCAATTCATCTACCATGTAACAATAATTGCTGCGAATGATCGTCACCCTGTCTTTATAGGCAGCCAACCTTTCACTCGCAGCAACTATTGCATCCTGGTCCTGATCTATGCCAATAAATCTCCCCTTGGCAGAAAGTCTCCGGCACACCTCAGAGGCATGCCCTGCACCTCCCAGAGTTCCATCCACGTAGATTCCGTCAGGTTTTACCCTTAAACCCTCAATGGTTTCTTCCAGTAATACAGATTTGTGTTTAAATTCCATATCCGTCTCCTGTGTTGGATTTCTTTCCAGCGTAATGCTTAAATGATGATACCCATTTTCTGCATGCCTTCTGCAATGCTTTCCATATCATCATAGCAGCAGTTTTCGCTCCACTTTTCTCTGCTCCATATTTCAACCTTATTCAGATTGCCGGTAATGACTACTTCTTTTTCCAGACCAGCAAATTCCCGAAGTGCCTGAGGCACAAGAATTCTCCCCTGCTTGTCCAGTTCACACATAGTCGCTCCCGCAACAAAGAAACGTGAGAAGGTTCTTGCTTCTTTACTTGTAAGTGGTAAGGCTCTGAGCTTTTCTTCAAAGGCTTTCCATTCATCCATAGGATAAACTGAAAGACAACCATCCAGTCCCTTTGTCAGCACAAACTCCTCTCCCAGAAGTTCCCTGAATTTAGCAGGAATGATCAGACGCCCCTTCGCATCGATTGTATGGTTGTATTCTCCCATGAACATGTAACTCACCTACTCTCGGAAAGTACGATTCTCCCCTTCGTACTTTTCAGCAGAAATGGACAGGTCTGCCATGTTCCTTCCATTCGCTACCACTTTTCACCACTTTCTACCACTTATGCAACCATTCTACCCTATTTATGTGGAAAATACAAGTGGGAATCTCAGGTTTTTTCGTTCAGGATTAAAAACAAACAAGGGAAACCTGCGGCCTGGTGCTGCAAATTTCCCTTGTGTCCTTATATTATTTCTGTTTTTTCTATTAATTCATCAAGCTTTCTGCTCATCTTCAGACACCTGGAAAGATCCTCCCGATTCTGTATCATTCCGTTGAGCTTCCTGCGGCAGCGTTTTATCTTCCTCTTTAGCTTCTTCCTGCTGCCCCTCTTTCTTTCCTCCATTTGTTCCGGATTCCATTTCTTTTTCAGATTTCTCATCTGTTTCTGCATGTTCAGAACCCTCGTTTTCTTCGGTCTTTTCCTTTCTGCCGGACAGATCTGTCCCCAGAAATTCATGAGAAACATCTTCGTAGGTATGGATTTCGTCATAATTCAATCCTGACCTTTTGTCACCGGAATCATAGGTCTCTTGCCTGCGTCGTCTGTATTTCTCCCGTTTTTTCGAAAGACTCCTGCGAACAGCTGCGGTAATCCATAAGATCACTGCTGTAACCATATATACAAACGGCAGTACAGGTATCTCAGTTTTCGGAATCATAAATCCTGCCGGGCTGAGCCATCCCATCACAGCAGTCCCGAGAAAATATCCTGCCAGATATCTGAGAAAAATCTCTCCTGCATATTTTTTTCTGCGGGTATAAGAAAGCAGAATAACAAACAAAAGCAAAAACCAAAAACTTTCATAAAGAAATAACGGGTGAACCTGGATATAAGAAATCCCCTCTGCTTCTGCCAGATGCGACTGCATCAAAGGAGTAATCTGGCTTTTATCTACAGCCGCTGCAGGGATCTGCATCGCAAACAACGTATCTGTATATTCGCCAAAGGATTCCCGGTTAAAGAAGTTTCCCCATATTCCTATTATCTGCGTAATCAGAAGTCCCATACTGGCAGTATCTGCCAGCCGCATAAAGGAGACTTTACGGATACGGCAGTAAACTGCCCCAAAAAGCATTCCGCCCAGAAGTCCTCCCAGAAAACTCATTCCGCCACTGGTAATATCCAAAAATTCTGAAATTGTTTTTCCTAAAAACAACTCCCAGTGAAGCACTATATATAGGAGCCGTGCTCCGATCACACCTCCGATCAGAGAAGAAATCATCATTTCCAGACACAGGTTCGGATCCTCTTTTTTTCTTTTTGCATGAAGGATCATATAAACCAGGGCCATCAGCATTCCTATAGTGATCAGCATTCCATAAAAGGTAATCTCAATTCCAAAAAGAGAGACGGAACGGCCCACGTATCTGAAATCTATATCCAGATTTGGAAATCGAATTGATGTATTCATAAAAACACCTTTATCATACATTGAAACGGAACAGGATCACATCGCCATCCTGAACCACATATTCCTTACCTTCCATTCGTACAAGACCTTTTTCTCTGGCACCTGCGTAAGAGCCGCAGTCCAGGAGATCTTTATAATTTACAACTTCAGCCTTAATAAATCCACGTTCAAAGTCTGTATGAATCTTTCCTGCTGCCTGAGGAGCCTTTGTACCGATTTTAATAGTCCAGGCTCTTGTTTCATCTTCTCCGGAAGTAAGGAAGCTCATAAGCCCAAGAAGACTGTAGCTTGCACGCACCAACTTCTCAAGACCGGATTCGGTCAGTCCAAGATCTTCCAGAAACATTTTTTTCTCATCATCATCCAGCTGAGAGATTTCTTCTTCAATCTCTGCACAGATTACAAAAACCTCGCTTTTCTGCTGGCTGGCATATTCCTTCACAGCCTGTACGTGAGGATTGGATGCCGCGTCATCTGCAAGCTCATCCTCTGCTACATTAGCTGCATAGATCACAGGCTTCCAGGTAAGAAGATTATAAGTTCCCATCCATGCTTCTTCATCCTCTGTTTCCATTTCCATGGTGATGGCCATTTTTCCCTCTTCCAGATGAGCCTTTACTTTCTGAAGGAACTCCAGTTCTTTTGCAGCTTCTTTATCCATTCTGGCAGTCTTTGTCACCTTGGCAAGTCTTCTCTCCAGAATTTCCAGATCAGAAAATACAAGTTCCAGATTAATTGTCTCTATATCACGAAGGGGATCAATGCTTCCATCTACATGGATCACATTAGGATCTTCAAAGCAGCGCACTACATGAACAATTGCGTCTACCTCACGAATATTGGCAAGAAATTGGTTTCCCAGACCTTCTCCCTTTGATGCTCCTTTTACAAGTCCTGCAATATCTACAAACTCGATCACTGCAGGAGTCACCTTTTTTGAATGATAAAACTCACCCAGGAGATTCAGTCTCTCATCCGGTACTGTAACAATTCCCACATTCGGATCAATGGTACAGAAAGGATAGTTTGCAGACTCTGCTCCTGCTTTTGTCAAAGAATTAAAAAGTGTACTCTTGCCCACATTCGGCAGTCCTACGATACCAAGTTTCATTTTCTCTATTTCCTCCTATAAATCCTGTCATTTCACTTATCTTCAGTCTGTCCTGTATCTTAAACAAGCACAGATCTGCGCTTAATACAGTATCTTATATTGTACCATACCATTTCAGCTTTGTGAATATTCAGCTTCTATTTCAGCTTAAAATTCTTTTTTATTCGTCTGAAACGGCCATTCTTTTCTATCAGTCTTTTGTCATAAGCATCAAAAGGATCCCTTTATCAAATTCTATGGTGGCTTCTTCCTGAGCAATCTCATTACTTACAGTCAGTCCACTGTCCGAGGCAGTCAGATAATGACGATCCAGAGGATACTTAAAACCTTTTAAAGTCAGTCCCGGCACATCCCCGTTCAGCGAAAAAAAGGACACATATTTTCCGAACTGCTCTGTTTTTTTCAGTATAGTTCCGCTTTTGACCAATTTCATATAGTTCCAGGGATCTGCCAGAATGATCTCGACTCCTCTTTCTGCACCTAATACCAGAAGACCAAAATTAGCAAGCAGATGATCGATCCTTTTTCCTGTTGCACCCAGCACAAAAATCAGTTCGGCTCCTCTGTCCATAGCAAAGCACACTGCAGACTGAGTATCTGAATCGTCTTTCTCCGGCTTCAGCCTTATGATTTCTGTATTCGCAAGAGTTTCCAGATATTCCATTCCTTCTGAAGAAAGGCTGTCAAAATCTCCTATGGCTGCATCTGGAATTAAACCAGTATTTCTAAAAAATTCCAGACCTCTGTCTGCAGCAATCCTCCAGGTGTCTTCTGTTGTATTTTTTTTCAAAAAATCGAGGGCAAAATCTGTATCGATATTGCCCCCGCTTACAATCACTGCATTTTTCATATGTTTCACTGAATATCCTCTTGAATATGTTCCATTCTCTTCTTAATGTTACGCACATTAGATTTAAGATCTCCATTGAACACATAAGAACCTGCAACCAGAAGATTCGCTCCTGCTCTCATAACGGTCTCCATGGTCTCATCATTGATTCCACCATCAACCTGAATATCTACATCCAAATCTTCTTTTTCAATCAGCTCACGGAGCTCGCAAATCTTCTCTGTACAATCATCAATGTACTTCTGTCCTCCGAATCCCGGCTGGACTGTCATAACCAGCACCATATCTACGTCACTGAGCAGATGACTGATATCATTGACCGGAGTTGCCGGCTTGATGGAAATGCCAACCTTCACTCCTGCATCACGGATCAGTTCAATCGCACGTTCCAGATCTTCACAGGCTTCCGCATGTACTGTAATAGAATCTGCACCACAATCTACAAAATCCTGAATATAACGCTCCGGAGCAGACACCATAAGATGTACATCAAAAAACATATTGGATTCTTTTCTGATAGAACGGATCACCGGCATTCCAAATGAAATACTTGGAACAAAATCTCCATCCATTACATCAATGTGAAGCCATTTTACTCCTTCATTCTCCAAAGTCTGTATCTGCTGGCCCAGTCGATTAAAATCTGCTGATAAAATCGAGGGACATAAATGATAGTCCATGTGATTAATATCTCCTTTTCTCTTTCAATTCTTCATATAAACTCAAATAATCTTCATATCTTAATCTGCTGATTTCTTCAGATTCAAGAGCTTCCTTCACCCGGCATCCCGGCTCATGGATATGTCTGCATCCCAAAAACCGGCATTGTCCTTCATATTTCTGAAATTCCGGGAAATAATCTTTAAGCTCCTGTTCTTCCATATCTGTAAGATATAGGGAAGAAAATCCTGGTGTATCCATAAGATATGTGTGTTCCCCTATGGGAATCACCTGTGAATGGCGGGTAGTATGTTTTCCGCGTTTTAATTTTCTGCTGATCTCTCCGGTTTCCATCTGGACTTCCTTCTGAAGAAGATTTGTCAAAGATGATTTTCCTACACCGGACGGACCTGCAACCACTGTTGTCTTTCCTTTCAGGATACTTCTTATTTCTTCTATTCCTTCGTTATGAAGCGCACTGGAAAGAAGCACCTGATATCCACATCCTTTATAGATATCATAAAGTTCTCTGACTTCTTTTTCTTCTGCCAGATCTTTCTTGTTAAAACAGATTACAGCAGGTACTCCTGCCTGTTCCATCATGATCAGGAATCTGTCAAGAAGCATAAAATTTGGTTTCGGATCCTCCATTGCAAAGATTACAAATGCCTGATCCACATTAGCCACAGCCGGACGGATCAGGGAATTTTTTCTGGGAAGTATCTTCACCAGATTCCCTTCTTTTTTTTCCTGATCCAGCACTGTGATCTCCACATTATCTCCTACCAGCGGTTTCTGGTTCTCCTTTCGAAAAATCCCCTTTGCCCTGCATTCATAAACCTCTCCGTCTTCTCCATATATATAATAGAAGCCGGCGATACCTTTTATGATCTTACCTTCCATAGGTTATTGCGCCTTTTCAAAAGTAAGAGGATAAGAACCAAGCTGCTGATATTCTCCGTTGACCATTTCATAAACACAAAGGGTTCCCTGGCTTACGCCCGGTACTCCTGTGATGTCAAGCTTGTACGGGAACGTAAGTGCCTGTCCCTCTGATACAGTTGTTGCCTGTGATACACCGGCATTATCCTGTATCAATTCCAGACGAAGCGCTCCTCCATTGTATCCCTGAGGAGTATTCAGACTTTGTGTACATTTCCACACTTCACCGTTTGCAGCTGCCTGCTGCTGTGCTGCATTTGAAACGCCCTCTGTTTGTGTGGAATTGCCTGTTTCTGATTCAGATGACTGGCTGCTGCCGCTTATAACAAGGCTTATCGGCTGATCCGGATCTGCCGCCTCACCAGCCTCCAGACTCTGAGAAATCACCTGTCCTTCCGGTACGTCTGCACTCTGTTCCTTTGTGATCTGGATATCCATCCATTTTCCCAGCAGGGTTACTGCCTCCTCTTCTGTCTTTCCAACTACATCTGGAACAAGAGCACTGTCTCCACGGTCAAGTCCACGGCTGACTGTCATTGTAATCGTATCTCCTGCCTTTACAACTGTACCTTCTTCCGGAAAGATTGCAATTACATATCCAGGTTCTACTACAGGATAATCTGTACCATCATCTTCACTATATTCTTTCTGAACATTTATACTCAGACCTTTTTCTTCCAGAGATTTCTGGATTGCATAAGCAGTCTGTCCATCTACAGAAGGAATGGTAACTTCTTCCTGACCTTTACTGATATAGTATCTTAATGTAGTATAGGCTTCTACCTGAGTTCCGGCCGGGATATCCTGAGATGAAATACGTCCCTTTTCCTGAGTAGATGCTTCCTCGCCTACCATCTGAGTACCGATCTGAAGGCCGTCCATAAGCGCTTTTGCCTCTGCCTCTGTCTTTCCGACAAGATCCGGAACTGTTACCATAGCATCTTTATTGTTGTCCACAGACTGCTGCTGTACCTGTCCATTTTCTTCTTTTTTATCAAAAACACCTGTCTTTTTCACCACAAAGAAAATGACGCCGGCAAGTACTACAGCTCCTACCAGAAAACCTAAAATCGTAATGATCCTGCTCTGAGATTTACGTTTTTTCTTCTTTCTTTCCCTGGCTGCTGCCCGCCTGCGCTGATATTCTTCTTCATCATCGCCATCATCGTAATCAGTCTCGTACTCTTCATCCTCGAGCTGAGCCACTTCCGGTTTTCTCTGAGCCGAACGGTTCTTCTGGGTATGTTTAATCTCTCCCAGTTCTTCATCAGAAATCACAACTGTCTTGGCATCTGTATCCACATCGCTGTGTTTTACAAAATCCCCCTGGGGATCAATAAGAGAATGCTTCAGGTCTGCAATCACATCTTCCATTTTTTCATATCTGCGCCCTACACTCTTCTGGGTACATTTAAAAATAATCTGTTCCAGACTATATGGAAGATTTTCTGTATAAACACTTGGCGGAACCATTTCCTCCTGAAGATGTTTAATGGCAATGGCAACTGTTGTATCACCGTCAAATGGAACTCTTCCTGTTACCATCTCATACAAAGTGATACCAAGGGAATAAATATCAGACTTTTCGTCACTATATCCGCCACGTACCTGCTCCGGAGAGCTGTAATGAACAGATCCCATTACATTTGAACTGATCGTATTGGATGAAGCAGCTCTTGCAATACCAAAATCTGTTACTTTTACCTTTCCGTCTGTAGAAATAATAATATTCTGCGGTTTCACATCACGATGGACAATTCCATGATTATGTGCCGCTTCCAGTCCCATAGAAACCTGGATTGCAATACTGGTCGCTTCTTTAATGGAAAGTTTTCCTTTTTTGGCGATATATTCTTTCAGAGTGATGCCTTCGATCAACTCCATAACAATATAATAAACGCCTTCATCATCGCCTACATCGAATACATTGACAATATTCGGATGTGTCAGTCCGGCTGCTGCCTGTGCCTCGCTTCGGAATTTGCGGATAAAAGTCTTATCCTCTCTGAATTCCGGTTTCAGCACTTTTACCGCTACAAAACGGTTCAGCTTATGATCTTTTGCTTTGTACACATCAGCCATGCCGCCTGTGCCAATTTTCCCTAAAACTTCATAGCGTTCTGCTATGATCATTCCTGCTTTTAACATTTGTCCACCTCATTTGTGAATGGTTCTACTAATACTACTGCAATATTATCCTTACCGCCATTCCGGTTCGCTTCTCCCAGAAGCGCTTCACCTTTCTGCGGCAGATCTTTTGTTTCATCCAATATGATCTCCTGGATCTTACTGTCCTCCACCATATTACTAAGACCATCCGAACACATCAAAATGGTACTTTCCGGTTCCAGTTTCAGGTCAAAGAAATCAATATCAACGATCCTCTCGGCCCCCAGTGCTCTGGTGATAATATTTTTGTCCGGATGATTTCTCGCTTCTTCCGGCTTAATCTCACCCATACGGACCATTTCCTGCACCAGAGAATGATCTTTTGTGATCTGATGGATCTGTCCCTGTATCAGGTACAGTCGACTGTCCCCTACATTTGCCACATATGCATAATGTCCCACAATGGTTGCTACTACAATAGTAGTTCCCATTCCTCTGAGGTCTTCCTCCTCCTGCGCACGGCTTAAAATCTCCGTGTTGGCAGTTTCTATGGCATGACGGATCACCTTAACAGGGTTGAAATCCGCATCTTTCCGAATCTCGTTCACCAATATCTGAACTGCATGGGAAGATGCAAAATCTCCCGCGTTATGACCGCCCATTCCATCAGCAACGACAAACAGATTGGGAAGATTTCCTACCGGGTCTTTGGACACGAACACATAGTCCTGGTTCATTTTCCGCTTCTGCCCCACATCCGTAGCTGAATATACCCTCATGTCACTTCTCGCTTTCTGTTTTTTCCATATATCTTTTTCTTAGCTGCCCACAGGCACCGTCTATGTCGCTGCCCATTTCTCTTCTAATAGTACCATTAATTCCACATTTTTCAAGATTTATTTTAAAGTTCTCCACCGCCTGACGTGTAGAACGTATAAAAGAACGCTCCTTAACCGGATTTACAGGAATCAGATTTACATGGCAGTTCAGTCCCTTGAGCCGTGATGCAAGTTCCCGGGCATTTTCCGGGCTGTCATTGACTCCAGCCACCAGACTGTACTCAAAAGTAATTCTTCGTCCTGTTTTTTCAAAATAATTCCTGCAGGCTTCCAGCAGTTCATCCATACTATATTTGTTTGCAATAGGCATCAGTTCCCGGCGTTTTTCATCATTTGGGGCATGAAGAGAAACGGCCAGTGTCATCTGAAGTTTTTCTTCTGCAAGCTCGTACAGTTTCGGTACAAGACCACATGTAGAAACTGTCAGATTTCTCTGACTGATATGGATTCCGCCTTCTTCTGTAAGAATATGGATAAATCTCAGAAGATTGTCATAATTATCCAGTGGTTCTCCGGATCCCATAACTACTACATTAGAAACCCTCTCCCCTGTGGAGGCCTGGATCCGATATATCTGATCCAGCATCTCAGAGGGCAGAAGATTTCTGGCCAGACCACCTATGGTCGATGCACAAAACCTGCATCCCATGCGGCAGCCTGCCTGTGAGGAAATACAAACTGAATTCCCATGCTTGTATTTCATAAGCACACTTTCGATCATATTTCCATCACTGAGCCGAAACAGATACTTTCTGGTACCATCAATTTTGGAAATCTGAACATCCACTGTTTCCAGTGCTGTGATGGGATAATCTGCCAATTTCTGTTTCAGTCCTTTTGGAAGATTTGTCATCTCATCCCAGGATACTGCCAGATGCTCATGAAGCCAGCTGTAAATCTGTTTTGCACGAAAAGGTTTTTCTCCTATTTCTTCCATCAAAGTTTTCAGCTCATCTATGGTCATTGATTTAATATCTGTCATCTGTTTACTTCCTTCTGAATCTTGCAATAAAAAATCCATCTGTTCCATGTACCCCAGGCAAAAGCTGCAGATAGCCCAGACCTGTTGTTTCTGATCTCAGTTCTTCCGGTATATACGGATCGATGCTTTCTAATTTAAAAGGATGATTATTCATAAACCACATCATATTCTCTTCATTTTCTTCCTTTGCGATCGTACATGTACTGAAGATCAGGACACCTCTTGGTTTCACATATTCTGCTGCTTTATCAAGGATATTTCTCTGAAGGATCACCAGTTCTTCCTGTTTCTGAGGTGTTGATCTGTATTTTATCTCTGGTTTTTTTCCTATTACGCCATAACCGGAGCAGGGAACATCTGCCAGAACAATATCCGCCTGACACTCGGAATCTACATCAAAAACCGTTGCATCCTTTACTTTAGCCTGTACATTGATAGAGCCTGTTCTGTGAATATTTTCTTCGATCAACCCCACCTTATACTGACTGACATCTCTTGCATCTACAGTTCCAAATCCTTCCATCTTATCGCCAATATGAAGGCTTTTTCCTCCCGGCGCTGCACAGAGATCGATCACATAGTCTCCTTTAGAAGGTGCTGCAACCTCGGCAACCAACATGGAACTTACATCCTGAACTGTAATTTTCCCTTCTATAAAAGCATCCAGAGCAAGAATATGATTAAAGCCTGAAATTTTTTTTGCATAGGGAAGGTAAGGCGCATCTTCCACCTTCACACCCTGAGAACGGAGGCTTTCACAAATATCCTCCACTGAATTCAAATATGTACGGCAGCGGACAGTTAATGGTTTTTCCTCCAGAAAATCTCTCAGGATCTTTTCTGTTGTCTCTTCTCCATATATCTCCATCCACCGCAGGATCAGCGGCTCCGGCATAGAATATCTCACAGAAAGATATCTGACCAGATCTTTTTCTCTTGACGGCAGTTCCAGCTGATCCTTATTTCTCGCAATTGCCCTCAGCACTCCGTTCACAAAAGGTTTCAGATTATAAAATCCTTTCTTTTGGGCCAGCTTTACGGCTTCATTGCATACCGCACTGTCAGGTACACGATCCATAAATTTCATCTGATATACCGCACTTCTGAGGATTTCCCGAATAGGCGGCTTCATCTTGTCCACCGTGATCTTAGAAAAAGAATCAATCATATAATCAATATAGATCCTGTACTCCAGGGTTCCCTCACATACTCTTGTTACAAAAGCTCTTTCCTGCTTAGGCAGAAACTGATATTTGGACAAGGCATTTCTCACAGCAATATGGCTGTGCTCGCCTTCTTCATCAATCTGGAGAAGTACCTCCAGAATCATTTCTCTTGTGTTGATGCCGCTAGTCATCGTTTCTTCTTCCTCCTGCAAGTATCAAAAGTCTCAGAAGCTGCAGGATTGATCCGGCAAGCGCTGCCACATAAGTCATAGCAGCCGCCGTCAAAACCTTCCTTGCTCCCCTGTTTTCATCGCTGCCCAGGATTCCTGTTGTTTCCAGCATATGAAGCGCTCTGGATGAAGCATTAATCTCCACCGGAAGTGTTGCCAGCTGAAACAGCACAGCTAAAGAAAAAAGAACAATCCCGGCTGTGATCAGAGGTCTTGCACTCATAACAAGTCCCAGAAAGAAAATCGGCCAGGACAGAGTACTTCCCAGATTTGCCGCCGGTACGATCGCACTTCTGATTTCCAGCGGAGCATAATGAATGGCATGCTGGATGGCATGTCCACATTCATGTGCCGCAACTCCAACAGCCGCCAGCGAAGTCTGTCCGTAAATATCCTGTGAAAGATTTACTGTTTTTGACCTTGGATCATAATGATCTGTAAGACTGCCGCTGACAGCTCTTACCTGAACATCTGTGATCCCTGCAGCCTGAAGGATTCTTCTTGCTGCCTGCTCTCCGGTAAGCCCGGAAGCACTCCTGACTGTTCTGTATTTTGCAAATGTACTTCTAAGCTTTGCAGAAGCAAACAATGAAAGAATCATTCCCAGAATCAATAGTATATATGTTCTGTCAAAACCATAAAATCCGTATCCGTACATTCTGTCACTCCTTATGATCTTTCAGCATTGTCCCTGTTTCAACAGGATATCCACGAAGAAAAGCAGCTGCATCCATACGTTTTTTTCCTTCAAGCTGTATTTCTTTCAGTATAAGACTGCCCTGTCCGCAGATCACATGAATTCCTTCTTTATCCGTTCCTGTAACCGTACCCGGCTCTTCCTGCCCGGAAACATTCTGTTCAACTGCTGCTTTCCATACCTTTAAGGATTTTCCATTAAGGAAAGTATATGCACTTGGCCATGGATCCATACCTCTGATAAGACGCTCCAGTTCTTCTGCACTTTTATGAAAATCAAGAAGTCCCATCTGTTTTGTGATCATTCCCGCATAAGGCGTGGGACTTTCCTCCGGCTGTGGTTCATAAACTGCCGTTCTGTCAAAAATAGAAGGAAGCGTTTTTACGAGAAGTTCTGCTCCCAGATCTGCAAGCCTGTCAAAAAGGCTGCCGCCTGTCTCATCTTTTGTCAGTAAAACCGATGCCTGTGAAATCATATCTCCTGTATCAAGACCAGTCCCCATTTTCATGATCGTAATTCCCGCTTCTTCATCCCCATTAATCACAGCCTGCTGAATAGGAGCTGCTCCTCTGTATTTAGGAAGGAGAGATGCGTGAATATTGATACAGCCAAATTCCGGCATATCCAGGATTTCTTTGGGAATGATCTGCCCAAAAGCTGCCACAATAATGATATCTGGTCCAATTTCTTTTAAAGTTTCTACAAATTCCGGTTCCCGGACTTTCTTGGGCTGATAAACAGGAATTCTATGTTTCAGCGCCTCTTCTTTAACCGGAGTCGGAACAAGCGTTTTTCCTCTCCCCTTTGGTTTATCCGGCTGTGTGACCACGCCAGCCACCTCATATCCTGCATCCACCAGGGCTGCAAGAGCCGGAACTGCAAAGTCCGGTGTTCCCATATAAACGATTTTCATTTTTCTTATACCTCGTCATCATCATATACAGTTCTGTGAAGCTCTCCCTCCACCAGATCTGTATACATTTTTCCATCCAGATGGTCAATTTCATGGCAGAAAGCTCTTGCGAGAAGTTCTGTCCCTTCATAGATCACTTCTTCCATATTCTCATCCAGAGCTTTTACCTTTACATAATTTGGTCTTGTTACCTGCCCTGCCATTCCAGGAACACTAAGACAGCCTTCATCTCCGGTCTGCTCTCCGGAGGTTTCCAGGATTTCAGGATTGATCAATACGATAGGTCCGTCGCCTACATCAATGGTCACAAGCCTTTTTAAAATTCCCACCTGAGGAGCAGCCAGTCCCACTCCCATAGATTCATACATAGTGTCCAACATATCAAAGATCAGTGTACGAATCTTCTGATTCATCTCTGTAACTGGTCTGCTGACCTTTCTTAATACAGGATCTCCCTCAGTTCTTATTGTTCTCAGTGCCATAATTTTTCTCCTTTTTTATGTAGTTATCATTGGTAGTCAAACATAATATATAATTTCCGGAAACCGGAATTAATTTCAATATATTTTCCTATTTTATTTTTCATATCCATCAGAACTTTTTCTTCTGCGTGCTTCATATAAAGAACTTTACGATATACATCATTCACTTTTCCTACCGAAGCCCATGCAGGCCCTATAATATGCAGTTCTTTCCCGGGGCTTATCCTTTCTGCAAATTTTCTGAGAAACTCTATTCCTTTTTCCAGAAGCTCCTCATCCTGACCGCTTGCAAGAATGGAAAGCATATGCGCTGCCGGAGGATAATCCAACAGCATACGATAGCTCATCTCTTCCTGATAAAATCTCTGGTAATCCTGAGCCGCTGCTGCCTGTATGCTGTAATGCTCCGGATGATAGGTCTGTATAAAAGCTTCCCCCACCTTGCGTCCTCTTCCGGAACGCCCTACCGCCTGGGTCAAAAGCTGAAATGTTCTTTCTCCGCATCGATAATCTGCCATATTCAGGGAAAGATCTGCCGCAACAGCTCCCACCAGGGTCACTTCCGGAAAATCATGACCTTTTACGATCATCTGGGTACCTACCAGAATGTCTGCCTCATGAGCTGCAAAAGATGCCAGAATTTCCTCATAGCTGCCTTTTGTTCTTGTGGTGTCATAATCCATTCTCAGAACCCTGGCTTCTGGAAATGTCTTTTTGAGGATCTGCTCAATCTGCTGAGTGCCTGCCTTAAACCCTCCAATATATGGAGAACCGCAGGAAGGGCAGATATCCGTTTTCGGACGTTGATAGCCGCAGTAATGACAGATCATTTTTCCATTGTTATGCTCCGAAAGAGCCACATCACAATGGGGACACTTCAATACTTCTCCACAGGAACGGCAGGATACAAATCCGGCATAGCCCCGGCGATTCAAAAACAGCATGGTCTGTTCTCCGGCTTTCAGTCTTTCCCCAATAGCATCCGTAAGCTTTCTGCTGAGGACAGAACGATTTCCTGCCTTTAATTCTTCCCGTAAATCTATAATCGATACACCGGGAAGAGGACGATCTTCAAATCTTGCATCCATTTTTACAAGTGCAAACTCTCCGGATACAGCTTTTGTATAGGCTTCCAGAGAAGGAGTGGCAGATCCCAGGATCACTTTCGCTCCCTCCATGCAGGCACGCTGCACAGCTGTTTCACGGGCATGATATCTGGGACTGCTCTCACTTTTGTATGTCTGCTCATGCTCTTCATCGATAATAATCAGACCCAGTTTTGAAAAAGGCGTAAAGAGAGCGGATCGAGGTCCTACCATGATCTGAATTTCACCTCGCCGTGCTCTTTTAAACTGATCATATCTCTCTCCCTGGGAAAGCCGGGAGTTTAACACGGAAACCTTATCTCCAAACCATCCATAAAACCGTCTTACCGTCTGATAAGTCAGGGCAATTTCCGGAATCAGCATGATCACCTGTCTGCCCTCCCCGATGACTTGTTCAATAAGCTTCATATAGACCTGTGTTTTTCCACTTCCTGTAACTCCATGAAGAACAACAGGACGGGGATCCGGTTTTTTCCATTCCTGCTGAATCTCTTCCAGGGCTTTTTTCTGTACAGGACTGAGCACCGACATCTGTTCTCTTGGAATACTATCCCCTTTTACCGGTATACGACATACCTCATCCTGCTCTATACGGAGTACTCCCTGTGCAGTCAAAGGCTTCAATACCGAAGCCGATATCTTCAATTCTGCACAGGCCTGTGTATAATCCAGCGGATTTTTTTCCAGAAGAGCACGGATCACTCTTGCTCTTGCCCTGCATCTTCCGGCTTCCAGCGTCCCTGCCAGTTCTTCCGCCTCTCTTCTGTCTATATTCAGATATAAAAATCTTTTTTCCTTTGCCTTTATCTTTTCCCGCATGGGAATAACTGTCTTTAAGCACTGTGCCATAGTGGCTCCATATCTGCTGCTCATCCATGCAGCCAGCGATACAAGACGTGCCTCTGTGGTTTCCTCACTGCTCATAAGTCTCAGCAAAGCTTTCATCTTTTCCGGAGAAACTTTCGGTTTTTCTGAAAGTCCGATCACATAACCTTTCCGTTCACAGTTTCCATTTCCAAAAGGAATGGCAGCAACCATTCCAATACGGATCTCTCCCTCCAGTTCCCTGGGTACCAGATACTGAAAACTTCGATCCAGCTTTTCATGGGAGATATCCACGATGATATCCGCATAAATCATGCAAACTCTCTTTCTTCCGTCAATTCTGTCTGTTGTCTTCTGCAAGTATCTCTGCAATCAGAACACGTTCATCCATTGGATACTTCTTTCCTTCGATCTCCTGATAATCTTCGTGCCCTTTGCCGGCAAGTACAATGATATCACCTGGTTCTCCGTGATGAATGGCATGAGCAATGGCTTCTTTTCTGTCAATGATCTCCACATATTTTCCATCTGTTCTGGAAATACCTGTTTTGATATCATCAATGATTGCCTGTGGATCTTCAAATCTCGGATTATCTGAAGTAATAATCGTCAGGTCCGCAAGCTGTCCGGATACTTCACCCATTTCATACCGACGTGATTTTGCACGGTTCCCTCCGCATCCAAAAAGACATACCAGTCTGTGAGGATGATATTCTCTCAGTGTTGTCAGAAGACTTTCCAATGCCATTGCATTGTGTGCATAATCGATCATCAGGGTAAACTCATCAGAAACCTTGACTGTTTCGATTCTTCCTTTTACTTTTGCCACTTTAAGGGCACGAATGATATTTTCCTGGGATACCTGAAAATGACGACAGATTGCAATGGCAGTCAGCGAATTATATATACTGAATTTTCCCGGAATATCAATCTCTACCGGAAATTCCAGCAGACCTTTCAGCTGATAGGAAATACCCAGATACCCTTTTCCGCCTACCATATGAGCATCTTCCGCCCGAAGGTCTGCCTGTGATGAAAATCCATAAGTTTCCAGTTCACATGTATGACCTTCAATAATCCTGTCAAAATGCTCGTCATCTCTGTTTACGATCCCAACTCTGCACTGACGCAAAAGCATAGATTTACAGGAAAGGTAATGCTCAAAATCTCTATGTTCATTAGGTCCGATATGGTCAGGCTCAATATTTGTAAAAATACCATAGTCAAAGACAAATCCCTGAGTTCTGTGAAGCATCAGTCCCTGAGAAGAAACCTCCATAACAACACAGTCACAGCCTGCGTCTGCCATCCTGCGGAAATATTCCTGCACTACATAGGACTCCGGAGTTGTATTTGCAGCAGGAATCACCTCGTCTCCTATGATCGCTTCAATGGTACCGATCAGGCCCACCTTATATCCGGCATTTTCCAGAATAGACTTTACCATATAGGTAGTTGTTGTTTTTCCTTTAGTTCCGGTAATTCCAATTGTCTTCAGCTGTTCTGCCGGATGGCCAAAATATGCAGCGGAAATAAATGCCATTGCATAACGTGTATCTTTTACAAGAATCACGGTAACATCCTCAGGTACCTGGACTTCTTCCTCCACCACAAGTGTCCTGGCACCTTTGGCGATCACATCCGGGATAAATTTGTGTCCGTCCACAACAGCCCCGCGGATGCAGATAAAAAGAGAATCTTCCTGAACCTTACGGGAGTCATAGACAACAGTACTCACTTCCTGCTCTGTACTTCCCTGACAGCAGGTGTATTCTAAGCGTTCTAATAATGCTGATACTTTCATTTCTATTCCTCCAAGAAACATGCGGCAGATTTTCTGCCTGCACATTTGATATACTCTTTTATAGAATATCACACACAGGTGGCGTTTTCAATGTTTCGTTTTTATTCCTCTCCGCTGAGTTTCTTCCTTTTTTTGTATGCTGCTGTCAAAAAAAGTACCATAAGCAGCGTCAACACTGCCGTCTCTTTCATAAGCTGACTGTCAGAAGGATCTCCTGTTTTTGGGTTTACCGATACCGGATGACTCTCCTCTCTGTCATAGACTGTCTCTTCTCCCCTAAACTCTGCCTGTCCGGAAATTTCAGTTTCCTGCTCCCCTGACTGTATCTGAAGCTCTGCCTGGGAAGTCACACTCCTCTCTCCAGTTTCTTTAGAAACAAACTCCACCTCATTGATCAGCTTCTTTTCTTTAATCTTTTCCGGAAGTGCAACCACAGCCTGAAGACTTATGGATCTGCCTGCTTCCAGTCTGTTTATCAGAGCCTTTGTCTTAGTGTTATTCAGGAGCACTCCCTCCTGTTCCAGAAACACAGCAGGCACATTTTCCAGCTGAAATTTTTCTGTTGTAATAATGGAATGCAGTGTACGTTCACCTGTGTTTCGAATACAAATTCGGAATAAGATCCTGTCCCCGGGCACTGCCACTGTACGATCTGCAGTTTTTATTACCTGAAAATCCACTTTCAGCGGTGATATTTCTGTAGTGATCTTTACCTCTTTTTTGACTGCCGGAAGTTCTCCTGGCTGCTCTTCTGACTCAATTTCTCCTTCTGCATTTAACGTCAGATTTACAGGATTTGTCCAATCTTCCGGAATCAGGATTCCCATATAAAAAATCCTTTTTTCTCCCGGCTCCAGCCTTCCCGAAACCGATTCAGACAGCTGCTCTCCATTTTCATTCTCCCAGACTGCAGACAACCCCTCTTCTATTTTCTCTGTGAATCGTATCTCCTTGAATGGAAGATTTCCCGTATTCTCTACCTTTATTTCATAAAGAAGCTTTTTTCCGGCTACTGCTGTGTCTGGTACTGCTTCTGTCTCCAGAGTAAACTCTGCTTCCTCCGCGGTTTCCGGAATCTCCTCCGATTCCTCATTTTCTCCTTCTCCATCTGTAAAATCTTCGGGTACCTCCATATCCTCTTCCGGCATTTCAACTTCCGGAAGCTCTGTCTGTGCATCTGAAGATCCGTTTTCTTCCAAAATATTTTCTTCTGGTATTTCCGGGATTTCTTCTTTTGACGGTTCCTCTTCCGGCTCTCCGTTATCCTCTTCATATTCTGATTCCACAAAAATCACAGGATCC
>Garnier_p1__coassemble_394_pt1 | contig 35801 bp, 28 predicted proteins | sample Garnier_p1__metabat2_high_PE_036 | metagenome-assembled genome bin Garnier_p1 | reverse complement strand
CCCTTTATGAAAGACTTCTCTATCTGAGAAATCTGGAGGATAAAAAGACCCAGGTTCTCGGCAGTATTGAAGAGCAGGGAAAATTGACACCGGAACTGAAAAAACAGATCCAGGAGGCACAGACACTGGTGGTAGTAGAGGATCTTTACCGCCCGTACAGACCGAAGCGGCGCACTCGTGCCATTATTGCAAAAGAAAAAGGTCTGGAGCCGCTGGCAAACATTCTGATGCTGCAGATGACAGAGAAAACGCCCGAAGAGGAAGCAGAAGCTTTTGTATCCGAAGAAAAAGGTGTTGCCGACATAAAAGCAGCTCTGGATGGAGCAAAAGATATTATTGCGGAACATATTTCCGATGAGGCAGACTACAGAATCTATATCCGTAAACTGACTGTCCAGAAAGGAACAGTGGTCTCATCTGCCAAAAAACCAGAAGAATCTTCTGTATATGAAATGTATTATGAATTTGAGGAACCTGTAAAAAAACTGGCAGGTCACAGGATCCTTGCTTTAAATCGTGGTGAAAAAGAAAAGATTCTTACCGTAAAGATTAATGCACCGGAGGAAGATATCCTCAGATGGCTGAGAAAACAGGTGATCACCAGAGAAAATCCGCAGACCTCTCCGATTCTGGAAGAGGTTGTGGAGGACAGCTACAAGCGCCTGATCGCTCCGGCCATTGAGCGTGAGATCAGAAGCGATCTTACAGAGACCGCAGAAGATGGAGCAATCCACGTATTTGGAAAAAATCTGGAGCAGCTTCTCATGCAGCCTCCAATCGTAGGCAAAGTGGTGCTGGGATGGGACCCGGCTTTCCGTACAGGCTGCAAGCTGGCAGTTGTTGACGCTACAGGAAAGGTTCTGGATACTACTGTTATTTATCCTACAGCGCCTACTTCCGATGCGAAGATCCGTGCAGCAAAGGAAACTCTGAAAAAAATGATCCGCAAATATGATATTTCTCTTATCTCTCTTGGAAACGGAACCGCATCCAGAGAATCGGAGCAGATCATTGTGGAGCTTCTGAAAGAAATTCCGGAGCATGTATCCTATGTGATCACTAATGAAGCAGGAGCTTCCGTGTATTCAGCCAGCAAGCTTGCTACAGAAGAATTCCCTAATTTTGATGTGGGACAGAGAAGTGCTGCTTCCATAGCAAGACGTCTTCAGGATCCTCTTGCAGAACTGGTAAAGATCGATCCGAAGTCCATCGGTGTAGGTCAGTATCAGCATGATATGAACCAGAAAAAACTTGGAGAGGCTCTTGGAGGTGTGGTAGAGGACTGCGTAAATAAGGTCGGTGTGGATCTGAACACAGCGTCTGCTTCTCTTCTGGAATATATTTCCGGCATCAGTAAGGTGATCGCAAAAAATATTGTTGCCTATCGTGAAGAAAATGGCCGTTTTGAAAGCCGAAAAGAGCTTTTGAAGGTTGCCAAGCTGGGACCGAAGGCTTTTGAACAGTGTGCCGGATTTGCACGTATTACCGGAGGAAAGAATCCTCTGGATGCCACAAGTGTCCATCCGGAAAGCTACGAAGCGGCGCAGAAGCTTCTGGAGACTATGGGCTTTACTACAGAGGACATTACAGCCGGAAAGCTTTCCAGAATTTCCCGTAAGATCAAAGATTATAAAAAGCTGGCAGAAGAGCTTGGAGTAGGGGAGATCACACTTCGGGATATTGTAAAAGAACTGGAAAAACCGGCTCGTGACCCAAGAGAGGAAATGCCGAGACCGGTGCTTCGCACAGATGTCCTTGATATGAAAGATCTGAAAGAAGGCATGATCCTGAAAGGAACTGTCCGTAACGTCATTGATTTTGGCGCTTTTGTGGACATCGGAGTCCATCAGGACGGACTGGTGCATATTTCCGAGATCAGCGAAAAATATATCAAACATCCTCTGGAAGCTGTCAGTGTAGGAGATGTGGTAGATGTTCGTGTGATCGGAGTGGATATGAAGAAAAAACGTATCAGCCTTTCCATGAAAGGGATTAAATAAGATACAGAAGAATGAAAGCAAAATTAAGGCTGCCGGAAGTGATGAAACTCCGGCAGCCTTAATTTTTCTATAGAGGATTCAAGTATGTGATTTTATCCAAGAAGAGCGGAATCATTGGAGAATTCCTGACCGCTCGCTTTTTCAAACTGATCCAGAAGATTTCTTACGGTCAGTTTTTTCTTTTCTTCTCCCTCAATATCCAGGATGATCTTTCCTTCCATCATCATGATGAGACGGTTTCCGTGATTGATGGCATCCTGCATATTGTGAGTGATCATCATTGTGGTGAGATGATCACGGTTGACGATCATGTCAGTGATCTCCAGGACTTTTGCTGCTGTTTTGGGATCAAGAGCAGCAGTATGTTCATCCAGAAGCAGAAGCTTAGGCTTTTTCAGAGTGGCCATAAGAAGTGTAAGAGCCTGCCTTTGTCCTCCGGAGAGAAGTCCAACCTTGGAGGTAAGACGATTTTCAAGTCCAAGATCCAGAACCTTCAGTAGTTCTTTGTATTCTTCGCGTTCTTTACGAGTAATACCCTGAAGGAGAGAACGTCTTTTGCCGCGTCGCTTTGCCAGAGCAAGATTTTCTTCGATACCCATAGTGGCGGCGGTCCCAGTCATGGGATCCTGAAATACACGGCCAAGATATGCCGCTCTTTTATGTTCGGAAAGTTTGGTAACATCCGTTCCGTCAATAATGATCCGTCCTTCATCTACCAGCCAGGTACCGGCTACTGCGTTCAGCATGGTGGATTTTCCGGCTCCGTTGCCTCCGATGACAGTTACGAAATCGCCCTCTTTCAGTGTAAGAGAAAGACCGTTCAGAGCTACTTTTTCGTTGATAGTGCCAGGATTGAAGGTTTTATATATGTTTTTCAGCTCAAGCATTTGAAGCACCTCCGCGTTTTGTGGGTTTGGTAAAGTATTTTGCTTTCCAGTAAGGAACAGCCAGGAAGACTGCTACAACAAGGGCAGACAGCAGCTTCAGAAGGTCGGTGTCGATTCCCATCCAGATGACAGCCTGAAGAACCAGATAGTAGAGGATGGATCCAAGAGCTACACTGAGAAGGCGGAGAGCGAAATTTCGGAAGATCTTTCCAAAGATCGCTTCGCCGATGATCACTGCTGCGAGTCCGATGACAATTGCACCACGTCCCATATTTACGTCGGCAAAGCCCTGATACTGTGCCAGAAGAGCGCTGGAAAGAGCTACAAGACCATTGGAGATCATCAGCCCCAGAACTTTGCTGAAATCTGTGTTGATGCCCTGGGCTCTGGACATGTTGGGATTACATCCTGTGGCACGGAGGGAACAGCCGATCTCTGTTCCGAAGAACCAGTACAGGATGGCGATCAGAGCTACGATAAATATCGCAACGATCAGGATGGTGTTCTGATTCAGAGGAACACCTTTTACATTTCTCAAAGATACCAGCAGATCATATTTGCCTGCATTGACTGCCTGGTTGGCTTTTCCCATAATTTTCAGGTTAACGGAATAAAGTCCAAGCTGTGTCAGAATACCTGCAAGGATAGCAGGTATTCCCATGACTGTATGAAAGATTCCGGTTGCCAGTCCTGCCAGCATGCCTGCCCCGGTGGCGGCAAGCATGGACACCCAGATATTGTGCCCGCTCATGAGCATCATGATGCAGACGGCGCCTCCGGTACACATGGTACCGTCTACGGTCAGATCTGCCACATCAAGAATGCGGAAGGTAAGGTATACGCCGATAGCCATGATGCCCCAGATCAGTCCCTGGGCAGCGGCTCCCGGCAGTGCGTTGATCAAACTCATAATTTCCATTGGAATTCCTCCTGTTTAACATAACCAGCGAGAAAGGAGATTCCTTTCCCGCTGGCTATGGTTCGTATATCATATATTTTATAGGGGATTGCTGTGGTTAATAAGGTGCAGATGCCGTTCTTTATTACTCGGCACTGATGGCTTCGTAATCATCCGGAATCTCAATTCCAAGCTCTTCGCAGATTTCCGGATTGTACTTCTTGGTAAAGTTCGGAGCGTATTCAACAGGCATTTCAGCAACATCTGCTTCACCTTTCAGGATCTTGACTGCCATTTTACCTGTGGCAATTCCAAGATCATAGTAACTGATGGAAAGTGTGGCAACACCGCAGCCACTGCAGATTCCTTCCTCGCCTGCGATTACCGGAACCTTTTCCGGGAGACAGATATTGCTGATGATCTCCGCATTGGAAGCAGCAGTGTTATCTGTAGGTACATAGATCACGTCACTTTCGGAAGCTGCTGTAGTAGCAACAGAGGAAAGATCATTGGAATCTGAAAATGCATAATATTCGCAGGTGTATCCAAGTTCTTCAAGTGCAGATTTTACTGTGTCGACCTGATACTGAGAGTTGGCTTCCGCAGAGCAGTAAAGAAGTCCTACATTTTTTGCATCCGGGAACAGCTCGTTAAGCATGGCTGCCTGCTGATCAAGAGGTGCAAGGTCAGAAGTTCCGGAAACATTGGTTCCGACTGTGCCGTCAAAATCATCCAGATCAAGGGCAACACCGTATTCTGTAACCGAGGTTCCAAGAACTGGGATATCTGCCGTGCCGGAAGCAGCAGCCTGAAGAGCGGCAGTGGCATTTGCCAGAATCAGATCCACATTGTTGGAAACAAAGCTGTTGATAATGGTAGCACAGGTATTGGAATCTCCCTGGGCATTCTGCTCATCAAATGTTACTTTGTCACCGAATTCTTCTGTAAGAGCATCCTTAAAGCCCTGAGTAGCCGCATCAAGAGCCTCATGCTGAACCAGCTGGCAGATTCCCACATTGTAAGAATCATCTGCCGCCAGAACACTGATGCTGCTCATTCCTGCAGTCATAGCTGCAGAAAGAATGACTGCTAAAATCTTTTTTTTCATATTTTATATCCTCCTCTTAAATGGATTTTTGTAAATTCCATTTTTATTCATGTGACTTTTACAGTATAACGCTTTAACACCGCAAAGTCAAGAAGTGAAGTAAAAAATAAAAGAAAACTACAAGCTAAAAAATATTTGTTAGGCTGAAAAAATAGTTAGAAATATCTGATTGTATTGACAATTTACATTGTTTTCGCTATTATTAAGGTAGTTTCAAAGAGGCGGGACCCGATGGTGTTGTGCCTCTTTATGTTTCATAAAATGTGCATCCCGCAGAAATGAAACCTTGCGGAGAATGGAGGAAAACAGGATGAAAAAAGTATTAGCAGTTGGTCTTGCGGCAGCTATGGCAGTTTCTATGACTGCTCCGGTATATGCTGAAGGCGAAGGAGTTGCCAAGGAAGATCTGAAGATCGGTATCATTTATATCGGTGATGAGAATGAGGGATACAGCGCAGCTCATATGGCTGGTATTGACGAGATGGTAAAGAATCTTGGACTGGAAGATTCTCAGGTGATCGAAAAAACTCTGATTGGTGAGAATGAGGCATGTTATGATGCAGCAGCAGACTTGGCTGACCAGGGCTGCCAGATTGTATTTGCAAACAGTTTTGGACATGAGACTTATATTCTTGAGGCAGCAGGCGAGTATCCGGAGGTTCAGTTCTGTCATGCAACAGGAACTCAGGCAAAGGCAAGCGGACTTGAGAACATGCATAACTATTTTACTAATATTTATGAATCCCGTTATGTATCCGGTGTTGTGGCAGGCCTTAAGCTGAACGAAATGATTGAGGCAGGCGAGATCACAGAGGACAAAGCAAAGATGGGTTATGTAGGAGCTTTCCCGTATGCAGAGGTTATCTCCGGATTCACTTCTTTCTATCTTGGCGCTAAGAGTGTATGCCCGTCTGTTACCATGGAAGTAAAATATACAAACAGCTGGGCAAGCTTTGACCTCGAAAAAGAGTGTGCAGATGCTCTGATCTCTGACGGCTGTGTTCTGATCAGCCAGCATGCAGATACAACAGGTGCTCCGACTGCATGTGAAGCGGCAGGCGTTCCATGTGTAGGCTACAATATTGATATGACATCTGTTGCTCCGAATACTGCTCTTACTTCCGCATCTATTAACTGGGGTGTATATTATACATACGCTGTACAGAGCATGATCGATGGAACACCAATCGATGTTGACTGGTGCAAGGGCTTTGCAGAAGGCGCTGACAAGCTTACAGAGCTCAACGAGAAGGCGATTGCAGAAGGAACAGAAGAAAAGGTAAAAGAAGTTGAGGATGCCATCATTGACGGTTCTCTTCATGTATTTGATACATCTACATTTACTGTTGACGGCGAAGAAGTTACCACTTATGAAAAAGACGGAACAGAGTATGTATCCGACGGATATTTCCATGAGTCTGAATATGCTTCTGCACCGGCCTTTGATCTGGCAATTGATGGAATCACATCTATCGTAGAATAAGACATACAGATGGCGGAGCTGCTTGTCAGCAGCTCTGCTTTTTTGTATGATGGATTATTTCCAGATTTTCCATTATACAAAAAAGCAGAGCAATCTGCAGTAAGTCCTTCAGAGATTGAGGGATTTCGAAGCGGATTTGTCCGCTTTGTTCTGGGAAATACCATGCAGTACATAAAAGGAGGGGACAGAAGTGGGAGAAAATTATGCTCTTGAGCTGAAGCAGATCACCAAGCGCTTTGGTTCTGTTCTGGCAAATGACCATGTGGATCTGGCACTGAAAAAATCAGAGATCCTGGCAATCCTGGGAGAAAATGGAAGTGGAAAGACTACATTGATGAATATGATCTACGGTATTTATTATCCGGATGAAGGTCATATACTGGTAGACGGAAAAGAAGTATCTATACGTTCGCCAAAAGATTCATACAAGCTGGGTATCGGAATGGTACATCAGCATTTTAAGCTGGTAGATGTTCTTACCGCGGCAGAAAATATCATCCTGGGACTTCCGGGAAAAGCTATGCTGAACATGAAAAAAGTTACGGCAGAGATCCAGGAGCTTGTAAACAAATATGGATTCGATATCGATCTGTCACAGAAGATATATGAAATGTCTGTTTCTCAGAAACAGACGGTGGAAATTGTCAAAATGCTGTACAGAGGGGCCAGGATTTTGATCCTTGACGAGCCGACCGCGGTTCTTACACCTCAGGAAGCAGACAGACTTTTTGATATTTTAAGAAATATGAGAGATGATGGATGTTCTATCATAATTATTACGCATAAGCTTCAGGAAGTGCTGGCACTTTCAGATCGCGTTGCTATTCTCCGCAAGGGAAAATATATTGATACTGTGGAAACGTCAAGTGCCAATGTTCAGAGCCTTTCTGAGATGATGGTAGGGGCAAAGGTGGATCTGGATATCGATCGTCCCGACCCTGTAGACCCGCAAAAACGTTTGGAGATCAAAGGACTTACCTGTAAGGACAAGGAAGGTGTTAAAACTCTGGATGATGTGGATCTTGTAGTCAACAGCGGTGAGATTCTTGGAATTGCCGGAATTTCAGGAAGTGGTCAGAAAGAGCTTCTGGAAGCAGTTGCCGGACTTCAGGCAGCCGAAAGCGGAACAATCCTGTTTACCGATGAGGATGGAAACCAGAAAGATCTGGCAAAAATGGATTCCGTAGAGATTCAGGAACTGGGCGTAAGTCTTGCTTTTGTTCCGGAGGATCGTATCGGTATGGGACTTGTCGGCGATATGGATATGACGGATAATATGATGCTGAGAAGTTATCATAACGGCAAGGGCGGTCTGCTTGACAGGCGAGGCCCTAGACAGCTTGCCACTACGATCAAGGACCAGCTGGAGATCATGACACCGAGTATTTCTTCTCCTGTCCGTCAGATGTCCGGAGGTAATGTGCAGAAAGTACTGGTAGGCCGTGAAATTGCCCAGAATCCGAAGATATTGATGGTAGCTTACCCCACCAGAGGAATTGATATCAATTCTTCCCATACCATATATAAGCTTTTGAACGAGCAGAAAAAACATGGAGTTGCAGTAATCTGTGTAATCGAGGATCTGGATGTTCTGCTAGCTCTTTGCGACAGGATCGCCGTTCTCTGCGGCGGAAAGATCAGTGGTGTGGTAAATGGAAGAGCTGCGACCAAAGAAGGAATTGGACTTCTGATGACAAAGCATGAAAAAGGAGGGGAGCAGTAATGAAAAAAGAACCTTTCTTAAAAATGTCCAGGCGTGAAAAGATCAGCTGGCAGAAAAGGCTTATGATTCGTATTGCGGCCCTGATTCTGTCACTTCTGGTCTGTGCGGGTGTGATCTTTCTTCTGGTAAGAATGAACCCCTTTGACGTATATAAGGCTATCTGGGATGGAGCGCTTGGATCAGAGCGCCGTATCTGGATCACTATTCGTGATACCATGATTCTTCTGTGTATTGCAATCGGTCTTGCACCGGCATTTAAGATGCGTTTCTGGAATATCGGCGCCGAGGGACAGATCCTGGTAGGCGGTGCCTGTGCGGCGGCAGCCATGATTTATGCAGGTGACAAAATGTCTCCGGTACTTCTTCTGGTTGTTATGTTTGTATGCTCTGCGCTGGGCGGTATGATCTGGGGTATGATCCCGGCTGTGTTCAAAGCCTACTGGAATACAAATGAAACGCTATTTACCCTGATGCTGAACTATGTTGCCATGCAGATTGTGACCTTCTGTATTGTATTCTGGGAAAATCCAAAAGGCTCCAATACAGTGGGAATCATTAATCAGTCTACACAGGCAGGCTGGCTTCCGGAGCTTTTGGGACAGAAGTATGGATGGAATGTTCTGATCGTGCTGGTGTTTACTGTGGTAATGTTTATTTATCTGAAATACAGCAAGCATGGTTATGAGATCTCCGTTGTGGGAGAAAGTGAAAATACAGCCAGATATGCAGGTATCCGGGTGAAAAAAGTTATCATTCGTACTATGGCGATCTCTGGTGCGATCTGCGGTATTGCCGGTTTTGTTATTGTCAGCGGAGCAAGCCATACCATTTCCACAGCAACAGCAGACGGACGCGGATTTACAGCTATCATCGTTGCATGGCTTTCCAAATTTAATACTTTTATCATGCTGGCGGTATCCTTTGGTATTGTATTTATGCAGCAGGGTGCGGTGCAGATTGCAACGCAGTATGGGCTGAATGAAAATGCTTCCGATGTTATTCTGGGAATCATCCTGTTTTTCCTGATCGGAGCAGAATTCTTTATCAACTACAAAGTTGAGCGTGCAAAAAAATAGGAGGAAGATGCAATGAGTGTACTTATTATTTTTATTCAAAAAGCAATTGTCCAGGGCATCTGTATTCTTTATGGTGCGCTTGGCGAGATTATGACAGAGAAATCCGGAAATCTGAACCTCGGAATCCCGGGAATTATGTATATGGGCGGAATTTCCGGTCTGATGGGAGCTTTCTTTTATGAAAAAGACAATCCGAACCCAAATGCACTGGTGGGAGTGCTGATCTCACTTTTATGCGCTTTTACGGTAGCGGCGCTGGGCGGTCTGATTTACAGTGTACTTACCATTACTCTCAGGGTAAATCAGAATGTAACCGGTCTGGCTCTTACGATTTTTGGCACCGGATTCGGAAACTTCTTCGGAGGATCCATTTCCAAGCTTGCCGGAGGTGTGGGACAGATTTCTGTTAAAGTAACAGGAAGTGCTTATACGGCAAAAATTCCAGGGTTATCCAAGATTCCGGTTCTGGGAGACCTTCTGTTCAGCTATGGATTTATGACATATTTATGTATTATCGTGGCAGTGCTTCTGTCGGTGTTCCTGTTTAAGACAAGATATGGACTGAACCTTCGTGCCATCGGAGAAAATCCGGGAACTGCTGATGCAGCCGGTATCAATGTAACCAGATATAAGTACCTTTCCACCTGTATCGGTGCAGGGCTTGCAGGTCTGGGTGGTCTTTACTTTGTAATGGAATACTCAGGCGGAACCTGGACAGACAATGGGTTTGGAGACAGAGGCTGGCTGGCAGTTGCCCTTGTTATTTTTGCACTGTGGAAACCGCTTAATGCCATCTGGGGTGCGTTTCTGTTTGGAGCACTCTACATCCTGTATCTTTATATCCCGGGACTGGGAAGAAGTATGCAGGAAGTATTTAAGGCTCTGCCTTATGTGGTTACGATCATTGTTCTTGTGTTTACCAGCTTCCGTAAAAAGAAGGAACACCAGCCTCCGGCAGGTCTGGGACTTCCGTACTTCAGGGAAGAACGCTAAAAAAGTATTGCAAATACATTTATACGGCAGTATAATAAAGCATATAAAAGGAAATTCTTCGGGGCAGGGTGACTGTGATCTGCATGATGCAGAAAGCGGAATTCCCTACCGGCGGTATAGTCCGCGACCCGCTATGAGCGGTTGATCTGGTGACCGGAAGCATCCGGAATTCCAGAACCGACAGTAAAGTCTGGATGAGAGAAGAACACGCTTGTTTTTACGTGCTCAGTGCCCCGGGATTTTTCCCGGGGCTTTTTGTGTGCAGCAGGAAAGAGGAATTTTCTTTAAAAAGAAGGACACTGTTCAGTGCCTTCAAAAAAAGAAAAGGAGAAATAAAGTATGAGTGAACAGGTTTTAAAAGGTGGAAATGTAATGGAAAGGAGCCGGACAAGGACTCTGACTCAGATCGCCATGCTGGGGGCAGTGGCAGGCGTGCTGATGAATTTTGAATTCCCGATTCCGTTTCTGGCGCCGTCTTTTTACCAGCTTGATTTTTCGGAGATTCCGGTACTGATCGGAAGCTTTGCCATGGGACCCCTGGCAGGTGTGGTGATCGAACTGGTGAAAATTCTGGTTCATCTTGTTACAAAGGGGACTATGACGGCAGGTGTGGGAGATGTGGCAAACTTTATTCTGGGATGTGCATTTGTGGTTCCGGCAGGTCTGATTTATCGTTTTCATCATATAAAAAGCAGAAAACATGCAGTGGAGGGGATGGTTGTGGGTACTGTCCTTACAAGCATTGCAGCCTGCCTGCTGAATGCTTTTGTGCTTCTTCCGGCATATGGCAAAGCTTTTGGAATGCCTATTGAGGCGTTTATAGAAATGGGGACAGCTGTAAATCCGTCTGTAAACAGCCTGCTTGGATTTGTGGCAATGATTATTGTTCCTTTTAATCTTTTTAAATATACCCTGACCTCTGTGATTGTATTTTTTATTTATAAGAGGATACGCGTGATGTTAAAAGGCGACTGATAAATAACAGGCTGAAACAATAAGAAAACAATCAGGGCAGTGGCTTTGGTTGTTTTCTTTTTGGAGAAAATAATGCAGAGGTAAAGGTACATGAATAAAGACAGAATAAAAAAAGCATATTTTCATCTTCCAGGTTTGTTTGAATTTTATGAACTGTATCGAGTGTTTCTTCCGTTGTTTTCGGATCACAGGGAATATTTTTATGACTGGTGTGAAATAGGCTCTGTATACGGAGCCCCTTCAGGGTGTATCTGGGGAGGAGGCCGTGTGGAAGAAGGTTATGAAGATCCCGGCAAGGTTCTGGAACTGATGGAGAAATACGAAATTTCTGCCCGGCTGACATTCAGCAATTCTCTGATTCGGAAGGAGCATCTTACGGACAGGAGGTGCAATACCCTCTGCGCCTTATTTGAGGACAGCCTGAAAAAGCAAAGTGGTGTGATCGTCCATTCGGATCTCCTTTTGGACCATATAAAAAGAAATTATCCGGGACTTTATTTTGTCTCCTCCACCACAAAGGTACTGACAGATTTTTCGCAGTTTATGGGCGAGGTGAACAGAGAAGAGTTTCTTTATGCTGTACCGGATTTTCGCCTCAACAAGTCTTTTGATAAATGGAAAACCCTGTCACAGAGCCAGAAAGACAAGGTGGAATTTCTATGTAATGAATGCTGCTGGTTCGGATGCAGGGACAGAAAAAGCTGCTATGAGACTGTCAGCCGCAAAAACCTGGGAGAGGACTGCCCGGAGCATCACTGTGCGGCTCCTGACGCCAGTTATGGCTACCGTTTTTCAAAGGCAATGGAAAATCCCGGATTTATCAGTATCGACGATATAAAAAACGTTTACATGCCAATGGGATTTTCTAATTTTAAGATAGAAGGACGGGGACTTGGCAGCGCTTTGATTCTGGAATTTTTGCTTTATTATATGACAAAACCGGAGTATCATATTCATATAAGAGAAAAGATATATTTAGATAACATGCTGGATTTATTTTAAAGGAGAAAATTAACAATGGGAAAGATACATAATGTAGAAAAACTTACCGACAATCGTTTTGTCAACCTGTATCATGTGGATGCAACCAGTGTACATAATACGCCGGTATCTTACTTTGTGGCGTCCAGAGCGAAAACAGTCAGTGAAATGAAGCTGAAAACAGGAAAAAACGATCCGGACGGCGTTATCATCTACAGCCTGTACGGAGAGAAAAAAGACAGGGTGGTTCTGATCCGCCAGTATCGCTATACCCTTGGCGGATATGTATACGAATTTCCTGCGGGACTGGTGGAAGCAGGGGAAGATTTTCACGAAGGGGCAGTCCGTGAAATGTATGAAGAGACAGGTCTTACCTTTACTCCGCTTCATGTGGATCCGGCCTTTGAAAAGCCTTATTTTACTACCGTAGGGCTTACGGATGAATCTTGCGCCACCGTTTATGGTTATGCTTCCGGTGAGATCAGTAAGGCAGCCCAGGAGGACAGCGAGGAGATTGAGGTGGTTCTGGCAGATCGGAATGAAGTAAGACGCATCCTGAAGGAAGAGCGTGTAGCCATCATGTGCGCTTATATGCTGATGCATTTTTTGAAAGATGAAGAACCGTTCGAATTCCTGAATGAAGAAATATAGCTTGACAAATGCGAGAAAAACATGCTATAGTTTTTATGGTTATAAAAGTTATAGTGTGTTACTCTATGGGAGGCATTAACTATACATAACAAGAAGTGTTTATGTGTAGTAGTGTCTTTTTTTGTACAAAAAACCGGTTGAAACAGGATACAGCTGCGTATACTCACTTCTTAGATGATAATAAAAATAAGAAGGAGTAAAGTAAGAATGAAAGACAAAATTTTCAGTGTTCTTCAGCGTATAGGACGAAGCTTTATGCTCCCTATCGCCATCCTTCCGGTAGCAGGCCTTCTGCTGGGTATCGGAAGTTCGTTTACGAACGCAACCACTATTGAAACTTATGGATTAACAAAAATTCTGGGAGATGGAACCATTCTCCACTATCTTCTCATGATTATGAATAAGGTAGGAAGCGCTGTTTTTGACAACCTGCCTTTGATTTTTGCAGTGGGTGTTGCCATTGGGATGGCAAAAAAAGAGAAAGAGGTTTCCGCTCTTTCTGCAGTAATTGCTTATTTTGTTATGAATACAGCAATCAACGCCATGCTTATCAACAACGGACTGATTCTTGAAAATGGAGAGATTGCAGAATCTGTCCTTGAGGGAACAATTACTTCCGTCTGCGGTATTCAGTCTCTTCAGATGGGCGTATTTGGAGGAATTATTGTAGGCCTTGGAGTGGCGGCTCTTCATAATCGTTTTTATAGAATCCAGCTTCCAAGCGCATTGTCTTTCTTTGGAGGAACAAGATTTGTTCCTATTATTTCCACGATCGTATACATGTTTGTGGGAATTTTGATGTATTTTGTATGGCCGGCAGTTCAGAATGGTATTTTTGCACTGGGTGGTCTTGTGACAGGTTCCGGATATGCGGGAACGCTGATCTTTGGTCTCATTAAGAGAGCGCTGATCCCGTTTGGACTGCATCACGTATTCTATATGCCTTTCTGGCAGACTGCAGTTGGCGGCACTATGGAAGTGGCAGGTCAGATGGTACAGGGTGGACAGAATATCTTTTTTGCACAGCTGGCTGATTCCGCAAATATTGCACATTTCAGTGCAGATGCTACCAGATATTTTTCCGGCGAGTTTATTTTTATGATCTTTGGTCTTCCCGGCGCAGCGCTGGCTATGTATCAGTGCGCGAAGCCTGAAAAGAAAAAAGCAGCAGGCGGTCTTCTCCTTTCTGCAGCTCTGGCATGTATGGCAACAGGTATCACAGAGCCGCTGGAATTTTCTTTCCTGTTTGTAGCGCCGGCTCTTTTTGCAGTACAGGTGATCCTTGCAGGTTCTGCTTATATGATCGCTCATATGCTGAATGTTGCGGTAGGTCTTACTTTTTCCGGCGGATTTCTTGACTTTTTCCTGTTTGGTATTCTTCAGGGAAATGAAAAGACCAGCTGGCTTCGAGTAATCCCTGTAGGTATTATATACTTCTTTTTATACTATTTTATTTTTAAATTCATGATCCGGAAATTTGATTTCAAAACTCCTGGACGTGAAGAAGACGATGTGGAAACAAAACTTTATACAAAGGCAGACGTGAATGCCAGAAAAGCTGCAGCCGGAGAGGTACAGACTTCAGACAGTGAAGATCCGGTCAGCGAGGCGATCACCAGAGGCCTTGGCGGCAAAAAGAATATCAGTGATGTGGACTGTTGTGCAACAAGGCTTCGTTGTACGATCCACGATGCTTCCAGGGTCAATGACAGCATCCTGAAAGCAACAGGAGCTTCCGGCGTAGTCCATAAAGGAAATGGAGTGCAGGTTATTTACGGACCAAATGTGACGGTGATCAAATCTAATCTGGAGGATTATCTGGAAAAAGCTCCGGATACCTATGCAGAAACAGAGGAAGCAGGAGAAACAAAGCAGGAAGAAACAAAGAATACAGAAACAGAGAAAAAGGTTGTAAAACGCATCGTGATCTCCAGCCCTGTTACCGGAATGGCAGCGGATTTGGGAACAGCTCCTGACGAAGCTTTTGCACAGAAGATGATGGGAGACGGTGCCGTAGTAACACCTGAGGAAGCATTTGTATGTGCTCCGGAGGATGGAGAAGTTGCTTTTGTATTTGACACAAAGCATGCTATTGGATATATGACAGATTCCGGGATCAGCCTCCTGATCCACGTAGGAATCGATACAGTAAAATTAAATGGAGAGGGATTTGAGGTTCTGGTGGAAAACGGACAGAAGGTAAAAAAAGGTCAGCCTATGCTGAAGCTGGATCTGGATTATCTGAAAGCCAATGCGCCGTCTCTGGCGACGCCGGTTCTCTGTACGGAGCTTGAAGACGATCAGAGGATCCGTCTTCTGAAAGAGGGACCGGTGAAAGCAGGAGAACCACTGTTTGAGGTGGAAGTGCTGAACTAGGATCCGATGGGGAAAGATACGGATGATGTACAGGATAGTGAAGGTTTTAAATCATAATACATTTATTGGGATTCGAAGTAAAGATAAGTGTAAATGTCTGATCATGGGAAAGGGCATTGCTTTCGGCAGAAAGGTGTGCGAAAGTATTTCCGTGGGAGAAGATGCAAAAGTCTACACGCTGACGGAACTTACGGAAAGAGGATCAGCAGAAGAGATCATTCGCTCTGTTCCTCCGGAGTGCCTGGAGCTGGCAGGAGAGATCCTTGATCATGCAGAAAAAGTATTTGGTCAGATTGATCGTTCTATTTTATTCCCTATGGCAGATCACCTTGCTTTTGCTGTACAGCGTATCCGAAACCAGGAACAGATTAGTAATCCTCTTACGGAGGATATACGGATCCTGTTCCATCAGGAATACAAGGTTGCCAAGTGTGCCGAACAGCTTCTCAGGGAAAGGCTTCATGTGGAAATTGATGAGCATGAGATCGGATATATTGCCCTTCATGTTCATGCAGCTATCGAAGATCAGAAAGTTTCCCAGGCCATGCAGCTGACCAGGGCGGTAAGAGACTGTATCTCTCTGGTAGAAAAACAGACAGGAACCACCATTGACGTAGTGTCTCTTTCTTATAACAGGCTGATGAACCATATCCGTTATATGGTGGCCCGCGCTCTCAGCGGGGAAAAACTGAAGGTAAATATGAACGATTATATTTCCATACGTTTTCCAAAAGCATTCGATATGGCATCCCAGGTGTGCGGAGAAATGATGAAAAATCTGAAGATCTGCCTGGATGATGTGGAGGTCGGATATCTTGCCATGCATCTGGAACGTGTAATGGATACGGAATTAAAGTAAGTGTTCATGCGGCTCGTTGCTGTGAAGGTCGTGAACAGCAACGAATTGAATGATGATATGCAGAGTACTTTTTAAAATACTATGGTAAAAAAGATAGATATAATGTAAAATAAAACAAAAAACAAAAAATGGAGGAATATCATGAAATCATTTGAGTACACAATTAAAGACGAACTGGGAATCCATGCAAGACCGGCAGGACTTCTTGCAAAAGAGGCTAAAAAATACAGCTCTGTATGTATGATCGAAAAAGGTGGCAAAAGCGTAAAACTTTCTCAGCTCATGATGCTGATGTCTCTTGGTGCGAAACAGGGAGATCTTGTTAAGGTGACTGCAGAGGGTGAAGATGAGGATACTGCTATTGCAGAACTGGAGAAATTCTTTAACGAAAATCTCTAATCACAAAATATAGAAGCCACAGGTCAGGGAGGAAAAAAGTATGCAGAGTTTCCAGGGAAAATCCGTATATAAAGGAATTGTAATGGGACCGGTAGTCGTTCTCAAAAAGAATGATTATCAGGTAAAGAGATCCAGGATCGAGGATGCAGATGCTGAGACCAGCCGTGTTCAGGAGGCAGTAAAGCGTTCTCAGGAACAGCTTCAGAAGCTTTATGACAAGGCACTGAAAGAAGTCGGAGAGGCAAGCGCGGCTATTTTTGAAGTACATCAGATGATGCTGGAGGATGAGGATTATCTGGAGGCTATTCAGAATATGATCCAGACAGAAATGGTAAACGCAGAATATGCGGTTGCAGTAACAGGGGATAACTTCTCTCAGATGTTTGCATCTATGGATGATGATTATATGAAAGCCCGTGCAGCAGACATCAAGGACATTTCAGAACGTCTGGTCCGCAATCTGAGCGGACAGGAAGATGCAGACTTAAGTGACATCGATCCGTCTGTCATTGTAGCGGATGATCTGAGTCCCAGTGAAACTGTTCAGATGGATAAGGAAAAGATCCTTGCTTTTGTTACGGTTCATGGTTCCACCAACTCTCATACTGCGATCCTTGCCCGTATGATGAATATTCCGGCGCTGATCGGAGTTCCTCTTGTACTTGACGAACTGAAAAATGGTACGACTGCAGTAGTAGACGGATTTACCGGACAGGTAACTTTTGAGCCGGATGAAGAAACTCAGGCAGCTACACTTAAAAGAGTTCAGGAAGAAAAAGAGAAACTTGCTCTTCTGCAGGAACTGAAAGGAAAAGAGAATATCACACTTGATGGTAAAAAGATCAATATCTATGCAAATATCGGAAGTGTTGGAGATATCGGCTATGTTCTGGAGAATGATGCAGGCGGTATCGGACTTTTCAGAAGTGAATTCCTGTATTTAGGCAGAAATGATTTTCCTACAGAGGAAGAACAGTTCCAGGCATATAAGCAGGTTGTGCAGACTATGGCCGGTAAGAAGGTCATTATCCGTACCCTTGATATCGGGGCGGATAAGCAGGTGGACTATTTTAATCTTGGAAATGAAGAGAATCCGGCACTGGGATACCGTGCGATCCGTATCTGTCTGAAGCAGCCGGATATCTTTAAAACTCAGCTGAGAGCTCTTTTCCGTGCAGCTGTATACGGTAACCTTTCTATCATGTATCCAATGATCACTTCTGTTGAGGAAGTGGAAAAGATCTATGAGATTGTGAAAGAGGTGGAGATCGAGCTGAAAGCCCAGGAAATTCAGTACAGGATTCCGGAACAGGGAATTATGATCGAGACTCCGGCAGCTGTTATGATCAGCGACCGTCTGGCTGAGATGGTAGACTTTTTCAGCATCGGAACCAATGACCTGACTCAGTATACTCTGGCGATTGACCGTCAGAACGAAAAACTGGATGATTTTTACAATCCGCATCATGAAGCAGTTCTGCGGATGATACAGATGGTTGTAGACAATGCACATAAATGCGGCAAATGGGCAGGTATCTGTGGGGAGCTGGGCGCTGACCTGACTCTGACAGAGAAGTTTGTCCGTATGGGACTGGACGAACTGTCCGTGGCACCGTCTATGATTCTGAAACTCCGCAAGATTGTGCGAGAGATGAAAGTGGAAGAATAAACTTCTGCTTGGCTGTTATCGACTTTCAGATATAAAGAGAAAAAGGCAGATCATAGTATCTTGCGTGACTTACCAGGAAACGCAGTACAGTACATGATCTGTCTTTTTCTATACTAGATTACATAACTTGACAGGATTCGCCATATGAAATACAATGTTTGCTAAACAAACCAAGGATCTCAAAGGAGAACATTGATATGCTATATTCGTTTTATCAGCTGCTCTGGCTGTACATGATTTATTCATTTGTGGGCTGGTGCGGAGAGGTAGTATTGGCAGCAGTAAAAAGGCACCGTTTTGTAAACAGAGGTGCAGTCAGTGGTCCGGTATGTCCCGTGTATGGAGTGGGAGCAGTGGCAGTGGCTGTCTTTCTTCCGGAACTTCGAGGAAATCTTTTTTTCCTGTTTTTGGGGGGAATGGTGCTGAATACTTTTGTGGAATATGTCACTGGGCGTCTGATGGAAATGGCACTTCACAAAAAATGGTGGGATTATTCAGAAGAACGCTTTAATCTTGGCGGCTATATATGTCTGAAAACCTCCATGATCTGGGGCCTTTGCTCAGTTCTCATGATTCTGTTTTTGAATCCTCTGTTTTTGAAGCTTGTCTCACTGATCCCTGTATTTTGGGGTGAGATTATCCTGTGGGTATTCTTTGGACTGCTTGCCGTAGACTTTCTTGGCACAGTTCTGGCAGTTTGGGGACTGAAAAAGAAAAAAGGCCGTATGGATCAGATTGTGGAAGGACTGGGACGTACTTCAAAACTCCTTGAGAATACCATGACCAGAAAACTTCAGGCTCGTATGATCAAAGCGTATCCGAATCTGGTCAAAGAAGATAAAGAAGAAGTTTTTGCGGCAGGATGTGGATTTTATAAGCTGGTTTCATTATTTTTTATCGGTGCTTTTCTTGGAGATGTGACAGAAACCATTTTCTGCCGTTTTACCATGGGAAGATGGATGAGCCGGAGCAGCGTGGTATTTGGACCTTTCAGTATTGTGTGGGGACTGGGCTGCGCCATACTTACCTGGATTCTTTATAGATACCGGGAGCAAAGCGACAGACGACTGTTTCTCTGCGGAACGATTCTGGGAGGAGCCTACGAATATATTTGCAGTGTATTTACAGAAATAGTATTTGGCACGGTATTCTGGGATTACAGTAAGATTCCTTTTAATCTGGGTGGCAGAATCAATCTTCTTTACTGCTTTTTCTGGGGATTTGCAGCTATTATATGGATGAAGGTGATTTATCCGTTTCTGGCAAAATGGATCGAGAAGATCCCGATCCGGATCGGAAAGCCGCTGTGTATGATCATGGTAATATTTATGAGCGTAAATATCCTGCTTTCCGGACTGGCTCTTGATCGTTACTCTAAGCGCCACGATGGTCTTCCGGCAGAGAGCGGGATAGCGGAACTGATGGATGACTGGTTCCCGGATCCCTACATGGAGCGGGTATATCCTAATATCAAGTTCAGATAAAAAGGAGAACTAACCTGCATGTTATGTGTCAGCCCCCTTTTTTACTGGATGATCCGATGAGTGTTTTCTGGAATTATGGGACGCATAGGAGAAACCATAGAGACAGAAAAATCTTCTGGTAGATCATCATAAATGTTGATTTTATATAAAATACTATATGGGATAGGGAGACAAAATATAATCATATATATAGAATTTCTGCATATTTTAGTATAAAGAAAATGCAGGGCAGTAGTTTTATGGCAGATCAGAAGCTGGATAATCTTTTAAATCTTGCCCTTGATGCAACAGAGGAAGAGCGGGAAAAGTCAGTAAATCTCAGTGCGGGAAGTGAAAAAGGCTCTCAGATATGGAATGTGATCGTAAAATACAGTGGAGATATAGAGGCATTGTCAGGAGATGGAATCCAGGCAGTGCCTCTTTTGGGTGGATTTGCTGTAGTGTCTCTTCCTCAGAGCAGAATCCAGGATTTTGCCGGACATCCACAGGTGGAATTTGTGGAACTTCCAAAAAGACTTTATTTTCAGGTGAGACAGGGGCTGAATGTTTCCTGCTTCCGGCCTGTTCAGGAAGAGGGAGGGCTTTCCGGACAGGGAGTACTTGTGGGAATAGTGGATTCAGGAATAGATTGGAGACATCCGGATTTCTGCAATGAGGATGGAAGCAGTCGGATCCTGAGTCTGTGGGATCAGAGTGCACAGCCGGAATCCGGACAAACTCCGCCGAAAGGATACCTGAGAGGAGTGGAGTATACCAGAGAAGAAATCAACCGTGCCCTGTCTCTTTCAGAACAGGAAGGAAATCTTCTGGTAAAGGAAAGAGACTTCAGTGGTCATGGTACTTCTGTGTTTGGAATTGCAGCAGGAAATGGAAGAGCATCCGCAGGGGTAAACAGGGGGGCGGCTTATGCCAGTGATATTATTGCCGTAAAGATGGGAATACAGGGAGAAAATTCCTTCCCAAGAACGGTGGAACTGATGGAGGGAGTAGATTACCTGGTCCGTCAGGCTCAGATGCTGGGAAAACCTATGGCATTGAATTTGAGTTTTGGAAATAATTATGGATCCCACAGAGGGGATTCTCTTTTAGAGATTTATCTGACGAATGTATCAAATACAGGCAGGATTGTGATCTGCGTGGGAACCGGAAATAATGGAAATGACAGGATCCATACATCAGGTACTCTGAACCGCGGACAGAAGACGGAAATCCAGTTTAGTGTCAGTTCAAAGGAAAAAACACTGAACGTACAGCTTTGGAAGTCTTATGCAGACCAGATGGAGATTTCCCTTGTGACACCTTCCGGGCAGAGGATAAGTCCTTTGTCTGAACAGACAGGAATTCAGAGATATAGGACAGAAAATACAGAACTGCTTATTTATTATGGAAAGCCTGGACCTTTTCAGGTGACACAGGAGATTTATTTTGATTTTATACCTCAGCAAGAATACATTATGTCCGGTGTATGGAGACTGGAACTCAGAGGACGAAGAATTAAAGATGGTGACTATTATCTGTGGATGCCGGGCGGTGAGGTATTGAATCCGGGAACCGGCTTTTATTATCCAAAAGCAGAAGAAACGCTGACTGTTCCGTCCACTGCTGAAAAAGTAATCGCAGTGGGAGCTTATGATTCCAGACTGAATGCCCCGGCAGACTTTTCCGGACGGGGAGGAGAGGGACTTACTTATTTCAAACCGGATCTTGTGGCGCCGGGAGTGGGTATCACAGCTCCGATTCCCGGGGGAGACTATGCTGTGGTGACAGGAACTTCTTTTGCTGCGCCCTTTGTGACCGGGGCGGCAGCGCTTTTGATGGAGTGGGGGATCGTCCGGGGCAATGACCCGTTTTTATATGGGGAAAAGGTAAAAGCATATTTAAGGAGAGGGGCACAGCCACTGCCGGGGATTGAGAAATATCCTGATCCGGCGGTGGGGTATGGGGTGTTGTGTGTTCGTGACAGCATACCAGTGTGAAAATGGAAAATGCCTTGTTTGTAAATCCTCTATACAGAAATTATGCGGTTTTAAGCCATTTTCGTGGTGAAAAGCCGCATATTTTTTGTGACAATGACCTGACATCCTCGGGTACGTTGTGTGGACCGAAGTTTACCAGATTAAAAATAAAATTTTTATGGAGAAAATAACTGTATAATGATAAAATAGATGTACAAATATCTGTTTCAGATGGAGAGAAGCCTATGAAAAAGAAAGAAAAATATGTGTACATTGCGGTATTAGCTTCTGTGGTATTGGTTTTTATCGGTTTTACTTTGACAAAATTTAATAAAGATATTCAAAAAAGGGTTTATAAACTTCAGATTTCATCCATGCAGAACATTTCCAAACAGGGAGGCGCTGTAGTAGAGAAAAATCTGGAGGGGATGGTAAATACACTTTATGCGCTGACAAATTTTCTGGTAGAAGATGAAGACTTTGCAAATGATGAGCATATGGAAAAACTGCGTGATTTTGCACAGGAAAGAAATGTAATGTTTCAGAGATTTGGAATAGCGGATGCATCGGGAAATGCTAAGGTGACAAATGGAGAGAAGATCAATATCAGTTCCAGGCAATATTTTCAGGAATGTATGAAAAATAAAAAAGCATCCTCAGAAATCAAGAAATCGGCTCTCATAGAAGAAATGATCTGCATTATTGCGGTACCAATCCTTAAGGATGGCGAAGCGATAGGGGTTCTGTATGGATGTACAGATCTTAAAGTGTTTAATATTTATGAAAATACAATCCTGGAAAATGAGAAAACATATATACAGGTAATCGACCCGGATGGAACGTATATTGTGAAAGAACCATCTGGAATACTGGGAAAAAGAGATAATATTTTCGATGGTCTCAGTCGTGTGGAAAGTCAGACAAGCCTTCAGGAAATTCAGGAAAAAGTAAAGAATGAAGAACCTACATATATAGAAATTTCAGATGGAGAATGCAGAGAGACGGTTTGTTTTACTCCACTGAAGCTGAATCACTGGTGTGTGGTAACTGTCATGGATCAGTCCAGAATTACAAATTCTATAGATTATATACTGGGACATGACGTATATATCATGATAATTCGGGTAGCTGTAGGCGTTCTTCTTCTGAGTTTTATGATTTTATACTTTTCGTGGCAGGAAAAACGACAGATAGAAGAATTTAATGAGAGGCTTTTGATTGACGAAAAGCTGTTCCGTATTGCATCAGAAAAATCCGGAGTCATTATTATGAGCTACATCATAAAGACAAAGCAGCTTCATTTTATAAACCCGGATATGTTTGGTTTGAAATTACCGGATAAAATTGATAACGCACCGGAAAACTTTGTACATTATCTTTCGGATAAAAATAAAAATCTTCATGAGGAACTCCATACGATCCTTAAAAACATGGAAAATGAAGAAGGAAAGAGAACATTTTTTGTTACAGTAAAACATTCTGACCAGGAAGAATTGATTCTGAGAATACAGCTTACCAGCCTTTTCGGAACGAATGGAGAAATACGTCAGTGCATTGGTGTGATCGAGGATGCAACAGAGACACAGCACTTACGTGAAAAGGCGGATCGAGATTCTCTTACAGGGCTGTATAATCGAAGCTATGCTGTTGAAAAAATTAATGGAATGTTGCAGGAATTCAGTCCGGCACCAGAATGTGTTCATGCTTGTGTTTTAATGGATCTGGACAATTTCAAGAAGCTTAATGATACATTGGGCCATCAAAAAGGAGATCAGGCTCTTCAGGATGTTGCAAATATTCTTCGTCAGCATTTCCGTGAGTATGATATCGTCTGCCGCCTGGGGGGAGATGAATTTCTGATTTTTGTTCAGAATATTCCGAGGAATGTTATTGAAAAGAATATTGGAAGCCTGTTGAAAAAACTTACGCTTACCTATGAAAAAGAAGAAAAAAAGGTTTGTATTACAGTATCAGCAGGAATTTATCTGGTAAAAGAGCCCGGCCATGATTTCAGAGAACTTTATCAAAAAGCAGACGAAACGCTTTATCGGGTGAAGAACAGTTCTAAGAATGGATACAGAATTTATGGTCAGACATTAAACGGAAGCAGCTAATGTGCTAGAAAGGAAACGACAGATGAATCTGGATAAAGAATTGAAAATTTATTTACAGATGATCCGTTTTTTGGATGAAAGTACGGATGATTATTTATACCTCTATGATTTTGCAGGAGAGAAAATCTATTTTACAGAAAAAATTTGCAAAAAATATCTATTATCAAATGTAGAAGAGGGTATTTCTTTTTCCGAATGGTCAAAGATTATGTATTTTAAAGATGTTTCACTTCTGGAAAAAGATATGGAAAAAATGAAGCAGGGGATTACCAGCAGTCATAATCTGGAGTACCGCCTGGTTGATCGTGAGGGAAATCGAATATGGATCAACTGCAGAGGAAAGGTTCAAAAGGATCCTGAGGGAAATCCGTCTGTTATGGTTGGAAGTATATCTGAACTGTCAGAGGGTCGTATGATAGATGGTCTTACTAAATTATGGAATTATGACAGATTTATAGAGGATATGGGAAAATACCTGAAAAATGGAGAAGGTTTTCTCATGATTCTGGGAATTGATAATTTTAAAAATATTAATGTAAAGAACGGCAGACTTTTTGGAAACCATGTTCTGAAAATTGTAACAGATACACTGGAAAAATACGCAGAAAATCATATGACCACGTATCGTCTGGACGGTGACCGTTTTGCTGTGAACATGCCTGGAAGTACCCGGGAAGAAGTGCCTGTATTTTATGAGAACGTAAAAGAACAGCTGATAAAATACTGCACGGTTTCAGCAGGGGCAGTAGAATACAGAGCAGGGTATGAATCCGATGGAGGAAAATTATACCAGTATGCAGAAAATGCTTTGGATCGTGCCAAAAAGGATGGGAAGAATAAGCTGGTATTCTTTTCGTCAGACGACTATCAGGACAGTCTTAACAGGATTCGACTTCAGGATGAAATGAAAGCTGCTGTTCAGGAGAAATGCAAGGGATTTTACCTTTGCTATCAGCCTCAGGTGGACAGTAAGGAATATACGCTTTATGGAGCAGAAGCTCTGCTTCGATATGAGTCTCCCTCCAGAGGTATTGTAGGACCTGGAGAATTTATACCTATTTTGGAACAGAGCGGTATGATCTGCCAGATTGGAGAATGGGTTCTGAGAACCGCTGTTGCTCAGTGCAGAGAATGGAGAAAAAAGATACCGGACTTTCACATCAGTGTAAATATTTCTTATGTACAGCTGCGTCAGGAATGTATTGCAGAAACGGTTCTGGATGTTCTGGAAGAGTATGGGATTCCGGGAGACGCGCTGACATTGGAAATTACAGAAAGCATACAGCTTCAGGATTATAGCTATTTTAACAAGATTTTTTATGAATGGAAGCAGTATGGGATTAAGATCGCTATTGATGATTTTGGAACAGGATATTCCAGTCTCAGTTATTTGAAGAGTATTGATATAGATGAAACAAAGATAGATCGTTTTTTTGTAAACCGTATCCATTATAATGCTTATAATTACCGCTTACTTAGTAATATGATCGAGCTGGCTCACAGCGCCCGGATACAGGTGTGCTGTGAAGGTGTGGAGACAGAAGATGAGTTGATGGCTCTTCAGAAGCTTCATCCAGATGTACTTCAGGGATTTTTCTTTGCCAAGCCGTACAAAAAAGACGAATTTGAACGCATTTATATTTATGAGGACTGCAAAGAATATCAGGAAAGAGTAAAAAAAGAAAAAGCTTTACGTCAGAGAGAGAATAGTGCTAATACAGATTTGTCAGAGGATCTTCGTAAGGAAGAACTGGGAAATATTGCGGAAAAGATGGATGAGGTTATCTGTGTCAGTGATATTCAGACTAATGAACTTTATTATATGAATCTTGCAGGCTGCAGAAAGACAGGGATTTATGATTACAAGGGAATGAAATGCTACCAGGTATTCCATGGACGAAGCAGCCCCTGTGAGTTCTGTACGAATAAAAAGCTGGACAAGGAAAAGTTTTATATTAATGAATCAGAAAATCATTATCTGAAAAAACGGTATATTGTAAGAGGAAAGCAAATTTCCTGGATGCAAAAACCTGCGCATCTGAGTATTGCTTTTGATATAACAGAAACAGAAGCTTCTCCGAAAAAACAGATAGAAAGTAAGTACAATCTTCATAATACAAGAGACAGTCTCAGTTATTTTAGAAACGATATACTTAAAAATACAGAATTGGGATTGTGGCAGATCCGTATTGATCCGGAGCATAATCGATATGAAATGTACACAGATGAGGTAATGGATCAGGTTATGGGTCTGAAAGAACCTCTTCCTCCGGAGGAATGTTACGTTTACTGGTATAACAGGATCAATGAAGGATACTACAATTATGTAAATCAGGCAGTGGAAAATATCATCAGTTCTGACCGGCTTGTTCAGATTGAATATACATGGAAGCATCCGGATAAGGGGGAAGTGACGGTCAGATGTATGGGAATCCATATAGAGGACCAGGATGGTAAAATCTGCATAGAAGGATATCACAGAGTGATCAGTAATCTGGAACGTCTCTCATTTTTCCCGGATGGATATGGAAGGGAAATATTTGAATACAATGAAAATAAAAAATCAATATATTTTCATACAGACCGAACAATGCTCAGTGGAACAGAACAAAGAGAGTATGATTTTCCTGAATGCTGGATACGCAGCCAGATTGTCCACCCTCATTTTGTGGACAGTTTCCGTGATGTGTTTACCAATGTACAGAAAAATGGAGACATGTCTCCAAAAGAATTCCTTATTCGTACAAAGAAAGGAAACTACGAGTGGTTTAATCTGACTGCAAGACAGATCAGTGAAAAAAAGAAGGATGCGGATACGGTCATTGTACAGCTTGAATCCGCAGATCAGCAGCGTGCTCTGGAACTGAAATATATGCGTAAAACAGATTTTTATGAGGCAATGCTTTCAGAAACTGTGGCGTATGCAGAGGTAGATATGGAAAGTGGACACCTGACTAAGGCTGGTGGATTATGGAAACAATATGAAACGGAATGTCTGAAAAATACAGAGGATTTTGTTTGGGTATTCCAGAAATACGGAGACCTTCTGGTCAGTGAGGAAGATAAGGAGCAATATAAACAATATCTGAATATTGATTATATAAGAAAGATGTATGAAAAAGGCATTTCCACTCAAAAATATTCGTTCCGCAGGTATGTGGAAAGAGAATTACGATGGATGCAGCTTGTAATCCATGTATTTCAGGATCGGTATTCTGAGAATATGTATGCTCTTCTTTATCTGAAGGATATAGATGCGGAAAAGAAACGAGAACTGGCGCAGGAATATGCTGCCAAAAGAGATCCTCTTACTAATGTATATAACAGAAGTGTATTTGAACGTGAAGTTACAGATTACATGGAAAAGGATCAATATTCAGAAGGGGCGCTGCTCATTCTGGACATCGATGATTTTAAGCTGGTGAACGACCAGTTCGGGCATCTGAAAGGGGATGAAACGCTTAAATTACTTACTTCTGTATTGAAAAGTACCTTCCGGAGCGAAGATATTGTCGGTCGTCTTGGAGGTGATGAATTTCTTGTTTTTGTAAAAGGAGTCAGCCGAAGAGATATTCTGGATCGAAGAATGAAGGAACTGTTCGAAAAGCTGGAAACAAATCAGGATATTCCCATGACCTGCAGTGTAGGAATCAGTCTGATCAGAACAAAGAACTTTCAGTATGAGGAAGAAGTGAAAAAAGCAGATGCAGCCCTTTATATGAGCAAGAAAAAGGGAAAGAATCAATATAGTTATTATATGGAACAATGATCAGAGAAAAGGAAGCCTTAGAGCTTCCTTTTCAGCATTTCAGGATTAGAGGCGTGGACAAGTGCTTCTTCTTTAGAAATTCTGCCTGCCTTATATAGAGAAAGAAGACTGCTGTCCATGGAAAACATAGAATCAGTGGAAGAGGAATAAATCAGACCGTCAATCTGATGGATTTTATTTTCACGGATCATATTTTTTATCGCAGGAGTTGTAGTCATCAGTTCAAATGCAGAAACCATGGAAGAGTCGCTGTCGGCTGACGGGATCAGCTGCTGCGAAACAACTGCCTGAAGAACAGAAGCAAGCTGGACGGAAATCTGCCTCTGCTGATTTGGAGGAAAGACATCGATAATACGGTCAATGGTATTGGCAGCTCCAAGTGTATGCAGGGTAGAAAGAACAAGATGTCCGGTTTCTGCAGCTGTCATGGCAATAGATATTGTTTCAAAATCACGCATTTCACCCAGCAGAATAACATCCGGGCTTTGTCTTAGGGAGGAACGGAGAGCCACCACATAGCTCTCGGTATCAGAACTTATTTCACGCTGGCTGACAATGCTTTTTTTGTGCCGGTGGAGAAATTCCAGAGGATCCTCCAGGGTGATGATATGCTTTTCATGGTTTTCATTGATAGCATTGATGATGCAGGCAAGGGTTGTGGATTTTCCGCTGCCGGCTGGTCCGGTAACAAGCACAAGTCCTTTTTTGAGATTGCCAAGCTCGATGATCTGAGGCGGAATACCCAGGACTGCCGGATCAGGAAGCTCAAAAGAGATTACACGGATTACGGCTGCAAGAGAACCGCGCTGCATGTAAGCGCTGACGCGGTATCGGGAAAGTCCCTGGACTGCAAAGGAAAAGTCATCATCTCCGGAAGCAAGAAAGGGATCCGGATTTCTGTGTCCTGCAAGCTCGTAAATTTCGCGGATCATTGTTTCGCATTGAGCCGGCATCATACGTTCTTCGTTTACTAAAGTCAGCTTTCCGCCTTTTTTGTAGGAAAGAGGACGACCGGCAACGATAAAAAGATCTGAGGCGCCTTCTTTGGTTGTTTGTGTCAGAAATTCTAAAGCATTCATAGATCATTCCTCCATAAGTATGTCTTGCATGGTATCATTTTCCAGAAGCGGAAGACTTTGATCAGCTCCCCAGTCATAGTCTGTGCAGGTGCTCCAGGCAATGATCCTGTAATGATTTCCATTTGAAAATGGCTGATAGGAGAGCTGGACTTCTGCCCTTAAATACTGATTTTGAGCAAGGGGAACCGTCCAGGTAAGTGTTTCGTCATCAGTAAAGCAGATTCCGTTTTTTCCCTCCAGTTCTGTGCGGATCTTTTTGAAAAATGTATTTTCATCAGAGGTGTTAAGGCATTTCTGTACAGATTCCGTTACCTGTATCAGGATATCTGACGATGCATTTTCTGCTTCATAGTAAGCGGTTGTGCGATCCGCGCTTTTTTGGCTGAGGCGCATGTTCGCCCTGGCACTGACAAGAGACAGCACGGAGAAGGTCAGAAGACACAGAAGAACAAAGATCAGAACAATGGTAGTGGTTCCGATGCTTATGGCAGATTGTGATGAGGAACGCTCTGAAGATGAGTCTTTCATAATGTTTCACCTGTCCTTTCACTGGCGTCATCCTTCCCGGAAGGCAGCTCCGGCATTGCCGGATAATGAATATCCAGACAGTACACAGAATTTTTTTTGTCTGGTGCGGTTATGCGGATGCAGGCGTATATAGTATGGTCCTTTTGCTGCTGAGTAATATGCATGGAAAAAAAACGATCGCTTTTATTACATTCTTTGAAAGTTTTGTCATAATAGACAGACAGACCATTTTTATCTTCTGTGATCTGAGGAAAATATTCTTTCATAGCTTCAGCACTTCCATTTGTATATTTCAGGGCAGAAGCTGCGCTGGATGCCTGAAGAGAGGCAAAACTCAGACGCCGGGCATCTTCATTTATGGTATAGGCTTTGACAAAAACCTGGATGCAGACGGCGCTTCCAAGAGCAAAAAACAAAACCGAGATCATAAGTTCTATGAGAAACAGACTGGATCGGGTATTTCTTCGTGAATTCATAAGGCAGTCCTTTCCTTTATTGCCGGATAGTATCAGATTGGCTTCTTAAATGGATAAGAAGTTTCAACGGAGTACCGTCATTGTCGGAAGCGGATATTTCAAGAAATCCGTTTCCCTTTTCAGTGATGCAGAAATTGTTTACTTCCAGAATTTTTTCGCCAAGTTCAGCAGAAACAGTGGTTCCTTCTTTTACAGAAAGCTCACAGAGATGATTGTCTTCCGGATAGATATAAGTCATATAAGTTTCTTCTCCAATCTGCTCCTTTGTGACAAGAGCTGTCTCTCCGTTTATTTCTGTCAGAGAAACACTGCCTTCTCTGTCGTGCTGCCGAATCTTTTCAGCTGTATAAGAAAGCGCTGTCCGGGTAGAATAAGTGGAAGAAAGCTGGGAAGCTGAGGAACGGTATATTTGTACGCCGATCAGGATCAGCATAAAAGAACAGACCGAAAATACCCCAAACAGAGACAGACTGAAAAAGAGATCCGTCATATGCCTTTTTTTCAGCTTCATTAATTTTCTCCTTTCTTGCTGTTATTGGAAAAAACTGTGATGTCAGGCATCATATTAGAACCAAAAGCTTCATAAGAGACCAGATATTTTTCTTTATCATAAGAAATACCATAATATTTCTCAAGATAGTCCATGCTGTCCGGGTAAAATCCCTGAGTGGCATAACAGTGCACAGCACTTTGCAGAATGGATTTCCTCAGACTTTCCTCTTCGCTGTGGGATGTGATCCTGGAAACTGAGGAAAGTCCGGACAGGAAAATACAAAGGATGCCACAAAAGATAAGAACATATAAAAACTTTTGCAGTATAGAACGGCTGCGGCTTTTTTTAAAACGGTTCATATGTTATCCCTCCTGACTATCCGATGTTGGACATGATACCGATCAGTGGGAGCATAACAGACAGAAGGATCATTCCTACTGCAATAGAAAGGATCGCGACCAGTGTTGGTTCCACTTTCGCGACCAGACTGTCGAGCTGATCCTGTACTTCTTCGTCATATTGAACAGAAATTTGTTTCATTACTTCATCCATGGCTCCTGTTTTAAAGCCGATATGGATCATACGAAGATAAAGTCCGGAAAAAATCTCTGCCTCCTGCGCGGCTTCTGCAAAGCCTGCTCCTTCTGAAAGTCTCTGACGGATCAGATCGATCTTGGGACTTATGTCAGGATGATCTACAAGGCGGGACACCATATCAAGACTCTGGTCAATGTCAAGACCACTGGATAAAGCAAGATACATTCCGCTGGCAAAACGAGAGCAGGCTGTCTTTTTGGAGAGCTGTCTGGCAGCTGAAAAGTGTCTGGAAAGCGTAATTGCCTTTGTCCGACCTTTTTGTGTACATGCAAAATAGAAGAACAGTCCTGCGGCAAGCAGAAGAAGCAGGACGAATATAAGACTGTAGTCCCCAAGTACTCTTCCGAATTTCAGCACAGCCCCGGAGAAGCCGGTGAGTCCTGCTCCCAGCTGACGGTAAACCTGGTCAAAAACGGGAAGTACTTTTATAATGAGAACCAGAATGATAGCTGTCATGATCCCAAGCATGACCAGAGGATATGTAACGGCGCTTCGAATACTTTTTGCCAGTATTTCCTCTCTCCGGTAGTGTTCGGCAAGACTGTTCATTACATCATCAAGACGCCCGGACTGTTCTCCTATCTCAGTCATACTGCACATATAAGAGGGAAAGCATCCGGCCGCTTCCAGTGCCATATAAAGACTTCCTGTAAGCTCTGTTTCATGAAGGAGATTTTCCAGTATTTTTTTTCCTTCACCCTCAGGAGTATCCTCGATCATAATAGAAAGTCCTTCTATAGAAGAAATTCCGGAACGAAGGATCAGGGCAAGCTGCCCGCAAAAGGTGGTTAATTCAGAATTTGATAACTTTTTCATAAATCTCCTTTCTGCTCAGCGGATATATTGAGGGGTATAATTAGCTCCGTCCCCGATATATTTCAATATTTTTTTTGAGTTTCCATTTCCAGAAGCGAAAGTTGGATCCATACGCGTCCATGAATTTTCGGAAAATTCGATAATCTTGTCGATCCATCCGGTTTCTTCTGTATAGACACTGATCCAGGCATGATAAACCTCTCCGGAATATCCGATTTCCAGACGGGCCGGGATAGCCTGAGAGCGCAGCATGGCGGCTGTAAGGGATGCGTAGTCAAAACAGATCCCTGTACCGGTTTCCAGTGTAGAATCAATATCCGGCAGATAGCCCTTTTGAATGGAGGCTGCTTTTACATCGTCATAGGTAATATTATCTATTACATAATGATAGATATCTGCTACAGCATCCAGATCATTTTTTGATTTGCTCACTACCTTGGCTGCGGTTTTTACTGCATTCATGTCTTCTGTAAAGTATACATACTGGTTGGGATACAGAAAAGGAAGCAGCTGATCGGCAAGAGTAACCGAGATTGTTTCCTTAAAAAGGGCAATATATTTGGTATCTACAATATTTTCATAAACATCTATCTGGTAATCACCGTCTCCGCTGGTAAGCGGCAAAGTGGTGTAGGATTCGGAAGGCTGGATAAAATACTTGTAGTTGATCTGATCTGGTCCGGTGATCTGGATATTGGCTTTGGCGGCGGTGCCGGTATATCTTGCCATGATATACCCCTGATCTATATGAGAGATGTCTATGGTAAGAGGGTCTGCACCCAGAGTGGAATCACCGGATGCCTGGGGAATCAGTACCTGTGGTGTGCTGGATCGTGTTTCCTTGTCTTTTTTTCCCGCGTTGACAGTCTGAACAGAAAAAAACGAGGTACACAGAAGGAGAAGAATCCCCCATAGACAGAAAAGTGAATATCTGCGCTTCATGGTAAAGCTCCTTGTGTTCGATAAAATATATTTTAAGTATATCACTGGAAAAAAAACGGTACAAGGAATTTTGTAAGAAAAGTCGAAAGAATCATAAAAAGGATTGTAAAATTTATACTTATAGTATAAAATCATAATAAGTATAAATGTTTTGATTGTAAAACTTTTTCGGATATGGGAAAAGGAGAAGGGAAATGAGCATAAGATTAGACCATACAGCGTCTACCCTTAGAATATGTATAGATGAGATTCACAATGACGGAGCAGAGATCAGCGGCAGGATCAGCGGTATAGCGGTAAAAGATGAGAAACAGTTTTTAGACAGTTCACAGCTATTGCTTCTGATCGATCGTATACTTGATGAGATAGGCAGACCGCAGCCTACCAGAAAGTCCAGAAGCTTCAGAGAAACTTCTGAAAAAGAAATCACTTCCTATTGCGGAGAACCGAAGATTTATCACAGTATTGAGGAAGTACGGAAGAATGAAGGAAAAATTCTGACCAGGGATGTTTTTTTTGTATCACGTTTAAGAAGTTCCTGGCAGGGTATTATGAAGGATGTTCCTGGACAGACTACCGGAAAATTTGACAGTGATCTTGAGTTTATTAATCTTTTGTATGACCGCGGTGTGACCAGGTGAGCTTATAATTGTGAAAGGAGACGGAAGGGAGGATGGGAATGCCGCATACAAAGAGTACATCCAGAGGAGATACCTTTATTGTTAATATCAAAAATAATCAGAACCATACATGGCAGGGAACCGTCAGATGGGTGGAGACTCAAAAGGAGATTCCCTTCCGCAGTGCGCTGGAACTGATTAAATTAATAGATTCTGCGATGGATACGTCGGAGGAAATCGAAGGAGATCTTCTTCAGTGGTAAAATAAAAAGGCATTGAGGCAGTAAACAGGAAAACGCCATCAATGCTTTTTTTATCAACTAAAAAGAAAAGTTAAAAAACTCTTGAGAAATTAAAAGAAAAGAGATAGAATATATGTGGTTGTATGAAAACTTTGAAAGTCATGCCACCACCTAAAATTTAGGAGGGAGGTAAATGGAAAAGAAAAATTGTTCTGAATTAACCGTCAGAATGTTTGGCAAATTTCAGACTGAAAACGAGAAGGGGATACTGAATAAAGAAAACATGCGGTCGGAGATGCTGACCCGTCTTCTGGCTTACATGATAAGCCACAGAGAAAAAGATATGACGGCGCAGGAGCTGATTGACGTACTTTGGCCTGAGGACCAGAGTGATAATCCGTCAGGAGCGCTGAAGAATCTTATGTATCGTCTCAGGAAGCTTATGAATAATACCTGGGGAGAAAGCGGGAAATATATTGTTACCGGTCGGGGCGCATATCAGTTAAACCCAGAATTCGTTTTTCATGTTGATATAGAGGAATTCGAGGAGTGCTGCCGGCAGGTATTTAATTCCGAAGATCCGGCGGTGCAGCAGGAAAACGGCAAAAGAGCTGTTGAACTGTATCAGGGTATGTTTCTGTCAGAGCTGTCATCAGAATATTGGGTTGTTTCCATAGCTACTTATTATCACTCCATCTATCTAACTATGGTTAAAAGATTGGCAGCTCTGTTAGAAAAAGAAAAGAAATTTACTGATGTAGAAGAAATTTGTGGAAAAGCAATTCAGATCGAACCATTGGATGAGGAAATCCACTGTTTTCTTCTGAGGGCTATGATCGCCGATAATAAACAGCAGCTGGCGGCAAGCCATTATAAAGAAACTGTGAAGCTGCTTTATGATTCTCTTGGGGTAAGACCTTCTGGAGAAATGGAGAATATATATGAGGAACTCCAGAAAATACAGCACGATCATGAAAGTAATATTGATATTATCCAGGAAGATCTGAGAGAAGAAAAAGCTTCCGGAGCTTTTTTCTGTGAATATGGTGTTTTTCGTAAGATTTATGCATTGGAATCCAGAAGCAGCCGCCGTCTGGGGATTTCAGTCCATCTGGCGCTGATAAGTCTGTACCTTGATTTCCAGATCCAAAAGGAAGGACAGGATTATACTGACTTGATTGGAGAAGGAATGAGTGTTCTAGAGGAAACTCTGATGAAAAGACTGAGATCCAGTGACATTGTGTGCAGGTATAGCGTAAATCAGTTCCTTGTTATGCTTCCGGCATGTCAGTATGAGGATGCCAAAATGGTAGTGAACCGTCTGAAAGATTCTTTTTACAGATCGGGAAAAACAAACAAACTGCTTCTGCAGTATAGTATTGATGAGCTTGACGTGGACTGATTTTTTGGAAAGCATAATTAAATATATACAGGCAAATACATGGCCGGATGGTTTCCGTCAGGAAGATCATCCGGTTTTTTGAACAAATAATATATAAAAATCAGGAGGTTTGATTATGAAAAACGGAATTGATCTTCATCTTCATCTGGATGGATCCCTTACTCCTGCTTATGTGATCAGGCAGGCGAAAAAGCAGGGGATAGAGCTTCCGGCCTGGGAAGAAAGTGAACTGGTGAAATATATGACGGCGCCGGCTGACTGTCAGGATTTAAACGAATATCTGGAAAAGTTTGATCTGCCCTGTTCTGTAATGCAGACCGAGGATGGACTGACAGATGCTGCCCGGGATGTATGCAGTCAAATGAAAGAGCAGGGGCTGAAATATGTGGAGATCCGTTTTGCTCCCCAGCTTCATACAAAAAAAGGTCTGACGCAGGAGCAGGTGGTGAAAGCGGTACTGAAAGGACTGCTCTGTGACGACAATTTCCAGGCAAGAATTATTTTGTGCTGTATGAGAAATGACAATAATGAACAGGAGAATCTGGAAACGATACATATTGCGGCAAAATATCTTGGAAAGGGCGTTGTGGCAGCAGACCTGGCAGGTGCTGAGGCACTTTTTCCAACATCCTCTTTTGAAAAAATATTTAAAGAGGCAAAAATGGAGGGGATACCATTTACAATCCATGCAGGAGAGGCAGCCGGTCCGGAAAGTATATGGACGGCATTGAAATTCGGAGCGCATCGAATCGGTCATGGAGTGCGGTGTCTGGAAGATGAAGAATTAGTGACTTATCTTAGAGAAAATCAGATCCCTCTTGAAGTATGCCCTACCAGTAACTTTCAAACAAAAGCTGTAAAAGGGGAATATCCATTAAAGAAAATGCTGGAAAAAGGCTTATGTGTAACCCTTAATACAGATAATACGACGGTTTCCGGAACCACTCTGAAAAAGGAATACGAGATTGCCGGAAATCAGCTGGGTCTAACAGAAGAAGAGATTAATATTTTAAAAGAAAACGCAGAAAAAGCCAGATTCTGATCTTCTGGTATAGAGTGTGTTTTTATATAACATAAAAGAAATGAAAACATGCATAAAAATATACAAAAAAACAGTTGATTATTTACAAAATTATATTTAATAATAACAAAAAAGGACATGAGTCCTTTTTTGCTGCACAAAAAAGATATATAATAGTATAAACG